>LAZR01000002.1_pt1 | contig 608935 bp, 520 predicted proteins | sample 329461 | NCBI WGS metagenome assembly LAZR01 (sample SAMN03002196, study PRJNA259156) | marine sediment metagenome | biome: sea floor; feature: Hydrothermal impacted sediments; material: marine sediment; isolation source: Loki non-amplified sample from Loki's castle hydrothermal vent sediment ... | reverse complement strand
CCCTCACCGCCATTAAAAGAGTTACCTGCAGCAAAGCGGCCCCCCTTCCTCGAAAAGTTTACTTCAGCCAACCCGGGAGGGAGACGAACCCGACACAGGGTTCGACAAGTTGCGCAGCAACTTGCAACGAGCGCAGCAGCGCGAAGCCCGCAGGGTCAAAACAGCCCTAAGCTGTTTTGATTAATCCCTCCCTCACCGCCATTAAAAGAGTCATCTGCAGCAAAGCGGCTCCCCTTCCTCGAAAAGTTTACTTCAGCCAACCCGGGAGGGAGACGAACCCGACACAGGGTCGACAAGTTGCGCAGCAACTTGCAACGAGCGCGCTAGCGCGAAGCCCGCAGGGTCTGAAACAGCCCAAGCTGTTTCGGATTACTAGTTGCACAGCAACTTGCAACGAGCGCGACAGCGCGAAGCCCGCAGTGTCAAAACAGCCCTAAGCTGTTTTGATTAATCCCTCCCTCACCGCCATTACATAATCCAGCTAACGCCAAAGCAGCCCCTCACTGACGCAGCAATCTTGGCAGCGGATACGCGACAATGGCGCCGCTACTGCAGCGCAACGGATTAATCTCCAGCCCTCCGCGACGCAGGAAATTGATACTGACCTGCAGCTTCCGGGGTCGGCACTGTACCGACAGATCCTGAAATATCTGTTCCACGCAATGCTCGTGAAAACCTTCATGCAAACGATAAGATATCAGATAAGACAACAGACTCCTGTGATCTATCTGCTCCCCCTGATAACTGATCACGATGCTGCCCCAATCCGGCTGCGCGGTTATCGGGCAGTTGGAGCGAAACAGGTGGCTGTAAAGTATCTCATTGACATCAGTGCCTGAGTGACAGGTCAGCAGTTGTGGCGAGGGCTGGTAAACAGACGTCGTCACCGTCAGCTCGTCAAGCAGGACAGCGTCAGCCATATCGACCGTATGCACGGCCTGTGCTTCGCTGGTATACAAAGTGACCTGCACGGCAGCACCGGCCACTTCGGCAAGGTCCTGCCCGATCCTCTGGCGCGCCGATTCCGCATCCGTGAAGACATGCTGATTCAGAGAATTGAAATACAGCTTCATTGACTTGGATTCAATCAGACAGGGCGAATCACACGGCACCAGAATATCTGCCAGTGCGACTACCGGCTGCCCGGTTGGCGACAGCCACGACAGCTCATATGCCCGCCAGTGATCAAAACCGGCAAACGGCAGCGCAGCACCCTCGGCAATGCCGATGTTACTGCGATTGGCGGCCCGGGGCACCGGAAATAACAATCCCGGATCATAGGCAGTCGGGTACGCAGTTTGTTTGCCCAGCGGTATCTCAGACATTATCGCGTCACCTTTACCATTCAAATTCAAACGCATCACTACTCCCGGCACCGCAGGAGAAAAGGACTCAGTGGCGCAGCCCGGTTCCGCGGCGAAGCAGTATCAACGCCACGGCAAACAGCACCGCACTGAAAACAACCAGCATAAACAAAGCCCAGTATATATTGACGTCGCTGCTACCCAGGATACCGAAGCGGAACGTGTTCACCATGTACAGGACCGGATTCAAAGCAGAAACCCACTGCCCCGCCGCCGGCAACAATTCAATAGAGTAAAAAACACCGCCCAGATAGATCAGTGGCGTCAGCACAAATGTCGGAATAATCGAAATATCATCAAACGTATTGGCAAACAGTGCGTTGATGAATCCCGCCAGTGAAAACACCATGGCAGTCAGCAGTACTACCAGTATTGTCAGCCACACGTGTTCAATGCTCAATGAGGTAAACACAAACGACATCAGCGTTACGATAATGCCGACGGCCAGGCCCCGTGCCATACCACCAGCCACGAAACCCAGCAGAATGATGTAATTGGGGACAGGTGACACCAGAATCTCCTCAACGCAACGCTGAAACTTGTTGCTGAAAAAAGACGATGACACGTTGGAGTAGGCGTTCTGTATGACAGCCATCATGATCAGCCCGGGCACGATGAAATCAATGTAGTCGTAGCCACCCATTTCACCAATGCGACGACCAATCAGATTGCCGAAGATCAGGTAATACAAACCAATAGTGATGGCCGGTGGCACCAGGGTCTGCAACCAGATGCGGGTAAAGCGCCGGACTTCTTTGACAACAATGGTTTCAAATGCAATGTACTTGTGATTGGCAAACATGTGCGTACCTTTGCTGAACTGCTGATGGATGCTCTGCTGCAAATGCTCTCTAAAATTTATCTACCGGGAATTCAGACGGGACAGGAATAACTCTTCCAGCCGGTTGGTTTTATTTCTCATGCTCTTGATCAGCACGTTCTGCTGGTTAAGCGCCGTGAACAAGGCATTGATATCCCGATCGGTACTCATGGTGACCTCGAAGCTGTGCGAATCAATCCACTGACACTTCACTTCCGGGTCATTAAACTGAGGGGCGGTGGAAATATCGTTGACGGTGTCAAATACCAGCGTCTGCATCGCAAGCTTACCAAGCAGCGCACGCATGCTGGTATTTTCCACGATCTGCCCATGGTCGATGATGGCGATGTTGCGGCACAGACTCTCCGCCTCTTCCAGATAATGCGTGGTCAGAATGATAGTGGTGCCGTTGCGATTGATTTCCTGCAGAAACTCCCACATTGAGCGTCGCAGCTCGATGTCCACGCCGGCGGTCGGCTCGTCCAGAATCAACAGGCGGGGTTCATGCACCAGGGCGCGGGCGATCATCAGTCGACGTTTCATGCCACCGGACAACATGCGGGAGCGGTTGTCACGTTTGTCCCACAGATCCAGTTTTTTCAGATATTTTTCGGTACGCTCACGGGCCAGGGAGCCTTTCAGCCCGTAGTATCCCGCCTGGGTCATAACAATGTCAGCAACTTTTTCAAACTGACTGAAATTGATCTCCTGCGGCACGACACCCAAAGATTGCTTGGCTTCATAAACATGACTGGCGACGTCTTTACCGAATATTTTAATCGTGCCGTCACTGGCATTGACCAGTGTCGAAATGATGCCAATGATCGTGGACTTGCCGGCACCGTTTGGACCCAGCAAAGCAAAGAAATCGTTTTCTTTGACATCCAGATCGATGCCCTTCAGGGCAACATGCCCATTGGCATAGGTCTTGCGAAGATTACGGATGGAGATGGCATTTTGTGAATCGGCATGTGACATGGTCGCTTCTCAAATTCCAAAAAAAAAGCCTGGCAAAAGCCAGGCTTACAAAATGGCGTCCCCTAGGGGTTTCGAACCCCTGTTGCCGGGATGAAAACCCGGTGTCCTAGGCCTCTAGACGAAGGGGACAGAAAAAATTTTCCTGCCTTATTGCAGAAAGCGGCGCGAATTTTAGTTAGCTTCGTCGTCGCAGTCAAGATTTATTTTGTCTATTTTCGTTGCCACATGTTTTGGCGAAACGTCTCAACAGACAGCGCGCGCATAATAACAAATCTGTCATGCAGGTGATAGTATTTTGTGTATCTTCTTTTACCGATTCACCTCAACAAACAGTTATAGTAACTTGCTGCCAGCAAAGTCCCGCGATCAGGGGTACTGGCTGCATGGACACGGAGACATTACCCATGATGGTTATCGTTAGCCTTATCCTGGCACTACTATTGCTGGCAGGCATTATCTATGCACTGCGCCATCACCAGGAACGCAGGCGGCAAGAGCTGGTGGCGCGGGAACAACCCCTGCCCCCACTCAAGACCCCCATGGCAGTATCCGAACCGGCTGTGACGGTGACTGTCGAGTCCGCCCCGGAGGCTGCTAACGCGGACTGGCGCCAGCGGTGTCAGGCACTCAGGGACCAGGGACGTTACCAGGAGGCAGTGTCCACTTGCCGGCAGGCGTGGCCACAATGGCAAAGCTTCGAGCATGCCGCGCGCGTCATGCGTGCCGCCATTCGTAACCCGGACACAGACTCTGCGACGCGCCAACAATGGCTGCACGCACTGTTCAGGCTCGCCGCCCACGCCAGTTTTTTGCACGACAGGGTCGAGGGACTGCCTGACCCCATCCCCAGGCTGCTGGCACAGCAATTTGATGCGCAAGAGCTTGACGCACTGGATATGCCCTGGCCGGAAATCGGTTATCGGGAGCTGCGGCTGCTGACCAAATCTGATCGCAAGCAACTGGCAAAACTGCTGGGCGAGCCGGCAGCCCATCAAAGTGCACGTATTTTTCACCGCAAACGATGGTTAGCAGCTATCTCTTGACCATTTTAGGGCCAGTGTGAGAGCCTATTGACAAAGATGTCAGTTTAGTCTTCGCCAGCTCTGCCAGCATTTTTCGGATGCACTGTCTCCATCCTCTAATGCTTTCGGGCAATTGGCCGACACTTCTCAGCAGGATACAATGGTTAGCAGGAACCCAAGGATCACTGGAATGACCTTCACTGACAAGCGAAAGCGTTCGCGCACACCTGATATCGAGCCAGGCCTGCTCGAACAGGGTATTGCCCAGCTAAACATGGAAATTCAGATTCTGACCGATTGGCTGGAGAATCTGGATGCCAGTGATACCGAACTGAGAGTCTCCTACAAAGACATGCTGCAAAGCCGCAAGGAAATGTTGCGCTCACTCGAAGCGCAAAAATCCGAACTGAACGCGGCCCAGTCATCACGCTCCCGCTAGTCACCTGCCGCCCGAGCGTTGAGCCTCAACGCAACTCTGCTAAACTCTGCCGTCCGTCGCAAGTACTATCAGGAACCATCATCATGTCCGAACCATCACCACAGATGCCCTCACCACAGCAACTGACAACCATGCTGTCACTGCAGGCAGCGATGAACCACAAGGTCGATCCCGACTGGATCAAGGCTGCCTATCCCTATTTAAGGGCAGTTGTCGTGGAAGCAGCCGAGGCTATCGAGCACCATGGCTGGAAGTGGTGGAAGAAGCAGAGCCTGGACATGGCACAACTGCAAATGGAAGTCATCGACATCTGGCACTTTATTCTTTCCGAAATCCTGTTGCGACAGCAAGGTGATGAAGCCGCCGCCAGTGATCATCTGCTGCACAACTGCCGCGATGGCGGCAACGAGGTCATTATTTTTGACGGCCGGTCCTACTCGCTCGCAGACCTGACACTATTGGACAAACTGGAATTATTGACCGCGCTGGCGGCTGCCCGCCGTATCGAAATCGTCGTATTCGCGGCCATCATGCGGGATTGTGGTATGAGCTGGGATGATCTGTTTGCACAATATGTGAGCAAGAACGTGCTCAACTTTTTTCGCCAGGATCATGGCTACAAGGACGGCAGCTATCAGAAAATATGGCACGGCAAAGAGGACAACGAACACCTGGTAGAGGTCATGGCCACACTGTCAGCAACCGCCGACGGCTACCCTACCCAGCTGTATCAGGCGCTCAAACAACGCTACCCGGCCTGAGCCGGGTCAGCGCGCCCCGAAGCAGTCAATCACCGACCGCTTGCCCCAAAACCTCACTGGAAATAGGCATTCTCGCGGTTACTGTGGTCAGTGACGTCGCGCACACCGGTCAATCCGGGCACGTTTTCCACCAGGGTTTTTTCCACGCCCTCTTTCAGCGTGACATCAACCATGCCACAACCCTGACAGCCGCCGCCGAATTTGAGCACGGCAATGGAGTCATCAACTATCTCTTCCAGACTGACCACGCCGCCGTGCGAAGCCAGAGACGGGTTGATTTCGTTATACAGGACGTAATTGATGCGATCCTCCAGCGGACTGTCATCACGTATTTTGGGTAAACGCGAGTTCGGTGCCTTGATTGTCAGTTGACCGCCCATGCTGTCCTTGGCGTAATCCACCACCGCGTCTTCCAGAAACGGAATGCTGCGGTTTTCCACCCAGGCATCAAAATGGGCATAGGATTTACGCTCGTCTTCTTCCTTTTCCTCACCAGGACGGCAAAACGAGATACAGGTTTCTGCCTTGGGCGTACCCGGATCCAGTATAAACACCCGGATACCGATGCCCTCACAATCCTGTTTTTTCAGCAGTTCTGCCAGGTATTCCTGTGCGGGTTCTGTGATCGTGACCATAAATACGGCGCGCCTCTTCTCTGACTTGATTCTGACATTGAGTCTTGCTGTCGGTTAATAGCCGACTATTTTACTCGGTTATTATCTAATTTGCAGCTCCCCCTACCGAAAAGACACAAATTTATCCGGGACGGCTCCGCTTCTGGTAGAATTGCGCCTCCTTGAAATTCGCCACAACATTGAAATCGGCTGCCACCAGACAGCGTCGCCGGTGAACCGAACTATGGAACTGACCATGAAACAACATCCCGCTTTCGCCACTCTCCGCCAAGCCCTCAGCCAGCGCATACTGGTGCTTGATGGCGCGATGGGCACCATGATTCAGGCGGAAAAGCTGCAAGAGGCGGATTTCCGGGGTGACCGGTTTCAGGATCATGCCAGTGACCTGGCCGGCAATAACGACCTGCTGACGCTGACGCGACCGGATGTGATCCGCAAAATTCACCATGCCTACCTTGATGCCGGCGCCGATATCGTAGAGACCAACACCTTCAACTCGACAGCGGTTTCACAATCAGACTATGGGCTACAGGCCATTGTCCGCGAGCTTAACGTCGAGGCGGCAAGACTGGCACGCGAGTGCTGTAATGCCGTCACCCGGCAGGATCCGTCACGGCCGCGCTTTGTCGCCGGCGTCGTCGGACCGACCAGCCGCACTGCATCGCTGTCCCCGGACGTCAACGACCCTGGATATCGCGCCACCGATTTTGACGCCCTGGTCGCGGATTATGAAGTCGCGGTTGAAGGCCTTATTGAAGGCGGTGCCGATCTGTTGTTGATCGAAACCATTTTCGATACGCTCAACGCCAAGGCCGCTGCGTTTGCGGCTCACAGCACCATGGAGCGGCTGGGCATCGAGCTGCCCATCATGATTTCCGGCACCATTACCGATGCCAGCGGCCGCACCCTGTCCGGCCAGACCGTTGAGGCTTTCTGGAATGCGCTGTCACATTCACGCCCACTGTCCATCGGTTTCAACTGCGCGCTGGGCGCCGCGCAACTGCGTCCCCATATCGAGGAAATCTCGCGCCTGGCCAACACCTTTGTCTCGGCGCACCCCAACGCCGGCCTGCCCAATGAGTTTGGGGAATACGATCAAAGCGCGCGCGAAATGGCTGAAATTGTTGAAGAATTCGCCGCCAGCGGCTTCCTTAACATTATCGGCGGCTGCTGTGGCTCATCGCCGCAGCACATCCGCGCCATAGCCGACGCCGTCAGCAAATACCCGCCCCGGGTTATTCCCGAAATCGAGGTTAAATGCCGGCTCAGTGGTCTGGAAGCCTTCAATATCGCAGCCGACAGTCTGTTCGTAAACGTTGGCGAACGCACCAATATCACCGGCTCACGCAAGTTTGCCCGACTGATTCTGGAAGGCCTGTATGACGAAGCTCTGGACGTGGCCCTGCAACAGGTCGAATCCGGCGCCCAGGTTATCGACATCAACATGGACGAAGGCATGCTGGATTCGCGCGCAGCGATGGAGAAATTCCTGCGCCTGATCGCTGCTGAACCGGATATCAGCCGGGTTCCGGTGATGATTGACTCTTCCAAGTGGGAAGTCATTGAAACCGGCCTGAAAAACATTCAGGGCAAAGGTATCGTCAACTCCATCAGCCTGAAAGAAGGCGAAGAAGACTTTCTTGCCAAGGCCCGACTGTGCCGGCGTTATGGCGCCGCCGTTGTGGTAATGGCGTTCGATGAAAACGGCCAGGCCGACACCCTGGAGAAAAAACGCGCAATCTGCAAACGCAGCTACGACCTGCTGGTCAGCGCGGTCGGCTTTCCGCCCGAAGACATCATTTTTGACCCCAATATCTTTGCCATCGCCACCGGCATAGACGAGCACAACAATTACGCCGTCGACTTTATCGAAAGCTGCAAATACATCCGTCAGAATCTGCCACACGCCCTGATATCGGGCGGCGTCAGCAATGTCTCGTTCTCGTTCCGTGGCAATGATCCGGTGCGCGAAGCAATTCACTCGGTGTTCCTGTTCCACGCCATCAAGGCCGGGCTCAACATGGGTATTGTCAACGCCGGTCAGTTGACCGTGTATGACGAGATTCCGGCCGACCTTAAAGAACGCGTTGAAGACATCGTACTCAACCGCCGCCCCGATGGCACTGACCGGCTGATGGAGATCGCTGCCAAATACAGCGGCACCAGCAGCAATGAGTCCACCGAAGATGTTGCCTGGCGTGACGCGCCGGTGGGCGAGCGTATCACCCACGCGCTGGTCAAAGGCATCACCCGTTACATTGACGATGATACCGAAGAAGCCAGACAGCAATTTGATCGCCCTATCCAGGTCATTGAAGGCCCGCTGATGGACGGCATGAATGTGGTGGGCGACCTGTTCGGCAGCGGCAAGATGTTCCTGCCCCAGGTGGTGAAAAGTGCCCGCGTCATGAAACAGGCGGTGGCGTATCTGTTGCCTTATATCGAAGCCGAGAAATTAAAATTCGAAGCGGCCGGCGGCGAATCCAAAGCCAAGGGCAAAGTGTTGCTGGCCACGGTCAAAGGCGACGTCCACGACATCGGCAAGAACATTGTCGGCGTGGTGCTGGGTTGCAACAACTACGACATTGTCGACCTCGGCGTGATGGTGCCCTGCGAGAAAATTCTGCAGGCGGCCAAAGAACACAAGGTGGATATCATCGGCCTCAGTGGTCTGATCACACCGTCGCTGGATGAAATGGTTCACGTTGCAAAAGAGATGCAACGACTTGATTTTAAAGTACCCTTGCTGATTGGCGGGGCCACCACTTCAAAAGCGCACACGGCAGTAAAGATCGAACAGAACTACACCAACAATGCGACCGTGTACGTGCCCGACGCCTCACGCAGCGTCACCGTAGTGAGCAACCTGCTCAGCGACGAAACCCGCGACAGCTTTGTCGCCGGCGTCAAGGCCGAGTACGACACCGTGCGTGCGCGCACCTCCGGACGTGACCAGCGCAAGAGCCTGCTGCCCTTTGCCGAGGCCAATGCCAACGCTGGCGATTTCAGCTGGGGTGACAAGACCATCACTGCACCCGCCTTTACCGGTGCCAAAGTGCTGGACGATTATCCGCTGGAGAAACTGGTGCCCTACATCGACTGGACACCTTTTTTCATTACCTGGAGCCTGGCCGGCAAATATCCGGCGATTTTGCAGGACCCGGTTGTCGGCGAAGCGGCGCGCGACCTGTTCGCTGACGCTCAGGCCATGCTGAAAAAGCTGATTGACGAAAAACTGCTGCGCGCACAAGGCGTGTTCGGCTTCTGGCCGGCCGCGCGCACGGGCCGCAATGACGTCACCCTGTACGCCGACAGCGCGCACAAGGACAAGCTGCATACCTTCAGCTTCCTGCGCCAGCAGGCCGCCAAAGCCGACAATATTCCCAATCTGTCGCTGGCGGACTTTGTCGCCCCGGGCGACCACCAGACCAGTGACTATGTCGGCGCTTTTGCCGTCACTACCGGTATCGGCGCCCAGGAATTGGCAGAGCGCTACGCCGCTGAAAACAATGACTACAACTCATTGATGGTCAAGGCCCTGGCAGATCGTCTGGCAGAAGCCTTCGCGGAGCATTTGCATGAGCGCGTGCGCACCGAATACTGGGGCTACGCGCCGGACGAAAAACTTGATGGCGACGCCCTGATCAAGGAGAAATACCGCGGTATCCGACCGGCTCCCGGCTACCCTGCCTGCCCGGAACATTCCGACAAGGTTGCCATTTTTGATCTGCTGGGTGTGGAAAACGCCATCGACATGCAATTGACCGAGAGCTTCGCCATGCTGCCGGCTGCGGCTGTCAGCGGCTTCTACTTCGCGCATCCCGAATCGCGCTACTTCTCCGTGGGCAAGATCAATGACGATCAGGTCGCTGATTTTGCCGAGCGGCGTCAACTCAGCGATGAAGATGCACGTCGCCTGCTACGACCCAATCTGCTGGATTAGCTTATCGATAAATTGAGTTATTACACTTAAAACTTATTGATACAATAGATAACTAGCGAATATTCAGCGGTCGCCGGCCAACCGGCGACCGCTGCCGCTTTGGAGGGTATATGTCCCGATTAGACGAACACAGAGACGAGCAAGGACAGACTGACACTGCCGACAATCAGACAGAAGAGACGCTTAAACAGGAAGACCGCAACCGCGGGTCATTGTCATTCTGGCAGACTCTGGTTAGCGTAGGTCAGGCCAGTTTCGGGGTGCAGAACCAGAAGAACAAGGAGCGCGACTTCGAGAAAGGCTCGATTAAAGGCTTTGTCGGCGCCGCACTGATCTTCACGGTTCTGTTTGTACTGACACTGGTTATTATTGTGAACGTGGTGCTGGACTGAGCCGATAGGGCTCAGCTGGCGACGTAGAAAACCACCAGTCCCACCACGATGACAACCAGAGAGAAAATGGCCAGCGCGTCGACACGGCTGTTGGCCTGGATTTCTTCTTCAGTGAGGACGATCGCTGATTCGTGATTAGTCATATTTGCTCTCTCAAGACAGTTCAGTTGGCGTTCGGTTGAAGTCGGACAACGCGGTTGCAGTAACAAGACTTTCGGAGGCGCATTTTAATGACTTCCGGCACAGAATCAAGATATTCAGCACCAACCACCAGACAAAATTAGCAGGCGGCAAGACAATACTATGTATCGATATGATAACTACGATCACCAGATGCTGGCAGATCGGGTAGCACAATTCCGTGATCAGACCAGCCGTTACCTCGCCGGCAAGCTCAGCGACGCCGAGTTCCTGCCCCTGCGTTTGCAGAACGGCCTCTATGTTCAGCGCCTGGCACCCATGCTGCGCATTGCCATCCCTTATGGCATGCTCTCCTCCACCCAGATGCGCAAACTGGCCCACATCGCGGATTACTACGATAAAGGGTATGCGCACCTGACCACCCGACAGAACATTCAGTTCAACTGGCCGGCGCTGGCTGAGGTGCCCGATATTCTTGAGCATCTGGCCGAGGTCGAGATGCACGCCATCCAGACCAGTGGCAACTGCATTCGTAACACCACCACTGACCAGTTTGCCGGCGTGTCTGCCGATGAGGTAGAGGATGCCCGCGCCTACTGCGAGATTATTCGCCAGTGGTCGACCTTCCATCCCGAGTTCGCCTACCTGCCACGCAAGTTCAAGATCGCCGTGTGTGGCACCCGGCGCGACCAGGCCGCTACCCAGGTCCACGATATCGGGCTGTACATCGTGCGCAACGACGCTGGCGAGATCGGTTTCCGGGTACTGGTCGGTGGCGGGCTGGGCCGTACCCCGGTTATCGGCAGCGAGATCCGGGAATTTTTGCCGCAACAGCACCTCCTGTCCTATCTGGATGCCATATTGCGGGTATACAACCGCGAAGGTCGTCGCGACAACAAATACAAAGCGCGCATCAAGATTCTGGTCAAGGAGACCGGCGTCGACACTTTCCGCGACAAGGTCGAAGCCGAGTGGCAGGCCATCAAGGACGGTCCGATGACGCTGACGCAGGCTGAAGTCGAACGTTGCCGTGCATTCTTCCATGATCCCGCCTACAAGGATTTACCCGCGCACAGCGATACGCTGACACAGGCATTGAACACAGACCTGCTGTTTGCCGCCTGGTATCAGCAGAACGTGGCAGCACACAAAAAGACCGGTTATGCCATTGTCACCATCTGCGTGAAAAAGACCGGTTTCGCGCCAGGCGACCTGGACTCCGCTCAGATGCGCTTCGTCGCCGACCTCGCCGACAATTACAGCTTCGGTGAAATGCGCATCGCGCATACCCAGAACATTGTCTTCGCCGATGTGGCAGCAGACGCGCTATATCAGCTTTGGCAGGATCTGAAAACGCATGATCTGGAAGCCGATAATCTGGGCCTGCTCAACGATATGATCTGCTGTCCGGGCGGTGATTTTTGTGCCCTGGCCAATGCCAAATCGATTCCCATTGCCGAATCCATCCAGCGCCGCTTCAGTCATCAGGAACTGCGTGATATCGGCGCTGTGTCCCTCAACATCTCTGGCTGCATGAACGCCTGTGGTCACCACCATGTGGGCAATATAGGCATTCTGGGTGTCGACAAAAAGGGCGAAGAATATTATCAGGTGTCGCTGGGCGGCTCTGCCGACAACAACACCTCACTGGGTAAAATTGTGGGCCCGGCGTTTTCGCAGGAAGAAATTCCCGTGGTCATCGAAAAAATCGTTGCGGTCTACAAACAAAGTCGTGAACCGGAAGAAGCATTCCTGCACACCTACCAGCGCATTGGCATGGAGCCGTTCAAGGATGCGCTCTATGGAAGCAAGACCGGAGAGACTAAAGACGCCGGCAGGAAAGCCGCAGGAGCACAATCATGAGCGCTACACTTATCAAGGACGGCAGCATCTGCAGTGACAACTGGTTTTTACTGGCTGCAGACACACTGGGCGACACGCAGGCAGACAAACTGGCGCAGCATGACGGTGACAACATCATTGTGCCGCTGAGCTGCTGGCTTGAAATTGGCGAGCAACTGCTGGCGCGACCGGGAAAAACCGGGGTCTGGCTGCAAAGCAATGAAACCCCCGCCGCGTTGGCAGCAGATCTGTCACGGCTGCCATTGATTGCGTTGAACTTCCCTGTTTTCAGTGACGGCAGAGCCTACTCCAGCGCCCGCGAGCTGCGCCAGAATATGGGATTTGAAGGTGAGCTGCGTGCCATCGGTGATGTGCTGCGCGACCAGCTGTTCTACATGGCGCGATGTGGCTTTAATGCCTTTGCCCTGCGCGAAGATCAGGACGCGGAAACTGCGCTGGCCGCCCTTGATGATTTCAGGGAGGCCTACCAGGCCAGCGTCGACCGGCCGCAACCGCTGTTTCGCCGCCGCGCCTGATATGACCCGGACCTGTCGGTAATCAGACCGACAGATCCAGCACCAGCCGGCCGGTACTCTCACCGCGCAGCACACTGGCCAGCGCATCGCCTAACTCATTCATGCCCAGGCGGGTTTCCAGATCAGCCAGATGAGACAGTTTCCACTGCGTCGCCAGTTTCTGCCACACCTGGCGCTTATGCTCCAGCGGCAGATTGACTGAGTCCACCCCCAGCAGATTCACGCCCCGCAAGATAAACGGGAACACACTGGCCTGAAATTGCGGTGACGCAACCAGACCACAGCAAGCGACACTGCCACCGTATTTAAGCGCCTTGACGACATTAAACAGGATGTCGCCACCAACCACATCAACCGCACCGGCCCACAATTCTTTGGTCATCGGTTTTGGCGACACGTCGATGTAATCATCACGGCCAATAATGTCAGTGGCCCCCAGTCCGCGCAGAAAATCGTGCGATGCAGCGGAACCGCTCATCGCAGTCACCTCATAACCCAGTTGCGCCAACAACGCCACCGCAAAACTGCCGACCCCGCCACTGGCACCGGTCACCAGCACCGGGCCGTGCTCGGGGCGCAGACCGTTCTGCAATAACTTGTCGACACACAGGGCGGCGGTAAAACCTGCGGTGCCAATGATCATGCTTTCCGCCAGGCTCAGACCCTGGGGACGCTTCACCACCCATCCGGCCGGCACCCGAATATATTGGCCAAAACCACCGGCGGTGTTCATGCCCAGATCATAACCAATAACAATGACCTCATCACCGGCAGCAAAGCCGGCATCGGAGGATTCCGCCACCACACCCGCTGCATCAATACCAGGCGTATGAGGATATTGCCGGGTCACACCCTTGTTACCGACGGATGACAAGGCATCCTTGAAATTCAGTGAGGAATAGGCAACGCGGATCAATACATCACCGGCCGGCAAATCGGCAACCTTGCGCTGCGCGATCGCCCCCTGATAAACGGGCTTTTCCGAAGATGTGTTGTCCCGGGGGACTTCCTGCACTACAAAGGCGTCAAAGGTTTCCTGATCCAGTTTCATAATCTTTCCTGTCGGTTCATGAATAACGACCCGTTCACCATACATGGAGGGCCCTGTCGATGCGCATGTACGGTCTCAGAATTGGCGCTGCTCGCGCAATCGCTGCCACCAGTTCAACAATGTCTTGTCCATGGCTTTTTGCAGAACTCCGCCCAGCTTCTCTCCCAGCGGCACACGAATTTCATAGCTTACTTCATAGACGTCCGATTCCTTGCAGGCAGTGACAACATAATCATCACTGGTGCTGATCGAATCCACCATTTTACGCTCCTGTGCCTGCGTGCCGGTCCAGGTTTCACCGGTGGCAATGATGTCTATGTCGACCACCGGCCGATACTCTTTGACCCACTGCTTGAACAGCACATGCATCTCTTCGACTTCCTGCTTGACCTTGTCCCGCCCTTTCTCCGTAATTTCACTGAATGGCGTCAGCGTGCGTTTGTATTCGCCGGCGGTGATCATCTCAAAGTCGACATCGTTCTTTTTCAACAGTCGATGGATATTGGGCAACTGTACCAGGACACCGATGGAACCGAGGATGGCGAAGGGCGCCGCAACAATACGATCCGCGACACAGGCCATCATGTAACCGCCACTGGCCGCCACCTTGTCCACACTGATGGTCAACGGAATTCCCTGCTGTTTGAAGCGCAGTAACTGCGACGACGCCAGACCGTAGGCATGAACCATACCCCCCGGGCTTTCCAGGCGCAGCATGACTTCATCCTGGGGTTCCGCCATGGTTAACACAGCCGTGATTTCCTGTCGCAGCGACTCCAGCCCCGACGCCTCCATGTCACCATTAAAGTCCAGCACGTACACCCGTCGCCGACGGGTCTCGCCACTATCGGTTTTCAGTTTTTTCTCTTCATCCTTGAGACGTTTTTTTTCCGCTTTGGCAAAACGTTTCAGCGAAAATTTGTCCAGTATTGAGCGCCGCAAGCCTTCCTGCAGCGATTCGATCTCCTTGTTGACATGTGTCACGCTCAAATATCCGCGCTGCAACTGCCGGCGATTGCGCTGTCCGGCAGTGATCATCATACTCAGAATGGCAAACACGGCGATCACAATAGTCGCAGTCTTTGCCAGAAAAATCACATAGTCGATAACGTATTCCAAAGTTCAACTCCTGTTTACTGATCGTCCGATGCCCTCACGGCATCACAATATTCCTGTATCAACTGCCCTGCCACGCTGATGGTCGGCGCCGGTGTTTCAGGCAAGTTATTGACATCATACCAGTGCGCCTCGGCGATTTCGGCCGCTTCAGGTACGATCTCACCACCGACATAGTCAGCATAAAATCCCAGCATCAACTGTGACGGAAATGGCCACGGCTGACTTTTGACGTAGCGGATATTGTCAATTTCAAGACCCACCTCTTCATACACTTCGCGCGCAACCGCCTCCTCGGCGCTCTCGCCGGGTTCGATAAACCCTGCCAGGCAACTGAAAAAAGTCGCGCCACGTCTGACACTTCGGGCCAGCAGAATCCTGTCGCCCCGCGTCACCAGTACAATAATGCAGGGGTTGATACGGGGATAATAATCCACTTCACAATGCTGACATGCCAGCAATTGCTGTTGTTTGCGCAATACATTCTCGGCACCACAACTGCCGCAGAAACGATGGCTGCGAAACCAGTTCAGCAATTGGCTGGCGCGCCCGGCCAGGATAAAAGCATCAAAACCCTGATGCAGGAGAAACTGACGCACCGGCATGGGTTCGATATGCGCCAGTGCCGGTGGTACGCGGGACAGCTGCACAGCATCACAGGGGGGGTGTTGCACGGCCAGTGGCGCCACATGAACACGCGCATGCGTAAACGTTTCCAGATCATCGAACTGGTGCGAAGACCACATCGGGCTGTCTCCGTTCAGTAACAGCCGGTCCTCAAAGAACAGTATCAGATCATGCCCGGCATTGCGTTGGTGAACGTCAACGGTCAAATGATTTCCCCGGTGATTTCATCTTCTTCGTCATCGTCATCAAAGTCATCTGCGGGCAGCACAGCGCTGACGGCAACACTGTCAGGCGTGGGTACCATCTGATCACCCTGCAGCCAGAGGCAACGCTCTCCACTGACCTTGTTGATCTGTGCCAGAAACGACTCATGGGCGCCCAGTTCCTCGGCACTGGGCTGAATCACCGTCAGCACCAGACCGTCACGACTGAGCCCCTGATGATGATCCTGCCCGGAACGCTCGGCTGACTCGTCAGCAGCCAGTGACAAATCGGTTTGTCCGCCACTGAGCATTAAATACACGTCGGCCAGAATTTCGGCGTCCAGCAACGCGCCGTGCAAGTCACGCTGCGAGTTGTCGACACCATAACGCTTGCACAGCGCATCCAGGCTGTTGCGCTGACCGGGGTGTTTGCGCCGGGCCATCCCCAGGGTATCGGTTATCGTGCAGTGGTCCTCCATGCGGCCGTAGGCATCGCCCAGGCGGGCCAGCTCCGCATTCAGGAACCCGATATCAAACGGGGCGTTATGTATCAACAGCTCCGCCCCTTTAACAAAAGTCAGGAATTCATCCACAACCGCGGAAAACTCGGGTTTGTCATTCAGAAATTCATTGCTGATGCCGTGGACTTCCTGTGCCGCCTCATCAACCTCCCGCATGGGGTTGGTGTACTGATGATAGTGGCGGCCAGTCAGGCGCCGGCGCTCAAGTTCAACACAGCCGATCTCGATGATTCGGTGGTTAACCGGGTCAAGGCCGGTGGTTTCAGTATCCAGTACTATTTGACGCATATCTCTCCATTCAGGATATCGCTAGAGCCCGGCTATGCCCAGGTTGGCCAGTTCATCGGCACGTTCGTTGCCGACATCACCGCTGTGTCCTTTAACCCAGCGCCAGTCAATGTCATGAAGCTGACTCAGGGCGTCCAGCTGCTGCCACAAGTCCTGATTCAGTACCGGCTTTTTGGCAGCCGTTTTCCAGCCACGCTGCTTCCAGCCAGGCAACCACTGTTCAATCCCGTTCAACACGTATTTGGAATCGCTGTGCAGGACCACTTTGCAGCCCGGCTTTTTCAGCGCCTCCAGCGCGCGGATAACGGCCGTCAGTTCCATACGATTGTTGGTGGTCATGGCCTCGCCGCCATGCAGCGTTTTTTCCACGCCCCTGAAGCTGAGGACAACGCCCCAACCGCCTTTGCCCGGATTACCTTTGCAAGCCCCATCTGTATATATTTCAACCATATCCTGCAAACTTCAAATCCTTTACTTTAATTCAACAACACTCAGTTGCCGGCGTCGTCCTGACGCAAATTCTTGCGTGGCGGCATCGGTATCACAGTCCCTCTTCCGGAGGCCACACGACCGGTTTCGGCCAACGGTGCACCCAGGGCAGGCGCCCGCAGTTTGGGCCAGCGCGGCGCGACCGGCGTCACGGGCATGCGCTGCTTGCTGGCCACAATCAAATAAAAGGCGCCGGTCGGATTACCCAGGCGATCAAACCAGTGTTCAAATCTGGCGGCCTGAGACAGCATTCGGGGATGCCCGAGCGGCGGCATGAAACCGCCGTAAGACACCTTCTCGACATGAAAATCCAGCAACCGCAACCAGTCGGTCAGCCGCCGCCGGGAAATGAATCGTGCGTTCCAGGGTGTCTGCCGGTGCCAGCGCATGAGTCCGCTGATCCCCCACAGGCTCACCGGGTTGAAACCCAGAATGAGCAACCGACCGCCGGGCATCAGCACGCGGGTTGCCTCGCGCAGCAGACGATGGCTATCCGGGGTGAAATCCAGGGCATGGTGCAGCAGGACGGCATCGATACTGTCCGTACCCAGCGGTAAAGCCTCATTGTCGGCTACCGGTGCCTGCCGTTGCGGATCCCAGGCGGGTGCAAAACAGATTTTGTGACCCACCGGGCACTCATCCAGCATTGATATGCCGGGTGAACACGACAGTTGCAGCATGTGATAACCAAAGACCCGACTGATCACCGGCGCCAATTGTGCCTTTTCCGCCTCAATCAGCGCATTGCCCAATGGACTGTGCATCCAGTCATCAAGCATCGGTGCCAGCGCCACCGGATCCGGTATGGTCCGACGTCGAGCAAGCAGCTTAACCATAATCATTCACCCCTGGCCGGATTCTAGCACCTGGCAAGCAAACGCAACAAACAGGATCTGCTATCATTGCGCTGCAGATAGCAGATTGTACACCGTGAAATCTCCGGAGTTAGCCAATGGCATTAACCATAACCCCCATCCCCGCATTCACTGACAACTACATTTGGGCCTTGCACAACGCTGACGGTCAGGTCTATGTGGTTGATCCCGGCGACGCCAGTCCCGTCACTGCGTGGCTGACGTCAAACCAGCTTACTCTGGCCGGCATACTGATTACGCACCACCACGCTGATCACACCGGTGGTATTGACGGCCTGCTGGCCAGCGCGCAGGTACCTGTTTACGGGCCTGCGGGCGGCCATATCAAACAGATCGATCATACGTTACAGGAAGGCGATCAGGTTACGGTGCTGGGGCATGCCTTTGACATCATGGAGACGCCCGGACACACGCTGGACCATATCGTGTATTTTCATCCCGGCCTCCCGGATGACGCTGACAGTGTCCCCTTGCTGTTTTGTGGCGACACGCTGTTCGCCGGTGGCTGTGGCCGAATTTTTGAGGGCAACCCGACCATGATGTACAATTCCCTGCAACGGCTGGCAGCACTGCCCGCGGAGACTCAGGTATTCTGTGCCCACGAGTACACGCTGGCCAACCTGGCGTTTGCTGCCGGTGCTGATCCGGAGAACAGTGACCTTGCCCAACGCCAGGTCACTGAGCGCGACAAACGCGACCAGCAACGCCCGACATTGCCCTCAAGCATTTTACTGGAACAGCGAACCAATCCCTTTTTGCGTTGTCACAGTCAGGGTTTACAGGCAGCAGTACAGCAGCGCATATCACAGAAAATCGACACCGGGGTGGAACTCTTTACCGCTCTGCGTCGTCTTAAAGATCAGGCCTGACAACGGCCCGTGACAGATAACGGCACTGCTGATGGCAGATGCGTCCCGCAGCCCGACTCAGGTGATGTTGTGCGGGTGTTTTGTTTACCCATGGTATATTTGTTAGCGAGATGCTTGTTTATGGAAGACTCAAAAACATGAAAGCAGGTTCGAGATCCACCTTGGCGTCACGCCCCCCTGACGCGGCGCGTGCTTTCAGGCACACCAGATTCAGATTCCACCTCAGACCATTAACCGCGTTGATCGCTTCCGGCTTTCTGCTACAGGCCTGCAGCAACCTGCCGGCGTTAACAACAGAAGATGGTGACAGTTCGGTTTCCGGCAGCCAGCGGGGTTACACAGGCAACAGCGCACGCAATAATCGCAACAACCGACAGCAACTTGTGGTTAATGCCGGCACAGTTGATATCGCGAACGACTCCCTGCCCAGCCACGCCGACACCGTCTGGTACCGTGTCAGCAACGGCCTGCAATTTGCACAGGACTATCACAACGAGCAGATAGCGGAAGAAATCGAATGGTTCCGCAGCAATCCGCGATATGTTGCCGAAGTGACCGAACGGGCAACGCCATTCATCTACGATATCGTACAGGAAGTTGAGCGCCGCCACCTGCCTCTGGAGCTGGCACTGTTGCCGGTTATCGAAAGTGCATTCAATCCGATGGCGCGCTCCAGTCAGGACGCGGCAGGTCTTTGGCAGTTCATGGCCCCCACAGCGACCAGTATGGGCCTGAAGCGGGACTGGTGGTACGACGGCAGACATGACCCCGTCGCGTCTACCTCCGCGGCGCTGGACTATCTGGAGGCCCTGTATTCACAATTTGATGAAGACTGGCTGCTGGCGCTGGCGGCTTACAATGCCGGCCAGGGCAATGTGCAGCGCGCGATACGACGCAACCAGCAGCGCGGCCAGCCAACTGACTTCTGGTCCTTGCCACTGCCCCGGGAAACTCTGCGCCATGTACCGCGACTGCTGGGGCTGGCGCACGTCATGGCAGACCCTGATCAGTTTGAACTGACTGTCAGTCCGGTGCCAGATCAGCCCTACCTGGCATCCTATGATGTTGGTGAGCAGATTGATCTGAGTCTGGTCGCAACACTGGCCGAGCTTGAATCCGAGCTCGTTTACCAGTTGAATCCGGGTTATCTGCAATGGGCAACACACCCCGAGGGTCCGCATACAATCTCGTTGCCGGTGGACAGCTTGCCGGTTTTCGAAAACAATCTGTCCGCACTGGGTGACAGTCGTATCACCTGGGACCGCTATGTGATCCAGCCCGGCGACACCCTCAGCGGCATTGCCAGCCGTTTTGGCAGCCAGGTCGGTGTCCTGCAACAAACCAACAACCTCGTCGGCAGTCGTATCGTCGCGGGGGACTCCCTGTTGATTCCGCGTGCCTATCGCGCTGGTGAGACTCTGTCCCCACCCTCGGTGGTGCTGGCTGCGACCAACACGCAACCGGTACCTGCCGGACAATACACGGTGCGCAGCGGCGACAGCCTCTGGCGTATAGCCAATCGCTACCGCATGAGCGTTGAGGAGCTGGCAAGCTGGAACGATATTGAGATCAATTCAGTGTTGCGACCGGGACAACGCCTGCGACTGGAACCCGACACCATTGCAGCGGCCGATGTCAGCAATATCAGTGGCGGTCCGACACCTTTGCAATATGAAGTCCGATCCGGTGACTCACTGGCAAGAATCGCGCGCGAGCACGGCGTCAGTATCGACGAAATCACCCGCTGGAACCGGATCGGTCGCAGCAGCGTCATCCATCCCGGGCAGGAACTTGTGTTGTACCTTGAGTGAGCACAGGCGCGCTCAGTGAACAACTGATTGCTGGCGGTGCCCGGTTATAACAACCGGGCACCAATCAGAATCACCACCAGCATCACCGCCACCCAAAGCAGCATACTGCCGGTAGGCCAGGTTCTTGCCAATGGACCGTCAGGGCCGTGATAGCGAATCCAGAGCTGCGGCAGACGCTTGCCCTGATCAATCACCAGGGTCTGGAATAGGCCGTTGAGTACCACCAGCCAATGGACAAAACTCTTCCAGAGTTTCGGTCCCAACTTGCGATAGAAAAAGTCGATATCCAGGCTGATGGTCAATGTGCGTTTCATCAGCGGCAACGTGACAAAGAATGCCAGACCCGCGAACAGCAGCAATTGCAACTGAGTCACCAGATGGTCTGCCGTATAGGGCACGTAGGTCACTTCATAGGGCAGGAACTGATACAGCAGTGACGGGAACACACCCAGCAGCACACAGGCCACGGCAAATATGATCATCGCCGCCTGCATGTTCCAGGACGGGTCTTTGGGCCGCAACCCGGAATCTTTCTGGAAGAACACGAACCACGGGAACTTGATCCCGGCATGCAGGAAAACACCCGCTGAAGCCGCCACCAGACCATACCAGACAAAGGCCAGCTCACCGTAGGCAGCACTCTGGCTGATCATGGATTTGGAGATAAACCCAGAGGTATAAGGAAACGAGGAAATGGCCAGTGCCCCGATGGTGCCGCAAATCGCGGTCACCGGCATGGTTCGATACAAACCACCCAGATCCGTACACTTGCGCTTGCCGGTCTGCACAATGACCGCGCCTGCACTCATCAGCAGCAATGCCTTGTAGATGATGTGCGAGAAAGCGTGTGCCGCCACCCCGTTCAGTGCCAGCTCGGTACCGATCCCCACGCCCACCACCATGAACCCCACCTGATTGACGATCGAGTACGCCAGAATGCGGCGCATATCGTTCTCCATCAGGGCGTAAATGATGCCGTAAAAAATCATGTACAGACCGACCCAGATCAGCACCTGCTGGCCGGGGAACAACAACAGCAAGGCCAGCACCGCGGTTTTGGTAGTAAATGCCGACAGAATCACCGACCCGGTCGGGCTGGCTTCGGGATAGGCATCAGATAGCCAGGCACTGACCGGGGGCGCCGCTGCGTTGATCAGCACACCAATCAGAATCATCCAGGTGGCAAAGCTGTCCAGCATCAGCGCCTGCACCTCGATCGAGCCGGTCTGCACGGCGACACCCTCAATGCCGATTTTCAGCACAATGCCGCCGATCAGGTGCATGATGCCGTAACGAATACCGGCCCGGCGGGCTTCCTCGGTACCACCACACCAGACCACAACCGTGGAGAACAGGGCCATGAATTCCCAGAACAGGAACAGCGTAATCAGGTCACCGGCAAACGATACCCCGACGGCGCCGGCAGCGTATGCCATCGATGCCGACATCTCCACCACGCGGGCATGCTGAAATGCGAAAAAACCGCCGATCATTGCCATCAGGGCAAAGATGGTGGCAAATAGCCGACGCACATTGCTGGCTTCAACCAATTCGACTTCGTATCCCAGGAAGCGCGCCGTTAACAGCACGCCATCGTCCAGATTCCAGATCATCAATAATGTCAGTAACGGCACCAGTACCAACAGAACCGGGCGGAAACTGGCGCGCACCACCGGCAGCAGCATCGCGCCCAGAATCATGATGAACGCGGGTGGGAACATTAATTCAGAGATCGTCATAATACGTATCCGGACGCTTCAGAAACAAACCCAGCACCTTGGCGAATATCACCATGCCCAGGCAGCTAACAAATCCAAAAATGGCGTAAAAGGCAAACCAGCCATCGACTGTGAAATAGTCGTGCACATCGATAAACAGCTGAGCCAGGACCGTCAATGCCAGGATGCCGGAAAACAGCCACCACAGCAGACGAATGGTTTTTGCACGCACCAGCCAGTGGGGCTGCCCGTCTTTCAGATCCGGCACTTCCACTCTGGGACAATTCTCGCCATAGATGACCGGCTTCAACCCGGCATATAGAGGATCGTCGGCAAGCTTTGTGTCGTCAGGTTGCTCGCTCATTACGGCATACCTCCTACAAGCTGGGTTTCAAGATCCAGTACCGGACCGTTAAAGAAGAAGAACAACAGCGTCAGCGAAGCGGTCACGCACAGGGCAATCACCATGCTGGGCGGCGCTTCGCCGTGATCTTTGAGTTTCACATCTTCCGGTTTAAAGAAGGCGTTGAAAATAATGGGCAGGAAATAGGCCGCGTTCAGCGCGGTCGACAGAATCAGCACCACCAGCACAAAATAATTGTCGAGCTGGAAAGCACCGGCGATGATAAACCACTTGGAAACGAAACCGGCGGTTGGCGGCACCCCGATCATGGACAAGGCACCGATAGCAAACGCAGCCATGGTATAGGGCATGCGCCACCCGATGCCGTTGAGCTGGGTGACTTCAGTTTTCTTGGAGGCCACATAAATGGCACCGGCGGTAAAGAACAGGGTGATTTTGCCAAATGCATGGGCAGCGATATGAATGGCGGCACCGATTTCAGAGAACGGTGCCAGTGCCATGGTCGCCATCACAATGTAGCTGAGCTGACCGATGGTGGAATACGCCAACAAACGCTTGATATTGGTCTGCCGCAAGGCGATGCAGGATGCTGCGATCACGGTGAAACCGGCCATATACACCGCGATGCTCTCGTACGGTACGCTGGCCAGATAGTCGGTACCAAAGATGTAAATAACCACCTTGGTCAGCGTGAAGACGCCCGCCTTGACCACCGCAACCGCGTGCAGCAGCGCTGACACCGGTGTCGGCGCCACCATCGCCGCTGGCAGCCACTTGTGTACCGGCATGACCGCAGCCTTGGCAACACCAAACAGGAACAGCAGCAACAGTATCGTCGCCGAACCGGCTGCCAGGTTGCCCTCAAGAATGCCACCCGGGACAAAATCGAGCGTACCGGCTACCGCATAGACCCAGATAATGGCTGGCAGCAGGAACACGATTGACGTGGTCATCAGAATGCCGAGATAGGTACGTCCACCCGCCTTCGCTTTGGCATCACCTTTGTGAGTCACCAGCGGATAGGTGGAAATGGTCAGCACTTCGTAGAAAATAAACAGTGTCAGCAGGTTTGCGGAAAACGCCACACCCATGGCGCCAAACAGCGCGAGGGCAAAACACACATAAAACCGTGTCTGATTTATTTCATTGGTGCCACGCATGTAGCCGAAGGCATAGACCGACGTCACTACCCACAAGCCACTGGCGATCATGGCAAAAAGAATCGACAAAGGTTCGGTGTTGAACGCGATACCCACGCCGGACATCACCTCGAACAGCTCAACTCCGATGTCTTCACCGGCATTCAGACCGATCAGGACCCGGATAACCAGGGCAAACAGGCTCAACGCGGTCACCATGGTGATGGTCTCGCGCAGGTTGGGCCAACGGCCGGTCAAGCCGATCAGTACTGCCCCCAATAATGGGGTCAGCAGCGTCAGTATCAGTGCAGTATTAGCAGTCACCGGACAACACCTCCTGCCATCAACTGCGCAGCAGCCGCTTCGGCGATATCAACAGTCAAACGGGTATCAATGCCGAAATAGATATTGGCAAAAATGAGGATCCACACCGGAATCAGCAAACTGGCTGGTGCCTCGCGCCGGGTCGGATCCCTGGCTTCGCCAAAGAAACCTGCTTCCACCACGCGGCCGACATACACCACTGCCAGCATTGAACCTGCCAGGATCACGATCACAACCGGCCACCAGCCGAGCTCTATGGCTGCCAGTATCAAATGCCACTTGCTGACAAAACCTACTGTCAGAGGGACACCAATAAGGCTGAGACCACCAATAACAAAGGCCCAGAACGTCAACGGCATGGTTTTGGCCAGGCCCTGCATATCGGACAGATTGGTGCCTCCCATGCGATACATGACAGCACCCAGGGTCATGAACAAGGCACCCTTCATCAGACCGTGATTGAATACGTGCAGCAACGCTGCGGTTAGTCCCATCGCGGTACCCATGGCGATGCCGAGCACGATGTAGCCGATCTGGGCGACACTGGAATACGCCAGCATACGTTTGATATTGGGTTGACCGATGCTGACAGTGGAGGCGCTCAGCAGCCCGATCACCGCCAGAGGAATCAGTACTTCTGCCAGCGGCTCGGCACCAAAACTGTATTCAGGACCAAAAATGGTAAACACAAACCGGATCAGGATATACACCGCCACCTTGGTAGCAGTCGCACCCAGCAGTGCCGTCACCGCCGATGGCGAATAGGTATATGCGTTGGGCAACCACAGGTGCAGTGGGAACAGCGCCAGTTTCAGGCAGATACCGGTGACGATAAAGGCGAAGCCGGTTCTTACTGTGCTGCTGTCGCTGATCGCAGGCAGGCGCTCGGCCAGATCGGCCATGTTCAGAGTGCCGGTCATCACATACAGCAGGCCAATGCCGATCAGGTAGAAGGTGCCACCAATAGTCCCCATGACGAGGTAGGAAAACGACGCTGTCAGCGCGCGCCGGTCACGACCCATGGCGATCAGTGTATAGGTCGCCAGAGAGGATATTTCCAGGAACACAAACACATTGAAGGCATCGCCGGTGGCGGTCATGCCACACAACCCCAGGCTCAGCAGCAACAAGGCGGCATAGAACATCGGGCTGCGTTCAGCGCCGACTTCCTGCTCTACGCTCAATCGTGCATACGGCATAACCACGCTGGCCAGGCCGGTGATCAGCACCAGCAACAGCGCATTGGCAAAATCTATCCGGTATTCAATACCCCAGGGTGCTTCCCAGCCACCCATGGTGTAAATGATCACGCCTTCGGCCTGTACCTGTATTAGCAGAAGTACGGCACAAAGCAGGGCAAACCAGGATACCAGCGTCGACAGCAGCCAGGGCCACGTGGCACCTCGCATAAGAGCGACAATCGGCGCCGCCAGCAGCGGCGCAAGCACTACGAGTACAGGAAGATGCATTAACATTAGAGTGAGGAGTCCATTTTGTGCAGGTCGTCTTCTTCAATGGTGCCGAACGACTCTTTAATACGGATAGACAGTGCCAGTCCTACTGCGGTAGTCGCCACCCCAACCACAATCGCGGTCAGGATCAGCACGTGGGTCAACGGGTTTGAATACAGCTCCACATTTTCATTAAACACGGGCCCGGCACCGCCGCTGATATAACCGAAACTGATATACATGAAAAACACCGAGGTCTGAAACACGTTAAGACCGATCAGTTTTTTCACCAGGTTACTGCTGGAGATGACCATATACAGTCCGGTCATCATCAGAAATATGATGATCAGATAATTCCAGATTCCCAGTCCGCTCATGACGCGTCTCCTTCGGGCTCACCGCGGGCAGCAAAGGCAAAGAACATCAGCATGATGACAGCGGTTACTGTCAGGCCCACACCAAACTCCACCAGTATGATGCCCAGATGCTGACCCGCCACCGGGTAAGCTCCCAGTACATTGTAGTCAAGGTAATTCGCACCCAGCAGCAACGAGGCAACACCAACACCGGCGTACAACAGCACACCGCCCGAGGCGACGATGCGAAGTATCCATTCTGGCGCGATTTTTTGTGTTGCACGCACACCAAACAAAAGCGTGTGGATGACAAACGCGGAGGCAAATATAACACCGGCCTGGAAACCGCCACCGGGACCAAAATCGCCGTGGAACTGAACATAAAGGGCAAACAACATGATGTAGGGGATCAGAAACTTACCGACAACACGCAGGATCATATGATCATTCATCTGTGTTTTCCTCCTCACGACGACGTCCGCCGATCAACAGCAGCACCCCGATACCCGCGGTAAAGATCACCACCACCTCACCCAGCGTATCGAAACCCCGGTAGCTGGCCAGCACCGCTGTCACCAGGTTAGGGACATCAATTTCAGACATGGACTGGAAAATGTAGCGCGGTGCGACGTGCGTCTGAGCCGGGTTATCGGCAGCACCAAACGGTGGCAGATCAACAATGCCGTATACCAGTGTGGCACCGGTGACCAGCACAATGATCAGCGGCAGGAAACTGATCTTCTTTTTCACCAGCGGCTTTTCGTTATCGCGCCCGACAAGACTCAGCGTTGCCAGCATCAGAATCGTGGAGATACCGGCACCCACTGCCGCTTCAGTGAAAGCGACGTCAGCCGCATCCAGCAGCATGAAAAGTGATGCCGATACCAGGCTGTAAATACCAAACAGCATGACGGCGGTCAGCACATTGCGAATACGCACGATGGCGATCGAGATGACAGCCAGAAACGCCAGCAGGAATATATCAATGAGTTGTTCGAAAATCATGACGCACGTCCTTCGTTGCCCAGACCAGCGCCGGCATCAGTTTTGACCCAGGGTTTCAGGCCACCGTGCCGTGCCGCTTTGGCCAGGGCGTGAGTCGCTGTCGGACAGGTAAACAGCATGAACATGAAGATCAGCAGCAGCTTGACACTGGCCAGCGTCAGACCGAACTGCAGCATCAACCCACCGACAAAGAAACCGGTGCACAGGGTATCGGTTATACCCGCGGCGTGCATACGTGTATAGAAATCCGGAAATCGTAATATACCGATGGCACCAACAACGCCAAGCACGGCACCCAGACCCAGCAGAATAGCGGACAGCACTTGCACAATATCCACGATTATTTGCCCTCCTGGTTTTCGCCAGTGTGGTCGGGAGCTGCATCGTCTCCGGCATGCCCCAGACTGCCATACTCGAAATACTTCATCACCGCGATGATGGCAATGAAATTGATCATGGCGTAAACCAGCGCTATATCAAGATAGTCACCGCGCCCGGCGATCGCCGCAATAACCGCGATCAACAAAACTGTCTTGGTGCCAAACATATTGACGGCCAAAATGCGGTCATAGATTGTCGGGCCCAACAACGCACGTGTGATGGCGAGCGTCATGGTCACCAGAATGGCCAGAGCGGCCGACGTCAGAATCATGATTTTTCCTCGATGCTGGCAGGCACGCGTTCGTCAAGGGTGCCTTGTTCCACACCTTCCGCGCTTTCCTCGTTCAGGGCGTGAACTTCGATCATGTCGCCCTCCACCTGCAACGTTACGGTACCAGGTGTCAAGGTCACTGAGTTACCCAGCACGACTTTCCCCAGCTCACTGCGCTGGTTAATCCGGACATTAATAATACGGGGGTCGATATCAGGGTTGCGACTGAGGATGGTGACAACCATCTTCACATTGGAGACGCCAATCTCCCATAACAGGTACAGCCAGTACCTGACCAGCTTCATGCTCAGATGCAGCGGGTGGCTTTCCTCGTCAACCACATCCATACGATGTGCAACGAAGGCCACAAACAGAACCGAGACGATACCCAGGGAAATCAAAAGTGGTTTGGTGTAACCCGACAGTACCCACCACAGAAGGGCGAGAAAAAACAACAGACCTGTCATGTGTTTCATTTTTTGTATTGCCTCAATGCTGACGACAGACTCTTGCATCCTGTCAGCCCAGACTCATTGTTATTCCGGAAGAATCCGGGGCGTTAACGCCGGTATTCGTGTCAAATTACATCAACTTGTGACGGCAGAGCACGTTTGTGACAAATATGTCAGCATGCTGTCAAAACTCAACAATTCTTGTGCGACAGCCAGAAATAGCGAAGGTGAAAACTAGCAAAACGGGGCAATATTGGCAAGAAAATCCGTACCCTCGTCTGCCGAAAAAAGCTCGAAACCGGTTGACCTGAACACTGCCACGTCTTTCCCGGGCGTAAAAAAGCCGAAGGCAACAGGTGTTACCCCCGGCTTTTTCTCCGGTCTGTCTCAAGCCCGGATGATACTTCCACCAGCCCTTACAGAACCCCCGGATCAAGCTCCAGCCCGGTGATATCTGCGTCTGTCTGCAGGTTTCTCAGCAGCGCATCAAAACTCATGCGCCCCTGGTTCTCTATCAGCGCCGCAGTCAGTTGCTGGCGCTGCTGCTCTGGCATATTTGCGGCATTGCCGTCTTCCACCGCCTGCAGCTCGACAAGCACGTAGGCACCATTATTCAGGCTGAAGCCGCGGCGCACCGGATCCGATGCTTCCGGCGATGGCATCTGGAAAACATTGCGTACAATTTCGATATTGACATCAGCCTGGTTGCGACGCACATCTTCGCGTTCAATCCAGCTCAACGATTCCGACGCTATCTGCCCGCTGATATCTTCTCCGGAGTCCAGAGCGGCCATCAGATTCTCGCCAAGCTCACGTGCCATTTCCCGCTCCCGCTGCCCACGCAGGGTGACGGCAATCTCGGCGCGCACATCCTCGAAGGGAATCAATGCTTCGGGGCGATATTCCTGCAAGTGCAGAACCACAGCCCGGGTGTCACTCAATTCAATCAACTCGCTGTTGAGCTCCTCGACCAGAACGTCGTCGGAAAATGCCGCTTCAATCACGCGCTCTTCGGAGGTGATCGCACTGCTGCCACCACTACGGCCAAAATACTCGCTTTGTTGAATCTCCAGGCCCAGCTCTTCGTTGATCGCCTGTAGATCAAACGTTTCAAAAGCAAGATTGGCCAGATTTTCCAGTCGGCTGAAATAAAGCTGATCGACTTCCGCCGAATTAAGATCTCGCTCGATACGCTCTGCGACCTCATCAAACTCAGGGTATTCCTGTGCATCGTACTCGGTCAGTTTGACCAGGTGTACACCGAATTCAGACACCACAGGGTCTGACACCTGATCAACTTCCAGCGTCACCAACGCCTGTTCCAGCGCCGCCGGAAATACACTGCCGTCAGTATAACCGATGTCGCCGTCATCTTCGGCAGACACCACGTCATCGGAGAACTCACGTGCCAGCTCGCCAAAGTCTTCACCGGCATCCAGGCGCTCCTTCACCCCCGCCGCTATCGCCAGCAGCTCCTCCTGCGAGGCGTCGCCACCAAGCTCCCAGAGAATGTGCGACGCCCGACGTTCAATATTGGCCACCGCTGCATCACGCTCCTCTTCGTACTGCGCGCGCACACGCGCCTCGTCTACCTCTACCTCATCAAATATGCGATCCTTTTCCAGGACCACGTAGTTGACTGACACCTGCTCAGGTGCCGTAAATTCAGCCGGGTTATTGTCGTAATAAGCGCGGATATCGTCAGCCGGAATCGCTTCGCCCAGAGTGCGATTCCCCAATGGGATCGACAGGTAGCGGAAATCGCGCGTCTGCAGCTCCAGCGCCGCCAGGCGTTCGATGGCCTCATCGGTCACGAAACCACTACTGGCGTAGGCATTGGCCAACTGGCTCATCATCATCTGCTGAGACAGCGAGGCACGGTAGGTCTGGGCGGTAAAACCCTGCGCACCCATGGTTCGGCGGGCCAAATCGGGATCAAAAACCCCGCCTACCTGAAACTGAGGCGTGCGGACAATCTGGCGGTCCAGTGAATTATCAGAGATCGTCATGCCCGACGATTCAGCCGCCTGCATCAACAAGCGATCCTCGATCAGTTGACCGAGTGCAATCTCGCGCAGCAATTGTTCGTCAAAATCCTGCACGTTGGCGCCCATCTGCGCCATTACATTTTGCAGACTTTGCGCCAGTTCAGGCTCTGTTATTTCTTCACCGTTGACACTGGCGACGTTATTACCGCCCAGGAAGCCGCCAATAATCGATTCAGCCCCAAACAATGCGAACACACCGATGATAAAACCGATGATGATTTTGGCGATGACACCCTGGGAGTTGTCTCTAATCGTCTGCAGCATACAAAATCCTGAAAATACTGAAATGAAAATCTGTTCTGAAACCAAGACCCGTTTCTGAACTACAATCTGTCTTTAAACTACAATCTGTTTTAAAACTAAAAGGGCGCATCAATGATGCGCCCTTTTACCGGTCCTGACAGGATGTGAATCTGATCACGTGATCACAATCCACTCAACGATACCTTCAGGCTCCGGTTCTGACATCGTGCCGAAACTTGACACCCGGCGTCGTCAGAAAAACTTAGCTGTTTACCGCATCTTTCAGTGCTTTGCCCGGCTTGAAATTCGGCACTTTGGCCGCTTTGATTTCAATCGTTGCACCCGTCTGCGGATTACGGCCAGTGCGCGCAGCACGATCTTTTGTGCCAAACGTACCAAAGCCAACGAGCACTACCGGCTCACTCTTTTGCAGTGAGTCTGTAATCGTGTCGATCATGGCATCGACGACGCGCGCAGCTGCCGCTTTCGGTAAGTCTGCACTGGCAGCAACGGCTTCGATCAATTCTGATTTATTCACAGTATCCCCTTGTTTTTCTGTACCTGTTAATGGTGTATCGGAGTGAAGGTTTCAATCTGGTTTACTTCCTACCAGAAGGAGCTGAATGCTGCGTCGTCAGAATCTGTAAGACCCAGACGGTGCGCGGGCATAAAGCCTTAAACAACCGTGACTTTATACCAAGCGCCCGAAAGCCGTGTCAACACAAAAACGCCGTATTCAGTGGGTGCTGACAGCATTTTCGTCTTTTGCTGCATCTTTTCCGCTAATCGGCCCGTCACCCTGCGGTAATGGCTGCGGCATCCGCTCCAGTGCCAGCTCCAGCACCTGATCAATCCACTTGACCGGATGAATGGCGAGGTCGGCTTTGATGTTGTCCGGAATCTCTTTCAGATCGCGTTCATTATCAGCAGGAATAATCACGGTTTTGATATTGCCGCGATGCGCCGCCAACAATTTTTCCTTCAGCCCGCCGATGCGCAAGACCTGACCGCGCAATGTGATTTCCCCGGTCATGGCAACGTCTGCTTTCACCGGAATGTTGGTCAGCACCGACACTATAGCGGTACACATGCCAACACCGGCGCTTGGACCATCCTTTGGTGTCGCACCTTCGGGCACATGAATGTGCAGATCGATATTCTCGTGGAAGTTGGACTTCAGGCCCAGCATCGCAGAGCGGCTGCGCACAACTGTCAGGGCAGCCTGAATCGACTCCTGCATGACGTCGCCCAGTGAGCCGGTTTTGACGGTTTTACCCTTACCTTCGACAGCAACAGACTCAATTGTCAGCAACTCGCCACCCACCTGGGTCCAGGCCAGGCCATTGACCTGCCCTACCCGGTTACTTTCCTCGGCCACACCATAATCGTACTTGCGCACACCGGAATAGTCCTCGAGCAGATCCGGCGTCAGCACCAATTGCTGTCCGGCTGCCTTGCCCTTGCCTTTGACCTTGTCATCACGCATGGCGGCTTCCTTGACCACTTTGCGACACAGCTTGGCTATTTCACGCTCCAGTCCACGCACACCAGCCTCGCGACTATAATAGCGAATCAGATCGCGAATGGTCTCTTCCGGCACCGTCAGCTCGTCTTTGGCCAGACCATTGGCTTCCAGCTGTTTGGGCAACAGATACTTGGCAGCGATATTGGTTTTCTCCGCTTCGGTGTATCCAGGCAAACGGATGACTTCCATGCGGTCCAGCAACGGCCCGGGAATATTCATGGTATTGGAGGTACACACGAACATGACCTCGGACAGGTCATAATCCACTTCCAGATAATGATCGTTGAACGCCTTGTTCTGCTCCGGGTCCAGCACCTCCAGCAACGCCGAGGCCGGGTCACCGCGATGATCCATGCCCATTTTGTCAATCTCGTCGAGCAGGAACAGCGGATTCTTGACCCCCGCCTTGGACAGTTTCTGCATCAGCTTGCCCGGCAGTGAACCGATATAGGTACGCCGGTGACCACGGATTTCTGCTTCATCACGCACACCGCCCACGGCCATACGGATGAACTTGCGATTGGTGGCCCGGGCAATGGACTCACCCAGCGAAGTCTTGCCGACACCGGGAGGTCCCACCAGACACAAAATAGGCCCTTTGAGCTTTTTCACCCGCTTCTGCACAGCCAGATACTCGAGAATGCGCTCTTTGACTTCTTCCAGACCGTAATGATCGGCATTGAGAATGCCTTCGGCCTTGTCCAGCTCCAGACTTATCTTGCTACGCTTTTTCCAGGGAATGTTCACCATCCAGTCGAGATAGGTGCGCACCACAGACGCTTCCGAGGACATCGGCGACATCATTTTCAACTTGTTCCATTCGGCCAGGGATTTGTCCTTGGCTTCCTTGGTCATGCCGGCTTTTTCGATTTTGTTCTTTAACTCTTCGGCCTCATTGGGGCCGTCTTCCATGTCACCCATTTCTTTCTGGATGGCCTTCATCTGCTCGTTCAGGTAGTACTCGCGCTGGCTTTTTTCCATCTGCTTTTTAACGCGGCCACGGATGCGCTTTTCAACCTGGAACAGGTCAATCTCGGCTTCGATCAGGCCCATCAGATGCTCAATGCGCGGCTGTAATCCCACCAGCTCCAGCAGGTTCTGTTTTTCCTGCAACTGCAGCGACATATGCGAGGCGATGGTGTCCACCATGCGGCCCGGCTCATCAATACCTGAAATTGAGCTCATCACTTCCGGCGGTATTTTGCGGCTAAGCTGCACGTACTGATCGAACTGAGACAGCAATGAGCGCAACAATAATTGCGACTGCTTGTCCGGCAGCGGATCGGAGTGCAGTGGCATAACCTCGCTCTGGAAATAGTCATCTTCCAGCTCAACAGAGCGGATGCGCGCGCGCGTGACGCCCTCTACCAACACCTTGACGGTGCCATCAGGCAGACGGATCAGTTGCAGGATGGTGGCGATGGTACCAACAGAGAATATGTCTTTCAGACCCGGATCATCTTCGGACGCATTTTTCTGCGCCACCAGCAGCACCTGCTTGTGGCTCTGCATGGCGATTTCCAACGACCGGATGGAACGTGGACGACCGACAAACAGCGGCTGGACGATTTGCGGGTACACCACAACATCGCGCAGGGGTAACAGAGGTAGACTGGACCGGAGATCGGTCGGGGTATCAGTAGCGTCGCCCATAATAATACTCATCGTAGTCGTAGTGGCTGTAGTAGCAATCTATAGCCTCTTAATGTGAGGCCTGCCGTGAGGGATTTCAAGGGGAACCTGAATCGCATGCGCGGATCCACGTAAACCAACGGCGGGCCGACGGCCCGCCGGAGAGGACGTTACTCTGCCGTCTTGGAAGGCTGCTGTTCGGATTCGTACATCAACAATGGTTCCGACTCTCCATTGATAACGGCAGCATCTATCACAACTTTCGACACATTTTTTGTGGAAGGAATCTTGTACATGCTCTCGAGCAGCACGTTTTCCATGATAGAACGCAGACCACGGGCACCTGTTTTGCGCTCCTTGGCCTTTTTCGCCACTGCTTGCAACGCGTCATCCCGGAACTGGATTTCCACTTCTTCCATTTCGAACAGCTTCTGGTACTGCTTGACCAGGGAATTTTTCGGCTCTTTCAGAATACGAACCAGCGCATCCAGGTCGAGCTCCTCCAACGTCGCAATCATCGGCAGACGCCCAACAAATTCAGGGATCAGGCCGAACTTGACCAGGTCTTCAGGCTCAACATTGCGCAACGACTCGCCGATCATCTTGTCGACATCCTTGCTACGCACTTCGGCGCTGAAACCAATACCGCTTTTCTCGGAGCGATCACGGATGATCTTGTCGAGTCCGGCAAAAGCGCCGCCGCAAATAAACAGGATGTTGGCGGTATCCACCTGCAGAAACTCCTGCTGCGGATGCTTGCGGCCGCCCTGCGGTGGCACTGATGCCACCGTGCCTTCGATCAGTTTCAATAATGCCTGCTGGACGCCCTCACCAGACACATCACGGGTGATGGACGGGTTGTCTGATTTGCGGGAAATCTTGTCGATCTCATCGATATAGACAATGCCGATCTGAGCCTTTTCAACATCATAGTCGCATTTCTGCAAAAGCTTCTGAATGATGTTTTCCACGTCTTCACCGACATAACCGGCTTCGGTCAGGGTGGTGGCATCAGCGATGGTAAAGGGTACGTCCAGCAACCTGGCGAGTGTTTCCGCCAGCAGGGTTTTACCGGTACCGGTTGGCCCGATCATCAGGATATTGCTTTTACCAAGCTCAACATCACCGCTGCGGCGATCATAGCCCAGGCGTTTGTAGTGGTTGTAGACGGCGACCGCCAGCACTTTCTTGGCGTTTTCCTGGCCGATAACATATTCATCAAGCGTCTGTTTGATTTCCTCAGGCGTTGGCAACTTCTTGCGGCCGGATTCCGCTTCCTTCTCCTGAATCTCTTCGCGGATAATATCGTTGCAAAGATCCACGCACTCATCGCAAACAAATACAGAAGGGCCAGCGATCAGCTTACGGACTTCGTGCTGGCTTTTACCGCAAAATGAGCAGTACAGCAGTTTGCCGTTGTCATCACCCTTGTTGTAGCGATCATCAGACATTCAATTTCCTCTAACGTGTAACCGCAGTCAGTATGGCACCGGAGCACCGATAGCAGGAACGTTATCGGGCCCCTGCTACTCTGACATTACACGGCTCTGCGTGAAATAACCTTATCAATCAACCCGTATGATACTGCCTCTTCGGCATTCATGAAATGGTCGCGTTCGGTCTCGCGCTCAATCTCTTCAATCGAGCGACCGGTATGGTGCGCCATGATTTCATTGAGTTGCCGGCGCATTTTCAAAATTTCAGTGGCCTGGATTTCGATATCCGATGCCTGGCCCTGAGCGCCGCCGCTGGGCTGATGGATCATCATGCGCGAATTGGGCAACGCATGACGCTTGCCATGCGCGCCACCGGTCAGCAGGAATGCACCCATACTGGCAGCCTGACCGATGCACATGGTGCTCACATCCGGCTTGATGAACTGCATGGTGTCATAAATCGACAGTCCTGCTGTGACGGCGCCGCCCGGTGAATTGATGTACAGGTGAATATCCTTGTCCGGATTCTCCGACTCGAGGAACAACAACTGCGCCACCACCAAATTCGCCATGTGGTCTTCGACCGGACCGATCAGAAAAATGACCCGTTCTTTCAGCAGGCGCGAGTAGATATCATACGCGCGCTCGCCACGGGCATTCTGCTCAACAACCATGGGAACCAGGTTGGCTTCTATCATCGATAGCATCGATTCACTCGACATATGATCAGGCCTTTTTGTCTGTCGTTTTATCACTCTTTATCTGTCTTTTTAGCCGCCTTTTTGGCTGGCTTCTTGTCGGCTGGCGCAGCATCCGCGTCAGCTGCCTTTTTCGCTGCCGGCTTTTTTGCGGCAGGTTTTTTGGCAGCGGCAGGTTTCTCTGCTGACTTGCTGGCCTTGCCCTCGTCGGCTTTTTCTTCCGCCGCCTGCTTGGGGTTGGTCAGTTCCTGATAGCTGACTTTACGCTCCTTGATCTGCGCCTGTTCTGCAATCAGGTCAAACACCTGGTCTTCCAGCACTGCAGACTCGACCGTATCAAGCTGCTCTTTATTGCTGTAGTAGTAATTGACGACTTCTTCCGGCGTCTCATACGTTGCCGCGATATCTTCAATCGCCTCACGTACCATGGCGGCATCAGCGCGCAGACCCTTCTGCTTGATCACCTCACCCAGAATCAGGCCCAGCTTGACGCGTTTCTCAGCCTGTTCACGGAACAGCTCGTCCGGCAACAGGCTTGGATCCAGATTCTGCGCTCCCTGGCCAAACTGCTGCAAGGCCTGCTGTCGTAGTACATCAATTTCCGAGCCGACCAACGCGGACGGCACATCCACTTCGTTCTGTTCCAGCAACACATCCATCACGTTAGTTTTCAGACGATTCTTGCTCGCCTTTTTCAACTCGCGCTCCATATTGGCCGCCACTTCCTTGCGGAAACCGGCCTCACCGCCTTCATTGACACCGAAGGCAGCAAAAAATTCGTCGTTCAGCTCCGGCAACTTCGGCGCGGAGACCGAGTTGACCTTGACCTTGAACACCACTGGTTTGCCTGCCAGTTCCTTGTTTCGGTATTCCTCGGGGAACGTCAACTCCAGAGTGACTTCGTCGCCCGCTTTTGATTTCAGCAATCCTTTCTCAAAGCCTTCAATCATACGACCGGAACCCAGCACCAGATTAGTGTTGCTGCCGGTGCCACCGGAGAATGCTTCACCGTCGATGGTGCCTTCATAGTCGATATTGACCATATCGTCGTTCTTGGCCTGACGCTTGACTTCGTCCCATTCCTGACGCTGCTGACGCAGATTCTCGATCATGGTGTCGATATCTTTGTCAGTCACTTCGGCTACCAGTTTCTCTGCCTTCACCTTGGTGAAATCGGACAGAGTGACTTCGGGATATACCTCGAATGTGGCGACAAACTCGATGTCTTTGCCTTCATCCATGGAAGTCGGTTCAATTTTAGGCTGTCCGGCAGGCTTGATCTTCTGCTCGGTAATGGCAGCGTAATAACTGCGGCTCATGACTTCGCCCAGAACTTCCTGACGCACACCCTTACCGAAACGGTCCTTGATGACTTTGTGAGGAATCTTACCTTTACGGAAACCGTTGATCTTGACGGTTCTGGCGGCTTCGTTCAGACGAGCGGCAACAGCGTTCTCTACTTCAGCCGCAGGCACGCCAATAGTCATACGGCGCTCTAATCCAGTTGTGGTTTCAATCGAAACTTGCATGAAAATTCCTCTCGAACCGGCGCGCCCATCACGCACGGTCAGTGTAAACAGTTATTATAAGTCAGCCAAAATAATTTCCATCAACTATTTCAACAAGTTAAGTGGAAAACAGGGTATTTTGAAGAGCGCGATTGTCCCACAGACACTGGTTTTATTCAATAAATAATCGCGCAGCGCCTTTTATAGCTGAATTTGCGACAGATCACACTTTTTCTCAGACGCGGGGATATTATTCCGCCAGAGAGTGGTCTAGTATTAAGCCACCTGCAAAAACGAGCGATCAATAAAAATAACCAAAAATAACCCTAGTCGAGACTCCTGCCATGCAAAACGCCAGCACCAGTACCCGCCCTGAGGTAAACAGCAGCAATGACGCCCGTCTGACCGATGTCGGCATGCACAGCCATGAGCGTTCGGATCGCCTTTTCAGTCTGTCCGGACTTTGGTATTTCCGTACCCGTGAAGGCAAGGATGTCGGGCCTTTCCGCTATCGCTGTGAAGCCGAATCAATGCTGCATCGCTTTATCGACGAAACCAGCCGCCTGCAGCAAAGCAGTATGATGCCGCACAAGCTGCATTTCCGGACCTGCGGAGTAATCGGTCGACGACAGGTTAGCTGAGGTTTCAGGCTCTCAGCGCACTGCGGGCGTAACGGAAGATATCGGCCGCAGGACCTGACGCGGCACCGGCTTCGGAACCGGCAAAGAAGAAGTGCCCCTGTCCGGGAATCGAGTGCAGTGTGACGTTGGGTAATGCCTCCTGCAGCACCCGGACATGGCAAAACGCGCTCAGCGTATCTGCTCTGCCGCGCCAGACATCTACCGGCGCGGTAATTGCGGCGGGCTCAAAATCCCAGTCCGCCAGACTCAGCACACTGTCCTGGGCTACGCCCCGCCCGCCCTGGCGGACCGCCTCGTTGGCGTCCCTGACCAGCAAGCGGTAAATCCACGGATTATCAAATTGTTTGCGATCGGCGTAACACAGGCCCTCACGCAAACGTGCCAGACACTGCTCGACTCGCGAACCACGCACCCGGTGCCGGGCATAAACAAACGCACTCACCAGCGCAGTCAACATGCGCACTCCCGTCCGTCGCCGTGCGACGGGGCGGCCGGCGACGGGCGCCAGCAAGGTAACAAACGCAGTCTGGCCCGGATAACAATGACCGAACGCCAGCGCAAACGCCGCGCCACCGTCCCAGCCCATCGTGCCGGCACGGTTGATACCGAGATGGCGAAGCAACGCTGCGATATCGTGAGCGAAATCGCTGTGACCGCGCAGTTTTTTGAAATCTGAGCAGCCGATACCGGGCCTGTCCACGGCAATCACACGAAAACCGGCAGCAAACGCCGCGTCATGCAGCAATTCAGCTTCAAGGCGGGAGCCGGCCTGGCTGTGGAAGTAAATCAGGGGATAACCATGGCGGTGGCCGGTTTCGCACCAACTCAGGCGACGGCCATCGTCGAGCGTCAGATGTCGTGCCGGTGCTTGGGGCAGGGACAGGTCATTGTCAGGCGTTACCACCGACCCGGGCAAATAAAAGCTGTCATCCCTAAAGCGTGCAAACATAGATCGCCTTGTAGCAGCCAACGCCCAGTCTGAGTGTTCAGGCGCGGTATGCCGTTGATTGTGTTAGTGTGAATAGTAGGTGGGAATTATTCCCACGTCAACACATGTCACAAAATATTTGTGGGATTATTTCCCACCTCTGGCTATACTGTTCGCCATGAGTGACAACAACGTCAGCCAATCTCCGGGACAGCCCCCCGCCGCCCTGGTAACAGCGCTGCGCAAACTGCTGCGCCCGCTGGTACGTTTACTGTTATCGTTTCAGGTCAGCTATCCGTATTTGACGACCCTGCTCAAGTCCATCTATGTCGACGTCGCCGACAGCGAGTTTTCTGTCGACGGCAAACGCCAATCAGATAGTCGCATCACCCTGCTGACCGGCGTCCACCGCAAGGATGTCAAACGCCTGCGCAGTGAGCAGGCTGATGCAGCGGTGTTGCCTGCCAATATCTCGGTCGGCGCGCAGCTGATCGCCAATTGGCTGGGCTCTGCCTGTTTCCGGGATGCGTCCGGCAAGCCATTGCCTTTGCCGCTGCGCTCAGCGCAGGCCGGCGAAGAAGCCTGTTTTGACGATCTGGTGGAAATGGTTTGCCGCCAGGACATTCGTCCCAGGGTCATCCTCGACGAATGGATCCACCTGGGCGTTGCCCATCAGGACGAACAGGGCCGCGTCGTGCTCAATACCGGCGCCTTTACCCCGGACAAAGGCTTTGATGAGAAAGTGTTCTTTTTTGGCAAAAACCTGCACGACCATATCAGTGCCGGCACCCACAACCTGCTGGGCAACAAGCCGGCTTTCTTCGATCGCAGCGTGTATTACGATCGCCTGAGCGAGAACTCCATTCAGGCACTGAACGAACTGGCCGAGGAACTGGGCATGAACGCCCTGCGCGCCCTGAACAATGAAGCACTGGCCCTGCAGCGCGCCGACGCAGAATCGTCTGCGGCTGCCGTCACAAAATCAGCAAAAACGTCGAAAAATCCCAACCGGTTCCGTATGAATTTCGGCATATTCCATTACAATAGTCGCTACGAGAATCATACTGACAAGCAGGCAAACACCCAGGACGGCACCCAGTCGCAACAGGATCAGGATAATGCCTAGAGCCATACTTGCACTTCGCAGCTACCCGCTGGCCATTCTGATGGCCCTGGTGATTTTCGTGTGCAGCTTTCTGATTGCGACCAGTAGCATCGGCACCATTGGCGGTGGCGGTGATGATCAGGGCAGCGGCATGGGCGGCACCGGCCGTACCGGCGGTATTAATGGCGACAGCGGCCTGGGTGGTACCGGCGCCCCCAGCCCCTTCCTGGGCAGCGATGAAACCGAAGACAGCTCAGACCGCGGTGACATCAGCGCGGATAGCCTGATCATGCCTTTTCTGCAACAACAGGATATTGAGACTGCGCGCATACCCGAAGACATGCGGCCGCTGATCGAACTGCAACGCAACGCGCCCCGAAGCCCTGAGTTCCTGGACAGTACACCGGCGCTTGATATTCTTGATGAAGACACTCAGACACTGCCGCCCCATGCGCGACGCCTGCTGGACATGGCAGACGCCGACAATGCCACCATTGTGGAGCCAACGCTGGAAATCCGGGTGCAGATACCGGAAGGCACAGGAACTGACAATATCGAACGTTTCCGCATGGAGTTGGCCGCACCCGCCGAATCAGCTTTGCCCGCCGCAGAGCCGGAACCCGGCACAGACACCGGCGTCGACCACGGCAATGCTGACCGGCCATTGGTGCTTGAGCAACTTCAGTCTGAAGAGATTGCTGACACTGCCACTGACAGCGACATTGATGAAGCACGACAGGAAGACGATTTTGACAGCGGTCGCCCGCTGATTCCCGAGCGCATCCAGCGCCCGGAATTGCCGCCCTTCCAGCGCATGCGGCCGGCAGTCGACCGCGCATCGATTGTGCCGCCGCGCCCCAGGCCCATGCAGATCTGAACCGATGCTCAATACCGGCTGCGGCGGGGATATGGAGAAATGACTACCAGCGCCGGCTCAATTGCAGGCCGGCGGCGAAATCTGCACTGTCCTCAGTGAATCCGGTGACGGTGTAGAGCATGGCGCTCCACGCCGGTGACATCGTCCAGGACAGGTAGGGCAACAATTCATGGGTTTCACCGGTAAAGTCAGACGCCGCCTGACGGTAGTCGTAGATCAGGCCGTATTGCAGCGCATCTCCCCAATTGGCACTGGCGCCCAGCGAGGCGAAAACAGAATTCTCCAGCCCCGGATAAAAAGGCGATTGCCGGCGATAACGGTAACCGGCTGACGCAAACACAGTCAGCGGACCCGCCAGTTGATACAAATCGACCTGCATACCGGCATCCATGCGACCGGTACCCAGACCTTGCTCCGGGTCCGCAGTCGGCGCCTTGAGCTCGACGCTGACGTCAATATACGGCGCATTGGCTGACCAGGCTGGTACTTCGTAGGTCAGGCTAACGCTGACATCACCCACACCCCCGGCCGACACCTGTGAGGTTCTGGAGCCGGAAAACCCGCCCAGACTGCCGACGTTGACCAGTACATTGGCCGGACCGCTAACCTCCAGCACCGGCACTGTCGCTTTCACCCGCCAACTCCCGCGGGCAACCTCATGAGACAGCGGCAGGTAACGAATCCGGGTGTCACGACTTTCACCGTAACCCCCGCGACTGTAAAACAGGCCGATGGCCGTGGTGTGGCTGGCCGACGGCTGCGCGCCGCCTGTTTGCCCATGGCCGGCCGGGGCGATGGACAGCAACAGTGCCGCCACTGCCGCCCGTCGGTTGCATACCGACCGGGTTAACGTGTGGCAGCCCGCAATCACCTCTCGTGCAGGACCACAGAGGCCGAATTGATGCAATAACGCAGGCCTGTCGGGGGTGGACCATCCTCAAACACGTGGCCCAGATGCGCTTCACATTTGCCGCACACCACTTCCGTGCGCACCATGCCGTGGCTGGTATCCTTGACCTCGGTCACCGCCGCTTCCGCGATCGGCTGGTAATAGCTGGGCCAACCGGAACCGGAGTCATACTTGGTTTCCGAATCGAACAACGCGGCATCACAGACGACGCAGTGATACATACCTGGCGTTTTGCAGTCCCAGTATTTGCCACTGAAAGCCCGCTCAGTGCCGGCTTCACAGACGATATGGTAGGTCTCGGGGTCCAGCTCGGCACGCAGGCGGTCCCTGTCGGCGTCGCTGATCTTGTGCGTATTGCCTGAAGGCACGCTGCACTGGCTTTTGCTGTCAATTGTCACAACTCTCTCCTCTATCATTTTTCTGCTGTCAGTTTACAATATCGCCCCAACACGTACATCCCGGAAATTGCATTATGAAAAAAATCAGGCAGTCGGAAAAACTGGCGAAAGTCTGCTACGACATTCGTGGCCCGGTGCTGGAAGAAGCCAAACGACTTGAGGAAGAAGGCAATCGCATCCTCAAGCTTAATATTGGCAATCCGGCCGCGTTCGGTTTTGAAGCGCCTGAAGAAATCATCCAGGATGTTATCCGCAACCTGCCCAATGCGCAGGGCTACAGCGACTCCAAGGGACTGTTTTCTGCCCGCAAGGCCATTATGCAGGAGTGCCAGCAAATTGGCATTGATGGCGTCGATATTGATGATATTTATCTGGGCAACGGCGTCAGCGAGTTGATTGTGATGGCCATGCAGGCGCTGCTCAACAATGGTGATGAGGTACTGGTGCCGGCACCCGACTACCCACTGTGGACTGCGGCGGTGAGTCTGGGCGGCGGCAATCCCATCCACTATGTTTGTGATGAGCAGGCGGACTGGTTTCCCGACATCAGCGATATTGAACAGAAAATCACTGCCAAAACCCGTGCCCTGGTCATCATCAACCCCAACAACCCCACCGGCTCGGTATACAGCCCGGAGCTGCTGCTGGATATTATCCGCGTCGCCCGCAAACACAAGCTCATCATTTTTGCCGACGAGATTTACAGCAAAATCCTCTATGACGGTGCTGTACATACGCCGATTGCGTCGCTGTGCGACGACCTGTTTATTGTCACCTTCAATGGCCTGTCGAAATCGTACCGGCTGGCGGGTTTCCGCTCCGGCTGGATGATTCTGAGCGGCGCCAAAGAGCACGCAACCAATTACATCGAAGGCCTGGAAATCCTCTCCAATATGCGCCTGTGTGCCAACGTACCGGCGCAGTTTGCAGTGCAAACCGCCCTGGGTGGCTACCAGAGCATCAACGAGCTGATTTTGCCGGGTGGCCGACTGCGCGAACAGCGTGATATCGCCTGGGACATGCTGACCCAGATTCCCGGCGTGACCTGTGTCAAACCCAAAGGTGCCATCTACATGTTTCCGCGGCTGGACCCGGACATGTACCCGATTGCCGATGACCAGCGATTTATCCAGGATTTGCTGGAGCGCGAAAAGATTTTGCTGGTCCAGGGCAGCGCCTTCAATATCAGTGACACCCAGCACCTGCGTATTGTCTTCCTGCCCACCACAGACGTGTTGCAGCAGGCCATCAGCAAAGTGGAACGCTTTCTGGGCAAGTGGGCGCAATCAGCACTGTAAGAGAGCCTGCACGGTAACAGGCCGGATAGCTAAAAGCTGCACTAAGCCATCAGGCCTGCAACACAAACCCTGCCGCATGCAGCCAGCTCGCCAGTTGCGGGCTATACGCCGCCGCGTGCAGGTGGCAGGCGGAAAATTCGCGCCGCATGGCCAGTTCGCGGCGCAATCTGTCAAATACCCGGGCGCCGCTCTGCTCCGCCGTCGCTTCCTGATACATCGTGGTAAAGCGCTGTGACACCAGCGCCGGCGAAAATGTACCCAGTACAATATCGGCAAACATGTGCTCGTCGCTCTGGTCACCATCCCAGGCAAAACGCGGTGCTGCCGTGTAACGCTCATCATGCACGATCAGGGGCAGATTGGTCGGTGGCAGCATGGCTGGTATTTTTTTGTCGAAATGCTCACACAAACGCGTCAGCACAAAGCGGCTGGCTGCCAGTTTGGCCTCCACACTGTAGCCGGCGATATGGGGTGTACCGATGGCCACCTTGCGCAACAACGCCAGCGCCGGTGACGGCTCGTTTTCCCACACATCCAGAATGACCTTTTGTTCGGGAACCCGCTGCATCAGCTCAAGCAATGCCGCAGTCTCAATCACCTCGCCACGGCCGGCATTGATCAACACCGTCTCCGGACGCAGCGCTGACAACCGCTCCTGGTCAAGCATATGCCAGGTCGCATGTTTGCCATCCCGGGTCAGCGGGGTATGCAGGCAGACGACATCGGCACGCAGGGCTTCATCGAGCCCGACATAATCCACATTGTTCACAATCTGCTGCAGCGGGTCACATGCCACACACTGTATACCGAGGCTCTGCAGGCGCCGGATCAGTGCACTCCCCACATGACCTGCGCCGATAACCGCAACGCGACTTTGCCACAGTGCCAGCCCCTCCTCCTTGATCAGGGAGGCCAGCGCCGCCAGTACATATTCCACCACAGCATTGGCATTGGCACCGGCGGCATCGGCTACCGTGATATCCTGTTGTGCCAGCCAGGCCAGATCCAGATGATCCGTGCCACTGGTGGCAGTACCAACAAAGCGCACTGTGGAGCCCTGCAACAGGTTTTTGTCGACCCGGGTAATGGAACGCACCAGCAAGGCATCCGCGTCCTGTACATGCTCTGCACGAATATCACGACCCGGCACCAGGACCAGCTCAACTTTTTTGCCAAACCAGCCATCGAGCGCCAGAATATTTTCATCGGCCACTATTTTTATACGCTTCCCACTCATGCGGCCTCCGCCTTTACTAACCCGTGCAGCATGGCCTGCAGGCGCTGTACATCACCGTCGGCCAAAGCCATGTCGGCAAGCAATGCCATAAAACCGGGTCCATCAATGTCTGCCACCCGCAATGCGTCACTGGTCTGCATGACAAACGATTCTGACACATCTTCGCAGCTGACAATGCGCGCCAGTTGTCGGCTCAGCAATGCCTGTTGCTGATGCTCCTGCAGTAACTGCCGGCAACGCCGGGCACCCCGAAAACCAAGATCGGACACCGTCTCCAGTTGCGGAAACAACGCATCCAGATCAGTGAAATGCTGCAGCAGATGACGAGCCGCGACCGGGCCGATGCCGGGCACTCCGGGAATGCAGTCAATACTGTCGCCGGTCAGCCCCAGGAAACACGGAAACTGTTCAGGCCAGATACCATAATGCGCAAAAATGTCCTGTCGATAACGGCGCACACCGGCATTAAAGTCCCAGACATAATCTTCTTCGCGGGCCAGCAGCTGTGACAGATCCTTGTCACGGGTAACGATCACCACCGGTGACACGAGCCCGGGAGTTTGCTCGCTTCGCACGCAGGCGCTCAGAGTGCCAATGATGTCGTCGGCTTCATAGTTGCGACTGGCGTAGGCCGCAACACCCAGTACCTTGCACAGACTGGCGCAGGCTTTGAGCTGGCGCGCCAGATTGTCGTCCGGCAATACCCGGTTGGATTTGTAAGCAGGATAAAGTTGGTGGCGGAAACCACTGAACAGGCTTTCGTCAAATGCCACCGCCAGTTTCTCTGCTTTGGTCACCTGTAAAAACCGCAACAGAAAACGGGCAAACCCGGCAAAGGCACTTCGATCCTCCGAGCGCTTTGACCAGCTCTGAAACTGCGGGGAAAAGTGCGCCTGAAAAATATAGATGGACGCATCAATCAGATACACCGGTGCTGCCATGATCAGTTCTTTCGCAGCAGGTAACGATAGACACCGCCCTGCTCATCGTGGGCGACCATATCGTGGCCCAGAAACAGACAGAACTTGGGGACATCACGCGTGGTAGACGGATCCGTTGCCGTCATCAGCAAGGTGTCACCTGGTTGCATATCACGAAATTTGTTATGTAACAGCATGACAGGTTCGGGACAAAAAAGACCACTGGCATCAACGTTGATATCAGCTCCGCTGTTATCCAGGGTGGCCTTGTCGGAAATGTTATCGTCGTTCATATCACTCTCTGCTGTGACACCCGGTATTCAGTGGCTCGCTATCAGGTGGCAGGTTTCGGTGTCAGGGTCAAAATCCACCACTGCCTCACCGCGTTTGAGCTGCAGGCGTACCTGTGCGACTTTTTCTGCCAGCGTGTAATCCTCGGCGCCGTACTCGGTGCCCTCACGGCTAACAAACTCTTCAATCACCGCGTCAAGCACTTCATCCGACAGACGTTGCCAGGGAATTTCCATGCAAACCTCTGTGTCCGCTCAGGCCACATTAACAGCGTTGATTCGCTGCGGGGCATCGCTGTCGCGGCGTAAATCACGGAACGGGAACAGCCGCGTGTCTGCCAGTTGCGACGGTTCAATATGTGCAATACTGCGGAAAATATTATCGATACGGCCCGGGTACTGTTTTTCCCAGGTCTGCAGCATGGCCTTCATTTCCTGGCGCTGCATATTGTCCTGGGTACCACACAGATTGCACGGAATGATCGGGAAGCCGCGCAGACGAGCATAACGGGCTACCTCCTTTTCACTGCAATAGGCCAGCGGACGAATCACCACATTCTGTTTGTCATCACTCAACAGCTTCGGCGGCATGGCTTTCATCTTGCCGCCGAAGAACATGTTCAGGAACAAAGTCTCGACGATGTCATCACGGTGATGACCCAGCGCAATCTTGTTGGCGCCAATCTGTCGGGCATAGGTATACAGACTGCCCCGGCGCAGACGTGAACACAATCCGCAGTAGGTTTTACCTTCCGGGGTTTTTTCCTTGACGATGGAAAACGTGTCCTGCTCGATGATGTGATAATCCACACCCATGCTGCGCAGGTACTCAGGCAGGATATGTTCCGGGAAATCCGGCTGCTTCTGATCCAGGTTTACCGCCTTGATATCAAAATGAATCGGCGCATGTTTTTTAAGATGCAGCAGGATATCAAGCATGGTGTATGAGTCCTTGCCGCCGGACAGGCACACCATGACCAGATCTCCGTCTTCAATCATGTTGAAATCGGCAATCGCACGACCCACGTCACGGCGAAGACTTTTGCGGCTGCGATTCAGCCGCTGCTCGTCTGTGCGCTTCTGAATTATTTGCTCTTGAACATCCAGCGTTAACAAAGCACCCACTCCATTCAGTCAATATCAGTAAAATGTTTTACCCTGCGCGGCCATTTCGCGCAGCGCCGGCGTGGGCTGATACAACGCACCCAGGTGGGTGTATTGATCCGCCATCGTGCAGAACGCCTCGGCGCCCATGTTATCGATATAACGCAGGGCACCGCCACGGAAACGCGGATAACCCAGCCCCATCAACAACCCCATGTCCACCTCGGCCGCCGAGCTGACAATGCCGTCTTCCAGACATCGCACTGCTTCCAGACACAGCGCCACCATCATGCGTTCACACATGGCCTGTTCACTGATGTCCTGTGGTTCGCCCTGCAGTGGCTTCAACGTCGCCAAAATGGCTTCATCAAATACTTTGGTCGGGCGACCAGCGGCACTTTGTTCATAACGGTAAAAACCTTTGCCGTTTTTCTGCCCGTAGCTGCCCGCTTCATACAGGTGATCGATGGCAGTGGTGAAATCATACTGCATGCGATCCGGGAATCCTTCAGCCATCACTGCCATGCAGTGTGATGCGGTATCAATGCCCACCACATCCAGCAGGTACGCTGGCCCCATGGGCCAGCCAAAGGTCTCCATGACTCTGTCAATGACACGGAAATCGGCGCCATCGCGCAACAACTGGCAGAAGGCACCAAAATACGGAAACAGAATCCGGTTGACCAGGAAGCCGGGGCAATCATTGACCACGATAGGCGCTTTGCCCAATGCCAGCGCGTAGGCCACTGTCTGCGCCACGGCCTGGTCACCGGTTTTTTCACCGCGAATCACTTCCACCAGCGGCATCAATGGCACCGGATTAAAGAAATGCATGCCGCAGAAATTTTCCGGACGTGTCAGTGCCTGCGCCAACAGGCTGATGGAGATTGTGGACGTATTTGATGTCAGTACGGTGGTGGCCGGTACTAGCTGCTCGACTTCCGCCAATACCAGCTTTTTGACCTTGGGATTTTCCACCACGGCTTCAACAATAATATCGACTTTGTCGAAGCCGGTATAATCCAGAGCCGGCGTAATCGCTTCCAGTACCCTGTCGGCTTTGCTGCGCTGCATACGGCCGCGCTCGACCTGTTTGTTCAACAGCTTGCCGGCTTCAGCCAGCCCCAGATCAAGACCTTCCTGGGCGATGTCTTTCATGATAATGGGTGTGCCGCGCAGTGCCGACTGATAAGCAATGCCGCCGCCCATGATACCGGCACCCATCACTGCGGCCTGCTTCACCGGCTGCGCACTGGTCGCCTGTTTTTTGGCGCGGCCCTTAAGAAACTGCTCATTCAGGAATAACTGCACGAGGTTGCCCGCCACGGTGCTGCGCGCCAGTGCAACAAAGGCCTGATGTTCAAACATCAGCGCCAACGCACGGTTGTTGTCAGCGGCTTTCCACATGGCTTCAACAGCCGTGGCTGCGGCCGGATAATGCTCTCCGGCATCCTTTTTCGCGCGCGCCAGGCCTTCGGTAAAAGTCTTTTTAATTTCACCTGCGGTCAGTGGCAACGCGCCGGTTTTCTGGGCGCGGCGATCGGCCACGTCCAGTTCGCCACTAATGGCCTGTTCCAGCATTTCCAGCGCGGCCTCTTCCAGCATGTCGTCGCTGACCACCGAATCCACGGCGCCATCCGTGAGCGCCTGATGCGCTTTCACCGGTTTGCCTGTGCGCACCCAGTCAATGGCGGTATCCGCATTCATCAGGCGTGGCGCACGCACGGTGCCACCAAAACCCGGGCAGATGCCCAGATTAACTTCGGGGAAACCCAGCAAGGCGGATTCAGCAGCGACCCGGAAGTCTGTGGCCAGGCACATCTCCAGACCACCGCCAAGCGCCATGCCATTGATGGCCGTGACACTGGGCACTGCCAGGTCTTCTATGGCGTTAAACACCGCATTGGTGCGCTCGCACCAGTTCAGCAGCTCGGCCTCTTCGAGTTTAAAGGTTTCGGTAAACTCCTTTATATCAGCACCGACCAGAAAGGTCTGTTTCGCGCTGCAACACAGCAGCCCTCGCACCTCACTGGCCGCCACCGCAGAGATGGCCTCGCGTAGCTCCTCCAGCATCAGGCTGTTAAACACATTGACGGGAGATTGCGGCAAATCAAAACACAGTCGGGCAATGCCGGATTCCAGCTGTTCAACGGTAATAGCCTTGCCTTGGTATATCATGCTCATTGTCTCTCCCATTTTCTGTTTCACTGCCTGTCTCAGGGCCGGTCTCTTTCCCGGTCTCTTTCCCGGTATGGGACGCCGACCACAAAAGCGGTCCGGCGAATCATCCAAGGACACGAATTATACGTCAGTTAAGAACAGGATGCTTGCCGGTTTCCTGTTCGCCACGATCAGGAACCCAGTCGCTGCAACTGATAATCGCCGCTCAGTACCCGCTGCCACCAACGTGGGTTATCCAGGTACCACTGCACGGTCTTGCGCAGTCCGGACTCAAAGGTTTCACTCGGCGTCCAGCCTAACTCACGGGCTATCTTGCTGGCATCAATGGCATAACGCAGGTCGTGGCCCGGCCGGTCCCTGACAAAGGTAATCAGCTGCTCATGTGGTGTCACCGGTGACTGCGGATGCAGTTCGTCAAGCAAAGCGCAGATGGCTTTGACCACGTCGATATTGCGCTTTTCGTTGTGCCCGCCAATATTGTACGTCTCCCCCACGTCACCCCGGCGCAGCACTGTGTGCAGGGCACGCGCGTGGTCCTCGACGTGTAACCAGTCACGCACCTGCGAGCCGTCGCCGTACACCGGCAGGGGCTCTCCCTGCATCGCCTTCAAAATGACGTGCGGTATCAGTTTCTCCGGAAAATGGTATGGCCCGTAATTGTTCGAGCAATTGGTCACCACCACCGGCAGACCATAGGTACGCCGCCAGGCACGAACCAAGTGATCCGAGCTCGCCTTGCTGGCAGAGTATGGCGAACTGGGTGCGTACGCGGTGGTTTCGGTAAACAGGTCGTCGGGGCCTTCGAGATCGCCATAGACTTCGTCGGTGGAGATATGATGAAAGCGAAATGCCGCCCGCGCCGCCTCCGGCAACGCACTCCAGTATGCGCGAACCGCCTCAAGCAAGGTGTAGGTGCCGACAATATTGGTTTCGATAAAGGCCGCCGGGCCATCAATGGAGCGATCGACATGGCTTTCGGCGGCCAGATGCATCACTGCCGCCGGCTGGTATCGGGCCAACACCGCATCCAGTGCCGCGCGGTCACAGATATCAACCCGGGCAAACTCGTAGCGCGGGTCGTCACTGACATCGGTCAGGGACTCAAGATTGCCGGCGTAGGTCAATTTGTCGACATTAAGCACGCTGTCACGGGTGTGCCTGATAATATGGCGCACCACTGCCGAGCCGATAAAACCGGCGCCACCGGTCACCAGGATGCGTATGCTGTGCTCTGCCGCACCGGTACTGCCGGGCGACGCTGCCTTGTTTGCGTTCATGTTCGGGTCCTTAACGTCATTTTTCTTCAGTGTTCGATGTCGATCCCAGGCCCGGGTCTGAATTCAGGCCCAAATTCAAGCCCAGCGCCGCCAGCACCTGCTGCGGCATGATTGACTGCAGGCAGATGTATTGCTGTTGGCAGTGGTGTCGGGTGCAATCAGGTGCACACAGGTGTTTGTGCTGCAGCGTTGTCGTCTGCCTGCCCAATGGACGCCAGATGGCAAGATCAGTCGGGCCGAAAAGTACCACACCACGAACGCCCAGCGCTGATGCCAGATGCGACGGCCCACTGTCATTACCCACCATGATTTCAACACGACGCAACAGCGACGCCAGCTCTGCCAGCGTCAACCGGTTGCACAAATCAACGCAGGTAACGCCGGTGCTGGCCAGCGCCCGCATGATGTTGGTGTTGACCTCGCTATCACGCTGCCCCGCGCCTATCAGCACAAGCTGATAACCACGCGCGGCAAACATGACTGCAAGCGCCACAAACTGCTGCGCCGGCCATTGTTTGTAGCGCTTGCTGGCACCGGCATGCAGCACGGCTATCGGTTGTGTCAGCTCCAGACCGCTCGTCGCCAGCCGCTCAAGCAATGCCCGGTCAGGGGTTGGCGGCGACAATGACATATAGGCAGGCACTGTTGGCGAGCGATCTGTTGTCACGGCCGCTATGGGCAGTCCAAGCGCGGCAAATACATCACGATAACTGTACCAGATACCCTCTTTGCCGGGTGCACGACCACTGCGCGGAATGTCCAGCACCTGATCAAAACCCCAGTGGTAACGGTGTACAGTGCTGCTGACTTTGCGGCGCGCCGCTGATGCATGCAGCAGACGATGAGACACCGAATCTTCTTCTATCGTGAAGGCCAGGTCAGCGGCGAACGCCCGGATCTGCCGCACGCAACGCAGCCACAGCCTGACACTGTCAACCGAGACCCCATGACTCAATGCCCGCCGCGGATAATACACCACGCGGGCGCCAGGCCAGGCATCGCCGACCAGATCACAAAACGATTCATCCAGCACCAGCAACAGCTCGGAATCATGCTGCAGACAAAGCTCACACAATTGCTGGATCAGGCCACCTGCCAGCAACAGGTTACCCAGAAACTTGGTCGGGTTGATTAACGCGATCCGTTTGGGCACGGTACTATTCAGATCATTTACTGCTGAAGACATACACGCCGTCCCAATCCGCAGACACTGTGTCGCGAAGCTCGCTGATCCGTGCGCTGTACAGCTCATACAGGGTCAGTGGATTGGCTTCCGACAAAGCGCGCAGTATACCAAGCGCCGCGTCCCATTGCCTGCTCCGATACAAGGTCAGAACCTCCTCGAATCGCGTCAACTCGGCCAGCGTCTGAGCATCAAGCTGGTCACGCCGACCCACCAGCTCGTAGATGCGCACCGGCTCCTGCTTGCCCTTGACGCGCACCAGATCCAGCTCACGCCAGGCAAACGTCTGCGCCTGCTCACCCAGCGCCCGGCGACTGGCCTCACTGATGACGTTGTGGACATTGTAGTGCCGGGTCAGGCCTTCCAGACGCGAGGCCAGATTGACCGCATCACCAATCACGGTGTAATTCATCCGGTTACGCGAGCCCATATTACCTGCCACCACCAGTCCGGTATGCAAACCCGCGCCCAGGCGCAACTGCAATCCCGGCTGTTCATTGCCCACGTCACTGCGCAACTGTTGGTTCACGCCGGCCATGGCGTCCTGAACGGCCAACAGCGCCCGTGCTGCCCTCATCGCGTCATCCTGGTGCCCGATGGGTGCCCCGAACAGCGCCATCACAGCATCGCCGGTAAACTTGTCCACCACGCCACCGTGCGCTTCGATTGCCGAACAGATGCTTTCCAGACAGGTATTGAGCATGGCCAGCGTTTGCGAGGGTGACTGTTGTTCGCTGAGCGCGGTAAAGCCGCGGATATCGGCAAACAATACCGACACTACTTTTTCCTCACCGCCCAACTCGATGCGGCTGTTCAACAGCTCGTCGGCAATTTCACGCGAAACCACCTTGCCCAGCAGATCACGGACTTTCTCTTTTTCCGCCAGCCCCGACGCCATGTTGTCAATGGAGTCAGCCAGCCCAGCCACTTCATCGCGACCCCAAACCTGCTCCTGGGGCAAGGCCGAGCTATAGTCGCCGCCTTCAATACGTTGCACACGACTGGCCAGTCGCAACACAGGCCGGGTAAAACCCCGGGCCAGAACAATGACCGCCAGCAGGCTCAAGACCACCACCGCCAGCGAAAAATCAAACAGACGGTCTCTCAGTGCTGCCAGGTTGGCCTGGTTCTCCTCATAGGAGCGCTGGATGACCGCGACAATTTCCTCGCCCTGCTCAGTGCGGCCGGTCAGCGAGCGCACCAGCGTGCCGTAGTCGGCATCGGTCATCGTGATGCGCTGGGTTTCACTGTAGATACCGGCATCCAGACCATGCGCCAGATTGGCAGCATCCGCTGCCGACAGCGTCGATGCGATCACCTGTTTTTGCACTGGCGCTCCGTCTGCCTGGTGCAGATACTTGACGATGGATACCTCTGAGGCAGTACTGGATTTAATGCTGTTGGCAAAGTCGTCATCCAGCGGGAAGCCGGCGATGATCCAGGCCACAGGGGTGGGCAAAAACAGCGGAATGACTGTCATCTGGTAGGGAATATCATTCAGCGTCAGAATATCATCAGCCACCCCGTCACCGGTACTGGCAGCGCTGTTGATCATGTCAACCCACGCTGGCGGCAGCGCCTCCAGTCCCGGCTCGCTGGTATCAACAATGATACGTCCGGACATGTCGGTAATGATCATGACGTCGGCAGCACCAAAAGATCGCACCAGCAGCGTCTGCGCGGCATCGGTAATGGTCTGTGCATCGGATGCACCAAATGCGTTACGAAAACCCCAGTCGCGGGTCAGCGCATTACTGATGGTGAGCAAGGTGTTTTTATGCTCCTCACGACTAAAGTCAAAAACGTCAGCACCGATATCAAGGTAGGAATTGATCGTTTCATCGGTGTAGCGCGTATTCTCCCTGTCAACAAACCAGTAGATCGCACTGAGCACCGGCAACAACATCAGCAACAGGAATACGATCAGTCGCGTGCGAATGCTGGAGAATTTAAACTGTGAGCGAGCTTTGGTGGTCATAGAATTCTGGCGCCCGTGTTTCAGGGGGCTGGCAATTGCTTGTAGGCAGCCGCTAAGATAGGCACAATCTTCTGCAATGACAATAACCAGCGATGTTTTTTAATGAATTATCCAGTACTTAGAAATCTCCTTCAACGACTTGCCCTGCCTCTGACAATGGCAATAACCGCCTTGTTCAGCACTGCGCTGAGCGCAGCGGAACTGAATCTTGTGCTGCAGGACGAAGACGGCAACCCGGTATCACTGGCTGTGGTCGAGGCACGACTTACCCCGGCAGAATCCCGAACCGATGCACCCGTGGCGGAAATCGATCAGATCGACCGCCGCTTTGTGCCCATGGTTCTGTTGATATCACCGGGACAGCAGGTCAATTTCCCCAACAGTGACAATGTTCGCCACCATGTGTATTCGTTCTCCGACATCAAGCAGTTCTCAACACCACTGTATGCAGACGAAAACGTGGAGCCGGTCCGTTTTGAAGCACCCGGCATTGCCGTGCTTGGCTGTAATATTCATGACAGCATGGTGGCCTACGTTTACGTCAGCGACTGGCACGATGCCACGCTCAGCGACGCTGCCGGCAACATCGCGCTGACCGGCATGGCACAGCTCCCGCAGACACTGCATATATGGCACCCCTGGCTGCAGACGCCCGGCAACGTCTACGAACTGGACGTCAGCAACAACACTTCCGGCGATCGCATTGCAGTGACATTACCGGTGGTCAACCCTGATCAGCAATTCGGCTTTCGCGCCCTGCTGCCCGGGGGAACCCAATGAGTCAAAGCAATATGCTTTCCTCGTTGGCCCTGACACTGCTTCTGAGTGGCGCACTGGCCGTTACATTGCCGGTCGCCGCCAGCGCCGATGAGGCACAGAACAAGCGCTTTGGCAAAATCAAGGGAACCGGTGGCGTGTCCAGTATCAGTGGTGCCGGCGGCGGCGGCCTGACACCCTGGGCCACGTTGAGTTCCTACGCAGAAAGCGGACAACTGGGCGGCACTGTGTTTGCCAGTCAGGCCCAGGTCGATGATTATCAACTGGATGTAGTTGGCGGTTCTTTCAACGTTCACGACAAGCTGGAACTGTCATATGCGCGGCAGGATTTTCTGATCAAAGCCGCCGATCTGCAGATTCGCCAGGACCGCATCGCTCTGCGCTACAAGGTCGCAGGCGATATTATTTATGACGGCCTGCCGCAAATCACCGTAGGTGTTGAACATGGTGAACTGCGTGATGAAGCGGTAGCACTATCCGTTGGCGCTGACGACACCCGTGGTACCGACTACACGCTCAGTGTGGCCCGGGCCTGGCTCAACGGCATTGGCCACCGCACCACATTGCTGAACGTCAATCTGCGTTATGGCAATAGCAACCAGTTCGGCATTCTGGGTTACGGCGGCGATGATGAGGACAGACAGGTGAATATGGAAGTAGCCGGCGCGATGTTTATCAGTCGCAGCGTCGCAGTCGGTTTTGAGTGGCGGCAAAAGCCGGACAATCTGTCAGCTCTGACCGAGAACAATGCCAGCGATCTGTTTCTGGCCTACTTCCCCAACAAGCGCCTGTCATTCACAACGGCCTGGGTGGACCTCGGTGATATTGCCGGCGCACCCGATCAACGCGGAGTGTATTTCTCCCTGCAGGCCAACCTGTAATGAGCGAGAACCGTTTAATGAAATCAAAAGCAATGCTGACCATCATGCTACTGTGCGCCGCTCTGACCTTGAGTGCCTGTGCCATACAGCAGCCATCAGGCGCGGATGACAACCTGTATCAGGCGCTGGGCGCTGAGCCGGGCATCGAGCAGATCGCAGATAATTTCATCATGGAGATCGCCTACGACCCACGCGTGTTTGATCGATTTGCTGACTCCAATGTTGAACGCTTTCGGGAAAAAATCATTGAGCACTTCTGCTTTATCGCCGATGGCCCTTGCGAATACACCGGTGACAGTATGGTGCTGGTGCACCGGGGCATGGACATCAACTCAGCCGAGTTCAACGCGGTGGTGGAAGACCTGATAGACGCCATGGACAAGGCAGGCACGCCGATCAGCGCACAGAACCGTTTACTGGAAAGACTCGCCGGCTTGCGGCCGCAAATTATTGAGATTTAGCTGTTGCCGCCGATTTTTCCTGACAGGCCGCGTTGAAGTGTGACAGGCTAAAACCACGCGACTGACTGAAGCGCTGCAATTTCAACCATTGTTTGCTACCCCGCTCCGGCATATCGGCGACCTTTTTTGCCAACGCATCCGCCAACACATCTGCCCATTCATCCTCATCAAACGTCAATACCTGATCGATCAGCACAGAATCGACCTGACGTTGCCTGAGTTGGTAACGGATGTACAGCGGACCGTAACCCCGACCGATGCGGGAGCGCACATAGGATTCGGCAAAACGGGTATTGCTGAGCAGATTATCAGCCTCAAGCCTGTCAAGCACCGAGCTGATCAATGCATCACCGGGGATCTCAAACTTTTCCCGCAATTTACATTGCAGCTCATACCGACTGTGCTCGCGGCGTGCCAGATAATCCATGGCACGCCGCCGCAACGCAGTGGTCAATTCCTTTTCGCTGAGCTGATCTTCGTTTTTCACAATGAAAAGTATAGCAGGCTGTTAATCGAGCTCGGCGACGCTGGTGGTATCTTCAGCAGAGCGCGCACCGTCGGGTGCCACACCGCCCAGCAACTGCGAACGAATCTGTTCTTCCAGCTCCTTGGCGATAGCGGGATTTTCCTCAAGGTAAATAGCCACGTTCTTTTTACCCTGACCAATCTTTTCACCCTGATAGGCATACCAGGCACCGGACTTATCGATCAGACCCAGCTTAACGCCCAGATCAATGATCTCGCCCATACGATAGATGCCCTTACCGTAGAAAATCTGGAATTCGGTCTGACGGAATGGCGGCGCCACTTTGTTCTTCACCACCTTGACACGGGTCTCGTTACCGACCACCTCATCGCCTTCCTTGATCGACCCTATGCGACGAATATCAAGACGCACCGAGGCATAGAACTTCAGCGCATTACCACCGGTGGTGGTTTCCGGCGAACCGAACATGACACCGATTTTCATGCGGATCTGGTTGATGAAAATCACCAGCGTATTGGAATTTTTGATGTTACCGGTCATCTTGCGCAGCGCCTGAGACATCAGACGCGCCTGCAGGCCCATATGGCTGTCGCCCATTTCGCCTTCGATTTCCGCTTTCGGCGTCAGCGCCGCCACCGAGTCAATAACCACGACGTCAACCGCACCGGAGCGCACAACCATGTCGCAGATTTCCAGCGCCTGTTCACCCGTGTCAGGCTGACTGACCAGCAGATTCTCTACATCGACACCCAGGTTGCCGGCATAAATCGGATCCAGAGCATGCTCGGCATCGATAAAGGCGCATGTGCCACCCATTTTCTGGCACTCGGCAATCACCTGCAGCGTCAGCGTGGTTTTACCGGATGATTCCGGCCCGTAAATTTCGACAACGCGGCCGCGCGGCAAACCACCAATGCCCAGCGCTATATCCAGGCCCAGCGAGCCCGTGGAAATCGCCGGTATGGCCTCGCGACCCTTGTCGCCCAGGCGCATCATGGAGCCTTTGCCAAACTGACGCTCGATCTGCGACAGTGCCGCTGTCAGTGCTTTTTCCTTGTTCGGATCGCGGGATTGTGATTCTGCCATGAGTAAAATCCTGTTGCTAAGGTTTTGAAAGTATTAAAAATGTCAAATATGGACGAATTTGGTGGTTGTTCTGCCGTCAACCTGTACAGGTATTAAAGCAGAGCTTTACTGTATATTCAACCAGTATTATTGTCAGTGTCGGAAAAATGCGCTTCGGGGTCGTCGGGCAAGGCCTCCAGCATTCGCTGCAGCCCGCGAAACGCCTCAATAACACTCTGTCGCCGCACCGCTTCACGATCGCCGGCAAAGGTAAAACACCGGGTTTCCTGACGCAGCGAGGACTGTCCCGGCAGCTTCAGCACCCACGCGATCCAGACTGTGCCTACCGGTTTGTCCGCCGAGCCGCCATCCGGCCCGGCAATACCACTGGTGGCCACTGCGCAAGACACGCCGGTCGCCGCCAGGATGCCACGCGACATCGCCTCCACCGTCTCCCGACTGACCGCACCCGGCGCCTCAGGACCGGCAAAATAGCTACCCGGCACTTCCAGGAAATGCTGCTTGGCGTGATTGGAATAGGTTACCAGGCCGGTGTCAAACCAGTGCGAGCTCCCCGGCACGGCTGTTGCCGCCTGGGCAATCCAGCCGCCGGTGCAGGACTCGGCGGTAGCCATACGCAGCCCCCGGGCCAACACCTGCTCGCCGGTCTGCTGCGCCAATTGGTAGATCTCGTGTTCCATGGCGCGAGTGTAACACTGCACCTGCAACGCTCCCAGTACCGAACGCAGCTTTAACCAAACCGCCGCCTACACCAGACTGAAGCGTTCATCGAGCCAGCCTGTGATACCACCGATCATCTTTTTCACCGGCCGATTGAGCCGCGCCAGTCGCACGGCCGCTTTGTCGGCACCATTACAGTGAGGGCCGGCACAATAAACAACAAAAAGTGTGTCGTTGGCATATTGCGTCAGAGTTTCTGCGTTGATCCGACTATGGGGCAGATTGATCGCTGCCGGGATGTGACCATCGCGATAATCGTCCTCGCCACGCACATCCAGCAGAATAAAGTCCTGTCGCTTGTTGCTGATGGCGTGATGCACATCCCAGCAGTCTGTCTCAAACTGCAGCAGTGCTTCAAAATGCGCCAGGGCTGCCGCGCTGTCGGCTGCGGGTGGACGGGAAACGGCTGATGACATGATAGACCCTCCATTGTGAGTTCACGCGTATTGTCGAGCACAGGGGCGCATTCTGCTACTGGCCGGTAAGACAATGTTCGTATATATTCAGCCAACCCCGTGCCGGAGATTCTCCCCATGCATAATGTTGCCATCCTGGTTCACGACAAAATCGCGTTGTTTGAGCTGGGCTGCGCCGTCGAGCTCTTCGCTCTGCCACGGCCAGACCTGAAGGATTGGTACCAATGCGAGGTGGTGGCATTCTCCACTGCCCCCCTTGTTGCCACCGGCGGCATCAGCCTTGCGGTCAAACCGGTCACCACCCTCGCCGACTACACCATGATCATCGTGCCAAGCTGGGACACAAGCGGCAAGCCGGTGCCCGCGCCGATCAGCTCAGAACTGGTGTCTGCATTCAAGGCCGGCAAACGGATTCTGTCCTTCTGTTCGGGTGCGTTCCTGCTGGCCGGACTCGGGCTGCTTGATGACCGCAAGGCAACAACCCACTGGCGCTATGCGGAACAACTGAAAGCGTTATACCCGCTGATCCGGTATGAGGACGATGTGCTTTATGTCTACGACGGCAACATCGGCTGCTCTGCGGGCAGTGCCGCCGCAATCGACCTGGGCATGGAGGTCATTCGCGGGGATTATGGCTACCGTGTGGCCAACCATGTCGCTCGCCGCCTGGTCATATCGGCGCATCGCCAAGGGGGACAGTCGCAATTCGTCGAAACCCCCATGCCAGAAACACCGGGTCAGTTTGCCGAAGCACTGGACTGGGCGGTGACGAACCTCAGCTCACCGATCAGTATCAACGACTTTGCCCGCAAAGCGCGCATGTCGCGACGCACATTCGACCGGAGATTCAAAAGGACGTTTGGCCTGTCGCCCAAAGAGTGGATCACCACGCAAAGGCTGGACGCCGCCCGTCAACTTCTGGAAAGTTCGCGACACGATATGGAGAAAGTGGCTGAACGCTCCGGGTTCGGCAACGCTGCCATTCTGCGCCACCATTTCAGGCAGGCCATCGGCGTGTCACCGAAACGCTACCGGGAGCAATTTAGTCGGCCTTAAGCCAATGAGCCAGAGCTGAATGGTATTGTTCCCCGGCCGCTATGGTATCGTGGTGGACAAGATTACCAATCAGAGGTGACCAGTGAGCGATAAAAAGATACCTGTAGCTCTGGTGTTGGGCAGCGGCGGTGCGCGTGGCCTTGCTCATATAGGCGTTATTCGGGCTCTTCATGACAGTGGCAGGTATGATATCAAGGCCGTGAGCGGCTGCTCCATCGGTGCCTTGATCGGCGGACTTTATGCTGCCGGCAAGCTTGACGTTTACGAAAAATGGGCCACTGGGCTAAGTGCAACAGATGTCTGGGGGCTACTGGATTTTTCGTTCACCAAAACAGGAATTTTCAAGGGCGACCGTCTAATGGAAAAACTGGGTGAACTGGTTGGTGATCAGGACATTGAGCGATTGGACATCACTTTTTCAGCAGTTGCTTCTGATATAGAACACCGTCGTGAAGTTTGGCTGGATACCGGACCTCTTTTTGATGCCATCCGGGCATCAATTGCCATACCCGGTTTTTTTACGCCGGTATCACGGAATGGTTGCACCCTGGTTGATGGCGGACTTCTGAGCCCACTCCCCATCGCCCCCATCGTAAGGGTAGGATCGTCACATCTGATAGTGGTTACCTTAAATGGAGAAAAAAACAACGAGTTGAGTCTGCCTGATGGAAAGAAAACAACGGATCGTGAGCAAGGTTCGCAGAGTTGGCTGCAAGGTTTCAAAGAACGCTTCGGCCTGGAGTCCAGAACTGAAGACAGTGACTCCGGCATTGATATATTAAGCAATTCGCTGGAGGCCATGCAGGATCGCATTGCACGTTATCAAATGGCAGCCTATCGACCAGATAAACTTATTGAAATCCCGGTCAACGCCTGTGAGGCGCTTGAGTTCCACCGGGCAGAAGAAATGATAAAGCTGGGTTATAAAATTACGCGTGACGCTATTGACTCTGAATGATCAGTCGCCACGCCCGGTGTATTAACAATCTTCAGCAGCCATGGATTCAGCGTTTACATGGCACGTGACAGGCATGGGCCGGACGATCCGGATCGCTTCGGGACATTTCACGTGTCAACCAGGCCCCTGCGCCGAGCAATAATACGCCACCGTAAAGCATGCTGGATGACGGAACTTCGTTGAATATCAAAAACCCCAATAAAGTCGCCACCGCTGGTGAGACGATGACATCAACCAGCGAATAAAGATTGGCGCTAATCGATTTCAACACGATTGAGATGCCGAAATAGGCGAACCCAATGGATATCAGACCCAGTCCTGCGGCCCAGAGCAACACCGGTAAGGAGAGACCGAGACTTTCATAGCGGATCAATCCGGTGACATCACCGGGCCCGACAACGATCACAAAAGGCAACATGATCAGGGCCGCAAACAGCAAAGACCAGGCTATATCATTGCCGGTTTCGGTTTTGCCTTCATGGCGCATATAAGTAACCATGGCCGCATAGATCGCACCCACACCCAGCGCGACCATATTGCCAAGCATGTAACCTTCCTGCAGCGGCTTGGCTATAACAATCCCCGTCAGGGCAATTGCGAAAATAACAATAAAACTTTTCTTCGCCTTTTCACCCAGAAAAAACCAGGACAAAATGAAGGTAAAGAAAGGCGCAACGCTCCAGAAAATAACCGCATTGGCAATGGGTACCAGGGTCATGGCATAGTTGAAGAAGCCACTTTGGCCTGCAATCAATGCCCCGATGAGAGCAGTATCTTTCCAATTGCCACGGGGCAAGTGAAGCGCCTTTTTATTCGCTCGCGGTATCGCTATCATCAGAAACGCCGTTGCAAAAACGAACGCGTAAAACGTCAGTGTCTGAACCGGAATGCGGTCGTCTGTCAGTTTAACAAAAACGCCAATGGTAGCTTCCGACAGAGTAATCAAAGCCAGCAGCATCCAGGTTTTCATCAGCGCCTACTTTTTCTCTTGTTTGAATAAATTATTTCGATGCCGGTATCGGACACAGCTGGATCATAACAAGAATTGTGGCAAACCCCACGCCGGAAAGCTGCCAGCCTGATACAACTCATAGCCAACAGAACGGAAGTCTGACACGACCCTCACCCTCAGCAGCCAATCCGCTCTGCCCACCAATACCAGCCAAATCTTTAGCACCCGGCCTCATCGTTTCAACTGTTCTGGATGACAGAGGTTTGGTACTCTGTCGCATCTTCATTATCATTGCCCGGCCAGGATCAAACAGCAAGTGAAAACCAAGACCGAAACCGAACAGCACACCCCCATGATGCAGCAATACCTGCGCTTAAAAGCCGAGCAGCCGGACAACCTGCTGTTCTACCGCATGGGCGACTTTTACGAGCTGTTTCACCAGGACGCGGTTGACGCCGCCGGCCTGCTCGACATCACCCTGACCGCGCGCGGCAATTCCAACGGCAAACCCATTCCCATGTGTGGTGTGCCCTACCATTCGGCCGAACGCTACCTGGCCCGACTGGTGGAGCTGGGCCGCTCGGTGGCCATCTGTGAACAAATCGGTGACCCCGCCACCAGCAAAGGTCCGGTAGAACGGGCCGTCGTGCGCATTGTCACGCCGGGCACAGTCAGTGACGAAGCGCTGCTGAAAGAGCGCAGCGACTGTATCCTGCTGGCTCTGACCAGCTATCAGAACACCTATGGTCTGGCCTGGATGGACATCAGCGCTGGCCGCTTTCAGCTTTGTGAAGTACACAGCGAACAAGCCGCGCTGGCAGAGATTGAACGTATTCGCCCGGCCGAACTGCTGGTCAACGACGCACTGAACCTGCCCGCGGAACTGTCCGCCCGCGCCGGGTTGCGCCGCCGCCCGGTGTGGGAGTTCGACACCGACACCAGCTATCGCGCCCTGACCTCACACTTCAAAACCCGCGATCTGCGCAGTTTCGGCTGCGAAGACATGGCACTGGGCATTCAGGCCGCCGGTTGTCTGCTGGCCTATGCCAGGGACACGCAGCGTTCCGGACTGCCGCATATCCAGCGCATCGAAGTTGAGTTACCCGCTGATGCCCTGATCCTGGATGCCGCCAGCCGCCGCAACCTGGAACTGGATCGCAACCTGGCCGGCGGCAGCACCAATACCGTGATGTCAGTGCTTGATGCCACCTGCACGGCCATGGCCAGCCGCCTGCTCAGCCGCTGGCTGCACCGCCCGTTGCGCACCCGGGAAACCCTGCAGCAACGCCAGCACGCGGTCTCGTCGCTGAGCACCGACTATGCCTTTGAACAACTGCAACCGCTGCTGAAAAACGTCGGCGATATCGAACGCATCCTGTCCCGCGTGGCGCTGCGCTCCGCACGTCCCCGCGATCTGGCCCGCCTGCGCGACGCCCTGTGTGTGCTGCCGTCGCTGCAAAACACACTGGCGCCGATTGTGGCATCCTCATCATCACCACGCCTGCAAACACTGCAGCAGACGATTGCCGATTATCCGGCACTGGCCGATCTGCTGAGCCGGGCGCTGATCGAAAACCCGCCGGTGGTGATCCGCGAAGGCGGCGTGCTCGCCGACGGATATGACAGCGAACTGGATGAACTGCGCGGCCTGAGCACCAACGCCGGGCAGTACCTGATTGATCTGGAAATCCGCGAGAAGCAGCGTACCGGTCTGAGCACACTCAAGGTCGGTTATAACCGCGTGCACGGCTACTATATTGAAGTCAGCAAGGCACAGGCCGGCGAAATGCCCGCCGATTATCAACGCCGGCAAACACTGAAAAACGCCGAGCGTTACATCACCCCGGAATTAAAAACCTTTGAAGACAAGGTGCTGAGCGCCAACAGCAAAGCCCTGGCGCGGGAAAAAGCCCTGTACGACGCCCTCATGGAAACCACCGCCGAACAGCTCAGTGCCCTGCAGGACAGCGCCGCCGCCCTCGCCGAACTGGACGTGTTGTGCAATTTTGCCGAGCGCGCCCTCAACCTGAACTGGGCGCAGCCCGAACTCAGCGAGGAGCCCGGTATCTGGATTGAACAGGGCCGCCATCCGGTGGTCGAGCAAGTGCTGGAAAAACAGTTTGTCGCCAACGATACGCAACTGGATGACACGCAGCAGATGCTGATCATCACCGGTCCCAACATGGGCGGTAAGTCCACGTACATGCGGCAGACAGCATTGATCGTGCTACTGGCATTCTGCGGCAGTCATGTGCCGGCCAGCGCCGCGCGCATCGGACCGATCGACCGCATTTTTACGCGTATCGGCTCCTCCGATGACCTGGCTGGCGGCCGCTCCACCTTTATGGTGGAAATGACCGAAACCGCCAACATTCTGCATAATGCCACTGCGCAGAGCCTGGTGCTGATGGACGAGGTCGGCCGCGGCACCAGCACCTTCGACGGGTTGTCGCTGGCCTGGGCCAGTGCGGTGTATATCGCCCGGCGCCTGAACGCGCTGACCCTGTTTGCCACGCATTATTTTGAACTCACCACCCTGCCCGAGCTGCTGGACAATATCGGCAATGTACACCTGGACGCCACCGAGCATCAGCAAGGCATCGTGTTCATGCACACCGTCAAACCGGGCCCGGCGAATCAGAGCTATGGCCTGCAGGTGGCGCAACTGGCCGGCATACCGGCGGCGGTGATCAACAGCGCCCGCGCCAAGCTGCAGGAACTGGAGCAGCAGGTGATACCGGCAGCGTCAGCAGCCGCTGACATCGTCGCTGAGTCAGCGCCCGGGACGGCACCCCGCCGCGCCGCCACCCAGACAGTCAAACCGGCGCAAAACGACCTGTTTGCCAGCACCGCGCATCCGGCGCTGGAGCGCCTGGCCCAGCTTGACCCGGACGAGCTCAATCCCCGTCAGGCACTGGAATGGCTGTACGAAATCAGAAAAATGCTCTGACAAAGCCATATCAATCACCGGTGCAGCAATTGCCAGAGAACCTTGGCCCCGACGGCCAAGGTGCTCTATAATGCCGCATCGTTTTACTCTTGACTGGAAGGCATCATGACATTCGTAGTGGGTGAAAATTGCATTAACTGTAAACATACGGACTGTGTGGAAGTCTGCCCGGTAGACTGTTTCTACGAAGGCCCCAACTTCCTGGTCATCCATCCCGATGAGTGCATCGACTGCGCTCTGTGTGAGCCCGAGTGCCCGGTGGATGCCATTTTTGCCGAAGACGAGCTGCCCGACGATCAGAAGGATTTCCTCGAGCTCAATGCCGACCTGGCAGAGAAATGGCCAAACATCACGCAGATGAAGCCACCTCTGGAAGACGCCGAAAAGTGGAACGGTGTGGCCGGCAAGATTGAGCACCTGATCAAGGATGCCGGCTAAGCCCTGTCTCCGGCGCCGTTTACCTGACTCGCCTCAAAAGAACGCATCCAGATCGTAGCCTTCGCGCGCTGCCAGACGGCGCAGTCTGCGCATGGCCTCGATCTGGACCTGCCTGACCCGCTCACGCGTCAGCCCCACATCCTCACCCACCTGTTCAAGTGTACCCGCAGCAAATCCGTCCAGCCCAAAACGACGGATCAGCACACCACGCTGCCGCTCGCTCAGTTCCGCCAGCCAGCGTCTCAAGGTGCTGCAACTGCTCCTGTTGTGTTGTCGCAGTGCCGGATCTGTGCCGCGCAGTTCATCGATAAAGGTATCAGCGTCCAGGGACTCGATATCGGGCAATGATTCACCGGAGTCGTAACTGGATTCGTGGCAGTTCAACAGCTCCTCCAGCTCTGCCAGCGGCCGCGACAGATAGTCCGCCAGCTCACTGCGACGCGGGCGCCGGCCCAAACGATGCGACAGCTCAGCCTCATGGCGCAGGCACTGGCTTATATCCTTGATGACATGCACAGGTAAGCGCACGTTGCGGGCATGATTCATGATGGCGCGTTCGATGCTTTGACGTACCCACCATGTGGCATAGGTGGAGAACCGGAAGCCACGCTCCGGGTCGTACTTGTCTACCGCGCGCATCAATCCGATATTGCCTTCTTCAACCATGTCCAGCAAGGTCAGGCCGCGATGACGGTAGCGCCTGGCAATGCTGATGACCAGGCGCAGATTATGACGGATCATCTGCTGCCGACTGGACTCATCACCGTCCCGGGCCGCCCGCGCCAGCTTAAGTTCCTGCGTGTATTCCAGCACCCCAATCGGGCTAATGTCCTTTATATATCGCTGTTCAGCGTATACCGAGTTGCTATCCGTAGCATTCCATCCCTGTTTATCCATAACAATCATTTTCCTTTTTATTGTATGAAGAACGATCAGACAATATCACAGGAAAAAGCCGGAAAAACAGGGCTTGAAATGGAAATCAGGCAGCAACTGGATAAACTGTGCGCAATATCACAGTTCAAAAAATATCATGGCAGATATTGTTAACGACTGGGCAAAAACCTGACCGGGTCGGTCGGCTTGCCATCAACGCGCACTTCAAAATGCAGCATGTCGCGACCATTGGGACCGGAGCCCATCTCGGCAATCTTGTCACCGGCTCGCACACGGTCACCCTCACCCACTACCATGGTGCGATTGTACATGTAGGCGCTCAGATGCCGGGCACTGTGGCGCAAAATCACCAGATTGCCGGCCCCCTGAATACCACTGCCGGCATAGACCACATCGCCGTCAGCCGCTGCGAACACAGCCTGACCCTGCATCCCGGCAATGTCGACGCCGCGGTTGGCACCGGACTCGGAAAACATGCTCAACATGCGCCCGTCAGCTGGCCACTGCCAGCTCACACCCTCAACCTGTCGGGTATTGACGCTGCCTGTACGACGGGCATCGATGGCGGCCTGCGGGCGTTGGCCGGTCGTGGTGGCCAGCTCGCCGGCGGGTGAGGCCGGGATATCCGGCAAGGCACTGATGGCTGATTCGGACACGCCGGAGTCAGCCAGGTTAAGCCGTTGGCCCGGATAAATGGTGTACGGTGCAGACAGGTTATTGACCAGCGCCAGGCGCCGGTAATCGATATTGTGTGTCCAGGCGATAGAGTACAGTGTGTCACCGCGGGCGACGGTGTGGGACCCGGGAGCAGCGCTGGCGCTTTGTTGCGGCGCAGCCGTTGCAGGCGGTACCGCAGTTGACTGCTGCTGACTCGCATCGGGCTGAGCATCTGCCGGCAAGGTACTGCGGCTGATCGTGGTACGTCCGATACCTCCCGCCACCGTTACCGGGCGCACAACCGTGGTGCTGGCCCCAACCGATTCACTGTTGCTGGCATTGCTGTCCGATGACGTAACCTCCGGTCTGCGCCTTGGTGTTGCCGGCACTTCCTGACCGTTACTCACTATCACAGGCGGGGTTCGTTCCAGAGCGCTGCTGCGATCGTCCATGGGCGCCTGATAATCGCTGGCACAACCTGCCAGCAGCAACACGCAGGCCGCGGCCAGTGGCATACGTTGCCGGAACCGTGTCCCGGGTTTGTGTTCGATTTTGGAAATAGCGCGATGAAACAGACTCATGAAGACAACACCTCAAACAACAGCGAGACGACACATCATAAACTGCGGCGCCATGTTATACCATGTCAACCGCGGGCCAACCGTGAAAACCCCATAATCACACCGTAACCCAGCACCGCACACACCAACGCCGCCAGTACGGTGCCAACATCCGCCGCTGGCACCACATCACCCTGCCAGGGCCACAGCACGATCAGCGACGCCGCCAGCATGCCGATGATAAACGCGTAACTTTGTTCCCGGTAATAACGAAAGGTCCACGACAGCAGATGCGCAAACGACAACAGGCCGACAATACAGCCCAGGGCGAACACCATAATCACATCGAGCTGAAAACTGCGCAGGGCCGTCAGTACATATTCATACACACCCAGCAACAGCAACAGGAAAGCCCCGGAAATGCCCGGCAGGATCATTGCACAAATTGCGATCATGCCACTGAAGAAGATATAAATCAGTGTGGTACTGCCGGCCACCGGATTCAAAACCGCGGTTAACGCGGTCAGCGTAAAACCGACGCCAAACAACAGGACCTTGAACAGCGTCCAGCGACCGGCGTCCGCGCGCAGCAACCAGCACGACGCCAGCACCAGCCCCATAAAAAACGCCATGACCAGCACGAAATGGTTTTCCAGCAGGAATAGCACGGTATTGGCCATCAGGATCAGGCTCAGCAGGACGCCCGACAGCAGCGTCAGCAGAAATGCTCCGTGAATCTGTTGCCAGAATGCCCGCGGGCCTTGCTGCCAAAGCGTTCTCAGCGCCAGTGGATGGCATTGCTTGAGGGCATTGATCAGGGCTTCATAGATACCACTGATCACCGCAATAGTGCCGCCGGACACACCCGGCACGGAATCCGCCACACCCATCGCCATACCTTTGAGAAACAGCACCAGGCGGGCCCGGAACACGGTCGGCGCTGCTGCCATCAGTACTGCACCTGGCCAATATACAACGGCACAAAATTAACCGCTTCCAGCACCCGACGATGGAACTCGTCACCGTCACGCTCGATCAGCAACAACTCCTGCCCGCCGCGCTCCGATCCCACCGGAATCACCAGCCGGCCGCCATCGGCGAGCTGGGCCAGCAGATCAGATGGCACCTGTTGCGGCGCGGCCGCCGCGATGATGGCATCAAATGGACCGTGCTCGGCCCAGCCCAGGCTGCCATCGTCGTGCTTGGAACGCACATTGCGCAGATTAAGCAACGACAGATTGCGCCGCGCCTTTTCCAGCAAGGGCTGGATGCGTTCGACCGTCCACACCCGCTCGGCGAGCTGCGCAATCACCGCGGTCTGGTAACCACAGCCGGTACCTATTTCCAGTACCCGGGGTATCTTGCCCTGCTCCGGGGAACGATTGCCCAGCACCGCTTCCGTCATCCGCGCCACCACAAAGGGCTGCGATATGGTCTGGCTGTACCCGATGGGCAACGAGGTATCTTCATACGCCCGGTGCGACAGCGCTTCATCCAGAAAAATATGGCGCGGCACGGTGCGCATCACATCGAGCACGGCCCAGTTTTTAATGCCTTTATCAAGCAATGAGGCGATCATGCGCTCGCGTGTGCGTTGCGAGGTCATGCCAATGCCTGCCAGATTTGGAGTATTCAACCGCTAGTTCCCGCCGTGCTTGTTATAAGTTCATGTAAAACTGCCGTGGCGTATGTCCCGGTCGGCAGCGTGAATTCGATTTCCAGTGTGCCGGTGTCGGGCCGCCGATAGTCTAATGCCTTCACCGGCAAACGCAAACTGCGTCGCTCCTGTCTCAGCCCGAAACGCGGCAAGGCGGTGCTGAAGACGGCCCACTCTTCTGCCACCGCCTGTTCCAGCGCCGCAGTCTCTGCTGTGCTGGCCAACTCGCCCTGCCCCCACAACGGCCCTGTGGGATGAATATCCATCTCCGCCAGCCTGCGTGGCAGCGAGGTGTCTGCTGTTGACGACACAAACACACTGCCACTGCCGTCCAGATTCATGACATCACCTGTCAGGTACTGATTCCAGTTGCCCGCAGCCACGCGCCGGGCCAGCAGCGCATTGAACAGCGCCGAGCGCGCCGCCGACAACCACATGCCACGCTCCAGTCGGCCCCGCGGCTTGCTGTTGCCGGTAAACCAGGCCTCGGCATGGCTCAGGTTGGCATGGCCAAAACGCTGTTCACCAAAATAGTTCGGCACCCCGGACTGCATGATCGCCTGCAGGCGCCCATCCAGATCCTGCCAGGCCGCTGCTGCCGCCACGCCGGCCACGGGTTCAACGTCGCGCAACCGGATGCAAAACCGGTTACTTTGATGACTACCGCGCCGCAACTTTTTATGGTTACGCAGTTGCTGCACTATGCACAAGGTATCTGATGACAGTCCGGCCAGGCCACTGACATCCTTGCCGGGACTGTGCAGACTGAACCACTGCGTGCAGACACCCTGTTTGTCCTTGAGTCCGGACCAGCTGATGTCAGCCGCACGCAAGCCGGTTGCCCGCGCCAGGCGCCCGGCCACATCACTGGTCGACAGACCGGTTTTGCGAATCTGCAGCCACAGATGCTCCCCCTCACCGCTGCAGTCAAAGCCCAGCACTTCGTCGACGATGAAGTCCTCCGGCACCTGCTTGAAGCGGGCGTGCAACAGCGGCATTCCGAGACTGCGTGGCAGTGGCGGCAACTCCACTTAACGGTACAGCACAACAACAGCGTGCGTTTCTATGCCTTCGCGGCGCCCGACAAACCCCATGCCCTCAGTGGTTGATGCCTTCACATTGACGCGTTCGACGTCAACGTTCAGCAACTCCGCCAGGCGTTTACACATGGCCGGGGTATGTGGCGCCATTTTCGGTGCCTGCGCCAGAATGGTCATGTCGGCGTTGGCCAGCGTCCAGCCGCTGTCCGTCATCATCGCCACTACCTGCTGCAGCAACAAACCACTGTCCACATTCTTATAGGCAGCATCGTTGTCCGGAAAGTGCCGCCCGATATCGCCGCGCCCCAGCGCGCCCAGAATGGCGTCACACAGAGCGTGAATCAGGGCATCGCCATCGGAGTGCGCAAGCAGGCCGCGTTCATAGGGTATTGTCACGCCGCCCAGCACCAGCGCACGCTGGTCATCGGGCTCGGCAAATCGGTGTGCATCATAACCGTGCCCGGTTCTGATATCTTTCATTCCAGTATGCCTGTGTATGCGAATGGTTCATTGTCAGCCACTGAGCGGGTTTCCAGCACCTGTGCCTGCAGGATCAGTTCAGCCAGCTGCAGATCCTCGGCATAGGTAATCTTGATATTGTCCTTGTGGCATGGCACCAGTTGCGGGCGCAGTCCGGCCCATTCCATGGCAGACGCTTCGTCAGTGAGTGTGACACCTGACGCCGATGCATCACGCAAAGCCTGCCGCAGACGTTCAAAGGGAAACAGTTGTGGTGTACACGCGGCCCACAGGTCGGTGCGATCAACCGTTTGCGCCACACAGCCGCCATCGCCTGCCCGTTTCAGGGTATCGCTCACCGGCAAGGCGAGTAATCCGCCATCGCACTCTGTTCGGGCCAACGCAAGCAAACGCAGCATGTCATCCACGCGCACGCAGGGCCGCACCGCGTCATGCACCAGCACCCAGTCGTCGGGGCCGGCCAGATCAGCCAGTGCATCCAGGCCGTTAAGCACCGATTGCCAGCGGTCGTCGCCACCGTTGCAGGTCAGTACCTTGTCCCGGCCCGGGTCGCGTACCGGATTGTGTCTTGCCCAGTGCGTATCATCCGGACTCAACACCAGCATGATGCGTTTGACATCGGCCAGCGCTGCCAGCCGGGCAAGCGACAGTGACAACACTGTCTGCCCGTTGAGTTGCAGATACTGCTTGGGGATGGAAACCTGCATGCGGCTGCCGATACCGGCAGCGGGGACAACAGCCCAGATAGTCATAGGCCTATTCGATTATCATATAAAAAGTTTCGTCTTCGCGGGTCATACCCAGATCGGCGCGAGCGCGCTCTTCCACGGCTTCAAGCCCGTTTTTCAGATCCAGCACTTCATTTTCCAGCATCTGGTTGCGCAGGCGCAGGGTCTCGTTTTCCTGTTGCTGAACGGCCAATTGTGCTTCCATCTGACGCAGCTCGGCGACGCCGCCGTCGCCAACCCAAAGACGCCATTGCAAACCCAGAAAAACCAGAACCAGCGCTGCCACCAGTGCTTTCATAAACCAATGACCCAGTTGTCAGTCAGGATGGTGTGATCAGTTAACGTGACGGAACTCCTCGATACCGCGGTAAATCGCCTTGCTGCCCAGCTCCTGCTCAATACGCAGCAGACGGTTGTACTTGGCAACCCGGTCCGAGCGACACAGAGAGCCGGTCTTGATCTGGCCGGCACCGGTTGCCACGGCCAGGTCGGCAATCGTGGTATCTTCGGTTTCACCCGAACGATGCGAAATCACCGCTGTGTATCCGGCTTTGCGTGCCATACGGATCGCCGCCAGCGTTTCACTCAGTGTACCGATCTGATTGAACTTGATCAAAATGGAATTGGCGATGTTTTCCTCAATACCACGGGCCAGAATCTCGGTGTTGGTGACAAACAGATCATCGCCAACCAGCTGCACTTTGTTGCCGATCTTGCGGGTCAGGCGGGCCCAGCCGTCCCAATCACTTTCATCCATGCCGTCTTCAATGGACAGGATATCGTAATCAACCGCCAGCTTGGCCAGGTAGTCGGTAAACTGCGCGGCATCATAGACCGCGTTTTCACCTTTCAGATTGTATTTGCCATCCTTGTAGAATTCCGACGAGGCACAGTCGAGCGCCAGACGGATATCGCTACCCATTTTCAGACCGGTGCTTGCCACCGCCGTCATGATCGCATCCAGCGCGGCGGCGTTGGATGGCAGATTGGGCGCAAAACCACCTTCGTCTCCCACCGCAGTGTTCAGCCCCTGCTTCTTCAGTACTGACTTCAGGCTGTGGAATATCTCGGCGCCATAACGCAGCGCCTCGGCAAACGTGGGCGCACCCACCGGCTGCACCATGAACTCCTGAATGTCGACGTTGTTGTCAGCGTGTTCGCCGCCGTTGATGATGTTCATCATCGGCACCGGCAGGCTCATGCTGTCGCGGGTGCCGTTGAGTCCCGCTATCCACGCATACAGTGGCTGCCGGTTTGCCTGTGCAGCGGCCTTGGCGGCTGCCAGTGACACCGCCAGAATGGCATTGGCGCCCAGCTTGGCCTTGTTGGGTGTGCCATCCAGCTCAATCATCATCTTGTCGATGGCGGCCTGATCCGCAGCATCATGGCCCAGCAGCAGATCACGGATATCCTTGTTGATATGCCCTACCGCTGTCAGCACACCCTTCCCGAGGTAGCGGGCAGGATCCTTGTCGCGCAACTCAAGCGCCTCGCGGGAACCGGTAGAGGCGCCCGAAGGCGCGCAGGCGCTGCCCATGATGCCGTTATCCAGCGTCACGTCAGCTTCAACAGTCGGGTTGCCGCGTGAGTCCAGCACTTCCCGTGCGCAAATGTCTTTGATGATAGCCATAATGTTTCCTGTTGTGTATCGCCAGCGATGCTGGTTTAAAAGTAAGAATCTAACTCAAAAGTAAACGTTGAACGTCTGAAATCATAAAAACAGGGCTTAGTGTCTGGCACATTACTCCGTATCAAGCGGTGGAAACTGTTTTACCAGATCATCAATCTGTTTCATCTGCAGCAGAAACGGCTCCAGCTTGTCCAGCGGTAAGGCGCAGGGTCCGTCACACAATGCCTTGTCCGGATCCGGGTGCGCTTCCAGAAACAGCGCCGCCAGCCCCTGACTCATGCCGGCGCGGGCCAGGGTTGTGACATCGGCACGGCGACCATCGGCGCTGGCGGCCAGGCCACCGGGTTTCTGCAGGGAATGGGTAACGTCAAACATCACCGGGTAACGGAATTTTTTCATCACTGAAAAACCCAGCATGTCCACCACCAGGTTGTTGTAGCCAAAGCTGGAGCCACGCTCGCACAGCATTAACTTGTTGTTGCCGGCTTCCTCAAATTTGCGCAGGATATGTCGCATCTCCTCCGGCGCCAGAAACTGGGCTTTTTTGATATTAATGAACGCACCGGTGCGCGCCATCGCCGCGACCAGATCGGTCTGTCGCGACAGAAAAGCAGGCAGTTGCAGAATATCAGCCACCTGCGCCACCGGCTCGGCCTGCGCCGGCTCATGAATATCAGTCAGCACCGGCACGTTGTAGCGGCTCTTGATCGCCTGCAGTATCTTCAGGCCATTGACCAGCCCGGGACCGCGATAAGAATTGATCGACGAACGGTTGGCTTTGTCGAAGGAGGCCTTGAACACGTAGGGAATACCCAGACGAGCACAAACGTCAACGTAGTGCCCTGCCACTTCCATGGCCAGCTCGGCCGATTCCAGCACGTTCATGCCGCCAATCAGCACAAATGGCAAATCATTGCCAAAGCGGACCTGCTCATTAAGCTGCAGATGAATGTCGCCGGCGCTGTTGGTGTCAGAACGGGTCATATCGGCTCGGCTGTCTGGGTGTCTGTACTGGCCGCCTGATGCGCCAGCGCGGCGTTCACGAAACCGGTGAACAGCGGGTGTCCGTCACGCGGCGTCGAGGTGAATTCGGGGTGGAACTGACAGGCCACAAACCAGGGGTGATCCGGCGCCTCGATAACCTCGACCAGCTCACCATCCATGGAGCGGCCGGCAATGATCAGGCCAGCCGCCTGCAAGGCATCGACGTAATTGTTGTTGACCTCATAACGGTGCCGGTGACGCTCAACAATCACATCCTTGCCGTAACACTGATGCGTCAGTGAACCCGGTTCCAGGCGGCATTGCTGGCCACCCAGGCGCATGGTGCCACCCAGGTCAGAGTTTTCGTCGCGGGTCTCGACACCGCCTGCGGCGGTCACCCATTCGCTGATCAGGGCCACGACCGGATCTTTGCTGTCGGGTTTGAATTCACTGCTGTGCGCTTCCGGCATGCCCGCCTTGTTGCGCGCATATTCAATCACCGCGACCTGCATGCCCAGGCAGATGCCCAGGTACGGAATCTTGTTTTCCCGGGCGTACTGGACGGTAGTGATCTTGCCTTCCACGCCGCGCAGGCCAAACCCGCCGGGCACCAGAATGGCATGCACGCCTTCCAGCAGCGAGGTGCCGTGCACCTTGATGTCGCTGGAATCGATGTATTTGATATTGACGCGGGTGCGGGTCTGGATACCGGCATGGCTGATGGCTTCAATCAGCGATTTGTAGGCTTCCAGCAGCTCCATGTATTTACCGACAATGGCAATATTGACTTCGCGGTCAGGATTGAGCTTGGCATCCACCACCCGGTCCCACTCGGTCAGATCCGCTGGCGGACAGTCCAGGCCGAATTTGTTGACAATGATTTCGTCCAGATGCGCCGCGCGCAACATGGAGGGTACACGGTAAATGGTATTGGTATCGGGCAACGACACCACAGCGGGCAGATCCACGTTGGTAAACAGGGCTATCTTGCGACGCGCCGATTCGGCTATTTCCTGCTCGGAGCGGCAGATCAGCACATCAGGCTGAATACCAATCGAGCGTAGCTCCTTGACGGAATGCTGGGTAGGCTTGGTTTTGGTTTCGCCGGCGGTGGCGATATACGGCACCAGCGTCAGATGCATGAACAGGGCGTGTGCCGAGCCCAGTTCGACACGCATTTGCCGGACCGCTTCCAGGAAGGGCTGGGATTCAATGTCACCCACGGTGCCGCCAATTTCTACCAGCGCCACATCGGCGCCGGCAGCGCCATCAATCACACGGCGTTTGATTTCATCGGTAATATGCGGAATCACCTGAATGGTGGCACCCAGATAATCACCGCGACGCTCACGCCGGATGACTTCTTCGTATACCCGACCGGTGGTGAAATTGTTGCGTGCGCTCATCGTGGTGCGGATAAAGCGCTCATAGTGACCCAGATCCAGATCGGTTTCTGCGCCATCTTCCGTGACAAACACTTCGCCGTGCTGAAACGGGCTCATGGTACCGGGATCCACGTTGATATACGGGTCCAGTTTGAGCATGGTTACTTTGAGTCCGCGGGCTTCGAGAATCGCCGCGAGAGATGCTGAAGTGATGCCTTTGCCGAGCGAGGAGACAACCCCACCGGTAATGAAAATATATCGCGTCATTAACGCCCCATCCTATGTCACTGATGGGGCTACAGGTTACCAGAAGCGCCCAACATCGACAAACTAAATATGATCCTGTCGTGAAGGCATTTGCCAGCGCACTGCCCAGCCCGCACCTTCATCAACAGCCTGAAATCCGTCACACACACCGACCCCGACTATCCAGGCCAGCTTATTATCAATATATAACAGCGGAGTCCGCTCTCGCACCCAGGGAGGAATAGCCGACTCCTGTAAAATTTTTTTCAGCGGCCGTCTGGGACGACCCGGCAAGGCGCACTGCTCGCCACCCTGACGATAACGGATCACACACTCACCGACCGGAAAGCGCATGGCCTGATCCCGGGCACTGCCGGCAGGTGCCTGATACAAGCGCAGTATGCCGTTACCGGGCAACACCCGGGCAACAAAACGGCCATCTCCCTGCGGCTGCCAGGCATACCCCTCGGCCGGCGTGGGCGGCACCGGGTCCAGCGCCTCCAGCACATGCAACTGGCCGGCAAATCGACGTAATTGCCAATGCTGCCAGTTGACCTCTGGCTGTGCGTCTTCACCGGCCCCCAGTAACTCAACCTGTACGCGCTGCACCAGACGCCAGCCCGGTGTCTGCCCGGTCTCGCGCAGCAGCCAGTGACGAATCACCAGCCGTTGCCTGGCGGCGGACAGAGCCTGCAACCCGGCACAGGCCAGGCGATCGCCGTCGGGCGCCAGGGTGTCCAGGTCCCGCCCGGCCAGTTCGCCCAGTATCTGGTCGGCATCGGCTCCAAGCATTGCCGTGCGCGTCACGCTTTGCCGCCAGCCCGGCCAGTGCGACGCTAGCGACGGCATGATGTGCTGTCGCAAAAAGTTCCGGCTCAGACGGTCATCGTCATTGCTGTCATCTTCCACCCAGCGCACCGCATGGCGGGCCGCCCAGTTTTCCAGTTGCTCGCGTGGCAACGCCAGCAGTGGCCGCCACAGGATGCCAGCCCCCAGTATGCGGCTTTCCGGCATGCCGGCCAGACCTCGCGGACCGGCGGCGCGCAACAGGCGCAGCATCACGGTCTCCAGCTGATCATCCTGGTGATGGGCCAGCAGCAACGCTTCGTCAGCCGCCAGCTCCTGCTCAAATACCTCATAACGCACTGTCCTGGCCTCCGCCTCCAGGCCCTGACCCGTCACCCTTGAGACCCTGACCTGATGCGCGACAAAGGCTATATCCAGGTCGCGGCACACTGCCTGACAATGTGCCTGCCAGTCCGCCGCATGAGCACTGATACCGTGATTGACATGCACCACCCGCAGCCCGGCAAAGGGCCAAGCCGACTGGTCCGGGGCCGCCTGCGCCATAATCCGACGACAGGCATGCAACAGCACCATGGAATCCAGGCCTCCGCTGACACCCAGAACCAGCCGCTGACAGGCCGGATACTGCTGCCGCAAACGCAATAGCGAAGTCGCCAGGACCTGTTCGAGATCCTGGCGATCAGTTGCCAGCAAGTTCATTTGCGTGCGGGAATAGTCGGGTTCAGTCGGTTGGCTGCCCATGCTGACGATCAGCTACTGATGCCATAACTCATCAGACGTTTGTAACGACGCTGCACCAGATCGTCAATCTCCATGTTCTGCAGACGCTCAACCTGGTCAATCAAAGCCGTTTTCATGTTGGCAGCCATCGCCTTCACATCACGGTGCGCGCCACCCAGCGGCTCCGGAATGGTGGTGTCAACAATACCCAGCTCTTCCAGGCGGGTCGAGGTTACACCCATGGCTTCAGCCGCGTCGGGGGCATGCTCGGACGATTTCCACAGAATGGTGGCACAACCTTCCGGCGTGATCACGGTATAGGTGGAGTACTGCAACATGTTCAGATGATCCGCAATGCCAATGGCGATGGCACCACCGGAGTTGGCCTCACCGGTAACGGTGGCAATCAGCGGTGTTTTCACCCGCGACATCATGGCCATGTTCTCGGCGATGGCTTCGTTGATACCACGCTCCTCGGCGTCGATACCCGGGTAAGCACCGGGCGTATCAATAAAGGACAGCACCGGCAGCTTGAAACGCTCGGCCAGCAGAATCAGGCGGCGCGCCTTGCGGTAGCCTTCCGGACGTGGCATGCCGAAGTTGTGACGTACCTTTTCCTTGGTGCCACGGCCTTTCTGGTGGCCAATGACCATCACCGGTTTGCCGTCCAGCCGCGCAATACCGCCAATCAGCGCCATGTCGTCAGCAAACAGACGATCACCGTGCAATTCATCAAAATCATCAAAGATATATTGAATGTAATCAAGGGTATAAGGTCGCAGCGGATGACGCGCAACCTGCGAGATCTGCCACGGGCTGAGATTGCCGTAAATCTTCTCGGTCAGCTTGGTGTTCTTTTCCTTAAGCTTTTGAATTTCATCACTAATATTGAGGTCGTTGTCATCGCTGACAAGACGCAGCTCGTTAATCTTGACTTCAAGATCAGCAATGGGTTGTTCAAAATCCAGATAATTCGGGTTCATAATCGCTTCTGTTCCGGCCTGAGTCGGTCAATTAGGGGTGTAATGATAGCAAATATAAGCATCAGCGGTAAGCAATGCTGACAGCGTTTGTGCCACACAGCAGATGCAGCTCCTGAATAAGGTTCTGATCGGGCAATACCTGCCAGTGCTCTCCCAGTTGTAAACAACCGGCGATTTCCGGTCGCTGATAACGTATTCGCACCGGGCAGCTCGGCGGTGTTTCCGGTGGCATCAGCTCGGCATTGGGCGGCACCGGATAACCGTCCGCGTGTTCGTTAGCGCTCCCGGACGCGGCGGGCGCTGCCAGTCGATAAGGTTGCAACACCCCCGCCAGGCGCGCCGTAAAATCGGGCGCCAGACTTTCGGACTGCAAATCCAGTTCAATGGCCTTGGCAAACCGCTGCCGGGCCTGGGTCAGGTTCAGCACCTCCCGCGCCCTGCCCCGCATGGCACCTTTAAAGTCATCCATGGACACCTGGCAATCCACCATCAGAATGGCATCCTTTTGCAGCAGCTCACGGAATTGCTCGTACTCCTTGGCAAACAGGGAGATCTCCAGGCGACCGCTGCGATCATCCAGCGTGATAAAGGCGATATTATCACCACGCTTACTGCGCATCGTGCGAGTGCTCACCAGCAGACCCGCCACCCACTGACTTTCACGTTCCGGGCGCAGATTCGCCAGCCGGTCCCGTGTCAGTTGCTTCAGCTCGGGCAGGTATTCATCAATCGGGTGGCCACTGAGATACAAACCCAGTGTGTCACGTTCGGCCTGCAGACGTTTCTGCTGCGTCCAGGGTCGCACGTTAACAACGCCGGCACTGATTTCGGGTTCCGGCACCGGTGCAATGTCACCAAACATGTCCAGCACACCGGCGGCCTGATTGCGGCTGCTTTGCTCAGCCGCCTGCACGGTATCCGGTAGCGCTGCCATCAGCTGCGCCCGCGTAGTATCGGTGTCGGCAGCCACCAGGTGGTCCAGCGCCCCGGCCCGGATCATGGCTTCCAGTGCCCGTTTGTTGACGGTGCGCAGATCCACGCGTGAACAGAAATCCAGCAGCGACTGGAACGGCCCACCCGTATTGCGCGCGGCAATGATGGCATTAATGGGCCCTTCGCCCAGGCCCTTGATGGCGCCCAGGCCGTAGACAATCTCGCCCTGCTGGTTGACGGTGAAGTTGTAGGCACCCACGTTTACATCCGGCACCACCAGCGGCAGCTTCATCTCGCGGCACTCTTCGATCAGGGTCACCACTTTATCGGTGTTCTGCATATCCGCCGACAGCACCGCCGCCATAAAATAGGCCGGGTAATGTTTTTTCAGCCACGCAGTCTGATAAGACACCAGCGCGTAGGCCGCCGAGTGTGATTTGTTGAAGCCATAACCGGCAAACTTTTCCATCAGGTCAAAAATCGAACCCGCCAGCTCGGCACTGATGCCGCGCTCGGCCGCCCCGGTCAGGAAGAAGCTGCGTTGCTTGTCCATCTCTTCCTGTTTCTTTTTACCCATGGCGCGGCGCAGCATGTCCGCGTTGCCCAGACTGAAATTGGCCAGTACCTGGGCAATCTGCATCACCTGTTCCTGATACAGGATGACACCGTAGGTATTTTTCAGCACCGGCTCCAGGTCCGGGTGCGGATAACTGCTGTCGGCGCGGCCGTGTTTTCGATTGATAAAGTCGTCCACCATGCCCGACTGCAATGGGCCGGGCCGGAACAGTGCCACCAGGGCCACAATGTCTTCAAAGCAGCTGGGCAACAGCTTGCGGATCAGCTCTTTCATGCCGCGCGATTCGAGCTGGAACACCGCCGTGGTTTCAGCGCGCTGCAACAGCTCATAAACCCGCATGTCGTCCAGCGGAATGCTGCGAATATCAAGCTTGTCTTCCTGATGCGCGGCTTCCTGCGCGTTGATCATTTTGACAGCCCAGTCAATAATGGTCAGGGTACGCAGACCAAGAAAGTCGAACTTGACCAGACCGGCAGTTTCCACATCATTCTTGTCAAACTGGGTGACCAGGCTGTCACCGTTCTCGTCACAGTACAGCGGCGAGAAGTCGGTCAGGCGCGTCGGTGCGATCACCACACCCCCGGCGTGCTTGCCGACATTACGCGTAATGCCTTCCAGCTTGAAGGCCATCTCCATGATTTCCTGCGCGTCCTCATCGCTGTCGATGAACTCCGGCAACTGCGGCTCCATCTCCATGGCCTTGGTCAGGGTCATACCCGGCTCAAACGGAATCAGTTTGGACAGCTTATCCGCCAGACCATAGGACTTGCCCTGAACCCGCGCCACATCACGCACCACCGCTTTTGCCGCCATGGTGCCAAAGGTGATGATCTGCGATACCGCCTCCTTGCCATACAGTTCTGCCACGTGAGCGATCACCCGGTCACGGCCTTCCATGCAAAAGTCGACATCAAAGTCGGGCATGGATACCCGTTCCGGGTTCAGGAAACGCTCGAACAGCAGGTCATAACGCAGCGGATCCAGGTCGGTAATGCCCAGGGCGTAGGCCACGATGGAACCGGCGCCGGAACCCCGGCCCGGCCCGACCGGGATATCATTGTTCTTGGCCCACTGGATAAACTCCATCACGATCAGGAAGTAACCGGGAAAACCCATCTGGATGATAACGTTGAGCTCAAAATCCAGGCGTTCATAGTAGGGCTGGCAGAACGCGGCAAATTCTTCCTCCGGCGCCTGCTTGCCGCGAATTTCGCGGAACAGTCTGGGCAAGTGCTGGTCCAGACCCTCACGGCTGATTTGCCGGAAAAACTCATCCATGGTGAGCCCCTCGGGGACCGGATAATTCGGCAAATAGGGTTTGCCCAACTCCAGCTCCAGGGTGCAGCGCCGCGCAATCTGCACCGTGTTCTCGATGGCTTCGGGCAGATCGTCGAACAGCGACATCATTTCTTCCGCGCTGCGCAGATACTGCTGCTCGGAGTAATGCCGGGGCCGGCGCGGATCGTCCAGCGTGCGGCGCTCATGAATGCAGACGCGCACCTCGTGCGCCTCAAAATCCTCACTGTTGATAAACCGCACATCATTGGTCGCCACGACCGGGCAGCCGGTCTCCGAGGCCAGTTGCACAGCCGCCTGCAGGTAAGCTTCCTCACCCTGACGCCCGCAGCGTTGCAGTTCCAGGTAGAAGCGCCCCGGGAACAGGCCCATGTACTCATCCAGCACCGCACGCGAGGTGGCATGGTCGCTTTCGATCAGCGCGCGGCCGACTTCACCGGTCATGCCACCGGACAGCGCAATCAGGCCCCCGGCGTTGGCCTGCAGCCAGTCGCGGCGCAACAGTGGTTCACCGTGGCCCTGCTTTTCGGTATAGGACAGGGAAATCAGCCGGGTCAGGTTGCGGTAACCTTCCAGGTTCAGCACCAGCAACACCAGCGGAAACGGTTTATCCGGGCGCTCGGGATTTTCCAACAGCACATCGCAGCCGCACACGGGCTTTATACCCTGCGCCATCGCTGCGGTATAAAACTTGATCATGGCAAACAGGTTGGCGTGATCGGTCACCGCCACTGCGGGCATACCCATTTTGGCAGTGGCTTCGATCAGGGGTTTGACACGCACCAGGCCGTCAACCACGGAGTATTCCGTGTGGACACGTAAATGCACAAAATTCGACGGGACCACGGGGGTCATAGTTACTCCTGGGTTTGTTCCTGTGGTGCTCTTTACTGCGCTTTCTCGCTTGGCTATTTACTGCGCTTTCTCGCTTTACTGCGCTTTCTCGCTGAGTGCTGCGATGCAGCGCGCTACCGGTGCATAGCTGCGACGGTGTTCCGGACACGGCCCCAGCTGCTGCAACGCGGCCATGTGCATTTTGGTTGGATAGCCTTTGTGCTGGGCAAATCCATAACCCGGATACTGTTGATCAAGATCTGTCATCACACGATCGCGCGTCACCTTCGCCAGCACCGAAGCCGCAGCAATACAATCGAGACGACTGTCACCCTTTACCAGGGCCTCGGACGCATATGACCATGACGGACAATGCGTCCCGTCAACATAAACAAAGTCCGGCTGTGTTGCCAGTGTTGTCACTGCTTTTTTCATGGCCTGCAGGGTGGCCTGAAAAATATTGATACGATCGATTTCTGAAGCCGCCAGACCGACGATGGTATAACTCACGGCCTGCTCGCAAATCAGCTCAAAAAGCTGCTCGCGTCGGCGTGCACTTAATTTTTTGGAGTCATTCAATCCCGGCAGATGGTAACTCTCCGGCAGGATCACGGCGGCCGCATAAACCTCCCCTGCCAACGGCCCACGGCCGGCTTCATCAACACCGGCGATCGCTTGTCCGGGCTTGTGCACGCGGCCCGGCTCAGCCCTCAACTGCGCCACCAGTTCAGTCGCGCGCTGCATCAGCGCGCATCCCCGGGTGCGGCGTCGAGCAACTGACACACCGCCGCCGCAGCCTGCTGATCGGCATCCAGGCGAATGGACTGGTGAATGCTTTCAAAGGCATGGTACAGACTGTCCTGACGCGCCGGATCATCCAGCCACGCCAGCACTTCGGTACTGACAATCGGCGCCGTTACCTGATCCTGCAACAACTCCGGGACCAGTTCACGCCCGGCCAGCAGGTTGGGCAGGGAAATATAGGGAATTTTCACCAGCCGCTTTGCCAGCGCCCAGGTCACAGACGACAGTCGATAACACACCACCATGGGGCGCTTTAACAGCAGCGCCTCCAGCGTGGCCGTACCCGAGGCCAGCAGCACCAGATCCGACGCCTGCATGGCCTCGTGCGAGCGACCATCAATCACGGTAAATGCATTGCTGGCGGCAGGATCTGCCGCCAGCGCCAGTGTCAGCATGCCATCAATCTGTTCACGGCGGCGCTCGTTGGCGCAGGGAATGACAAAGCGCAGGTCCGGTTTCTGTGCCAGACAGAGCAATGCTGCAGCAATAAACACCGGCGCCAGACGTTGCACTTCATCCTTACGGCTACCCGGCATCAGACACAACACCGGCGCAGTGTCAGGCAATCCCAGTGATGCCCGTGCCTGTTGCCGCACCTGTGTCTGATCCTGACCCGGCACAATGCGGTCGGCCAGCGAATGGCCAACACAATGCACGGGTATGCCATGTTGTTGATAGATGTCGGATTCAAAGGGGAACAGGGCCAGTATCAGGTCAACGGCACGGGCAATTTTTTTGATGCGCCCCTTGCCCCAGGCCCAGACGCTCGGGCTGACGTAGTGCACGGTTTTGACGCCGGCATCGTGCAGATTCTGTTCCAGACGCAGGTTAAAACCGGGCGAGTCGATGCCGATAAACACCGCTGCCCGCTCGTTGACAAAAAGCCTGACGAGGTCGCGCTTGAGCCGGAGCAATTCCGGCAGCCGGCCCAGCGGCTCCACGAACCCCATCACCGATAACCGTTCCATCGGCGTGATGGATTCAAAACCCTGGGCCAGCATCAGCGGGCCGCCGACACCGGCAAAACGGGCATTCGGGTAGCGCTGACGAATGGCTTGCATCAGGCCGGCGCCCAGCATGTCACCCGACGTTTCTCCAGCCACCATGCCTATCAGCATCAGCGATGTATGCCTTTGGCCGAACCTTTTATGGATTGCAGCATGACGTCAAGCGCCGGAGTTGCCGCCGCCATTTCTGTCAACTGCGCTTGTGCATCCTGCAGACTCAGACCTTTCTTGTATATGATCTTGAAGGCGCGGCGAATCTCTTTCACCGTGTCCGCAGCAAAACCGCGACGCTCCAGGCCCACAGTGTTAACACTGCGTACTGCTGCCGGACTGCCGCTGACAATGACGTAGGCCGGCACATCGTGTGAAATGTGCGTCATGCCCCCTACCATGGCGTGAGCACCAATACGCAGGAACTGATTGACGCCGGCATAACCGCCCAGGATGACCCAGTCTTCAACAATGGCATGGCCGGACAGGCCGGCGTTGTTGGCAAATACCGTGTTGCTGCCGACCATACAGTCGTGCGCCACGTGCACATACGCCATCATCAGGTTATTGTCGCCAATACGGGTGATACCGCCGCCCGAGGCAGTGCCGCGGTGCAGAGTACAACCTTCACGGATAATATTGCCGTCGCCGATTTCCAGCCAGGTGTCTTCGCCGGCAAACTTTTTGTCTGCCGGGTCTTCGCCGACCGAGGCAAACTGATAAACCGTATTATTCTTACCCATCCGGGTATTGGCCTTGATGACTACATGCGAGCTGATCTCGGTCCCTTCGCCAATTTCGACATTGGCACCAATGATACTCCACGGACCGACCGTGACGTTGTCGGCCAGCCTGGCCGAAGGATGGATGATGGCACGTGTATCAATCACTGTTCTCGTTTCCTCTCCGCACACATGATAGTGGCCTCACCGACCAGATCGTTACCGACCGAGGCGCGGCAGGCAAACTTGTAGATGCCACGCTTGCTGGTAATAATGGTGGCTTCCAGGGTTAAACAGTCACCTGGCACCACCGGACGCTTCAGGCGCACATCATCGGCACCGACAAAATAGTACAGATAACCATCCTTGGGTTTTTTCTCCTGGCTTTTAAAGCCCAGGACACCAGCAGCCTGTGCCAGCGCTTCGATAATCAATACACCTGGCATGATCGGGTAGTCCGGAAAATGACCGTTAAAAAACGGTTCATTAACACTGACATTTTTGTATGCCACGATCGACTTGCCCATTTCCATGCTGACCACACGATCAACCAGCAAAAACGGATAGCGCTGTGGTAGGTATTCCTTGATCTCTTCGACGTTCATCATCATGTTATTTTCCTGGCTTATTAGCCTGTTACTTTTTAGCCAATTGCTTTTTTAGCCAACTACTTGTTAGTCAACTACATTTTAGTCAACTACTCTGGCAAATTCTGTTCCAGTTTTTGCACGCGCTTCGACAGCCCGGACAGCTTACTGAGCGTGACTGCATTGCGCTTCCACAGACTGCTTTCCTGCAGCAGTGTGCCGGACGAGTACACACCCGGCTGATCAATTGTCCGGGTCACCATCGACATGGCGCTGACGCTCACTTTGTCGCAAATACTCAGGTGTCCGGTAATGCCGACGCCACCACCGATAACGCAGTAACGACCGATCCGGGTGCTGCCCGCCAGCGCGCTGCAGCCACAAATCACGGTGTGCGCACCAACCACACAGTTATGACCGATCTGCACCTGATTGTCGATCTTGACACCGTCCTCGATGACAGTGTCGTCCAGCGCGCCACGATCGATACAGCTACCGGCACCCACTTCAACATCGTCGCCAATCGTCACCGCACCCAACTGGGCAATTTTCACAGAGCGCTGACCATCAAAGGCAAAACCAAAGCCGTCCGCGCCAATTACCGCACCCGAGTGAATGATACAACGATCGCCCAGACTCACACCGTGATACAGCGTCACATTGGCATAAAGCGTGACGTTGTCACCCAGGCGGCAGTCACGACCCACCACGCAACCGGCGCCGATCCGGCTACCCTCGCCGATGATAGCACCGCTTTCAATGACAGCCTGTGGCCCGACCCGGACATTGTTGCCCAGGGTCGCACTGCCACTGATCACTGCGCTGGCGTGAACGGGCGTCTCGTCGCCCCGCTCGCCGCCGCTGTCCGGAACCGCTGCAAATAGCTGCGACGCCCTGGCGTACGTGACGTAGGGTGAGCTGGACAGAAGGCAGGGAACGTTGACAGTAGATGCCAGATCAGGATGCAGAATCAGCGCACTGGCCTGACAATCCGCGAGCTGCCTGGCATATCGCGGATTGGCGAGGAAACTCAGATTCCCCGGACCGGCGCGCTTGAGCGTCGCCAGGGCGTCGATCCGGGTCGTATCATCACCTTGGACAGGTACATCCAGTAGTCGGGACAGTTCTTTCAAGGTAAAAGAAGGCTTCACCGCACGGGGTCCTGTCATACCGGCAAGCCGGTATTATTGCGCCATTTCGTTGAGTTTGGCCGTCACCAGAGTGGTGATGTTGTAGGCATTATCAAAATAGGCCACCGATTCCGCATTCAGCACGACATCGTAGCCGCCCTCTTCCACGACAGCTTCAATGGCCTGACCCAGGCTCTGACGCATGCGCTCAACAAAGGCCTGCTGGCGCTGCTGCCAGGCACCCTGCAGTCGCTCGGCAATAACCTGCATCTGTGCCTGCTTTTCTTCGGCATCCGAATTCATATCGCGCATTTCTGCTTCGCTGAGAATGGACTCATCGCGTTGCGCGCGCTCGATGATTTCCCGCAATTCCGTGTTCAGACGCTCCAGACGCTGCTCGTCGGCACCGAACTCTGAACGGGTGTTTGCCTCCAGTTCCTGCGCTGCCTCAGAGCCGAACAGGGCCTGCTCGAGATCGATAATGCCTATGGTCGGCGCCTGGGCAAATGCCACGCTGCTGGTCAACAGCATAGTGGCCATAATCAGTAACTTGTTCATTGTCTTCACTATGTACTCTCCGTACTTTCCGCGTTATAAAAAGCCGACTACCGCAATAGCCGCGCAGTATATCATTGTGGTCTGGTACAGACCGAAATAAATTGTGACGTCAGAACCCGGCACCAATGGTGAAATCGAAGGTCTTGGTTCTGTCATTTTCGCCCTTCTTCAGCGGCGCTGCCAGATAGAAGGTCAGCGGCCCGAACGGCGACAGGTAGGTGACACCAACACCGGCCGAATAGCGCAATTCACTGGCATCAAAGTTGCCACAACCCAGACGTTCCTGCGATGCACTGCAATTGGTGGAGAACACGTTGCCAACATCCAGGAACAGGCTTGAACGTACGCCACCACGATCCTGCACAAAAGGCAGCGGAAACAGAATCTCTGCCGTCAGCGTGGTCAGCACATTGCCACCAAAGGAATCGCGATCACGGCGATTCAGATTGTAGTTTTCCACTGCCAGCTGCACCTGCTGGTTGCCATCGGCATCCAGCACCGGCTGGCCGTTGTTGTCGAATACCGGCACCGTCGGATAGGCAATGGAACCATCATATGATGCCGAGCCACCCGGGCCCAGCACGATATTGCCGTTTGCGTCCTTGAGCAATCCCGCCTGCTGCGGCGAGATTGTCCGCGGATCAGTGCTGCGCGGACCCAGACTGTTCTCGTCATAACCACGCACGACGCCGTTGTAGGCCAGACCACCGGCGAAGAAGTTCTGGAAGAAAGGCATGTCATCGGTGCTGCCGTAACCATTGCCGTAGCCCAGGTTGGTGCGCAGATGGAACACCCAGTCATCGCCGTAAATCGGCTTGTAATACTGGCCGGTATAGGTCGCGCGGTAATACTCCAGATCACTGCCCGGCACGGTGATTTCAAAAGCTGCCTGGTGCTGCGTACCGCGGGTTGCGAGCTGACCACGGTTCAATGTGCTGTAGACATAGTTGGTGGTAAAGGTAAAGTTGTCAAACGTGGTGCCGTACTTGTCGATAAAACCCGGGTCGGTCGGCACACCGCGATATTCCGGTGGCAGACTCGAGATCGGCGCGGTAATCGCGTCCACCACCGGACCTGTCCACGGATTGTTGTTGGCGGGCCGGATCAGGTAGCGATCGTTCAGGCTCACGCGCGGCGTGGCTTCGATCTCCTGCACCGACAAACCACCCGAGGACAGCTCGGTATGGGTATAACCCACGTTATAACCGATCTGCTGAATTTCACTGATCGGGTAACTGAAGTTCAATGATGCGCCATACGATGTGGTGGAGAAGCTGGCAATGTTGAACGGCGAATCCTGTTTCTGCAGGAACACGTTAAACCCGCGGCTGACGCCATCGGGCGTGAAGTACGGGTCAACATAGGCAAAACGCGCACTGCTCTGGAAATAGCTGCGGTTCAGGCCCACGGCCACGGTGCGGCCGGTGCCCAGAAAGTTTTCCGCCTGCAGGTCGGTGGACACAAACCAGTCACCGCCGCCGCCGGAACCGACACTGAAGGAGATGCTACCGAAGCTCTGCTCCTCCACATCGAACTCGACATCAATCTGGTCTGTGGTGCCGGGCACTTCCACCGTATCCACTTCAACCGTGGAAAAATACCCCAGCCGCTCCAGACGGATTTTGGACAGCTCTATCTGCTGGCTGGATGCCGGTGCGCTTTCCAGTTGGCGCATTTCCCGACGCAGCACTTCATCTGCGGTGGAAACGTTGCCACGATAGTTGATGCGATTGACATAGGTGCGGGCACCCGGCTCCACGTAAAAGATCACTTCCACGGTTTGCTCGTCATCGTTAACCGTGGGCACCCCTTCGACCGTGGCAAAAGCGTAACCCAGGTTGCCCAGAATCTGGGTCATGTATTCTTCACTGGCGGTAATCAGCGCCTGCGAATAGGTCTGGCCCGGCCCCACCAGCGTGTAGGCCCGCAGCAGCGCTTCGGCGTTGACCAGATCACCTACCAGGTCAACGCGGCTGATTTCATACTGCTGGCCTTCGCTGACATTGATGGTGATATAAATCTCTTCGTTGTCCGGGGTAATGGTGACCGGCGTGGAATCAATATTAAAACGGGCAAAACCATTATCCAGGTAGTAGGAGGTTACCCGTTCAATGTCACCGGACAGCTGCTCACGCGAGTAGCGGTCACGGCTACTGAACGGCAGATACCAGGGTTTGGTGCCCAGATCCATCAGATCGGTCAGCTCTTCGTCACCGTAGGTGGTGTTGCCCACCAGGTTGACGTCGCGGATACGGCTTTCCTCGCCCTCATTGACCGTCATGTCGATGGCCACCCGGTTACGGGGCTGTTCGGTCACTTCGATATCTACGGTGGTGCCGTAGCGGCCACGGGAAGAATACACTTCCTGAATGCCCTGACGGATGGCTTCCAGCGTGGCACGGGTGAAAATGCCGCCTTCCACAATCTCGGCCGACGCCATGTTTTCCAGAATGTCTTCGGTTTGCAGAACGCGGTTGCCTTCGATATTGATCTCGCTGACCGAGGGCCGTTCCAACACTGTCAGCAGCAGGACGTCATCTTCGCGTGCCACTTCCACTTCTTCGAAATAACCCGATTCGGTTACCGCCCGGATAATCGGGCCGGTCATGCCCGGCTGCATGATGTCGCCTATGCTGACTGGCAGCAGGCTGAACATGACGCCGGGGGAGATTCGCTGCAGGCCGTCGATGCGAATATCACTGATGACAAAACTCTGCTGCTGTGACAGCGGCTGTTGCGCCGATGGTTGTTCAGGCTGACCCTGAAGCGCCGGAAGAAGGGGCTGCGCCTGGGCAGCAGTACATAGTCCGATGGTCAGGAAAGCGCTGAGACTGTATCTAATCATGAAATTCTTTAATGCCCGGGTCTGTATGAATAGTTGGATGGTTGTCTGGATACATGTCCTGACAGCGTCTTTTTTACAGCAGCCTTGCCACGTCATTATAAATCGCCAGCATCATAATACCGCCAATCATCAACAGGCCCATTTGTAGTCCCATGGCCTGGATCCGCTCTGGCACAGGACGGCGTATGATAGCCTCTATGGTGTAATACAACAAATGCCCGCCATCCAGCACGGGAATCGGCAGCAGATTAAGCACACCCAGGCTGATACTCAGTATTGCCAGGAAGCCGAGATAGACTTCCAGTCCATAGCTGGCGGTCTCTCCGGCAACCTGCGCGATGGTGATGGGGCCATTGATATTCTTCACGGAAATCAGGCCAATCACCATCTTCTTGATCGAATCCAGCACAAACACCGATTTGTCCCAGGTTTCCTGCAACGCCGGCCCTATCGCGGTCAGCGGGTTGTAGGAGATCTCCCGGCGCATCTCCGGCGGCAGACTGCCATACAGATCATAAGGTTCAACGTACGCCCCGATGGTGCCAATTGCCACGCCATCGGCATCGCTGCCCTGCGGCGTCACGGTCAGTGCCTGTTGTGTTGCACCGCGTTGGACAACAACATCCAGCGCCAGTTCCGGATGAGCGCGCACCATTTCCACCCATTGCGTCCAGCTTCTGACCTGTTCGCCATTGGCGCTCAACACCCGGTCACCGGGCTCAAAACCGGCCTGCTCGGCGCGGCCACCGGCCACGACACCGTCAATCACCGGCGGAATTTCATATTGCACAATGCCCAGTGAGGCCAGCGGATTGGGTTCAGCGGTGCGCGACTCCCAGCTCTGCACCGGAATCACATAATCACGCGCATCAACCGCATTGGCCGGAATCGCGCTGACCACCAGCTCACCGGTTTCCCCCAGGCGGTTGAGCAGCTGCATGGTGACCTGTTGCCAGATATTGGTATCAACACCGTCTACCGCCACAATTTCATCGCCGGCGCGCAGGCCGGCAGCATAGGCCGGCGAGTCATCCATCACATTGGATACAACGGGCGCCACACCCTTCAGGCCGTAGGCCACGTTGATCAGCCAGAACACCACAATGGCAAGCAGAAAATTGGCCATGGGGCCGGCCGCAACAACGGCAAAGCGCTGCCACAACGGCTTGAAGTTGAACGCCATGTGGCGCTCCGAGTCAGGAATATCGCCACCGCCGGCCTGGGTATCGTCCTGGCCCAGCATCTTGACGTAGCCCCCCAGGGGAATGGGGGCGATGACATACTCGGTGCCGTCCTTGCCATGCCAGGTCTTGACCGCACGGCCAAAGCCGATGGAAAAGCGCAACACTTTGACGCCGCAGCGACGCGCGACCCAGAAGTGACCGAATTCATGGATGGTGACAAGAATGCCCAATGTAACGATAAGGGCAAGAATATTGGTAAATAGCGTTTCAAACATAGTTACAACCCCGCTGCGATGTCACAGGCAACAGCCCGCGCCTCGGCATCCAGCTTTTGAATCATAGCGATAGAGACCGGCTGGCGACAAGTTATTTGCGCCAGGGTGTCGGAAATAATGCGCGGAATGTCGGTAAACCGGATCTGCCCGGCAAGGAAGGCGGCAACCGCAATTTCATTGGCGGCGTTCAGGCAGGTGGGCACGTAACCGCCCTGCCCGGCGGCTTCCATGCCCAGCGCCAGACATGGAAAACGCGCAAGATCAGGAGCCAGAAATTGCAAATCAGGACTTTTCACCAGACTCAGGAAATCTGCACCGGATTCAATGCGCTGCGGCCAGGCCAGGGCATGGGCAATCGGCACCCGCATATCCGGACTGCCCAATTGCGCGAGCACCGATCCGTCGGTGTATTCCACCATGGAGTGAACGATGCTTTGCGGGTGAATCACCACCTCGACTGCAGCGGGCGCCAGGTCAAAGAGATAACACGCCTCGATAAACTCCAGACCTTTATTCATCATGGTGGCCGAATCCACGGAGATCTTGCGGCCCATGTCCCAGTTCGGGTGTTTGCAGGCCTGCGCCGGGGTCACCGTGTGCAGCTGGTCTACCGGGGTATGCAGGAAGGGGCCACCCGAGGCCGTCAGCAATACCTTGCGCACGCCCTGCCCGGCCAGATTGCCGCGCTTGGATTGCGCCGGCGCCGGCAGGCACTGAAAGATGGCATTGTGCTCACTGTCGATGGGCAGAATCACCGCCCCGCTTTGCACGGCAGCCTGCATGAACAGCTCACCGGCCATGACCAGCGACTCTTTATTGGCGAGCAGGACTTTTTTGCCGCTCTGCGCCGCCGCCAGTGCCGGCCGCAGGCCGGCAGCGCCAACAATCGCCGCCATCACCACATCAACTGCGGCATCGGACGCTATTTTCTCCAGTGCCGCCACGCCCCACAACACCTCGGTTGCCGAACCGGCCTTGTGCAATTGCAGGCGCAGCGCCTCGGCAGCGTTTTCATCGGTCAGCACGGCGTAGACCGGCTCAAATTGCAGACACTGACTCAGCAGCAGCGCAGTATTGCTGTGCGCACTTAAAGCGTAGACCCGGAACTGGTCATGACGGGCAATGACATCCAGCGTGCTGGTGCCCACGGAACCGGTCGCCCCAAGTACGGTGATGGACTGGCTGGCAGTCTGGTTGATGGCCTGGCTCATAACACCTCGAGCCTTGCGCTCAACAGCGCCAGCGCCAGCACATAAATCGGCGTGGCAGCGACCAGGCTGTCAATGCGATCCAGCACGCCACCGTGGCCGGGCAGGCTGCGCCCGCTGTCCTTGATGCCGCGATGGCGCTTCAGCATGCTTTCAAACAGATCGCCAATGACCGAGAACACCGCCAGCAACAGCGCCGCCAACAACAGCAGCAGCCAGGTAAGCGCTGACAGGGCCTGATATTCGGTATGCACCCAGGCCAGCAGACACAGTGTCAACACCGCACAACTGCTGACACCGCCCCAGAATCCGGCCCAGGTTTTTTTCGGACTCAGGTCAGGTGCCAGTTTACGGTTGCCCCAGGCGCGTCCGGCGAAATACGCGCCAATATCAACAACGCTGACCTGTGCCACCAGAATCAGGACCAGCAGCCCGGATGGCGCCAGAACTTTCAGGTACAGAAAACCAACCCAGGTGGGCAGCAGACAGGCCAGCCCCATCAGGCCGATGCGCCAGCGCGCCTGCCAGTACTCCTGACGTCTGGGGTAGCGGCGCAGAAAATAGAAAACGCCGGTCCAGAACATCACCGCCAACAGGCTGATGATAACCACACCGGTTACATTCAGGGTCAGGCTGGAGGTCAGGAACAGGCCGGTCTGCTGCACGCTACCGGTATCAGGTGTCAGCAGAAACCAGATCACCAGCGACAGAATGGCGGTAAAACAAAGCACAAAGACCAGCCGTTCGCGATCACGCACCAGGCCCATGAGACGCCCCCATTCCAGCAACGCGGGCAGCAGTATCAAACTCAGGAAGCCGGCGAACATGACCGGTGATAACCAGGCAGTGCCGGCATACAACACCAGCAACATGACTATGGCGGTCAGTACACGCTGTTTAAGCAATCTCTGTCCCCTCGGCCATGGTGATCTCGTCACTGTCCGAATGCCCGCCGTAGCGGCGCTTGCGACGACTGAAGTCAGCCAGCGCCAGTTGCAGCGAACCGGCGTCGAAGTCGGGCCAGTAAGTGTCGCAGAAATACAGTTCGGTGTAGGCAAATTGCCACAACAGGAAATTGCTGATTCGCATCTCGCCTCCGGTGCGAATGCACAGATCCGGCGGCGGCGCATCGGCCAGGCAAACATGCTGCTGGACAGTGTCGGGCGTGATGTCGGCAGCCTGCAGCGTGCCTGTCTGCACTTGCCCGGCGATGCGCTGACAGGCCTGACTGATGTCCCACTGGCCACCGTAATCGGCAGCCACGGTCACTACCATGCCAGTGTTGTGCGCTGTCAGTTTTTCCACATCATTCATGTTTTTTTGCAGTCGCGGCGAAAAGCTGTCCCGGTTGCCGATAAAACGCAGCCGCACATTGCGCTCGTGCATCTGTTTGATCTCGTGGCGCTGAAGGACGCTCAGAAACAGCGCCATCAGGCCGCGCACTTCCTTGTTCGGGCGCAGCCAGTTCTCACTACTGAAAGCAAACAGGGTCAGATGTTCGATATTGAGGTCGGCACAGGCATAAACGACTTCACGCGCCGCCTCGGCACCGGCGCGATGGCCGGCGCTGCCACGCAGCCCGCGGGCCTTGGCCCAGCGGTTATTACCATCCATGATAACCGCGATATGCCGGGGCTGGCCTTTTGTCGGGACCTGTTCCATTTAGACGTCTCCTCTCGCATCCATGGCTTGAGCTGTCGTGCCGTCCACCGCTCAGATAGACAGCAGGTCTTTTTCTTTCGCGCTAAACGTCGATTCGACCGACGCAATGTACTTGTCGGTCAGCTTCTGTATACGATCTTCAGCACGGTGCTGGTCATCCTCACTGATCTCCTTGTCCTTAAGCAGATCCTTGATGGTACCGTTGGCATCGCGGCGAATGTTGCGAATTGCCACACGGGCATTCTCAGCTTCACTCTTCGCCTGCTTGGTGTACTCGCGCCGGGTTTCTTCCGTCAGCGCCGGCATCGGCAGACGAATGGATTCGCCATTGTTGGACGGGTTCAGGCCCAGGTCGGATTTCAGAATGGCTTTTTCCACTTCCGTGATCAGTGCCCGTTCCCAGGGCACGATAACCAGCAAACGCCCTTCTTCGACAGTGATATTGGCCAACTGGTTCAGCGGCGTATCGCTGCCATAATACGACACCATCACCGTATCCAGGATACCCGGATGGGCGCGACCGGTGCGGATTTTGTTGAATGCAATCTCCAGTGAATGCAGGGATTTTTCCATGCGCTCACTGGCATCACTGATTATCTCGTCAATCATGCTGATCCCCTTCAGTTGGCGTTTTCGCCACTCCACTCGTTCGGGCGAACCACACCAATCAAGGTACCATCGGTCTGGCCCATCACGTTATTCAATAATGATCCCGGTTTCTGCATGTTAAATACGCACACCGGAATATCGTGGTCACGCACCAGACAGATGGCTGTCAGGTCCATTACCCCCAGTTTTTTGTCCAACACTTCATCATAAGTCAGATAATCGTATTTGACAGCATCGGGCACACGCATGGGATCGGCAGAATACACGCCATCCACCTTGGTGGCTTTCAGGATGAGGCCGGCGTCGATCTCGATGCCGCGCAAACAGGCAGCAGAATCCGTGGTGAAGAACGGGTTGCCGGTGCCGGCAGCAAAGATAACCACATCGCCGGAGCGCAGATGACGAATGGCAGCACGGCGGTCATAATGCTCCACCACGCCGCTCATCGGAATGGCCGACATCACGCGCGTAGAGATTCCGGCGCGTTCCAGCGCATCACGCATGGCCAGCGCATTCATCACGGTGGCCAGCATGCCCATGTGATCGCCGGTGACCCGCTCCATGCCAGCGGCATGCAGGGCCGCACCGCGGAACAGGTTACCACCGCCGATGACCACACCAATTTCAACACCCAGACCCACCAGCTGGCCTATTTCTACCGCCATGCGGTCAAGCACCTTGGGGTCGATGCCAAAATCGGCTTCGCCGGTCAGGGCTTCGCCACTGAGCTTTAACAGTATGCGTTTATACTTTTTCTCAGTTTTTGCCATGTCAGGTCAGCTCGTTGCTGGTCGGGGACTGAGCTTCAGCTTCGTCCCCTCAGTGGTTGGGAGGGGACGGAGCTGAAGCCCAGTCCCCCATTGCTTCGCTTACTGTTTTTTAGAGGCCGCTGCCTGTGCCGCAACTTCTTCGGCGAAATCGACCACTTCTTTCTCGATACCTTCGCCCACTTCGTAGCGTACAAAGCTCACCACGTCTGCGCCAGCCTTTTTCAGCAATGCGCTCACAGTCAGGTCGGGGTCTTTCACGAATTGCTGTTCCAGCAACGTGATTTCCGCCACGTATTTACGGATACGGCCTTCGATCATTTTTTCCACGATCTCGGCAGGCTTGCCACTTTCAGCAGCCTGGGCAGCGTAGATTTCACGCTCTTTGTCCAGGACATCAGCCGGTACATCGCTGGCACGCACCACCATCGGGTTGGCAGCAGCAACGTGCATGGCCACATCACGCGCCAGTGCGGCATCACCGCCCTTCAACGCGACCAGTACGGCAATACGGTCATTGCTGTGCACATAGGTGTCCACCACGTCTGCTTCCAGAATGGCGACTCGACGCAGGTTGATGTTCTCACCGATTTTCTGCACCAGTGCAGATCGGGTGTCCTCCAGGCCAGCCGCGGCCAGGGCGGCAACGTCCGCTTCTTTCTTGTCAAATGCCTGGGTCAGACAGTCGTTGGCATAGGCCAGGAAGCTGTCGTCACGTGCAACGAAGTCAGTTTCGCTGTTCACTTCAACAATTACGCCGTAGCTGTTGTCGTCGGCAACACGGGTTTTAACAATGCCTTCCGCCGCGGTACGACCGGCTTTTTTGGCCGCTTTCAGGCCGCTGGCTTTGCGCATGTCTTCAATTGCCTTGTCCATGTCACCGTCGGCTTCCACCAGGGCTTTCTTGCAATCCATCATGCCCAGTCCGGTGCGCTCACGTAATTCCTTAACCATGCCTGCTGTAATATTTGCCATTTGCGATAGCCTCACTTGAATTCTTAAATTGATAATGCTGAAAATTTGTTAAAAAAAAGGGGCAAGGCCCCTTTTTTCTAAACCGGAGTATGTCGAGTCATTGTGGTGCCGGGGGCCGGCACCATCAGCCGCATCAGGCCGGCTTCTCCGCGCCTGCCACAGGCGCTGCGTCTGCTGCCGGTGCAGCTTCTGCTTCAGGCGCTGCTGCTTCGGCTGCAGGTGCTTTTTCGGCCGCAGGTGCTGCTTTCTCTGGCGCAGGCGCTTTTTCCGCCGCGGGCGCTTTTTCTGCTGCTTCGTCGACTTCAACAAAGTCGCTGTCGCTTACCAGGTTGCCCTTGGTGCGACCTGCCAGACAGGCGTCAGCCACGGCAGTGGCGTACAGCAGAATGGCGCGCTGAGCGTCATCGTTGCCGGGGATCGGGTAATCGATACCGTCCGGGTTGCTGTTGGTATCTACCACGCCAATGACGGGAATACGCAGGCTGTTGGCTTCAGTGACGGCAATGCGCTCGTGGTCCACGTCGATCACAAACAGTGCGTCCGGCAGGCCAGCCATATCCTTGATACCGCCGATGCTGCGATCCAGCTTGTCTTTGGCACGACGACGCATCAGCGCCTCTTTCTTGGTCAGACGCTCAAGCGTACCGTCTGTTTCCTGGGCTTCCAGGTCACGCAGACGCTTGATGGAACCACGGATAGTCTTATAGTTGGTCAGCATGCCGCCCAACCAGCGGTGATCGACATAAGGCATGCCAGCGCGTTCGGCCTGCTCTTTGATGATCTTGCCCGCGGCGCGTTTGGTGCCGACAAACAGAATTTTTTTGTTGCCACCGGCCAGGCTCTGAATCGCGGCCAGTGCTTCGTTGAACGCAGGAACTGTGTGCTCCAGGTTAACGATGTGGATTTTGTTACGCGCACCAAAGATGAAAGGCTTCATCTTGGGGTTCCAGTAACGGGTCTGGTGGCCAAAGTGGACGCCAGCCTTGAGCATGTCTTTCATTGATACTGCAGTCATGATAATTACCTTATTTCGGGTTAGGCCTCCATACACCCCATGATCTAACCCTTGTTCAGTGCTTGTGCTGGCGTTGGCAAGCTGCCTCGTGAGGCGACTCCGTCAGAGCATTGAATATGGGCACCCAAGAACATGTGTCGGTGCATGTGTGACGTTAAGTTTAAAGTTTCGCTGCGGGCCGGACGTTGCCGATGGCGGACACCCGGTTTTGCAGCGGGCGCATTTATACCACAACCACCAGTTTACATAAAGCAAAACTGCGCGCAAATGAGATATTTACAGGGTTTATGGCAGATGCGGCGAAGCCTGCAACAGGGTGACCCAACAGACGACTTCAGCAGCCAGGGCACCGGGCCGCTTGCACGCATGGAATCCGGACACTGATCTCGGTTACCATCAGGGCCCTGGATAGTGTTTGCCGCCATGCCATAGAGGAGTTGTTATGCGCAATCAAATTGACCGGCTGGGCCGGAACGTCAAGGGAACCGCCCGGGCACTGACGACGCGGTTTACTTTCCTGGGCCTGATATTGACAGCAACGGCAGTGGCCTGCTCCGGCGGCAGCGCCGAGGTGCAGGCGCAGCATGCGGTCATCGCAATCTACCACCATGTTTCCGAGTCCACACCGCGCTCCACCAGCCTGACCCCGGATGAGTTGCGCACACAACTGGAATACCTGCGCGACAACGACTTCGAAGTGTGGCATCTCGACCGGGTACTGGACGCGCTGCAGAACCAGGAGGACATGCCCGAGCGCGTGGCGGTGCTCACCTTCGATGACGCTTATGAGTCCATCTACACCACCGGCCTGCCCATGCTGCAGGAATTCGGTTACCCGATGACGCTGTTCGTCAGCACTCAGCCCGTCGATGACAACCAGAGTGGTTACCTGAGCTGGGATCAGATCCGTGAGATGGCCGATGCCGGCGTCATCATCGCCAACCACATGGTCACGCACCCACACATGATTGATGCCCTGCCAGAGGAAAGCGAGGCCGACCGCCTGCAGCGCATGCGAGACGAATTACTGCATGCACAGGAGCGTATCCGCGAGGAAACCGGCCAGGATCACAAGATCATGGCCTACCCCTACGGCGAATTTGATAATGCGCTCACGGAGATGATCGAGGAACTGGGTTTTGTCGGACTGGCGCAGAATTCCGGCGCGGTGGGTTATCACTCTGACTTCACGGCGCTGCCGCGTTTCCCGTTGGCCGGTTTTTATGCCGACATCGATACCGCGTCAACCAAATTGCAGAGCCTGGCCTTCGAAATCAAGGTACAGGAGCCCCGCTCACCCATTACCGACAGTCGCCGCCCCGCCGTCACCCTGCAACTGGCCGGTGATTTCAATGTGTCCCAGCTTGGCTGCTACGCCGGCGGCGAACCCCTGCAGCTTGACTGGATCGACCGCGAGGCCGTGCACTTCACCATTCAGCCCGCCGCCGGTCGCACCTTCGATGCGCGCCGCTTCGGCTACATCTGCACGGCGCCCAAACGTGGCACTAACCGCTACTACTGGTTCAACAAATTCTGGGCCCGCCCCACCCCCACCAATGCCGACTGACCTTTAAAGGGGACGGAGGAGATACTTTTGACCTTTAAAGGGGACGGAGGAGATACTTTTTAACCAGCTATCTGCAAGAATGGTGCAAGAATGGGGACGGAGGGAATAATAAGTATTCCCTCCGTCCCCATTAACGCTTCAGGAGCGGTCGAAGGCGTGCAGGCGATTAACGCGGATGATGTCCTGCAGCTCGCTAACGTAGGCCATACCGCGCTCGGAATAACGGGTCAGGCCGCGGGCCAGAATCATGGAGTCCAGCGGGCGTGCCTCTGCCCGCATGTCGGCGCGCATTTCGCGCATCTCGGCATAGCTTTCATGAGTATTCAGGTTGCGCAGGTAGGCGCGCACCGACCCCTGTACCGAGCCAAAGCTGCGCACCTCATGGCTGGCGTCACTGCGGCGGCGTTCCGGAACCAGGCCACAGCCTTCGTTAAAGCACCACTGACCAAATATGTTGTTCCCCTCGCGGGCAAAGCGCGATGTGCCCCAGCCCGACTCGGTCGCCGCCTGCGCCATCACCAGCGACATCGGCACGATATCGACACGGCGCAGCAACTCGCGCACCAGGGTGCGATCTGACAGCTCAACGTCATCCAGACGATACTCGGCCACGATCTCGTTCAGTTCCGCGCGCTCAACCTTGCTCAGCGGCTCACCGGCGCGCACGATTTCGGCCAGCTGCAGCAGGCGCGAACGGGTCTCGCTTACACGCTCGTTCTCCTCTTCGATATACGAATGCAGAAAGGCAAAAAACGCTTCTTTGCGGGTGTCGGTATCAGCCACAGCCTCAAAATCGGGCAGCAACACCACTGTATCGGTCTGCACCGGTCGGGGCTGCGGCTGCAGCACCAGTTCGTGGGTAATGACGGAGGTTTGACGGTACTGCGCGTAGGCAGTCAATGTGAACACTGCGACGGCAGCGATGGTGCCTGTGCGCAATAGCACCGGTAATCTCGGATGTCGGAGTAAATCAAGCATCGTTCCTGGCCTCTGGTGTTGACGTCAAATAAAGCTAAGGTTGATGATTATTGTTTTACTCTAATCCAGACGTATCACTAGTGAATTTAGTTCACAGAAATCTCAATTGCCAATGAGATTGCAGAATATTAATGGGCCGCACCTTAACTGAAAATGAATGCTTAGGCAAGAATTTCACGCCATTTGGACCCCATTCTGCCCGCCATCATCCCGTATATAGTAGCCAGGGCAAGCACAGGGCGCCACATGTCGTGGTGGCACCAAAATCTAACCCGACTGACTGCCACCGAGACAATTCGGCGATGCCGGCGCGCTCTGCTGGTTCAGCGCCCATTCCGCCGGCGTATAAGGATGCAGAGCCAGTGCATGCACGCCGTCACGCAATTCCTCGGCCAGCAGCCCGTAAAGCTTCTGATGTCGCTTGACCGCATTGAGGCCGTCAAAACAATCCGCCACCACAATCAGTTTAAAATGTGATTCGGTGGCAGGGCCACTGTGCATGTGGCTCTCGTTGATGATTTCGTAATGCGCCGGCCGGATCTGCCCCAGCAGCTTGGTATCAATTCGTTCATGCATCGTGGCCATTTAGGTGCGGCTCCTGCAACCTGATTTGGGTAACTTGTTTTAATGGGGACGGAGGGAATACTTTTTATTCCCTCCGTCCCCATTAAAACCGGCATGATAACACACCGCTGCGGCCGTCCTGATGTCGCAAGTGCGGCGCCGTGCTATGATGCGCGCCCATGAAGGACGCAAGCACATGAAGATAAACTGGTACCCCGGACACATGTTCAAGGCCAACAAAGAGTTGGCCAAACTCATGCAGCAAATCGATGTCGTCATCGAGGTGCTGGACGCGCGCATGCCCGCCGCCAGCGCCAACCCCATGCTGGAGAGCATGCGCAGCAAGCATCACAAGCCCTGCGTGCACGTGCTCAACAAGGCCGATCTGGCCGACCCCAAAGCCACCGCCGCCTGGATCAACTACTTCAACAGCAAACCCGGCAGCGCCGCGCTGATCAATGGCAAGGAGCAACTGCTGAGCGTGGAAAACCTGCTCTGGCAGTGTCAACGTCTGGTGGGCCAGGAGCAGCGTAAATACAACGCGGTGATCTGCGGCATCCCCAACGTCGGCAAGTCCACGCTGATGAACCAGATCGCCGGCCGCAAACTCGCCAAAACGGGCAATGAACCGGCCGTCACCAAGGCTCAGCAGCGCATCAAGCTGAATGAGCTGTGGTACCTGTTTGATACCCCCGGCGTGCTCTGGCCCAAGCTGGAAGATCAGGATGCCGCCCATCGTCTGGCCTGCGCCGGCGCCATTCGCAACACAGCCATTGTGTTCGAAGATGTGGCCTTCTACGCTGCCGAATTCCTGCTGCGCGACTTCCCCGATTCATTAAAACATCGTTATGGCATGGACACCCTGCCCGAGGACGCCGAACAGTTCATGACCGAACTGGCCGGCAAACGCGGCTGCCGGGGCCGCTACGGCGGGGTCGACTGGCACAAGGTAGCCGAGATTCTATTGCACGATTACCGTGAAGGCCGCCTCGGCCGCCTGACTCTGGAGCAGGCACCGCCACCTATTGTCCATCCCGTGAAAGCGGACAGCCCTGAGCCGGACAACAGCCTTGAGCAGGATGACAGCCTTGAGCCTACAGACAGCCCTGAGCGGGACAACAGCCTTGAGCCTACAGACAGCCCTGAGCGGGACAACAGCCCTGAGCCAAAAGACAGCCCTGAATCCACTGATAGAGAAGAACCACCGACTACATGAGCCAATCGAACAAACTCAAGGAATTTGCCCGCGGTCAGCGCTGGATCAGCGACACCGAACCTGATCTGGGCCTGGGCATGGTCACCGAAACCGATCATCGCACCGTCACTCTGGATTTCAGCGCCGTTGACGAAAGCCGCCGCTACGCCCGCGACGCCGCCCCCCTGACCCGTCTGGTACTGAACGCGGGGGATCCACTGCAGCTGGGTGAGGTCAAAGTCGAGATTACCGGAGTCGATAGCACCGCCGCCGGCACCATCAATTATCAGATCAGAATGCCCGAAGGCGATATCAAGCCATTGCCCGAAGCACTGCTGCCTGACAACCTCAGTATGAACCGGCCGCTTGACCGACTGATGTCCGGCCAGTTTGATCCGGCGCACTGGTTCCGGCTGAAACAGCAAAGCCTGGCCCTGCTCGGCCAGGCCGAAGCCAGCGGCCTGATGGGCTTGTCCAGCGCGCGCGCCGAACTGATCCCGCACCAGCTTTATATCGCCGACGAAGTTGCGCGACGTTATGCACCACGGGTGATGCTCGCCGATGAAGTCGGGCTGGGCAAAACCATCGAAGCCGGCCTGATTCTGCAACAGCAACTGGTCAGCGGCCTGTGCCAACGCGTGTTGATTATTGTGCCCGACCCCCTGCTGCATCAATGGCTGGTGGAGATGCTGCGCCGCTTCAATCTGCACTTCACCGTGCTCGATGCCGAACGCTGCGAAGCACTGACTGACAGCGGCGAAAGTGATCCGTTCAGCAGCACACAACTGGCCCTGTGTCCGATCTCCCTGTTCACCGGCAAACCCGAACGTATCGGGCAGGCCGAAAACGCCGGCTGGGATCTGACCATTGTTGATGAAGCGCACCACGTTGAGCTGGGCGCCGAACAGGATTCCGACCCCGCGTACCTGGCCCTCAGTCGCCTGGCTGCCGCCAGCAAAGGCCTGCTATTGCTTACCGCGACGCCGGAACAACTGGGACACAAAAACCATTTTGCCCTGTTGCGCCTGCTCGACCCGGCCCGCTTTAATGACTACGACAGTTTTGTCAGTGAGCAACAGCATTACCAGGCTGTTGCCAGCAAAATCAGTAATTTGGACAAGGATAGTGCAAAGGTACGTGAACTGCTGGATCAGCACGGCACCGGTCGTATTCTGTTCCGCAACACCCGTCGCGGCCTCAGTGGGTTTCCAAAGCGCAAGCTCAACGCCTGGCCGGTTTCTACTCAGGCCGCCGCGGGCGCTAACCAAACCACCGCGGGCGCTATTCAAACCGCTGCAGGCGCTTCCCAAACCGCTGCGGACGCAGCCGACAGTAACGACGGTGGTCTGGAAGCCGATCCGCGGGTTCAGTGGCTGGTGCAATGGCTGCACGAAAATCACGACGGCAAGGTATTGTTAATCTGTGCTCACGACGCGCTCGCCATTGCCCTGGAAAAACACCTGCGTCTGCGCGTCGGCATCCGCAGCAGCGTCTTTCACCGGCATATGAGCCTGCTCGAACGCGACCGCGCGGCGGCCTATTTCGCCAGTGAAGATGATGCCGCGGCCCGCATTCTGGTGTGCTCGGAAATCGGCAGCGAAGGCCGCAACTTCCAGTTCTGTCGCCACCTGGTGCTGTTCGACCTGCCCATCAACCCCGATTTGTTAGAGCAGCGCATCGGACGCCTGGACCGCATCGGTCAGCAACATGATATCGAAATCCACGTACCCTATGTGCAAGGCAGCCGCCAGCACGTGCTGTTCCGCTGGTACCACGAGGCGCTCAACGCATTCGAGCAGGTGTCCCGCGCAGCCTACCGACTCTACCAAAGCCTGCAGCCGCAGCTGCAGGCGCACCTGGATGCCGCCGAGCCCGACAGCAAAGCCTTCAATGACTTTCTGGCCGATGCCGCGCAGCAGAACGAAAAACTGCAACAGGAACTGGAACAGGGGCGTGACCAGTTGCTGGAGCTGAACTCCTTTAACGCCGAACGCGCGCAAACGCTGGTCGACAGTATCCGTCAGTTCGAGCAGGACAACTCCCCGGCTGACTGGCTGCTCAAGGTGCTGGACAGTTACAGCGTGTTCTACGAACAGAACAGCGATGACAGCGTCAGCATCATCCCCGGCGAAGACATGCTGCTGCCGGTGTTCCCCGGCCTGCCCGACGAAGGTTTTGAGGCCTGTTTCCAGCGCAGCCAGGCACTCAGCCGCGAAGACCGCGTGTTCCTGAGCTGGCAACACCCCATGATTACCGGCGCCATGGACCTTGTCGTCGACAGTCATCAGGGCAAGGCCGCCGCCAGTGTCTATATCGAAGACAGAGGCTGGCCCGCGCCGCGATCACCGTTGATCCTGCAGTGCCTTTATCGCGTCAAGGTCAGCGCACCAGCGCATCTGCAACTGGCAAAATACCTGCCCGCGACCAGCCTGACCATGACCGTGGGCCTCAACAACCGGGACGAAGCCGGGCCCGTCAAGCTGCCACAGACCTTTGCTGACGCCCTGCGCTACCCCAACAAGGCCGCCACCCGCGAGTTTATGCAGGAGCATCAGAAAACCCTGCAGAGCCTGCTCACACATGCCAACCTGCAGGCGGCGAAGCAGTGCCAGGCCGCCATCGACCAGGCCAGCAAACGCATGCTCGCCACCCAGACCAGCGAGATCAAACGCCTGCTTGCATTAAAACAGAACAACCCCAATATCAGGCAGGAAGAGATAGACTATCTGAAAGAACAAACCATGGCCCTGCACCAGTGCCTGGGCAAGGCCGAGGCCGAACTGGTCGCGGTCCATCTGATCCTTAATCCAAAACAGGAAACACCATGAGTCAAGCGCCCACCCGGAGTCACGCCGCGTTCAAATGGCTGCGCAGTCAGAGCATCCCCTCACTGCAGCTGGACATGCACGAATTCGAACATGAGCGAACCGGGGCCCGCCATTACCATCTGGCGGCCGACAATCCGGAGAACGTGTTTCTGGTCGCCCTGCGCACCCTGCCCATGGACTCCAGCGGCGTTGCCCATATTCTGGAGCACACCGCGTTGTGCGGCAGTGAGCGTTACCCGGTGCGCGATCCGTTTTTCATGATGATCCGCCGCTCGCTCAACACCTTCATGAATGCCTTTACCAGCAGCGACTGTACGGCCTATCCGTTTGCCAGCAAAAATAGAAAGGACTTTTATAATCTGCTTCAAGTCTATATGGATGCAGTATTTTTCTCCAATCTTGATGAGCTGGACTTTGCCCAGGAAGGTCATCGTCTGGCCTTTGCCGAAGAAGGCAACGCCAACAGCGATCTGACCTACAAAGGCGTGGTCTATAATGAAATGAAAGGCGCCATGAGCTCAGCCACCTCGCGCCTGTGGCAGAGCATGAGCAGCTATCTGTTTCCGACTTCAACCTACCATTACAACAGTGGCGGCGAGCCCTCGCATATCCCGGATCTGAGCTACGCCGATCTGAAAGAGTTTTATCAGACTCACTATCACCCCAGCAACGCCATCTTCATGACCTACGGCGACATCCCGGCGCACGAGCATCAGGAGAAGTTCGAGGCGCTGGCCCTGAAACGTTTTGACAAGCTCGACATCCACCTTAGCGCCAAGGACGAGAAACGCTATCTGGCCCCCGTCAGAGTGCAGGAAAGCTACTCGGTGGATGCCGCCGACGGTGTTGAAGACAAGACCCATGTGGTGCTGGCCTGGCTGCTGGGCAAAAGTACGGATCTGGAGGCCCTGTTCAAGGCCCAGCTGCTGAGTGCGGTGCTGTTGGACAACAGTGCCAGCCCGCTCATGGATATGCTTGAAACCACTGATCTGGGCAAATCGCCTTCGCCGCTGTGCGGCCTGGAAGACAGCAACCGTGAGATGAGTTTCCTGTGCGGACTGGAAGGCTGTGCGCCGGACAGCGCCAATCAGGTTGAGCAGATGGTGCTTGATACCCTGAAACGGGTCGCCGATGAAGGCGTGCAACCAGATCAGGTGCAGGCCGCCCTGCATCAGCTGGAGCTGAGTCAGCGTGAAATTGCCGGCGACAGCTACCCGTACGGCCTGCAATTGATGATGGCCGGCCTGTCCACGGCCGTGCACCGGGGCGATCCGATCAAGCTGCTGGACATTGAGCCGGTGCTGGTGCAACTGCGTGAAGACATCAAGAACCCGGATTTCATTCCCGGGCTGATCCGCGACCTGATCCTGAACAACCCGCATCAGGTGGTACTGACGCTGACCCCGGATACCGAGATTGCGCGGCGCGAAACCGAAGCTGAAGTCGCCCGCCTGCAGGCCATCAAAGCCAGCCTCAGCGAGGACGACAAGACCCGCATTATTGAGCGTAACCAGCGTCTGGCCAAGCGCCAGGTGCAGGAAGACGACCCCGATGTGCTGCCCAAGATTGGCCTGGAAGATGTGCCGGCCGAGCTGCCGGTCATCCATTCCGAACAACTGCAGTGCGCCGGCGCCCCCTTGAGCTGGTATGCCCAGGGCACCAATGGCCTGAGTTATCAGCAGGTTATCGTGGATCTGCCGAATCTGGACGAAGAGCTGCTGGCGGTGCTGCCGTGGTACACCAGTTGTCTGGCCGAGCTCGGTGTCGGCGACAAGGGTTATGCTGACGTGCAGGCCTGGCAGGCCGCCGTCTGCGGCGGCATCAGCTGTTACGCCAGCGTGCGTGCGAGCGCCGAAGACGAGCAGCTCAGCAAAGCCATCATCGTGATGTCGAGCAAGGCGTTGACCGCAAAACAGGCGGAGATGACCGAACTGCTATATGACACCTTCTTCAATGTGCGCTTTGATGAGAGCAAACGCATCCGTGAGTTGCTGGAACAGATCGCCGCGCGCCAACAAAGCAGCGTGACCGGTCGCGGTCACAGCCTGGCCGTCAGCCTGGCTTCCAGCGGCATGAGCCCCACTGCCCGCCTCAGTCACAAGTTCTCCGGCCTGCAGGGCATCAAGACCCTGAAGGCGATGACACGTCAGTTGCAGGAGCCCGAATTCATGTCGGACCTGCTGGCGAAGATGTCGCGTATCCACGAGCAGATCATGGTGGCACCGCGTCGCTTCCTGCTGATCGGCGAAGAACAGCATCGCGACACCCTGCTAAACACGCTGGAGGCTGCCTGGAACCAGGCACCCGCGGTGTCAGCCACGGCAGAACCGCTGCAGCTCACCCCGACGCGCGAGACCGTCAGGGAGCTGTGGACCACCAACACGCAGGTACACTTCTGCGCCAAAGCCTATCCGACAGTGCCCGGCGGCCATCCCGATCACGCCGCTTTATCAGTGCTCGGTGGTTTTATGCGGAACTCGTTCCTGCACCGTGCCATTCGTGAACAAGGCGGTGCCTACGGCGCCAGTGCCGATCAGGATGGCGGCTCCGCCTCGTTCCGTTTCTTCTCCTACCGCGACCCGCGGCTGGCAGAAACGCTGCAGGACTTTGACGCCGCCATCGACTGGGTGCTGAACGAAGAACATCACGAGCGGCTGGTGGAAGAAGCCATTCTCGGTGTCATCAGCAGCATGGATCGCTCCGTGTCGCCGGCCGGCGCCGCCAAACAGGACTACTACAACACCCTGTTCGGCCGCACCCGCGAAGCCCGCATGGCCTTCCGCAAACGCGTGCTTGCGGTCACCGTCGCCGACCTCAAGCGCGTCTGCGCACAATACCTGAAACCCGAGAACGCCAGCATCGGCGTGGTCTCCAACACCCAGCAGCAAGCCATTGCCGATAAACTCGGCCTCAAAATCAACGCCCTCTGACCTCCCCTAAAGGGCGGCTTTAAATGGGGACGGAGGAGATTAATCTCATTAAATAAATCTCCTCCGTCCCCATTAAATAGTAGGGATGTAACAAGGCTGGAAACTACTTTAAGAAATTTTTTTAAAGTTTCGGGAACTTCGCGCGAAACATTAAGTCTGATTAAGTGTAGGTAGATTGCAGACAAAATTGTGGGTTTTGTTTCATTTATCTCTCCCTTGATAGTAGTATGACTCTGAGCCCGGCCTAAACCGCCGGGCTTTTTTTTGGCCTTGTGTTTGCCATCGCCAGCGTTAGAATGGCGCACGGCCCGTTAACCACAGGCCTCCGAGAACCATCAGGAGTGACAGCATGTCGAATAAATTTGTTGAACTAGTCAAAGAAAAAATGGCTGATATCAAGAAGCAGCGCGAGCAGGATAACGGCAAAACGGCACCGGAAATCAGGATTGAACGCGAGCAGAAGCCCGAGAGCGACGAACCGGTCAAACACTGAGCTGTTTACCCCATCACATTCGCCGGCGGATCCTCCGGCCGGCTAGGCGCCCGCCAGCGCCTGAACACACTCGGATGGATAGCCTCCCCCAGCGCCCCGGTACCAATGTCACGTAATCGCGGCATACCGGTGAGAGGCGTTTTGTACATCACCGACAGTGACTCGCGCAGTTCGCCGAAGGCGTTGGCATCGATGCGTCGCTTCAGGTAATGCGGATCGAGTTGCAACCCATGCCGGCCGGCAGCTTCCAGCATCCACAACAGCGCCTGGTCTGATAAACCCGCATCGGCATAACCACCGCCGACATTGGAATGCACGCCGGCAAACCACACCTGCTCGACGGTTTCACATTGCGGCGGACACGGCGGCAACCACAGTGACGGTTCAAAGGGAGCGCGCTGCTCGTTGATAGCCAGCGCATGATAGGCGTGCCGGACATTGTCGCCCAGACAGACATCATGAAACCGGTGCCGCGATCGGGTCAGCCAGCCCAGAGGGCCTTTGGTGGGCAGCCCCATGGCGCCGACCGTGTCCCAGACCCCCAGAAAATGCACATCGCCGGGCAGCGACCGGTATTTCGCACGAAACGCCTGCCCCGCCTGCTTGCGCTCATCGGCGTCGTGGATGCGATACACCTGCGCGGCCTCATCGGCAATGGCCATGGCCTGCTTGTGAGTCTGCCCGGCCGTCTCGCCCGGGCACGGCGGGATACCGCACACCGCCAACATGCCAGCCAGGCTACGCACGGTGAACGCACCCCGACTAAAACCAAACAGAAACAGCCGGTCATCGGGCTGATAATGCGCCAATAACCAGGCATAAGCCTTGCGCATATTGCCAAACAGTCCGTTACCCGCCATGCCGCCACGCAGCTTGTCAAACAGACCGGCAGTCCCAACCCCGGTGTCGTAGTAGCGCAACTGCTCAATATGCGGCGATTTGCCCAGCACCGACCGCACTGCCTTCACCACATTACTCGGTACCTGCCGCTGCCGGTCTACCTGATCCGGTTTGTTCCAGGTGCCATCGGCACCAATCACAATATTGCGCACAAAAGCGCCCCCCTTTTCTTCCTGTTATAGACCATCCTAATGGGGACGGAGGAGTTATTTTTTATTCCCTCCGTCCCCATTAAGCGCCCATTAAGCGCGTTTAAAAGGCACGGATCAGCACTGTTCTGATCCAGGCCGCACCAGCCGGGGGCGCATTTCCCGTTAAAAGCAGTCGCACCAGCAAAGTGCGGAGGCGTTGTGCACAACGTCAGATATGCGTCATTGCGGTGCTTTTAAGGTGCTCGCCGCATTTTGACCCATCATCTTATAAATCCGCTTTCGCTTTATATGACAGAAGCTTAACAAATTATTGGTTTTTCTCTGTCTGTATCTGCTAGGTGCCTTTTTATGCACTTTTTGTAGGCACAAAAATATTCAGAAACTTTGGCACGGAAAATGCGGAGCACCCATGGAACATAAAACAAAAACCGAACACCGACCCGCATCCCGCAACCGTATCGCTTTTATCAGGAGTTAACATGAGCGCCAACAGCAAGAACAGTCCACACAAAATAAATGCACTCTCGGCTGCAATATCATTTGCCCTGTTCCCCATGACCTCAGCGCTTTACGCTCAGGACGGTGCAGAACAAGCTCAGCTCGAAGAGGTTGTTGTAACCGGGTCACGTATCACCCGTTTTGAAGGTGACTTTACTGCGCCTGTTTTGTCTCTGGGAGCAGAGCAGCTCGAGCAATCAGGCGCCACCAATATCGAAGACTTCATTAGTGAGGTGGGCGCCCTCGTGGGTTCGTCCGGTTCATTCGAAACACAGGGCACCGACGGTGGTTCCCAGGTCGGGGTGAACGCGCTGAACCTGCGCAACCTCGGCAACAACCGCACCCTGACACTGGTTAACGGCAGGCGTCACGTGAGCGCCCTCGCCACCGGTGAGCCACTGGTTGATACCAACACTATTCCTGTCGCACTGATTGAGCGGGTCGACGTGCTGACCGGCGGTGCGTCTGCGGTGTATGGTGCCGATGCGGTCTCCGGCGCCGTCAACTTTGTCCTCAAGGATGACTTCGAAGGCGTCGCGGTGCGAACTCAGGGCGGCATGTCTGACGAAGGTGATGCTGAAGACTTCTTTGCGTCATTTGTATTTGGTACCAACTTTGACGGCGGTCGCGGTAATGTCACCTCAAGCTATGAGTATCGCAAGCAGGAAAGACTGGAAACCAAGGATCGTGAGTACGGCATCACCGGCAGACAGTATCTCAGAAACAATCCGGCTGAATACGGCCAGGCAGACGATCCCAATGTACCAGACCGAACTCTTACCCCGCCAGGCGCACGTAACTTTACCTACACGGCGCCCGATGGACGCTACGATATTCTAGGTTTCAATACAGTGACCGGAGAAACGCTCACCTACCCGTCCCCCATCGCTCTGTCCGCCGACGGCACTCCCTTTGAAGTGGGCCAGCAGACCTCCGGCTTCGCTCATCTGGGTGGCGATGGCACACCCACAGCCTATTTCTCGTCATCACTGATTCCCGAACTGGAAACACATTCATTCAACGTCAATGGACGCTACGACCTGAATGAAAACCACACTGCCTTCACCGAATTCAAGTTTGTGCGCTCCGACGCCGTCAACCCGCGTAGCTCTTCGTACACCACCGTACTTGAGCTGAGTCTTGACAACCCGTTCATTCCAGATGCGTTCAATGATGTACTCGCTACCATCCAGGATCCAACAATCAACCTGGCACGGGACGACCTCGAGATGCGCTCGCTGAACGACAATACCCGGGATACCACCCGACTGGTAGCCGGCTTCAGGGGTGACCTTACCGATTGGCTGCGCTACGAAGCATCGGCCAACTACGGGATCACCGAAGTCACCGCAAGGCTCAGTAACCAGCGCCTTGAGGACCGTTATTTCGCATCGCTGGATGCCGTGCGTGACCCCGCCACCGGCGAGGCCACCTGCCGCTCCAACCTGAACCCGGGCGCCGTTCCGCCCAACGACCCGGTGGTATCGCCCTGGAATCCGGGGGTCTGGGGAGACCCGGCCAATATGACGTTTACGCCCGGCGCCAACAGCGGATGTGTGCCCTTCAACCCGTTTATTGATGGTACGCAGTACTACTTCTCGCCGGGGCAGATCAATGCTGACGATCCCAACGGTGCCGCCCAGGCGTTTATCACCAATGCCGGCGCACCCATCGTAAGCAAAGGTGAATCCGAGCAGACAGTCTTCAACGCCTTCGTCTCCGGCGACAGTTCCGGCCTTGGACTTACCTTGCCCGCCGGTGCCGTTGACTTCGTGCTGGGTGGGGAATACCGCGAGGAAAAAATCTCCAACACGCCCGACCGTCTGCGCAGCAACCCCAACGGCCTGACACCACTGGATTTCACCCGCCCCAGCAGTTCGTCCTATGACGTATCCGAGGTCTTTACCGAAGTATCGGTACCGGTCTTCCAGGATCTGGGCCCCTTCATGCAAAGCCTGCGGATAGATGGCGCATTCCGTTATTCCGATTGGTCAACAATCGGCGAAACCACCGCCTACAGTTTTGGCCTGAACTGGGCATTGAACGACAGTGTGATCGTTCGTGGATCGCTGGGTGAATCTGTACGGGCGCCGAACCTGGCCGAACTGTTCGAGCCGGAGAACCAGTCCTCTTTCCGACCGGAAGACGTCTGCGAAGCAGCCAACCTCAATGCCCAGACCGCCAACACGGTTGCCAACTGCCGTGCGGAGATCAGCGCACTAGGGCTGAATCCGGACACATTTGTCTCCTCCTCACCCGTGGGCCGTCCAGGCGTGCGTGGCGGCAACCCCAACCTGGCAGAGGAAACCAGTAACACCCAGACTCTGGGCCTGGTCTATACGCCCTCCTGGATGCCCGGCCTCGTTGCTGCTGTTGACTGGTGGGAGATCGACATGTCCCAGGGTGTGCTCTATCCCAGCGACGACGAAATCGTCGAACGCTGTTACGACCAACCCACAACAGACAACGCGTTCTGCGATCTTTTCAGTCGCTCAACCGAAGGCGCGCTGGTCGGTGTCATCGTTGATCTGGAACAACGCCCGGTCAACGTCAGTAACCTGTACACATCCGGCGTCGACTTCAGTGTCAACTACCCCATTAACCTGAACAATCTGGGTATGCTCTCGCTATCCCTGAACGGTACCTACCTTGAGTCGCTGAAAACACAACCCACGGTTGAACCCAGGCAGATCGAGGAAGCAGGCATGGTTGACACCCTGCTTGGGCAGCAGGCACCTGAATGGGTCGCTAACCTGAGCGCCAACTGGCTGCGCGGACCGCTGTCGCTGACTTACCGGTTCCGTTACCAGAGTGCGCTGAATATCTTTGAAGATGAGGAACTTGAGCGCCAGCCGGATATTTCCGATTTCCTCAAAACAGACCCGGTGACGGTACACGATATCCAGGGCAGCTACAGCTTCAGCAATGGTTTTGAAGTGTACGGTGGGGTCAATAACCTTACCAAGCAGGAGCCTGACCCCAGCTATCTGAACCTGCCGGTCGGTCCCAGAGGACGTGTTGCCTACCTGGGAGTCTCGGCTGATTTCCAGAGTTTGAGCAGCCTTAATCCTTTTCGATAGACGTTAGACGCGGCGAGTGTACAATGCTAGATACTATGCAGCGACCAGACGCACTCAAAGCAAGCGACGTGATCCAACGATTGCGTGACGAGGTCGCCCGAAACCCGGGCGACCTCGACAGCAGTCTGATGTTTGGCTCCGCTCTGTACCAGGCGGGCAACTATGAAGAGTCAGCCTCGGCCTTCAGCTCACTTCTCAATCATCACCCCGACCATCCACAGGCATTGTTGCTGCTGGCCCGAACGCTGGCACGCGCCGGCCAACGCACGGATGCTCTGCAGGTTCTGGCACGCGCCCAGCACGTCAATCCTGAGCACCACCAGGCGTGGCAGGTCGCCGCCGCACTGGTAGCGGAACAGCGGGACTGGTTACAACTGTTACACATTGCACACAACTGGACGCAGGCACACCCTGCCTCCACTGAGGCCTGGCAGGCATTGTCACGCGCCCACTTTGAAGAGTCGCGATTCAACGAAGCCATTACTGCCTATGCACGAGTGCTCGAGTTGGATCCCGACAACCCCTCACACTTAATCGGCGCTGCGCGACTCAGTATCTCGGCGCAGCGTTATGAGCAGGCACATCAATTCCTTGGCGCTGCGCAGAAAATCGCGCCGGACTCCGCAGAGCTTTTGTATTCACTGGGTCGGCTACACCACCTTACCGGCGAACTGCAGGCGGCTGAGTCATACTGCCGACGCGCTATCGCCGCACGACCAGGCTTCGCCACCGCCTATGTGGAGCTGGGCACCCTGCGTGAAGGCAGGCTGGACGATGCCGAGATGACCGCCATCAGACAACTGTTTGATGACCCTTCCGTGCATCCTGAGTACCGGGTCATGCTGGGTTTCACGCTGGGCGACGCGCTGGATCGTCTTCAGGCATTTGATCAGGCTTTCGCAGCCTGGGATCAGGGCAACGATATCAACCGCAGAATTTCCCAACAGGAAGGCATGAATTACCAGCCCGCACTGATTGAAAGTGAACTGGCACTGCTGCCCGGGATATTCAGCGATTTGACAGTCGAGCCGGAGCACTGCACCACGGACCATAGCACCACGAATTATCCGCGACCAATTTTTGTGCTGGGCATGCCGCGCTCCGGCACCACATTGATCGAATCGATCCTGGCGTCCCATTCCAGCGTACACGGCGCGGGAGAACTGCCGACACTTTACGATATTCACGAAGAGCTGATGGCGGTGGCACGTGGCCAGGGCATCGAGGCCGCCCGTAGCCTGGTGCGCAAGCAGGCCAATGGCTGGCGAGAGCGCTACCTTGCTGCCATGCCCTCCTGTCCCGACCAGGCCCACATCGTCGACAAGCAGCCGCTGAACTTCCGCTCAATCGGGCTGATCCGCCTGCTGTTTCCTGACTCCCCGATAATTTATACCCAACGCGACGCCATGGATGTCGGGTTTTCCATCTATCGCCACAAATTCTCCAAGGACTGGCCCTGCGCGCACCGGCTGGATGACATTGGTCACTATTATGCAGTTCACGCCCGCATCATCGCGATGTGGCAATCACACCATGCCGGGTCGATCCATGTTGTTGATCACGCCTCACTGGTGCGTGATAAGGAGACCTGCATCCGACAGTTGCTCGACGTCGCCGGCCTTGAGTTTGAAGCTGCCTGCCTGTCGCCACACAAAACCAGACGGGCGGTCGCCACTTTCAGTGCAGTTCAGGTTCAGCAGCCAATCTCGAGCAGCTTCAGCGGTCGCTCGGCGAACTACGTCAAACAACTCAGTCCGTTACGTCATGCGCTGCACAGCCATGGATACGGCATTAATGTTGCAATACCCTACAAGAAAACCAGTAATGCCACGCAAAATCAGGGTTTCACACCGTCGGGCGCATCAATGTAGTGCCCGACACAGAAAAAGCGACATGTTGTAGTGCACATAAAGTGCTTAACAGAAATAAATGTCCCAACAGAGCGAGAAAAAAATGAAGCAGACTGACGCGGAACAAGACTCGGAATTCCAACACAACACAGCAACAGAACTCGGCAGACAATGGGGTGACCAATGAAAATACGTATTCTTGCACTAGCCGCATCGTTGGCGGCCACAGGCATCGTCAATGCACAATGGGATACCGTCGTCGGCGAAGTCGGCGTTATTGAAGGATTCGATCAACACTGGGTAACCGTTCGTCGCGGCGACACCGTGTTCCTGGTTGATGCCGATGAAGGCGTCATAGGTGGCACACTTCTGGTGTCCTCATTCTCGCCCGCTCTGGCACCCCGCATGAGCGCCGGCCTGCTGTATGCCTACGGCAGCTACTACTCCCGCGGCAGCCTGGGAGACCGAACCGACGTGGTACAGATTTATGATGTCGCCTCTGCCACCGCCATCAGCGAAGTCGAAATTCCCGCGCGTGCTGCCGGTATCGGCCACCCCGGCATGATGGGGCTGATCAATGACCGTTTCGCGGGTGTGTGGAACATTACACCTGCCACCTCCGTCAGCCTGGTTGATATTGAAAGTGAAACCTTCATTGGTGAAGTCTCACTGCCAAGCTGCTCGGGCATTTATCCGGAAGCACAGGGCTGGATCTCTGTGTGTGGTGACGGCACCGCGCAATACATTCAGTTGAATAACGCCGGTCAGGAAACCCGTCGCATTCAGAGCACGTCGTTCTTCGACGTATTCGCTGATCCGGTCTACGATTACTCCGTACCTGCCGCCGACGGCTGGATGTTCATGTCCTTTGACGGTCTGCTGCGCAAGGTTTCCCTGAATGGCGATACGCTTCAGGTATCGGAATCCTTCGACATCAATCCCGAGTCAGATGGCGTTGCTGACGTCAATGGCGTGATGCCTAAGCCCGATGACAACTGGCGCATCGGCAGCTATCAGCCTTTCGCCTACCATGACGGCGAAGCGCTGCTGGCGACACTGATGCATGAAGGCGGTGGTCAGGAAACCTTTGAGAAAGCCGGCACCGAAGTGTGGGTTTACAACATGCTGACCGGTAACCGCGGCATTCGCATCGAACTGGGTGAAGACGTAACTGCCCGCGGCGTGCTGCTGACCCCCGGTGATGATCCATTGATGGTGCTGGCCACCAGCGAAGGTTTGCAAGTGCGTGACCCACGCACCGGCCGCCTGCTGCGCACTGTTGAAAACGTTTCCGGCACCATGCAGGCACTGTATGAAGGAATGGAATGATGATTGATCCACTGGTTACCATCGTCATTGCCACCTCCCTGGCATTGCTGTTTCTGCTAGCGGCGCGGCACAAAATTAGTGCTCACCGTCGTTTTGAAGCACAGCTGGCGGCGTACCGCATTCTGCCTGAATCCCTGGTATCCCCCGCGGCACGCGTGTTGCCGTGGCTGGAGATCGCAGTTGCGGCAAGCCTGCTGTTTGCCACTACCCGTCCTGTGGGTGCAGTGCTGGCAGCAACCCTGCTGGCCACCTATGCGCTGGCCATGGGTATCAACCTGAGCCGCGGACGTTCCCAGATCGATTGCGGCTGTGGCGACACACCACAATCATTGTCCGGCCTGTTGGTACTGCGTAACTGCGTGCTGGCAATCGGTGCCCTGCTGTTATTGGCGCCGGTCGCAACACGACCGCTCAACGCACTGGACATGCTGTTCGCTGTGCTGTTTGTTGCAGCGTGCTCGCTCAGCTACACATTGTTCGAACAGTTATCCCGCAATCACACTTTACTGACCGATAAGGAGTAAGCCATGAGCAACGCTTTGGCAGCTACATTAATTCTACTGACGCTCGTGGTACTGGCTTTGATATTTGCCGTTATCGCACTGGCACGACAGATAGGCATTCTGCACACCCGACTGGCACCCGCTGGTGCTCTGATGACCACGGCCGGGCCCAAGCTGGGCGAAAAAATCACCAATATGTCGATTCCTGACATTCACGGCAAGCCAGTGGCCATTGGTGCGAGCGGCAACGGCATCAACGCCGCCAAGGCGCAACTGCTGCTGTTTGTGTCACCTTCATGCCCGATCTGCAAGGAGCTGGTGCCAACCGCCAAGAGCATGGCACTGAGCGACAACGTTGATCTGATCTTCGGCAGTGATGGCGGACAGGCTGAAACCCACCTGCAGTACATCGAGAAGATGAACCTGCAGGATTACCCTTACATCGTGTCACTGGAGCTGGGCATGCGCTTTGAAGTAGGCAAACTGCCCTACGCCGTGCTGATCGATGAGAGCGGCGCGCTGCGCTCCAAAGGTCTGGTTAACAGCCGCGAACACCTGGAATCACTGGTTACAGCTATGCAAAGTGGCTACGATTCAATTCAGGATTATCTGGTCAAGAAAGGTCATCTGGAGGAGCAGGCGTCATGAGTACCCGTCAAGAACTGATTTCACAAATGATAAAAGATCTGGACTCGGTCACCACCGGTGCCATTCGTATGCTGGCAGCTCGTACCTCCCGGCGTTCATTCCTGGGCCGCTTTGGTGTGCTCATGGCCGGTATGGGCGCCCTGCCCGTGCTGCCCATGTCACGCGCATCAGCCCAGCCAGCCTCGTCACCATCGACATCAGCGACACCGTTTCCCCCGCCCGGCAATGCCGGTCCGGTCAATGGCGTGGCAGACATTCAGGAAATGGGTGATACCGAAAGCTGTGATTACTGGCGCTACTGTGCATTCAGCGGCTCTATCTGCAGCTGCTGTGGTGGTTCACTGACAACCTGCCCCCCCGGTTCGCAGACAGCTACCGTGGCCTGGGTCGGCTCCTGTCATAACCCGACAGACGGCCGCAATTACCTGATCTCCTACAACGACTGTTGTGGTAAAGGTAGCTGTGGTGGTTGTGGCTGCTCGCGCTCTGAAGGCGATCGTCCGGTCTACTTCCCGTCTAAATCCAACAACGTGCTGTGGTGTTTTGGTTCTACCAGCCATGCATACCATTGTACGCTGGCACTGGTGATTGGTCATGGCGACAACAACGCACTGCCCTGATCGCCCGCTGATGAAACTGTTGATGTTGCTGTGTCTGTGCTTCGCACCCGCGATGGCCAGCGCCGCAACACCGCAGTTCAACTACCTGCTGCACTGTGGCGGTTGCCACATCGAAGACGGCTCGGGCATGGGTGATATCGTACCCGACCTGAATGAAGACCTCGGGTACTTTGCCAGTTTTACCGAAGGCCGCTCCTACCTGGTACGTGTACCCGGTGCGTCACACTCGCCGTTAAGTGACGGCGACCTGACTGAAGTCATGAACTGGATGTTGCGTACCTTTGCTGCAGCGGATGAACCCGAGCTCTACAGCGAAGCCGAAGTCACCGCGAACCGCCGCATTCGCATGAATGATGTGCATGCCGTACGCAAGCAATTGCTGGAGCTGAAGGACAACCCCGACGCGGGAATGTCGCCAGCCCCGCAAACCACCGCCGCGCCGCAGGCGTTCGTCGGACCACAACAACCTGCTGATCAGGAGGCGCCAGAGCAACTGGCGTCTCTTTCAGTCGCCACCTCAGCAACACCACCACCGACGCTCACACCAGAGCAACAACTGGCATTTGGTGAAGCCCTTTTTTTTGATACCTCGTTATCGCGCTTCGGCAATCAGGCCTGTGCCAGCTGTCACGATCCGGGACGCGCCTTTGCCGACCAGCGCTCGATGACCGTCGGCAGCGGCGCCTCTATCGGCTCCGATGGCAGCTCCACTGGCCACCGCAATGCGCCTTCACTGACCTACGTCGCTGCCACACCCGCTTTTACCCTGAACGACACCACACAAACCTCGCCACCTGCCCAGAATCGCTCACGCGTCGCCGCTACGGCTAAAGCGGCCGATACTATCCGCGGTGGTTTTTTCTGGGACGGACGTGAACCGACACTGGAAAACCAGGTACTGACACCGTTTGTGAATGCCAGGGAGATGGGCTTGCAGGATCTGTCTGAACTGGTTGAACGTGTCGCCGGCAGTGAACGATATCAGCCCTACCTGGGCGACGTTACTGGCGATGCAGTATCACCCGCGCACATGTCAGGCCTGATCGCGAAAAGCCTGGCCACCTACCTGCGCAGTGATACCTTTAACAGCTATGACTCGCGCTACGACCGTTTCGTGCGCGGCGAGATCACCGCAACCGCGCAGGAAATGGCCGGCATGGGCCTGTTTTTCTCGCCCGGTTTCACAAACTGTGCGACCTGCCATCAGTCATCAACAGCCGCCTATGCCACCAATGAGCTGTTCAGTAACCACCGTTACGAAAACATCGGCACCCCGATCAATCAGGACCTGCTCACCCTGAATGGCATGGGCACTGACTTTCGCGATCCCGGGCTGGCCGCCAATCCTGCGCTCGCCGCCGGCTTTGACCCCAGTGACATCAACGCCCGCTTCAAAGTACCCAGCTTGCGCAATGTCGCTGTCACGGCGCCCTACATGCACAATGGCGTCTTCAGCGAACTCGATACCGTGTTGCGCTTCTACAACCACTACAACGAAACCGGTGCCAGCGGCCAGATCAATCCCGAGACCGGTCAGCCCTGGACTGAAGCAAACAACCCTGACGGCGTCGCCACCGACAAACTGCGCGTCGGCTTCCCCTTGAGCGAACGCCAACTGGCTGCGCTCAGCGCCTTCCTGCGCATGCTCACTGATCAACGCTACGAGCACCTGCTCCCCTAATGGGGACGGAGGAGATAAAAAGTATCTCCTCCGTCCCCATTAAATGCTACCAGCCCAGGGCCTGGCCGTCCTTGCGGTGATCCGATCCGGCCCGGTAAACACCATTGATCGGCAGCATGCTGTCCGCACTGAACACCGGCGCCGGCAGTGAAGGGTCGCGGGTGAACAGGATGCCCTGATACCCGCCTACGGCGCTGCCATCCACCGCCCTGACCTCATGGCCTCTGGCTTCCAGCGCCGAGCCCACCAGGTTGTAGAGTTCCTGTTCCAGCGACAACAGATTCCGGTTCTGGCTATGGGTAAATCGTGCCGCGTCCGTGGTCATCTGCACATTCATGCCGTGATCAATCATGTTGACGATATGTTGCACATGACTCTCAGGCTGAATGCTGCCGCCCATGTTGCCAAATGCCAGCAAGGGTTCACCGTCGCGGGTCACAAAACCGGCAATGATGGTATGAAAAGGCCGCTTGCCCGGCGCCACCTGATTCGGGTGGCCCGCCTGCAGTGAAAAGGCAGCACCGCGATTTTGCAGAACGAAGCCATAAGGTGGCACGGTCACGCCACTGGCGTACACCGAAAATCCGCTGTGAACCAACGACACCATATTGCCCCAGCGATCTGCCGTCGCCAGATACACGGTGCCGCCATCCAGGCCACCGGTTACCGAGGGCGGTGTCGCTTTGCTCATGTCGATACGGTCACACAGCGTCGCGGCATAGGATTTCTCCAGCAGGCGAGCCACCGGTACATCTTCAAAATCGGGGTCGGCGTTGTAAGCCTGCAGATCCGAATACGCCAGCTTCTTGGCCTCAACCATGAAGTGCCAGTAATCGGGATTGGTGGGTCCGAGATCAGCCAGCGACAGATCGTGCGCCGGGGCACAGACCTCCAGAATATTGAGTAGCTGCAACGTGGCAAAACCCTGGCCCGGTGGTGGCAGTTGATGAACATCGTAACCATGGTAATTGGTCGAAATTGGCTCCACCCACTCGGGTGAGAATCCGGCCAGGTCATCCATCGACATGACACCACCGGCGGCCTCGACCTTGGCAACAATCGCTTCAGCAATCGGCCCCCGGTAGAAGGCATCTGCCCCATCGCGCTGTATCAGTCTGAGGGCATCGGCCAGCGCCGGGTTACGGATGATGCTGTACAACGGCGGCACCTCACCGTCCACCAGAAAGGTGCTCGCGGAATCGGCATCGTTAAGCAGTTTGTCATGCACACTGGCGATATCATCGTAGCGGCGCTCGGATTGCCCCCAACCGTCCTCGGCCAGTTGCACGGCCCGCGCCAGGGTCTGCTCAAAGCCCATGGTGCCAAAGCGCGACAGCAACGCGTCGTAGCCAGCAATGGCACCCGGCACCGTGGTCGAGTTGACGCCTGACGACGGCATGCTCTCCAGCCCCAGCGTGTTGCGGAAATAATCCAGCGTCCAGCCCGAGGGTGCCGGGCCAGCCGAGTTCAGCGCGTATAGCTTCTGTTCGCTGGCCACCCAGACCAGCGCAAACAGATCGCCGCCGATGGTGGTGTCGTTCTGCGAGGTGACATCCAGGGCGGCAGCAGCCGCCACCGCAGCATCAATGGCGTTGCCACCTTGCTGCAGTATTTCCAGCCCGGCATGCGAGGCCAGAGCGTCACTGGTCGCCACTACGCCATGACGCGCCAGTAATTCGGATCGCCCCTGTGCACGCCAGCCCTGCGCACGGGAGCCCGGCATGGCGGCAATCGATGCCGCCGGGTTGGGATTATCAGCGCTGGGCTGGCCAAAAGCGTTCGGGGATTGCGCCTGAACGCTGAGCGGGAGTGCCAGCAAACCCAGCAGTACGACAGGGGCAATTACGCTTGGGGCGCTTAGTTTACGGCCTGTCACGATAGAACCAATGCCGGATGGCAAATAGCAGCGAACGTTTTTCATTATTATGATTCCTGTGCCTGCATGAATGAACGATGTAGCCACGAGAACCCAGATCACAAACATCGCGCTGCATCAAAATCAATCCTCAGTCACGAAAGTATTAGTATTTGCAGTGTGCTGTCAACTTACTTTGGAAGCATCGTAAACATCTGACATCGAACGCATTTTGATCGTGAAACAATGCCACTTTGGGTGCTTCTTATTGGTGCTTCCCGGTAGCGTTGGCGCACCGTTTTGACACACTGAGCGGCTGCGCCCGGGTATTGTCCAGGCTGGTCCTTTATGACACCGGCATGGCACCGCACTGGCACAAGCCTTGCCTGTTAATTCATCATGTCAACGACGTATTATCGAGACTCATGGCCAGATCCTTACCGACTGAAAATACAAAGACTACCACCGTACTCTGGCTGACAGGGCTGTCCGGTGCCGGCAAAACCACGCTGGCCGATCAGGTGGCCCGAGACCTGCGCGCTGCCGGTCAAGCCTGTTTTGTCCTGGATGGTGATAATGTCCGCAAAGGCCTGAGCCAGGATCTGGGTTTCTCTGACGCCGACCGGACAGAGAACATTCGCCGCGTCGCCGAAGTGGCAAAACTGATGAGGGATGCCGGTCTTACCGTCATCGTGGCACTAATATCACCATTCAGGGCAGAACGCGACGCAGCGCGCACCAGCATTGGCAATGACCACTTCATTGAGATCTATCTCGATACGCCGCTGGCTGTCGCCGAACAGCGCGACGTCAAAGGCCTGTACAAAAAAGCGCGCAGCGGCGAGCTGAAAAACTTCACCGGCATTGACTCTCCCTACGAACCGCCGCTGGCGCCCGCGTTGACGATACACACAGAAACCGAAACACCGCAGCAAAGCGCCGCCCGCGTGATGCAGGTCTTAAACGTTAAAGGGAACCGTTAAAGGGGACGGAGGAGATAAAAGCGTTAAAGGGGACGGAGGAGATAAAAAGTATCTCCTCCGTCCCCTTTCTCACTAACGCCCCCACACAACAAAGTTCGGGTTCTCAAACCCCGGTTTGCCGTAAGCCATCGCCTGCTCATTCATATCTGTCAGGCGCCCACCGGCTGCGCGCAGCACGGCGTCCCCGGCCGCGATATCCCATTCCATGGTGCGACCAAAGCGCGGGTAGAGATCCGCCTCGCCGGCGGCAACCAGGCAGATTTTTAAAGACGAGCCGGCCGTGCGCAGCTCAGCCACCGTGCGCTCACCCAGAAACGCCTGCAACGCCTGCGGATCACCATGCGAGCGGCTGGCGACCACCGTCAGGCCTGCTGCGGGCACCTCACGCGTGCGCACCGGCCGCTGCTGGCCACCAGCTTCAACCACAAACGCACCCTGCTCACTGGCGCCGGCAAACATGCGGTCGATCACCGGGGCATAGACCACCCCCAGCACCGGTACGCCGTTCTCGATCAGCGCAATGTTGACGGTAAACTCACCATTACGATTGACAAACTCCCGCGTGCCGTCCAGCGGATCCACCAGCCAGAACAGGTCACCAACCGATTCGCGATGGCCCGCGGCCATGGCCTCCTCGGCAATCACCGGCACCTGCGGCGTCAGCTTGCGCAGCGCGCTGACAATCACCTGCTCCGCCTTCTCATCGGCTTCGGTCACCGGTGATTCATCTTCCTTGCCGCGTACGGTGAAATCAGTGGCATAAACGGCCATGATCACGCTGCCCGCGTCACGGGCCACCTGGGTGAGAAGTTTGAGCAGCTCAGCCCGGTTATTCAGCAAAGTGTCATTAAAAGTGCCATTAAAAACAGGATCAGGCATTGGTTTGTCTCCGAAGGTGCGGCAAACTCGTACTATAGCAGACTGGCGCGACACGGCCCGTCTGCATCAGGAAACGTGAAAAGGATCGTCCATGATTGCCAATGCCCTGGGACCGGTGTTCCTGCTGATACTGTTTGGCGCGCTGCTGCGCCGGATCAACTTCCCCGGGGCCGAGTTCTGGCCGGGCATCGAACGCCTGACCTACTACATCGCCTTTCCCGCCCTGCTGGTGCACCGTCTGGCGCTGGCCGACTTTAGCAATGCCGACTTCGGTCGCTTCGCCCTGGTGATCTGCGCAGCGCTGGCGCTGACCAGCGCACTGACGTGGCTGCTCAGGCCGTGGGTAAGCCGCACCGCGGCCGATTTTACCTCGCTGTTTCAGGGCGCCATCCGTTTTAACACCTATATCGGTCTGGCCGTGGCCAGCGCACTGTTTGGCGACCCGGGACTGGTTATCGCCGCGATTGCCGTCAGCATCATGATTCCGCTGGTCAATGTGCTCTGTGTCATCTGTTTTTCAATGGTCATCGACGGCAGCACCAGGACGCCCGGTGGTGTGCTGAAAGGACTGCTGCGCAACCCCCTCATCATCGCCTGCGTGCTGGGCGTTGTACTCAACATCAGCGGCGTCGGGCTGGGTGGCGCCTGGATCGAAGGTCTGCTGGCACGCCTGGGCAGTGCCGCCCTGCCGCTGGGCCTGCTTGCCGTGGGTGTGGCCCTCAGCCTGGGCACGGTGAAACAGGACTGGCCCACCATTGTACTGGCCAGCGTGCTCAAATTTATTGTCTTCCCCGGTCTGATGCTGGGTCTGGCGATCTGGTGGCAACTCGACCTGCTCAGCCGACAGGTCCTGCTGCTGCTGGCGTGTCTGCCGACGGCCACCTCAGCCTACATCCTGTCCCGGCAACTGGGCGGCAACGCAGTGATGATGGCCAACATCATCAGCGCCCAGACCCTGCTAGCCTTCGCCGTTATCCCGCTGTGGTTACTGCTGTGATAATGGGGACGGAGGAGATAAAAAATAACCAAATGACGATGCAGACAAAGCAGCAAAAACCGTTCAACTGGCGCTCCGACTGCCAGTTCGAGCTACTGATCGACGGCACCGAGTTTTTCCCGCGTATTTTGCAGTACATCGAACAGGCACAGCACCACATCGACATCGAGCTGTATCTGGTAGAAAGCGGCAAGGCCACCCGGCGGGTGGTGGCCGCGCTGACGGACGCCGCCGGGCGCGGGGTGTCTGTGCGCTGCCTGTTCGACGCCAACGGCGCGTCCGAGTTTGTCCCCGAAGAGCGCGAGACACTGCGTCAGGCCGGGGTCGAATTGCGTTTCTACAACCCCCTTACCTGGCATAACGGCGTGCGCAACCTGCACCGCGATCACCGCAAGCTGCTAATATTTGACCAGCGCATCGCCTGCACCGGCGGCCTGGGTTTCACTGATGCGTTCTGCGAGGCCGATGACAGCCAACCCGGCGAAAAAGATCCGCAGACGCGCTGGCATGAACAAATGCTGGTGATCACAGGCCCGATCACCCACGACTGGCAAAAGCTGTTCGAGCAATCCTGGCAGCAAGCCAACAGACCGCAGCGCAAGCGGCTCGACAGCCCGTCACAAAAACATGCCAGCGTACCCCTGCCCGACGCCAGGGCCGGTCTGGGTCGGGTAGCGTTCAGCGCCTCGCGCAACAACCGCGACCTGCTGCTGTCACTGGTCAGCCGCATCCGTCACGCACAAAGCCGCGTCTGGCTTGCCACCCCCTACTTCGTGCCGCCACGTTCATTGCGCCGGGCCCTGACCGCCGCTGCGCGCCGCGGCATCGACGTGCGCCTGCAGGTATGCGGCAATTTCACCGACCTGCCACCGGTGCGCTACGCCGGCCAGATCTACTACGCCGAAATGCTCCGCGCCGGCGTCAGAATCTTCGAATACCAGCCACGCTTCCTGCACCTGAAATCGACGCTCATCGACCAGTGGGTATCGCTGGGCTCCTGCAATTTTGATCACTGGACGCTGCACTGGAATCTGGAAGCCAACCAGAACGCCCTGGACCCGGCACTGTCGCAATCCGTGCAACACAGCTTTGAACAGGACTTCAGCGAGAGCACCGAGCTGACCCGCCAGCAGTGGCAACAACTGCCACTGAATTATCGGCTCACCATCTGGTTCTGGGGCCGGGTGAAAAGGCTGGCGGATCTGTTTTTGAGTTTCTATTGATGTCGATGTGACAAAAAAAAGAGACAGCGCAGATAAAGGCGGACTACACAGGCGCTATGCAGTAGCCGTTTAACTGTCAAGGTTTACAGATTTCACCAGCGTCAGCGGCCTGTCACGCGCCAGACACGACCGCCAACATCATCGGCCACCAGCACACTGCCGCTGTCTTCTTCAACCAGCACACCAACAGGACGGCCATAGGCCTGTGATTCATCGTCGCTCAAAAACCCGGTAAGCAGATCAACCGGATTGCCATCGGGTTCGCCCGCCGTTTCACCACTGCCAAACGGCACAAAGATGACCTTGTAGCCACTGAGCGGATCGCGGTTCCAGGAACCATGCTGACCGACCAGCATGCCCCGGGCAAATGGCGCGGGCAGTTCAGCCCCGGCCCCCAGCCACGCCAGACCCAGCGACGCGGTGTGGGCGCCCAGCGCATAGTCAGGCGTCAGCACCTCATCATCCTCATAGGGCATCGGCGCCTCAACACGCTGATCAACATGGCTGCCGTAATAGCGCCACGGCCAACCGTAGAAGCCATCTTCCGAGACGCTGGTCATATAGTCAGGCACCAGGTCGCTGCCCAGCTCATCGCGCTCGTTGACCGCCACCCACAGCTCACCAGTCTGCGGCTGCCAGGCCATGCCCACCGGATTACGCAGCCCCTGCGCATAGATACGCGACTCCCCGGTGGCGACATCGACCTGCCAGATGGCGGCGCGGCCCTCTTCCTCGTCCATGCCATTTTCGGCAACATTACTGTTGGAGCCAACGCCGATATACAGATACTCGCCATCGGGGCTGGCCAGCAGGCTCTTGGTCCAGTGATGATTAATGCTGCCCAGGGTCAGGTCCTGCACCAGCTCCGGTGCGGCAGTGATCGCGTCTTGCCCTGACTGATACGGGAAGCGCACCAACGCATCGGCGTTAGCGACATAAAAATGATCATCAACCAGCGCCATGCCAAACGGTGAATTCAGGTTCTCCAGGAACGTGTGCCGCTCTTCGACAACGCCATCATTGTCAGCATCGCGCAGCAGAGTGATGCGGTTGGCATTGGGCACCTCCGATGTCGCCTGGCTCATCAGCATGCCGGCGACCCAGCTTCTGAAACCGCCGGGGCTGGAACCTGCCGGCGCCTTGCTCTCGGCCACCAGGATGTCGCCGTTGGGCAGCTCATACAGCCAGCGCGGGTTCTGCAGATCCGCAGCGAACAGCGACACCTCGGTGCCCTCCGCAGGCACCGGTGTGCGCTCCTGCGGCCAGCCTGTGGTCTCGGGAATGTTGATGGTGGGCAGCATCGTACCCGCCGACTCGGCTATTTGCGGATCCGGCCCCATGGTTGCCTCAATCGGTAACTGGGCGTTTTGACCACAGGCGCTGATCAGCGCCGTGCCCGCCAGCGCGGCTAGTTGTACAGGTATCTTCATCTGACGTCCTCCTTTGCATCCCGGTGATATCGTCTGTAGATTGATACGAACACAATCGATGAGCAGTTGTCTGACTATTTATTGAGGTATCAGGTAAGGTATTAGTGATTCAGTCAACTTGCAAACTGAGGTGTTCCCGAGTGAACGCGACGTTACCCTGTCATTGACCCGCCAGTTTATAAAAAAGGGGACGCAGGTGTTCAGTGTGCTAAACGCCTGCGTCCCCTTCGGCCCCCCCCCTTTAATCTCCTCACAACATCTGTACACTGGCCCGTTACACATCGCTTTCATGCCACCATTTCCATGGAAGCCGTGCTGAACAGGAGGGAGTATGGATACACAATTAGCCAACAAACATGTCGCCATTCTTGTCGCCGACGGGTTTGAACAAGTCGAGTTCCAGAAGCCCAAAGACGCGCTGCGCGAAGCCGGCGCCAAGGTCACCGTGGTGTCACTGAAACCCGGTGAAGTCCAGGGCATGCACCACGATAAAACCGGCGATCGTTTCGCCGTCCACCTGACGGCGGTCAGAGCCAAAAGCAAAGACTACGATGCGCTGATGCTGCCAGGCGGTGTGATGAACCCTGATGCCCTGCGCAATGACGAAAGCGCCGTGGCGTTCGCCCGCGATTTTGTGCGCGAGGCCAAACCGATTTTTGCCATTTGTCACGGCCCGCAAGTGCTGATAACGGCAGACGCGGTCAAAGGCAAAACCATGACCTCATTCGAATCGGTCAAAACCGACCTGGAAAACGCCGGCGCACACTGGGTGGATAAACCCGTGGTGGTCGACGATGGGTTGGTGACCAGCCGCAAGCCTGATGACATTCCACAGTTTATCGACAAGATGCTGGAGGAGTTGGCTGAGGGTCGGCACTAGTAAAAAGGGGACGGGGGGATTTGTCACGCAATCCCCCCCTGCCCCTGAAGCGCCAACCTCTATTTTCCGGTAGATTTCCTATCCATAGACCGGGTTGTACTCAAGCCCATCAGCCTGCATCCCCACCAGCCCGATATTGACGTGATTTTGCTCACTTTCTGCCAGATCCCAAAACAGATCCATATCTGAGGCGCCACTAGTGTTTTGTACTGCCAGCAAAACATCAACAATCCCGGAGTCAGGACCTAAACCATAGATATTCTGCGCCGTAGTGGCAATTAACTGCCGGGCATCCCAATTGGGCCCCAGTACATTCAGGGCGGCGAACTCCACGACTTCATCTCTGTGCAGCGTGTCCAGCTTGTTCAAAAGTATGCCAACGATATTGGGATCATCAAAATACAGTCTCTGCGTGAGCGCGAACATGATCTCAAGCGCATCGCCCGCCTTGCCCTCCATGTCAAAGGCAAGGGCCCGATCGTCAAATTTGATCCTGTCTGCGCCCGTGAAATCAAACTGCTGGTTATCAAACGTCAGTATCCGTTTATCAGCACTATCAACAGTAAAGCTGTGCTGGGCAATTTGACCGTCCACCAAAATCACATCTGTGGCCGCAGTATCCAGGGTCACCTGATCCAACAGGTCGAGATTCACAATGCGATTACCATTGCTGTTAAACACAGCTCCGCGCCCTACCGACGGTATCCAGCTTGACTCAACAATAAGGTCAATAATGTCGCTTACCGTCGCGTCAGGATACTTTTGAAATAATAGCGCAGCTATTCCCGATACATAGGGCGATGCATACGAGGTGCCACCATCCACAACGCGCTCATAGCCTTCATTGCCATCAGGATAATAACCATTGGACGGGGCGAACACATACGGTGACTTCACCACGCCAGCTAGGTTGGAAGAACCGAAAGGCTGACGATTGTCAAAATTGTAATTGCCGACGCTGATACTCATACCTGTCAAAGACGATAAAGCGAGGCCTGTCGGGTTAGGGCTGCCAAAATTGCCTCCGGCCCAGACAACAAGAGCGCCGCTATCAAATGCCTTTTTTACCGACTCCATGATGATTGGAGATACAAAGTTGCCGTTGTTAATCTGGGAAATCTGTATGACTTTAGCACCCTGCTGCAGTGCGTGATCGATTCCCTGTTTTATATTTTCAGCGTTGGAGCCGCCACCCTGCTGCGTTATCCTGACATCAATGATCTGCGCATTGGGTGCGACGCCCGAAATATCTGGCACAGGCGATCCGTTGTATTTGTGCTCATCGTATCTAGCGGCAATTGGGGAGGCTACTCTAAGGCCATGAAGATACTCAGCAGTAGCACCACTGTCATTTTTCCTGGTCGTCACATCGTATTCATGAAAAACTTCAAGCTCTTCATGGGTATAAATACCGCTATCCAGAACCGCCACCTTGACACCGTCTCCCCTCAAGCCTTGAGCCCAGGCTGCCGGTACGTTGAGCATGTTCAAAATTGCATGATTATTCATCTGGGTTTCGATTAATGGCGTATGGGCATCGTCAATGTCTAATGCCTTTGCCACATCCGGTACGCCGTGGCCCCAAAGCGTGCTCCATGTACCAAAGAACTGCTCACTTGAGTCATTTTCCGTCACAAAGACAGGGCCTTTATTATTGACCTCGATAACGCCTTTTTGCGTCGGGAAAAACTTAAAATCGTCATTAACAGTTTCGATAAACCATGGGTGGCCGGTATTCGTGTTAAACGAATGCTCCCCACCCGGGCTTACGTATCCATACGGTTTGTAGCTACCGCTGTGATCAATCCAGAAAACACCAATTAATCCTTCGGTGTTGTTTTCTATAGTGAAAGCAGTCTGGCTTCCTGTGTTAGTTGACCGGACATCTTCATCATCAGGCAAGAACTGTATCGGCATAATTTTTTTCTCTTTTTAGGCAGATTCGATACTTTTTATTGATTCTGTCAGGTTAACACTAAAAAAGGGACGGGCACTTAAAGGAAACGGAGGTAAAATTTGCTATGCAAATCCCTCCGTCCCCTTTAAGTGCCCGTCCCTTTCGTCCTACAAACTCCCGTCACTCTCCGGCAAAACCGACTTGATGTCATACACCACTTGCGTCGATGTCGGGCACAGCGGCATACCAACAAACTCTGTGTGCGCCACCGCCAACACCACCGCCTGGTAATTACACACGGGTGGTTCACGATCTCCCGGCAGCAAGGACAGACCATACTCCTCGCTCACCTCATCGGCATCAGCCCAAGGGTCGTAAACATCCACTACACAGCCAAAGTCAGCCAGTTCACGGATCACATCAATTACGCGGGAATTTCGGATATCCGGGCAGTTTTCCTTGAAGGTCATCCCAAGCATTAATACGCGTGCCCCCTCAATTTTCTGACCCTTGCGGATCATCAGTTTCACCACCTGGTTGGCTACATAAATGCCCATGTTGTCGTTCAAGCGTCGACCAGCCAGAATGATCTCCGGGTTATAACCCAGCTCCTGCGCCTTTTGTGTCAGGTAATACGGATCCACGCCAATGCAGTGTCCACCAACCAGCCCTGGCTTAAACGGCAGGAAATTCCACTTGGTGGCCGCAGCCTCCAGAACATCGGAGGTACGAATGCCCATGCGGTTAAAGATCATCGACAACTCGTTCACAAAAGCGATATTGACATCACGCTGCGCATTCTCGATCACTTTGGCAGCCTCGGCCACCTTGATGGAAGGCGCCAGGTGAGTACCGGCAGTAATGATGCTCTTGTAAAGCGCATCTACCCGCTGACCAATTTCTGGTGTGGAGCCGGAGGTTACCTTCTTGATCTGCGTCACGGTATGCGTATTGTCCCCCGGATTGATACGCTCCGGTGAATAGCCGCAGAAAAAATCAACATTGAATTTGAGACCCGACTGCTTTTCCAGCACCGGTACGCAGTCTTCCTCGGTGGCGCCAGGGTAGACAGTAGATTCGAAGATAACGATGTCGCCCTGCTTCAAAACTTTACCCACTGTTTCTGATGCGCCCAATAGTGGCGACAGATCCGGTCGGTGATGCCGGTCCACCGGCGTGGGCACTGTAACAATATAGATATTGCAGTCGGCAATATCGTCGAGCTCAGTGGAGAAGCGCAGCCCGTTTTTGCTTACAGCTTTCAGGTCGTTTTCATCGACTTCGCGGGTGCGGTCGATCCCCTGTGCCAACTCATCAACACGGCGTCGGGAAATATCAAACCCAATGGTTGTATACTGGCGGGCAAACTCCACGCAGAGTGGAAGGCCGACGTAACCGAGGCCGATGATGGCGAGATTCAGATCATTCATGTTTCATCCATATGTAGAAGTTCAGTCTACATCCCTAAGTTGTACGATTGCCATTGTTAGTTTCGCTTGAACAGCCCCTGCTGCTCCGGCGTCAACAAAGCCATCAATGCCGGCGGCGGCGTAGGCAATCCTCTGAAATAGCTCAATGTATTTAGGTGACGATTGATAATACTGGCAGCCGTCAGATAAATAATCTTAAAGTACAGGCCAACCGACTTGTTCTCCGCATACCACACTTCCAAATCGCCTTTGTAAGGCGTAACAACTTCGTCATGAAAGCGTATGGGGTCGCTGCCACAATCAACCAACATTTGCTCCTCATTGCGAAAAAACAAGGAACCGACACCGGTCAGCCCAGGCCCCGTGGCGTCAATGATGCGCTGTTGCTCCGGGGTATACAGGCTGTAGTGTGGACGGGTTTGAGGTCGGGGTCCAACAAAACTCATGTCTCCTTTCATGATATTCAGCAACTGCGGCAGCTCGTTGACCTTGGTGCGGCGAAGGAAACGGCCAAACGGCAACACCCGCGGATCGTTGACGGCTGTCACCAGACCACCAGACATATTGGGGCTATTTTCCAGCATGGTGGCGAACTTGTACAACTTGAAGTCCTTGCCATCCTTTCCTACCCGGTTCTGTTTATAAAGCACCTTGTGTTCGCCCGTGCATAGATTTATTACTGTTGCGCCGATCATAAAAATGCCCAATACCAACAGGCCGAGCACGGCAAAAAAAATGTCCAGCAATCTAATCATTCTCAATTCCTAAAAGCAAAAAATCAGTCGTCAGGCCACTTCACCGGTTCTCTATCAGAAACTCTCTGGGTCTTTGAACCAACATAAACCCCCCACGCTTGAGTGGATTTGGCGACCGTTACCCCGGCGCCCACTACCGAGCCTTCAGCGATCACGACTCCCGGCAGCAATGTCGCGTTCGCACCAATAAAAGCGTCCTTTTTTATCAACACTTTGGCTCTATAAACATATCGCTGACTTGCGCTGACCATGGGTCCAGAGCAACGTGCGCCATCTTTGAGAATTTCTGTCGACGTAATAATATTGGAGTTGGTAGCAACGCAAGCATAATCTTCAATCTCAAATTCGCCCCCACCGCTCACGAACACGCGCGGCGCAATATGTACTCGTCGCCCCACTATTGCTGACTTGCTCATGATAATTACGTTTTTATCAATATAGCTAAACTCGGCCAGACTTACTCTTTTCGGGTAGGCAAAGAACACACGCTGATCAATGAAAACATTTGCTTCCATATGCCCAAGCTTTTGCCGGTAATACAACGCTCGAAAATACATACCTCCCATGTGCGGCAAGCCGCGGGCGCTGCTAATCGCGCCGTACACAATAGAACTGTAAATGGGAATCGGTAGCGCAAGGAGGAATCCGACCGCGTATTCGACCAACGCAAGTGGGTACCGTATAACAGATAAACCGAGAGCACGCTCTAGCATCCGCAAAAAGCGTGAAGATCTGCCGTGTTCTTTCTCAGCAGATTCATTAATATGCCTGAGCATCTTATGGTCAAAAATCAGTTGCACGCTGGAGGCTCCCTTATTCGTTCAACCATCGTTCACATCCGGTTATCAAGGTACTTCCCGGTTTCTTTATGATTAAAGTCCGGAATCATCTCGTTAAACAACGCCAAAATCTCCGGCTTATCCCACGTGGCGCCAGAACGAATATCATCGATGCGGGATATAAACCAATCGAGCTTGTCAGCATCAAATATCGGTTCATTTTTGATCACACCCAGATTCGGAAACCTGTCCATATCCAGTGTTTCCGCGTCCGTGTAGAACTCTTCAAAGTCTTTCTCGCCGGTGGTGTCGCTGGCGAAGAAATAAACGGGCCACTGCTTGCGCGCAATCAACTCCGCACTGCGGCCGCGGGCTTCGTCTTCTGAACCACATTCAAACGGTTCGAAACCCAGCGCCTGCAAATAGCGCACGGCAATATCGGAAAAACGCGTCAGATCCAATGCTTCGGTTAGTTTTGGAAAGAAGATATCCCTGTTCTCGCCGAGCAGACTTGACATCAGACACAGCTCTCCAGACTCCTGTGGTGTCACAAAATAGCGGCGTACATCATTGGGGGCAGATATTGGCTGCTGTTTGGCAAAGCGCTGGTTAAACCCATGCAACAAGGAACCATCGGAGAATGCCACATTGGCAAATCGGGCGGTTGATATCGGCAAGGTCAGACTTTCGCGCATCAGGAACATTTCCATAATGCGTTTGCTTGCTCCCATCATATTCACTGGATTAGCAGCTTTATCAGTTGATACACAAAAATATTTATGTACATCTTGCTTCTTCGCCTGCTGCATTGAGGCAATGGTGTTCAGGATATTGACTTCAATCAGGCGCATCAGCGTGAATGGGTCTTTTTCGCTGCGCACATGTTTCATTGCCGACAGATTCAATACATAGTCGTAGCCCTGCCCCGCATTCATCAAGGCTGCAAACTCATGGGAGCCACAGTCTATGGCGAAGGTTCGGAAGTCGCCGTCGATATAACCCAGGGTGCTGCGGATATCGCGCACCAACTCAACCATGTTGTTTTCGCTGATGTCGACCACATGCAAAGCGGCGGGTCTACGTTTAAATATCTCGCGGGCCACCGCCTGGCCAATTGAGCCAGCACCACCAATTACAAGAAATCGGCTCTTAGCCACCAACTCAGACAAATTGCGCTCTTCGCGCAACACATCGCCCTCAAACAGTGGCTTACTGCGCCCTATCAACTCTAGCATATTCACTGGCGAAGCCTCCAGAACTCACTTTCTGGTACGCTTGACGGCAGGTTAACTACACGCTCCTCCAACCAGTGAGAGTTTTTCAGTCCATCGTGCTGGCAATGTTTGAACATTTCAAGAGAACTCATTAGACGCCAAATTGGTCGTGTCATCACGCCATTTGCGTTTGTATATTTCAGAAACTCATCGCGTTGCTCACGAGACTCCAATTGTATAGCATTCAACCAAAAATTAGGCTGAGTTCCAGCCGGAGCATCAACGAAATGTACCTTGTGTTCACTGCAAAACTGGCGATAGCTGTTGGCAATTTCAGACTTAATCCTAAGCATTACTTCCAACTTCTCCATCTGGGCGCAACCTAGTGCAGCGTTCAAGTTTGGCAGTCTATAGTTGTAACCGATTTGATCATGGGTAAACTCATACGGGTGCGGGACTTTAGCCGTCGTCGTGAGGTGCTTGGCTGATTTCGACAGATGTTCATCACTAGTAACAATCATGCCGCCGCCACCAGTGGTAATAATCTTATTGCCATTAAAACTATATGTGGCTGATTCTCCAAACGTACCCGTGTGACGCCATCCAGAGTGCGTGTTGACGAAACTTCCCAAAGACTCGGCGGCATCCTCAATTAACGCAATACCCCACGTTGCACAAACATCCGCAATCTGTTGAATGCGGCAAGGTAGACCAAAGGTATGCATAGGGACGCAAGCAACAAGTCGAGCACCGGTGTTTTTGTTCCACGCTCCCTCTGCACGACGCTCAGCGTTGTCATTGAGCCAGGACTGCAATGCGTCAGGACTCATTCCCAAGGTGCCACAATCAACGTCTATGAAGACAGGTTCTGCGCCCGCATAAGAGATCGCGTTGCAGGTAGCAACAAATGTCAGTGCTTGGCTGATAACTTCATCTCCGGGCTTAGCCCCAGCTACTTTTAAAGCAATATGAAGTGCCGCGGTGCCATTTACTGTCGCTACAGCGAACCGCCCTCCGGTATACTCGCCAATTCTTTGTTCAAACTCGGTAACTTTTGCTCCTATAGAAGAGACGAAATTCGAGTCGATACATTCACTTAGATACTGCTTTTCTCTACCCTCAAATACAGGACGGTGAAGCGGCAGAGACTCAGGGCCATACAAATCCCTGATAAGGCTGACCAATTGATGTTCAGTGTCATTGACCATACGTGTATCTCAAACAACCTAGCTAACTATAAAGAATTGAATACTTTGGCAAACCGCTCTACACCTGCACTGAGCGATAGATTTTTTTGATAATAACGTTTCGCGTTGTCGCCCAAGGCAACCAACTGAGAATTGCTGAGCCTTGACATCTTAAGAGCGGCATTGACTATACTACGTGCGTTTTCTGATTCTGCGATAAAACCGCAATCGGCTTCACGAACCAAATTCGCGGCGTCACCATCTACAGCCATAATTACAGGCTTACCCACTACCATATATGCCTGTGTTTTAGACGGAATTGTAATTTTGAAAAGCGGATCTACTCGCAAATGCACAAGTAGTGCATCCGCAGCGCCTAATAGAGCGCCTACTTGATTCATACGAACAGGCGGCAGGAATAGAACATTATCCAGATTCATATCCCTACATTTTTTTTTAAGCCTTGCCACGTCAACGCCACCCCCTAACATAATGAAACTAATTTTGTCAGGGTAACTTTGTAATAGCTCTGCAGCGTCGAGGACAGCATCTAGAGCTTGTGCCACCCCCATATTCCCAGCAAACAGAATGCGAAATCGATCATTCTCTGGAAAAACATCAGGGATAGTGCCTTCAGGCTCCATTAAAGATTTCTCATCTGCCCAGTTGAAGATCACATCAATCTTGGTTTCCGCCACTCCACGCTCAATAAGCAATCTCTTGAAACCCGGTGAAAGTACAACTATACGGGTTACTCGTGCGTACACCCATGTGCAGATTATAGAAACGACCTTAAGGGCCGTGCGGCTGCGAATCATTCCGGTCGCTTTTAACGTATCTGGCCACATATCCTGTATGTCGTATACCACGGGTATTCGTCTAAAAAGACGAATGAAACCAGCAGCTATACCGACAGTTAACGGCGGATGATATGCGTAAACAACATCTGCGCGTTTTGCGAAGAACAAACCATAGATCAGTATTGAAAAAGCGAAGCTTAGATAGTTCAAAATTCTTCTAAAAGCCGACTGATCGTGACTAGGATAAAGAGGAACGCGCGTGATGTGCACCCCATCAATAACCTCGCGTTGCAAGATTTTAATTCGATACCCAGGGTAAATGTATCCACCGGGATAATTAGGAAAGCCCGTTAATACTTCCACCTCAAACCCTTGTTTAACAAGTTCGCGCGCAAACACTAAGCCTTTCAACGTGGGCTCAGGGTCAAACCATTGAGTAATCAATAGAATACGGCGTGCCATTGCGCGATTTCGCTCTTAGTACTTTTTCCAGACGACCCGGTTCACATAGTCAGTGTAACTATGAAGAATACGCACCACCTTGTCAGACACATTCGGCGTGCTATAGTCGGCAACCAGTCTTAGCGTTCTGTCGTCACCCCTGCCCTGCGACTCCAGCACGGCAAGCGCCTGCATGACTCTTTCCGCACCCAATCCCACCATCATCACGGCCGCTTCTTCCATACCTTCCGGTCGCTCGTGGGCCTCACGAATATTCAATGCGGGAAAGTTGAGTATGGACGACTCTTCATTGATGGTGCCGCTGTCCGACAACACAGCCTTGGCAGAAATCTGTAACTTGTTGTAGTCGGTAAAACCCAACGGTTTCAGAAGCCGCACAAGAGGGTTGAACCGGGCATTGAGTGTATCAATACGTTTTTGCGTACGAGGATGTGTCGTCACAATCACCGGCAATTGATAGGTGTCGGCGATGGTATTGAGGGTGGCAACCAGATTGGTGAAATTGCGATCTGAGTCTATATTCTCTTCCCGGTGAGCGCTGACCACAAAATATTTGCCATCATCCAGACCCAGGCGATCCAGTACATCCGAAGATTCAATCTTGGGCAGATAGTGGTGCAGCACTTCGAACATCGGACTGCCGGTTTTGACAACCATATCCGGTGACAGGCCTTCACGCAGCAGATAGTCGCGGGCAATGGTGCTGTAAGGCATATTGATATCAGCCGTGTGATCAACAATACGGCGATTGATCTCTTCGGGCACCCGCATATCAAAACAACGATTGCCCGCCTCCATGTGAAATGTCGGGATCTTGCGTCGCTTGGCCGGAATCACCGACATGCAGCTATTGGTATCACCGAGCACCAACATGCAGTCCGGTGCCACCTTGGCCAACACCGCATCCACCGCGATAATGACATTACCGATGGTTTCCGCGCCATTGGCACCGGCTGCTTCCAGAAAAAAGTCGGGTTTACGGATACCCAGATCATCAAAAAAAATCTGGTTCAACTCATAGTCGTAATTCTGCCCGGTGTGCACCAGGATATGCTCGCAACACTCATCGAGTCTGGCCAGTACACGGGACAGCCTGATAATTTCCGGCCGGGTACCAACAACGGAGACAACTTTAAGTTTTTTCATGCGCAACCTTGCTTGTGATGGTGTCCGGGCGATCCCGGTCGAATATCTCATTGGCCCACAACATGACTATCATCTCTGTTGAACCAATATTGGTAATATCGTGGGTCCACCCGGGAACCGTCTCCACAATCTGCGGTTTGTCACCATCGGTGTCCAGATAAAATGTTTCATCGGTGTACATATGACGAAAACCAAACCGGGCCTGGCCTTTGATCACCAGGAATTTTTCCGTTTTGCTGTGATGGTAATGCCCCCCACGTGTGATGCCCGGGTGCGCCGTGAAAAACGAAAACTGCCCCGCATCGGGCGTCTTAAGCATTTCCACAAACACCCCGCGCTCATCGCCATGCACTGGCAGATCGTACACGAACCGGTCTGTGGGCAGGTAGCTGACATAGGTGGCATACAGGGCCCGCACAAAACCGGTGCCGACACGCTCAGACACTAACGACGTACGGCAATTGCCAAAGGCCTTGGTCTGCTCAGCCAGCGCGCCAAGCGAGACCTCATACACCGGGGCAACTGCCTGCAACTGGTATCCGGTGCCCGGCGCCCGCAGCCAATCAATGAAGGCATTAACCACGTCATCGATATACACCAGTTTGATTTCATGGGCTGGATCACTGATCTGAATCGGCAGATCATTTGCCAGGTTATGACAGAAGGTGGCAACCACCGAGTTGTAGTTGGGTCTGCACCACTTACCAAAGACACCGGGCAGGCGATAGACCGCTACCGGATTGCCGCCATCCCGCGCCAACGCCTGCACTGCCTGCTCAGCAGCCAGTTTGCTCTTGCCATAGGGGTTGTCCAGTTCAGCCTGCGCAGACGATGCCAGTATCATGGGTATGGACTTGCCGGCGGCGCTGATGGCATCACACAACGCGTGAGTCAGACCCACGTTGACCTGCTCGAATGCGGCCGGATCCTGCGGCCGGTTTTCGCCCGCCAGATGCACCACCGCGTCCGCATCGGCTACCAGGCCGGTGAGATCATCTCTGGAATTACTGCGGGTAAAAGGGATAACCGATACCGATGCCTCTTCACTCAGGCGCAGACAAAGATTCTTGCCGATAAAACCCTCTGCGCCGGTTACCAATACGTTCATCTTAAGCCTCAGGTTCGACATGTGAACCCGCCACAATAGCCTTGATGAAATCCAGTTTCATCAATAGCTGCTTCATGCCGTCAACATCAAGGCGCGTGGTATTGTCAGAGTTGTAGTCTTCGGCACTGGAAATACGGGTCTCACCCAGTTCAACATACTTCTCGTAATTCAGATCACGCTGATCCGGCGGTATCCGATAATAGTCACCCAGATCAGCCGCACCGGCCATCTCTTCGCGCGTCAGCAGCGCTTCAAAGCGTTTTTCGCCATGGCGCGTACCAATGGTGCGGATATCGTGGTCAGGCACCTGCAATAACGAAGTCAGCGCCTGGGCCAGCGTTTCGATGGTGGACGCCGGTGCCTTCTGCACAAATATGTCGCCAGGATTGCCATGCTCAAAGGCAAACAGCACCAGGTTCACCGCATCATCCAGCGTCATCATGAAACGGGTCATAGTCGGATCGGTAATGGAAATCGGCCGGCCACTGCGAATCTGTTCAACAAACAACGGAATGACGGAGCCCCTGGAGGCCATCACGTTGCCGTAACGCGTCGCACAGATAATGGTTGAACGGCTGCTTCTGGACTTGGCGACCGCCACTTTCTCCATCATCGCCTTGGAGATACCCATGGCATTGATGGGATAAACCGCCTTGTCAGTACTCAGGCAGATAACGCGCTCTACCTCGCAGTTTATCGCGGCCTCCAGCACATTCTCAGTGCCCAGCACATTGGTCTTGACCGCCTCCAGAGGGTGGAACTCGCAGGAAGGCACCTGCTTAAGTGCCGCCGCATGAAAAACATAGTCAACCCCGCGCATGGCACTGAGCACGGAATTGTAGTCGCGCACATCACCGATATAGAACTTGAGCCGCGGGGACGGATACTTTTTACGCATATCATCCTGCTTTTTTTCGTCACGGCTCAGGATGCGAATTTCGCTGATATCAGAATCAAGGAATCGCCTTAAGACAGCGTTGCCAAAAGAGCCTGTACCACCAGTAATTAGCAGCTTCTTCCTATTAAACATAATCAAACTCTACTGTGTACTAACTTGAGACAGTATTCTAGCTCATTAAACATATAGGTTTGGCAGTTGTTCCGGCCCTAAATCTACAACGTCACTGAGGATCACATACGAAGTATTGGAGTTTTCCTGCAAGCTCGGCATTAATTTATATACAGCCTAATTAAACAAGCGCAGTTTATAAAGTAAGTGTGAGCTTATGCAAGAGGCGCGGCAGTATAGCGCAAATTGGCACTTACAATCATCGAGCTACCAAACCAACCAAAAACCTTTTCATCTCTTTGGAGATCCGCCTTAAAGGTTGTACACACACAGGGAACGAAAAAAATCTACTACCGCTTATATCCAGACCGTTTTCGAAACGCAAAAAAGAACTAAAATATTGGGTCTGACTAACAGAGCCCTACTTAATGTCCTATAGAGGATAAACCTCTTGGATTTCTCTAAGACTTTTTTGACTTAACTTCCTCAATAGCCCTTTGAATTACGAGTGTCATTTTCTTAGCACCCATCTCAACTGAAAAATTATTGCGAGCAAAATCATAGCCATTGCTTGCAATACTTCTCAACACAGCTGGGCTGTCTAGAAGAGTAGTAAACGCTAGCATTAGATCTTCGATACTCTTGGGGGCAACCAACAGCGCCTGTTGCTTGTCCACAACGATATCCGGCACGGTCCCTACTCTACTTACAATTACAGCAATCTTAGAAGCCATAGCTTCGATAATTACATTTGGGAAGCCCTCAGCCCATGACGGAAGTACTAGAATATCTGCTTTTGACATTAACGCATTTTTTTCTGCACCCTCCACCCAACCAACGAATTTGACAACCCCCTCCATATTGTTATCTTTCACAAAGTCTCGAGCCTCCATTTCTGCATGCCCTCGGCCAGCAATCGTCAAAATGAAGCAGTAACGCTTCGAAAGAATCAACAAGGCATGCAACAGCTCAAATATCCCTTTCTCCTTCTCTAGCCAACCAAGAAAAAGCAACTGGGGTCTATGTCCAGGGATATACTCTGTTCGGCTACCCCCTATATCCAATAGCTCATTGGTAGCAGACCAGTTAAAAATAATTGGCGATTTAGATACATGAAAATCTAAAACATTGGTAGCAAAACGTTGCCACGAGGCGCCTTGACATAGGATATGCGTAGCACCTCTCATGGCTATTTTAACGCAGACTCGCCTAGGTCTTGATGCGCTTACAGAGTCAATCAGTCCAGCAGCTCTTGGAAAAAGGAACACTGGAATCATTAAAGTTTTTGCCAGCCAAGCCATCGTACCCTTTTCTAGAATACTCGCGCCATCAGCAGCAAATAGAAGTACGGCATCTGGCCTATGCCAAAAAAGAGACAAACTAAAACGAAGAAATCGTCGAAATGCGAAAAGAGAGCGGACAAATATTCTAGGCGGAGGATTGCTCCTTTGAGTGCTATCAATCAGGACAAGCTTAAAGCTCTCTTTAAACGATGAACTGACAAGAGTCTTGCAAGTTGTTGCAATACCTCCATATATTTTGGAATTGCCCGTGGGGAAAGAACCTACAATTAGCAGTTTAGGTTTCATCTGTCACTCGATAATCAATCAAATCGAATGAACGATTCTTGGGCAGATTTAACGTTACAAGAATAGTCTTTAAACTGGCATTCTTCATTGAGTGGACTATTTCCCTAACCAGTAATTTAAATTATAGCAATAACTTGAATACTTAAGACAAGTCACCTGTGCAGTGAGCTTGTTCAGTTTGTGGTAATATTTTCGTCGGACCTCGCCGAGATTTCATCCAATTTTCTCAATCTAGCAGATCTTCGACTCTAGGCATTTCGGCGCCTAATGAGTACCATCAAAAATAAAGGTTTCGAACTCTGTTACCATTCGAGCAATCGTTAGATTTTGCTCCGCATAATTTCGAGCATTCTGACCTAAAGTAGCCTTTTCAGTAGCGGTCATAGCTGTAAACTTTTCAAGTGTCGCGCAAATAGAATCTGATGACAATGGATCACAAAGTAGACCACGCACTCCATCTTCAATCAAGAACGGGTGGTCACATACATTTGATGCTATGACTGGCCGTCCAGCCATAAGAGCCTCACAGACGACATTGGGCAACCCTTCATATAGACTTACATGAATGAGCGAGTTGCAACTTGCCATAAGCTGAGGAATGTCCTCGCGTTCACCCAGCCACCGCCATCGGGCAGAAACTTGAGGATTTTCGCCTAACAATCTATCCATCTCCGCCCGGGTTTGGAGTGATTGCGGGTCAGTTTCCTGTCGACCCACCCAAGATACTGACGGAGCATAGCCGTTCCTCTGATGAAACAGCACTAACGCTTTAACCAGTCGAACGCCGTTCTTTCCGGCATTAATTCTGCCAACAACTAGGAATGCAACAACTTTATCTTTCTTATAGTGATCTGGCTGATCTTCTGTAGCCAATAGTGGATATCCATTATAGATAACGTGAGTTTTATAGCGCAAATGGCCATGACTCCTCAGCCAATTTGCATGAGAGTGAGAGTTAGCTACAACTGTATCGGCCCATATATGCAGATACCTGGGAATCTTTCTAAAAAGTGACCTGGACTCCTGAGTATATGAGCTTCTTTCACTGACAATCGATTTTAACTTTGGTCGTGAAATCATTATCGCAAGTTCAACATAAATATTGGGTGCACTCAGAAAGCTTATAACTGCTTTATACTTCCCTGATCGCATGAGAGTAATTAGCTTACCAAGGACCTTGAAGGAAAAACCTTTACTTTTGTGTACCTCATAAACAGGAATACCTGCCGCACCAAGCTCCCCCTTGAAAAAACGCAATTCGGGAAAATATATTAGTAGCTCTACATCATGGCCTTTGGCTTTTAAGCCGATCGCAAGATTGACCATTTGGCGCTGGGCACCACCCGACCCCAATGAATCGATGACACAAAGAATTTTCATCAATTTCTCACAATAGCTTCAATATGAGCCAAAGCGCGTGTACCAATATCACACCGCTCGCAAATAAAATAAAAAATATCTTGTATTGTCGCCAAACATGGAACTCGCGCAAATCCGGCACTGTTGACAACACGAGTATTGGCATCAGGAAAGCTCCGAAATGTCTTGTTTCCAGCGATGTCGCTGCAATTGAGACAGTGAATCCTGCCGCTAGAAACAGGATAAACAATAGTGCAGGAGTACGTTCTTTCTTATCTTTCATCAGTTGGATCACAGCAATCAAGAGCAATGGTGAAACGAAATATAGGTAAATGACATTCACTGACTTGAAGAGATTGTAAGCGCTTTCCAGTTGAAATCCTGACCAAAATGGGATTGGAAATACAAATAAATAAGCGCTACCCAAAATCAGACGAATGGGCATGGGCTGGTTAACGATAAGCGTCATTCCAAGAGAATCCGAGCTCTGCTGTGCATTAGCCAAGTCAGTGTAACCTGCTTGCCTGAGATTTATAACGTTTTGTAGCTCGGCCCCGTAAGCCTGATACAACGTCATGGCCGCGAATGCACCTAACACCATTAGCCCGTGCACCACAAATCGCCGACGTGGCTCAATGCGGCCCAGATACAAGGCAATTATCGCCGCAAATGCCATAGCAACAGGCACAAACACAAACTCCCCTCGAAGAAAACCCAGAAACAGAAGTCCGAGAAAACTCCATCCTATTATTAGACCCAGCCGTAAGCCGATGTCTGGGCGCATCATAAAGGTAAGCCAAGCATAAAAAAGCACAGACACGGCTAATAGAACAACGGAGTCGCGAAGGTGAATTCCTGCAAAAAGCCAAAAAAGACCACATGCAGAAACCAACAACGTCAACCGTCGAAAGCGATAATCGTCGTTGCCAAACAACTGGCGAATCATCTTAATACCAATGACCCCAGTCAAAGAGACGGCTGTAATGTTGACGGTAGTCCCTATGTAGCGCGCCTTCTCAAAGCCTAACGCAGCAAAAAAATCATAGACGGAACGCCACAGCACAATACCCAAAGCACCTTCATGCGCCACTTGGATTTGTATCATCGACAGGCCTCTTGCATCAGAAGTGGCCATATTAAAAAATCCAGCGGGATCACTGAATAGCTGACCAGCATCCTGAAATTGGTTGGCATATATTGCCGCAATACCCGCCATAAAAAACCCAACGCTAAACACCCGGCAGAACATACGCCGCTCGGGCAGGCCTCCCAGCGGGCTTACAATAAGCAGCGAATAAATAGAAAGAAAGAATATTGCCGCGACGAGTATCGGAGCTAAAGACATATACGAAAAAGCATTGACTATAGCGGCAAGGTAGAACATGCCGACAGTAACAACGTTAACACGACCAGATAGACCTGCTCGTATAGGTACGGCCGCTCGAATAGTATTCATACGCTCCGCACTCACAAAAACCTGATCACCCATTATTCTCTAACCAAGCCTGCCACATCAGCACCAGCCAAAGACTGTCCTTCCAGTTATTACTACCATTAATATGTTGATCCCAGCGACTACGAACAGCTTTAACATCCAAATAGCCCTGATCACGCAAGCGCTGAGGATTTAACAATTCTTCTGCCCATTCGCGCAAAGGGCCTCGCAACCAGAGATCAACGGGTACTCCAAAGCCTTTCTTCGGGCGATCAATTAATTCACGTGGTATATGGCGATATAACACTTGCCGAAGCAACCATTTCCCGTGAACATCACGTACCTTCATATCATAAGGTAGACTCCAAGCCAGCTCGATTACTCGGTGATCAAGCAAGGGGACTCGAGTTTCCAAACTAACCGACATTGCAGCACGATCAACCTTGACTAGTATGTCATCTGGCAAATATGTGACGCTATCGATAGCCATCATGCGCTGGACGGATTCGGGAATACAATTGACCTGATCATCGCTGTAACCATATTTCAATTTCGGGCTATGTTGCAACACTGGTGGCGTGTTCCATTGACTGATCATTGTACGGTAGTAAGCGTTCTGTGTTTCGGATTCGATTAAGCTGGCAGCTAAACAACACCTGGCAGCGACAGACTTACGTATCGGTAAACCCATTGCATTTGTGAATTGCTGCGAGCATCTATCAATAAATCTAGGGAGCGACGAACGCAAAGCAGCTGCGGTCGTCGGCTGCATTACTCTGGGAATGCGGCGGCAGCTACGCCATAGATTCTCCGCTTTCTGATTGAAATAGCGCCCATATCCTCCGAACAGCTCATCACCGCCATCACCACTCAATGAAACCGTCACATGTTCGCGCGCCATCCTGGATACAAGATATGTGGGAATCCCTGAAGAATCACCAAATGGCTCGTCATAGATATTGGTAAGGCGCGGAATTACATCCCGCGCCTGTTCAGACCTAACATATAACTCGGTGTGCTCGGTGCCCAAATGCTTGGCGATAGCCTTCGCGTGTTCGGCTTCGTTGTAACCAGCCGCATCAAATCCAATCGTAAATGTTTTTACAGGTCGCGCCGACTGAGATTGCATCAGAGCCACAACGGTCGACGAGTCAATACCACCGGAAAGGAAAGCACCCAAAGGGACATCGGCTATGCTTTGGCCAGAAATAGCTACACTAAGCTGTCGTTCAAGCGCATCAATGGCATCAATGTCAGAACCAACGAAAGGCTCAGACTGGCCGCGGATAATAGCTTGGCTTAATGACCAATATGAGGTTGGCTCTGGCAAGGTATCCCGATTTTTGGCATCAAAACTTACCCAAGTCCCTGGCAACAATTTTCGAACACCACGCCAAATACTCCATGGCGCCGGAATATAACCATGCGTGAGATAAAGTGTTAACACATCACGCTCGATATCATTCTCAAATGACGGATGTCTACGAAGCGCTTTTAGTTCCGACCCAAAAAGTAACGTTCCTTGCTGCCATCCGTAGTACAATGGCTTCTCACCCATACGATCGCGGGCAAGTGAAAGTGATCGCTCTTGCCGATCCCAAAGTGCTAAAGCAAACATTCCCGCCGCTTTCTTTAGCGCCTCCTCCAGACCCAATAATTCAATCGTAGCCAGCAGGGTTTCGGTATCCGAAGTGCCACGCCAGTGTCCAAAGTTCAACCCATCAATTTCGGACCGCATCTCCTGATGATTGTAGATCTCTCCATTGAACGCAATCACATAGCGACCTGTAGTTGAAACCATCGGTTGATGGCCCAAAGCCGAGAGATCCAAAATAGACAATCGTCTGTGTCCCAATGCAATACCAGCATCGCCATCGAGCCAGATTCCGGCATCATCAGGCCCTCGATGCCCAAGACGATCACGCATTGCGATAATCGTGGATTCAGCTAAACTAGGATCAAATCCCGCTGCATTAAAAAAACCGGTTATGCCGCACATATGGGGGGGGTTAAATTAAGTCCTTTCTAAAAACCATCTGATGACAACCAAGACTTGTAGCCTCTTCGCCTCGTTCAAGGGTAAATCCACGTGCCTTAGCGTACTCCATCAGCAAATCATATCGAGCGAACTCGTAAGGAAATCCCCCCATCCAATCGATCAGATCATGCGAAAGACTCATGCCACGATTCTTTTTATATCCCAACAGCGGGCTGATAGCTGTCATAGGCTGCAATTTAATCGTATATTTTAGAATATTAATAATATTTGCAACTAAGCCAAGAAGGTACGCATAAATCATATTTATCGGACGCGGGAGTTTGTTGTAGATAAACTTCACTAACCACCAAATATGCGACTTTATACCTTGATCATTGTAAATTGCCAAATAAAGTTTACCCCCATTTGCAACTCTCGCGATCGCGTTTTCAATACCTAGCCACATTGCGCCAGTATGATGTAAAACGCCCCATGAGTAGACAACGTCAAACTTGCCAAGCGATTGCAAGTAGGTCGCATCCAATGCACTCCCCTGCTCCACTTTCCACTCTAAATCATGGGGGAAGTAACGTCGTCGCAACTCTTCAGTGCAGGCGACCGACTTAGGATCGTAATCAAAAGAATGTACTTTCGCGCCTAAGCTTCGCGCGGCCAAGCTGAAAAGGCCGCTACCTGACCCAATATCCAGAAACGTTTTGTCGTTCAAGGCGTCTACGTTTAGCATAAAGCGAAGCGATCGCTCGGCCTCAACGATTCGTTCAGCATCAAGAACCGTTAGGAAATTGGACCAATTATCACCGAAAGAAAATCTCTTCTTTTCGTCAAAAACTGTCATAGACAAAAACCTATTACTTGTGACATTAACATTTAACTATATTAGTTCAATAATCAGCTACTATTCGAATGCGTTACGGCCTACTACAGTGAACGCCCAAGCCCCTACCCTAAGAGTAGTGAAACTTAAACTCGAATCAATGTTGACAGCAGCACTGTTGTATATGCCAATCGAGACTGTCAAGAATCCCTATGAGCTTTCAAACTACTATAACAATGACGGGTTGTATTGCCATTAAAAAAATCACGTGAATACATTTCGAGGAAAGCCATAACGCGACTTCTGCTTTTATGATTTTCTCTAGCGAACCACCAGCCGTAATAACTAGTAGGAACGTTTAAAAATCGACACATCTGGCGGATGGAAAATTCATCGCGACAACTTTGGATCGCCTAATACTTCAGGTCAACTCCCTAAGAAAGAACGTTGCCGTTGGGCGTAAAATTTCACGCGGGCCACTGCGCGCATGAGATTGGCGACTTCCTCATCTCGCGGATGGCCTGACCGCTAAAGCTTGTTGGCCTGCAACGTCGGCTTGTCGCCGCAAGCGTCTCAAAAGATTACCTTATAAAATCGATCTGACTAGTCGTAATCGCAAAAACGCAATCAAACCTCGACGCTCTTCCGGATTAAAGAGTACGGACCAACCCATACACAATACAGCAATCATTCCAGTTATCATTGCAATGTTATAGGCAACTGCTCCCCAATGATGCTCTAACCACTTAGCCAGAAGACCAAAGAGCAGAGTCAGCCCTAGAATTTTAACTACCGGCGAATAGTGCCAGGGTAACGGATATACTCGCTGTGCCAGCCACGAAGCGACAATAGCTTTCACTATGTGACCGATCATCACTCCCAGTCCCACGCCGAGAAGGCCAAAATGTGGCGCGAGCAACATAATGCTAGCTAGCGTTGCGATGACAGCTAAGAAATAGGCGTACAAATTTAGATAGCTGCGTTTGGCAATACTGACGCCGATTTCGGTAATCCAGCTTGTGGCTTGAATCGCTAAGCCCATCACAAGAGGGAATACTAGGACTACCGCCCCGATATAGCGATCAGTCGCCAATAATTTGATCAGCGGCTGCGCCATCAACGTCAAAACGCAAACGATGACACACATACCTAAGACGAAAAATTTTAGCACCAAGTTATAAGTCTCACCGGCATCTTCCTGTTTATAGAGCGACAACGAAAAAGGCCCCCATGCCGTCTGAAAAGCAGTCACTGCTAACCCGACCAGCATTGCGATCTTGGTACCCGCAGCATATAGGCCCAACTCTTCCGCACCCAATAACTGATCAATAATCGTTCGCTCTAGAGTCGGAGAAAGTCCCGCCAAGACACAAATTACTCCAAAGGGCATAGCATAAGGCAGCATTTCGTAAATGCGCTTGAAATCTCGTGGGCGGGCTAACCATCTACGAACAAAAAACAGCCCTAGCGCACCAAACACGATACTCGTACACAGGGTGACCACCAACACACCCTGAATTCCGACATCCATCAGCAATACAGCGACGACCAGCAACGAGGTCTGCACAAGCGTGAAGCCTAGCGACATTGTGAGAAACTGAGCACGTGCAAAAGTCCATTTGAGAAGATTTTGCGAAAAATTGATCAGCATTAGAAACGGTAGTTGCATCAGCACGATCTTGAAGAGCCGTACGCTCTCCGGTGCCTCTACCAATAAGTTAGCAAACCATTCTGCACCCCACCAAAGCAATGGCAGGAGCAATGAAAGCCCAGCTAATTGGAACGCCAGCGACTGTGAGATGAGCTGACAACGGACAACCCTGTCTTCATATTCGTAAAAGTAGCGAGCCACCGCCGAATCCTGGCCGAAGATAAACAAAATGGCCAAAAAGCTAGAAAGCACCATGAAGTAATCAAGCACCCCATAATCTGCTACGGAAAAATGTCTTGCTAGCATCGGGAACGTAATCAGCGCGAAGGCTTTGCTGATCGCGGCCGCCCCACCATATAGAACGGAGTCTCTCAATAGGAAGCTGAGGCGGTCGCGTTGAGAGAGACCCACTGGGGTAGGAATTTTCACCTCGGGTATGTGTGCGTAGTTTTGGTCTGACGGTCATATTTCTCAGCACTTTCGTCCATTCGCGGCGCCATGAGAATATCTAACCACTTCCTAGCCAGACCGATGCCATTGTAGCGATTGAACCATATCTTGGCGTTTTGCCCTATCTCCTCACACTTTTCAGGCTTATCCGCCATTTCTAACAGATGGACGAGAATATCTTCTTGTGCACGCACTGGTAACATTGGCGGTTGAGGGTAACCGTAAATCTGTTCGAACTCCCCCAACTCAAAATTAAATCCTTGCAACAAAGGCTTTCCGCTCGCCAAGGCTTCCCAGCCAGTGCCACCCCAAATCATCTTCGGCACATCGTAAAATTCTCCACAACCAACGGAGACTCGAGACAACACCCACAGCAACTCTCGACGTCCCATTTTGGGAAGCCATTCGATACAATCCGCAATACCAAGCTCCTTCGCTAGCTGTTTTGTCGGTCCAACATCAGGCCCGTACTCAATTATCAGCAATAATGGTTTCAATTCAGGTCGCGCCAACACAAGTTGCGCAAAGGCATGGATTAACCACTGAGTGTTCTTGCTTTCAAGCCGCCAATCTTCATCTGAAAACTGTCCGTTGTTCTTCCACATCAGTCGTGATTGGTGAAATATGCTAAAGGATGTGCTTCTGATCAATCCCGCGATTCTGTGCAAATTTTCCGTGGGAGCGAGATCAGGCAGCCGCTCTCTGTTATAAACCGAAGGAGTGTTAAGAACTCGAGGAGTTACCCCAATAGATAGAAAAGTATCTTGCGTCACAGCCATTTCTGAATTTACCGAATTGAACGCGGACATTACGCCTTTGGCCTGCCGCTCAGCGACTTTCCGTCGAATTAAATTGAAATATTTACTCCCCGTTGAAAATTGAGCAACGAATTCACCGGTCTCTAAAAATTCCACTCCGGTGGAATAAGGATAAAATATATCCAAACGGAGGTTTGCCCTGAGTAACGTTGCTGGACTAATGCCAGACGCAACCAACCGATCGAACCCCGTATATGCATTCCGAATTTGCCTGCGTGATACGCACTGCGCCCAGCCCTCTTGTAAGCCAAGGCATGTTCGAAACATAGCACGACCGGCGACCAACCATGAGAGTGGGAAATCCAACGCTGACACAGGCGCATTTGGGATATTTGTTTGAAGGATATAAGGCGCCCATTTCTCGATGTCCCAGGTATCGTATTCAGGTTTGAAGTGGCTAATCGTGCCTTGCCCGTCGTTGATGTACAACAATAAATGGGCATCCACTCCCAAGTCGCGGAAATACCGCATCAAAGCAAAGTTATTGTTATTCATGTTTCCGATCAGGCCAATCTTCATTGCAGCGCTTCTTCCAATTTTTTCCGATCAGGAAAGCTCACCAAGACACCCATCCCCTTTCTCTGAAACACGACCATACTACCCAAAGCTACAGCGGAAGCATGCGCTTCTTTGACTACTTCGCGAACATGCGCGATCGTTCCTGCACCGCCATGCGCGATGACCGGGATAGAAACCGCGTCGGTAACACGCCTGACTAAGTCCAGGTCAAAACCTTGCCAAGTACCTTCGCGATCGATGGAAGTGAGTAGAATTTCACCTGCACCTCGTTCTTCTACTTCTTTGGCCCATTCTACTGGGTCGCGCCTAATTTTGCGTCGTCCAGCGTCGGTGCGTAGACTAAACTTTCCCAGAAATCCTGATTTTACGTCAATGGAGGCTATTACCGCCTGACTGCCATACTGACGGGCAATTTCGGTGATCAACGTGGGATTCTCGATTGCGCCGGAGTTTACTGATATCTTTTCAAAGCCAATGTCAAATACTGATTTTGCATCAGCTAACGAGCGGACCCCTCCTCCGTATCCCAAAGGCATAAAGCATTCGTTGGCCATTTCTGCCAACACCTTCAAGTTCGGGCTACGTTGCTCTCTTGAGGCAGTAATATCGAGGAATAGCAGCTCGTCCACCTCTAATTCGTTAAAAATTCGCACAGTATTGGCAGGATCACCGACATATTTGAATTTCCCAAACCTCAAAGTCTTGACTAGGTTTTCGTTGCGCAGAAGTAGTACGGGAATAACTCGGGTTCGGAGCATAATTATAGTTCCGCAAAGTTTTTTAATATCTGCAAACCGAAACGATGACTTTTCTCCGGGTGGAACTGCACACCGTAAATGTTATCGCTGCCAATGGCGGAGTCAAAATCAATACCGTAACGCGTTCGCATTAGAGAGAAAGTGGAGTCATCCACGTGAACGCAATAGGAATGCACGAAGTAGTAACGTGGCTCACTGCCCACCTCGGCCGTGAGCATATTGGGTGTGCGAGGCTGTGCTATATTCCAACCCATGTGCGGTACTTTGAGGCCGCTACCTTTTGGAAACCTAGTGGTGTCACCAGGTATCCAACCTAATCCCGACAATTTACCTTCCTCGCTGCCTCGGGTAAGTAATTGCATGCCTAAACACACACCGAGGACAGGAATACGTTCACGCAGCGCTTTCTGTTGCAGCACCTCACGCAGCCCTGGCGTATTGTTTATGCGCTGCATCGCGGCATCAAACGCCCCGACTCCAGGCAAAACTAACTTGTCGGCATGTTGAATGGCCTCAGGATCGATTTCAACGCGGGCCTTGACGCCAATGCGTTTAAACATGTTGAGCATAGAGCCTATATTGCCCATGCCATAGTCGACGATAGTAATCATTTGGTGGTATCTACCGGAAAGCAGTACTTTAAATAGAAACTCATGGGAACAATATTCGCTTTCGCCAAAATACGGAACATTGGCCTCAGCATCTCGAAACGCTTCTTGTAGGTCGGGTAGGACCACCAAAAAGTAGGAGGCTTTTTCATCACACTCTCATACTCTTCGCGTGTCATACCAAGCCGGCGAATAAAGTAGTCAATCAATTCTGGATCCGATGCTGGAGGTCGGGCATATTCCGCCATCGCTTCATCGCGATCCATCTTGCCTTGTCGACACAGGGCAGAAAGTACCAGATTACGATAGTCTAACCCGAATTTAGTTGGAAGATATGTGCTAATTGAATAAGCGACGAGTCGGTTTTCGAGGTGATGACCTCCATAGTAGGTCCAGTCGCACGTATCCTGTAGAAAACCCCTCGCTTCTTCTTTGGAATACTGCAAATACCAATAAGGTCGTATTTTCTGAATTCGACCGAACAGTGTCCATCGCATAAATTGAATAAACGTCATTAGTGGATAAGTCTTCATCCTGACACGCCCAAAACGCCTATGAATCTCAGCGATATACTTGCCATCGAAGTAGTTCTTCCCTATTGGCGAAACCCCCTCTTCAATAAACGAATGCCCCTCCAAAACATACTTTACGCCGTGCTCTTTTGCGGCTCTATAAAGAACTTCTGCCAAAGCAAGATCAGTTGGAGTTCCTAGCTCAGGTACAGACGCGTAAAAGAATGATCTAAAAATATCATTCGACTCCTCGTTATCAACAACATAGGTATACAAATCTACTTCAGTGTCAGATAGAACTTTCCTAATATTTTCAGATGCTACTGCGCTATTCCAAGTGTCATCGTAATGCACAGCTAGCGGTCTAAGACCATACTGCTTGGCTAGATACACCATGTAAGAAGAGTCTGTCCCCCCACTTACGCCAATAACACAGTCGTATTTCCTACCCTTACCTTTTCTTTTTATTTCCGAAATGATCGCCAACCATTTCTCCATACCTTTCTTATTACCAGTTCCATATTCTGCGATTAAATCTACGACTTGCTGACAGTAGTTACACACGCCAAAGCTATCGAATGCGATCCCCGGGACCTCTGAATCATATATACATCTTGAGCATGTGATGGTTGACTTGTTCATACATATATCTTTCCTATTGTTGACGCGCTAAGCACCTGCTATGAAACGCTCTCGGCGCACTCTGGCTTGCGCAAAGCCTGACGAAGTTAATTTATACTCTAGGTCATCCACCATACTGGGATTCCCGCACAAATAAATGATATCGGAGATGGGATCCAGATCCTCATCCTCCAAAACACTCTGTACATGCCCCCCCTCTCCCACGACTGAAGATTGATGGGTTCATCGTCACTATAACAGCAGGTGAATTGAAACGATTCGCTCCTAGTTGCCGCCGCGCTAAATTCATCTGCAAAAATTGCCTGGGTACGTGATCGTACTCCCAATATAACTTTAATTGTTGGCCACCCAAGATTCGCGCGCCGAAGCAGCTCTGGTAACATTGAACGATAAGGTATAACCCCAGTTCCTGTAGCTACCATGAACAGGCGTGCGGGCGGTTCATTGATAAGGATATGATTCCCGTAAGGGCCAGAAGCCTCTACGACATCGCCAACTTTCGTGCCGAACAAAACACCACTCACTCGCCCATCCAGTACCGACGAGACTACGATTTCAATAGCTGTCGTCTCACCGCAGCGAGTAGCAATGGAGTAGCTGCGACGAAAGCGTTCTCCATGATTATTGAAGCTTAATTGAATAAACTGACCTGGCTGAAAATCTAACTCGTCGAAATCAAGAGGGTCGAAAAAAAACTGCCGAACTCCAGGTGCCAGTTCAATTATATTTTGCAAAACAAGTCGGAAAGTTATGCTTTCAGAGCTGTAGGTTTTTCTCATAAATTATCCGTGGAGTTTCGGGCGGCCTTCGAAAAACACGATCAGACCGCCAATGCATTCGATAGCTCGATAGAGAGCAAGGCAGATTCAACTAGTTGCAGCAATACGATTACATAAGTCGGATATAATTTCGTTCTGAAAAAATAATCCTTTGCTAGCACCAATCCCTCCCAAGATAATTGTGGGCGGCAGCGATGCCGAGAGTTCTGCGCCCAGAGCCGTGAGTGCGCGCATATTTCGTACGGTTGGTGCAGGGAACCCCGACCCTAATTTTCGAGATTCGGCAAACTCAATCCCTGAAGACGCTATAATTCCAATCCGATGCAGCTGATTTACGAGTCGTTGAGGGTAAGTTGAATCTACGCTGTGCTGGCCGAGAACCTCAAAGGTTAGACGACGGTCAACTCTATTACCTGAGAACGCGCGATAATTAGTAACTCGATACCAATCACAGTCTGTGTCCAACCCGTACAAATAACAAAGATCGCTATCGCAGGGCTGCTCCAGCACGACGTTGACTACCCAATGTGGCATAGGACGGTCGAACCCTTTCCGATGCAGATCTACCCCAAGCATTTGGGCTGCGCCTATTACCCCTGTCGCCAGGATTATAAGGTCAGCACTGAGCGACCGGCTAAGCCCTTTGCCATCGATCATTTCGATAGAACGACGCGCAGTGTCCAGCGAGAGAATCGTCGCACCACACAGTAATTCGACATCTGCATCACATAACTGCTTTGCGACTCCATCCACGAATGCTCGCGAACCTCGGCTCCGAGAGTAGAAGCTACGTCGCGCGTGGCGCAGCTCCGCAGGAAGATCTCTTTGATTAGGGACTGACACAAGTGATCGGTACCGTTCGTCACACACTCTAGCCTCCCAGTCAGCATGGTCATCGACCACAACACGGGTCCAACCAGGTAGAAGCATTGCGAATCCCGCAAGTGCATCAGCTGGGTGCCCGTACGCTCGAGCTAATGTAGGCCCAACAATCTCTTCCGCAAACAAAGCGCCAAACCTCAAGCTAGCGGTTTCCAAAAGTGATGCTGTTCGCTCCACAGGGTTCAAAGTATGCTCAGCTGAGGCTATGTGTCCCCGTAGTGAAGCGACGACGTTGGCATCAACGACGCCCCCTCGGATATCTGGATAGTGCGTGTTGGTTTGTAAACGACCACGAAAAACTGCACCGGCGGTATCTCCTTCACCAACGGGGAAGTGGATCAAGTCATCTGTTGACACTGCGTTCAGCAAAATTTTGTCAATCTCAGTGTCTCCAGTCTCCTGAAAGATATGTGTCCCTAGATCGAAATAGAGTTCCTGATCATGGTAATCTACGCCGGCAAGCAGCCCACCTACTGACTCATTACGCTCGATGACGGTAATCTTGGCATCAGGCCGCGTTGAGCGCAGTTTCTTAGCTGCCATGAGTCCAGCCAACCCCCCACCAATGACAATGCATCTCATATATCAACCTCATATATGTTTTCTGGGCGCTTAATCTCACTGTCTTTCCAAGCGATCATGGTAAATTCGTAAGGTAACAGGTCGTGACGAAATTGGAATCGCCTCCCCAATTTCGTCACGCAAAAATCAGCTATCTCACCGACCGAAAAGTGCTGAGCATCTGCCTGCTGAAAATCAACAAAAGAACTAAGAAAATCGCAAACCAGCACATCTCCAGCAACGCTGAACAATTTCTCGATCCTGTGGAGGGCATACTCTTTTGACTTTGCGGTATCTGTGCTTGTACACAAATTAAACACACCACTGGAAAAGACGACATCATACATCCCATCGACATCCTCATCCGCATCGATGTGCATAAAGTTCGCACTTGGATACTTTTCACGACAAGCATCTATGAACTCGGGCAGAATATCTACACCAAAGTACTCGATCTCACAACCTGCTTCGACCAAGTACTGATACAAGTAGCCCAGACCACATCCATAATCTAGTACTCGGGCGCCTCTTCGCAAAACAAATGGATCAATCGCCCGAAATCGTAATTCATTACGCCCCTTTGGGGTCAACAACGATGCCGGGGAGTCACCGTGAACCCGAAAACTTTCTGCGTACTGGTTTTTAATGCGCTCGAATTGTTCGGTCATAGACAGTACCTAACTCTAATATAAATGTGAAATGCAATGAGCAGCGCTGGCCGCAAGCTCTCAATGAGAGCATGCTCAATCATGCAATTTAACTATCGACAAGGTGCGGGGGATGGGAAATTTTACACGTACTTGGAAAAATAACATTCCCGTACATATTACTCAGAGAGATCTAGCGCTGCGAAAGGCACGGTATAAAAGTAGGGGTAACCCTTAAGCAATACTTCTTTAGAAATAATACTTAACTCATTGATAGTATGGGAAACTTGCACATGGTAACGATAGGGGTAATCCGTTGTACCCCACCTCGATTTAAATTGATAAACACCTTTTTGACTTAGCCATGTTCCTCCCCAGTTCCAATGTCGTGACTCCCTCTCTAAAATTGCATCTCGCATAGCTGTGTAAATAAGCAGACTCAGCGGTTGATCACTGCGGTAAGCCTCTAGCGTAGCAGGGGTAAAATACTCCACCATATCTTTGAAATACAGTACCAGCAATGCCGAAACTATCCGCCCATTCTTTGATGCTGTGTAGATTCGATAATCCTCATCGTATCTAAATACTTTAGAGATCGCTATGAAAACATTTAGCGGTTTAGGAGATCCACCAATGCTCCTAATGTTATTATCGTGGATTTCATGAAGCGTTTTTAATGTGGACATTGAACCATCATGCGTTACCGAGAACCCACCCTTCTGACCTTTTCGGACCATATTCCGAGTCTTCTGATGCAGAATGCCAAACAACTCGTTGTCTAAACATTCCGCATTGGAAATATTTGGTAGATGCGTGATTTGCCCGATTCTTTCATCAAAAAAATTTGCACAGAATGCTTCGTATTTTTCTTCATTTTTCTCCAATGCCGCTTCAACAACCGTACTCGAAAAAGCATTAACGTCTGCGCATAGCGTGTTAAAGGCCACCAAGAGATCAGCAATAGCAGTACTATCTGCAGGCACCTTATATATAAAACCACCGTGGCTCCCGAAGAATGGCAATGAATTCACTACGGCACCATAAGGCCCCTTTTTCACAAAAACGGGTAGCGCTGCTACCATTTCATTGTTATTAAAAGCGCAGAGGTAGTGATCTTCAGCATCCGGCAAAATTTCCTTCAAAAATTCTCGGTAACGCAATGAATGATTAAACATACCAATCGGCGATTCAGCCAATAACTGTTCGTATTGCGACGCTAAATCTGGTGTATAGCGCATTACTATTCTGGACATAGCATTGATTCCAACGTTTTTTCCACCCGTTAGCAAAATATATTCATTAATGTCATAGGGCTGCGGCCAACTATCGTTGAGAGTGTGGAATTACGGAAGACTCACTCATAGGGTTTCGCTGAGCCACGCTTCAACATTCAAAAGTGACCAAATTAGAAGTCGCCTATTCTGCTCTCCATTAAGATGCTGTTCAATCAGTGGTGATACCGACTGGCGGTCCAAGACAGAGTAGATATTTGCCTTACCATTGAGCAGAGTACGCCTCACAAACTCAATACTTTCCCCCTTAAACCAACTAGCGTCAGGAGACGAAAAACCCTGCTTTTCTGCTCGGGTAATGTCCGATGGGATGTAACGCGACATCATATCCCTAAGTATCTGTTTTCCATCATTAGTTTTCTGGAAGTATTGGTTTTTTTTGTCTCCTACATCATTTTCATTTATCTTGATTGCTTCCGACAGATTATTAAGCTTCAAACCTACAGGGCAACGCATGGCAAAATTTACCAGATCGTTGTCCATGAATGGCACGCGATTTTCTAGACCATGTGCCATGCTTAATTTATCTTCTACTACAAAAAGCCCATGCAAGAACGTCTTTGCCTCGAAATAAAGCGAATGGTTTATATAATCTTCAGGTCGGGAAAGTTCGTTGTCATGTGTTGCAAATACATCTCTAAATATATCGCGTGTCCACACATGTTCAACATCCTTTTGAACTGGCGCAAACATGTCCTTCAGATGGCGATTATCAACTAATCGCTGCCAGTAAAGGTAATACTGATCAATGTAGTGTTCGAAGTTTTGACTGTTAGCCGCACGATAATACCGCCAGGGATACCCGCCAAACAGCTCGTCACCACCACTGCCTGATAACACCACCTTGACGAATTTGCTGGCAAGCTTGGCCGCGTAAAAGTTGGGGTAGCTTTGCCCGACTCGAGGTTCTTCAAGGTGCCAGGCTAGCTTTGGCAAGCAGCGTTCCATATCACCGGCTTTCAGGACCATCTCATAGTGCTCAGTTTTAAAACGGGCAGACATTGCTTCTGCTTTTGCTCTTTCATCGAATGCTAATTCAATTCCGGATGCTGAACTTAGATCAAAACCACAGGTGAAGGTTTTTAAGTAAGGAAACTGTTGGGCCGCTATGGCCGTGATGGAACCTGAATCCATGCCACCACTTAAATACGCGCCAAGTTCTACATCACTGACCAGTTGACGATTGACTGCCTGTTTAAACAAGCGATCAAGCTCTTCCAGGTATTCCTGCTTACTTGCAGGGTTCTCAGGTTCGCGAAAGCGATAATCCCAGTACTGAGTTTTTTCGACGACCTGCCTTTCCCCCTGAAATATCAGAAAATTTCCAGCTGGGAGTAGGTGCACACCTTCCAACAGAGTTTGATCTGTAAATATGTTCTGGAAGGTAAAATATTCAAGTAAAGCAGCTATGTTCAACGTCCGCTTAAAGCTGGGGTCCGCAGTAATCGCTTTCTGTTCAGAGCCAAACCAGAAATGCTTACCTTGCTTGGCATAGTACAAAGGCTTAATGCCATAACGATCACGAGCCAGCAAAAGTTTCTTTTCTTTTCGGTCCCATAATGCCAGCGCAAACATCCCATTAAATTTCAGCAGCGCATCCGTACCCCACAAAGACAGCGCATGCAAAACAACTTCGCTATCCGTATTACTTCTAAACCAGAACCCTTCAGCTTCCAGCTCTGCTCGCAACTCGCGAAAATTGTAGATCTCTCCGTTGTAGCTGAGTATATACCGATGATCGGCACTGACCATCGGCTGATGCCCGGCGGGGCTGAGGTCAATAATGGACAATCGTCTGTGCCCAATGCCTACATTCTCGTCTATCCAAAGGCCTTCGCCATCGGGCCCTCGATGCACAATCGCATCAGTCATCTTTTTAAGAATGACTGGTGAGACAGCTTCACCTTTCAGGTTGATCAGTCCAGCTATACCACACATTAGATCTTGTATTCCCTTACTTTTTCAATCACGTAGCTTTGTTCATCTTCCGTCATCCCATGAAACAGCGGAAACGAAATACTGCAATCATTAGCGGCATATGAACAAGGCATGTCAGAAGGTTTCAGCTTATACTTGTCCTGATAGAAACTCAGCATGTGTACAGCGTGTGTTGCGGGGCGCGTAGAAACACCAGCTTTTTGCAAGCTATCCATAAACTCATTGCGGGCGCTATTGACAGCTTGAATCTCACTCAGGTCACCAGATTCAATTGCTGCTTGAACTCGCTCCGGCATAAACAAACAGGGATAACTCTGGTAGCCGTGCTCACAGCTGTCAACATGTGCCGGTACGCGCAAGTAACTCAGATCGCCAAAAGCATCGTCGTATCGCACAGCCAGTGAGCGCCGCTCAGTAACTATGCCACCTGCCCGGCTCATCTGACTCGCGCCAAGAGCAGCCTGAATATCCGTCATACGCTGGTTATAGCCAGCCAATGGATGGTCTGCCAAAAGATAGGGTCGTGGGCCGAGATGGCGCTGCAAATCAGAAATCGCTGCACCATGGTCGCGAAGACGTCGCAATTGTTCAGCCACATCATCACGTTGCGTAGTGATCATTCCACCTTCACCTGTTGTTATGGCTTTGCGCGGGTGGAAACTGAAGCTGGCCGTATCGCCGAGCGTGCCAACGTGCTTGCCACCATAGGTGCCACCAAAGCCACAAGCGGCATCTTCGATCACCGCAATGTTATGGCGTTTTGCCAGTGCGTTGATAGCATTCATCTCTGCGGACAAACCAAAGAGATGCACGGGAATGATTGCTTTTGTTTTGCGGGAAACTTTGCTCTCAAGCTGAGTGATATCGATATTAAACGTATTCAGATCAATATCACAAAATACTACTTTGGCACCAACGTGTTCGACCACATTCGCGGTCGCCACCCAGGTGAAGGCAGGAACTATTACTTCATCACCAGGCTGGATACCGAGCGCCACCAGTGAAAGATGCAAGCCTGTGGTACAGGAGGTCACTGCAATGGAGTGCTTCGCACCCGTAAATTCAGACCACTTTTCTTCAAATTCACGCACTTTCGGACCTTGAACCAGCCATCCACTGCGTAGAGGCTCAAGTACACTTTGAATTTCGTCCTCAGTTAGGGACGTGCGGGCAATGGGGACATTCAGTTTAGTAGTCATTGCTCAGTACGCACCCTCATTGTCATCGCGCCAGGCGATCAACCTCAGCAGCCCCTCATCGAGCGCATACTTGTAGGTAAATCCAAGATCTTCTGCCGCCTTTTTCGGGCAACCAATTCTGTTTTGCACGAGACGTCGCGCATCATCTTCAGAGTACGGCTTATAGGTAACTTTAAGAGCTGATTTTTTCAACTGCAGAATCAGATCACATAGCTCCTTTATACTGGTTTGAACGCCGGATCCGACATTATAGAATTCGTCAGTGGCGCTGGCCTGTAATGCGAGTACATTGGATCGTGCAACATCCTCTACGTAGATAAAATCATAGGCCTGACTGCCATCTCCGTTTATGACTGGCGCTTCGTTTGCATCAATCTTGTTCAGCATAATAGGTACAACGCCTGTATAAGCTGCTGTCTGATCCTGATGCGGGCCATAGACGTTCATGTAGCGCAATCCGACATAATCCAGACCATAGCGATCATAAAACGCACGACACATTGCCTCACCAGCAATTTTAGTGGCGCCGTAGAAGTTACGATTTTTGAAAGGATGTTCTTCTGTCATTGGCACTTCAACCGCATCGCCATACACGGATGCAGACGAAGAATACACAAGACGCTTGATCTTGTGTCTGACACACGCCTCAAGCACGTTGAAGGTGCCTTCAACATTCACGTGAAAGGCGGTACGCGGGTAATCTTTACAGTGCAGCAACCACATGGCCGCAAGGTGTATCACATAGTCACAGCCGGCCATGGCGCTATCCAGGACATCAGTATCCCGTATGTCGGCACCATCCAGGAACAGCTTGCAGCGTGCATCTGTCATATAAGGAGTGAGATAGTCACGTTTGCCTCTGGCAAAATTGTCATACACAACAACTTCGCCAATATCGGTTTTTAGCAGTTCTGCAACGACATGACTGCCGATAAAACCAGCACCGCCTATAACAAGTACTCTAGCTCCACTCAAAGAATTCATGCTCTATTCCTGTTTCTAATATTTGACTATGCCAAGTTTTCGAATTGATCCATCTGTAATCGCTACTAGGCTTGTAACGCCGCCTGCAATTCTCTGACTATCCGGAATTGATCGGTTTCAGCCAAATCCGCGCTCATTGGCAGACTGATTACCTGTTGCGATTGCTGCATAGATATGGGCGTACAATCGGAGCAGCAGAGATGGCGGTAGGCTGGCTGTTCATTAAGCGGCACAGGATAATGCACAGCAGAGGGTATATCTACGTTATTCAGATAGGTTTGCACTTTTTCGCGCTGCGGCACACGAATTGTGTACTGGGCGAAAACACTGCTGCGGTCAGGGCGTTGTTTTACGCGGTCAATACCGGCCCTATCAAACAAATCGTTATAACGCTGACCAATTTCTATCCGGCGTTCCACTTCCCAATCAAATCGATCCAACTTGGCCAAAACAACTGCGCATTGCAATGTATCCATTCGACCGCCCACACCCACCCTTGTGTGTATGTAGCGTTTACTTTGCCCATGAACGCGGATTTCTCGGCACGTCTGGGCTATCTCATCGTCATCAGTGAAAATGGCACCGCCATCACCGTAGCACCCCAGAGGTTTACTCGGAAAAAAGCTGGTACAAGCGATAGTACTTAAATTACAGCTTTTCCGGTTCTGGTATTTGGCGCCAAAACTTTGCGCCGCATCTTCGATGACTGGAATGTTGCCGTGTTGCGACGCAATTCTATTAATCTCTTCCATATCTGCCGGCTGACCGTAAAGACTTACCGGGACAATAGCGCGTGTTCTTTTTGTAATTTTGGCGGCTATCAGTGCTGCATCAATATTGCAAGTATCCGGGTCAATATCTACAAAAACGGGTTTCGCCCCTAGCAGAACAATTACTTCAACGGTCGCAACAAAGGTAAAAGGCGTTGTAATAACCTCGTCGCCAGGCTTGATCTCGAGCGCCATCAGGCTGATCAACAAAGCTTCAGTCCCGCTGGCAACGGTAATGCAATGTTTTGCGCCAGAGTATATCGACAGTCTGTCCTCCAGCTCTTTGACTTCAGGCCCCATGATGTATTTGCCATGCTCAAGAACTGTTTGAATTCTTGCGTTAATTTGCGTTTTCAACGCCTCGTATTGGGTCTTCAGATCAACAAACGGAATACTCACCCTTTTGTTACCTTTAGCGTATTACCCGTGAGTTGATACACCTGCTTCGTGTGCGGACATGTGTGGTCCAGGTTGCCCTGCAGCGGTATAGATAGTTGCTCACCAAATTGACTCATCCAGCCAATCTGTTTGGCTGGCACACCAACCATCAATGCATAGGCGGGCACATCCTTGTTCACAACAGCGCCAGCACCTATAAATGCGTACTCGCCTATCGTGACCCCGCAGACTATGGTGCTATTTGCACCCAATGTGGCGCCTTGTTTTATGAGAGTGTCGCGATATTCGTCTTTGCGGACTATACTTGCACGAGGGTTGTAGACATTGGTGAACACCATGCTGGGACCACAGAACACTCCATCTTCCAATATCACGTTGTCGAACACAGAGACATTGTTCTGAATTTTGCAGTTATTACCTATAACTACTTTATTACCAACAAACACATTCTGCCCAAGCGAGCAATTTTCTCCGATAACAGCGCCACTACAAACGTGAACAAAGTGCCAGATGCGGCTGCCGCCACCAATTTGTGCACCTTCATCTACAATTGCGGAGGCATGGATCGTGACGCTCATAATTATAACCTGTCCAGAAACGGATGATAGTCCCCGGCTAGCCCTACCGGCGTCTGTGTTCGTATACTGGCGACCGTTTCAATAGCAATACGGTTCTCTTCCAGACCAAACCCTCTACCGGCAAGAATTTCTTCGTAACTGCGAGTGTGTAGATCTGTGAAGCCGCCAGAGAACTCTACTTCGTCGCCATTTACTATAATAGAGCGAAAGGTGCGTTGACCTGCAGTGCGTATATCTTCGGGTACGTCATTGACATCCACCGACAGGAACCAACGCACTCGTGCGCTCTCATACTCAAGATAGCCGCCTGACTTGGTCGACGAATTATAATGCACGATGTTGGTTTGAAGCTTGCCGAAAACGAAGTGCAACATGTCATAAAAATGCACACCAATGTTGGTAGCTATGCCGCCAGATTTTTTTTCATCGCCTTTCCAGGACTGTAGGTACCAGTTCCCACGCGACGTGATGTAAGTCAAATCGACATCAAACTTTTTATCGCTTTTCACCTTAGTCACTTTTTCGCGCAATGCAATGATCGCTGGATGTAATCGCAATTGCAAAATAGTGTGTACCCGTTGGCCAGTATCTTTTTCGATATCGGTCAAACCGTCGATGTTCCAGGGGTTTAATACGAGCGGCTTTTCGCAGATGGCATTAGCCGCACTGCGCAAAGCAAAGCGCATGTGAGAGTCATGCAAATAGTTAGGTGAAGCGATCGACATGTAATCGACGGCTTTGCCATTGTTGGCGCGCCGAAGTTTATCGATATGTCTATCAAAGCGTTCAAATTCGGTAAAGAAATTGGCATCCGGAAAGTGGCTGTCAATAATGCCGACTGAGTCATTTGGATCCAGTGCAGCAATCAACTCGTTTCCGGTCTCCTTGATCGCTTTCATATGGCGCGGTGCTATGTAGCCTGCAGCGCCTATTAAGGCGAAATTCTTTATCGATGACAATCGGTTTGCCCCTTCTCTTCTAGTGATATTCAACTAATTCGCCACTTCAACGCACATTTCATCAGATTTAATTCGGCATCTTTTTAGGTTTAGAAGTTGAGCTCATCCTATAACTTGAACACAGATTCTTTAATCGGTAAATGATAGAGATGCGTCTCGGCGCTCTAGTTAAACCCGAAAAAGCCGCCTGACAATCACGATCATCAGTCCTAACATACCACCTATCATGGTGCCGATAACGACAATAAATGTTCTCCTTGGCGCTGATCTTTGATCCGGCACAACGGCGGGATCGATTACACGAAACACATACTCTTCCCGAACATCAGCCAACATGGTGATCCTTGTTTGCGACTCAATTAATTGGTAGAGCACGCGCTGCATATCTACCAACTGTGTGCTTTGCAGTTGCTGTTGAAGATAATCGATGGCGTTTTGGGCTTCCTGAATATCACGCACCCGCACCTCCTGATTTATAGCATCTACCAGCCAGTTAACCCACTTTGCGGCTTGTTCCGGGTTTGGCCATTCGATGGCAACTGTAACAATGCCGGTTTGAGTGTCGGGACCATTGACGGAAAGGATTCCGCTGATTCTGCGGTAGGCATCATGCTCGGTGGGTGCTCCACTATCCAGCTGCCATTCTCCAGTCGATTGGTCGAATACCGTATCGTCGATGATGGCTTGCTGTAAATTTTTATCCCATTCAGATGCAAACAGCGGTACCAGCAAATCGTTATCACTGATAAATCGCCCCAGAAATTGACGGGAACGTAACGTTGCGAGCGCGGTGCTGATATCATTACCATTGCTACCTCCAATATTTACACCTAGCAAAGCTGCTGCCCCTCCAAGCTGTGATGATAGACTACCGCCGCTTCGTTCCGGGTCCGCTGGCGCCAGCTCCGCTTCCGCCCGGTATATATCTGTCTGATTCAGAGCGTAAATCACAGAGCCGATAGCGAAAATAGCAGTTATACCAATGACCAGCCATTTCTCCGCCCACACAATGCCGAACAACTCCCGCAGGTCAATTTCACCATCTTGGGGCTGGCTATAGCCTTGCGCTGGATAGCCCAAGGCTGGCTGGTGCGCGCCAGTCCTGGGATCTTTGTTATCCATCAGTTCCCCACCCTCTCAATCGCCAGCAAAGTCGTGCTGATATTAAACAGAATCTGCGAAATGCTGGTCCAGGTCTGCAGGTAGTTTGGCCGGTAGGTGTCAAATGGCACAATAATGGTGTCGCCGGCACTCAGGCGTTCACGTTCCTGGAAGAACCAGCGGGTGTCGCCGTAGGACACCACTTCACCGCTGGCCTTGATGATATAGACACTGCCGCGGTCGGCCTCCTGGGTATAACCACCACTGCTGCCGATGTAGTCGGACACGGACATGCGCCGATCAAACAGGTGGGAGGTGGGCTGGTGTACTTCCCCCACCACAGTGATCTGCTGCTGGGTGCGGGGGATAAGCAGTTCGTCTCCATTGCGCAATACCGGATCTGCGTCAGTATCGGCCCGTCCGGACAGTATTCTCGGCAGATCGATCACCAGGCGACCGGTGGCGGTGATGTCGCTGATACGGTCCAGCATCTCGATCACTTCCATATTGCCGGTGGCACCGTTGTTGCTGTCAGCCTGCAGACGGCGGGTCACCACATCGCGCTCCAGTTGATCGCGAAACTCATCCAGCATCTGTTGTTCGGTTTCACGCAGTTCCTCGCGCAGGAAAATGGCCGCGCGCGGGTCAGCGAAATCGGTTAACCCCCCCGCCCGCGCGATCAGTGAACTGACCGTGTCACGCTTGGTGATGGAGTAGGTGCCTGGTGAATTAACTTCGCCGCCAATATAGACCGTCTCGTACTCGGTCCAGTTGGGCATCTGCCGGATTACCAACTGGTCAAAAGGAGACAACTGGAAACCTCTCCCGATCAGTCCGGGTGTTTGCAGATCGAGCTCCACGTGGGCGATTTCCCGGCCGATGGCCGGGTCGGCATCAAATCGAGTGATTTCGGCAGTGGACGCATCAGCGCTTTCATTCAGGCCGCCGGCCATATCAATCAGGGCATCCACGCTCAGATTCTGCGTCAGCGGATAGTCACCGGGAAAGCGCACCTGGCCATTGACGCTGACCACTTGTGTCGGTTGTCCGGTGGTGGCCTGGGTGCGCAGTTGTTCCAGCGTGTCTTCCAGCAGCTCTTCACGTGGCTCGTTGGCGTTCAGCACGATGATCTGGTCCAGTTCGCGCAGCGTCACTGACTGCTCGGTGCTCAGGGTTTGCGGGTTCAGGCCATGGCGCTCGACAGCGATGGTGCCACGCTGATCGATGCGGCGCTCCAGCAGCACGTGTTCCAGTTCGCTGTTGGCCAGCAGGCCGCCGGCAAAGCGGATGGCAGCGCCCAGGGTCATGTTCCGTACCAGCGGATATTCACCGGGGAAACGGACATTGCCGCTGACCTCGACCACCAGCGGCGGGTTTTCGAAACTGGCCTGCTCGTACAGTCGATCCAGCAACGTGCGCAATTGCACCTGGCGGTTCTGGCTGGCACCAAAGGTATGCAGCTGATCGCGTGGCTGCAGCACCAGATCATCGGCGGAGCCGGGGTTGTTGATGGCGGCGCCCAGGTTGACGTAGATAAGTTCGATGCGACGGGTGGGCTGCACTTCGCGCGCGATCAGCGCGTACTCCAGGTCGGGATTGGGCAACATGGCACCAACGCTGGGCAGTACATCACTGACTCGGAGACCTTGACGCCACTGAAAACCACCGGGACGTTGCACGTGGCCTTCCAGCAGCACCACACTTTCCAGCTGATCCATCACCGAGTGGATCTGGATAACGTCACCATCAGCCAGTGGCGGCGTATTGTTGGTATTGCTGAGATTGACGTCGATCAGCGTGCGTTCGCCGCGCTCATTGATGCGTTCAATACGGGAGGCGGCGGGGAATGCGGTAGGCGTGAGGCCACCGGACAGCGCCAGAATATCAGCTGCGCTGGTTTCATCCTTGAGTTCATAGATGGCCGGACGGCGCACTTCGCCGGCAATGCCCACAGTACGGCCGACCGGAGGAATAAAAATGACATCGCCCGGTTGCAGGCGCGCATCGCCACTGGTGTCACCGCGCAGCAGCAGGTCGTAGAGGTCGAGTTCGGTGATCTGTTCGCCACTGCGCATCAGGCGGATGTTTCGCAGCGAGCCAACGGTGGTGACACCGCCGCTGACAAACAGGGCGTTGGTCATGGTGCTCAGTGAGCTGACGGTGTAGGAGCCGGGGCGCCAGGCTTCGCCGAGCACAAACACGTTGATGGAGCGCAGTGGCCCCATGGTGATGGAGGCGTTCTGGCCGATGAGCTGATTGGCGACGATGTTCTGCAGTTGCGCGCGCATGTCTTCGAAGCTGAGGCCGCTGACATTGACCGGGCCGACTTCGGGGAACATCAGCTGGCCTTCGCGGCTGACCACCAGTTCGTGGGTGACGTTGCGCTGGCCGTAGAGCTGCATGATGACGGTGTCACCGGGGCCGACGATATAGGTGCTGGGCACGGGGATATTGGTGGCCGGCGCGAAGGTGGTGGGGGTACCGGCGAACAGGTCGTAACCGAAGGGTTCCAGGTCCTGATCGAAGCGCTGGCGTTGCTGTTCTATCAGCAGTGGGTCGCGGGGCGGTTGCTGGAATTGGGGCCAGGGGTTGACCAGCAGCAGCTCGTTTTCCGGGCCGGCCTGTTGCGACTGATTCTGTTGGTTTTGCTGGGTTTGCTGGCCTTGTTGGTATTGCTGGGTTTGCTGGTTCTGTTGGCCTTGTGAGTTTTGCTGCAGTTGCTGGTTCTGTTGGTCTTGCGGTGTCTGCTGGTTTAGCTGACTGGGGCGGCGCTGGGCATTCTGCCCCTGGTTGACGGTGGTGCGACTGTCATTGACGTTTCTGGGCATCACCACATCGGGGTTGTCGATGGGTTCCTGATTGATGGCGTTGCCGTTGATCTGTTGGTCCAGCAGTTGCCGGCGTTCCTCTTCGGACAGACTTTGCAGTTGCTGGATTTGCTCGGGGGTCAGCGTCACGCCCTGAGCCAGTGAATATGACGCACCCAGGGTACTTGCCAGTATCAGCCATAGCAGTGCTGCCAAACGGCCGGTATTCAACTTAATCATAGAATCGCTTTTCATTGTTTTGGTTGGATGTGTGCATTTTGCAATGTTTTGAGGCCCTTGTCCTGTCTATTGTCCTGTCTATTGTCCCCTCAGACACGCTACCGCCCTACCCGTGCATTTCTGCGGCATCTTGGTTTGGCTTTGGGGGGGTAAGGGGGCGGGTTGTTAAGGGGACGGAGGGATTTAGCGAGCTAAATCCCTCCGTCCCCTTAACAACCCGCTCTCCGCTAACCGGTCCGGGCCAGCTGTGTCGGGCTCATCGCCAGCGCCTGCTGGCTGTGCATGATGTTGAGCAGCACAATAATACGTTCGTCAGGTGTCACGGCTTTGACAATCGCTTCCAGATCCCGGAAGCAGCCATCAGTGATCATTACCCGCTGGCCGGGCCGGTACAGCGCTTCCGGTTCAGTCTGGGCGATAAATCGGGATTTCAGCGCGGCAATCAGCGCGTCACTGACCGGGTGCGGGCGGCCGTTAAAACTGACCAGTCTGCTGACCCCGCGGGTGCCGTGCAGGGCCCGCCAGTTGCTGTCGTCGGTCAGTTGAATAAAGAGGTAGCCGGGGAACAGCGATTCGATGCAGGTTTCGTAGCGGCCGCGGCGTACGCGCTTGACCTTGTGCTGCGGCGAGTAGATGGCAAAGCCCTGATTTTCCAGGTGTTCCTCGGCACGGCCTTGCTGCCGGGCCTTGCACTGTAGCAGGTACCAGGTAAAGGGGACGGAGGGATTTAGCTCGCTAAATTCCTCCGTCCCCTTTACAGACGTTCCCTGTGCAGTTGTTTGGCGTTGCTGGCTCATTCCTACGCCCCCAGCTCTTTCTGGATCTCTTCGATCTCCAGCTTCAGGGCTTCGTATTCTTCCACTTTGCGCTTCAGGAACCGGGCGGTGATGCGGGCTTTGTCTTCCAGCCCGGATGGCGTCAACACATACAGGTAGCCGGTCTTGTGTTCACTTTTGCTGAAGTTTTTAGCTTTGATGGTGCCCTTGTCGATCAGGGCTTTTAGACAGTAGTTGACCTTGCCCAGACTGATACCCAGCTCTCTGGCCAGCTCGCGCTGACTGATGCCCGGCCGTGACTGCAGGGTCTTGAGAATTCTGTATCGGGCGTCATCTGTCAGCATTGTTGTTGTTCTGCTTGAGGGTTAGACGGAACCTTCTGTTCAATGCTTGAACATACTAATTGTACGAAGGGGACGCTGGCAATAGGAAAGATGGCTATGTTTGGCCTAAAAGGGGACGGAGGGATTTAACGAAGGCTAAATCCCTCCGTCCCCTTAAACGTCCCCTTAAATGCCTCAGGGTCGCAATGCTCCGAAAATATCCTTGATTTTGGACAACCTGCCCTGCTCACTGCTGAAGCGGTCAGCAAGGCCGATGCTGATAAACAGGCCGACTTCGCCGCCGCTGCGCCAGGTGACGCCGGTGGTCATGGTGTGGTTCCAGTGGAACGCCAGGCCATGGCCAACGTTTTTGCTACCGTTGCGATCAGACAGGGTGGTTACCAGCGACACGCCCAGCGGCCGAGCCATGGTGACGTCGCTGCCGCTGCCCCGGTAGCGCCAGCTGTTAAACCCCACCCACTCCATGACCACAGCAGGTTCCAGCCGACCGCCATCGCTGGCATCGTCCACGTACTCCAGCCCTACCCCGGGGTGTAGCAGGATGATCTGACGATCGGGCGGCAAGCGGTCAACCAGAGCCAGCTCACGCTCCTGCTCTGCTTCCAGTTTATCGATGTCTGCCTGGTAGAAACGACCGTTCAGCCACATCTCCCAGGGATATTGCACGCGGGCCTCGTTGGTATACAGGTCCCACATCACCTCTGCGCGCTGGTAGGCCAGCAGGTTAACACCCAGGCTGCGGTTTGCTCGCTGATGGACCGATTGCATCAGATTGGCGACGCGGACCAGGTCGACCAGTGCCTCAATAGCGGCCTGGCAATCGTCGCTACCGGTTTGCCCCTGGCAATTGGGTTGCAGCAAGTCGAGGCGCGGGGAAAACATCGGCTGTCTGCTGGCATCGGGGCCGTAGAGGTCATCGTCGAAATACACGCCCCAACCGCCGTCGTTGTCATCGATGACGGTAGCCGGGGAAGGACCCGACGTTTGTGAAGGCGTTTCGCTGGCCAGGCGATCTGCCACGGTCCGCAAGGCGAGTGACCCGGGCCGGTTGGCATTTTCGAAGGCTGCTGCATGGCTGCGCACAGTGCTGCTCAGGCGCTGCATGATGGCCTCTACCGCCTGCAGGTGGCTTTCCTGCAGATCGCCCTGGTCCGGGATTTCCGCCTCGGTGAGTTGCCGGTCGAACCACAGTTTCAGTTCGCTGTTGTCGCGGCTATCGCCATAACAGTTGTTGCGCAACTGCGTCTGCAGGCTGCCCACAATTTCGTCAACGGTGTTGCCCGTGGGCGTGGTGCATGCAGGAAGTTGTGCCAGAGCGGTGGCCGGCATCAACAGCAAGGCGCTTGAGCAGAGGCTCAGAATCAGCAGGAAGACCCGGCTGCTTTGTATGGAAACGCGGCTGAGTGTTTTCATCGCAGTGCCTCCTGCATGGTCTGGAAGGTGTGGGCCATGCTCAACAGGTCTTCGAGCTCACCACCATGTGTTTCGATCAGCGCGCGCAGCTCTTCGGTATGCGAACCCAGGTGCGCCTGCAACACGGACTGTCGGTAATCCTGCAGCGCCTGGCTGGCTTCGCTCTGGCTGACGATGCCCATGAAGTCGTTAGTGGCGCGGAAAAATGGCACGTGCACGGCGGGGTTTTCCAGGTAATGTTCCAGCGCGTGGACGTTTTTCTGTCGCACCTCGGTGGTCTTGATGTCTTGGAACCGGGCATGCCGGGCGGCCTGGGTGCGCGCATCCAGCCAGGTGTGCGACGGCTCAAAGCGCGAGGGCCGGGTAAAGGGGTCGAACATGTTCCAGGCGTTAAGAAAGTAGCGCATGATGGCGTCGCGGCTGGGAGTGAGAGCGGGCCGGCAGCGTGAGTTGTAGACGGGAATTTCGTTGCCTTTGGACAGGATGCGCGAGACATTGGCGCAGGCCATATATACATGCGGTGAGAAGTTGCGCACGCTCAAGGGTTCGATGTCGGGCATGCTGTTTGTGTGGGACGGTTCGGCAAACATGTAATGTAGCGTGTCATGCGCAACAGCCGTGCCCAGTGAATGGGCAATGACCGACCATTTGATGGCATGGGTGCTGTTGCGCCGCACGTCATTGAGTTTTTCGGTGATGGCCTTGGCCACGTGTATGCGTACCGGGTCGCGCACGGTGGGGAAAAACCGGTAGAAGATCACATCCAGCACATGTGTGCGAAAGAAACCGTCGCCGGTGCCTGACTGTGCCAGGCGCGTCAGGGTATGAATCAGGCCGCTGCCCACCCCCATGGCAACCAGTCGTTCCTTTACCGCATCCGCCTCACCCTGCCAGGCATCACGGATGTCCTCAAACAGGTGATCGTAGGTAATTTCGTGAAACATATAGGCGTCATCAAACGGCATGGACGCCAGGTTGGGGTATTGCTCATAGGCACGTTTAAGCGTGGACTGCGCATCGAGAGACCAGTCCTTCTTGTGTTCGCCCATGCCATGGATTAGAAAAACAAGATGCTGACTCATGACCTGTATCCTCTTGGCGAGATTTGGAATGTCAGAGCGTTTAATACTACGCCGGTGCAGAAGAGCCTGACTATTAGACTGATGGGTATGTTTTCGGTAAAGGGGACGGAGGGATTTAACGCAGGCTAAATCCCTCCGTCCCCTTTACCGCACCGAACTCTGACAGGTGGTCTTCGTCGTAGTACAGCGGTCGTCCGTGGTCGCTGCCGTAGCAGTCATCGCTGTCGCACAGCGCCTGCGTCGGATCCAGAATCTGCACATCACACTGCTGTGCGGCCTGGTCCTGGGCCTGCCACACGGCGGCGTGGCGCTGATCATAGACGGTGCGAGGAAGGCGGATCTCCCCTGCCCGCTTCAGCAGATGCCGGCGCGCCATGCTGCGTGGTACATCCACTGGCATCTCCGGAATCGGTCGCACCAGGTATACCGGCCGCTGTGCAGCAAAATGGCAGGCAGTGGCAATCAGGTCTTCGCGGTATCGCGCCGTGAGCGCGGGGCTGGGCCGGGCCTGGCGGCGCCCGTAACTCACCAATGGCCGCTGAAAGTCGCTGTCACTGCGCACGGCGCTGCCCAGATGATAGACACTGCTGCGATTGACAATGATCAGCGGGATATTGCTGTCGAGCCTTGCCAGCTGCTCGACCAGAAACTGATTAAAAGCACGGCAACCGGCACTGTTATCGACACTGCTGCCCTGCATCAGGGTCGGGCAGCCATTGTAGGCGCTGGCGAGTATGCCTGCTTCGGGCTCTTCCTCGGCCGCTGCATCATCCTGCTGCACAAGCGATGTGATGGCGGTAAACAGGCTGCTGGCGTGGCTGTCGCCGACCACAATGGCCCGGGTATCCGGCCCGCCATACTGACACCAGGGAAAGTCGCGGCCGTTACGCGCCAGGCATTCCCCGCGTCGTGGGTCAAAATTTAGCGCTTCGGCCGCGGCGCGTTCGGCATTGGCCGGCAATCGGCCCGGGATGCCGTCCTGCGAGTAGATCAATACGGCGGGCGTGAGCGTGACGGCAACTATGCCGGCCAGCACGTAGGCGGACTTTAGCGTCTTTCGGCTGGGGTTTTCGATCAACCGCCAGGACAACAGACCCAGCAGCACCGACAGTGCCATGCCGCCGCTGATGGCCAGCACACTATCGGCGATTCCCAGAAAAATGAGCGCCACTACCACCGGCCAGTGCCACAAATACAGGGAATATGAGCTGAGGCCCAGATAATACAAAGGGGCAGCACGCATCCAGGGCGCCTGCGGTGCCATCAGCAGGATCATGGCGGTGCCGGCCACCGGCGCAATGGCAGCGATGCCGGGCCAGACAGTACTGGCATCAACGCTGACAATGGTTGCCAGGATCAGCAGCAAGCCCAGGGCAGAGACGGGTGTTGCGTACGGCTGTATTCGGCCAGCGACGGCGCGCTGGCTGATCATAAACACAATGGCGCCGGTGAGCAGTTGCCAGGCGCGACTTTGCAGCAGGAAGAACGCAGCATCTGGGCTGTTGTGGGCGAGCCAGGCGGACCGGGCCAGCGATACCAGCATCAAGGCCATCAGCACCGGTAGCAGGCCGTTGCGGCTGAAACGCCAGACCAGCATCAGCACCAGAGGTAACACCAGATAGAACTGCCCTTCCACGGCCAGCGACCAGGTGTGCAGCAACCAGTTGTCGTGAGAAGCCGCCTCGAAATAACCGGCATCGCGCTGAAAGCGGATGTTGGCGATTAACATCAGAGCGTAGAGACCGTTGGCAGCCAGATCGCGGTAATCGATGGGCGGTAGCAGCCACCAGCCGATCAGCAGCAGGCTGGTCACCAGCACCGCCAGAGTCGGCACAATCCGCCGCACGCGGGCCAGATAAAAGTGGCCCAGGCTGAAACTTTGTTGCTGCAGGCGGGTCAGGATGATCGATGCCATCAAAAAGCCTGAGATGACAAAAAACACGTCAACGCCAGCAAACCCGCCGGCAAAACCCGGCACCCGAAAATGAAACAGCAGCACCGCCACCACGGCGATGGCGCGCAACGCGTTGATGTCGTGTCTGAAATCCTTGTCCACCACAGCTCCTTGGTTTTGTTAAAGGGGACGGAGGGATTTAGCACGCAAAATCCCTCCGTCCCCTTTAACAGCGCCTTTGCCGACCTTGCGTTATACTACCTTTATGAGACTGCTCCTGGCATCCACAATATTGCTCTTCCTCACCGCTTGCGTGAGCACGCGCCCGGCCAACCCCGGCAACGTGTGTGACATGTTTGAGGAGCGGCGCTCCTGGTATCGCGCGGCGGAGCGCACTGAGGAGCGCTGGGACGTGCCGGTGCCGGTGACCATGGCTTTTATCAACCAGGAGTCCGGATTTCAGGCTCGCGCCCGACCCCAGCGTACCCGCTTGCTGGGTTTTATCCCCTGGACCCGGCCATCCACGGCGCGCGGTTATGCCCAGGCGTTAAACACGACCTGGGATGAGTACCGGCGCGAGACGGGCAATATGCTGGCCCGGCGCAGCAATTTTGGTGACGCGGTCGACTTTGTCGGCTGGTACAACCAGCACAGTTACCGCCGCAACAGCATTCAGCGTGACGATGCCCGCAACCTGTACCTGGCCTATCATGAGGGTCATGCGGGTTTTAATCGGGGCACTTACCGCGACAAGGCCTGGCTGATGCCTGTGGCCGAGCGCGTGCAGCAAAACGCCAACCGCTACCAGCTGCAATATGCCAGCTGCCGCGAAGAGCTGGGGCGAAGCTGGATCCGCCGGGTACTGGGGTTCTAATCTGTAAAGGGGACGGAGGGATTTACGGATAAATCCCTCCGTCCCCTTTACGACAGCAGGTCGATCAGACCCTGTTCGTCGATGACCTTGACGCCCAGTTCATTGGCTTTGTCGAGCTTGGAGCCGGCGCCGGGGCCAGCCACCACACAACTGGTTTTTTTGGAGACGCTGCCTGACACTTTGGCGCCCAGCGCCTGCAGTGCCGCCCGGGCTTCGTCGCGGGTCATGGTTTCCAGCGTGCCGGTCAGTACCCAGGTTTGTCCGGCCAGTTCGTCCGAGACGCTCTGTGCCTGATGCTCGGGCCAGGTGACACCGCGCTCGCGCAGCTGGGCGATGACCTTGTCGTTTTCTTCATTGGCAAAGAAATGTGCAATATGTTCGGCCATGATCGGCCCGACATCGGCGACCTGCTCCAGCGCTTCCTGGTCGGCCTGCATCAGTTTTTCCAGGCTGCCGAAATGTGTGGCCAGCGACAGCGCTGTTGCCTCGCCCACTTCCCGGATGCCCAGTCCATACAACAATCGCGGCAAGGTGGTGGACCTGGATTTATCGATTGCGGCCAGCAAATTATCGGCAGATTTTTCCCCCATGCGCTCCAGGCTGAGCAGATCTTCTTTGTTCAGCGTGAACACATCGGCCACGGTTTTGACCATGTCGGCGTCCACCAGTTGCTCCACCAGTTTTTCGCCCAGACCTTCAATGTCCAGTGCCGCGCGTGAGCAGAAGTGCCGCAGAGACTCCTTGCGCTGTGCCGGGCAGATCAGGCCGCCGGTGCAGCGGTACAGCACGTCGCCGTCTTTTTCGACCGGGGAATCGCAGGCCGGACAGGTGCTGAGCATGGTTATTTCTGTAAAGGGGACGGAGGGATTTAGCTCGGTAAATCCCTCCGTCCCCTTTAACGACGTCCCCTTTACCACTGACACGATTTTGGGAATCACATCACCGGCGCGGCGCAGAATGACCCGATCACCGATGCGCAGGCCCAGGCGTTCGATCTCGTCCATATTGTGCAGGGTGGCATTGCTGACGGTAACGCCACCGACAAACACCGGTTCCAGGCGCGCCACCGGCGTGATGGTGCCCGTGCGACCAACCTGAAACTCCACATCGTTGACGGTGGTGGATGCTTCTTCGGCGGGAAATTTGTAAGCCATGGCCCAGCGCGGCGTGCGGGCGTTGCTGCCCAGCTCGTTCTGCAGCCGGATGTTGTCGACCTTGATCACCGCACCGTCGATTTCATAGTCAAGCTGGTCGCGCTTGGCGAGCAACTGGTTGGCGTAAGCCAGACAGGCCTGATAACCAGAGACCACGGCGCGTTCGGGGTTCAGCGGCAGGCCCCACTGCCCCAACAGTTCGAGGATACCACTGTGCGTAAAGGGGACGGAGGGATTTAGCTCGCTAAATCCCTCCGTCCCCTTTACCAGCGCTGAGTAGGTGAAGAAACGCAATGGCCGTTTGGCGGCAATGCGCGGATCCAGCTGACGCAAGGCACCGGAGGCAGCATTGCGGGGATTGACGAAAGTGCGTCCGTCTTCGCTGCGTTCGGCCTCTTCATTCATGGCGGCAAACCCGGAGCGGGTCATGTAAATCTCGCCGCGCACCTCCAACCGGTCCGGCACTTCCAGGCGCTCAGGGCTGTCGCCGGTGCCCAGCCTCAGCGGTATGCTGCCGATGGTTCGCACATTGTGCGTGATATCTTCACCGGTGACACCATCGCCGCGGGTAGCCGCGCGCACCAGCAGGCCCTGCTCATACAGCAGGCTGACCGCCACCCCGTCGATCTTCGGTTCGCAGCTGTAAACGGGAGGCTCAGCGTCTTCGTCCTCAATCTCCAGCCGCTTGAGGATGCGGGTTTCAAAGTCAGCCAGATCGCTGTCATTGAACACCTTGGCCAGTGACATCATTGGCACGTCATGCTTCACCTGGGTAAAACCGGCCAACGGCTTGTCTCCGACTCGTTGCGTGGGGGAGTCAGGTGTCAGCAATTGCGGGAACGCAGTTTCCAGCTCGACCAGCCGATCAAACAGCCTGTCGTAATCCACGTCCGGAATCTCCGGCGCGCTGAACTGGTGATACAGGGAATTATGGTGATTGATCTGGCGACGCAGGCTGTCTATTTCTTGCTTTGCGTGCTCGGGAGAGATGTCGGCCATGGCTGTGGACGCTTACCGTGCGTGGGCGTTTTTTAGTTCCTGCAATTCGAAGTCACGGATGCGCTGGCGATAGTGTTCTACCGTCTGCGCGGTCATGACCGAGCGGTTGTCGTCCTTGAGTTCGGCATCCAGCGCTGCCTGTACCTTGCGTGCGGTTGCCAGCATCTGTTCAAACGCCATCATATTGTTGACCACATTGGGCAGTGTCATGAAGAAACACACACCCAGGGTGGCGAACTCACTGATCCGGTTGAGATCAAAGGTGCCCGGATTGAGCGCATTGGCCACACTGAACATTACCGGGCCGTTTTTGCGGCCACCGATCTTGTCGGTATGACGATGGAAAATCGACATCTCGCCGAACTTCAGGCCGTTGCTCATCAGCACCGGCAGCAGGTCGTCACCGGCCAGTTCTGTGCCCGGACGTGCCAGCACATTGATCACCAGCACTTCGCTGTACTCGGGGGGTTCCTGGGCACGCGGTTCTTCTTCCTGCACTGACAGGTCTTCGTCATTGTCGCCGTCCAGATCCAGCTGACTTTGCCGCAATTGCTCTGCCCGCGCCCGTTCCGCAGCGCCAGGACGCTCTGTTTCACGAACCGACAGGATGCCGTCGTCAAAATCGTCATAGCTGTCATCATCCGCAACCGCTTCGCGTTGCGCCGCCTGGTTTTCTTCCAGCTCGCGCTGGGCTCGCTTTTTCTCGGCCTTGGCGAGTTTCTTGCGAGCTTTTTTATCAGCCTTGTCGGATTTCCCGGCTTTAGCCTGCTCTTCCTGATGCGCTTCTGCCTGCTCTTCCTGCGCCTGCTCACGCACCTTGCTGCTGCCAGCAGTCCGGCCGAAAGCACCGCCCACCCAGGACATGAAACGTTTGGGGGCGGAGTCCTGCTGTTCTTCCAGGGCGGCTATGCGACGTTCACGATCATCGTCGTCAAACAGCACGTCCATGTCATCATCCCGGCTGGCCGTGAAGGAATCATCTTCCTCGGGCTGTGGCTCCGGGTCGGCTATGTATTCATTGTCAAAATCGGGCATATCATCCTCGACCGGTAAGGGGTCGGACTGCGAGTCGTGGTGCGGGTGTTGTGTTGCCTGTTGCTGCTCTTCAGCTTCCATGTCATCCGCGGCATAGTCCAGCAGCGGATCAGCCTGGTACTCTGGCTCTGGCTCAAATTCCGGCTCGGGCTCAGGCGTTGGCTCAAATTCCGGTTTTGGCTCAGGCGTTGGCTCAACCTCGGGTTCCGGCTCATAGTCCGGGTCAATCTCTGGTTCTGGCTCGTAGTCCGGTTCGATCTCCGGCTCTGGCTCATAGTCCGGCTCGATTTCAGGCTCTGGTTCTGGCTCAGGCTCTGACATCGCATCCCAGGTCAGCGCAGGTTCCGAAAACTCTTCGGTATGAACCACGGTCGGGCGCAATGGCTCCACCGGTGTTGCCGATAGCAAAAGCTCGTCGAGCACGTCGTCGAGTTCTGCCTCTTCTTCATCCTCATCTTCGTCGGCGCCGACCTCGACACTGCGCTGCGCTGCGCCGGCGGTATCGTCTTTGACAGTGCGCTGAATCTTTTCCCCGAACACATCGGTATCGTCATCATCATCGGCCCACTCATCGTCAGATGCGTCACCGTCACCGTCATCGTCAGCATAGTCGCTGTCGAACGCTTCGATGTCCTCATGGTCGTCGCGTTCGGCGACAAAACTGAACACCGGCTCCTGAATCTCCGGCGTGTCACTGGTGACATCATCTGCAGGCCTGGTGTCCTCTCCCGGCTCTGACAACATTTCTTCGTCAAAATTGCCGTCGCCGACATTCACCAGCGGTTCTTCATCAAACAGCGGCTCTTCATCGCCGGCGTCCGCCTGCGGTTCGGAAAGTGCTGCCTCGTAATCTGCCGGATCGTCCTGATCCTCATGGCGCGGCTGTTCGGTGACGCCCTGCTCGGCATCCAGGCCTTCATCAATCAGCATGGGTTCGTCGGCCGGGGCAAAATCCAGTTCGGGTGCTGACTGCGCGTCGCGCGCCGCTGCTGACTCAGGCGCAGCTGTGGACTTGACCGCTTCATCGGCCCGGGGCTGGGCTGCCGCCGACATCGCCGCCGTGCGCGTGCCGGTGCGCGACAGATTGGTCTTCAGGCCTTTGGCGCCCCGTCGCAGGGTGGAGGGTTTGCCGGTGGCGGTGGCATTGGCCTTGGCGGCGTGTGCAGAATTCTGCCGCAATACCTCGGCAAAGGACCGCTCGACCTGACGCGCGCCACCGTTGGGCAGCTCGCGCATCTCCAGTTCGTCCAGGTCATATTCGGGGATGTTTTTTTCCAGGGCGATCTTGATCTGCCCGCGACGGGAGCGCAGCGCCACATACAGGCCTCGCAGTACCACGACCACGATAGCCAGAATCAGTATAAGAATCAGCAGTTCCCGTAAACCCATTGTTTACTGTTTCCTGAAAGTTTATTTGTTGATTGTAAGGGCTTGTAAAGGGGACGGAGGGATTTAGCCCGCTAAATCCCTCCGTCCCCTTTACAAGCCCTTACATCGCAGCCAGTTCTGCTGCTTCCTCAATATCTACCGCCACGATCCGCGACACGCCCGGTTCATGCATGGTAACACCCAACAGCTGATTGGCGATTTCCATGGTGAGTTTGTTGTGGGTAATAAACACAAACTGCACGGTGTCGGACATTTCTTTCACCAGTCGACCATAACGCCCTACGTTGGCATCATCAAGCGGCGCGTCAACCTCATCGAGCATACAGAACGGTGAGGGGTTGAGGCGGAAGATGGAGAATACCAGCGCAATCGCGGTCATCGCCTTCTCACCACCTGACAGCAAGTGAATGGTGCTGTTGCGCTTGCCCGGGGGCCGCGCCATGATTGCCACCCCGGTATCCAGCAGGTCGTCGCCGGTCATGTCCAGATAGGCGTGACCGCCACCGAACACTTTGGGGAACAGCTCCTGCAGGCCAGCGTTGATCTTGTCGAAGGTCTCTTTAAAACGCGTGCGGGTTTCCCGGTCGATCTTGCGGATGGCGTTTTCCAGGGTCAGCAGCGCGCGTTCCAGGTCGTCGTTCTGGGCATCCAGATACACCTTGCGCTCGGACTGCTGCTCGTATTCCTCGATTGCCGCCAGGTTGATGGCGCCCAGACGCTGGACGCGGTTGCCGATGGCTTCCAGTTCATCCTCGCAGCTTTGCTGGGTCAGATCATCGGGCAGATTGGCCAGCACCGTATCCAGGTCGTAGCGGGCGTCCTTTAACTGCTCGGACAGCGCTTCACGTTTGACCAGGTCACCTTCGGTCTTCAGGCGATGCTCCATGAGCTGCTCACGCAGGCCGCCGGCTTTGCGTTCGAACCCTGCTCTTTCTTGTTCCAGCGCGCGCAGCTGATGCTCGTTCTCATCGGCGGCGGCCTTGGCGGCATTCATTTTGTCTTCCACTTCCAGGCGGTTCTGCAGCAGCGTTTCCAGCTCGGTGCGTTTGCCTTCCAGCGGCATGTCGGATTCATTGAGCTGCTTTTCGATGGACTCGATGCGCTCTTTGGCCCGCAACACCTGGGTGTTCATGCGGGCCATGGTGTCGCGCATGGAGGTGATCTGCGAGCGTAACAACTGTTCGCGCACGCTCAACTGGTGGCTTTGATCCTTGTCATGGCGGGCCTGCTGACGGATCTGATCGAGGCTCCCGCGCAAAGAGTCGCGCTGCTGCATCAGGGTCTCGCGGCGCTCAATGTCCTGCTCCATGGCATCCAGCGCATTCTGCAGGTTTTCGCGCGAGCGGGCGATGTTCTCCTGCTCGACCTCAAGCTGCTTTTCCAGCTCTTCCAGCTCGTGCTGCAGACGCTGACGACGCTGGGTGGTCTGCTCTTCCTTCATGATCTTGGCGCTGAGCCGGGATTTCAGTTCGCTGTATTCGCGGCTGATCTGGGCGATTTCGCGCTGCACGTTTTCACGCTCGCCTTCCAGGTCACGGAGTGCCTCGCGGCTGGCCTGCTGGTTTTCCAGTAGCTCGTCAGCCTGCTGCTGCAGAATCTCCATCTGCTCGCTCAGGCGGCTCATCTCGCCCTTGCGTGCCAGCAGCCCTTCGCTGGCATCCACCGATTTACGCACCCGGATCCAGTTGCGACCCAGCCACAGACCCTGCGGCGTCACCACTGAATCGGCGCCGCTCAGCGATTTGCGTGCCGCCAGCGCCTGATCCAGCGTGTCGGCGGTGTAAATGCCCTGCAGCAAGGCGCTGATGTCGAAATCAGCGGTGATCTTGCCCGATAATGGGGACGGAGGAGATACTTTGGCCCCCGTCTCCTTTGACGCCGAAAGTATCTCCTCCGTCCCCATTAAAGGCCCCGTTTCCAGCAACGACAACACACCCGACGGCAGTTCAGCCATCGCACCTGCCACCGAATCCAGGTCGTCGACGCACACCGCTTGCAGGGTGTCGCCGAGCACAGCTTCCACCGCCGGTTCCCAGCCAGACGCTACTTTTATACGCTCGCCCAGACGACTGCGCTCGCTCAGGGATTTGTCCTTCAGCCAGCGGTTGAGTTTGTCGTCGGTCTGGCCAAGGGCGGATTTCTGCAGGGCATCCAGCGACGAGAACTGGCCCTTTTGGCGCTGCAGCTCGCTGCGCGCCTGATCAAGCTCGTGACCGAGCTGCTGACCCTGGCCGCGCTCCTGCTCAATCTGCGAGGCGAGCTCGGAGTTCCGTGTCTGTTTACTGTCGAGCTGATCTTCCATGGCAGTGATCTGCACGGATAGTTCGTCGATGGCATCCTGCTCGGGGTTTTCACCCAGTGTCTGGCGCTCTTCACGCAGCCGGCTGCGACGCTCAACGCCGCGCTCGACAATCTTCTCCAGCTGCTGGATGCGGGACTGCTCTACTTCGGCCAATTGCCGGGGCTCTTCCGAGCGCTGACTGAACTCATCCCAGGTCTGCTGCCAGCCCTGCATCTGCTCTTCAGCGTCTTCCAGCTTGATGGCGGATTCTTCCTGCGCATGCTCGGCCAGCTCCAGCTCCGGCTCAAGCACAGCAAGTTCTTCCTCCAGCGCCGCCATTTTCTGCACGTCGACCTGGGCTTCAGTTTGCGACTGCTGGAAGTTGCGCTGGTTCTCATCGAGATCCTGGCGCAACTGTTTCAGGCGCTCAATGTGATGCTCAATGGACTGTTCAATGCGGGCAATGTCGCCGCCCAGACTGTAATACCGGCCCTGCACTTCACTGAGCTCATCGTTGAGATCGGTGTGCTTGAGCAGCAGCTCTTCATGTTTGGCATCCAGACCGCGCTGTTCGGCAACGACCGACTCGATCTGCAGCTCCAGATCCTTGATCACCCCCTGCTTGGACTGCACTTCGGTGTCCAGCGCGCGCCAGCGCAGCGCGTCATATTGCGCCTTAAGATCACGCTCTTGAGCCTTGTATTCTTTGTACTTTTCAGCTGCCTGCGCCTGCCGGTGCAGGTGCGCCAACTGCCGCGTCAATTCATCACGGATGTCGGTCAGACGCTCCATGTTTTCGCGGGTACGCTTGATGCGGTTCTCGGTGTCGCGGCGGCGCTCCTTATACTTGGAGATGCCGGCGGCCTCTTCGATGAAGATGCGCAGCTCTTCCGGTTTGGACTCGATCAGGCGTGACACCATGCCCTGCTCAATAATGGAATAACTGCGCGGGCCCAGGCCGGTGCCGAGAAAAATATCGGTGATGTCACGACGGCGGCACTTGGTGCCGTTCAACATGTACATGTTGGTGCCGTCGCGGGAAACTTTGCGTTTGATGGAAATCTCGGCGAAGCTGGCGTATTCGCCTTTAATGCGGTTGTCGCTGTTATCAAACACCAGCTCAATGCTGGCCTGGCCGACCGGTTTGCGATTACCTGAGCCATTAAAAATGACATCGGTCATGTTCTCGCCGCGCAGGTTCTTGGCCGAGCTTTCGCCCATGACCCAGCGCACCGCGTCGATGATATTGGATTTGCCGCAGCCGTTGGGGCCGACGACCGCTGCCAGATTGCTGGGGAAGTTGACCGTTGTAGGGTCCACAAAGGATTTAAAGCCAGCGAGTTTGATACTTTTTAAACGCATTTAGAGGTCTGCCAACGATCCGTTGTTTGTTGTTCTGATCAAAGACGGAAGTGTAGCTGATTTTTGCCCGCAGCGTACACCCGCTTGAACAGGTAAAGGGCATGTCGCGGGCGCGCGGGAACTTACAGGTAAATCTCCCCGCCCCCTGGTACAGAAATGTGGTAGTCTTTTTTCCGCCAATAAACAGGGAGAATTTCATGCGCAAGGTGTCTGCTCTTTTGCTGAGTGCGTCAGCACTCCTGGCCAGTGGCGTAAACGCTGAGCAGCCTTTTGGCTGGATTGGCAACGGCCACACCAGTGCCTATACGCTGGGCCCGGGGGAGACAGAACTAAGTGGCAACCTGCTGCTGGTTGATGACACCATTGACGTGCTCAATTTCCGCGACGAATTTCTGGCAGGCAACAGCCGGCTTATCGATAACAGTGGCGACCTGGATGGCTGGCGTGGCGAACTGAGACTCGGTATCTGGCGCGGTCTGGAGCTGTTCTACCGGCAACAGGATCAGGACCTGACTCTCAAGGTAAACCAGCCGGCCAGCGTTAACATACTGGATCTCAGCCAGGGGCTCTCCACCCGAAGTACCGACTGGGGCGCCAAATGGGTGTTTTTTGAAAGCACCGCCATTGATCAGACCCGGCCCTGGACCAGCGCAGCGCTTGAGTTAACGCACACGGAGAATATCAGCGACGACTTTGATGGCTACCTTGAAAGCTTTCAATTCAATGCCAGTACCAATATCCGTTTTGAGCCGCCCCAGCGCTTTGCCATGGATCGCCTGCGTGACGAGGGCTGGCGCGCGCGCATCATCATGACCCGACCCATTCTGCCCAATGTCGCCCTGAGTGCCTGGGCCGGTTATGGCAAATCGGAGTCGTCGTCGGGGACCAGCACGGAGATCGATTTGCAATTTCTGCGCGATCAGTTTCTGCAGACCTTTGACCTGGAAGAGAACTATCTGCTGCTGGGCGCCAGTCTGAGCTGGCAATTGCTGCCGCGCCTGCCATTGCAGGCAGGTTATGAATACATACGCATCAACGCCCGGCGGCAGGATATAAACAGCAGCGACAGTAGCCTGATCCCCTCTTTTTTGCGTGGCAATGATCTGGGCAACTCTGCCACCACCAACCACACGGTGTACGCCAATATCAACTGGTGGGTAACCCCGCGAATCCATATCGGCCTGGGCGGCAAACTGTTTGCTAACCAATTTGTGGGTGTCATTCCACACTACAACAATCCACTGAGCGGCAGTTTTTCGGACATACCATATGGTTATGCCGAGCTGAAACTGGGCATACGCCTGTCTGTGGCGGACTTCGCGCGACGCTGATTAGCCAAATAGCTAATAGACCTGCACGGTGAAAATGCTAATATTTGGGCTCGAGTGGCTTTTATGTCACAAAAATCAGGCATTCGCGCGATAAAATTGACTTTACAACTATAAATTCTTGTGGTTTTAGTGCTAACCTACTGCCAAATACCTGCGCCGACAGGCCCAACACTATGCTTCATGGGCGAAACTCGCGACATTTTCTGCTTTATTTAAACCATCGCTGCTTCGAGAGGGATACGCAATGAAAAACAAGAGCCGTTACAAAACGCGCGTCGGCCAGCTGGTCGTCGCAGGTGTCATCTCCGGATTTGGTGTTTACGCCAACGCCAATGACTTCACCATCGAGTCATCAAGTGGCACTCAGGGGCAATTCACGCTCAGTAACGGCTCTGGCTTTTCCGCCACACCGGCAGTGGATAACACAGGCACGGTAGCAGCGATCAACAACGTGCCCCTGACTGCCAGTTTTGGTATTCCCAACTTCGCCTTTACGCTGGGCAATGCCGCGACGCCAACAGACACAACATATTCGTTCAGAGTGGGTGTCTCTATAACCGAGTTGAACACCAACCGCCGCCTGGAAGCCTATATTGGCACACTGAACCTGAACGTTAATAACACAACTGTAACGGGCTCTATTCCGGGATCGCAAGACATGACGGTTTTGGCGCGGGCAGGCTCACTGAACGCGACTACCACCTTAACCAACAATGCCAATAATGGCCCAATCACCATCAGCGGTGGCGGTGTCAGCTTCAGCGGCAGCAACCTGGTCAATCGCCTATCGCCAGATTCCCTCTTTGAAAACATTCTGGGTGAGTTCAACACCGGAGGCAACACATACGATTACAATATCGTCATTCAGCAATCCGGCAGTACAAATGGCGCGGCTCCCGCCGCCGAATTCGGCATCAACAATGGCGGATTTACCTCGTTCACCCCTGCAGCTCTGGGTGGTAGCGAATTCGACCTGAACAGCGATCAGATTCAGAACTTTTTTGGTGGCAATAACGTCTACAAAGTCAGCGGTCGTTTCACCACAGCGGCTACCTCCTCAGGTGGCGGCGGCGGCGGTGGCGGCACACCCGCCACTCAGGTGCCCGCCGAAACGGTTACCGGCACGGAGACTGCGGCCAACAACCTGAACAACGCCATCACCAGTGGCACACCCGCAGAGGCACAAACGGCGCTGGGCAATGTCGCCACTTCACTGGAAACCGTGGCCAATTCGGTCACCGGTGGCGCCACGCTTTCAGAGGAACAAACAGCACAGGTACAGACCAACGTACAAGCGGTGTTCAACAACATTACTACCCTGCTGAACAACGTGGGTAACGATGAAGCTGCGTTGACAACAGCGGTCACTACTTTGAACAACACGTTGGCGGCCATGCAGCGAGCCAACGTACCGGCAACAGCCGCCATCGTGAACAGCGTCGTGGCAGCGGGTCAGGCATCCGCGCGAATTGAGGCACGCCGTAAGGCAGGTCTGGGAGCTGACGCCACGCCAGCGCAGGTCGCCGCTGCACTGAGCACTGACCCTGACGCACTGGAAGCCTCCATCCGGCAATCCATTCGTATTCCGCCGACCACAGTCCGGACGCAGTCTCAACAGCAGACAACAGTCAATACGGCACTTTCTCTCCGCCCCCAAGGAGGAGGAGCTTCCAGTCAAAAAGTAACAATTGCAGTACCAAAATCGGAATTAGTTACCGTGAGCACAAGCGACTGTGCAACCCCGCAACCGGTTTTTAACGCCATCTTTGGCTTTGCCATAGGACCAGGTAGCGCATGTTTACTCCGCCAATCAGCCGAACTGTCTTTCTCTGACCACCGCATGGGGGGCACGCTGGCGCTGGCGACAGAAGGCACCGCTACGGTCACCACTGATGATGTGACCGGAATCCTGACTATTCAACTTCCCGGCGAAGCCTACGCCGGTTACATCACTGCCGCCCGAGCGGCGCCGGCTGAAGTACCCACCGGCATCCGGATTCTGCGCAATGGCACCGCCATCATGATAAACAATGGCTATTCAATGGAACTGGCCCCGGTACCGGTTGATACCCTTGGTTTCGCGCTGGCAGTCAGTCAGGCGGGCTACAGCGACATGAACTTCAGCGCAGATGACGGTGCCTACCGCATCGACTTTGGCGGCGGTCAACGCTTTGCCGGGGTGTTTGCCTACGACAACCTGAATGGCAAGACGCTGGATTTCAACTGTGGTGGCACATCAATTGTTGAGCCAACCATCGCCCCCACCGACGCTGATTATGGCTTTGCCATCGACTGCGCTAACGGCGTGCGCCAGCGTCTGTTGCCCTACATGGACAACACCAACTTCTTTGCCAGCCTGCAGGCGGCGCAGATCCCCTACCAGGTGGATCGCAGCACCGGCATTATTACTTCGGAAGGCAACGGCCGCTTCAAGCCCAGCTTCTTTATCAGCCCGCTGACCGCTGCTGAAACGGCTTTCCATGCAGCCAACAAGGATGCCAATGGCGTGGCCTTCCAGGCGATGGATGTCAACGGTGATGGCCGCATTGACTTCAAGGTAATAGCACCTAACGGGACACAGGTCCTCTACGGCGTCAATTAAGCAGGCTTAAAAGGGACGGAGAGATTTGCCGAGCAAATCCCTCCGTCCCTTTTAAATCGGCAACCGCGCCATATAACAACAATCACGCTCGAAACGCATGGATTCTGCGATCATGAGCCCAACTGTCTTACTTTTTACATTCTCGTTAACAGCTATGATGTTGCTGGCGTTGCGACCGGTCGCAACGTTAGTCGGTCTGGTAGACCTGCCGGGCGGACGCAAGACCCATAGCCTGCCAACACCTATGATCGGCGGCCTTGGCATTTACCTGGGCACTCTTGCCATTTGTATGCTGTCACCCGTGGTCATGGCAGACTACCAATTTCTGCTGGCGATAGCCGGCTTCGTACTGCTGGTTGGTATCCTTGACGACCTGTTTGAAATACGGGCTTCGCTGCGTATCGCCTGCCATGCGGCTGCGGCGCTGGCCATGGCCACGCTGGCGGGGGTCAAGCTGGATTCGCTTGGCAGCCTGTTGTATCTGGGACCAGTGGAGCTGGGGCTGTTAGCAGTGCCGGTAACGATGTTTGCAACGGTTGGCGTGATCAATGCTGTCAACATGAGCGACGGCCTGGACGGTCTGTCCGGCGGCCTCGTGGTTATTGCCCTGGTCTTCCTGTCGATCGCAGCACTGGTGGCTGGTCATAGCGCTATGCTCAGTTTCAATCAGATTCTTATCGTTGCTGTCCTCGCCTTTCTCGCGTTCAACTTCCGTATGTTGTGGAAAAAAAATGCACTGATTTATCTGGGCGATGCCGGCAGTACCCTGCTGGGCTTCATTCTTGCCTGGCTGGTGATAGCGGCTACACAAGGCACCGATGCATTCATTGCCCCAGTATATGCACTCTGGTTTCTGGCGGTGCCTTTGATGGACACCGTCAGCCTGATGATCAAGCGTCCGCTGCGGGGCCTGTCGCCGTTCACGCCAGGGCGTGATCATTTGCATCACCGACTGCTGAACGCTGGTTTCACACCTCGGCAGACCGTCTTGGGCATGCATGCGGCAGCCGTGCTGTTTGGCAGCATCGGCCTGAGCGGACACATCGCCGGCGTCCGGGAAGGCACCATGTTCCTGTTATTCATGAGCCTGTTTGCCATCTATCTGGTAGCGACCCGGCACCCGGTTGCTCTGGCGAACACCCACCATACTCAGCCGCGACGTTAGAGTAACTAGCCAACCAGCTAATAGTCCGAAGCAAACAAAGATGCTAGTCTAGCGTCAATCCAGTTATTTTCGTCACAAAAACCAAGCATTTGCATGGTAGTATTGACTTTGTAATTGTGAACAAATACAAACTTGGCACTAAAGCTCAACATCGACCTTCAGCCTGGCCCGGAGCACAGTATTGTACTTCGGACCAGGCTTGCCTTTGTTTTGCGGATTATGACCACCAATTTGGCTGCTCATTACATGACGGGCATTTATCAATCTATCGCTGCTTCGAAAGGGATTTACAATGAAAAACAACAGCCGCTACAAAACACGCGTCGGCCAGTTGGTCGTCGCCGGTGTCATCTCCGGATTTGGCGTTTACGCCAACGCCAATGACTTCACCATCACGTCAGGAGGCACTCAGGGGCAGTTCACCCTCAGTAACGGTTCTGGCTTTTCAAGCAGCGCTGCGGTGGACGCAACGGGCCAGGTCGGGGCAATCAACAGTATCCCATTGACCGACAGCTTTGGCATTCCCAATTTTGCCTTCACGCTGGGCAACTCTGCCACACCAACCAACAAGACACACACCTTTAAGGTCGGTGTCTCCATTTCAGAGGTGGGCACCAACCGTCGCCTGGAAGCCTACATTGGCACGCTGAACCTTGTCGTGAACGGGGCCACTGTGACCGGCGACATTCCAACCCAGAATCTGACCGTGCTGGCCCGCGCAGGCTCGCTCAATGCAACCACAACACTGAATAATACCAATGCGAATGGCCCCTACGCCATCAGCGGCGGCGGCATCAGCTTCAGTGGTTCCAATCTGGTCAATGGCCTGCTGCCCGACTCGCTGTTCTCAAACATTCTGGGCGAATTCAACACCGGCGGTAATACCTACGACTACAGTATCGTGATTGAGGAAACAACCGGCGCGCCCAAGGCCCGGTTCGGAATCGACACAGGTACCTTTACATCGTTCACTGCCGCGACGCCACCTACCACCGTGTTTGACCTGAACTCCGACCAGCTGCAAGCAAACTTCGGCGCCGGCTCCTACCGGGTTAACGGTCGCTTCACCACGGCGGCGGCCGGTTCGGGCGCCGGTGGTGGCGGCACTCCGGCAGGCCAGGTTGAGACAGCAACCGTTGAAGCCACAGGCACGGCTGCTGCGGCCGCCAATACCGCCATAACTAGCGGCACTGCCGAAGAAGCACAGAGCGCGCTGAACACGGCAGCAACCTCGCTGGAAACCCTGGCCACCTCCGTCACCAACGGCGACACACTGTCTGCCGAGCAGCAGGCAGCGGTGCAGACCAACGTGGCAACAATATTCAGCAATGTGGTGACGCTGATCAACAAGGTCAGTGGCGACCCGGTTCAGCTGAGCGCTGCTGTTGCCACCCTCAACAAGACGCTTGACGCCATGCAGAAAGCCAAAGTACCGGCCACTGCCGCCATGGTGAACAGCGTTGTCGCAGCCGGCCAGGCGTCGGCGCGCGGCGAGGCTATACGCCAAGCCGGATTGGGCGCTAATGCGACGCCCGAGGAGATTGCGGCGGCACTGGTCGCGAGCCCGGCTGCGCTGGAAGCAACCCTTCGCCAGTCCATTCGTATTCCGTCCAATGACGTGCTTACGGACGCGCAGATTGCCGCAAAGGCCGAGCTTATGCGCGATGGTCAAAATTACACAAACAACATCGTTAACGCAAACATAGCAGCGTTTGACGCAAGTAAAGCATCAGTCGAAGTTAACACTGAGCACCTCCGTGATGCACTCAGCTTCTTCTCCTTTGGTGATGACAGGACCGGCGGCACCTTCGCGCTTGAAAGTAATACCGGGGTCGTCAGGAAGGATGATTCCCTTAGTAAGATCCTGACCTTCGAGTTTCCAGGCGAAGCCTATGCGGCTTATTACATCGACGTCCGTGCAGTCCCGACAGAAGTACCCACCGGCACCCGAATTCTGCGTGATGGCACAGCGGTTATTGTCAATAGAGGGTACGCCATGAGGTTCGCACCCGTCCCCATCGATGTGCTTGGTTTTAGTTTCGCCGTGGTGCAGGCGGGCTACACCAATATGACCATTGGTGTCGACGATGCTGCCTACCGTATCGACTTCGGCGGCGGCCAGCGCTTTGCCGGGGTGTTTGCCTACGACAATCTGACGGGCAAGACACTGGACTTCAGGTGCGGTGGCACCACCATCGTTGAGCCAACCATCGCACCCACGGCTCCCGAGTACAGCTTTGGCGTCAACTGCGCCAACGGTGTGCAGCAGCGCATGGTGCCTTATATGGACAACACCAACTTCTTTGCCAGCCTGGAGGCCGCGCAGATCCCCTACCAGGTGGATCGCAGCACCGGCATTATCACCTCGGAAGGCAATGGCCGCTTCAAGCCCAGCTTCTTTATCAGCCCGCTGACTGCGGCTGAAACGGCGTTCCACGACGCCAATAAGGATGCCAACGGCGTGGCCTTCCAGGCCTTGGACGTCAATGGCGATGGCCGCATTGACTTCAAGGTGATTGCACCGAACGGGACTCAGGTTCTTTACGGCGTCAATTAAACGAGCTTAAAGATGTAAAGAGTACGGAGGATTAAAGGGGACGGAGGGATTTGCGTAGCAAATCTAACCTCCGTCCCCTTTAATCCTCCGTACCATTTACGTTGGCACCACCACCTCAAGTTCCCTGCCCGCCTCTGCCGCCATGGCCTGAAACGCTGCTTTTAAGGTTTCACGCGCCCGGCTCTCGCCATGCACAAGTCGAATCTGCTGCGGCCATGCCTGCATACCCGCCACAAAGTTCAACAAGTCCTGCTGATCTGCATGTGCGCTGTAGCCACCGATGCTGGTGATCGGACAGGCAACCTTCACCCTTTCGCCGTCAATCTCTACCGACGCTTCAGATCCGGCGGGCAGCTGCTGCAACTGATACCCCAGTGTGCCTCTGGCCTGGTAACCGACAAACAGTACATCGTGCACCGGATCAGGCAGCATGGCTTTCAGATAATTGACAATGCGCCCGCCGGCGGCCATGCCACTGGCGGCAATGACCACCGCCGGTTGCCGGGTTTTGGCCAGGTAAGCAACGGTTTGCAGATGCTCTTCATGACTATCAACCGTGTACAGGCTGTCAAAATCCAGCGGATGGCGGCCGGCCCGTAGCGTGTCCTGCGCCTCGTCGTCCCAGAACGGTTTGAGTTCGCGGTAGACGGTGGTGAATCTGGCCGCCAGCGGTGAGTCGACAATCACCTGTAAATCTGCCCAGCCCGAATCACCGTTGTGACGTCCTTGATAAATCAACCCTTCCAGCTCATACAGCAGCTCCTGCGTGCGGCCGATACTGAAAGCCGGGATCATCACCGTACCCCGGTTCTGCAGCGCGTGACTCAATACACTGTGTAAGCGCTGCCGGCGAGTTTCGCGATTTTCATGCACGCGGTTGCCGTAGGTGCTTTCAATCACCAGGGTATCAGCGTATTCGGGGGATTCGGGTGCGTGCAGCAGCGGCGCATGCGGTGCACCAAGATCACCGGAATAGACAGTGCGGTGCCGCCAATCATCAGCCTTGTAACAACTCTCAATTTCGATGTAGGCCGAACCCAGAATATGACCTGCACGCTGCAGGCGGATGCGAACGCTGGCGTCATCGGTTTCGGCAACGGTGTGCCACTGCCGATACGGCAATGCCACCAGCTGTTTGTCGACCGTATCCAGGAAACGCCGGATTAGCGCAGCATCGCGGGTAAACCCCACTTTCAGGGCATCTTCGATTACCAGCGGCAGCAAACGCGCCGAGGGCTCGCTGCAATAGATGGGACCATTGAACCCGGCCGCCAGCAGATACGGCAACCGCCCGATATGGTCAATGTGCACATGCGTCACCAGCAGCGCCCTGACCGCCGAAATATCAAACTCGATGCGATGAATGTCCAGCGTGTCGCCAATGGCATCACGGCCCTGGAACAGCCCGCAATCGATCAGAAAGTGCAGATCCGGCGCCGCCAGGTAGCGATGGCAGCTGCCGGTCACGCCCTGTGTCGCGCCATGATGTTCAAACCCGGGATAATTCTCCATACCCCAAGCTTAGACGACAATGGGGACGGAGGAGATACTTTTTGACCACTTCTCTGGCTCTAATGGGGACGGAGAAGTGGTTAAAAAGTATCTCCTCCGTCCCCATAAAAATTACAGGCTGATGGTGTAGCGCACGAAATAATCGACGTCGTGGCGCTTGCGCACGGCGGAACTTCGCTGGATCAGATCTTCGCGGTCACGCACGCGGATCTGGAACAGATGACCGGACAGGACTTCCCAGTTCCAGCGGATTTCGGTCAGTGACATGTTGTTGGTGAAGTCGGTGGACAGCAGCCAGCCGGCATCGTTTTCACCGTGCACCAGGCCGATGCTGTGACCCGGGGCCATATCCACGACGTTGACGGAGACCTGCCAGGCGTTGCCACCGCTATCACCCAGGCCTGGCAGACCCATGGCCGCCAGAGTCGGCGTGTCCAGCGCATGCGCTATTTCGGCGCCCGCGACAAATCGGCTCTCGCCGCGCAACGCCCACTGCATCGCCAGTCGGGCACCGAAAGTAACGTAATCAGTCTTGTCGCCGGCTGCCACCCCGTTGTAATACAGTGCGGATGGAATCACGGTGACATCGACCGAGCGCTGCAGGAACAGACCATCAGCGTCGGATTTATCAACCGATGCGTAGTAGGTGATCCTGCTGTCTGACGACTGGTAGTTCAGCGGCCCGCGACGCACCAGGCTGGCGCCATCCTCGGTGGAATAATCCAGAACAAAGTTGTATTGCCAACCGTTGGCGGCACGATAACGACTGTGCAGCCCATCGGTCCAGTGCACATTCCAGCTGTTGGAACTGGTGCGTGACATCGATTTTGGCGCCACCACATCCAGCCGGTTCTGGTACTGGAACCGGCCTACGCGATGATCCCAGTTGCCATAACGGGCGCGCACGAACAGCTCATCAAAGGTCATGTCGCCTGCATTGATATTGGAGGAACCGGCAGGTAATTCGGTGTAGAACTTCAGGTTGCCATTGAAGTCACTGTCATTGCCGGTCACGGCAACACGGGCTTTGGCACTGTAAATGTCGGAAATATTCCATTGTGCCCCGGCCCTGACCCGCAAATCCACTTCGGTGTCATCAACCTGTTGACCGTTGCGATCATCCCTGTCCAGTCCAACGACTCCGAGACGCAGGTCTCCGGAAAAATCGATATCCTGCGCGTACGCAGCCGTGCTGAGCATTGGCAGCAGTGCCAACCCCAGCCATGATTTTTGATTCACGTAAATTCTCCCCTTTAGCGTGAGATTTTGAACTGTATATTAATTGTCATGTGTCTGATTAAAGACAATAAAAAGACAACTGCGTGTTACTTGAACAACAGCTTGATGACATTAATGTGACAAAGATTAATCCGCCGAAGTAGGACAGAATTCTCTAAAACCCGAAAAACGTAAGCGAAGCAATGGCAACGACGGTAGTTTTTCAGATCAAACAGGGAAGACCACGAATCCCACAATACCCCTGCGGATTTTTCGCCAGATACTGCTGGTGATATTCCTCAGCGTAGTAGAAATCGGCCAGTGGCGCGATTTCTGTAGTAATAATTCCTGCCCCGGCCTCATCCAGCCGTTTCTGCGCCTCCGTCCGGCTGGCTTCCACCTGCAGACCTTGCTCTTCCGACAGCGTATAGATCGCCGACCGGTACTGTGTGCCCCGGTCGTTGCCCTGGCGCATGCCCTGGGTCGGATCATGCGAGCCCCAGAATACCTTCAACAGTGCTGCATAAGTCACTTTTGCCGGGTCAAAATACACTCGCACCGCTTCGGTATGCCCGGTGGAGCCGCTGCACACTTCCTCATAGGTCGGGTTCGGTGTAAAACCACCGGCGTAGCCGACTGCCGTGCTGTAAACCCCCGGGATTTTCCAGAACACGCGCTCTGCCCCCCAGAAACAGCCCAGGGCAAACACAGCTTCCTGCATATCCGCAGGCAACGGCGGCACCATGGGATTACCATTGACATGATGTTGACCGCTGATGCGTATGGCGGTGTCGCGCCCGCGCAATGCGCGATCTGCCGTTATCATTCTGTCTTTGTCGAATAAACCCATAAATCCTCACTCACGCCGATTGGCACTGTCAGCAAATTGCAGTCTTGCATGTACAAGATCAAACCTGCCGCCTAGAATAACACACCAACGTTTCCACCCATGTCAGGATTGATCAATGACTTCAGCACTAATGGCCAACTACGGTCACCCGGAACTTCAGTTCGCGCGCGGCCAGGGCGTCTACCTGTATACCGCCGACAATGAACGCTATGTGGACTTCACCATGGGCATCGCGGTGAACTGCCTGGGGCATTGCCACCCGCACCTGATCGCGGCCCTGAAGAAACAGGCCGACACGCTGTGGCACACCTCCAACCTGTTCAGCATTGAGCCCACCGAACGTCTGGCCAAGCGCCTGGTCGAGCTGACTTTCGCCGATCGCGTGTTCTTTGCCAATTCCGGCACCGAGGCCGTAGAGTGTGGCTTCAAGATGATGCGGCGATATCATTATCACCACGGCCGCAAGCAGCGCGTACGTATCATTTCACTGACCCAATCTTTTCACGGCCGCACCCTGGCACCCGTTGCCGCCTGCCTGAATCCGGTTCATATCGAGGGATTCCTGGTCGGTGATGCCGGTTTCGACCAGGTGCCCTTTGGCGACCTGGACGCTTTGCGCGCCGCCATCAGCGAAAACACCGCCGGCATCATTCTGGAACCGGTGCAAGGTGAAGGCGGGATTCGCGCGGTACCGGTGGAATATTTGCAGGCCGTTCGTCAGATTTGTGATGAACACGGCATTTTATTGATGTTTGACGAAGTACAATCAGGCGTAGGACGAACCGGTTATCTGTTTGCCCATGAAGTGCTGGGCGTTGAGCCCGACCTGCTGGCGTCAGCCAAAGGACTGGGCGGCGGCTTCCCGATTGGTGCCTGCCTGTCCAAAGAACATGTAGCTGAAGTGATGACCGCAGGCACCCACGGCAGCACCTTTGGCGGTAACCCGCTGGCAACCGCGGTGGCCAATGCGGTGCTGGATGTGCTGACAGCGCCGGGCTTTTTAGTGCAGGTGAACGAACGGGCGACACAGTTGCGGGCCGGCATTGATGAGCTGACCGCGCGTTACCCTGCCGTGCTGGCTGGCCATACCGGTCTGGGCCTGATGGTGGGATTGCGCTGCGCCGGCAGCAACGCCGACCTGCTGAAAGCAATGGCCAAATACAAACTGCTGGCGGTGAAGGCTGGTGGTAACTCGGTACGACTGTTGCCACCGCTGAACATCAGCGCCGCAGAAGTGGATGAAGGTCTTGAATTGCTGGCCGCGGCCTGTGCCGATTTGTCGTGAGCCCGTTACTCGGGGCAGGCTATAGCAGCTGGGAAAATTCGCGGGTTTGCCTCATTGTAACAAAACGTAATAAGCTACAACAAAAATCAGGTGCTTTCATGGAAAGCGCACTGCATAGAAAGCACACTGATAATAATAAAGTGTCGGATCCAAAGAGATCACGGCCAATTGTAGTTGGGAGACTATGCAAACCACAGACCACCTCACCCACCTGGGAGAATCTGACCTGCGCCACACCACACCTGAGGCATTGCAGCAGGTCGTGGAACTGTGCGCGGATTTAAGCTGGCAGGAAGATTCCGCTGGCGTGTGCACCAGTATCAGCAGTTACAGTGATAAGACCTCTGCGGCTGCACAGATACTGTTTCGACACAAATTGAGCGAGCTGGGCGAAGCCGACAGCGCGGCTACCGAAGACTGGCCCCGCTATCAGGCCAGTGTCAGCGCCAGACAGGCTTTCCGTCAGATCAAATGCCGCCTGACCGGTGCCGAACAAAACGTTTACCTGCAGGTCAGTGGCGTGCCTCAGTTCGATGCCCGGGGTACTTTCCTGGGTTATGACTGTGTCGCCATCGACATGAGCCGTGAGCATAACAGCGAGGCCAGCCTGCTGCGCTTCCGCGCAGCCATGGATATGTCCATGGACATGATCTATCTGGTCGATCCGGAGAATCTCACCTTTCTGGATGTCAACGACACCGCTGCCCGCGCCTACGGCTTCACCCGCGAAGAAGTGCTGGCCATGGGGCCATCGGAGGCGCTGGGGTTTACCCCGGAAGAACTCACCCAGCGATACACCCGCCTGATCAACCAGGGCGGCAGCAGCCGCATTGAGCGCCGTGTCACGCTGAAAGGTGACACACCCGGCATCATCGAAGTTTACAGCCGCGCCACCTGCCTGAACGGGCGCTGGATCATCATCGGCGTCAGCCGCGACATTTCAGATCGCAAGATGGCCGAAACCCGCGCCCTGCACCTGCAGCATATCTTCTCCACGCTCAGCCTCATCAACGAAGCCATTCTCCGTGCCGACAGTGTCGACACCCTATACCAGAATGTCTGCGCGGCTGCGGTTAATGCAAATCTGTTTGCCATGTCCATGATCGTAACCCCCGATGGCAACGGCAACTTTCGTGGCCTGGTGGTGATGGGTGATGAGACATTCGAGACTCAGCCGGTGCCGATCAGCACTGAAGCCAATACCCCGTTGGGTCAGGGCCTGGCAGGCGCTGCGTTGCGCGAGGGTGTCGCCATGATCAGCAATGACTACCCCAATGACGAGCGTTCCCTGCCCTGGCGCGATCACCTGCTGGAGCAAAACCTGAACAGTGCTGCTGCCTTCCCGCTGTTTCAGCGCAAGCAGGTGACTGCGGTGATGCTGTTCTTCAGCCACATCAAAGATGCCTTTGACAGCGAGACCCAGGCCGCCATGCAAAGCATGGCCGACAACATCTCCTTTGCCCTCGACAGCTTTGCCAACGCCGAAGAACAGGCCCGCGCCGCCGCCCTGATTCGCGAAAGCGAGGCCCGTTTTCGCAGCCTCACCAATCTGACCTCGGACTTTTACTGGGAGCAGGATGCCCACCTGCGCTTCACCAAGTATGAAGGCCGTGTGGTCGGTGGCAGCAATCAGAAGGCTGTATCAACCCTGTTAGGGCTGCATTTGTGGGAAGTGCCCGGCGTGCGGCCTGACTCGCACAACTGGCGCCAGATTCGTCGCCTGATGAAAAAAGGGCAAGCCTTCAAGGATCTTGAACTATCATTTACCAATGAAGACAAAAGTCGATATCACTTTTCCCTGGCCGGCGAACCCATTGTCGACAGCACCGGCGAATTTGCCGGCTACCGCGGCATATCGCGCGATATTACCGAGAAAAAACGCATTGCCGATCGCATCAAACACCTGGCCACCCATGACACCCTGACCGGGCTGCCCAATCGTGTGATGTTCAGCGAACTGTTACGCCATGCCATCCGCACCGCCAATCGCTACGCCGACCAGCGTTTTGCGGTGATGTTTATTGATCTGGACCGCTTCAAGGCGGTCAATGACACCTACGGCCATCACACCGGCGACGCCCTGCTCACGGAAGTTGCCAAGCGTCTGCGCCACCCTCTGCGTGACAGTGATATCGTGGCGCGACTGGGCGGTGACGAATTTGTTGTATTGCTGCACAAAGTCACCGAAAAACAGCAGGCCGGCCAGATAGCGGAGAATGTGCTGAAAATGCTGAAGCAGCCCATCGCACTGGATGAGCGTGAATTTGCCGTCAGCGGCAGTATTGGCATCAGCCTGTTCGGGCTTGATGCCCAGGATGAAGAAAGCCTGATGAAACACGCCGACACCGCCATGTATGCAGCCAAGGATGATGGTCGCAACAACTACCGCACCTATTCCGCAGACCTGCACCAGTACACGCAGGAACGTGCCAACCTGTCACTGCAGTTGCGGCACGCGCTGGAGCGCGGTGAGTTGAGTCTGCACTATCAGGCCAAAATGTGCACGACCAGCAATACCGTGGTCGGCGTTGAAGCGCTGCTGCGCTGGCATCATCCGGAGCTGGGTGACGTGTCGCCGGTGCAGTTTATTCCGATTGCCGAAGACAATGGCCTGATTATTCCCATTGGCGAATGGGTCATGGAAACCGCCTGTCAGCAGCTCGTAGCCTGGCAGGCACAGGGTCTGCCGGCCCTGACGCTGGCGGTCAACCTGTCCGCGCGCCAGTTCAATCACCCGGACTTGGCCAAACATATCAGCGACGTGCTCACGCGCACCGGCTTTGCCGCCGACATGCTGGAACTGGAGATCACCGAAAGCCTGGTGATGCAAAACCCGGAGCGCGCCATTGAGCTGATGAGCGCTATCAAGCGTCAAGGTGTGCGTTTTGCCATCGATGATTTTGGTACCGGTTATTCCTCACTGGGACAATTGCGCCACTACCCGATCGACACGCTGAAAATTGACCGCGCATTTGTCCGCGACCTGGATCACAGCAAGGAAGACCAGGCCATCAGCAAGGCCATCATTTCCATGGGCAAAACCCTGGGCCTGACCGTGGTCGCCGAAGGCGTGGAAAGCGCCCGGCAACTGGCATTCCTGCGTGAACACCGTTGCGACCAGATTCAGGGATTTTATTATCACCGCCCCTGTGATTCACAAGATTTTGTTGCCTGGTACCTGGGCCTCGGCATGCCATCAGGCGCTGCCTGACAATTTCTTGAACCGATTCCGATTCCGTCTCAAGTTCGTATGACCACCGCCGCTATGGTGTATGAATACCTTTACACGAAAGAGACCCGGTCATGTCACAACGCAAACAGTTCTCCGCCGCCGAAAAACTAGTGTCTACCACTGACCTGAAGAGCCATATCAGGTACGCCAATCCGGAATTCATCAACATCTCCGGGTTTACCGAGAAGGAATTAATGGGCGCGCCGCATAACCTTGTGCGCCATCCGGATATGCCCAAAGATGCCTTCAAGGCGCTGTGGGACACGGTACAGGCGGGCCAGCCGTGGATGGGCATGGTCAAGAACAAATGCAAAAATGGCGACTACTACTGGGTCGACGCCTATGTCACGCCGGTGATAGAAAATGGCAAGGTCACCGGATATCAATCGGTACGCTCCTGCCCGGATGAAAGGCATGTCGCCAATGCCGAATCCATGTACAGGAAACTGCGCGCCGGTGCGTCGATGCGCATGACATCACTATTGTCCTGGCGGCAATCCATGCTCGCTATTCAGGGTGTTGCGCTGGCCGCGGTCATTGCGGCGCTGAGCCTGTTGTCCGGACCACTGGCGTGGGTGCTGGCATTGGTGGCCGCGATCGCTGGCATCGGCGGTTGCGCGCGGCAACTGTCGCAGCTGAGCCCGCTGCTGCGAAGTTGTGAAAACATCAGCAATGATCCGATGGCCCGTGCAGTGTATACCGGTCGCAAGGACGAGCTGGGCAGCATTGAACTGGCGCTGAAATTCCGCAAATCCCAGGTCGACACCATTCTCAAACGCATTGATGAGTCGGCTACCCGTCTCACAGCGCTGGCCAAGCAGGCCACGGACTCGGTACATGTGACTGATCAGGCCATCAATCAGCAGCAGCATGAACTGGCATCGGTGTCATCAGCAGTTACCGAAATGTCCAGCGCCATTGTTGAGGTCTCCAGCAACACGGCACGCACGTCTACTGCTGCCGAGGAGGCCGACAACTCAGTGGAGCAAGGCCATCAATCCATTGAGGAAAGCCTGTCCGCAACCACCCGTCTGGCAGAAAATATCGACGATATCACCCAGCTTATCAACGGCCTGGGTGCTGACAGCAAGGCTATCGGCTCAGTGATTGAAGTGATCAACGCCATTGCCGAACAAACCAACCTGCTGGCCCTGAACGCGGCGATTGAAGCGGCACGCGCCGGTGAGCAAGGCCGCGGTTTTGCCGTGGTGGCCGACGAAGTGCGCACGCTGGCGCAGCGCACACAGAACTCCACAGTCGAGATCAAGGACATCGTATCGCGGATACAAAACAGCACCAACAGCTGCGTCGATAGCATTACCGACGCCCAGGGCAAGGCGCAGGAGTGTGTCAGCTACAACCAGCAGGCCGGCCAGTCCTACACGTCCATCAGTAAAGCGGTGTCGGATATCCGCAATATGACCTTCCAGGTGGCCACCGCCGTCGAGGAACAAAGTGCTGTTGCGGAAGAAGTGAACCGCAATATCGTCAATATCCAGGGCCAGTCCGAGAAGACCAGCGATGCTTCGCGCATCAATGCCGACAGCAGCAAACGCCTGGCCAAGGACATTGCCGACATGCGCGAGATGGTTAAACAATTCAGCGCGTAAGGGTCTGGTTGCCAGTTGCCATTCAGGGTTATCACATGATGTGAATCCATTCACATTTGGTTTAGAATCGGTCTATTGAATCACTCAACAGAGTAGCAAGAGACCGATACCATGCACTACCCGCAATTGAGTTTTGACCTGGACGAAACCCTGACCATGCTGCAACAGCAGGTCGCGCAATTTGCCGCCAGGGAAATTGCGCCGCGCGCCGCCGCAATCGACCAGAGCAACGAATTTCCCGCCGACCTGTGGCGTAAAATGGGCGACATGGGTTTGCTTGGCATTACGGTGTCGGACGAGTACGGCGGCTCAGGCCTGGGCTATCTGGCGCACGTTATTGTCGCGGAAGAAATCAGCCGCGCATCGGCCAGTGTCGGCCTGAGCTACGGCGCCCACTCCAACCTGTGTGTTAACCAGATCTACCGCAATGGCAGTGAGGCGCAAAAACAGCGCTATCTGCCCGGCCTGGTCAGTGGCGAAGCCATTGGCGCGCTGGCGATGAGCGAACACAATGCTGGCTCCGACGTCGTCAGCATGAAGCTCAGCGCGCGCAAGCAGGGTGATGTCTATGTGCTCAACGGCACCAAAATGTGGATTACCAACGGCCCTGATGCGCATGTTTATGTGATCTATGCCCGCACCGACGCCGATGCCGGTGCCCATGGCATCACCGCCTTTCTGGTAGAACGTGATTCCCCCGGCTTCAGCCACTCCCCCAAACTCGACAAGCTCGGTATGCGCGGCTCCAACACCTGCGAGCTGGTGTTTCAGGATTGTGAAGTGCCGGCAGAAAACATTCTGGGCGCGGAAAATGGCGGCGTGCGGGTGTTGATGAGCGGTCTGGACTATGAGCGTGTGGTGTTGTCCGGTGGTCCGCTGGGTATCATGCAGGCCTGTGTTGATGCTGTGCTGCCTTACATTCATGATCGCAAGCAGTTTGGTGAAGCCATCGGCAATTTCCAGTTCATTCAGGGCAAGGTCGCTGATATGTATACCAACCTGAACGCCGCCCGTGCTTATGTGTACGCGGTGGCGCGGGCCTGTGATCGCGGTGAGACCACGCGCAAGGACGCCGCCGGGGCCATTCTGTTCAGCTCGGACAAGGCCACGCAACTGGCGCTGGAAGCGATCCAGATACTGGGCGGCAACGGTTACATCAATGACTACCCTACCGGCCGTCTACTGCGCGATGCCAAGCTCTACGAGATCGGCGCCGGTACCCAGGAAATCCGCCGCATGCTGATTGGCCGTGAACTGTTCCGGGAAACGCGCCCATGACCAGTCTGACCTCCGCCATCAGCGCCCACAGCGAGGCATTTACGCACAATTACCAGCACCATTCAGCGCTGCGCGATGAGCTGCAGGCGCTGACGGCAACCCTGGCACTGGGCGGTGACGAGCGCTCACGACAACGCCATCAGCAACGTGGCAAACTGCTGCCCCGCGAACGGGTTGAGGCCTTGCTGGATACCGGCTCTCCATTTCTGGAATTTTCGGCGCTGGCCGCCTATCAGGTGTACGACGACGATATTCCCGGCGCCGGTCTGATCAGCGGACTGGGCATGGTCTCGGGCCAGTGCTGCGTGATTGTCGCCAATGACGCCACGGTCAAAGGTGGTACCTATTACCCGTTGACGGTGAAGAAGCATCTGCGCGCGCAACAGATTGCCGCCGAAAATCACCTGCCCTGTATTTACCTGGTGGACTCCGGCGGTGCCAACCTGCCCCACCAGGCTGAGGTGTTTCCGGATCGTGAACATTTTGGCCGCATTTTTTACAATCAGGCACGCATGTCAGCCGCAGGTATCCCACAAATAGCAGCGGTGATGGGTTCGTGCACGGCCGGCGGTGCCTATGTGCCGGCGATGGCTGATGAATCGATTATTGTGCGCGAACAGGGCACGATTTTTCTCGGCGGTCCGCCACTGGTGAAAGCGGCCACCGGTGAAGTGGTCAGCGCGGAAGAACTCGGTGGTGGCCACGTGCACAGTCAGATCTCCGGTGTTGCTGATCAGTTGGCCGATGATGACATGCACGCGCTGGCACTGATTCGCCGCAGCATTGCGCGCCTGAATCGTTCGACACCCACATTGAATCTGGCAGCGCCCCCGCCATTGTTTGACAGTGACGAGCTGCTGGGCATTGTGCCGGCGGATGTGCGTCAGCCCTATGATGTGCGCGAGGTGATTGCCCGAGTCGTTGACGGCTCGGTGTTTGACGAGTTCAAACCTTTGTATGGCGCCTCGCTGGTATGTGGTTTTGCCGATATTCTGGGACAGAGTGTCGGTATTATTGCCAACAACGGCATTCTGTTTTCCGAAAGCGCGTTAAAAGGCAGTCACTTTATTCAGCTTTGCTGCCAGCGCAATATTCCCCTGGTATTTCTGCAGAATATCACCGGTTTTATGGTGGGCAAAAAATACGAGCATGAAGGTATCGCCAAGAACGGCGCCAAACTGGTCAATGCCGTCGCCACTGCCAATGTACCCAAGGTCACCGTGCTCATCGGTGGCAGTTTTGGCGCCGGTAACTATGGCATGTGTGGCCGCGCTTACGATCCGCGCTTTCTGTGGACCTGGCCCAATGCCCGAATTTCGGTGATGGGTGGGGCTCAGGCCGCGGGGGTACTGTCCCAGATCAGGGCAGAAACACTGGCTGCCAAAAACCAGCCCTGGAGCGCAGAGGAAGAACAACAGTTCAAGAAACCCATTGAAGACAAGTATGAACGCGAAGGCCATCCCTATTATGCCAGTGCCCGGCTGTGGGACGACGGCGTGATTTCCCCTGCTGACACGCGTTCTGTGTTGGGGTTGTCGCTGTTTGCCGCACGGCACGCACCGCCGCAGGACACTCAGTTTGGCATTTTCAGGATGTAAGGCCTGACTACAGGCCTAAACCCATCTAAAGAAAAAGAATAAGGCATCGTTATGAACACACAAACCGACACCTCCCCCCTGGACATCAGCCGCCCGCACGAAGGCGTTACCGTTGTGTGGCTGAACCGGCCGCAGAAACACAATGCCATGACGCAGGCCCTGATCGCCGAGCTGCAAGAAACCTTTACCACGCTGGCCAAGGATGACAACACGCGGGTGCTGGTGCTGGCCGGACGTGGCAAAAGTTTTTGCTCCGGCGCTGATCTGAATTACATGAAGTCGATGGTGGAATTCAGTCACGAAGAAAATGTTTATGATGCCCAGTGTTTTGCCGCCATGCTGCAGGCCCTGCACCAGTTTCCCAAACCGGTCATCGCGGCCCTGCACGGCAATGTGTTTGCCGGTGCCACCGGACTGGCAGCCTGTTCGGATATCGTGATAGCCGCCGACGACGCCCGTTTCTGTATCAGTGAAGTGAAACTGGGACTGGTGCCGGCAGTGATCAGCCCCTATGTGGTTGCGCGCATCGGGGCACACCAGGCGCGGCGTTATTGCCTGACCGCCGAGGTGTTCAGCGCCGACGACGCCCGGCAGGCCGGGCTGGTGCATCGCTGCGTGCCCGCCGACGCGCTGATGAACGAGGTCATGGCTACGGCCATGCAACTGCTGAACAACGCGCCGCGTGCACTGGCCACCACCAAAAACCTGATCAGTTATCTGGTGCCGGTGCCTGCCGCGCGGGAAATTACCGATTATACCGCAGCACTGATTGCCCGCGTGCGGACCGGCCAGGAAGCCCAGAGCGGTTTGCAGGCGTTTCTGGATAAACAACCGGCACCATGGATACAGGGCACTGCATCGGAACCCAACAAACCATGATCAAACGCCTGTTAGTCATCAACCGCGGCGAGATCGCCTGCCGTATTTTGCGTACCGCACAAGCCCTGGGTATTGACTGCGCTGCCGTGTACTCACCGGCCGACCGCAACGCCCTGCACACCTTGCTGGCTGACCGGGCCTTTGCCCTGCGCGGCAATGCGGCCAGCGACAGCTACCTGGATCAGCAACAGATTCTTGCCATCGCAGCCGATTGGGGCGCCGATGCCATTCATCCCGGATACGGCTTTTTGTCGGAGAACAGTGACTTTGCGCGCGCCGTGGAGAATGCCGGCATTCGCTTTGTGGGTCCCGGCGCCGATGCCATTGCCGCCATGGGCTCCAAGGCCCGGGCCAAGCAGTTAATGGCTGAAGCCGGGGTGCCCATGTTGCCGGGCTACCATGGCGACGCCCAGGATGTGACGCTGTTGCGCGAGGCTGCGCAAAAAGTCGGTTATCCGGTGTTGCTGAAGGCGGTTTCGGGCGGTGGCGGTCGCGGTTTGCGAGTGGTTAACGCCGACGCTGAATTCGATGAGGCACTGGCGGCCGTGCAACGGGAGTCACAGGCAGCGTTTGGCGACCAGCGTGTGCTGCTGGAGAAATACCTGACGCAGGCGCGCCATGTCGAGATTCAGGTGTTCGCCGATGACCATGACAATTGTGTGCATTTACATGAACGTGACTGTTCGGTGCAACGTCGCCATCAAAAACTGATTGAAGAGGCACCTGCCCCCGGCCTTGCTGAACACACCCGCGAAGCCATGGGCGCTGCAGCCGTGCGGGCGGCCACCAGCATCGGATATTCAGGGGCCGGTACCGTGGAGTTCCTGTATCAGGGCGGCGAATTTTATTTTCTGGAAATGAATACCCGTCTGCAGGTAGAGCACCCGGTAACCGAGTGCATTACCGGCCTGGACCTGGTGGAGTGGCAGCTACGCGTTGCCAGTGGCGAAACCCTGCCACTGACGCAGGCGGATATTGCGCGGCGCGGCTGGGCCATTGAGGCGCGCATCAATGCCGAGTCAGGTGCCCCAGATTTCCTGCCTTCCACCGGACTGATTACGGCGCTGGTCTGGCCACAGGGCGAGGCGTTGCGGGTAGACGCCGGTTTCCGCAGTGGCGATCGCGTCAGTGTGTTTTATGACAGTATGCTGGGCAAACTGATCGCATCAGCGCCGACACGCGCCGAAGCGATAGAGGAATTGTCACAGGCACTGGCGCAATTGCGCATTACCGGCATCAGTCACAACGCTGATTTCCTAGGCGCCGTGCTCGATACATCGGCGTTTCGTGCGGCAGAGCTGCACACCGGATTTCTGACCCAGCATGAAGACGCTATTGCCGTGGCATTACGTCGACGCCGCAGCGGCGCCGCTGCCCCGCATGACAGCGGCTGGGCGGCGCTGGCCGGCTGGCGACAGAATCAGGGTCAGAGCAACACCTTCAGCCAGCAATACCACCTGCGCCCTCTGTACGCGGGGGCAGCGGCATCGGCTGCCACTGACATCAACACGTTGACTGGGACTGGTGCGCAGGGGCAGGCACAACAGGCATTAAAAGCCCCCCTGCCCGGTCGCATCATCAAGATCCATGTGGCTGCCGGCGACAGCGTCGTCGCTGGCCAGCCTTTGCTGGTGATGGAGGCGATGAAGATGGAACATACGCTAAAGGCCAGCGCCGACGCCAGCATCGAAGCGGTGCACTGTGACACGGATGACATGGTGCAACCCGATCAGTTGTTGATGGCATTTGTCGCCAGTGATGCGCCCTGATGCGCCAATACCCGAGGGAGAAGCAGCGACGATGAACATGGCAGAGTTGAAAGGTCATCCGGTGAGCATTGTTGAGATGGGGCCGCGTGACGGATTGCAAAATGAAAAAATGCAGCTCAGCACATCGGTCAAGGCCGGCCTGGTTGACCGGCTGGCGGCCTCCGGTTTGCAGCGCATTGAAACCGGCAGCTTTGTGTCACCCCGGTGGATTCCGCAGATGGCCGATTCGGCGGAGGTATTTGCCGGCATTACGCGCCTGCCCGGGGTGCGCTATAGCGCGTTGACCCCCAATATGCAGGGCTTTGACCGTGCCGTGCAGGCAGGCGTAGACGAAGTGGCAGTGTTTGCGGCGGCCTCGGAACTGTTCAGTCAGAAAAACATCAACTGCAGCATCAAAGAAAGTATCCGGCGCTTTACCGACGTCTGTGCTGCGGCCAACGCAGCCGGCATTCCGGTGCGCGGCTATGTGTCCTGTGCCATGGGTTGCCCTTATCAGGGCGACGTACCGGCCGCCGATGTCGCCATGGCGGTGCGCGAACTGATGGCCCTGGGGTGCTACGAGGTATCCATTGGCGATACCATCGGCACCGGCACACCACAGCATGTGCATGACGTGCTGTCACGCTGTCTGCAGGAAGCCAGTGCCGACAAGTTGGCCATGCATTTTCACGACACCTACGGGCAGGCGCTGGCAAACATCATGTCGGGGCTGCAACTGGGGCTGAGCACCATTGATGCCTCGGTCGCGGGTCTGGGCGGCTGTCCCTATGCGCAGGGCGCCAGTGGCAATGTTGCCACCGAAGATGTGATATTTATGCTGCACGGCCTGGGCATGGACACCGGTGTCGATTTGTCGCGGCTGATTGATACCAGCCACTGGATCTGTGCTCAGCTTGAGCGTCACAACCAGTCGCGGGTGGCGTTGGCCGGGTTGCCGGTGGCACGTGGCGCCTGATTTTTTCGCACCCTGTTTGTAAAACCCAAGAACGGAACCTGAACCCATGCCGACCACAACCGACGCATCCATCATGAGTCAGGCGCGTTTTGATCTCAAAACGGCAGCGCCAGGTGACTGCCACCTGGTCGACTTCATCAACTGGATCAACGAGACGCAACGCGTACAGCTTGCCAGCTACGCGGCACTGCATCGCTGGAGCGTGCAAAACCGGGAGACATTCTGGCAGGCGTGCATGACATTCACCAGCATGACGGTCGACGCAGCTGCCGATGCCAAAGTGCTGAAACATGGCCGCCGGTTCTGGCTGGACCAGTGGTTTCCCGAACATCATTTGAATTATGCGGAAAACCTGCTGCGGTTTCGCGATGAGCACACTGCACTGATATTCTGCGATGAGCACAATAACCGGCAGGCACTGAGTTATGCCGGGCTCTATCAACAGGTGTCGTTGCTGCAGCAATGGTTGTTGGCACAAGGCGTACAGGCCGGTGATCGCATTGCCGGTTTTGCCGCCAACCGCATTGAAACGGTGGTAGCCATGCTGGCCAGCGCCTCCCTGGGCGCCATCTGGTCGTCATGTTCCCCGGACTTTGGCGTTGGCGGCATACTGGACCGATTCACCCAGATTGAACCGAAGGTGTTGTTTGCAGTGCCCAGCCATTGTTACGCGGGGCGCGTCAATACCCATCAGGCGGTGCTGGAGAAACTGATGTCGGGACTGCCGTCCCTGCAAACCGTGGTGTTATTGCCCGATCTGTACGGCGCCGCGGGCGACGACCCCAAGGGCGATAGCACGGTCGTCCACTGGCATGACGCAGTGGCCGGTGACCAAAACACCGACATGACGTTTGCCAGCCTGCCGTTTTCACACCCGCTGTTTATCATGTACTCGTCCGGCACGACCGGTGTGCCCAAGTGCATCGTGCACAGTGCGGGCGGGACCTTGTTGCAGCATCGCAAGGAGCAGCATCTGCATCTGAACCTGCAGCGCGACGATGTGCTGTTTTATTTTACTACCTGTGGCTGGATGATGTGGAACTGGCTGGTTAGCGGTCTGGCCTCGGGCGCCACGCTGGTGCTGTACGATGGCTCACCTTTCCACCCGCAGTCGTCGGTGCTGTTTGATCTGGCGGCAGATACCGGTGTCACCATCTTTGGCACCTCCGCCAAGTACCTGTCGGCGGCGGAAAAAGCCGGTGTCCAACCACGGCAGACTCATGATTTGCCGAAGCTGCATACGCTGCTCTCCACCGGCTCGCCGCTGAGCGCAGAAGGTTTTGATTATGTCTATCAGCAGGTCAAAACCGACATCAGTCTGCAGTCGATTTCCGGGGGCACTGACATCATCTCCTGTTTTGTGCTGGGCAACCCGTTGTTGCCGGTGCACCGCGGCGAGATTCAGTGTGCCGGTCTGGGCATGGATGTGAAAGTCTATAACGAGGCGGGCCAGCCGGTGTCGCAGGAGAAAGGTGAGCTGGTGTGCCAGCACTCCTTCCCCTGCATGCCGACCGGTTTCTGGCATGACCCGGACCACAAAAAGTATCAGGCGGCTTATTTTGCGCGCTTCGACAATGTCTGGACTCACGGTGACTATGCCGAGCAGACTGTCCATGGTGGCTGGATTATTTACGGCCGCTCCGACACCGTGCTTAATCCGGGCGGTGTGCGCATCGGCACCGCAGAAATCTACCGCCAGGTAGAGCAGTTACCGCAGGTACTGGAAAGTGTGGCGGTCGGCCAGGAATGGGACAACGATGTACGTATTGTGCTATTCGTGCGCCTGCAGCCCGGCAGCACGCTGGATGAGAAACTGATCGGCGACATCAAACTCAGCATTCGCAATGGCGCCTCACCCCGCCATGTGCCAGCCATCATCCGCCAGGTCAGCGACATCCCCCGCACGCTTAACGGCAAAATCGCCGAAACCGCCGTGCGCGAAACCCTGCATGGCCGCCCTGTCAAAAACCAGGATGCGCTCGCCAATCCCGACTCCCTGACGTTTTTTAAAGGGGACGGAGGAGATACTTTTTGATCAAAGAGAATGGGCGAAAGAATGGGGACGGCGAAAGAATGGGGACGGAGGGAATAAAAAGTATCTCCTCCGTCCCCATTACGCTTTAGTCCAGCTTGATATCGGCGAAGCTGCTGACGATGGGGTGTTTGGACTTTTTCGGCGCCACGGTACCTTCCTGCGGGCGCACCACCCAGGTGGTGTTGATGCCGGCCTCGGCAGCGGCGTCGAGTTCGGCCTCAATATCGGACAGGAACAGGATGTCCCTGGCTGGCAGTGCGATCTGCTCGGCCAGATTGACATAGGACTGCACGTCCTGTTTGGCGCCGATGCTGGTATCGAAATAACCGGCGAACATCAGGCGCAGGTCACCGCAGTTTGAGTAGCGAAAGAACAGGCGCTGGGCTTTTTCTGAACCGGAGGAATACACATAAAGGTTAATGCCTTCGTCCAGCCACTCCTGCAGTTTGGGCGGCACATCGGCGTAGACGTGGGCCTGATACTCCCCACGCTGGTAGCCGCGCTCCCACACCATGCCCTGCAGCGCTTTCAGCTCGGTCACTTTTTTGTCTTCATGCATCCACAGACGTAACTGATCGATCAGCGCTTCGGTGTTCTTTAGCGGAATTCCGGTGCTTTCGCTCATGCTTCGCAGCTGACGTGCCACATCGCGCTCTTCCTTGTGTTTGCGGACAAACTCCGGCAGAAACCGCTCGGCATACACAAACAGGACATCTTTAACGAAGCGGATGGAACTGGTCGTTCCCTCAATATCCGTAACAATAGCAATCGGCTTCATTATGACTCCAGACGGGAAAACGATTCCGCGATCGGACTGCCGGTATAATTGGCAACCCAGCCTTCGGTGTTGTTGAAAAATCGGATCGCCACGAAGGACGGCTTCGGGCCCATGTCGAACCAGTGCGGCGTATTGGCCGGCACGGAAATCAGATCGCCTTTCTGACACAACACTTCGTAGACCTTGTCCTGCAAATGCAGGCTGAACAGGCCGCGTCCATCGACAAAGAAGCGTACCTCGTCTTCGCTGTGTCTGTGCTCGCTTAGAAACTTCTGACGCAACTCCGGCACTTTGGCTTCAACCTCGGGATTGGACGCATCCAGACTGATCACGTCCACGGTCTGGTAGCCCTCTTCCGCCACCAGCTTGTCAATGTCGGACTTGTACGCCGCCATCACCTGATCGCTGCTGTCACCGGCAGACACCGTTGCTGCTGTCTGCCACTGTTCAAAACGAATACCGGCGGCAGCCAGCTGCTCGGCAATTTTCAGCGGGTCGGTTGCCTGCCATTCGATATTGGCCGGGTCCGATTCCGAAAAAATTTTTAACGCGCTCATTTGTTATCCTCGTTCACACTGCTACGACGGCCGTACCGCCAGTCGTGCGTGCCAATAATAATCAAGCAGAAACTCCAGTGCCTCAAGATGGCGCAAGGATTCCGGCAAATCGCGCCCCCAGGTATAAAGGCCATGCCCCCTGATCAGGTATGCATGTCCGGTGCCATGTTGCTGCATCCAGCTTTCCACCTCGGCTGCCAGCGCGGCGATGTCCTGGGTGTTGTCAAACACCGGAATTTGCATCGGCACCTGATGGCTGGTGTTACCGGCAAAGGCTTTGAGAAGCTCCAGGCCGCTGAGTTCCACGGTATCCGGGGCAACCATCGACACCAGCGTCGCTTTCACCGAATGTGTATGCAGGACCGCGCCTATTTCCGGATCACGCCGGTAAAGCTGGGTGTGCAACAGGGTTTCCGCAGAAGGTTTTTTGCCGTCCAGCGCCTGCCCTGACAGATCCACCTGCATGATGTCGTCAGGCTGCAGACTGCCTTTGTCCCGACCCGACACTGTGATGGCACACCTGTCAGCATCCAGCCGCCGGGAAAAATTGCTGCTGGTCGCCGGACACCAGCCCTGTTGCCAGATACGTTGCCCGGCGGCGATCAGACCTGAGACGGCTTGCTGGTAGGATTGTGCTGGATTCATGGTGCGCAATTATAGCCCGAATTGGTCAGTCAAGCACACACACCAGGCCTTTAAGATACAGCGCCTCCGGAAACGGCAACGCCACCGGATGATCTTCTGCCTGATGCAAATAATGCGTGATTCGCCCTTCACGTCCGGCATCAAGCAGGGCGTCGGCGGTGATTTTCTGAAACAGCGCGGGGTCAATGGCACCAGAACAGGAAAAACTGACCAGCGTGCCGCCGGGACTGAGCAATTGAGCCGCCTGCAATGCAATATCCTTGTACGCCCGTGCAGCCTTTTTAAACTGGTGTTTGGTCTCTGCGAATTTGGGCGGATCGAGTACGATCAGATCATATAACGTGTTCTTGCTCTTCAACTCCCGCAGGTATTCAAACACATTGGCCTGCACCAGCTCAGCCTGATCCGTGTCAAAGCCGTTCAGCGCCAGATTCTGCCCGGCCAACTCCAGCGCCGGCCCGGAAGAATCCACATTGGTAACATGGGTGGCGCCGCCATTGAGCGCGGCGATGCCAAAGCCACCGGTGTAGGAAAAACAGTTAAGCACAGTTTTATCCGCGCTCAGACACTGCACCAGACTGCGGTTGTCAAACTGATCGAGATAATAGCCGGTTTTGTGGCCCTGCTGAATGCTCACCATAAACAGGCGATCCTGCTCCTGAATCTGCACCAGCTCCGGCGGCTCCTGCCCGTGAATCAGGCCCTGACGCTGTTCCAGCCCCTCATGTTTACGCACGCTGACGTCAGAGCGCTCATAAATGCCCAAGCAGGGTGAGAATTCGGCCAGCGCGGCAATGATGGCGTCACGCCAGAACTCGGCACCGGCACTGAGAAACTGGCAACTCAGATAGTCGCCGTAGCGATCCACGATCAGGCCGGGAAAACCATCGGCTTCGGCATACACCAGACGACAGGCGGTGCGGGTATCCGACAGCAAACCGGCACGCCGGGCAATGGCACGGCGCAGGCGTTCGCGGATAAAGCCCGCGTCAATCACCGCCTCCGGATCAAAGGACCACATGCGGGCACGAATTTGTGACGCTGGCGACCAGGCAGCAAAACCCAGGGTTTTGCCACTGCTATCGGCGATGGCAACGGTGTCGCCAACTGCCGGTTCGCCTTCGACGGACGCCACAGCGCCGGAGAAAATCCACGGATGACGCCGCAACAGCGAACTGTCACGGCCTTTACTCAATTTAACAACAGTCATGGCAGGGGTATGTGTTCCTTGTCATCCCCCGGCACTCGAGGGAATTCGCCATTGTCCCAGCGTTTGCGCGCGGCATCCAGTGTGTTGCGCTCATAGGCGACAAAATTCCAGTGAATATGGGGCACGCGGGTGAATTTTTCACCGCCCAGCAACAGCAGGCGGCTGTGCTCAAGACTTTCGAATTCCAGATCATCCGCATCCAGCCACACAAAGTCACCGGCGCCAAACTCGTCATCGCCTATTTTAACGCGACCGGTTTCAACAAACAGCGCCGCTTCATGCTTGGGATTGGGATGTTCCAGTTTCGCGTCGGGCTGCGCCAGCACATCCAGAAAAAACATCGGTGAAAACGTACGCACCGGCGAGCTGCGATCGTAAGCCTCACCTACGATCAGCCGCATCATCAGTCCGGGCCGGTTAATGGTCGGCAGCAGCGCCTTGTTGACGTGCTCAAAGTCGGGTTCCACCGTTTCATGTTCCGGCGGCAATGCCACCCACAATTGCAAGCCGTGCAAGGGATGACGCTGGGCCCGCACTTCATGGGTTTCGCGCTCCGAGTGCACAATGCCTTTGCCGGCGATCATCCAGTTCACATCACCGGGAAAAATCTCCTGCACCGAGCCCAGGCTGTCCCGGTGCAGAATGCTGCCTTGAAACAGGTAAGTCACGGTGGCCAGGCCAATATGCGGGTGCGGGCGGACATTGATGCCCTCGCCGGCGGGAAAATCGGCCGGACCGATGTGATCAAAGAAAATAAAGGGGCCGATCATTTTTTTATCGTGATGGGGCAGCACACGACTGACGGTGAAACCGCCCAGGTCTTTGTCGTCTGCTTTTAATATCTTCGCCATTGTGGCACTCCGAATCGGTAATTTAGCTTCCAAAAGGCTGTTAAAAAACGTATTCGAGGCATTGGCAACGCACGACTGCATGGATACAGGAGGCAGAGCGATGCAGGAAGCCAAAGCCGAGATAGTTTTTAAATAGTCTTTTATCTACGCAACACATCGCTCAAGGGTTTACGTGGCGATGGCTTTTCCTTCTCCGCCAACTCATCCGGCAAAGTATCGGGCGCTGCCGCCACTCCAATGGCAAAACCGCACACAACGCGGTGATCGTCATCAAGATTCAGATAGGCAGCGACGTCTTCATGTTTGATGCCGCCCATACCGTGGGTATACAAACCCATCTGTCGTGCCTGCACAGTCATGGCCATCCACGCGGCACCGGCATCGTATTCGGCGTAAATATTGGTTTTACCATTGTGGGGAAAGGTTTTTTTCACCACCACAAAACCCAACACGGACGCTTCGCGGGCCCAAGTCTGATTGCCTTCCAGCAGCAGATCCAGGTAGTCGTCGAAGGATTTTTCGGTGGATACATGAAACACCCAGGGCTGGGCGTTAAAACAGGATGGCGCCCAGCGCGCCGCTTCAAAAAGCAACGCCAGGTCGCTATCGCTGATATCCGTTTTAACAAAAGCACGCGGTGACCAACGATTGACCAGCAAAGGATCAACACCGTCCAGCGCGTCGCGGGCGGAAAAATCGGGTGAAATGGTATCGGGGTACTTCATCTGCAACTCCCTTATACGACACATTTAAGTGACAACAAAAGGATTGAGTGTACCGTCGATACCCCTGAGGTACCAGTTGTAGCGGGCACTGAGGTGGTTGGACAAAATGCACGTCCGTGTGCTCCCTGTCCCAAACCTGGCCAGGCCTTCCTGTCAACCAAGGCCGTCAACAATGGCTGTTAACCTTACCTGCCGCGGGGATCATAATGTGAAATCAGTTTTCACCCCGTTAACTGATACTGAGTAGTCACCGGCCGCCAGTCCGTCGGTCGGCAACGTGGCAATGACATAAAACCGGATCGCCTGTGCGACACAAACGTCGGATGTCGGCTCTGACTCGGGAATGGCAACCACGAAATCACCATTCTTGTAAGACACGGCCTCCGGCTCAATGCTGACACAGGCAGAACGCCAGCCTTTAGCCAGCACATCAACACGATCGGCTTCACGCAGAATCTCGACGGATTCAACACCGGCCAGGCTGCCTGCCTGCGATGCGGTAATGGCAAAAGTGCCGTTGGCGTCCTGGGTTAACTCAACGTTGCGAAAATGGCTGATGTCATCCCCGTCCACCACAACTGCCTGCGGCAGTTTCAGTACGTTGTCGCGCAGCACCATCGGCGTCTGGTCGGCCCATGCCGCGTGTCCGAAACACAGCAGCAGGGCCATGCCCAAATACGTCTTCAAACTCATAGCATTGGTGAAATATTTCATCGTTTTCCTCCATAAAATTACGACTTCCACTCTAGGGTAACAAGCCAAAATGGCAGCTTTAACCCCCCTTCCCCAATACGAGACAAATAATAGTGTGGGATTTATTCCCACGTCAATTGACAAAAAACGCAATCTGCATCCCGTGTGACGGCAATCACAAGCACATGCCGCTGGTGTACCGGGAAGTACCGGAATAGCAAAACAGTCCCCACAGATAACAACACACACAGTACAATCATCGCTGACAACATCATTTTTTGGACGCAACAATCGGGACGCAACACCATGCAAGATCAACCGACACTGGCTACTGAACGCCTGTTATTACGACCATTTCAGGGCACAGACGCCGCGCGCGTGCAATCGCTGGCCGGCAACCCTGCGGTGGCGCGGATGACCAGCAACATTCCGCATCCCTATACCGATGGTGAAGCGGAGAACTGGATCGCGGCACACGCGGATGACTGGCAACGTCGCAGTGCGGCCATTTTTGCCGTGTGTTTACGCTGTGATGCTGAGCTGATCGGTGCCGTCGGCCTGATGAATATCCACCATGGCGACACCGAACTGGGGTACTGGATAGGTGAGCCGCACTGGGGTCAGGGCTATGCCAGCGAAGCAGTCGACGCCGTAATAGGTTTTGGAATGACATCACTTGAACTTGCCCGCGTGCATGCCCATCACTTGTCACGCAATCCGGCATCTGGCAAGGTATTGAGAAATGCAGGCCTGACTCGCACCGGCAAAGGCACAGTGAACGCCCGCGATGGTGTGTCGCAGGAAGACGCCGAATTTTATGAACTGATTTTGATCGAATAACAGGATATTTTATTCACTGTAAGGAGGATCAATCATGTTGCAGCAAAAGACTCTTCTCAATCGTTTCACCCTACTGGCCTCCATACCGTTGGCCTTAGCTGCGTGTGCCTCGTCTGGCTCAGGCACCAACACAGCGATCCTCAACGGCATGCAGGGCGAGGAGGAAAACTCCCTCTGTTTTAATCGCGACATTCGAAGCTGGCATCAGCTGGATGACTCTGCCATCGTGGTTGAGGCGCGCAACGACGAATACTACAAGCTGGAACTGGCCGGCGGCTGTAATACCCGCAACGCCTTCATGCAGATTGCAGTGGAGTCACGCGGCAGCTCGTGTCTGACGCCGGGTGACCGTGTCACCTTTGATCGCGACCTGGGTCTGAGCTGTTCGGTAACACAGATTAATCGCTGGCATCTGGCTGACATGGATGAACGCTGAAGGTTCGTATCGTCAGTCATGGCGTTCGGCGTGAGCGCCTGGCTTGCGGCATCACCCCATGGCGCTCAGTATCACCCAGACTGTGATTGCGGTAGCGCTATATCCGAACAAGGCCAGCAAGCCGTCACGTGACACCAGCGCCACGCCGAACAACATCAGCACGGCGCCGGCGACCGAGGATGAAAACAGAATGAGTTCCATCACCGGTAACAGGCAGGCAATGCTCAGGCAAATCACGGCAATAATATAAATACTGGGTCCACGCACCAATACCCTCAATCGCGGCCTGGTAATGCGGTCAACGAATCGTGCCGACGGCTGCAGCCATCGGAGCGCAGTATGGAGTTTATCGCGGGGCACCCTCACGTTAAGCAGGCGAGCGGGCAACCAGAAGTGCTCACGGCCCAATAACATCTGTGACGTTACCAGTAACACGATGCCAGCCACCATACTGGGAAAGGTCGGCACGCCGCTCAGGGGCGACACCAGCAACATGCCCACCAGCATCAACAGTGGCGCAAACGAGCGATCACCAACAACGTGGATAATGTCACCGACACTGACCTTGCTGACGTCATGAGCTGCGGTGTCCTGGTCTGGGGTGTCCTGGTCTGGAGTATCATGGGCTGTGGAATCGTGCCCTGCGCTGTTATCAGCAGCTGCGTCGTCGCCACGCAGCTCACCCAGATGCTCCAGCAATATCTCCAGCGATACAGCGTCGTGCTGACCCCCCCTTGAATCGGAATTATCTGTGCTCACAAACGTGCAACCAGCACAGTCATCTGTGCCACCCCGGGCGGTAGTTGTAGCCGACGGATGAACGGATCAGGGCCTGACCTGCCTTGCAACACGATCCTTTCAACATTAAGGTAGTTACTATGAATATTAAACCTCTGGTCCTGATTACCGGTTCCAATGGCAATATTGGAACAGCTCTGCGGCGAAAACTCAAATCCGACTATGACGTTGTTGGTATCGACGTCGACGACGGCAAACATACGGATATCGTCGCTGACCTGACCTCGACAGACTCGATGACGCTTGCGTTTCGGGATCTGGCGGACAGGCACGGCAAAAAAATTGCGGCTGTCATTCACCTGGCCGCCTATTTCGATTTCACCGGTGTCAAATCTCCCTTGTACGACAAGGTGAATGTTGAAGGCACGCGAAACCTGCTGTCAGCGCTTACGGATTTTAACGTCGAGCGCTTTATCTATTCCGGCACCATGCTGGTCCACCAGGCAGGTTCACCTGGCGAACGCGTCAACGAAAGCACACCGATAGCGCCAAAATGGGCCTACCCCGAATCGAAGGCAGAAACCGAAGCGGTGATTCGTGAAAACAGCGGTGACATGCCCTTCACTCTGCTGCATCTGGCAGGTTTGTACGATGACAATACCGCTGTGCCCACGCTGGCGCACCAGATCGCACGCATTTACGAACGCGACATGAAAGCGCATCTGCATTCCGGTGACCAGGACGCCGGCCAGTCGTTTATTCATCTCGATGACATGCTTGACCTGTTCAAGCGCTGCATAGACCGCCGCAATGATTTGCCGGCCGACGCCACAGTGCTGGCTGGCGAGCCCGACGTCATGAGTTACCGGCAGTTGCAGGATGAACTGGGCCGGCTTATTCACGGCGCGGAAGTCTGGCGCACACTTTCCCTGCCCGAGCCGATTGCCAAGGCCGGTGCCTGGATGGAAGAAAAATCCGAACCGGTCGTACCCGACGCCATCGACCACGGCGAAAAACCCTTTATCCGCCCTTTCCTCATTGACCTGGCGTCCGATCACTATGCACTGGATATCACCCAGGCCAAACATCTGCTGGGCTGGGAGCCCAGCCATAGCATCGGCAAAAAACTGGAAATAATGGTCAAGAACCTGAAGAAAGATCCGGTGGCCTGGTACAGGAACAATGGCATTCGCCCGCCTGACTGGCTGGTAAATGCGGAAGAGAAAACCGATAAACCTGAAGTCATGCGCCAGCGGCACGAGACCTGGTACCGCGACGAACATGCCCGCAACATCTGGGGCGCGCTGTTCAATATCGCACTGGGTTTCTGGCTGATCGCATCCATACCTCGCCTGGGTTATGAATCCCAGGCGATGGCGGTCAGCGACATTGTGTCAGGCATCGCCATTGTCATCCTGGCTTCATTGTCTTTGTCATGGCGCCTGCCGTTGGCGCGTTGGGCGACGGCCGCCGTCGGTTTATGGGTGATGACAGCGCCGTTGGTGTTCTGGTCGCCGAGCGCAGCGGTTTATCTTAACGGCTCGGTGGTGGGTTTCCTGGTAGTCGCCCTGTCGGTTGCGCTGCGGCCGGCGCCGGGACTGTCACCGCTGGCAGTGATGACCGGCCCCACCGTCCCCCCCGGCTGGAAGTACTCGCCCTCCTCCTGGCTGCAGCGACTGCCGATTATTATTCTGGCGTTTATCGGTTTTTTTATCTCCGCCTACATGGCCGCATACCAGTTGGGTCACGTTGACACCATCTGGGAGCCGTTTTTTGCCGGGGCACTGCCTGGTGATGGTAAAAATGGCACCGGCGAAATCATCACCTCCTCGATCTCCGAAGCCTGGCCGGTGCCCGATGCCGGCGCCGGGGCGATGGTCTATCTGCTGGAGATACTGGTCGGTGTGATCGGCTCATCACAGCGCTGGCGCACCATGCCCTGGCTCACCATCCTGTTTGGCATTCTGATCGTGCCGTTGGGTGCTGTCTCCATTACTTTCATTATCATCCAGCCTATTCTGCTGGATACCTGGTGCACACTGTGTCTGATGGCGGCTGCGGCCATGTTGCTGCAGATTCCGTTTTCGGTTGATGAGCTGGTGGCGACCGGACAGTTTCTGCTGCGCCGCAAACGCGAGGGACACTCGGTGCTGCGCGCGTTCATTTTCGGTGATACGGACGAGGGCAAAAAGGGCCGGCAGGACGACGCGGTGGATGATTTCCAGCGCTCGCCCATCGCCATCATCAAGGACATGTTCACCGGCGGTGTGCGGCTGTGTTATGGCCTGATAGCCTGTATCGCGGTCGGCGCTCTGCTGATGCTCACGCGTTTATTGCTGGGGGCACAAGGGGGCATGGCCGACGCACATCACCTGATCGGTGCATTGATAATGACCGTATCGGTGACCGCTTTGGCCGAGGTGGCCCGTCCACTGCGTTTCCTGAACCTGTTCCTGGCACTGGGCCTGATCGTTTGTGCGCTGGTGCTGGAAGGCAGCCTGCTGGTCACTATTGCGACCCTGGTGGCAGGCGTTATCGTCATGGCCGCCAGTATTCCCCGCGGACCGGTTAACGGGGTTTATGGCAGCTGGTCGCGGTTGATTGTCTGACTCTCACCATTACCCTCACCCTGACTCTGCGTTGGCTTTGGCGTTGGCGTTAACAGCCCCAGGCGCTTAAACCAGATCTCCAGGGGTAGCGTGACTAACGGCGGAATGGCGGCAAGAACGGCCAGCGCGGTCGCCCACAGCGGCCAGCGCAGGCGCCAGGCGGCAATAACAGTGACGACCACATAAAACATGAAGGCGGCGCCATGCAGGCGACCGAACAGCCAGACCCCCAACTCAGTGGTTTCGGTGACGTATTTAAGGAACATGCCGATAAGCAATCCGGCCCAGGTAAGCGCCTCAATCAATGCGGCCATGGCGAAGATACGGCCAATCATTTGACGTTCTTGTCCTTCATGCCTTGCCGGCGCAGTTTGATCCTGCTTTTCAGATCCGCCAGGCCGTGCAGGCTATCGCCCTCGCGTGCCAGATGGATGCCAGACAGGTAGCCGGCATAGGCAATACCCACCCAGATAACCACCGACGAACCACCAGCATCAGGCCAGTAGCCAAACCACAGCAATGCGGTGACAATATTGCCCAGTTGCGACACCACCAGATTAACGAACAGAGCAACAATGCCATTGGCCAGCAGTGCCGCCAGATCGAAATTGAGGATGAAACTGAACATCTCACCCACCTCGATCACCAGCAGGGTCCACAGCACCGTCAGACCATAAAAGCCGCCACCAAAAAACAGCCATTGTTTGTACAGGTAGTTGCCGTGTTTGCTTTTGTTGGTTTTGTGCTGCTTTCTGAGTTCGGCAAGACGTTGGCGAATGGCCTGGTGTCCGTCGTCACGCGACAGCTGCCCTGCCCCGTAGAGCCAGTTGAACATGAGCCCGCCCAATACCGCCATGGGTAAACCGAGTTTGATGATGGCCTCTAGCCAGTCAAGAATGGACACGCCTGACGATTCCTTAATTGTGTATTAACCAGTTTGGATGAATCACGGTAATCACATGATAATCCAGAAGGATAACGCTATAACACTGTATTTATGCACAGAATATATTTTTCCTTCAGTGCCTGGAAATGTACGCGAATATTCCCTTTCCGGCTACTGCGCCGACAACTTTTTCGGGCACTGATTTATACCGTGACCCTTATCGTAGCCCGGACTCAACTCCAGACACTGACAATTGAACGCCAAAATCAACGCATGAGCACGTCTATCGATGAATTCACGGCCGTCACCCGGTGGCAGCATGAGCGGATGGACTATTCAATGGCGGCGGCTGGGTTGCAGGACGCAGATTGACAGTGGGATCGGGGCGGGGTTTAACCCAAGGACTACTGGCATTTTTTTCTATTCGATATCATCATGGCAATTGTTCTGCCAATTATCGGCGGTGTAACCGGTAGTTACAGCCCTGAGTCGGGGCACGCTTACAAAAACCCTCTCTACACTGATGCGAAGTCGCTAAAGGAAAATAACATGACCAAGATATCAATCCTGCTGACAAGCCTGACCTCTGTAACGTTGCTAGTAGCCAGCCTGCATGCAACTGCACAGGAAACTCAGCCCGTTTTTATCAATAATGATGGCATAGGCTTCTCCCGCAAGAACGGTGATCTGACGGTGCCCTACGATCCGGTAGCGGCATATGATCAGCACACCATCGCTGTGGCCGACTGTTCCCAGTTCAGGATCGAACTGAATGGGCTAAGCTGGTGCTTTTCATCGGCAGAAAATGCCCAGGCTTTCAGCTCCGCGACAACGTCTGCGGGAGACAACCACTACCTGCCTTTTGGCGGTGGTCATTGCGCGCTGGGTCTGGTGTTTAATAATCTGACAGCACGCGGAGACCCCCGAACTGCCGTTCGCATCGGTGACCATTTGGTACTGAATGGAAACTTTGATGTGCGGGCCCGTTTTCTGACTGACACAGACACAAACATGACGCAGGCAGCCACGAACTTTCGGACTGCAATCAATGAGGGCAAACTGGTCGATTGATCGATGCCGGAAAAGCGGTTTTCGCACTGCCCGGAACTCTATTATCACGCGCCCAACAGAAGCGGTCCAACGGCTGTCAACGAACCGTAATTTGACATGAAGGCCCGAGGACCGATCGAATGTGAAAACCTGCATCGCCGCGCTGAACACTTTTTGAGCGCCGTGAATTGATGCACTATGATAAGCGACTATTCCTGAGCTTCCGGCGTGTCTAAGATGCCGGTATCGATAATCTCGTTGAAAAATCCAGTGAGTTGCAAACTGATAACCACTGGCGTGTCATTGTCATTGCGATAATACCAGCCATGCTGGCCCGACATCGGAGCGACCAGACTCCCCGATGAACTGATTGCAGCCTCGTCTTCGCGATAGCGCAGCCAGTAAGAATCATCGTCCGGCTCGTGCCCATGGAAATCCGCGTACACTGGACTTCCATCCGTAACCCAGTGATAGAGAATTACCTTGTCTTTATCCAGCGCCGCCGTTATCTCCGTTCTTTCCTGCGCCTGAAGAGTAATCTCAACTGAGTGTGTTTTAAAAACCGACTCACCGTGCTGATAGACTGCCGGATTATCCAGCGGACGAGGATCATCTGAACCACCCCCGCTGCACGCAGACAGCGCCAGCACGCAGATCACAACAACAATGGGTTGCGACTCAAATATTTTTCCAGGCATGTTGTTCTCCATTTAATTTTCTGACAACGATAACTTTGCATTTCCACGTACTGTTTTACGCTTTCTTAAACGACGTATGCCTAGCCAGGCGCCGGTGATGCAGACAATGCTGACTCCTAACAGCAGGGGCCAAAGCACCAAATCCCACACCGGACGTACCCGCAACCAATGAAACAGATCACCCCGATGCAAACCATAATGAAGCCATCGATACCACCGGGCATTTCTGTCTACTTTGCTGCGTATCACTCCAGTGAGCGGGTCCAGATAAAAACGCGTGGCCTGCTCGTCCGCTGCGATAACGCGGACGACTGGGAATTCACGGGCAACATGATGGCTGTAGTAATAAGCGTCATCGCTATTCAGCACGGTCACACTGGCGGGCGGACGACCTCTCTGCAGTCGACGAGCAGCCAGCTCCAGGTCCTGCCGACTGAGCGTCGCAGGTATAAAGTTCTGGTCATATCGTTGCCGCACAAACCTGATTTCTGTTTCTGATCGTGCGCCATCTACATTAGTTGGTTCCAGTGCTGTGGTAACGAGATAGGGAGTGCCATTAAACATCCCGCCTTCAATTTGTACGACCCCTTCGGGCAAGGATTGTTGCGGGATGATTGAAACGATTTCCGAGATATCATCCCAGGTAAAATCCCCTCTTCTGATCAGCTGCGATTCCGCCTGCGCACCGGTGCTGCGCAGCATTCCCCAAGGGTTCATGGAAAACAACCCGCTGACTACCCAGCTCAGAACCAACACGCCGAAAATCAAACCCGTGTAGTGGTGCCATAATGCCCAGCCACGATAGGGTGAGCGCCGCCCATTGCGTCGGCGACGAAACTGACGAATTCCTATTACCAGACCCGTCACGGTAAGAAAACAGCCGATTACTGAAAGCCAAATTACGGTCTGCGCCCAAGCGACGGTGTTTTTACGGACAAAAGTAGGATAGAGCCAATGCGTAATAGAACCGGGATAATTCCAGAAACGCTGCCGGGCGCTGGTTGCCTGCACCACCTCTCCGGTGAGACTTGATACGTACCACTGCGTGGCCTGCTCATCATTGGCACCATATTGATATAGAGGTCTATGCGAATTAAAGGATCCGTATACCGTCCACTGATCGACGTCTACCAGTCCCAGAAAGCGGACTTGACCCTTGATTTCTCTACGCTCGGCATAACGACGGGAGACCTGATCGGCAACATCCTGCGATACGCGCGAGAAGGTTCTGCCGTCAGCAAGATTGACAATATGACTGCCGTCTTCACCAGACAGTCGCAGAACCGGCGTATCTGCCATCATCTCAAGCCGAAAGCCGTCAAACTGATACGCCTGCAAGGCACTGCGTTCAGATAATGTGCAACACGATTCGGTTTGCAACTCCGACAGATTGGCAATTCTCTGCTGAGCGGTGATGTCCGGGAATTGCACATACATCATGACAAATCCCGACAAACACCAGAGTGCCATCACTACCCCGATAGCAATGCCCATATACCGGTGTAAAAGAAACAGATAGCGCATCAATTGCAACCAGTAAAACTAGAATTGATAGGTGTATCCCACATGCGCGGTTCTATGCATGCCAAGATTTCCGTACAGGTAAGTGCCACCGGTGTCCCGAGTCGCCCGATCTACCCGGGTGACATATTGCTCATCGGTGATATTTTCCAGTTTCAGCGTCAATCGGTGCTTGTCTCCGGCGCCAAAGTGGTAAAAACCGGAAATGTCCATTGCAGTGTAGTTGCCAGCCGTCGAAGCCTGCCGCTCGTTAATATCGCCTACATAGTTGGCAGCAAGCGTCATCCCCCATGCAGCACCCGACGGCTCGTAGTTCAGGCTCAATTTAGCCTCCCTATCGGGAATACTGGTGAGCTGCCCGCCAGCATTATTCAAACGCGCACGCGTATGGGTGAAACTGACGTTGCCGTGCCAGTCTTCACTGAGCAACATTGCGGCAATCAGCTCAGCGCCACGCACCCGTACCGTATCATCGGAATTTACGAAACTCTCTCCCGTGACACCACTGATAACAATTGGCACATACGAATCAATATAGTCAGTGATTTTTCTGTTGAAGCTTATCAACTCGTATTGCAAGTCGCCAAAAACGCCACCAATACCCACATTGATATTTCTGCTTTTCTCTGGCTTCAGATCGGGATTACCTACGGCGAACCAGCCATCATCAGGTATGCCGTTATTGTCTGCGTCATAGAGCTCATTGAGAAACAACTGCTCAGCATCGGGCAGGCGAAACGAGGTACCCAGATTGGTCGTCAGATACAGCGCATCGCTCAGCTGGTGGCGCGCGCTCAGATTCCAGACCGTAGAATTTTGCACATTGGATGGCCGGTTGCTGCGCACACCCACTGCGATGGAAGTGTTCTCAAGCAGTTGTTCCGTGGTTCGCAACTGCAGGAATGCAGCGTTTACTTTTTCGCGTTGATCGGCGATGCGCCATACGTCATCCTCGCCGGAAAAGCTTTGATGATCCAGACCAGCAATGTATTCCAGACCATTGCCATCGTTGAATTTCGCCACCGCCGTTAGACCGTAGTCATCATATCCCCAATAGGAGCCATCATTGAGCACCTGCAAACCACCGGTCATCTGCCCGCTGTCATCAAGCTCATTGTGTACGCGCGTGTAGCGCGTGTCCCAGGAATGGAAATAGCCTTTAACGTACAGGGAGACATTATCGCCGACATTCAAATCCACTTTTGCCGTTACGATATCCTCAATACGATCATTCACCGTCTCCGCATTTCGGAAAGGTCTTGAGAAATCCAGCTCACTTTCGCCATGCTGATACTGCAGCGACAAACGCGTATCCTGATTGATGGCCCAGCCGTATTTCAGACCCAGCACATTGACTTCGTAGCCACGGCGACGCTGGGTGGCGCTGGGTTGAGCGTCCGCGTCGCTGAAAGGTTGATAGCCTCGCGCCTGGTCGCGGGACGCATAGGCAACAAACTGATGATCACCGACACTGCTTCGGTGATACCCGTTGATATTGCCGCCCCCATTGGAATGGGCACCCACACCCACCGCACTGTCGCTGGAGCGGGTGAAACTTTTGGTGACAATATTGATGACACCACTGACGGCCTGAGTACCATAGAATATTCCCTGGCCGCCTTTGAGAACCTCTATACGCTCAATCATATGAGAGGGGATGGTATCCAGTGGACTGGTTCCATTGTAGAGTCGATTGGTGATCCGCACGCCATCAATCAACCAGAGAATTTCCTGCGCTCTGGACCCCTGCAGAGACGCATCGAAGTAGTCAAAAGGCCCATTTTTCGGCGCAATGTGCAGGCCAGGCACCAGCATCTGCAGGGCCTGGCTGACGTCAGTGAAGCTTTGGCGCTCCAGTTGCTCGGCGGTTATGATTTCAAGGCGACTGCCGTAGTTGCGCAAGTCCTGAGGAACGGTGTCCTCAATACTGTGACCGCGGACCGTAATTTCCTCAACAGACTGAGCCGCGGCCAATGGCGTTTGCAGTGCCAATCCCGGTGCCAATCCCAGTGCCATCGCCAATACCGTGCGCCGAGCTGTAATTCCGTTTTCCACCCTGACTCCCTTCTCTGCTCAGTTGCCAAATAACAATTTAGCGTAGACAATGTGCTGCGAATGCGGCCTGTACACTATGCATGCACAGTGGGCGCAAACACCTTAAGGCGCAAGCAAGCGGCTGTTATATAACTGTTTGTATAACGTTAACGCTAATGTTAACGGCAGCCAGCCCCATTTCCCCGGGCCCGTTAAGCACTGAGTCATCATGAACCGCGACAAGGACACACATATTCTGCCCAGCGACGTGTTTTCGCCTGAGCAACTACAGGATCTCTATCAACGCATCGTTGATAGCGGCGCTCTGGGACGGTCCAGAATTTATGCTGCGCTACTGGAGTACCTGCTGAAAAGTGCGGGAAACGGGCGCTCCCCTAAAGAGATTGAAATTGCTATCGATGTGCTGGGGCGCGGCAGTGATTTCGATGTCAGCAAGGATTCGGTGGTGAGGGTCTACATCCACCAACTACGCAAACGTCTGGACACTTACTATCGCAAACATGAGCGGGAAGCCTCGCATCACATCATCATTCCCAAAGGCGAGTACACGATAGCAGCCGTTCCTACGCAGGCAGCCGCGTCATCAGGGTCGCACTATGTGACTGATGACCACGGCTACTCCGGTCAGACTTCAGAAAACCGACCGCCACGTAGCCGCCTTGCTATAACACTGATGAGCGTGCTGATCGTCTTACTGGCACTCAACGTGATCATCATGAGTTGGCCACAGCCCGATTCAGACGCATCGCTGAGTACTGCAACCAGAATCGATCCGCAAGTTGCCGAACACCCTGTTTGGTCTACCATTCTCAATGATGAGCTACCGATACTGGTGGTCATGGGTGACTATTACATCTTTGGCGAACTGGATGAGTATGGGCGCATTGGCCGCATGGTGCGTGATTTCAATATCAATTCCAGGCGAGACCTGAACACTCTGTTTTTAAATGACAGTACGATGATTGATCAATACATTGATCTGGACATGACATATATGCCTGAAGGCAGTGCCTACGCGCTGGCTCAGATCACACCCATACTCCACAGCTCGGGCAAGCCGGTGGAAGTGACCATGATGTCTCGCTTGAGCACCCACGATCTGCGTAAAAATCACGTCATCTATATTGGCTACGTCAGTGCCATGGATAAGCTGCACAACCTTTACTTTGCAGCCTCGGGTCTGCAAGTTGGCAGAACATATGACGAATTGTACAACAAGGACTCTCAGGCGTTTTACACCAGCGATGCGGGGCTTCCCGAGCAAGGCCAGGCATTTCGTGACATGGGGCTTTTGGCGACTTTCCCGGCCGCCCAAGGGAATCAGTTCCTGATTGTCGCCGGCACGCGTGATGCGGGACTGATGCATGCCGCGCAGGCCGTTGCCAGCACCGAATCTTTGCAGCAGGTTGATAATGCGTTGTCGCTGTCGTCTGAACGCGGACAGGCCAGTCATGAAGCCTTATTCGAAGTGTTCGGAATGGATCGCATGAATTTCGATGCCAATTTGCTCTACACCCGTGAGATCGATCCACGCCAGGTCTGGGGTAACGCCCCCACTTCCACCCGTTAAGTTGGCCGGGGTTCTACATTTGGGAGAAAGTTCTTCGTCCCGTCCGCCAGAGCGAAGGTGCCGTTGCATTGGATCAGCAATGGCACCGCGCAATGGCGACAATAAGCAGCGACGTCAGAAGCTGTAGGCGGCGCGCATCAGGAAGATATTAACGTTCTCGTCGCCGAACCGGCCATCTGTTACATCGGAGAAGATCAGATTGGCCATGAAGCGCAGGTTGGACGAAACATAATAGTTCACACCCAAAGTGACGTTGTCCATCTCCCCGCCGACGATGCCGCTGTCATCCAGGTCCGCGCTGCTGTAACGGGCAGCCACTTCCCACGCGCCACTACTGCCCGACGGACTTATGCCGCCGAAAACACCGCCGCGGTAGCTGCGGGATTCACCGGTCAATACATAGCTGGCCTGCACGTGGTAACCACCGAAGCTTGGGCTGCTGGCACCGTCGCGATCCAGATTCACACTGAGGTACTCCGCCTCGGCTGAAAAAGGACCAGCCTGATAGGCCAGTTCCAGCCCCAACTTGGCCGTGGAACTGACATTGCTGATGGAGCCCGTGTCGATGACTCGGACGCCATTGGCAGGGCGAGACTCGGGACGTTCGCGCAAGCGAATACTGTTCTTCGTGCCCAGGTCCTCAACCGCACCCGACACACCCAAGTGGATCACGCTGCTACCATCATTGACCGGATTGAAGACCACGCGCCCGGCCACGCCTATCGGGTCGTTGCCAGTACTGGACTGGTTAATGGCATTGGTATAGACCATGCTCTGGAAGATGATCGGCCCCTGCGACATGTGATAACTGAGCCCCAGACGGCGTGAATCCACCACCAGATTGCTGGGGGCCGATCGCTCGATGAAGGTGATATTGTTGGAACTGGCAATTTCGCTCAGTCCCATCGGAACCTTCACCTGCCCGATAATCACACGGCCTGGCCCCAGCGATCGGCGCAAGCGCACGTCATTGGCCGAGGCGCTGCCGCCGGCAAAATCGTATTCGATCTGGAAATCCCAGTCATCAGTCAAGGTGCCATCGACGCCAAGACGGCCGCGACGGAGCAAAGTGCCGCTACCCAGTTCCGGGTTATTGTCGGCATCAACGAAGGCGGCATCGAAATGAGCCCGACCGCGGACATCGAACTCAGGCTGGGCCCAAGCAGTTCCGGTTGCCGCGACGCTAATTGCAGTCATAAGGGAAAGCTTTATCCAAGTAGGTTTCGTAGTCACATTAGTCTCCAGATCGCCGGTATCGCCCCGCGCATAGATTTCAGATTTCCGTCCTTTTTGTTAAGGACGGGCGCAGAATATTACCAAAACATGACGGTTTCGTGACAATAAGACATATTAGTGACAAAAAAAAGACTGTTTCGTGACAATGGGCCGTTTAGCGAGCCTGGAATCTAGCCAACCAGGAATTGGCATGCCTGACGGTTCTTTTTTATTTTTGACCCCTTTAACCAAATCACGATCAACACGTGATAATCCAAAGGGACAAGACTATAATACTGTATATATGTACAGTTATCATAATTCCTTCAGGAGGACCGACATGTACGTTGATACGACCATTGAGGCTACTGAACAGGCGAGTTATTCAGGCACTGATTCGGATACGGAAACATGCCCCGATTCATACAACTGTAGCGCGGATCCGACCCCTGTTGTGGCTGGCATAGACATTCCCGCTGACAATGATGCCCTGGTGGCAGCCATCACCACCCTCGCCGGCCACATCAACGCTGCCCAACATCGCTTCCTGAAACTGCTGGCCGCCCTGATCGAACGCAATGCCTGGGGTGCTGGCGGTGGCATCAAATCGCCGGCGCACTGGCTCAATTATTACTGCGGCATTGATCTCGGCGCCGCCCGGGAAAAAGTGCGGGTGGCAAAGTCCCTGGCAGACCTGCCACAGATAGACAGGGCCTTCGCCAGCGGCGCCATCAGCTATTCCAAGGTACGTGCCATGACCCGCAGCGCCACGCCGCAGAACGAGACCCAACTGCTGAATATTGCCCGCCATGGCACCGCCCAGCACATGGAGAATCTGGTACGCAAATATCAGCGCGCAGAACGTCTGGTGCAAGGCCAGAGCCATGCCGGAAGCAACAAGTCGGACGCCGCAGCCGCCCAGTTTGCCGGCCGGGAGCTGCGCTGGTATTTCGATGAAGATGGCATGCTGGTAGTCCGCGGGCGGCTGACACCGGAAGATGGCGCGATGTTCATCAAGGCCATCGACGCGGCATTTGCACAGCTGCAGCTGCCCGACGAGGACAGTGCCTCGCAGGTTGATGTTGATGCAGATGCTTGTGCAGACGCAGACAACGATCCGGCAGACGCGTGCAAAAACGTTTCCGCGGAAACGTTTTCCGACAGCCAGGCACCGGTACACCAGCAAGACGTTTCCGCAGAAACGCTTGATGATTCACAGCACACGGACACCTTCGCGCAGAAACGCGCCGACGCCCTGATGCTGTTAGCTGAGCAGAGCGTTGTATACAGCAAACAGGGACTGTCGCCACTGACCCCGCCACAACGCCATCAACTGATCATCCACATCGAAAAGGACACGCTCAACCAGAGCGCAGGGCATCACTGCAGTATCGAGCAGGGCCCCTTCCTGTCACCCGCCACCGCCCGACGTCTTGCCTGTGACACCGCGCTGACCACGGTGATGGAAGACAGCGACGGCAATGTGCTCAATGTCGGACGCAAGACCCGCAGCATCTCGCCGGCCATGCGCCGCGCTCTCACCCGCCGTGATTGTGGCTGTCGTTTCCCCGGCTGTACCGAAACTCGGTTTGTTGACGCGCACCACATTCACCACTGGTGCGATGGCGGCGAAACCCGGCTGGATAATCTGGTGCTGTTGTGCCGGCGTCACCACCGGCTGGTACACGAACAGAATTTTGCACTGATCAATCACGGTGCGGGCAACATCGAGTTGCGCCGCCCCGACCAGCAGATCCTGCCCAGGGCGCTGTTTCCCCAGTTCAACGAGCAGGCCTGCCAGCTCGAACGACTGGCAATCGAACGCCAGCATCAACACATGGGCATGGATATCGATGAACGCACTGCCGTGACCCGATGGCAAGGGGAGCGGATGGATTATTCCCGGGCGGTGGCGGCGTTGCAACGTGTGGCGGCAGATTGGGCATAGACCGAGCTCTGAAACGCCTGGCCGTAACGGTTAACTATTCAGAATCTTTGACACTTCGCCAAAGGGGCCTGAGAACAAGACGCGCAAACATAAACCCGGCGATTATGAGTGGAAGTATCAAGGACACAAAATAGGGTCCGCTGACCCCTTGATAACCAATGCCAAAGGTATTAGCCAGATTAAGACAAAAGAACAGGAGGCCACTCAGATAAAGCGCAGCGTAAGCTAACTTCGATGACAATTTCTTAACCTTGATTCGACGCATATTTCTAAAAATATAAGCGAAGAACACCACATAGTTCGCAGCCATGAGCGCACTGCTCATTTTCCAGGTCAAGACTTCGCTGAATCCCAAACCAAATAGCATGACTGGCAAAACGGAAAAAAATGCGTCAACCAGGCCAATATTGACCATCATTGCGATGCCCAGTGCATCACCACGCCTGACATGAGCTTCCTGTTTGTGTTGATATGCCGACACAACACCCGCAAACCCAGCCAATGCTACCGAAACCTGGGTAATTGTTAGCAGTTGATCTGTTCCATCCAAAACCTTAGCTCCTGAGACCGCCGAACTTCTGCTTCGCGTGGCCAACAGTTATTGGACAAGAAGTCATTTTTTTCGGATTTTTAATTTTGCCACGAGCGAGTATACCGTTTTCTCGCCAAATGTTTGCTTTTGCGCCAACCGCAGGCTGGGCATAGCTCGAGCGCCAGGATAGCCGCGCCTATCGAACCGGCACGGAGTTCACCTTGCCAGGTATGAGTATGAATCGGATTGTAAGTGGTGCCCGGGACCGGAATCGAACCGGTACGGAGTTTTCCCCGAGGGATTTTAAGTTATTTGCGTCATTTTTTGCTGTTTTTTTATATTGCTTTAAATACAGCAACTTAAGCTACTTTTAGACCTTCCCCTGTTTTAACAAATTTGCCAAAATACCCCGTTTTTTGAAATAATGCGCCTACACTGTGCCTACACGGCGCACACAAGGGACGGAGTCTAAGCGAAATGCCGCAGATAAAAATATCGAATTCCCGTGTAGGCAAGATAGTCCCGCCCACACCAAAACCGGACGGCAAACCCCAACATGTGTTCTATCGGGATGACCAGCTCCAGGGGTTCGGAATCAGGGTCACCAGCAATGGCACCATGTCCTATTTCGTGGAAAAACGGGTCAATGGCAAAAACAAACGCGTGACCATTGGTAAGCATGGCCCGATTACTCCCGAGCAAGCCCGAAAAGAGGCTCAGAAACTACTCGGCCAGATGAGCACCGGCACTGATCCGGTCGTCGAAAAACGGGAACGCAAAATCCAGGCTGTCACTCTTCGCGAAAGCTACAACGCCTACCTGCTCGCCCGCAAAGGACTGAAACCCAACACCCTGCATGACTATAAGCGCTGCATTGAAGGAGCACTTGGCGACTGGCTGGACAAACCCCTGACCAGTATCACCAAAGACATGGTGGAAAAGCGGCACAGTAAACTTGGGGCCAAAAGCCATGCCCGAGCCAACAACACAATGCGGGTGCTGCGAGCCCTGTTCAACTTTGCCAGCGAGAAGTACGAAAGCCAGGACGGAAAGCCAATACTGACCAGCAACCCTGTAGATCGACTCAGCAAAAGCCGCGCCTGGTATGAAGTCAGACGACGCCAGACCCTATTGACGCCTACCCAGCTAAAACCCTGGTACGAAGCCACCATGCTGCTCAACCAGGAGACTACACGCGATTTCCTGCACTTCATCCTGTTTACCGGTCTTAGACGCTCGGAGGCAACGCATCTAACCTGGGAGTATGTTGATTTTAAGGAGCGCACCTTCCTGATACCCGACACCAAAAACAAAGAGCCGCACCGCCTGCCCATGTCCGACTTCCTGGAAGATCTGTTAAAACGCAGATTTCTGATGGCAGAAAAGGTCTGGGTATTCCCCTCCCCTGTGACCAATGGGCCACTAAAGGAACCCCGTACCGCGTTAACCAGGGTAGCCGAGCTTTCCGGCGTCGAATTTCAGCTTCACGACCTGCGGCGAACCTTTATCACCATTGCTGAGAGTCTGGATATACCCGCCTTTGCCCTGAAGCGTCTACTCAATCATAAGTTTTCCAATGATGTGACGGCAGGGTATATAGTGCCGAATACCGAAAGGCTGCGCGAACCTATGCAAAGAATCACGGACTACATAAGGGAAAAGGTGGAAGCAGAAAATGATGATCTGGGATAAATCATACTTTGACAGCTTCGGCGTGACTGACGGTCAGACAGACACCCAGTTTCCGCATTTTGATCAGGCCGACCGGATCATAATCAGGTCTCGCGAAAACCTGGCCTCGCTCACGACCGACACCATACAGTCAGCCATTGAGAAGTTTGATGCCCTTTATACCGACTTTTATGGCGAAAGTTTTCACGAGCATATGGGCACTAGACTCCTTCGTGACGAAACCAGCGAGGACTATCAACGTTACCATCCTGAAGTGTTGGACCTATTATTGATTCAAGACGCCTACCCTATCAAAAACAAACCATTCAACTGGGGCCATTTAGACGCCATTATTGCCTTGAACGTCATTGCCAGGGCTGTCACGGAAGACCTCTCGGCGAGGGACGATCAATCCTCAACTATCCAGATTCGCAACCATGAGGCCAGCGAATACCTTTTGTTGGCAAATGAAGTCCTATCGCTTGCCGAACCAGCGGCCAGGCCAGTTACCGACAACACCCAAACCTTGAACGCCAGAAAGGCTGCTCGCGCCAAACATGCCCCGCGAGACGAATTAAAGCAGGAATTCTTCGATTGGTACGCGCGCCATGATGATAAACGCACCTTTACCAGCAAGAACCAGGCGGCTGAAAAGTTCTACAGAAGCCTACCTGAACACAAAAGAAACCTGATCGCCGAAAGCAATGCAAAGCGCTTCTTCACTGACGCACTTAGAGCATATCTGAAGTAGTTTTGCCCATAATTCGCTACGTCTGCACGCATAAGTAGTACTTCTGCGCGCAGCCGTAATTCCCAAACATAGCAGTTTCGCTCAATTTACGGCCAAGTCCCTCAACCGTAATCGGAGCTGTTATGACCAAACTACTCAATACCAAGCAGGCTGCCGCGTACCTCAATATAAGCGCTGCATTCCTGGAGCGAGACCGCTGGGCTGGCGCAAAAATACCGTTTATCCGGATTGGCACTCGCTCGATACGTTACCGCATCACTGACCTGGACGACTTCATTGAAAATCGGCTGCGACTAAGCACCTGTGACGAAGGCACTTCACATGCCTGATTACAAGCTTTCCGCTACCCTTGGCGAACAACTGACCTGGGATAATAGCGATCCGTCCGGGGATGACAGACGGTGGCGAGCCACTCAGTTCAGCAATTTACCCAGCCTGTTTCATTTCGCTGTCGCCAAACAGTACAACCATCTGTTTGCCACGAAAGGACGATATGAGGCGAACACATTCCTTCGCACGCTGGTAAAGCAGTTTTCCCAGATCAATTTCAAGCTCGCCACTGACAATGACTTTTTACGAAAATTTGCCGCAAATCGGGCAAAGGAGTTCACTCGGGCAATTCGATCAACTCCAGACTCTAAAGACCAATACGACACATTATCCAGGATGCTGATTAATTTCGGCGTCACAGCTCCGGAGGTTAAGCCTCCTGTTACCGTCAGTGGCGCGGCCAAACGAATGCTTGATGAAAGCTGGCTGGCAAGGCGACTCAGACAAGCCAACTTACCCCAGTTTGAAGCCGTAGCCATCAAAGCTGGCTTAGTTCACAAATTCGCCAGCCTCTATATCAGTGAAGAATCCCTGAAAGCATTCAAACAGCGGCAGTCTAACAATCGTCAAGTCATGGAAAGGATGCAACTGGAAAACGAAATCGGGCAAGTCTACGAACTGGCCGACCTGGTAGCTCTGTCAGTGGCAAACCCGAAGAATCGCCGCAATGAACTCATGGCCAGGCTATATGGATTTGATCAAATTGCTCAAAGTATGGGCCATGTCGGGCTTTTTATAACCCTTACCTGCCCTTCTCGCATGCACGCAAGATACGCAAAATCCGGTGACCCTGTCCCCAGCTACGATGGCACGACACCCAGACAGGCTCAGCATTACCTATGTAACGTCTGGGCAAGAGCACGGGCACTGTTTAAACATGCCTCAATCCACGTTTACGGTTTCCGCATGGCAGAGCCACAACATGACGGAACCCCTCACTGGCATATCCTGCTCTACACAGCGCCGCATAATGAATATGAAGTCGGTGACATTCTGACTCGGATGGCACTTGAAGACTCGCCTGATGAAAAAGGTGCGCGCAAACGACGTTGCGATATAAAAAGAATAGATTGGAGCAAGGGAAGCGGAGTTGCCTACGCAGCTAAGTACATCGCCAAAAATATTGACGGTGAACACATTGAGCAAGACTTGCATGGCAACCAGGCCAAAGACGCTGCTTCGCGAGTGGTTGCATGGGCATCAACACACCGAATACGACAGTTTCAACAATTTGGTGGTCCACCTGTTACCTGTTGGCGAGAGCTACGGCGAATCGGTTCGGCACCTGAAGGGATACTTAACAGTGCTCGAACTGCTGCCGACCAGGGGGATTGGAGTACATTTACAAATGTTCTGGGTGGTACAGACATTTGTCGCAAGGATCAGCCCGTCAAATTAGTTCGAGAGCACAAATCTGATCTGGGCCGTTATGGTGAGCCTAAAGGGAATCAGATTGCGGGGGTCAGTGACGGGTATACATGTATACAAACACGCATGCACACATGGACAGCTAAGCTAAAGAGCAAAAGCTTGCGGGTGCTTGACGAAGTCAGGCACCCGTAGGATTTTGCTCACTTGGAGTACTGTCAATAACTGTACGGGGACGAATAAATGAAAACTCTCGTTAGACTAGAGATAAGTCCTTTCGACTTTAAGAGTGACCAGATCAGCGTTGGATGAGTTGAGATCGCAGAAAGTTAAATTAACAGATTCTATTAACCGAAGAGCGGAACTTTCAGTTTTGATAAATTCATTTTGTTCATTTCTCGAAATCGAAACACCAATTTCAGAGAGCGAAGCAATAACTCTTCTTTGATGGTCAGAATTTGTAAATGTGTATCTCTTATCCCTAATGGGACTTTGGGATGAACCAACCAACTGCTTAATCTTTAGTCGAGAATTCCTGACAACCTCAGCGGCAATATTATACGCACTCTTACTCTCCACAACGGTGGGTACATAGTTGGCATTAGAGTTACTGATCGAATTTGATGATTTTTCAATTTCTGATCGTAGATTTTCAATAAGTTGGCCGTACTTTTTAGATACGTGCACATCTCCTTTCCTCGAATCAGGGAACATAGTTCGATACCATAAAAAGGTATCTACACTTTCTACAAAATTGATCCCGAATTTTAGAGATTCGGCTTCAATATAACTCTGAAAAAGTTTGAGATGGTTTATGTGCCCAGACAGAGCGGATGCTTTCACACTCGCTCGATAATTATCAAGAGCAATTATACTTCCGAATATAGCCGCCACAAAAGCTATTACAGCAACTCCTCCCGTTACGATATTTACTGATCCGGAAAAATATTTATAGAAATTATCTATGCAATCAGATGAAAAACATAGATCCCCAATGGTGTCTTTGTATATTTTGTAGTCACTAATGAATGAAATAAAAGCAAGCAGAAAGAGACCTAGCAAGGCAATATATACTGCCAAACTGTAAAAACTGATTTTCATTCCGACCTCATTAGTCAATTTTTGATACAGGCTTTTCCAATTTCTTTAGCTCCGAAAGCAATATCATTGACTTCCTATCAAAACTTCTCGATACGATCCCTATACGATAACGAGCAATATTATAAATTCTACGATAACTATCTGTTGTCTTGTCCTTAAGACTCTTAAGTCGATCGATCGCATTTTCTACTCTTTCGATATCTGTCTTACACGGTTTAGGACGAATTTTTTTAAGCTTATTTATCAAATATTCATGCTTATTGTGGTTTACTCTTGCCAATCGATTTACTCTGCCTAGGCACCTAAAATATTGCGCCCTAAATGAATATGTCGTTCGATAATTGTCCGTAGCCGAAGCTTTTACTAAATTATTGACGGAGGCTTTAATTCTAGATATTTCTGACGATGGCAGGCGGGGAGTTCTAAAATTAACAATGAGCCCATGAACAAGAAGAGGGGAAGACCCAGCTCTCATTATTTTTGTCTTGGAAAGATTCAGAGGAAAATCCTTCTTAAGCATCATGGCCCGTACATGAGATTCGGCGTTCCTAAAATCGTAGCCCCTGTGTTTTGAGGATATTGTTATGTCATCTACTAACCTAGTGTATACGAGATTTCGTCGACTCAATTTCTGAATTACTTTATATTCTGTGTCCCACATGCAAAGCGATGCTAAATAGCTAGAAGTAAGCGCCCCTTGTACAAGGGTGTCGCCGTAACAACAAACTTCGGTTAGGTAGTCAGATACATTTTCGGGATAGTGGAAAAATTTTCTGAATATTTTTTTTACAGTGTCACGATGTATGTTTTCAAAAAAGTTAGCGATATCCAACTTTAATATACTTTTCGCTCCACAGTGATTCTGGGCACACGCAATATAATCTCTTTGAACAGTGGTTTTTGTTTGCCCCCCGACCAATTCTTTGTCATTCGGGAGAGAGCCGTAAAGGTACGGCGGCCACTTGATTAGTTTCTTGAATATGCGAGTATTAATTCGATGCTGAATTTTTCGTAACAACGGGGTAGCGCTATAAACGATCCTTTCGCCCCCGACTCCCTTCGGGATCGTAATTTTTTTATAGCGATTTTCGGGCAGGATTTTTAGAATTGCGGATAAATCAGATTCTGGGATGCTCAATACAACAGATAACTTCGAAATAGAACCGATTGAGCTCTTTGTGATTTTCTCAGGACGAAGATCTGTCATTTCCACCGCCATCCTTGGAAGTTTGATATCATGCCCGACTCCCCCATAATCAAGGGCAGAATAACAAGGGGTGACCGTCACCAAACTTTCAATGATACAGGCCCCTTGCAATTCCGTCGGGCATAATCACGACCCCTAGGGGGCGAGTGTGGATCCTTCTCCGCCGCTTTAGCTTTATAAAAAGCGCCAGGCGAACTGGCTTTCCATCATTGAAGTTATAACGTTTGGCTGTGGCCAGCAGACGAAACGTCTGCTTGTGGTGAAATTATCTGCTCTGGAGCACCTTGTCAAGCACGTCTGATTTGGGGCAATTAATGAAGCAGCAGCAGCAAGGTCAATTATCTGCACTCACTATCGAGGAACCTCAAACACTGGCATCATCTCTAAACCGCTTGCACATTGCCTACACAGCGCCTACATAAAAAATAGACAAAGAAATGAAACGCCAGATATTTTAATAGGTCATTGATTTTATTGGTGCCCGGGACCGGAATCGAACCGGTACGGAGTTTCCCCCGAGGGATTTTAAGTCCCTTGCGTCTACCAATTTCGCCACCCGGGCATGGGGGGCTGTCTATCTTGTTGGGTGCCAGCCCTGAGGCTGTTCCTTAAATCCTGTTTCCCGTTACCAGTCAAACAGTTATCGCCAGTTCAGCACCAGCAGGATGGGTGCCTTTTTGCGAAGCTGCGCATTATATAGCAATCACCTGCCTAAACCTAGTTACGAACCGGCACGCGGGACCACCACCGCAAATCGCCCGCCCACAACAGCATCAATCCGCGGGAACCTCCTCGTCCGGGCCGATCTCATTCCATTTGCTGACTTTGCCTATAGGTGTGGCTATCAGCTTCAGTCTGATTTTAGGTTTCAGTAACTCATTGAACTGGGCGACATCCTGATTGGCGGGGTCCAGCCACGCGTCGACAGTCGGCTGGTCGTCGGGCAGCATCAGGGGTATGGATTTGGGATGGATCGCCTGCAGCCAGCGTTGGTTGTCGGGCGGTGGCAGCGTGATGATGCTGGCGGACAGTGCGGTTTCGCCGGTGTCGTGGTTGACCCATTCGCGGTACACGCCGCCAAAGGCGATGGCGTCGTTGGGGCGGCGCAGTTTGTGGTAGGTCTTGCCGTCGCCGAGGCCTTCGATGAAGGCCGATGCGGGGATTACGCAGCGCGATTCTCGGTAGGGTTTGTAGGCCAGGGCGCGGGCGGTGTCCAGTTTGTCGGAGCGGCTGTTGAAGGACGCGTATTTGTAGTTGGGCTTGAGGGTGGCAGGATCGAGCATCAGCCACCAGGTGGCGTCGCTGACCAGGCGTTCGTCGTGGGTCTGGCGGACGATGCTGATGGTGGACCCGGGCGCGGCATCGGGGGTAAAGCGGAAATCGGGATAGAGCGTGATGCCGAGATGACGCAGCAGCGCCATGACTTCGGCGCTATCAATGACGTTGAAGCGGCCGCACATGGAATCCTCCCGGGCTAGTGGCATTGTTCGGTTCTGCTGTTGCTGGACAATCAGCAGTACCAGCGCTACCTTTGGACTTTGAATCGTAACAGCAAACGCCAGAGAAACGCGAAACAATGACCACTCCCCCACCCGATGGCCTGATCGTCGTCGCCAAGGCCGACTGCCCGACCTGTCGCCTGGTCGAACCGCTGCTGGCTGAGCTGGCCGCCGCCGGCCCGCTGCGTGTGTATGTGCAGGATGACAGCGACTATGCCGACGCCCTGCCCGACACCCTTTATGACGAAACTCTGGAGCAGTCCTGGCGGCTGGAGACCGAGTTTGTTCCCACCCTGATACGCATGGAGCAAGGCCGGGAGGTGTCACGCACCTACGGCTGGGACAAGTCTGAGTGGCGCACCATCAGCGGTCTGAGCGGGCTGGGCGAGGAATTGCCGGCCATGCGCCCGGGATGCGGCTCCAAGACACTGGAGCCGGGTATTACAGAACGGCTGGAACTGGCATTTGGCGATGTGCAACTTCAGTCCCGGGAAATTGATGTCAGCGCCGAGGACGATGCGATTGAAGCCTGTTATACGCGCGGCTGGAGTGACGGCCTGCCGGTGGTGCCGCCGACGCCAGTGCGGGTGCTTCGTATGCTCAAGGGCACAACGCGCGACCCGCAAGAGTTGGTCGGCCTGATGCCGCCGGATCTGGTGCCCTGTACCGTGGAAAAAGTCGCTATCAACGCTGTCATGGCAGGCTGCAAACCGGAGTATATGCCGGTGCTGCTGGCGGCTCTGGAGGCGGCACTGGAGGACGATTTCGGTCTGCACGGGCTGATCTGTACCACCATGTTCGGCAGCCCGCTGATCATGGTCAATGGCCCCATCGCTAAAGCCATTGGCATGAACTCGGGCAACAATGCCCTGGGCCAGGGCAATCGCGCCAATGCGACTATCGGGCGGGCGCTGCAACTGATCATCCGTAATGTCGGCGGCGGGCGTCCCGGCGAGATTGATCGGGCGACGCTGGGTAATCCGGGCAAGTACAGTTTCTGTTTTGCCGAGGCCGAGGACAGTGAATGGCTGCCGCTGGCCCAGGAGCGTGGTATTGCCGCTGGCCGCTCTGCCGTGACCTTGTTCCCCGGTGAGGGTGTGCAGGGCATTATTGATCAGAAATCCCGTGATCCGGAATCACTGGCGCGCTCCATTGCGCAATCTTTGCGCGCCGTGGATAACGTCAAGCTGGCCATGGCCGGCGATGCCGTGTTGGTGGTGTCACCCGAGCATGCGCGTATTTTTATCGAGGCCGGCTGGTCAAAGCAGCACCTGCGCGACACGCTGGAGCAACTGCTGATGGCACCGGGCGAGGATCTGCTGGTGGGTGCAGGTGGCATCGCCGAGGGCATTCCGGCTCGCTTCAAGGATAAGCAGGTACCCAAATTCAGGCCGGGCGGCCTGCTGATTGTGCGGGCGGGTGGCACTGCCGGCATGTTTTCTGCGATTATCGCCGGCTGGGCCGCATCCGGTCCGGTTGGCTCGTCACCTGTCACACGAGAGATTATATGAGAGAGGAAACCTTATGAATGACTCTATCCTGCTGGATCCGACGGCGGAAAACGCGCCGACGCAGCGGGCCCGACTGCTCAGGCCCGACAGCCTGGATGGCAAAGTCGTCGGTCTGCTGGATATCTCCAAGCCGCGCGGCAATGTCTTTCTGGATCGCATCGAAGAGCAGCTGGCAGCACTGGGCATCACGGTCAAACGCTACAGCAAGCCCACCTTCACCCGCCCTGCCCCCACCGCGCTGAAGCAGCAGATTGCTGCCGAAGTGGATGTACTGGTGGAAGGTCTGGCTGACTGAGGATCGTGTACGTCGTGCTGTATGCATGACATAGCCGATCTGGAGTCACGACAGATTCCGGGAGTTGGAGTTGCCTCTACCGAGTTTATTGATGCGGCGGCAGCACAGTCCAGAACGCTGGGTTTCGACCCGGCCATGGTATTTGTGCCGCACCCGATTCAGAACCGCACCGACGCGGAAATGTGTACCCTGGCCGACGCGGCTTTGGGGGATATTCTGCGGCTGCTGCGTGCTGATCCGGACGCGGCCGATCACAAATCTGAAGACACCTGACACCTACGCGGAGAAACTGTCATGACGGGGATACAGTCATGACAGAGAGACGCACCCCCGACAACCGTCCGCCAGCGGTCGACAAAGCGCTGGCCTGGCCCGGCATGCAGGCCCTGATTGACTGCCATGGCCGCAGCCTGGTGCTGGACGCGCTGCGCGCCGCTTTACAACGGTGGCGCGACGGTGACATCGGGGATGAACAGACATTGCTCGCCGAGGTACAGGTCAGCGTCGAACGGCTGCTGGCCCCCGCCTTCAAGCCGGTGTTTAATCTCACCGGCACCGTCATTCACACCAATCTGGGACGTGCGCCCCTGCCGCCGGAAGCCATTGCTGCCATCGCCGCCGTGGCCAGTGGCGCAAGCAACCTGGAGTATGATCTGGACAGCGGTCAGCGTGGCGATCGTGATGCCCATGTCGAAGACTGGATCTGCCGGCTGACCGGTGCGGAAGCAGCCACGGTGGTCAACAACAATGCTGCTGCCGTGCTGCTGGTGCTGAATGCCCTGGCGCTGCGCCGGGAAGTGATTGTCTCGCGCGGTGAACTGATTGAAATCGGCGGCTCCTTCCGCCTGCCGGATATCATGGCACGCGCCGGCTGCAAACTGCATGAAGTCGGCAGCACCAATCGCACCCATGCCCATGATTACGCCGATGCCATCAGCACGCGCACCGCACTGCTGCTCAAAGCCCATACCAGCAATTATGCTGTTCAGGGGTTCACCAGCAGCCTGAGCGAAGCCGAGCTGGCTGCCATCGCGCAGCAACATGCCATCCCGCTGGTGGTCGATCTGGGCAGCGGCTCACTGATTGATATGCAGCGCCTGGGGTTGCCGGCGGAGCCGGTGGTGCGCGAGGTATTGGCCCAGGGTGTCGACGTTGTGACTTTCAGCGGTGACAAGCTGCTGGGCGGACCTCAGGCCGGCATCATTGCCGGACGCGCAGACCTCATCACGCGAATTCGAAAAAGTCCGTTAAAACGCGCACTGCGCTGTGACAAACTTACGCTGGCGGCGTTGTCCGCGGTGTTGCGACTGTATGCCAATCCGGACACATTGGCGCAGCGCATCCCCGCCCTGCGACTGTTAAGCCGGGCCCGGACTGATATCCAGCAGACAGTTACGGCGCTGCTACCCGCGTTAAAAACCTGGGCGGGTAACGATATTCAGGTTGATGGTTGCGAGGTGCTCAGCCAGATTGGTTCCGGTTCCCAACCGCTGGACCGGCTACCCAGCGCCGCGCTGCGCCTGCGCAGTGAGCACACCAGCAAACGCGCACGGAGCCGACAGCTACGCGACATGGCCAGACAGTTAAGACAGCTGCCGGTGCCGGTAATCGGCCGCATTGCCGACGACAGTCTGCTGCTGGACTGCCGCTGTGTGGAGGAGCCGCAGACGCTGGCAAAGCAGTGGCTTACGCATCGCTTTGACCCGGCGCTGCCGACATGATCTTTGCCACGGCCGGGCATGTGGACCATGGCAAAACCACGCTCATTCAGGCTCTGACCGGGAAAGACACCGATCAGCTTGCCGAAGAGCAGCGCCGCGGCCTGACCATTGACCTGGGATTCGCCTGGCTGCATGACAGCGAGGCCGGCACCCTTGGCTTCGTAGACGTGCCAGGTCATGCGCGGTTCATTCGCACCATGCTGGCTGGCCTGGCTGGCGTCGACGCCGCGCTGCTGGTGGTCGCCGCTGATGCGGGCCCCATGCCACAAACCCGTGAACATCTGGCCTTGCTGGAACTGTTGGGTATCCATCGTGGCATTGTGGTGATGAGCGCGGCGGATCGCGCGGATGCGCAGCAGCGCGCTGACTGTCATGTCGCCATCAAGGCGCTGCTAAAGAACAGTCCTCTGGCTGACTCACCGGTGATACCGGTGGACTCCATCAGCGGCCAGGGGCTGGCCGAGTTGCTGGCGGCAATCAGGGCTTTGTCTGCGAGCACGCCAGCGCGCAGCACTGAGGGCCATCCCCGCTTTCTGATAGACCGGCGCTTTACTGTGCCGGGCGCGGGTTGTGTGGTAACCGGCACCTTACTAAACGGGCGACTGAAGCTGGCACCACACACGCAGCTGCAACTGGCACCTTGTGACAGGACACTGCGGCTGCGCGGCATTCAGGTTAATGGCCAGGCGGTGACAGAAATTGTCAGCGGACAACGGGCAGCGTTGAATCTGACCGGGGAACTGGACAGCGAACATCCACAACGCGGTGACTGGCTATTGGCAACTGAACTGGCCCAGACCGCTGAACGACAGACCAGCCAGCGACTGGACGTACATCTGCGCGTGTTGCCTGAGCAACGTATTCATCGTGGCACGCTGCAGATACTGACCGGCGCCAGTGCCGTCAGCGGTCGTCTGGTCTGGCTGCAGGCGCCTGCCGGCCAGCAAGCGCCTGGCGGCCATGAAAAGCACGGCGGCCTGGCGCAGTTGCTGCTGGACAAACCCGTCCATGTCATTGTCGGCGACGCTGTTATTGTGCGGGAGCCAGCGACCAACACCACCCTGGGCGGCGGCCGGGTGCTGGACCCGCAGGGCCGCCAGCGTGGCCGCAGCAAACCCGAAGCGCTGGCGCGGCTGCAGGCATTGTGCACAGCCGATACCGCCTCGGCGGCTCTGGCTGCCGAGCTGAAACATAAGCTGGAGATTGATCTGCCATGCTTTGCCCGACGCTGGAATCTGACTGCGCCGGAAATGGATGCCCTGCAGGCACAACATGCGCTCGTCAGGCTGGGTGATCAGGGACTGAGCCACTCGCGCACTGCCAGCGCAACAGCGACCATTCTGCAGTGTGTGCGACTGGCCCATGCCGGGCAACCAGAACAACTGGGCATTCATCAGCAGGCATTGTTGCGCGCGGCAGAGTCGCGCCTTTCTCCGGAAACCCAAACCCGCCTTATTAGCCAGCTGGTGGCGAGCGGACATCTGCGCCGCCATGGCGTCATACTCGCCCTGCCCGATCATCAGGCGGTGCTGCCATCAAAGGACGCAGCGCTTTATCATCGGGTACGCGAGGCGCTGGCAAATGCCGGGCTGCGACCACCGATCGTGGGTGAACTGGGCGAGCGACTGGGACTGGAGCGTCAGGACATGCTGGCCGTCATGCACCGATTGCAAAGCTGGGGCTATGTGCTGGCGGTGGCGCCGAACCGTTTTTATCTGCCAGAGCAGCTGGATGATCTGGCTGCGGTGGCGCAGGCGCTGTGTGAGGAAAGCACAGACGGCGGATTTTCGGCAGCGGATTACCGGGATCGCTCCGACATTGGTCGTAATCTGACCATCAAGGCTCTGGAGTATCTGGATCGCGCCGGTGTCACGGTTTATCGGGACGAGCGGCGCTACATGCGGCCAGGATGGCAACGCGCGGCGGCGAACAAAATCACGTAAACTGCAGAATATGGAAGGACATCGTCTCCGGTGGGGCGCCCGGACTTCAACTCCGGTGAGATGCGCAGCGCGCGTCTGGTGGGTTCGACTCCCATGTCCTTCCGCCAGCTATGAGGTATCTGCTCAGACAGGGCAAGTCAGGCAAGAGAAGCTGCGGAATTGTAGTGGAAAACAGACCCATTTTCCCTGTGGGAAGCAAGCTACTGTTGTTCTGGGGAAAAATGGAGGCTGGGGTCGGAATCGAACCGGCGTACGCGGAGTTGCAGTCCGCTGCATGACCACTCTGCCACCCAGCCTTTACTGTTCCAAAGTTACCTGTCTGGTCGCAAAGTCCCGTGCAGGTAATTTCCGGACTGGCCAACGCTACCCCGAGGGGATGCTGCGCTGTGAATGGCCTGTGGCCGTAAGTTTGGAGCGGGAAACGAGACTCGAACTCGCGACCCCGACCTTGGCAAGGTCGTGCTCTACCAACTGAGCTATTCCCGCTTTACTTGGTATTACTGACTGTCTCTCAACAACCCCGGATCATGAGGTCTGTCAGCTCTTTTGCAGTGCGTTTTTGCTCACTCCGAAAGAGGCGCTTATTCTAATGCCATTCGGTGTGAAGTCAAGCGCAATTCGTCAAATATTTCACTGTTTTGACGTCAAAACCGGCAATGCCTTGATCAGGTATTGCGCCATTGACCAGATGCTCAACGCGGCGGAAAGATATATCAATCCGTAGCCCACTTGCAAGAAAATTTGCGGCCATTGTGGGGTATAAGCCAGCAGGACAATAATTGCGATCATCTGCACCGTGGTTTTGACCTTGCCGATGTACCCCACCGCCACCGCGTCGCGCTGGTTGTTGCTCGCCATCCACTCGCGCAGCGCCGACACAAAAACTTCCCGACCGATAATGATGGCAGTGGGCACCACAAACCAGGCACTGGGATAGATCGCGGTCAGCAGCACCAGCGCCATCACCACCAGCAACTTGTCTGCCACCGGGTCCAGGAACGCGCCAAAGGGCGACGTCTGGTTCAGACGTCGGGCCAGGTAGCCGTCCAGCCAGTCGCTGATACTGGCGATGGTGAACAGAAACGCCGCGATGAGCTGGCTGTGTTCGATTCCACTGTAATACACCAGCACTATCACCGGTACCAGCAGGACGCGACAATACGTCACCATATTGGCGGCATTCAGCATGCAATAATTCCCTGTTTCAACGGCTTTTCCTCGATAATTCGGTATTGCACGACATTCTACTCACTATGTAACGACTCATAAATAACGGCGGCCAGTTTTTTACTGATGCCCGGCGTGCGCGCCAGATCGGACTCGCTGGCGCGCATGATCTCCTGTTGCCCACCAAAGTACTTGAGCAGCTCGCGTCGCCGTGACGGGCCCAGGCCCGGAATCTGCTCCAGCGGTGACTGCTGCCGGGTCTTGGCGCGGCGTTGGCGATGCCCGGTGATGGCAAAGCGATGAGCTTCGTCGCGGACCTGTTGCAGCAGATGCAGCGCCGGAGAGTGGCCGGGAATCGCCAGTTCCTGCATGCCGTCAGCCGTAGCGACAAACAGTGTCTCCTGCCCGGCCCGCCGACTGATGCCCTTGGCAATACCAATCAGCATGATCTCGGGCAACTGACAGCCCTGCAGCACGTCGATAGCCTGGGCCAGCTGGCCTTTGCCGCCATCAATCAGCAGGATATCGGGCACCTTGCTGGCCAGCAGGGCCTGATCTTTGACACTGCCGATGTGGCTGCTGTCAGACGCTGCCGCAGTCTGCTCCTCCGCACTCTCGCCCGGTCCGGCGCTGGGCGCATCCTGCAGCGCCTGCAGCTGGCTGCTGAGCTTGCTGTAGCGCCGGGTCAGGGCCTGATCCATGGCGGCGTAGTCGTCGCCGCCCTGAATGCCTTCTATATTGTAACGCCGGTAGTCGGACTTGAGCGGGCCGTTATGATCAAACACCACGCAGGCCGCCACCGTACTTTCGCCCATGGTATGACTGATATCAAAGCACTCGATGCGCTGCGGCAGCGCGTCCAGGCCCAGAGACGTCTGTAACAGCTCAAAGCGTTTGAACATGCTCTGGCGGTTATTGATATGGCTTTGTATGGCCTGCTGCGCATTGGACAGCGCCAGATCACGCCAGCGGGCACGATGCCCGCGCACATTGCCGCGCAGTGATACGGCTTTACCGGCAGCGGCGGTGAGCGCTTCCTGCAGACCTTTCTGTTCCTTGAGCAACGGGAATACCACGACTTCGGCAGGAATGGCTGCTGCCGCCAGCTCACCGCCATCGCGCAAATAATATTGTGCGATAAACGCCGCCAGCAAATCCGCTGCAGTTTCCGCCAGCCTGTCCTTGGGGAAAAAATTGCGGCTGCCGATGATGCGGCCACCACGAATCACAATGACATGAACGCAGGTATACGCGCCATCGAGTACCGCCGCCAGTACATCCGCATCGCTGCCGTCACCGGAAATAACCTGCTGACTCTGAATGCGCCGCAGATCGGAAATCTTGTCGCGAATGCGCGCGGCCTGTTCGTATTCCAGTGCCGTGGCTTTCTGTTCCATACGCTGGCCCAGCGACTGAATCAGGGTATCGCTGCGCCCTTGCAGAAACAGGCTGGCGTCCTGCACATCCAGGGAATAATCCGACGGTGAAATCAGGCCAACACAGGGTGCTGTGCAGCGGCCGATCTGGTGCTGCAGACAGGGCCGGCTGCGATTGCGGAAATAGCTGTCTTCACACTGGCGCACGCGAAAGACTTTCTGCAACAGCGACAGACTCTCACGCACAGCGCTGGCACTGGGGTACGGTCCGAAAAAGGTGGCATCACGCCGGCGACTGCCACGATAAAACGCCAGCCGCGGGTAGGCGTCTTTGTGCGTGAGCATGATATAGGGATAGGTTTTGTCGTCACGCAGCTGAATATTGTACGGCGGTTTCAGCTTCTTGATCAGGTTCTGTTCCAGCAGCAAGGCTTCGGTTTCGCTGTTGGTGACCGTGACGTCGATAGCCGCGATGTGTGACACCAGCGCCATGGTCTTGGTGTCCAGGCCGCTGGCACGAAAGTAGTTGCTGACGCGTTTTTTCAGATTGCGCGCTTTACCAACGTAAAGCACTTCACCGTCGGCATCGAGCATGCGATACACGCCGGGGCGCTGGCTCATCACCGCCAGGACGGACGGGGCATCAAAAGCGGGCTCGGTGTTTTGGTTAGAGTCGGTCATAGTCCACCCGCCGGTGCTGGCACGATGCATACCTCCGGCTGCAAGCGCACACCAAACATCTGCTGCACGCTGTCGGCAATCTCGGTCGCCAGCGCCAGTATCTGTTGCCCGGTGCCACCACCGTGATTAACCAGCACCAGGGCCTGCCTGTCATGCACACCGACCGCACCACGTCGCACGCCCTTCCAGCCGGCCTGGTCAATCAGCCAGGCGGCAGCAATCTTGACATCGCTGGTGTGCGTGGCAAACGCAGGCATATCAGGCCAGCGCAATTGCAGCCCGGCATGGACATCGGCGCTGACAATCGGGTTGCGGAAAAAACTGCCGGCATTGCCGATCACCGCCGGGTCCGGCAACTTGCTGCGCCGGATGGCACACACGGCATCAAACACCCGCTGCGGAGTCATGTCGGCACCGGCGCCCGGGTATTGCAACAAAGCAGGATAGGTAACCACGGTGCGCGGCGTGCGGCTAAGCCGGAAGGTGCAAGACAGAATAATGGCCGTGTTTTTTAATGCCTGCTTAAAAATACTGTCGCGATAGGCAAACTGGCATGCGTCGCTGTCCAGCTCCGTCACCTGTACCGTCTGCGTATCAAAATAGCGCACAGACAACAGCCGATCGGACAATTCAACGCCGTAGGCGCCGATGTTCTGCACCGGCGCCGCGCCGACGCTGCCGGGAATCAGCGCCAGATTCTCCAGGCCATACCAGCCATTTTGTAAACAGTACGCCACCAGTTCGTGCCAGTTCTCCCCCGCCGCCGCGCTCACCAGCACAGCGTCCGGGTCAGCCGGATCCTGTCGGTGACGAATGCCCATCAGCTGCATGTGCAGCACAAGACCGGGGACATCCGCGAGCAACAACATATTGCTGCCACCCCCCAAAACAGTAACCGACAGATCTTTATGATCTGCCTGTTGCAGCGCCACCGGCAATTCATCTTCCTGGCCAATGCTGCACAGCCATTGCGCGCGCGCGGGCACACCCAGGGTGGTCAGGCCTTGCAGCGGCGCATCAGCCTGCCACGCCATCAATAATCACCTGTGGTGCGATGGCCCTGCAGATCCGCCTGCACTGTGACGAGCAAGGCATCACAGGCCTGCTCGATCAGATCGAGGACCTGCTCGAAACCATTGTCGCCACCGTGGTAGGGATCCGGCACATCGGTGGTCGACAGCGGCGCATGCGACAACAGCAGGCTGACTTTATCGGCGGTGGTGGCTGGCGCCATCTGCAGCAGATGATTGAGGTTGCTGCTGTCCATGGCCAGGATAAGGTCGAATTTATGAAAGTCTTCCACACTGACCTGGCGTGCGCGCTGCGCACTCATATCGTAACCGCGACGCAATGCCGCCGCCATTGAGCGCGGGTCCGGCGCCTTGCCAATGTGATAGCCGGCAGTGCCGGCGGATTCAACCCGTATACTGTCCTGCAGGCCGGCGTCCGCGATACGTGCTGCCATGACAGCCTGTGCCGTCGGCGAGCGACAGATATTACCCAGGCAGACCATCAGCAGATTCAGTTGCGTGTTCATCAGTATTCGCTTTCACTCAGGAAGGCGCGCACGGCGGCCAGATCTTCCGGGGTGTCGACGCCGGCCGGCACATGCTCGCACGCCTCCTCCATGATGATACGCACGCCATGGTGCATTGCCCGCAGCTGCTCCAGTCTTTCGCTGACTTCCAGCAGGGATCGGGGCCAGGACACAAACCGGTTCAGGGTCTCTACCCGGTAAGCGTAGATACCGATATGGCGTTTGCCGTGCACATCACCGGCGGTGGAATCCTGCCAGGGTAACGCTGAGCGACTGAAGTACAGCGCGTAGCCGTCGGCATCGGTCACCACTTTGACGGCACTGGGATTGATCAGCTCGGTGCCATCATGAATCGCATGAAAAAGACTGCTGATACCGGCGTCGGTGTGCTGTTCCAGATTTACCGCCACCTGATTGATGGTCGCCGGCGGAATCAGCGGTTCATCACCCTGTACATTGACCACAATCGCCGATTCGGGCAACGCCAAGGCCTGCGCCACTTCCTGGATACGGTCGGTGCCCGACTGATGATCGTTACGGGTCATGATAACGTCGGCGCCAAAATCACGCGCGGCACCGGCGATTCGCTCATCATCGGTCGCGATGTAAACCGCCGATGCCCCGCTTTCGCAGGCACGCTCATACACGTGCCGGATCATGGGTTTGCCAGCGATATCCTGCAACGGTTTGCCCGGCAGTCTGCTTGACGCGTAACGTGCCGGTATCACCACAATAAAACTCATTTTCGCTTCTCACGCTCATCAGAACTCAGGGTACGGGCTTCGTTTTCCAGCATCACCGGAATACCGTCACGCACCGGATAGGCCAGCGCATCGGCGTAGCAGATCATCTCGTTCTGCTCGCGCTGATAGGTCAGCGGGCCTTTACAGACCGGACATACCAGTATGCTGAGTAATTTTTTATCCACGTTTGCTCTCCGCTACTGCCGAATAAATTTCCAGATCACTTGTGTTAATTGCTGCTATTGCTGTTGTTGTGTTTGCTGCTGCCGGCCGCTGTGTTGACGACGTGCCAGGGTATTGGCCACCTGATCACAGAACGCCTCGCTGAATCCGGGCTCCAGCTCTGCCGAAACCACCAGGTACCACCAGTGCTCACCGGCAAATGCTTCACATTTGACCGCGTCTTTTTCTGTCATCAGCAAAACTTTATCACGGGCATAGGCCAGCTCGACAGCGCTGTACGCGTGATGATCACTGTAGGCATGGCAATCTGCCTGCACGCCCAGCTCACGCAGGGTAGCAAAGAAGCGCTGCGGGTTACCGATGCCGGCCAGCGCATGCACATCCCCAGTGCCTGCTGTTGGCAATGGCAGCTCCTGCAACGCCGCGCGCGCACCGGTTCTGACATTCACCCAGACCTCGGGCACCAGACGCATGGTGGTGACCGGCGTTTCACCGGCTGACAGCTCATCCTCGCTGAATACACGATTGGCGCCATTGATGACCACATAATCCACTTCGGCCAGGCGCGCCGGCGGCTCGCGCAAGGGGCCTGCCGGCAGACACCAGCCATTGCCCAGACCACGCGCCCCGTCCACCACCACAATTTCGATATCACGCCACAGACGGTAATGCTGCAGACCGTCATCGCTGATCACGACATCGCAGCCGCCATCGCTGATCAATGCCTGCAAACCGCGGTTGCGTTGCGGATCCACCATCATCGGCCCCTGCGTATGACGGCGCAGCAGGCGCGCCTCATCACCACTATGGGCCACATCGCTGTCCGGCGTCACCGCGAACGGATACTGCGGCGCGCTGCCCCCGTAACCCCGACTTAACACCCCGGCGGTGATGCCCCGGTCATGCAATGCTTTACACAGCGCCAGCACCAGTGGCGTTTTGCCGGTGCCACCGACGGCAATATTGCCTACCACAATGACCGGAACGGCGGCCTGCGTTTGCGCTGCCTCCTGCTGGCGGCGACGTCGGCCAGCCAGCCATTGAAACAGCAGACTCAGCGGGCGCAACACAATCAACCAGCCCGCTTTGTTGTACCAGGCGTTGACCAGAAACATCAATCTGCCTCGTTGTTGGCGTCGCCCGCGTGTGTGTCGTCCGGTTCCGCAGAAGCCAGTGAAGACTCGGCAAACTGCAGCCGATGCAGGCGCGCATAGTGCTTGTCCAGCGCCAGCAATTCGGCGTGAGTGCCAGACTCCACAATGCGGCCTTTGTCCATGACCAGAATCACATTTGCGTTCTCGATGGTCGACAGACGGTGCGCGATGACAAACGTGGTTCGACCCCGCATCAGCTCGTTCAACGCCTGTTGGATATGTTGCTCAGACTCGGTATCCAGCGCTGAGGTGGCTTCATCCAGAATCAGCACCGGCGCGTCTTTCAGAAACGCGCGGGCTATCGCCAGGCGCTGACGCTGACCGCCCGAGAGCAGCGTACCACCATCCCCCACCTGGGAATCAAAACCCTCTGGTAACTGGGCGGCAAACTCGGTGACATGGGCGTTGTCGGCGGCGCGCTGAATCTGTTCGGCGGTAACTTTTTCGCCGATACCGTAGGCGATATTCTCCGCCACACTGCCTTCGAACAGCACCACGTCCTGCGTCACGATAGCAATCTGTTCGCGCAGATTGCCTAACCTGTAATCCGGCAGCGACACATCGTCCAACCGGATATCACCGCTGCCGTATTCATAAAACCGCGGCAGCAAACTGACCAGGGTTGACTTGCCGCTGCCCGAGCGTCCCACCAGCGCCACGGTCATGCCCGGCTCAACGCGCAGATTGATGCCCTGCAACACCGGCTCATCCTTCTTGTAGGAGAACCCGACGTCACTGAATTCGATCAGGCCTTTGGCGCGCGAGGTTTCATGTGTGCCCAGGTCTTTTTCCGGCGGGGTGTCGAGCAATGCAAAAATACTGGTGGCGGCGGAGATACCACGCTGAATGACGGCGTTGACACCGGACAACTGACGAATGGGTTTGGCCAGCATGCCGGCCACGGTCAGGAACGACACCAGTTCGCCCGGTGTGGAGCTGGCCAACAGCTCCGGCGATAACGCAAACCAGATCAGTATGGCCATGGCGATGCTCACCAGCAACTGAATCAGCGGCGTCGCGGTTGACTCGGTGGCGACCATTTTCATGTTCTGGCGCCGGTTCTTTTCACTGGCACTACTGAAGCGGTTGGAGACGTAGTTGCCGGCATTAAAGGTACGGATGACGCGCTGACCCTTGATGGATTCGTTGGTGATCTGGGTGACATCACCCATGGAATCCTGCATTTGTCGGCTGTAACGGCGATAGCGCGTGGTCGCCAGATGCACAACAAAAGCCACACAGGGTGCCACCAGCAGAAACACCAGGCTAAGGCGCCAGTTCACCCAGAAAAGGTACAGCAACAGGCCAATGACGGTGAGACCCTCACGCATGATCACGGTAATGGCATTGGTGGCCGCGCCCTTGATCTGCGCAACATCGTAGGTGACCTTGGACACCAGCCTGCCAATGCTGTTCTGATCGTAGTAACGCACGGGCACCGCCAGCAGTTGATCGACAATCTGGCAGCGCAGCTTGTGCACCACATGATTGGCAACGTGTTCCAGGGCGAAGTGACCGAGGAAGCCACCGAGACCACGAAACAGAACGATCAGCACACAAAGAATCGGGGAGATGATGCGGGCATCCGCATTCTGGACAGCCACCTGGTCAATGGTCCAGCCCAGCCAGGCTGCTGTGGCCGGTGTGGTGGCAGCAAAAATAAGGTAACCCAGAAAGCTGATGCCCATGATGCCCAGGTACGGCAGGATGTGGGCCATCAGGCGTTTGTAGACCTGCCAGCCCGTCATTTGCGGCGCTGCAGCCGCAGGCTGCCCCGGCGTCCGTGCGGGTCGTGATGGTCCGCTTGCGCTATCACTCATGGCGTCGCTCCACCATCGGTATCAGATTCATCGTCCGCGCGGCGGGTGGCAATACTCAGCCGGCTGAAACCGGATTGTCCGATCGCATCCATGGCGGTGACCACAGACTGATGCGTGGCTTCGGCATCGGCGATCAGCAACACCGGAGTGCTACGATCACCTGCGGCGGCATCAATCAGGGCACGGCCCAACGTCATCAACTGAGTGTCAGATAGCACCTGGTCGTTGACGCTGTAGCGCCCGGACTGGCTGACCAGTACTTCAATCTGGTTGGGGACGGCCTCGGCCTGCTCGGCATTTGCCTCCGGCAGGTTGACGGCAATCCGGGTTTCCCGGGTAAAGGTGGTGGTGACCATAAAAAAGATCAGCAACAGAAACACCACATCAATCAACGGCGTCAGATTGATGGCGGGATCCTCAAGGGTGCGCCGGGGAAATTTCACGCCGCCTGCTCTTGTTCTGGTGTTGTGTTCTTGAGATCTCCCAGTTCCACCGGCACCTTGTCGAGCGCATCAACCAGCTTCGCCGATTCCTGCTCCAGCGCCAGCACCAGTGAATCCACCTTACGAATAAAATAGCGGTGACAGGCATAAGACGGGATTGCCACACACAGACCGGCGGCCGTGGTGATCAGCGCTTCGGAAATGCCTCCGGCCAGCGCACTGGCATTACCCGTGCCCTGTATCATGATTTCGGTGAACACCCGGATCATACCGATGACGGTGCCCAACAGGCCCAGCAGCGGCGTGATGGCAGCGATAGTGCCCAGTGTGCTGAGATAACGCTCCAGTTCGTGAATCACCACCGAGGCGCTGTGCGCAATGGCATCCTGCATCTGGGCGCGTCCCTGTCTGGCATGCAGCAGACCGGCGGCCAGAATCTGGCCCAGCGGCGATGACAGGCGCAATTCGCGCATGCGGGTGGAGTCCAGCTCATTGTTCTTGATCCAGGTCCACACCTGCCCCACCGCATAGCGTGGTGCAATCCGGTTCGCCGACAGGGACCAGGAGCGTTCAATGACAATCGCAATCGCCAGAATGGAACACAGAATTATCGGCAGCATCAACCAGCCACCCGCCATCACGATCTCTACCACAAATGTCGCCTCCTGCTGATACGGTCGCTACTTTACCATAATCATTCGGCGGGATGTTATGCCAGAAGCGGCGATAACGCTGGCGATGTGTTGCCGACAGGCGTGGCCCGTCCGCCGCGCCCAGCTCAATCTGCACGGCGCCGGTACGCGGGGTTTCGCAGACGACACTGCCATTGGCACGCAAACGCTGCACCACATCGGGCGCTGGATGATCAAAGCGGTTGCGATAACCTGCCGACACCACGGTCAGTGTCGGCTGCACCGTCTGCACAAATGCCGGCGAGGACGAGCTGGCACTGCCGTGATGTGCTGCCTGCAGGATGTCGGCACGCAACGCTGCCGGTTCGCGTGAATAACGGCGTAACAGGTCATGTTCGGCAGCCTGCTCAATGTCCCCGGTCAGCAACGCACGCTGGCTGCCGGCCGTGATCAACAACACGCAGGCATTGTTGTTTTCACCGCGATAGACGTCTGTCGCCGGGTGCAGGATCTCAAAATCGACCCCATCCCAGCGCCAGCGTTGACCTGCGCGGCAGCGCTCAAAGCCGGGTTCGGCCGCAGTCCCGGCCATAGCACTACCGGCCACAGCACCACCTGCCATAGCACCACCGGCCAGGCGTTGGCGCACAGGAAACTGCGCCATAACCGACGCCGCGCCGCCACTGTGATCCTGATGCCAGTGGCTGATGATCAGCATATCCAGTTGCCGCACGTCACGCATACGCAGATAAGGTGTGATCACGGCACGGCCGGTGTCGAATTGTGGTCCCAGCGCGGGCCCGGTATCGAACACCAGGTGATGATGGCGAGTGTGCACCACCACAGCCAGGCCCTGACCAACATCCAGGAACTGCAGTTGTGCCTCTCCCGGCGCGGGCCGTGGCCGGTCCGCCGGCCACAACAGCGGCGCAAACAGGCACAGGGGCAGCAGCCATGACGTGCGGCCAGGCACCAGCCCTCTGGGGGCCAGCATCAGCAGCACAGCCAACATGGCCAGCACCATGGTCAGCGCGGTGGGCGGTGCCGGTTGCCAGAGTGCGGGACCCAGCCCGGCGGCGATATCGAGGCCCGTGAACAGCCATGCCAGCAGCCGGTCCGCCAGCCACAGCGGTCCGCTGGCCAATGCCGGCAGCGATACCAGCAACAGTGCGCCCAGCAGCGCCAGCGGCACGATCAACAGACTGACCAGCGGGATCGCCAGTACATTGACCAGCGGCGAGATCAGCGATACCTGTCCGGTCCACAACAACAGCGGCAGCAGCAGACCCAGACTGACCGTCCACTGCGGTTGCAGCCATCTGAACCACACGTCGCGACCTGATTGCTGCCATGACCTGCCCCATGACCTGCTCCACAACCCGCGCCGCGAAAGGCCTGCCCCCTGCTCGGCCGGCGCCCGACGGTAGCCGGTGAAGGCAAACAACAGCGCGCCGACCGCGGTAAACGACAACCAGAAGCCGGCCTGCGTTACACTCATCGGCGCCAACAGCAGCACCAGTGTCGCGGCCAGCAGCAGGCTGTAGCTGGGCATAAAACGCCGCCCCAGCAATTGTCCGCTCATCAGCACCAGCACCATCACCAGCGCACGCTGGGTCGGCAGCGAAAACCCCGCCAGAGCGCTGTATACCAGTGCCGCCGTGATCGCGGCCAGCGCGCCGTAGTGTTGCGCCGGCAGCCATAACAGCAGCGCTGGCAGCAGACGCACCAGCAGATTGACCAGGGCGTAAGCGGTCATGGCGACAAAACCCACATGCAGCCCGGAAATGACCAGCAAATGATTGGTACCGGTTTGCGTCAGCAGTTGCCACTGAGCTGCGCTGACACCGTCCCGATCGCCCAGGATCAGCGCGCTTAACACCCCCCGGTGCGTCAGGGTCGCGGCCTGTTGATAGAGCCTGGCACGCAGCCCGGCGCGAGCGGACTGCAGGCCGGGACCCGCCGCTGTCAGGCGCTCATTGAACACCGTATCGCGGACATAACCGCGGGCAATGATGCCGCGCTGAAACAGTGCTGCCTCGAAATCGTAACCACCGGGATTGGCAAACCCATGCGGCCGGTTGAGGCGCACACGAAAACGCCAGTGCTCACCGGGCCACAATGTTAGACCGGTGTACTCGTTAAGCGTGATGCGGGCCCCGGCCATTTTTGCCGCCGCAGCACTTGTTGCCGCCGCAGCGCTTGTTGCCGCCACAGCGCTGTTGGCGGTTTCGGATCCGCCTGTCGACGGCGGACAATCACGCGGATGCAAGCGAAAGCAGACGCTTTTGAGGGTCAGCTCAAACTGCTGAAACTGACCGCGCGGCGATGGCAGACTGACAATTTGTCCGGCACCCCAGAAATCCACCCCCTCCAGTTCACGCGGCAACTGCTGTTCGAGCTGGCGTACCGCATGCAGCCAGCACCAAACCAGCCCCAGTATCAGCGCCAGGCCTGTCAACAACGGCAGGCGCCAACGGTTGACCGGCAGCCACCACCACAGTGACGGCAACAGCACTGCCACCAGCAACAACAGCCACACAACATTGCTCACCGGCCAGGGCGGCAACACCGGTACCCGGCTGAACAGCCAGATACCCAGACAAAATGCCAGCATCCCTGCGCGCATAACTTGTCACGGTCGTCGCAGGGACGGCCTCCGGGTCAGGATAGGTTTGGTTGCCTGAGGTTTAAAGCAACCGGTGGTTCAGGAGGTATAGCAGAAAAACCAGCCTGTCACTCACTTCTCAGAGCTTCAGCCGGCAACACGCGTGCGGCGCGCCAGGCGGGATACAGGCTGGCCAGCAGACACAGCACCAGCACGCCGGCACTGACACCGATCAGGTCGCCCGCACGCAGTTCCGAGGGCAGAAAGTCCACCGGGTAGACATCAGCGCTGAGCAGTTGCGCGCCCGACAGTTGTTCAACCCAGGCGAACAGATCACTGACACTCAGCGCCAGCGACACCCCCAGCAGCACACCAATCAGGGTGCCCAGCAGGCCGACAAGACAACCTTGCAAGACAAAAATGCGGCCGATCATGCCAGGACTTGCGCCCATTGTCCGTAAAATGGCGATATCACCGCGCTTGTCGCGCACAATCATGATCAGACTGACTACCAGGTTGAAAGCTGCCACCGCCACCAGCAACCACAACAAAAAGCCGACAATCGTGCGCGACAGGCGAATATTCTCGTAGATCGCGCCGAACCACTGGGTCCAGGTTTCCAGATAAAACCCCTGCGGCAGCAATGACTCAATATCGGCACGCACGGCATTCACCGCCAGCACATCATCGGTACGCAGTCGCAAACCAGTGAAACGATCCGGCTGCCGGTACAAGGCCTGGGCATCGGCCAGGGCAATCATCACCAGGCGCTCATCCAGCTCCTGCGTGCCCACCCGGTAAATACCGCCGACGTTAAAGCGCCGCTGCACCGGCAACGGCGCGACCGGGTTAATGGAGACATTCAGCGAATACAGCGAGATGCTGTCACCCAGCCCGACACCCAGGCGCTGGGCCAGGGTTTCTCCCAGCACCACCTGAAATCGCGACTCGCCCAGTGACGCCAGGCTGCCGGCGCGCATAAAGCGGGACAACCGCGAGATGTCTGCTTCGCGCTGCGGATCAACTCCGTTCACCAGCACGCCGACATTGTCATCAGGCCCGGCAATGACACCGTTGGCTTCCAGCACCGGCGCACTCAGGTTGACCCCGCGCACCGCCAGCACCGCCTCGCTCAACTGCGCCCAGCGCTCAGTGTTGATATTCTCCCGGGTCCTGATGGTGGCGTGCGGCAGGATGCCCAGCACATTCTCGCGGACCTCACGGTCAAAGCCGTTCATGACCGACAATACCGTGATCAGAATACACACGCTGAGCGCCAGGCCGCCGATGGTAAGCATGGACATAAAACTCACCAGCTCGCTACGCCGGCCAACGCTGACGTAGCGTAGCGCGATGAAAGCTGCCAGTGATCGCGTCATGCCTGCAGACACCCATTATTGAGCAGTAACACCCGATCCAGACTGGCAGCAAACTGCTCATCGTGGGTCACCACCACAAAACTGGTCGCCAGCCTTGTGTTCAATTCCTGCATCAGCTCGTGTATGCCGGTGGCCGTGCGCCGGTCCAGATTACCGGTGGGTTCATCCATCAGCACACAACTGGGCGATGCCACCAGCGCGCGCGCAATGGCCACGCGCTGCCGTTCGCCCCCCGACAGTTCGGCCGGTTTGTGAGTCAGCCGATGCGCCAGACCAACACTTTGCAGCAGGTCTGCCGCTTTATCGCGGGCATCACTCACCCTGGCGCCGCCGATCAGTAGCGGCATGGCAACATTCTCCAGCGCACTGAATTCACCCAGCAAATGATGAAACTGATAGACAAAACCCAGGTAGCGGTTGCGCAGCAGGCCCCGTTCTTTATCTGACAGTGTTGCCAGCGCCTGTCCCGCCACCCGGATGTCGCCACCGGAAGGCACATCGAGCCCGCCCAGCATATTGAGCAGCGTGGTTTTGCCGGAGCCGGAACTGCCGACTATGGCAATGCGCTCACCGGGCACCACGTCCAGATTGATATCACTGAGCACCTCCACCTGTTGTGGTCCCTGGGTATAGGTCTTGCTCAGGTGACGGCAACTGATAACAGCGTCCGTAGTCATAGGGCCTCCAGCGGATTCAAAGTAGCCTCCAGCGGATTCAAAGTAGCCTCCAGCGGATTCAAAGCAGCCTCCAGCGTGTTCAAAGCAGCCTCCAGTGTGGTCAATTCTGCCTCCAGCATCATCTACTCGTACCTCAACACATCGGCGGGCTGGATACGCGACGCCCGCCAGGCCGGATACAGCGTGGCCAGCAAACTGACCAGCAATGCGCTGGCACAGACCAGGCCGACATCGGCCCACTGCAACTCAGCCTGCAGGTGGGCAATCATGTAAGTATTGCCGGGCGCCAGGGCATTGTTCAACAGGTCCTGCACCACTTGCGTGAGATTACCGATACTGGCCGCCAGCGCAATGCCGCCCAGCGCGCCCAGCACGGTGCCAAACACACCTGCCGCCAGGCCCTGAATGACAAACACCGCCATCACCGTGCCACGTCCGGCCCCCATGGTGCGCAGGATGGCGATATCGGCGCTTTTGTCCGCCACCGTCATCACCAGCGTGGCGACAATATTGACGGCACCGATAATCACAATCATCAATAGCATGAAGCCGGTCAGCACCTTTTCCAGCCGCAGGGCGTCAAACAGGCTGCGACGGGTCTGATCCCAGCTGCTGACCTGATAACCCGCCCCGTCGCTGGTGGCAGGCAAGGCGCCTGCCGCAGCATTGCTGATGGCCGCAGCATTAAACACGTCATCGACACGAAGCCGCATTTGCAGGCGCCCGCCGCCCGGCGCACTGCCGGCAAACAGCGAGCGGCCAGCCGTCAGGTTGACCAGTGCGGTATCGGCATTGTCATAGAATCCGAAATCCGCCACGCCCAGCACCCGGAAGCTGCGCGCATCACCGGTATCGCGGCTGAGCAGACTGGACAACGGCGTCACTGATAATTGCATGCCGGAGAACAGCCCCAGGCGGGATGCCAGCCGTGTGCCCAGGATAATGCCATCGGGGTTGGCTGCCAGTTCGCCCAGCAGCTGCTGCATATTCAGGCTGTTCTGTTGCAGCACTGCAGGCTCGGATGCCGGATCAACACCGCGCACCGCGACAAATTCACCGCGCCCCTCATGACGCAACCAGGCCTCACCCTCTACAAAGGGGGCCGCAGCAACAACACCGCTCTGCTGCTGCAGTATCTGCGCCGCCTGTGGCCACTCAATGCCGCCGGCAGGCAGCATCAGGCCGGCATGCGGCACCGATTTCAGGGTTTCATCACGCATGGTGCTGGTGGAGGCGTTGATTACCGACATGACCGCAATCAGCGCCAGCACACCCAGCGCAATACCCAGCATCGAAATCAGCGACACAAAGGACATCAGCTGATTTTTCTTGCGGGCTCTGACAAAACGCAGCCCGACAAACAGGACCAGGGGTTGATACATGAATGACTTATCCGGATTGAACGGCAAGGGAGCGACGATTCTAGTCGAGCCACCGGCGTAAAACAAACATCCGCCACCGCCGGTGCGTTGCGCCGACAAAGTGGCGGCACAAACGGCTGTGAACAGGATGCACAGGTATTTGAATAGGAAAGGGTTTGCTGTTATAGTCGCGGGGCTGTGGCCTGTTTGATAGCCTAGCTTGGTCGCGAAACTGTGAAAACATGAACACAGGACATGTCGATTACATGTCAGCGCCAATAACAGCAGCAATGCAGTTTTAGCCACAGTAGAACCGAATTTTGCAGTACCGGATTTCTTAACAGCAGTACTTAACCGAGCAACCAGACTGAAGACTCGGGTGAATGATTTTTGCGCGGGGGCACACCAGGAGTGATTGCCCCGCTGCATCCCGCTCCAGCAGGATCTCAGCCACACAAGCTGAGCCGCTGAGCCGGAAAGCCGGGCACATAAACGGCGACAACAAACAAGCAAGGCGGCGCACAAACCCTGATTCACGGGCAGGCGCCACCATCGTAAGACCGTGACCTCGACACGACCGGGCATGATTCATCGACCCGATTCCGACACCGAACCACGGTTGCAGTGACAGCAGGATCCCCGGACCTTATCCATGGGCCCGGGTAGCAGGAGTGGCACTTACACGTCGACTGCCCCGTTCTTTTGCGGGCAGCAGGACACCGATACCGCCCTCATTGCGCCCCTGTCACCGGCACGTTTTACAGCCTTATTCCGGCTGTTCATACATGCACGCTGCTTGTCCTGTCCCGCCCCGCCTGCGCAAATCTGCACGTTGATCATGCCTTGTTATCAGGGCTGTCTCTGCGTTCGGATTCCCGTAAATCATCTCGCCCGGATTGGCTGATCTGGTTCAACAGAGATGTGTATCCACTATGAAAAGAATGTTGATTAATGCCACGCAGGAAGAAGAGTTGCGGGTTGCCCTCGTTGACGGCCAGAAACTCTACGACCTGGATATCGAAAACCGCACCCGCGTGCAAAAAAAGGCCAGTATATTTAAAGGCCGCATTACCCGCGTCGAGCCCAGCCTGGAAGCAGCCTTCGTTGACTTCGGCGCTGAGCGTCACGGCTTCCTGCCACTGAAAGAGATCTCCCCTTCCTACTTCCGCAAAGGCATCGACGGCGGTCGCGTCAATATCAAGGAAGCCGTTGCCGAAGGCACCGAAGTGATTGTTCAGGTAGAAAAGGAAGAGCGTGGCAACAAAGGCGCAGCGCTGACCACCTTCATCAGTCTGGCCGGCCGTTACCTGGTACTGATGCCGAACAATCCGCGCGCCGGTGGCATTTCCCGCCGCATTGAAGGCGATGAGCGCTCCGAGATTCGTGAAGCCATCAACGGACTTAACATCCCTGACGGTATGGGTATCATTGTGCGCACTGCCGGTGTCGGCAAACAGCAGGAAGAACTGCAGTGGGACCTGGATTACCTGTTGTCACTGTGGCAATCCATTACCGAAGCGGCAGAGAAAAAATCAGCCCCTTTCCTGATTTACCAGGAAAGCAATGTCATCATCCGTACCATTCGCGATCACCTGCGCCAGGATATCGGCGAGGTATTGTTTGATACTCAGGAGTCCTATAACGAAGCCATGGACTTTGTGCGCCAGGTCATGCCGCACTACGAATCACGTATCAAGCTGTACCAGGAGTCATTACCCCTGTTCAATCGCTTCCAGATCGAAGCGCAGATTGAATCGGCGTTTCAGCGCGAAGTGAAACTGCCTTCAGGCGGCTCCATCGTGATTGACCCGACCGAAGCGCTGATCTCCATCGACATCAACTCGTCACGCGCGACCCGTGGCTCTGACATTGAAGAGACAGCACTGAATACCAATCTGGAAGCGGCCGATGAAATCGCCCGTCAGTTGCGCCTGCGCGACATGGGTGGACTGGTCGTGATTGATTTCATCGACATGAGCGCTGCCAAGAATCAGAAAGAAGTGGAAAACCGCATGCGTGATGCACTGGAAGCTGACCGCGCGCGTGTGCAGGTCGGCCGCATTTCACGCTTTGGTCTGCTGGAAATGTCACGTCAGCGTCTGCGTCCTTCGCTGGAAGAAACCAGCGCCGTGGTTTGCCCGCGCTGTAATGGCCAGGGGGCGATCCGTGATGTGAAATCACTGTGCCTGTCCATCCTGCGTATTCTGCAGGAAGAAGCCAACAAAAAGAAAAGCGCCGAGATCCATGCCATCGTGCCCTTGTCAGTTGCCTCGTACCTGTTGAACGAAAAACGTCAGGCAGTTCTGGCAATTGAAGCGCAGAGCAAAACCCGCCTGCTGATCATTGCCAACCCGGCCATGGAAACACCGCACTACGAAATCCAGAGCATCAGCGCCCAGGATGGCACGACCACGCAGCGCGCCAGCTTTGAAATCGAAACCGGTGGCCCGGAAGACGATGTCATTCAGGCGAAAAAATCAGCTGTTCCGCAGCAGGCCGCCGTGCAGGCACCGACACTGGCACAGGCCCCCGCGCATATACCGACTGCCCGCACAGCGGCTCCGGAAGCCAGAAAAAAGGGTTTCCTGGGTTCACTGTTCTCGGTCTTCACCGACATGTTCTCCGGCGCCGCCAATGACGACGAGCAGGACAAGGAAGAAGACAACAAGAATCGCAACTCACGCAATCGTGAGCGTCGCCCGCAGAACAATCAGCAGCGCCATCAAAAGCAGGGTCGCGGCAATGAGCGCGGCAACCGCAATGAGCGTGGTGGTAATCGCGGTGAGAAAGCCGACAAGGGCAGCGACGACAAGTCAGAGCGTAACGAACGTTCCGAGTCCTCGCCAGGTCAGGGTCGTCGACGCGGCGGTCGCAACCGTTCACAAAATGATGATGACAACGCCCGCAAGGATAGCAACGCTGCCCAGTCGAACGACAACGCCAGTCAGGATTCGTCGGACGATAACAAAAGTGGTGATGGCCAGAGCCGTCGTCGTCGTGGGCAGAACCGCCCGCGCAACACTACCAAGCGTCAGCGCGGACCGCATCCCGATGCAGTAGAAAATGAAAATGCAGTGGCTGCAGGCGATGACCAGAACGACAACGCCGGCAACCAGGGCAATCAGGACGGCCAGGCCAATCAGGACAGCCAGGACAAAAAGCCCAAACAGCGCGCCAAAGCTGCGGACAATGACAATGCGGACGACAGCAACAATGCTGACAAGAACGCTGACAAGAACGCTGACAACGCATCTGACGCGTCGGCCGACAACACCAACGAAGACGGCACGCCCAAGCCCCGTCGTCGTCGCAGCCGTGGTGGCAGCCGTCGTCGTGGCCGTGGCAACAGTGCCGAGTCACAGGACAAGGATGGTAATACCAGTGACAACAACAGCGACGAAGCCAATGGCAACAAGCCTGAAAAGACCAGCGGTAACAATGCTGATCAGAAATCCGAGTCGTCAGACGACAACGCGGTAACTGAAAAAGCCGCCAAGGCCTCTGACGACGTGCCGGAAGTCGCCAAAGCCGTTCAGGAGTCGCAGGCCGCTGAAGCAGCCCTGAGCGAAAAAACAGCCCTGAGCGAAAAGGCAGCCCTGAGCGAAGAAGCAGCCGTGAGCGAAGAAGCAGCCGTGAGCGAAAAAGCAGCCGCAAACGAAGATACAACCTTGAGCGCGCAAATCGCCCAGGGCGAATCCACCGCCGAGAAGGCAGCAAGCAGTCCGGCTTCGGCTGAAGAAGCAGACAGCAGCACATCAGAAGAAGCCTCCGCGCAGACTGATCTCGACAAGTCTGCCGGCACACCGGAAGATGCAGACGCCGGCAAAAAGCCAGCACGCAAGCGCGCACCGGCTCGCAAACGTGCCAGCACCAAAGGCAAAAAAGCAGCAGACGCCGATGCGGACGCACCCGCTGCCGATAAATCTGCCGAAGCCAGTGCGCCATCGGATGCCGACGCTGCCACACCGGAAAAAGTGACAGCTGACACTGAAGCAACTGCCAAGGCAGCAGACGCCGAAACCAAACCGGCGGCAACGGCGCAAGCTGAAAAGCCCGCCCCGGCAACAGAAGAAGCCCAGCCAGTCGCTGCAGACAAGCCGGCGGACGCAGAAACGCCCGCCGCCATCCCTGCCGGTGGCCGTGCGCCTAACGACCCGCGAGAGATCAAACGTCGTCGCCTGGAAGAAGAAGCCCGCAAGAAAGCGGAAACTGACAGCGCCGACTGATAGCCAGGGTCGAAACGAATAAAGGGAACGGCGAATAAAGGGAACGACGAATAAAGGGGACGACGAATAAAGGGGACGGAGGCGTTTAGTTTGCTAAATGCCTCCGTCCCCTTTTTCGTTCTCTAATTAACGTAGTCAACCAATTGCCAAATCCGGCAAAATTGCGGAATATGGTGACTCGAACCATGCTGGGGAGCAATCATGACCCTGATCGCCTCGGACGCACAACCGGACTTTGCAGCCTTGCTGGAAGGCTTTGACGTGCCGGCGATTCTGGTAAGCGCGGACTACGAGATCCTGGCTACCAATCGTAATTACCGTGACAGTTTTGGCGACATTGATTACCGCCAGAGCCCCCGCTGCTTCCGTGTGTCGCATGGCTACGATGTACCCTGCGATCAGGCCGGTGAAAGTTGCCCGCTCAGTGCAGCGCGCGCATCCGGCAGCAAGGAACGGGTGCTGCACATCCACCAGACGCCGCGCGGGCGCGAACACGTCGATGTAGAGATGGTGCCCATCAAGGCCCCTGACGGCAGCCTGAAGTACTTTGTTGAACTGCTGAAACCGGTCGCCATTGCCAGTGCCGAAATCAGCAGCGACGACATGGTAGGCAGCAGTCCGGCGTTCAATACCATGCTGGAAAACATTACCCGGGTCGGCCCTACGGACGCCTCAGTGCTGTTATTGGGCAAATCGGGTACCGGCAAGGAACTGGCCGCCATCGCCATTCACCGCGCCAGTGCCCGCAGTGACAGTGCCATCGTTACCCTGGAGTGCTCCGGGCTGACCGAAAGTCTGTTTGAAAGTGAGCTTTTTGGTCATGTGAAAGGTGCCTTTACCGGCGCCAGTTTCAATTCGCCGGGCCTGGTGGAGGCCGCAGACGGTGGCACGCTGTTTCTGGACGAAATCGGCGATGTGCCACTGGAGATGCAGGTCAAGCTGCTGCGCCTGATCGAAACCGGCACTTACCGCCAGGTAGGTAGCCGTGAACTGAAACGGGCGGATTTTCGTCTGATCTGCGCCACACACAAGAATCTGTTTGACATGGTACGTCAGGGCCGTTTTCGCCAGGATCTGTACTACCGTATCAACGTCTTCCCGATACACATGCCATCTCTGCAGGAGCGCACCAGTGACATCCCGGTGCTGGCCAGGTCGATGCTGCAGAAGCTGGACAAAAGCGGGCGCTGCGTGATGACTGACTCGGCGGTAAAGGCGCTACAGGCACACCAGTTTCACGGTAATATCCGCGAGTTGCGCAACATTCTGGCGCGCGCCATGGTACTGAACAATACCCATGTAATCGATGGCAAAGTCATCAATAGCTGTTTGAGTATCGACGACAGCGCACACAGCGTTGACCTGACCCTACCGGACTTAAAAACCAACGAAGCCCTGTATCTGCAGCGTGTGCTGGCCGCCTGCGACAACAACAAGGAAAAGGCCGCCGACATTGCCGGTATCAGTGTAAGGTCGCTGTACCGCAAACTGGAGGAGTAAAAGAAAGGGGACGGAGGAGTTAAACTCCTCCGTCCCCTTTCTTTTTCGTTTTTGTTACAGCTTGTCGGCGAGTTCCGGCACGGCCTGGAACAGGTCAGCCACCAGGCCATAGTCAGCGACCTGGAAAATCGGCGCTTCCTCGTCCTTGTTGATGGCGACAATCACCTTGCTGTCCTTCATACCAGCCAGATGCTGAATGGCACCTGAGATACCGACCGCAATGTACAGTTCGGGCGCCACAATTTTACCGGTCTGACCGACCTGCATGTCATTGGGCACAAAACCTGCGTCAACCGCAGCGCGTGATGCACCGATGGCAGCGCCCAGTTTGTCTGCGACTTTTTCCAGCATGGCAAAGTTCTCACCGTTCTGCATGCCGCGGCCACCGGAGATGACAATCTTGGCACCGGTCAGTTCGGGGCGCTCGGACTGGGTCAGCTCTTCGCTAACGAAGGTGGCAATGTCCTGTGACTTGACGATATCGATTGCTTCAACCGTGCCGGAACCGCCTTCTTTGGCGGCCTCGTCAAATGCTGTTGCTCGCACGGTGATCACTTTAACGCTATCGCTGGACTGCACTGTTGCCAGCGCGTTACCCGCGTAAATCGGACGCACAAAGGTGTCGGCGCCTTTTACTGCGGTGATATCGGAAATCTGCGCCACGCCCAGCAGCGCCGCCACACGTGGCATCAGGTTCTTGCCGGACGTTGTTGCCGGTGCCAGGATATGTGAAGAATCCTTACCCACTTCGGCAATCAGCTCAGCCAGATTTTCCGGCATCTGATGCTCGTAGGCAGCATTGTCGGCAACCAGAACCTTGCTGACGCCGTTGACGGCAGCGGCAGCCTGCGCCACCGCATCACAGCCGGTGCCGGCAACCAGTACCGTGATGTCGCCGCCAATTTCGCTGGCTGCGGTGATAGTATGCAATGTCGCCGGTTTCAGGGCGGCATTATCGTGTTCTGCAATGACCAAAATACTCATATCTGCTCGTCCCCTTAAATCACTTTGGCTTCGGTTTTCAGTTTGCTGATCAGCTCGTCGATGCTTTCCACCTTGATACCGGCGGAGCGCGCGGGCGGCGCCTCAACAGAAACCACTTTCAGACCCGAACTGACATCCACGCCCAGTTCGTCCGGGGTGACTGTGTCGATGGTCTTTTTCTTGGCCTTCATGATGTTGGGCAGTGAGGCGTAACGTGGCTCGTTCAGACGCAGGTCAGTGGTGACCACCGCCGGCAATGTCAGTGAGACAGTCTGCTCGCCGCCGTCGATCTCACGTGTCACCATGGCTTTACCGTCGGCGACTTCCAGCTTGCAGGCAAAGGTGCCCTGCGGCATGCCGGTCAGTGCACCCAGCATCTGGCCTACCTGGTTGTTGTCCGAATCAATGGACTGCTTGCCCAGCAACACCAGATCGATGCCCTCTTTCTCGATCAGCTTCTGCAGCACACGAGCGACAGCCAGCGGCTGCACGTCGGCAGCGGCGTCAACGTGGATGCCACGGTCAGCACCCAGTGCCAGTGCGGTACGGATCTGTTCCTGGCAGCTCTTTTCGCCGATGGATACAGCAATGACTTCATCCGCCACGCCTTTCTCTTTCAGGCGAATGGCTTCTTCAATGGCGATTTCACAGAAAGGATTGACCGCCATTTTGGCATTTGCCAGGTCAACGCCACTGCCATCTGATTTGACACGGATTTTAACGTACGCATCAACAACACGTTTAACTGCTACCAGAATCTTCATGGATTCTCCAATTTTACTGTTTTAAATTAACTCTTTAAAACCCAGGGCCCATTGGGATCCAGAACTCTTGCCTGAACCTGAGTAAACGAAGCGGATGCGACAAAGCACCCAAAAAAGGCCGCCAATGATGCCGGTTTTAATCGCCCTCGTCAATAAAAAGGCTGCTTGTACGGCTTCTCAACGTTAGCCAAGCGAAAAAAAAACGCCTTCGCTGACAACCCCAACAACATCGTCAGATTTATTATTTTTCAATAACTTATCAGACGCTGCCAGGGGCACTTCGGTATCCGCCAGCGCCACCATCTGATAAAAAACCGAACGGCTGATCAGTGCCTTCAGACCATAGCGTACTTCAAGCACCGGATGAGGTTGTTGATCTTCATCAGTGCTTACTTCGATTGCATTGTCAGCGCCCGCAGTGACGGTTTCGCCGGTATTCAGGGTAAACGTCAGACGCTGCTTTGCGCCTTCTCCGCTGACATCCAGCAGTTGTGCCACAAAAGGACAATCGTCCACTTTGATCCGCACTTTTTCCACCGGCGTCACCAGATAGTGATGGCCATCATCGTCCAGTCGCAGGATGGAAGAAAACAGGCGCACCATGGCAATACGGCCGATGGGTGAGCCTTCGTGGTACCAGCGTCCGTCGGCAGCAATTCGCATGTCCATCTCGCCACAATACGGCGGATCCCAGTCGTGGACCGGAGCTGGTCCTCTCTGTTTGCCGATTTGCTGAAGCAGGTTATCAGGACTCGCTGTTTTGTTTGTCATGCTTCCCTCCCGTATCGCTGCAGGATCTGACCTACCCATATCTAAAAGTTGACCGCGTAAATGCCCGGCGCGTTCCTCCAGTAACCTTTGTAGTCCATGCCGTAGCCAAACAGGTACTTGTCTTCGGCAGTCAGCGCGGTAAAGTCGGCCTTTTTCAGTTCCGCCGTCTTTCTGTCATGTTGTTTGTCGATAAGCACTGCGGTGTACACTGCCTGTGCACCCTTGCCTTCACACCAGCTCTTGATGCCTGCCAGCGTTTCGCCCTCATCGAAAATATCATCCAGTATCAACAGGGTTCTTCCCTTTAGGCTGGTAGCAGGTGTCACTCGCCATTGCAGGTCACTGCCCTGCATTTGTTCACGATAACGCGTGGCATGGATGTAATCCATTTGCAGCAGAAAGTTCAGGCGCGGTGCCAGCCGTCCGGTCAGCACGATGCCGCCGTTCATCACACACAGAACCAGCGGATTGCGCCCGGCCAATACCTCAGTGATCTGAGTTGCCAGCGCATCCAGCGCGTGCTCAATGTCAGCCTCCGAATACAGACATTGCGCCTGGTCCATCACTTGCTGCAAATGTGTCATATCGGGTTGTAAATCAGGTGTTCGTTCACTCATGTTGCCGGATCCAGTTGCGCCAATTGTTTACGGGTCTGTTGCCAGCGTGGCGTAGCAATCAGAGCATCGAAAGTCAGGTGGTGTTTTCTCTGCATACGCAACAGACGCGCATTGGGTTCAATATCCATGGTTTCCAGTACAGCCAACGCCTGCAGCGCTGCACTGCGATCGTTGCACACCAGAAGCATATCGCAACCGGCGGCCAGAGCTTTTTTGACTCTGTCTTCCATATTGCCGGCTGCTGCGGCGGCGGCCATGACCAGATCGTCACTGAAGATGACACCGTCAAAACCCAGCTCCTGGCGCAGCACCGTCTGTAACCAGTAGCGGGAAAAGCCGGCACAGGCTGCATCAGCCTGTTCATAAATAACGTGCGCCGGCATCACCGCATCCATCACCGGCATGCAGCGCACAAAAGGCTGCATGTCTTGCTCGCGAATGCTCTGTACGGTACGCGTATCCACCGGCAAGGCATGGTGTGAATCCGCAGAGACACTGCCATGACCGGGAAAATGTTTACCGGTCGTTGCCATGCCAGCCTCGTGCATGCCCTGCATGAATTCGGTTGCCAGCGTGATCAGCGCCTCCTGATCGGCGGCAAAGGCGCGATCACCAATGACGTCGCTGACACCGGTGTGCAGATCCAGCACCGGCGCGAAACTGAAATCGAGTCCGCAGGCGAGAACTTCTGCCGCCATCAACCAGCCGCAATCACGCGCCAGTGCCCGCGCTGCCGATTGATCCTGCTGCCACAGTTCACCAAACCGCAGCATCGCGGGCAGCCGGGTGAAGCCCTCGCGCAAACGTTGCACCCGACCGCCTTCCTGATCGACGGCCAGCAGGATCTGCGGCCGGCAGCGGCGTATATCACTCACCAGCGCCTGCACCTGGGCCACATCGCGCACATTGCGGGCAAACAGGATGACACCGCCTACATGTGGCTGCATCAATAACTGCCGCTCCTCGTCGGTCAGTTCCAGTCCCTGCAAATCCAGCATCAATACGCCGGGTAAATCACTCATTTCCAGCTCCTGCCCTGTTCAGTCTGTCGGCACCAGGTACTCAATGTATTACCGGGGCCTCGTAAGTCGGGCATTATCACAGATTCAGGAAACGTTTGCGTCGGGGAAATAACTGGTTATAATTACAGTTATACGTTCAGCACACCAGATAGCACACGGAACCGTTATGCAAGCACTGACGCCCAGACAAGCAGAGATACTGGCATTCATCCGCCGCTACCAGCAGGACACCGGTTATCCACCGACCCGCTCGGAGATCGCGCAGGAAATGGGGTTCCGCTCACCCAATGCTGCCGAAGAGCACCTGAAGGCGCTGGCGCGCAAGAAAGCCATTGAAATCATTCCCGGCGCCTCACGCGGCATCAAACTGCCTGATCTGGAAGATAGCGGGCCCGCCGGTCTGCCGGTCATCGGCCAGGTCGCCGCCGGCAGCCCCATCCTGGCGCAGGAGTGCATTGATGAATACGTCAATGTGCCCGCCGGCCTGTTCAACCCCAAGGCCGACTATCTGCTGACCGTCAAAGGTACCAGTATGATCAATGTCGGTATCCACGAAGGCGACCTGCTGGCCGTGCACAAAACCGCCCAGGCCCGCGATGGCGATATTATCGTCGCCCGCCTGGACGAGGATGTCACCGTCAAACGCCTGCAGCACACCGCCGAAAAACACCGCCTTCTGCTGATTGCCGAAAACGATGATTTCGCCCCAATCGAGGTGGATCTTCGTTCACAGCAGTTTGTCATTGAGGGAATTAGCGTCGGGGTAATTCGAAGACACTGAGGTAGCCAACTGCATGCCGTCAGATCAGCCGGCGATACGGGGTCGGTCTCGTCACGGTCGCCTGCGGCGCCCTGATTGTTCCTCGACGGACGCCCGCACCACCGCCCGCTCTGACTACCTGTAAACTGAGCTGGAAACGTAGGCGAGGCAGTCGGGGCCAGGCGAAATCAAATTTTATGAGGGAGCTTACAGTCAGTAAGTGACCGATTAAAATTTTATTTCAACGCCGCCCCGGCAACGATGGTAGTTTCCAGACAGTTTACTTGTCCACGACCCACTTTTTGTTCCGATAGTACGCCTTCCAGCCAGTCGCCTTCTTATCCACTTCTGTCAGCAGATAATGTTCTTTCGCCTTCCGGCTGAAACGAATCACCGTCGGGTTGCCATCTTTATCGGCTACCGGGCCTTTCAGCAGATACTGGTACTTGTCCTCCAGCTCATCCTTGTGCGGAATGATCTCTGCCAGCAACGGCGCCCGCGTCTCCCGATTTTTCGGGAACTTGCTGGCGGCCAGGAACAGACCGGCAGCCCCGTCGCGCAACACATAATGATCTTCGACCTTGTCACAGGCCAGCTCGGGCATCGGGATCGGATCCATCTTGGGCGGTGCCGCTTCGCCGCTACGCAGCAGTTTGCGGGTGTTCTTGCACTCGGTATTGGTACAACCAAAATACTTGCCGAAGCGCCCGGTTTTTAACTGCATGTCCGAACCGCACTTGTCGCATTCAATGACCGGACCGTCATATCCCTTGATCTTGAAGCTGCCTTTTTCCACTTCAAAACCGGCGCAATCCGGGTTGTTACCGCAGACATGCAGCTTGCGTTCAGTGTCGATCAGGTAGCTGTCCATGGTGGCATTACAGATTTTGCAGCGTTTGCGCTCACGCAGACGACGGTTTTCAACTTCCTCAGCTTCCTCAGCGTTGTCAGTGTTGATCGCCTCTTCACCCGGCGTCAGATTGATGGTGCACTTGCAGCGCTCTTTCGGCGGCAAGGCATACCCGGAACAGCCCAGAAAGACCCCGGTGGACGCCGTGCGAATCTGCATGTTGCGGCCACAATCGGGACACGGAATGTCGGTCTCGGTCGGGTTGTTCTCCCGCATGCCATCGTCATCGGCCGACGCGCGCGCCAGCTGTTCGGAAAAGTCAGCGTAGAAATCGTCGAGCAATTTTTTCCAGTCTTTATCGCCGGCGGCGACCTTGTCCAGCGAGTCTTCCATCTTCGCAGTAAAATCATAATCCATCAGATCAGTGAAACTTTCCTGCAGACGTTCAACAACAATATCGCCCATCTTCTGGGCATAAAAACGACGGCTCTCAACCTTGACGTAACCGCGCTCCTGAATCGTGGAAATAATGGCGGCGTATGTCGAAGGACGACCAATGCCACGCTTCTCCAGCTCCTTGACCAGACTGGCTTCCGTGTACCGGGGTGACGGTTTGGTGAAATGCTGTTTCGGCTCCAGCTGTTGCAGCGCCAGCTCTTCGCCCTTGCTGACATCCGGCAGTACCACGTCTTCTTCTTTGGTGGGCAGTACCCGCAGGTAACCGTCGAACTGCATGATGCGACCTTTGGTGCTGAGCTCAAAATCACCGGCGGTGACTGAAATCTTGCTGCTCAGGTAGCGCGCTGGCGGCATCTGGCAGGCCACAAAGTGTGCCCAGATCAGGGCGTATAGGCGCTCGGCGTCGCGCTCCATGCCCGACAATGCGGTGGGCGAGGTATTCACATCAGTCGGGCGGATCGCCTCGTGTGCTTCCTGCGCGCCTTCGCGAGCGCTGTACTGGATGGCTTTTTCGGGCAGATATTTTTTGCCGAACTGGTCTTCGATATAGTCCCGGCACATCTGCAACGCATCGGCGCTTAAATGAGTGGAATCGGTACGCATGTAGGTGATGTAACCGGCCTCGTACAGACGCTGCGCCATCATCATGGTTTTCTTGACGCCGAATCCCAGTCGTGTGCTGGCCGCCTGCTGCAGGGTGGAGGTGATCAGGGGCGGACGCGGTTTCGAGCTGGTGGGTTTATCTTCGCGAGCACTGACGACAAAGGACGCATCTTTTAATGCTGCTTCTGCCCTGGCTGACTCATCAGCGCTGCCCGGCCGGTAGTTTTCGCCGTTCTGTTTGATCACCTGCAGGCGGATTGCGTCCTTTGCCTTGTTGGTGGTATCAGCAAACAGCTCCCAGTATTCTTCGGGAATAAAGGCGCGGATTTCTCGCTCGCGTTCGACAATCAGCAGCACCGCCACCGATTGCACTCGGCCGGCTGACAGGCCACGGGCGACTTTGGCCCACAACAGTGGCGACACCATGAAACCCACCACACGGTCGAGGAAACGACGCGCCTGCTGCGCTTCCACGTAGCGCATATCCAGGTCGCCGGGACGGGAAAATGCCTCGTTGATGGCTTTTTTGGTGATCTCGTTGAACACCACACGTCGGTAACGGCTCTCATCACCGCCGATGGCTTCTTTCAAATGCCAGGCAATCGCCTCCCCCTCTCTGTCCAAGTCCGTTGCCAGATAGATGGTGTCAGCGCTTTTGGCCAGACGCTGCAGCTCGGAGACGACTTTTTCTTTGCCAGGCAATATTTCGTAGCGGGCCGCCCAGTCATGCTCGGGGTCGACACCCATGCGGGCGATCAATTGTTGGCGGGCTTTCTTCTGTTTGTGTGCGGCCTTTTTCTCGGGGCTCAGCTTGCGGGTTTTGGCGGCTTCCTTGGCGCGCTGGGCCGGTGTTGTTGTCGAGCTCGATGCGCTGCCGGACACCGGCAGGTCGCGGATGTGACCCACGCTGGACTTGACCACGAACTCGTTGCCGAGGTACTTGTTGATGGTTTTGGCCTTTGCGGGAGACTCGACAATAACTAGGGATTTACTCATGTAAGCTGCTTGATTCCTGGTGTTTGTTCGTTGTATTTGCCGGGCTTTCTATGCCCGGCGCGACGACTATTGTCTGGGCCGCTACGCTTGGGGCGCAACAATATATCAGGGCGGCTTACCCTGACGAAGCCGTCATATATAAAGATTCACTGACTGAGGGTCAAGCGTTTGTTGATAAAGCCGGGCGGGAAGTTTGCCGCTTCCCGCCTCGATCGCCGGCTTAATCCATCGGGACTTCATGGGTCCAGCCGTAGCTGTCAGGCAGCTCCCCGCGCTGAATACCGACCAGCAATTCATACAGTTTCTGCATGATCGGACCGGCCTGTTCACCGCCACCGTAGAAGTTGTGCCACTTGCTGTCCAGCCAGATGCGACCGACCGGAGACACCACTGCCGCGGTACCACAGGCGGCCACTTCCTCGAAGTCTTCAATTTCCTTGCGCAGATCAATAGGCCGTTGCTCGATGGTCAGCCCCAGCTCTTTTTCCGCCAGCGTCATGATCGAGCGCCGGGTCACGCTGGGCAGCACCGCACTGGAGCTGGGCGTGACAAAACGTCTGCCGCGCATGGCGACCACGATGTTGGCAGAACCGGCCTCATCTATGTACCGACGCTGGGCCGCATCCAGAAACAGTGCTTCGTTGGCACCCAGTTGCTGGGCCAGGCGCGTGGCCAGCAAACCACCGGCGTAGTTGGCACCGATCTTGAAATTACCCGTACCCGATGGCGCGGCACGGTCCAGATCAGATACCGCCAGTGAAATCACCGCCAGACCAGCACTTTGATAGTAAGGCCCGACCGGCGACACAAACACCCGGAACTCGAACTCCTTGGCAGGTTTCAGGCCCAGGTTCTCGCCAACACCGATCAGCATGGGACGTATATATAACGCGGCACCGGAACCGTGAGGCGGAATCCATGGGTAGTTCGCCCGCACCGCCGCTTCCACGCCGCGGATAAACAACTCCGGTGGCACTTCCGGAATCAGCAGCCGGGTGGCCGCCTGACGCATGCGTTCGGCGTTGAGTTCGGGACGGAACAGCAGCACCCGGCCATCAGGCGCGGTCTGCGCTTTCAGACCTTCGAAGCATTGCTGCGCATAATGCAGCGCTGGCGCGCCTTCGTGCACCGAAATCATCTCCGAGGTGATCAGTTCACCTTCGGTCCACTGACCGTTGACAAACAGGGCGCGGAATCGATAATCCGTCGGCCGGTACTGGAAACCCAGTTCCGCCCAGTTCAGATCCTTTTTGGTTTTTGCCTGCTCGCTTTTATTCTGTTCCAACGTCGTTCACCCTGTTAAGTCTGCGGTCTTGATATGATTGCCCTGGTTTTCAGCGGCAGTATTATCCTTGATACGCGCTGAATCTACCACATCTCTGCTATAATCGCGCGCCATGACAAATCCCCTGATCGATATCGGCGCCAATCTTGGCCATGACTCTTTTGCCCACGACCTGCCCGACGTGCTGCAACGCGCCCGGGATGCGGGGCTTGTGCATCAGCTGGTGACCGGCACCACACTGCCAGCCTCAGCACATGCGCTGGAGATCTGTACACATTATCCGAACCTGTCCTGTACCGCCGGCATTCACCCGCATGAGGCTGCTCACGCCGATGCCGAGGTGCTCGCCGGCATTCGCGCACTGCTCGGTCAGCCGCAGGTGAAAGCCGTCGGTGAAACCGGACTCGACTTCAACCGGGATTTTTCGCCGCGCCCGGCACAGGAAAAGGTATTCCATGAACATCTGGCCATGGCAACGGCGACCGGCAAACCGGTATTTCTGCATCAGCGCGATGCCCATGAGCGTTTCCTGCCCATTCTGAAAGACCATCGCGACGCCCTGAGCGGCGGTGTTGTACATTGTTTCACCGACACCCGGGAAGCACTGTTCGATTACCTGGATCTGGACATGTATATCGGCATCACCGGCTGGATCTGCGATGAGCGCCGCGGCAAACATCTGCACGAGCTGATGACCAGTATTCCCGCCGACCGCCTGTTGCTGGAAACCGATGCCCCTTACCTGTTGCCGCGCAGCCTGCGCCCGAAACCGAAAACCCGGCGCAATGAGCCGGCCTGGTTAACCGAAGTGCTGGCAACCGTCGCACGCTGCTGTCAGCGCCCGGCCGCCGACATCGCGGCCGACACCACGGCCAATGCCGTGCGACTGTTTAATCTGGAGATCGGCCTGGCCGGTTAATCTGGAGATCGGTCCGGCCGGGCGCTAAATCGCAAAACGCGCCAGATAAGCCCGGACCGCACTTTCATCAAAAGGCCACCCCAGGTCTTCATCGTGCCCCTGCAGTCTGATCACCGGAATACGCAAACCGTATGCTTCCACCAGCCCGGGGTCGTCGCTGATTTCCACCGGCGTCCAGCTCAGCGCTGAATCGTCGGCGACCACGGCGCGCAGCACCGCTTCCGCCTGCTCGCACAAATGACAGCCCACCGTGGTGTATAACAGCAACTCACCTGTCATTAGCGCGTCTCCCTGTGACGTTCGTCGCGGGCTTCATCCCTGATCACCAGGCCTTCAACAACCTGTCGCACCAGCGGTGGTCCCTGATAAATGAAACCACTGTAGATCTGTACCAGGCTGGCACCGGCGTCGATTTTCTCCTGCGCCTGCGCCAGCGACGCAATGCCCCCGACACCAATGATGGGAATCTGACCGTCCAGGGCGCTGGCAAGCTGCGCCACCACCCGGGTAGAGGCCTGCCGCAAAGGGGCGCCGCTCAAACCGCCGGCTTCGACATGCAACGGATTGTCCTCGACACCCTCGCGCGACAATGTGGTGTTGGTGGCGGTGACGCCATCAATGCGGAATTCCAGCAGCGCCGAGGCAATCAGGCCCACTTCGTCTTCATTGAGATCGGGGGCAATCTTGATAACCAGTGGCACATGGCGCCCGTCAGCCTGCGCCAGCGTCAGTTGTTCCTGTTTCAGCAAGGTCAGCAGGCGCCGCAACTCCTCGCCGTACTGCAAGGTTCGCAGCCCCGGTGTATTGGGTGAAGACAGGTTGACGACGATATAACTGGCATATGGCCAGGCCTTGCGCAGGCCAATCAGATAGTCATCAGCGGCCTGCTCTACCGGCGTATCAAAGTTTTTACCGATATTGATACCCAGGACGCCGCCAAAAGCACTGCGTTTAATTTTTGTCAGCGCGTGATCAATGCCCTTGTTGTTGAAACCCATACGATTGATGATGGCCTGTTGTGCTGGCAGGCGGAACAGTCGTGGCTGCGGATTGCCCGGCTGCGGTCTTGGAGTCACCGTGCCGATTTCGATAAAACCAAACCCCAGGGCTGCCAGACCATCGATATGATCCGCGTTTTTGTCCAGCCCGGCCGCCAGCCCCACTGCATTGGGAAACTCGATACCCATGACTGTCAGCGCCTGTCCACGCCCCCGGCGGGCACCGCCCAGCGTGGAACTGAGTCCCAGGCTGTGAGCCAGATCCAGACTGCTCATGGCAACCGAGTGCGAAGCTTCGGTGGGCAAATTAAATAAAACGGAGCGCATCAGGCCGTACATGTGGGAGTCTCTTGTGGAATTTGATCACCATTATAAAGGACTGTGCCTGAGCCTGCTGCCACATTCTGCGACAAACTGACGACGGTGCCTGCTAGACATCAGCCCTAAATTGGTTACAATCGCTGACTTCCGGCCCAAACCTGACGACTAAAACAGGCCCGACACCTAATAACAGGCCCGACACTCAAAAACAGGCCCGACACCGATAACAGGGAAAACTATGAGTCACCACAACACCATCACAGCTCTCAAAACCTGGCTTACCCAGCAAATTATCGGCCAGGAACGTCTGGTTGACCGCCTGCTGATAGCACTGCTGGCCGATGGCCATCTGCTGGTTGAGGGCGCGCCGGGTCTTGCCAAAACCAAGGCCATCAAAGACCTGTCGCGCGCTGTTGAAGGTGACTTCCATCGTATCCAGTTTACCCCCGACCTGCTGCCCAGCGACATCACCGGTACCGAGATTTATCGCCCCGAAGATGGTTCTTTCCGCTTTCAGCCCGGTCCGATTTTCCACAACCTGGTACTGGCAGACGAGATCAACCGGGCGCCAGCCAAAGTGCAGTCAGCCTTGCTGGAAGCCATGGCCGAGCACCAGGTGTCCGTGGGCCGTGAATCCTTCAAGCTGCCGCCGCTGTTTCTGGTGATGGCAACGCAGAACCCGATTGAGCAGGAGGGTACCTACCCCCTGCCCGAGGCGCAGCTTGACCGCTTCCTGATGCATGTCTCCATTGGCTACCCGTCAGTCGAAGCCGAACGCGAAATTCTGCAACTGGTGCGGGACGAGGCGCGCAACATTGCGCAGACCGCGCCGGCCGTCGTCAGTCAGGAAGACCTGTTTGCCGCCCGTCAGGAAATCCTGGCCATGCACATGGCACCGGCGGTCGAGGAATACATCATTCAGCTGATCATGGCGACCCGGAACCCGGCGGTTTACGGCGATGATCTGGCCGCCTGGATCGATTTCGGTGCCAGCCCGCGTGGCACCATCTCGCTGGATCGCTGCGCACGCGCCCATGCCTGGATTCAGGGCAAGGATTTTGTCAGCCCTGATGACGTGCAGGCGGTGATGTTTGATGTGCTGCGCCACCGCGTGCTGCTGAGTTTTGAAGCAGAGGCCAGTGGTGTCACTCCGGATAAGGTGCTGAGCACAATCCTGGAACGTGTGCCATCAGCCTGACCATTCATGCTGAATGGGCTGAACACGACGTCGCTGCAGCAGTCTTTGCTTCGTTTCGTCACATCAGCCGGATTCAGACGCGCTGGCTCTCCCGTACTTGGCAGATATCATGAAGCAGTTTTCCGAAGAGACACACTATGAGTAAGCAGGCCCGCACACTCCCGCACCAGGCGCTATACCAGGCCACCGGTGCCGTGATCAGCCTGCAGGACCTGCTGTTGCAACGCTACGCTGCCCGTACCATAGAATACGCGTCGCACAAGCGCTCGGTGGCCGGCATCTCCGGCCTGCACCTGTCCAAAATCCGTGGCCGCGGCATTGATTTCGAAGAGTTCCGCCCGTATCAGGCCGGCGATGACATCCGCACCATCGATTGGCGCGTCACCGCCCGTACCGGCAAACCGTTCACCAAGGTGTTCCGTGAAGAGCGCGAACGCCCGGTGCTGATTGCGGTCGACCAGTCCAGCTCAATGTTTTTCGGCAGCCACGTTGCCTTTAAATCGGTCGTGGCCGCCCAGGCCGCAGCGATCTTCTGCTGGCTGGCTATCGACAACGGCGATCGCGTCGGCGGCCTGGTGTACAGCGACGACAATTTTGCCCTCGTGCGCCCCAAGCGCAGTCGCCGCTCGGCGCTGCATCTGCTGAACCAGATCCAGCTCGCCAACGCCGACCTCGCCACCGGCAGGTCACCACAAACGCGGGCACAGGATGAGGAGATCGGTAGCCTGGCCACGGCACTGGGGCGCATCCGACGAATCACCAAGCCCGGCAGTACGCTTTACGTGATCAGTGATTTCAGTACCATTGATGAGGCCGGTTTCCAGTATCTTTATCAACTGTCGCGCCACAACAACGTGGTGTGCTGTTTCATTCACGATGAATTGGAAGAGAACCTGCCTGTACCCGGTTACTACAGTATTACCGACGGGCGTGACAAAGGCACATTGAATACCTTCAGCAAAAAAGCCCGAGACAACTACCGTGGCGTATTTCAGCAACGACTGGACGCTTTGCGCGCCGAGTTGACCAAACTGCAGATACCGCTGCTGACAATCAGAACCGATGAACCGGTCGTGGAACGTATACACCAATGGACTTCGCAGATGCTTTAAGTGACATGGCAGATATTCATCTGCCTGCAGAACCCGGATTCTGGCCGCTGGCACCGGGCTGGTGGGTGCTGGCCGCGCTGCTGCTGGCGCTGCTGGTTTATGGTGCCTACCGCTTGCAGCAGCGCCTGCAGCTGCACCGGCGCTACCGCAGTGCACTGCGCGAACTGGACAAATGCCTGGCCACGCTGCAGGCCAATGCCGGCACGGATGGCCCGGACATGGAGCAACGCCTGGTTTATGTCAACGAGGTCAACAGCGTGCTGCGCCGGGTCGCCCTGTCGCACTTTGAACATAACCGTGTGGCAGGCCTGAGTGGCCAGGACTGGGTGGCCTTTATCAAACAACATGATCGCGCCGGACGCCTGACCCCTGAGCTGGCCAGCGCACTGGCGGAAGGCCGCTTTGCGCCGCGTTGTGATGTGGATACCGGGGCTCTGCATGGCATGGCCCGCGATTGGATTAAAAACCTGTATATGGCTAAAATCAAACCTGACGCAACACCGGAAACTGCGCCAGAATCATCCCCCCGGACAAAACCAACGGCTGATCATCATGCTTGAGTTTTCCTGGCCCTGGGCATTGCTCGCCCTGCCCCTGCCCCTGCTGATCTATTTTCTGATCCCGCGCGCGCCACGCCAGGAAGCTGCGCTGCGCGTGCCGTTTTATCGCCGTCTGGTGCAATTGCATACCGATTCCTCGCGCAGCTTCAACAAAAACATACTGATTCTGCTGGGCTGTACCATTATCTGGTTACTGGTGGTGATTGCCGGCAGTCGGCCCCAGTGGGTGGGCGAGCCGATCGAGATTCCCACCACGGGCCGCGACATGATGCTGACGCTGGACCTGTCCGGCAGCATGGAAGCGCGTGACATGTTTCTTAACAACACCCAGTTATCGCGCTTTCAGGTGATGAAAGCGGTGATCAGTGACTTTGTTGAAAAACGTCAGGGCGACCGTCTGGGCATTGGCCTGTTTGCCGCCCACGCCTATGTCATGACCCCGATGACCCGGGATCTGGAAACGGTGGGACGCCTGGTCGAGGAACTGGAAATCGGCATGATTGATGAATCTGCCACTGCCATCGGCGATGCCATTGGCCTGAGCGTGAAACATTTACGGGAGCAACCTGACAACAACCGGGTGTTGATCCTGCTGACCGATGGCATCAACAACGCTGGCGAACTGACCCCGTCGCAGGCGGCCCAGCTGGCGCGTACCGAAGGCATCAAAATGCACATTGTGGGTGTCGCCTCCGATCAGTTTGCCCAGCGCTCCCTGTTCGGCAACCGCGCCGGCGCGCTGGTGTCGGAAATCGACGATGAGGCCATGAGCGCCGCCGCCAACATGACCGGGGGTGAATACTTTCGCGCCCGCACCCTGGAAGACATGATACAGATCTATGATGATCTGGACGCCATGGAACCTATCGAGCAGGATGACCAGACCTATCGCCCGATCACGCAGCTGTTTCACTGGCCGCTGGGCAGTGCCCTGCTGCTGAGCTTCCTGCTGGCACTGGCGTCAATGCCGGCCACCGCCCGTGTTGCGGCCAGCACTGAGACGCCCGCCCGACCGGGGACACCCTCATGACCGAATCGCTGACTCTGATACAGGCCCTGGGCCAGTTCCATTTTCTGCGCCCGCTATGGCTGCTGGCGCTGATACCGGCATTATTCTTTTTCAGCCGCCTGTGGCGACTGGACGCCCAGGGCAGCGCCTGGCACAAAGTCATTGACCAGAGCCTGTTGCCCTATCTGCTCAACGCCAACAAGAGCACCTCACAGCGTTTGCCACTGATCCTGCTGATCGCCGCCTGGACGATCTCGGTGCTGGCGCTGGCCGGCCCCACCTGGTCCAAGCAGACGCAGCCGGTGCAGGAGCGCCAGGAAGCCCTGGTGATCGTGCTGGATCTGAGCCTGGGCATGTTTGCCAATGACCAGGACCCCAACCGCATTACCGTGGCCCGGCGCAAAATCATGGATCTGCTCGATGCCCGGCGCGAGGGTCAGACCGGGCTCGTGGTATACGCCGGCGAAGCGCATCTGGTGACCCCGCTGACCGATGATTCGGTCACCATCAGAGCCATGATTCCGGCGCTCAGCCCCAACATCATGCCTGTCATTGGTAACAATCCGGCCGAAGCCATTGCCATGGCCAACAGCCTGATGGACGACGCCTCGGCGGTCAACGGCCGTATTCTGCTGATCACTTCCAACGTGCCGCGCGATCAGAATGCCGCGATTGAAGAAGTACTCAGCCACAATCGCTATCCGTTGCACATCATCGGCGTGGGCACACCACAGGGCGCTGCCATTCCGGTCAGCAATGGCGAATTCCTGCGCGACAACAGTGGCCAGATGGTGGTCAGCGTGATGGACCGCGGCAATCTGCAGGCGCTTGCTGGCAGCCTCAATGGCCGCTACAGCGACATCACCATCAATGCCTCCGACCTGGAAACAGTGCTGTCCGACAGCCTGCTACGCGGCGATGATGACAGTTATCTGGAGTCGGAAGAAGAAGTCGAACTGTGGCAGGATGCCGGCCCCTGGCTGTTGATTCTGCTGCTGCCATTGTGCGCATTGTGTTTCCGTCGCGGCTGGGTCTTGCAGCTGGGCCTGAGCGCGGGTTTGACGCTGATGATGCTGCCCTCCCCGCCGGCGCAGGCGCAGGAGCCGTCAGGCCAGGATCCGCTGGAAGCCCAGCCCAATGCACCCACGCTGATCACTGAGGAAGACCTGCAGGAAATGGCCATCGGCCAGGGCCAGCCCGAGGCACCACCCGCCCCCAGACAGGGCTTTGATATCCGCAGTCTCTGGCTGAACCGGGATCAGCGCGGTGTCCACTATCTGGAAGAAGGCGACCCCTATACGGCTGCCACTCTGTTCGAAACCCCCGAGTGGCAAGGGGCTGCCACGTTCCGCGCCGGCGACTATCAGGCCGCGATCAATGCCTTCAGCCAGGGCGATGATATCGACTCCATCTACAACCTGGGCAACGCACTGGCATTTGCCGAACGTCTGGAGGAAGCCCTGGCCGCCTACGACCGTGTATTGGCGCAGGATCCGCAACACGCTGATGCGCTGAAAAACCGGCAGATCGTTGAGGACCTGCTGGAGGAACAGCAACAACAGGAGCAGGAGCAACAGGAACAGCAGGAGCAGGAAGAACAGCAACAGCAGGAATCGCAAAGCGAATCCGAAAGTGATGACAGCGAGCAGGACCAGCAGCAACAGGAACAGGAAGAGCAGCAACAGCAGGAACAGTCGCAGGAGCAGCAGGACGAACAGCAGCAGGAAAGTGAATCCGAGAATGCGGACCAGGGCCAGCAGCGCAGCGATGCCCAGGTCGAGCAGGAAGAGGACCAGGAGTCACTGGAACAGTTCCTGCGCCGTATCGAAGACGATCCGGGCGAGCTGCTGCAGCGAAAATTCCAGTTTGAGTCGCGCCGGCGTATGATAGAGCGCAGAACCAGCGGTCAGAACTCACAATGAACGGGGAATTATGAGACAGCACTTCAGAATTTCAGGATTGACGTTGTCGCTGACGCTGCTCGCCGTACTGACGCTTGCGTTGTTGACCGTAACTGACAGCGCACTGGCGCAGCAGCAAACGCGCGTTGAAACCGAGCTGGATCGCACCGAGCTTGCGCGTGGCGAAACCGTGACCTTGCGGGTGCGCGTGTACGGCCAGCAAGGTGGCGTCGCCATCGAGCTGGACCCGTTGCGCGAGCAATTTGAAATTGTCAGCACGCGTTCGGCCAGCCATCTGCGCTCGGTCAATAACCGCATCGAATCGTGGACCGATTACATGCTGGTCCTGTTCCCGCGCGAACTGGGCGAACAGCAGATTCCAGCCATCAGCGTTGCCGGCGAATTCACCGAACCCTACACCATCACTGTCACCGAACCCTCGGTCACCGGTCTGGCCAGCGGCCAGGATGTGCACATGGAAACCATCATCAGCAAAGACTCTGTCTACGTGCAGGAGCAGCTGCTGTTTACCATTCGTCTGTACTACACCATCGCTGGTATCCGGAATCCAAATTTCACTGAGGTTGCACCGGAGAATACCGTGGTGCAACTTCTCGGCCAGCCACATCAGTATGAGCAGCTCATTGATGGTCAACGCTACGGCGTGTATGAGATGAACTATGTGATCTTCCCGCAGCGCAGCGGCAACCTGGAGATTCCGGATATCGTCTTCCGCGGTGAACTGACTGACGGTTCCAGCAACTTTGTGTTCCGCAACCCCAATATGCGCCCGGTCACCGCCTTTGCGCCGGGTTACGACATTGATGTCAAGGGACGCCCGGACGCTTTTCCGGCCGACAACACCTGGCTGCCCGCCAGTGACATCCGGGTCGAAGAGCGCTGGAGTGATGACATTACCCGCCTGCAACCCGGACAGTCAGTGACCCGGACCCTGACCATCACTGCCAATGGTCTTGACGGCGCCGCGTTGCCGCCGCTGGGCCGGCCGGAAATTGACAAAATGAACGTGTATCCGGAGTCACCGGTGATTGAGCGCACCATCATAGACGGCAATGTCGTGGGTAGCCGCACCGAGACCTATGAACTGGTGGCGACCGACAACGGCTCCGTGGTGATACCGGAAATCAATCTGCCGTGGTGGGACGTTAACAGCGACAGCCTGCGCCGGGCAGTAGTGCCTGCCTCGTTTATCGTGGTAGAGGCACCAGGTGGCGCCGGCGCTGGCAGCGACAGCGAGACCGATATTGCCGGGGACGCCACGCCGGGCAACCTGCTGCAGCCGGACATTGCCGACGAGCTACTCAGCGGGCGTCAGACCCCTGCCTGGATACTCTATGGCCTGATCGCCGTACTTGGCCTGCTACTGATTGCCATGTGGTGGTATTGGCAACGGCGCCAGCGACCGGCGACTGACAAACCCGCCATCGTGCGCACACCGGTATACGAACGCGATATTGCCGATGGCCAGGAAAAACAGGCATTCAGACAACTTGAATCCAGCCTCGCAACAGCCGAACCATTGCAGATTCGTCAACACCTGATCGCCTGGGGGCGCCAGTACCACCGTGACGCCGGCCTGCACAACCTGGATGATCTGGCTGCCCGCTTTAACAATGCTGCACTCACTGACCTGTGCCAGGCCTTGCAGGCAGTGCTGTACAGCAGCGACAGTCAGCAGACATTCAGCAGCGGCGAACGCGAACAACTGACCAGCCTGCTAAAGGCAGAGCGCAGCGCGCACCTGAAAGACGATCAGCGTCTGCAGCAGGCACAGCAATTCGACCTGCCGCCGCTGTACCGGCAGTGACCAGCCTGACACATGAAGCAATTGCAATGACCCGTCTATAATGAGCAGCTCCCGTCCCGTTTACAGCACCGACAAAGGCAGGCTCTGCCCTGCCTGTCTCAATGCGCAAAGTGCCTGCAGCTGCAAAGCACAGGCGGCGGCAACGCCCGCCGGCGATGGCAATGTCAAAGTACGTCGGGAAACCAAAGGCAGAAAAGGCAAAGGCGTCAGCCTGATTGATGGGCTGGCGATGAATGCAGCAGAGCTGGACGCCCTGGCCAAACAGTTAAAAACCCGCTGTGGCAGCGGTGGCGCAGTGAAAAACGGTGTCATCGAAATACAGGGCGATCATCGCCCTGTCATTGTCGAATTCCTGAAAAGCAAAGGCATCACCGCCAAACTGGCTGGCGGCTGAGCCGTTTGTTGGCGGGCTGGCATAACGGCCTGTCAGGCTTCTTCGGCAGGTTCAGGGACCTTCCGCGCACGCTTCTTGGCGACATCGTTGCGCGCCTGTTCCAGCTCTCGCAGATACGTCGCGTCCACATCACCGGTGATGTATTTACCGTCGAATACGGCGCAGTCAAATTGCGTGATATTGGGGTTGCCTTCGTGCGACGCCGAGATCAGGTCTTCCAGGTCCTGAAAAATAAGCCAATCGGCACCTATCAGTGTTTCCACTTCTTTCTCGGTACGATTGTGGGCAATCAATTCCTCGGCTGCCGGCATATCAATGCCGTATACGTTGGGATAACGCACCGGCGGTGCAGCGGATGCAAAATACACCTTGCGCGCACCGGCATCACGAGCCATCTGAATAATCTGCCGACAGGTAGTGCCGCGCACAATCGAGTCATCCACCAGCAGCACATTCTTGCCGCGGAATTCCAGCTCGATGGCATTGAGTTTCTGCCGCACCGATTTACGGCGCTGACTTTGCCCGGGCATGATGAAGGTGCGGCCGATATAACGATTTTTTACGAAGCCTTCGCGGTATTTCACTCCCAGGCGGTTGGCCAGCTCCAGCGCGGACGTACGACTGGTATCGGGAATGGGAATGACCACATCGATATCGTGATCAGGCCGCAGCCGCTGTAATTTGTCAGCGAGTTTTTCGCCCATGCGCAGGCGTGCCTTGTACACGGAAATACCATCCATCAGTGAATCCGGACGCGCAAAATAGACGTGTTCGAAAATGCACGGGGTATACGGCGCCGGCTCTGCGCACAGCCGGGTATGCAGGTTGCCGTGCACATCGATATACACTGCTTCGCCGGGCGCCACATCACGCACCAGGGTAAAACCCTGTGAGTCCAGCGCGACGCTTTCCGATGCCAGCATGTATTCGCTATGACCGTCCCGTTCGCGCTTGCCGAAGACAAGAGGCCGGATGCCATTTTTATCGCGGAAACCGACAATGCCGTAACCGGTTATCATCACCAGCGCGACATAACCACCACGGCAGCGACGATGAACGCCTTCCACTGCAGCAAACACATCATCGGCGGTGGGCGCCATTTTGCCGACCTGCTGCAGTTCGTGGGCAAATACGTTGAGCAGCACCTCTGAGTCGGAATCCGTATTGATATGACGCAGGTCCTCAGAGAACAGCTCTTCACTGAGCTCGGCAGAGTTGGTCAGGTTGCCGTTGTGCGCCAGGCACAGACCGTATGGCGAATTCACATAGAACGGCTGCGCCAGCGCCGGACTGGAGCTGCCGGCGGTAGGATAGCGCACGTGGCCAATACCCATCTTGCCAGCCAGGCGTCGCATGTGACGGGTGCGGAACACATCCTTGACCAGCCCGTTGTCTTTGCGCAGGTTCAGAATGCCGTTGTCGTCCGTTGCGATACCTGCGGCATCCTGCCCACGATGCTGAAGCACCGTCAGGGTATCGTATAAACTCACTGCCACGTCAGATTGACCTACAACACCGACCAGACCACACATGCAAAATACTCCGTAAAGCGCGTCAACATTACGTTGCGCAAAAAATCAGACTTCTGTCGCAGGCTCGACAAAAAAGCCACTGCCCCAATCAATCACAATCTGGATGTAAGGCAACGTCTGCGCTTCCACCCACCAGGTTCGATCCGAGTAAAATTCGGCAGCAAAATACACCGCCACCGCCACAATCAATACACCTCGGGCGACACCAAACAGGGCGCCCAGCAAACGATCAGTCATCTGAAGACCGGCAATGCTGATCAATCGTGTCATAAAATGATTAATTAACGCGCCCAGCAGCAATGTAACAAAACACAGAATGGCAAAGGCCAGCACATAACGTGCGGTCTCGTTATCGGTAACACTGGTAAAAATCGGCGCCAGATGCGGGCTGTACAGACGGGCGACAACGATGGCGGCAATCCACGCCATCAGTGATAGTACTTCGCGCACAAAACCACGCCACAGACCAAAAATACTCGATAGCACTATCAACAGCACTATGCTGATATCCAGTAGGTTCATGCCGCACTCCCTCGTTGGTCATCGCCCGTTGGGGCACTAGCTGCTGGCATTGCCATTGGCAGGCGCGTCGCTGGCAATCTCAAAGCTCCTCGATTTCGTAACGCACGATCATGCCGTTCAGCGCAAACGCCTGCCGCAAGCTTTCCAGCAGTGCAGAGGCGGTGGTTCTGTCAACCACGGGGCCGACAAATACCGCGGTAAGCATGCCCTGACTGGATTCGATGCGGCGGGTGTAAGCGCGGTGCCCGGCGTCCTGCAATCGGGTCACCAGGTTGCTGGCATTGGTGGCATTGCCAAACGAACCCAGGCGCACGCTGAAGCCTTCCGGCAGTCCCTGGTTGTCCAGTGCTGGTGTAATTGTATTGGTGGCGGTGGCGGCAGTGTTGGCGGCCGGGGCCGGTTCGCTGGCAGGTGATGCTGGCGCCGGTGAGGAAGATTCTGTCACCGCTGGCGGTGCCTGCTCTGATGACTCCGCCACGAGCGGCGGTGCGTCATCTGCGTCCGGACTGGCAGAGGACTGCGCACCGGTATCCGGTACGTCGTTAAGGCGGATGGCATCGGTGTCTGCCGTGATCACCGGGCGTTGCGGATCGGTGCGGGCGGGCTCGGGCTGAATGGGACGGGACGGAATCTCGGTTTGCAGAACCGGCTGATAACTACCCTCTCCGTCAAAAATCAACGGCAGCAATATCAATGCAGCTACCGCCAGCACCAGCGTGCCAATCAATCTTTGCCGGGTGTTCTGATTCAAAGCGTATTTGCCTCTCTCAGTGTCTCTCGGTCCGATATGCTCGACATCGCATCAGACACTGTAATAAACGATCCAGTCACCACAATGATGTCGCCCTCCACGGCATCGCTGCACGCCGCGGCGAGTGCATCAGCCACCGTCACAAAAGGCGACAATGCTGCCATCCTACGCTTATCTGCGCCGAACTGAAGGAAACTTTCCGTTAGTGCCTGCGCCGGAAAACAACGCGGCAGATCGAAGTGCGCAATATACCAGAAGTCCGCCTGCTTTTCTAAGGCCTGATAAAATCCTTCATGATCTTTATCCGCCATCATCGCCAGCACCACCCGAACCGAGCCGATGCGGCCACACTGCAGCAATAATTGCTGGCGTTGTCGCTGGATTGCCGCCGCCAGTGACTGCCCTGCTTGGGGGTTGTGAGCCACGTCCATCACCATTGGCACCGGGACGCGTGGTGGCAGAAACCACTGTTGCCGACCTGGCAGCATCAGCGTCAACAGGATTGCAGGCAACTGAGACTGCAACCACTGTACCGATGGCACCAGGCCGGTCAGGCAGACTGCCTGCAAAGCCCCGGCAATATTGCCATGCGCCAGCGCCGCTGGTGGCAGGTCAGTCACTGTCCAGTGCTGCACGCGCCCGGGGTCAAGCGAATCACCCGGACGCCCCCGCCAATGCCACCTTTGGTCGACCAGCGATGGTGTGGCGATAAAATCCCGGCCGACGCGGTATAGCGGGCATGACTTTGCCGCTGCCGCCTCCAGCAAGGTATGAGGTGGATCGGATTCACTGCACACTACCGGTTTGCCGGGACGAAATATGCCGGCCTTTTCCAGCGCAATGCTCTCGCGCGAATCGCCCAGCCACTCCTGATGATCCAGCCCGATGCTGGTCACCACCGCGATATCGGCGTCCACGATATTGACCGCATCCAGCCGGCCGCCCAGACCCACTTCCAGCACCATGACATCGAGATTGGCGTGCTGGAAGATGAGCAAAGCGGCGAGCGTGCCGAACTCAAAGTAAGTCAGGGAAACCTCGCCGCGAGCCTGCTCGATGGCGACAAAAGCCTGCACGATGGCCGCGTCAGTCACCGGCTCGCCCTGAATACAGATGCGCTCGTTATAGTGCAGAAGATGGGGGGAGGTATAACGGCCAACGCGTTTGCCGGCGGCGCTCAGCACCGCGTCGATGACCGCTACATGACTGCCCTTGCCGTTGGTACCGGTCACCGTGATCACCAGCGGCCGCTTGTCTGCCGGCTTCAGGATCAACCCCAGTCGATCAGCAACAACCGCCAGACGCTCCAGCCCCATGTCGATTTCATTGGGGTGGAGTTGCTGAATGCGAGCCAGCCATCCGGTCAGATCCAGGCCAGGGTCGGCGGCTGCAGTCATGCTCAGGCTGCCGGCGGCAATTGCAGCAATTTACCAATCAGGCCGGAGATGGTATCGCGCATCTCTTTGCGGTGACAGATCATGTCGATGGCGCCATGTTCCAGCAGGAATTCGGCGCGCTGAAAGCCTTCCGGCAATTTCACCCGCACGGTCTGGCGAATGACATCCGGACCGGTGAAACCCACCAGTGCCCGCGGCTCTGCGATATTGATATCACCCAGCATGGCCAGACTCGCCGACACGCCGCCGTAAACCGGGTCGACCAGCACGGAAATAAACGGCAGACCGTGCTCACGCAGGCGCTCCAGTGCGGCCGAGGTTTTTGCCATCTGCATCAGGGAAATCAGTGCTTCCTGCATGCGCGCACCGCCACTGGTGGAGAAGCACACCAGAGGCAGACGCTGTTCGATGCAACTGTTGACTGCCTGCACAAATTTCTCGCCGACAACGGCGCCCATGGAGCCACCGATAAAACCAAACTCGAACGCCGCCACGATCATCTCGACCGACATCACCTGACCTTGCACCACGATCAGCGCATCACGTTCGCCGGTGCTTTTTTGTGCCGCAGACAGGCGGTCCTTGTACTTTTTCAGATCCCTGAATTTCAGAATATCAACGGGTTCGATATCCGTGAACAGTTCCTGCTGCCCTTCAGCATCGAGAAACAGTTCCAGGCGTCGCCGCGCGGTGATACGCATGTGGTGGTCGCACTTGGGGCACACTTCCTGGTTACGCTCCAGATCCGGCCGGTACAGCACCGCCTCGCAGCGCGGGCATTTCTTCCACAGGCCTTCAGGCACACTGGACTTCTGCTTGCCATTGCCTTCAGGGGTGGTACTGCTGTTTCGAATCGATGGGAGGATCTTGTTAATCCAGCTCATAATTGGGTCCTGTCCTGCTTAATCCTGTTGCTAACTATAACATTTCCGGCGTGTTTTTACCGGTTAGTGTGTCTGGTATCACTGATATTGGCCGGACTCAGGCTGATTCACTGTCCAATGCCTGTCGAATCGAGGCAATCAGCGCCGTACTGTCTGCGATCAGTCCGGCATCACGGGCTGCGGTTTCACTCAGCTCGCCAATCTTTTGCACCAGCGCACTGCCCACGATTACGCCGTCGCTGACCGCAGCCATGGCCAGCGCCGAAGCGGTATCCTTGATGCCGAAACCCACCATGATCGGCAGGTCAGTTGCGCTGCGCAGCCCGGCGACACGTTGCGCTATCTCACCGGTATCGCTGAGGGCGGCACCGGTGACACCTTTCAGCGACACATAATAGATGTAGCCCGAGCTGTGCTCGCAGATCGAAGCAATACGTTTGTCGGTGGTCGTTGGCGCTACCAGGAAAATCACATTCATGTCCCGCGGACGTGTCAACGCCAGCAGGCTCTCCGCCTCACTGACCGGCAGGTCAACCAACAGCAGACCGTCCACGCCCGCTTTCGCCGACTGCTCGACAAAAGCCTGGTAACCCATGGTTTCCACCGGATTGAGGTAGCCCATCAGCACTACCGGGGTGTTGTTGTCCTGCTCACGGAATTGGCGGACCACGGAAAATACCGTATCCAGCCCGGCGCCATTGCGCAGGGCGCGCTCAGCGCCCAACTGGATGATGGCACCGTCTGACGACGGGTCGCTAAAGGGCATGCCCAGCTCGATAATGTCGGCGCCATCCTGCACTAACTGGTGCATCAGGCTGACCGTGGTATCACCATCCGGGTCGCCAGCCACTATGTAGGGAATCAGGGCTTTGCGTCCCGCCGCCTTCGCGGCAGCTATACAAGAATCTATCCGGCTCATGTCTTTTCCTTTGGCGCCCTTTAGCGTCCTTTTAACGTCGTTCCCGTCCTGATATCAGGCCTTAGATGGTAATGCCATCAATGTCGGCGACAGTATGAATATCCTTGTCACCACGCCCGGACAGGTTCACCACAATGGTCTGCTCCGGTGACATGGTAGCGGCCAGTTTGCAGGCATAGGCAATCGCGTGAGCTGATTCCAGTGCCGGGATGATACCTTCCAGTCGGGTCAGGGCACGGAATGCATCCAGCGCTTCAGTATCGGTCACCGAGACGTAGTTGACGCGCTTGATGTCTTTCAGCCAGGAGTGCTCGGGACCGACACCGGGATAATCCAGACCGGCAGAAACCGAGTGGGTTTCCACGATCTGGCCGCGTTCGTCGCTCATCACGTAGGTGCGGTTGCCGTGCAGCACACCGGGCTTGCCGGCAGACAGTGGCGCCGCGTGGCGACCGGTCTCAACCCCGTCACCGCCCGCTTCCACGCCATACATGGCAACCTCTGAATCCCGCAGGAACGGATGGAACAGGCCTATGGCGTTGGAGCCACCGCCGACACAGGCCACCAGGGCATCAGGCAACTTGCCGTATTCTTCCAGTGATTGCGCGCGCGCCTCACGGCCAATGATGGCCTGGAAATCACGCACCAGCATTGGATACGGGTGCGGCCCGGCCACAGTGCCGATGATGTAGTAGGTCGAATCGACATTGGTGGCCCAGTCGCGCAGCGCTTCATTAAGAGCATCCTTGAGCGTGCGCGAGCCGGAAGTCACCGGTATCACATTGGCGCCCAGCAGCTTCATGCGGTACACGTTGGCAGCCTGACGCTGGACGTCCTCGGCCCCCATGTAAACATGACACTCCAGCCCCAGACGCGCAGCGACTGTGGCACTGGCAACACCGTGCTGACCGGCACCGGTTTCGGCAATGATGCGTGGTTTACCCATGAACTTGGCCAACAGAGCCTGTCCAATGGTGTTGTTGATTTTGTGCGCGCCAGTGTGATTCAGGTCTTCGCGCTTGAGAATGATCTTCGCACCACCGTATTTCGCGGTCAGGCGCTCAGCCAGATACAGCGGCGACGGCCGGCCGACATAGTGCTTCATGTCGTGGTCGTACTCTTGCCAGAATTTGGGGTCCTGTGACAGTTTGCGATACACCTGATCCAGCTCTTCTACCGCAGCCATCAGGGTTTCGCCGACAAATACCCCGCCGTAGCGACCAAAATGGCCAGCTAGGTCGGGACCGCTGAACAGATCCTGTTCGGGTGTTGCTACTGTCTCAGATACGGACACGATTTACCTCGTTGAAAAATGCCTGTAAACGTTGCGGGTCTTTGATACCCGGCTCTTTTTCCACACCACTGCTCAGATCCAGCGCCCAGGGGTGCACTTCTTTGATGGCGCGCGCTGCGTTGTCCTGCGTCAGACCACCGGCCAGTACGATCGGCAGCGGGCTGCGATCGACACAGTGGCGAGCCACCGTCCAGTCGAATCTTTTACCGGTGCCCCCGGCCTGCTCCGGATCATAGGAGTCAAGCAGGATGGCTGACGCCTGCCGGTGAGCCTTCATGGCAACCATCGGATCAGTGCCCGAGCGCACACGAACAGCCTTCATGTAAGGCATGGCAAATGACTGACAAAAATCCGGTTCTTCTTCGCCGTGAAACTGCAGGCAATCTAGGCGCAGGCAGGCAAGCACATCATCCACCTGTTTACGCTCCGGATTGACAAACAGACCGACCAGGCTGACAAAGGCGGGCACGGCTGCGCGAATGGCCTGCGCCTGTTGCAGGTCGACCCCACGGGGGCTGCCGGCATAAAACACCAGACCCAGCGCATCGGCGCCAAGCTGGGACGCCAGACGGGCATCCTCGGGCCGGGTTATACCGCAGATTTTCACACGCGTACGTCTTTGCACCGGATCTCCTTCACCAGTCAGGCAAACGCTACTATCAATTTCAAGGCGTAGGATTTTATCAGAGTTCATCGTCGACTGCTTAACCAAAGCACGACCAATGCGGGTCTGGCGCCTATAAAAAACAGGGGCCCAATGGCAACACCGGCAAACCGAAGCGTTCGGGGTATCCAACATTGACCAGGTACAATCCATCGGGCCTGGCCGTCACTGCATTCTGAGTGCGATCCCGGGTCGCCAATACCTGTCTGACCCAGTCAGACGGCTGGCGACCGGCGCCCACTTCCAGCAAGGCGCCGGCAATATTGCGCACCATGTGCAGCAGAAAGGCGTTGGCTTCGACCTCCAGAACGATAAAGCGGCGCTGACGGGTGACGCTGATTTCATTGATGCAGCGCATCGGCGTGCGCGACTGGCAGCCGGCGGCGCGAAAGGCACTGAAGTCATTCTCCCCCAGCAAGTGCTGGCCGGCCTCGTGCATCGCGGCCACGTTCAATTCATCCTTGACGTGCGTCAGTTGTTGAATGAGGGCCGTGGGTTTGATGGCACCGGTGTAAATGACATAACGGTAGCGACGGCTGAGTGCGGAGTGGCGGGCATGAAAGTCATCAGTCACCACACGTGCCCACTGCACCCTGACCTGGGGCGGCAGATGACTGTTGGTGCCACGAATCCAGGCCTTCTCGCCGCGATCGACGCCTGATTCGAAATGTACGACCTGGCCGCTACCATGTACGCCGGCATCGGTGCGGCCGGCACAGTTAACGGTAATGCTCTGGTCGGCGACATGTGACAACGCCTTTTCCAGTGCCGCCTGCACAGTGGCGATAGCCGGCGCGGACTGGCGTTGCCAGCCATGGAAGGCGGCGCCGTTGTATTCGACGCCCAGAGCAATTCGGGTGGTTGCAGTCATGATGGTTCGTCAGGCCTGATGTCAGAGCCTTTCCAGCAGGGATTCGGCAGTGCTGCGCTGGGCTTCGGTGCCCTCTTTCACGACTTCCGCCAGAATTTCACGGGCACCATCGCTGTCACCCATGTCGATGTAGGCGCGCGCCAGGTCAAGCTTGGTTGCGGCTTCATCACTGTCAGACAGGAAGGCGAAATCTTCATCATCGTCCTCCTCGTCAGCATCGAAGGAGTCTTCGTTTGACATAAAGGCCAGGTCATCAAAATCGTCTTCGATAGTGTCATCACCAGCGTTGTCTGCGGTTTCGGGCTCCGCTATCGATCCGGTTTCCGGTTCCGGTTCCGGTTCCGTTTCTGGCTCTGGCTCTGGCTCTGGCTCTGGTTCTGGTTCCGGCTCTGGTTCTGGTTCCGGCTCCGGTTCTGGTTCCGGCTCTGGCTCTGGTTCCGGCTCTGGTTCTGGTTCTGGTTCCGGCTCTGGCTCTGGTGCCGGCGCCACCGAATCCGTGTTGTCAGACGCGACATCATAAATGTCGTAGTCCGAATCGCTATCGGTCACTGTTGCTGTGTCGGCATCGGGCCAGGACAATTCATCATCGTCTTCGTCGATTGCGGTCAAATCATCCGGTTCAGCGGCTTCATCGTCGGCATCACCGATATCTTCTTCCAGATCGAGATCGGTGTCGCCCCAGTCAGGTCCTTCGTCATCGTCATCATCAGCACCCGTGCTGTCGCCGGCTTTCGGTGTCACGGCGGCGGCAGAGTCGGGCGACGCCGTTTCAGCAAACGGGTCATCAGCATCAGGATCCACTTCCAGGGTATCGTCCAGCGCAAACTCGTCGTCAAAAGTGCTATTTTCGTTATACGCCATATCGTCAGACACCGGCTCATCCAGTGTCAGATCACTCGCCTCACCTTCCACCTCATCATCTGCCGACTCTTCGTCAAACGTACCCGAAGGCGTGTAAGTGACGCCATCGTCATCCTGATCTGCTTCGCTGTCAGCTCTGGCTTCGTCCGCCTTCTCGTCCGCTTCGTCGGCGGCAGCCGCCGCAGCCGCGACGCCAGAAAACAGCAGTTCATCGTCGCTGTCGTCGCCCAGCGACATATTGTCATTTTCACGCTGCGCACGCTGTTCATCAGTGAGGCCGGCGCGGTTGCGGCGCATCAGTACCAGTACCAGCAACAACACCAGCACCGCGGCGGCGGCCAGCAAAGCCCACGTATTGCTGATCAGCAAATTGAAAAAGCGTTCTACCGGGCCGGCATCGGGCGCCATGGTGATTGTTGTGGTCTGTTCCTCGTCAGTGCTGACCGCGGGGTCAGTGGCAGCGGATTCAGCCTCGGCCAGCTGTGCCTGCAACTGGGCCAGCTCTAGATCACGCAGACGGATTATTTCCTGGGCAGATGTGATTTGCTGTTGCAACATCGCCAGGCGGGAATCAAGTTCGGTGTTTTCCAGGTCGAGCCGGTCCAGCTCTTCCTCACGCTGCGCCATACTGTCTTCCAGCGCATCAAGCTGTTCATCATTGCGGGCGATGGCCTGTTCGGCAGACTGCGTGCTGGCGGCGGACGCCGACGCATCGGCGGACTCCTGCGTATCATCGTCAGCCGTCACCACGCGCAACTGGCCCTGCTGGGTGCCCGGCGCGGCCGCGCCCGGACCGGCGGTGACCGGCTCACTGGCCACAGCACCCGGTTGCCGGAATTCAACATTCTGCCGGGTCACTTCGGCGATGGCCTCGGCGGCTGCCAGCCGACGGATTTCATTGAGTTCCGGTACCCGCAGCACTTCGCCACGCTTGACCCGGTTGATGTTGTTGCCCAGAAAGGCATCGGGATTAAGACGCTGCAGAGCCAGCATGGTTTGCTGAACACTGACCGAGTCGTCCGGTCGCGCACGCAAGGCCAGTTCCCAGAGGGTATCGCCGGCATTGACCGTCAGTGTGCTGGCATTGGCAAGATCGTCCGGGGCTGCAAGTGGCGCGGGCTGAGCAGATTGATCCTGATCTTCAGCCTCGGCGGGGGCTATGCCGGACGTGCTGCCGGGGTCGTCTGATGCCGTGTCAGTCTGCGCTGCGACAACCGCCGCCGGCTCTGGCTCAGTACCGGTTTCGCCCTGGTCATCAGTGGCAACGTCGGTTGCCGGCTCAGCGTCGGGTGCTGCCGGTTCAAACACCGATTGCACCGGCGCGGCGCTGAGCTGTTGGTCGCTCTGGGCACTGAAGGCGGGTGATTCCAGTCGCAGGGTGTACTCGGTCAGTACCCGCCCCGCTGGCCAGCGTGTATCCAGCACCAGATTCAAAAAAGGCTCTTCGATGATCACCGGGCTGCTGATGCGCAGGATGGGAGCGCCGCCAGCGAATTCGACCGTGATATTGAGATTGTCCAGCACCGCAATGCGCTCGGCATCAAAGCGCTGAAAATCGGCGGCGGAGGCCACCATGGCGGAGATATCGGCGGTGGTCAGACCCTCGCTATCCAGGAGCTGAATGCTGGCCTGGAGCGGTTCGCCGGCAGCAGACTCCAGAGTGATATCACCCAGGCTGAGCGCATGAACCTGCGTGACTGCGGACAGCAGCAACGCAGCGATGATTGGCAACAGCCTTTTAACCATATTATTTTCCTTTAAGCGGCTCTGGGCAGTTTTCCTTTACGCGGCTCTGGGCAATTTTCTTTTACCCGGCTCTGGGCAGTTTTCCTTTACCCGGTTTTGAGGCAGTCATTGCGAGGGCCGGCGCTATCGCTCCGGACCCTCGCAAGTATTCATGATAAGTAGTCTTTTATCAACACCTCGGCGATCTGGATGGAGTTCAGCGCCGCGCCTTTGCGTACGTTGTCACCCACGATCCACATATCAATGCCGTTGGGGTGGGATATGTCCTTGCGGATACGACCCACCAGTACCTCATCCTTGCCGGCGGAGTCACTCACGGCGGTGGGATAACCACCATCCTTGCGCTCATCCATCAGTTTGACACCCGGCGCATTGCTCAGCAGCGCTCGCACGTCTTCCACGCTGATCGGCGTTTTGGTTTCCAGATGCACGGCTTCGGAATGCGAGAAGAACACCGGCACACGCACACAGGTGGCGTTGACCTCAATGCTCTGGTCGAGGATTTTTTTGGTTTCCCAGGACATTTTCATCTCTTCCTTGGTGTAACCGTTTTCCAGGAACACATCGATGTGCGGCAGCGCGTTGAAGGCAATCTGCTTTGGATAGACACTGCATTCCGCCTCTTTGCCATTGAGCAACGCCGCCGTTTGCGCGGCCAGCTCTTCTATCGCTTCTTTGCCGGTGCCTGACACCGCCTGATAGGTCGACACATTGATACGGGTGATGCCCACTTTGTCATGAATCGGCTTCAGTGCCACCAGCATCTGAATGGTGGAGCAGTTCGGGTTGGCGATGATATTGCGTTTGGTGTACTGCGCAATCGCTTCCGGGTTGACCTCGGGCACCACCAGCGGAACATCTTCGTCACGGCGGAAATGCGAGGTATTATCGATGACAATACAACCCGCCTTGCCTGCTTTCTCGGCGTACATTTCGGAAATGTTGCCGCCAGCCGAAAACAGGCCAATCTGCGCCTGCGAAAAATCAAAGTCAGCCAGATTCTGAACCGTGACCGGCTTGCCGCGGAACATCACTGTGCTGCCGGCAGAACGCTCACTGGCCAGCGGGAACAATTCGCCCACCGGGAAATTGCGCTCTTCCAGAATACTGATCAGGGTCTCGCCTACAGCGCCTGTTGCGCCCACTACCGCTACATTATAAGTCTTCATAAAATTCTCCTAGTAAACCCATGGCAGGCCTTTGGTTCCGGCCCTCAATCACGCTGCTGTCACTGAGCTGGCACTCAGGCCGGTGGATTGAAGTACCATGGTGATTTTTCCCGCCACCGGGACTCGAAGCCATTGATGGCATCGGCGTCTTCCAGGGTCAGGCCAATATCGTCCAGACCGTTCAGCAGGCAATGCTTGCGGAACGCGTCCACCTCAAAACTGATGGTGCTGCCATCGGGCCGGGTGATGGTTTGCGCCGGCAGGTCCACAGTCAGTGTGTAACCTTCGGCGGCAGTCACCTCTGTAAACAGCTCATCAACAATTTTCTTATCAAGAACAATGGGAAGAATGCCGTTCTTGAAACAATTGTTGAAGAAAATGTCGGCAAAACTGGGCGCAATCAATACCCGGAAACCGTAGTCGTCCAGCGCCCACGGCGCGTGCTCACGGCTGGACCCACAACCAAAGTTTTCACGCGCCAGCAACACGTTGGCACCTTTATAACGCGGCTGATTAAGCACAAAATCCAGGTTCAGTGGACGTTTGCTGTTATCCGCATCGGGTTCGCCCTTGTCGAGATAACGATGTTCGTCAAACAGATTGACACCAAAACCGCTGCGCTTGATCGATTTCAGGAACTGCTTGGGAATAATAAAGTCAGTATCAACATTGGCACGATCCAGCGGCAACACCACGCCGGTTTGTACATCAAATTTTTTCATAGTCTTGGTCTCAAAATTCTGGAGCTCAAATTCGCTTGCGATCTCTTGGTCTTGCCGCAGCTGTTGCCGCAGCCCGGGGCGCTCAGTGAGCGCGATCGGATTCCAGCAGGATATCGCGCACATCAACAAAGTGGCCATGGATGGCCGCGGCGGCTGCCATCGCCGGACTGACCAGATGGGTACGCCCGCCAAAGCCCTGACGACCTTCGAAGTTACGGTTGGACGTCGACGCACAATGCTTGCCTGCCGGCAACTGGTCGGCGTTCATGGCCAGGCACATGGAGCAGCCCGGTTCGCGCCATTCCAGACCCGCCTCGACAAAGATCTTGTCCAGGCCTTCAGCTTCCGCCTGCTTTTTAACCAGCCCGGAACCGGGCACCACCAGCGCCAGCTCAATCGTACTGGCGACCTTGCGGCCCTTGACGACGGCGGCTGCAGCACGCAGATCTTCAATGCGTGAATTGGTGCAGGAGCCGATAAACACCACATCCAGCTTGATGTCCTTGATGGCGGTGCCGGGCTTCAGACCCATGTATTTCAGCGCCTGACGGATGCTCTCGGCGCGGCCACTGTCAGCCTCCTGATCCGGGTCGGGCACCACACCGGTGACCGGCGCAACCATTTCCGGTGACGTGCCCCAGGTGACCTGGGGAATGATGTCGGCAGCATCCAGCACCACCACGCGGTCGAATTGCGCATCGTTGTCACTGGTCAGTTGCAGCCAGGCTTCAGCGGCTTTGTCGAACATCTCGCCCTTGGGAGCAAACGGACGGCCCCGAATGTAATCCACCGTGGTCTGGTCCGCAGCAATCAGGCCCGCACGGGCACCGGCTTCAATCGCCATGTTGCAGATGGTCATGCGCCCTTCCATGCTCAGTGAACGAATCGCTTCGCCGCCAAACTCGATGGTATAACCGGTACCACCGGCAGTGCCGATGTTACCGATGATGGCCAGCACAATATCCTTGGCGGTGACGCCCGGATTCAACTGACCATCCACCCGTATCAGCATATTCTTCATCTTGCGCTGAATCAGGCACTGGGTCGCCATCACATGCTCTACTTCCGAGGTACCAATACCGTGCGCGAGTGCGCCCAGCGCGCCGTGGGTGGAGGTGTGGGAATCGCCACAGACGATGGTCATGCCCGGCAGTGTGGCGCCCTGCTCTGGCCCCACAACGTGCACAATGCCCTGGCGCTCGTCGTTCATGTCCAGCTCAAGGATGCCAAATTCACGGCAGTTATCATCCAGGGTTCGCACCTGAATGCGTGACACCGGATCCATGATGCCTTCCAGGCCGCGGCTGCGCTCACTCTTGGTGGTCGGAATATTATGATCCGGCGTGGCCAGGTTGGCATCGGCGCGCCATGGCTTACGCCCGGTCAGACGCAGTCCTTCAAAGGCCTGAGGCGAAGTCACTTCGTGAATCAACTGGCGATCTATGTAGATCAGTGCCGTGCCGTCATCACGCTGTTTGACCAGGTGAGAGTCCCAAAGTTTGTCGTACAAGGTTTTTCCAGCCATGAATAGTTCCCGATTTAACCTGTCAAAAAACAACTGTTAATAATTAATCAAAATTCTAACTTAATTACTTAACCCAATGATAAATCTAAATTACCGGCGTTGAGCAGCGTACATCAAAGTTCTGTGCCCGGTGCCGCAGCAGGTGATCCATCAGCACAATGGCCAGCATCGCTTCAGCGATCGGCACCGCGCGAATGCCGACACAGGGGTCGTGACGCCCGGTCGTCACCACTTCCACCGGATTACCTGCGACATCAATCGCACGTCCCGGCAGGCGCAGACTGGATGTCGGTTTCAGTGCAATATGCGCGACGATATCCTGTCCGCTGGAGATACCGCCCAGCACCCCACCGGCGCTGTTGGACAAGAAGCCTTCCGGCGTCATTTCATCACGATGCTCGGTGCCTTTCTGGCTGACCGAATCAAAACCGGCGCCGATCTCTACACCTTTGACGGCATTGATGCTCATCAGTGCGTGTGCGATATCCGCATCCAGCCGGTCAAACACCGGCTCGCCAAGCCCCACAGGTACACTTGACGCCACCACGGATATCCGGGCGCCGATGGAATTACCTTCCTTGTTCAGCGCCGCCATGTAAGCTTCCATCTCCGCTACCTTGCCGGCATCGGGACAGAAAAACGCATTCTGCTCCACCTGATCCCAGTCAAACTGCTCAGCTTTGATCGGGCCCAGCTGGCTAAGATAGGCGCGTACCTGCACACCGAACTGCTGCGCCAGATACTTCTTGGCGATGGCGCCGGCGGCCACCCGCATCGCGGTTTCGCGCGCCGATGAGCGCCCGCCACCACGGTAGTCACGGAATCCATACTTCTGCTGGTAGGTATAATCAGCATGAGCCGGCCTGAATATATCCTTGATATTACTATAATCTTTTGATTTCTGATCGGTGTTTTCGATCATCAGTCCAATCGGCGTACCGGTGGTTTTGCCCTCGAACACACCGGACAGAATTTTCACCGCATCGGCTTCTTTCCGTTGCGTGGTAAACCGCGACTGTCCCGGCTTGCGACGATTCAGATCGCGCTGCAGATCTTCCTCTGACAACGCCAATCCCGGCGGGCATCCGTCAACAATACAACCCAGCGCCAGACCATGACTTTCGCCAAAACTGGTGACCGTGAACAACTTACCTATGCTATTACCGGACATGTGTCGGAGCCCCAGCGCGAGATTACAGAAAATTTCAGCGTGTCGAAAAGGCGCAAATTATACACGAATTCAGCGTTCGGCACGAATCAGCGCATCACGGGCAATGGCCAGGACACCTTCGCCACCGCTGTCAAACTCCAGCCAGGTGACCGGCCACTGTGGATAACGCTGGTCCAGCAGGCTCCAGGTAAACCCCAGCTCCAGTACCAGCACGCCGGCAGGCGTCAGATGTTTGCTGGCCTGTCGCAGTATCTGTAAAGGAATGGCCAGACCATCCTCATCGGACAGCAAACCCAATGCCGGCTCTCGCTGGTATTCCGGTGGCAGCTCTGCCACCTCCTCTGCCGATACATAGGGCGGATTGGAGACGATCAGGTCATAAGCGCCCGACACGTCAGCAAACAAATCCGAGCACACGATTCTGACCCGATCCTGCAGCCCGTGCCGGATGATATTCTGCTGCGCCACGGCCAGTGCATCGGCAGAGATGTCTGCCAGATCGACCCGGGCTTCGGGAAACACCAATGCGGTCGCGATACCAATACAACCACTGCCGGTGCACAGATCCAGCACCCGTGAGGGTGGCGCGCTGAGCAAAGGCTGATACTGCTGCAGAATCAACTCCGCAATTGGCGAGCGCGGCACCAACACACGCTCATCGACGTAAAACGGCAGACCGGCGAACCAGGCCTCGCCCAACACATAGGCCATGGGCAGCCGCTCATCACAGCGTCGCCGGGCCAGCGTTTCGATGCGCTGCCACTCAGCTGTCGTCACCTGCCGCTGCGCCACCGCCTGCTGGCTGCTGTCATCATCACCAAATGGCAAACCCAGCACGGTGAACACCAGATACACCGCTTCATCCCAGGGGTTGTCCGTACCATGGCCATAATACAGCCCGGCGTCTTCAAACATGCTGCAACTTTGCTCAACACAGGCTTGTACATTCATTGTCGGTTTCCTGCTGCATCGCGCGTGCCTGACGGCGATGCTAAAAATCACTTTACGCTTGGGCAGCGATATCGTAGGGTATGTCTCCTTTTTTGACCAAGCCCTTTTAACCAGCCCCCTATAAACTACACAGGACTGAATCGCTGTCATGACCATTGAAACAGCCTACAGTGAAATCATCAGCGCCATCGGCGAGGACCTCTCGCGTCCCGGCCTGCGCGACACCCCATTGCGCGCAGCCAAGGCCATTCAGTTTCTGACCCGCGGTTACCAGCAGGACATTGATGAAGTTATCAACAATGCGCTGTTCCCGTCTGAGTCCGAAGAGATGGTGATCGTCAAAAACATTGAATTATATTCCATGTGCGAGCATCACATGCTGCCTTTTATTGGCAAATGTCATGTCGCCTATCTGCCCAAGGGCAAAGTCATCGGGCTGTCCAAGATTGCCCGCATCGTTGACGTATTTGCCCGTCGCCTGCAGATCCAGGAAAACCTGACCAAGGAAATCGCCGAGGTGATCGTGCAGAAGACCGGTGCCGGCGGCGCAGCCGTGATCATCGAAGCCCAGCACATGTGCATGATGATGCGGGGAGTGGAGAAACAGAACTCGGTGATGACGACCTCGTGCATGCTGGGCGCCTTCCGCAGCAGCCAGAACACACGCAACGAGTTCCTGTCGCTGGTGCAGCAGCGCTAGGGCCGCAGCACCATCTCGATGCGCTGACCACAGGGGCCGGGGCGACAGACTGGGGCCAGCGGCCCCAGGCCCTGGGCCTGCAGGCGATCCGCATCAATACCGGAGGCAGCCACCCGGTCCACTACCGCTTGCGCGCGTTGCCTTGAGCGCGCCTGCAGCTCGCTTAGCGAACCGCTGTCCTGCAGATGCCCGACAATATAAACCTCGAGCAGGGCGTCACGGCCAAGCACATCCACAATCAGATCGATACCGTCGACATTGACCAGCTCATCGCTGTCATTGAAGCTCAGGTCGGTGATAACCACGGCCCGCTCGCGCGCCAGTCGTTGCTCCAGCGCTTGCGGGGTGGTATTCAGGCCTTCGCGTTGCTCAGCCGCCAGCTGCGCCGGCAGTTCCAGGAAGTCGATATGGGCATACATGCGACGGTTGGCCCGTGTCACCACATAGAGAGCCGCGTAACCATTGATCTGTTCCCGCTCCCGCATACTCTGATAGGTGCTGGCCGAATAGAACTGGTTGGCTTCCGGTCCGTACAGAATGCGGTTGTCAAACACATCATTGGCCCAGAAATTACTGCTGCCGCACCCCCTGCCCTGACAGCTGAACAACGCCTGCTGCCCCTGTCTCAACAATTGATCTCGATAGAACCGGAAAACTTCATCGGTGAGGAAACCACCGGGAATTTCATAGGTGATCCGGTACAGGTGCCCCTGAAAACGCTCTGACCGGCTTGGCGCTACCGTACCGGCAGCCCGCTGCATGCGGCCCAGTGGCAGGTTATAGACGGTTGATGGTTGTTCCCGGTAGTCAACAATAGTGGACCCGGGGAAACGCTCAACGCCAGGGTAGTCCGATGACCCGGCGACGTCGGCATGCACCAGCGTCGAGCTCAGGGCCAGCAGCGCAGCCAATAACAACCCGCGCAAACAGTAATCAAACATCTTTTGCCTGCTTGTCGACGACATCGGTGACACCCATCTCGGGACCGGTGTCGGTGTCGGCCTCAGCCCCGGGTTCGGCGGGCGTTGCGGTCTTGATGTCAGCAGTAGTCTGTGTTGTCGAGGCGTCCGACGCTACCGGCTTGCCGGTGAAAGCTTTGGGAGTTTTGCTGGTAGACCTGGTGGCGCGCCGTGCTGCCGATTCCGCCATGACTTTGGCTGCAGATTCGGCAGCGGTTTCGCTGCCTGCTGCCGGTGTCTGTTGTGCTGCCGGCTGCGAAGCAAAATCGGCGGTATCGGCGGTGGTCACATCATCGACTTCGTCTTCATTCGCCAGCGGAAACTGTGCAAACGGAAACGGTTTTTCTTCGCTGTTATAGGTCAGGAATCCGAGAATCTGGGACACATACAGCGTCAGGCTGCTGCCCAGACGGCGCAGATTGACATTGTCATCACCGGTAATCAGGCTGAACAGAATCTGCGCCAGCATCAGTACCAGCAGGATAACACCGGCCACATAGAGCGCCAGCACAAAGCCGGCCATGAACAGCACGCGCAACCACGCTGAAGGTTTCTTTAGATTTTCCACATAGTCGTCAGACATGTCCCGGGCTCCTGTTGTGATCTTTGTCGCCAAACTGACACCAGGTGTTACTTCAAGCTGTCCCTGTCAATTCAGCGTTTTACTTTGGTGTGCCTCGTACTCTACATCCAGCGCGCCTTCACCCAGCATCAGGGCCGAGATAACCTGGCTGACCGGTTTGCCTTCATAAACAATCTGATATAAACCCGACGCCAGAGGCATGTAGATGCCCAACTCGTCGGCCTTTTCCTTGACCAGTTTCAGGGTGTTGACACCTTCTGCGACCTGCCCGATCTCGGCCACGGCCTCCTCCAGCGATTTGCCCTGCCCCAGGGCAAAGCCTACACGAAAATTGCGACTCAGCGAAGACGAACAGGTTACGATCAGATCGCCGACGCCGGACAGGCCCAGGAATGTCATCGGGTCCGCTCCCAGCTCCCGGCCAAAGCGCGCCATTTCGGTCAGGCTGCGGGTAATCAGCATACCGTTGGTGTTTTGTCCCATGCCCATGGCTGAAGCAAGACCCGCAATGATGGCATAGATGTTCTTTAATGAGCCGCCCAGTTCAACGCCGAACATGTCGTCATTGGTGTAGACCCTGAAATACTCACTCTTTAATACGTCACGCACGCGGTCACGGACCATGTCATCGTTACTGGCGATTACCGTGCCGGCGAGGTTGCGCCTGGCAATCTCACTGGCCAGATTGGGTCCGCTGAGCACACCGATACGGGCGCCCGGTGCTTCCTCGCGCATCACCTGGCTCATCAGCAGAAAACTGCCTGCTTCGATGCCTTTGGTCGTGCTCACCAGTATGGTATCGGCAGTCAAAGCGGGCAACATTTTTCGCACCACCGTGCGGAAATAGGCGCTGGGCACAGCGACAAAGACCAGGCGGCTGCCACTGACCGCCTGCTCGATATCAGCGGTGGCATGCACGTTCTCATCCAATTGGTAACCGGGCAGGTAATGCGGGTTTTCGTGGGTCCGGTTGACCTCGTCTACCAGGTCGGGGTTACGCATCCAGAAGTTTACTTTATAACCGTTGGCGGCGACGATATTGGCGATCACTGTGCCAAAACTACCGCCTCCCAATACGCTGACTGTATGCGTGGGCATTTCCTGTCTCCCGCTCGAAAGTCCGTTCAGTGTTCAGAATACCCGATTGAGGCCGTCCAGCGCCGCAATGCGATAGGCTTCTGCCATGGTCGGGTAGTTGAATGTGGTATTGAGGAAATACTTCATGGTGTTGGCGGCGCCTTGCTGCTCCATGATGGCCTGGCCAATGTGGACAATCTCCGAGGCCTGGTCACCGAAACAGTGGATGCCGAGAATTTCCAGGGTCTCGAAATGGAAAATCAGCTTCAGCATGCCCACCTGCTCGCCGGTTATCTGGCCACGCGCGGTGTTGTTGAAGAAGGCCTTGCCCACTTCATACGGAACCTGGGCAGCGGTCAGCTCCTGCTCGGTCTTGCCCAGCGTGCTGATCTCGGGGATGGTATAGATTCCCGAGGCGACACGGTCAATGGCGACAAACTCATCAGGATCCACGATGGCGTTGCAGGCGGCACGGCCCTGATCGTAGGATGCGCTGGCCAGCGAGGGCCAGCCGATAATATCGCCGGCAGCGTAGATGTTCTCCTGCGCCGTCTGATATCGCTCATTGACCTGCACCTGCCCGCGCGCATTGACCTTGATACCCAGCTTGTCCAGCCCCATGCCATCGGAGTTACCGGTTCGACCGTTGGCCCACAGGATGATGTCGCTTTTTATTTTCTTGCCTGAGGCCAGGTGAGTAACAACGTATTTGTCGTTGTACTCAATGGACTCATATTCTTCGTTGTGGCGGCTGCGCACGCCTATATCACGCAAGTGATAACTCAACGCGTCGGATATCTCCCAATCAAGGAAGGACAGCAGCGATTCCGCGGGATTGATCAGTTCCACCTTGCAGCCCAGGCCACCAAATATGGACGCGTATTCACAACCGATGACGCCGGCGCCAATGACAGTGACTTTCTTGGGTGAGTGATCCAGCGTGAGTATCTTGTCGCTGTCAAACAGGCGCGGGTGCGTGAAATCGACACTCTCCGGCCGGTACGGGCGCGAGCCGGTGGCAACAATGAAATGCTCGGCTTTCAGCGTCGGCCCTTTGTTGCCCAGCTTGATGGTATTGGCATCGAGGAAGGTCGCATGTCCGCGTATCACTTCAACATCATTCTTCTCGTAGTAATTGCTGCGCAGATACACCTGCTCGTCAATCACCCGGTCAGCGTGACACATGATTTCCTGAAAACTGGGTTTGTGCAGTGTTGCGAACTCGCGCAGCAAAGGGTTGGAGCGAAACTGCATGATCTGTTTGACGTAGTGGCGCAGTGCTTTCGACGGGATCGTGCCCAGGTGCGTGCAGTTACCTCCTACCTTATCGCGGTCGGAAATCAACGCCACGCGCCTGCCGTGCTTTGCTGCGTTGATCGCCGCGGATTCGCCAGCCGGACCGCTGCCGACCACAATAATATCGTAGGAATTCTTTGCCATTGTCCAGACTGCTCCTGTTGTTACTACTTCGACACTTCCTCGCACTTGGCCGGGCTTCCGCCACACAGCTCACAAGTGCCTTCAACACCGGCATTGTTCAGGCCGCCGCAGGAACCCTTGATGGGCTCGCGACCGAGCAGCACACCCACTGCCATACCTCCGACGACCATCAGCATAATTACAAAACTTGCGATCAAGGTTGTCATGTCCATCCCTCCAGATTGTTGTCAGGTCACACGTCGTCGTCCGACAGATAGTTTGCAAAGCGTGCTGTATAACGACTGTCGAATCCCTCGTCATCACGGCGTTTGGTAATAAAATAGGCCGCCAGGTCCAGGCGCTGTGCCAGCTCGTGAGCACGCTCAGCCCCCATCACCATGAAGGCGGTGGCCAGCGCATCCGCCATGATGGCGGTATCCGTAATCACGTATACCGCCGCCAGGTCGTGGCTGACCGGGCGACCGGTGAACGGATCAATCTCATGCGAGAATCTTACACCATCCTGTTCAAAAAAATTGCGATAATCTCCTGATCCGGCGATGGCAACCGATTGTCCGTCAATCACAATGATGTCATGCACCTCCGGTGCACCCTGCCCCGGCTTCTCAATCGCCGGCACCCAACTGCTACCGTCCGGCTTGATGCCGCGGATGCGCAATTCGCCACCGATCTCGATAAAATAACTTTCCTGGCCCACGGAATCCAGATAATCAGCGATGACATCTGCACCATAACCTTTGGCGATCCCGCTGAGATCAACGCGCACATCGCGCAGCTTGCGCAATTGCGGCGGCTGCTGACTCACCTCCAGATAACGATAACCGGTCTGTTCGCGCAATTGCGCGATTTCGACATCGGTTGGAATGCGCGGCGAGCCCGCCATCTCCTGCACCGGACCGAAGCCCCAACGATCAACCAACGGGCCCACGGTGACATCAAAATAGCCTCCGGTCAGCTCGCTGACCACCTGCGCCTGCGCCATGACATCGGCAAGCTCAGGGGAAACATCCATCCATTGACCGACCCCGAAACGATTGAAACGGGACAGCTCCGAATCCGGAGCATACGTCGACATCAATTCACGATCAATGCGATACAGACGCTGTTCAATGCCCTCGGCCAGCTCACTGTCCGAGACAGCCTCCGGAAACCCGGCAACCAGGACACTGTAACGGGTGCCCATGGTGTTGCCGTCAAGTTGATAAACCTCAGCCGGGCTTTCCGGACCCAGCCACAGCCAGGCCAGGAACAGACCCATAAATGCCAGGGTAAAACTGAAACGACGAAGGTACTTCAGATGGTACTTCAAGCACACTCTCCGACCACAGCCTGTTAACCAAAAAAGAGGGGAGCAGGACTGTCAGCACAGCACCCTTGCTCCCCCGGTTTACGTCCTGGATCCAATAAGTGCCACCCGGGTGGCACAGCATGAATCAGGAGAACTCATCCAGTGCGATATTTTCGTCTTCCACGCCCAGATCTTTCAGCATCTTGATACAGGATGCGTTCATGATGGGCGGTCCACACATGTAGTACTCACAGTCTTCCGGCGCCTCATGATCCTTCAGATAGTGATCTTTCACCACGTTGTGAATAAACCCGGTGTAACCGGTCCAGTTATCTTCCGGCTGCGGCTCTGACAACGCGACATGCCAGACAAAATTATCGTGTTCTTCGGCAAGCTTGTCGAAATCCTCCACGTAGAACATTTCTTTCTTGCTGCGTGCACCGTACCAGAACGATATCTTGCGCTTGCTGTTGAGACGGCAAAGCTGATCAAAGATATGTGAACGCATTGGTGCCATACCCGCACCACCACCGATAAAGACCATTTCGTTATCGGTCTCTTTAGCGAAGAACTCACCGTAGGGACCAAACACCTTGATCTTGTCACCCGGCTTCATGTTGAAAATATAGGACGACATGATGCCCGGCGGGTAGTTGGTGCGCGGTGGCGGTGTTGCCACGCGGATGTTGAACTTGATGATGCCGAACTCTTCCGGATAGTTGGCCATGGAATATGCACGGATGGTGGTTTCATCGCACTTTGAGGTCAGGTTAAACAGACCAAATTTTTCCCAGTCATCGCGGAAGCGCTCTTCAATTTCAAAATCCTTGAATTGCACTTCATGCGGTGGGATCTCCAACTGCACATAACCACCGGCGCGAAAGTCGACGACCTCGCCTTCCGGGATCTTCAGCACCAGCTCTTTGATAAAGGTCGCCACGTTGTGGTTGGAGATAACCTCGCATTCCCACTGCTTGACGCCAAAGAACTCAGGATCTACCTCAATCTTCATGTCCTGCTTGACGGCTACCTGGCAAGACAGGCGCCAGTTTTCCTTGGCTTCACCCATGGTAAAATGACCGGCTTCCGTTGGCAGCATGGAGCCGCCTCCGTCAAGCACCTGGCATTTGCACTGCGCACAGGTACCACCGCCGCCGCATGCTGAAGACAGATAAATACCGGCATCGGCCAGCGTGTTGAGCAACTTGCCACCGGCAGGCACGGTGATGGACTTGTCCGGATCACCGTTAATTTCGATTTTTACATCACCGGAGCTGACCAGCTTGGCCCGGGCAGCAAGAATCAACATCACCAGCAACATTACCACGACGGTAAACATCAATGCGCCAGCTACAATCGTTGTGATATCCATTATTTCTGAAACCTTTTCACTTCAACGTGGGTTACAAAATTATTTAAAGCGACAGACCACTGAAGGACATAAAGCCCAGTGACATCAAGCCAGTGCTGACAAACGTGATACCCAGACCACGAAGACCTGCCGGCACATCACTATATTTCATTTTTTCGCGAATACCGGCCAACAGCACAATCGCCAGCGCCCAGCCGAACCCGGCGCCAATACCGTACACAACACTTTCCGGGAAAGTGTAACTACGCTCAACCATGAACAGAGAGGCACCCAGAATGGCACAGTTCACAGTGATCAATGGCAGGAACACGCCCAGCGCGTTGTAAAGCGCCGGCACAAACTTGTCCAGGAACATTTCCAGAATCTGCACCATGGCTGCAATTACGCCGATGTAACACAGAAAGCCAAGGAAACTCAGATCCACATCAGGCAGACCGGCCCAGGCCAGCGCGCCATCTTTGAGCAGGTAATGGAAAATCAGGTTATTGACCGGCACAGTAATGGTCTGCACAACCACAACAGCAATACCCAGGCCAATCGCAGTCTCCACTTTCTTGGACACCGCCAGGAACGTACACATGCCCAGGAACAGCATGAGCGCCATGTTTTCCACAAACACGGCGGTGACAAAAAGACTCAGATAATGTTCCATCAGTGCGCCCCCTTCTGTGCCGTATGCGGCGCCATGACAAACTCATCTTTCTCGACTTGCTCAGCGTATTTGTTACGCAGAATCCAGATAAAGAAACCGATGATGAAAAACGCACTGGGCGCCAGCAGCATCAGGCCATTGGGCTGATACCAGCCACCATTGGCCACCGTTGGCAACACCGTGAAGCCGAGCAGCGAACCCGAACCAAACAGTTCACGCAGCGTACCCACCACAATCAACACCACGCTGTAACCCAGACCGTTGCCGACGCCGTCTATAAAGCTGGGTATCGGAGGATTTTTCATGGCAAAGGCTTCGGCCCGACCCATGACAATACAGTTGGTGATGATCAGACCCACAAACACACTGAGCTGCTTGCTGATTTCGTAGGCAAATGCCTTCAGGAACTGGTCCACCAGGATCACCAGCGAGGCAATAATGGTCATCTGGATGATGATACGGATGCTGCTGGGCATCTGATTACGAATCATCGAGATAAACAGGTTGGAGAACGCGGTCACTGTGGTCAATGCAATACACATCACCAGGGTGACGGACAGGCTGGTCGTCACCGCCAGCGCCGAACACACGCCCAGAATCTGTAATGCGATCGGGTTATCCGCGAATATCGGCTTGATCAGAATTGTTTTGTTCATAGACATTGTTTAACCCTCTTCAGCTCCGCACTTCATTTCGCAGGAAAGGCGCAAAACCGCGCTCCCCGAGCCAGAATTCGATCATGTTCTCAACGCCGCGGCTGGTCAGCGTTGCACCTGACAAAGCGTCAACCTGGTGCTCACCCTGACCACCACCTTTTACGACACGGAATGCCACTTCATTGTCTTCGTTGTAGATCTCTTTGTCCGGCCATTGTGCCTGCCAGCGCGGATTGCTGATCTCGCCGCCCAGTCCCGGTGTTTCCTGATGATCATAGAAACCGATACCGCGCACGGTGTTGCCATCACTTTCCAGTGCCAGATAGCCGTACATGATTCCCCACAACCCATAACCACTGACCGGAATGACCACACTCTGGTACTCGCCCTGGTCATTCTGAATCACGTAAACCGTGGCGTAATCGGCTCGGCGGCGGATGGATGCAACATCTTCACTGCCACTGAGCGCTTCGGATATGGCCGGGTCGTTCTTTGCTGTCTGCTGATCGTAGGTCTGGGGATTCAGCCCCAGCTCCTGCATCTCTTCCTCGGTCAGATAGCGCCCTTCATCCAGATCCACCATACGCGGCGTGAACTCTTCGAACATGCCAGCCACATCGGCATTGGTATGCACGTTGGGATCAAACACACCCGCAGCGATCAGGATGTTCTTGTTGCGATCCAGTATCTCGTTGGCGGTCTGCATGGGCTTGAGGATAACGGCCGCGCTTGATATGACAATCGAGCACACCACACACAGGCCAAGTGCCACCTTCAGGGTATTCTTTACGGAGTTCACATTAGACGACATTGCGGGCAATCCTCCGTTTGATATTGGCCTTCACGACAAAATAGTCGATCAGCGGGGCTGACAGGTTGGCGAACAGAATGGCGAGCATCATACCTTCTGGATACGCTGGGTTCAGCACTCGGATCATCACCACCATGAAACCGATCAGCAGACCGTACACCCATTTGCCGGTATTGGTCATGGAAGCGGACACCGGGTCGGTTGCCATAAACACCATGCCAAAGGCAAACCCGCCCAGCACCAGATGCCAGTACCAGGGCGTGGCAAACGCCGGATTGCTATCAGAACCAATCAGGTTGAGCAGGGTCGAGAAAATCACCATACCCAGGAAGGTGCCGAGTATGATGCGCCAGGATGCAATCCGGGTGATCAGCAGCACCGCGGCGCCGATCAGAATCGCCAGCGTTGACACCTCGCCGATGGAGCCTTGCATACGTCCGATGAATGCGTCCATCCAGGTCAGCTGTTCACCGGTTGCCGCCATCAGTGCCGGCAGGCCGTCGGTCGCGATCTGGCTCAGCGCCGTGGCACCTGAGAAACCGTCTACTGCGGTCCACACCGAATCACCCGAGATCTGCGGCGCATAGGCAAAGAACAGGAAGGCACGGCCGGTCAGTGCCGGGTTGAGGAAGTTCTTGCCGGTACCGCCGAACACTTCCTTGCCCACAATAACACCGAAGGAGATACCCAGGGCCGCCTGCCACAATGGCAGTGACGCCGGCACAATCAGTGAGAACAGGATGGAGGTGACAAAAAAACCTTCGTTTATTTCGTGGCCACGCTTGACGGCGAACAGCACTTCCCAGAAACCACCAACGATAAAGACCGTGGCGTAGATAGGAATGTAATGCACGGCGCCGTACCAGAAGTTATCCCAGATACTGTTCGGGTCATTGCCCGCCAGCAGGCCCAGAATCGCCCCGCGCCAGCCATCAAGCCCTTCCAGGCCCATGTTGATTATGGCCATATTGGCCTGATAACCGACATTGTACATACCGTAGAACATGGCCGGAAAAGCACACAGCCAGACCGTGATCATGATACGTTTCAGGTCGATACCATCACGCACGTGAGAACCGGCCACTGTGACCTTGCTCGGACTGTAAAAAATGGTATCCACCGCTTCATACAGTGCATACATTTTTTCGTACTTGCCGCCCTTTTCGAACTGCGGCGCTAAATCATCGAGTATTTTGCGCAGACCCATGTGTCAGATTTCCATTAAGTCTCTTTTTCGATTCGCGTGAGATTGCCACGCAGAATCGGACCGTATTCGTATTTACCCGGGCACACATAGGTGCACAGACCCAGATCATCTTCGTCCAGTTCGAGAGCACCCAGACTCATGGCGGTTTCAATATCGCCAACAATCAGGGAGCGCAGCAACTGGGTAGGCAGGATATCCAGCGGCATGACTGTCTCGTAAGTGCCAACTGGCACCATGGCGCGCTCGCTGCCATTGGTGGTAGTGGTCATGTCAAGCTTCTTGCCCCTGAACAGGCTGCTCAGGTAAATACCCATATTCGAATGCCGGTTGGCACCCGGCGACAGGTAGCCGAACATTGGCCGCTGCCGACCTTCAAGCAGCACGACCACCTGCTGGTGGTGTCGCCCTAAAAAATCTTCCGGTGCCGCTGCCTTGCGGCCCGCCAGCACAGAGCCACTGACAACTCGGTTCTCGCCGTCTTTCAGCTCACCTTCTGTCAGTTCGGTGAGACTGGCACCCAGTCGCGTGCGCAGCAGGCGCGGCTGTTTGACCTGAGGACCGGCCAGCGCAAAAAAGCGCTCTGTCCACAGTTTGCCGGTGGCGAACAGTTTCCCGCTCGCGATCACGTCCTGGAATCCCATGGTCCAGACCCACTTGTTAAGACTGACCGGATCCAGAAAGTGGATGTGAGTACCACTCAAACCTGAAGGATGGGGTCCGGAAAAGGCTTCAATGACAACGTTATCGGCAAAGGCTTCGTTTGCCAGACCCTCAAAGCTGCCATCCCGGTGACACAGGTACACCTTGCCTTCGGTCAAACGGGCCAGCACATTCACCCCACGGACAAAATCCTGCGAATATTCGCGGGCGACCACTTCAGGGTCCAGCGCCAGCGGGCTGCTGTCCATCAGGTTGATGAAAATGGAGTCGGGCTTGGTCTGCGGATCGGGCACCTTGCTGAACGGGCGGGTACGCAGCGCCGTCCACAGCCCGGATGCCACCAGATTTTCCACCACCTTGTCGCGCGCCAGCGACGCGATCTCGGCGTCCGGGTAGCTGGCGAAGGTGACGGCATCGTCATCGGCGTCGTCCAGCTCAATGACCAGCGACAGGAATACCCGTCGCTCACCCCGGTTGATCGCTTTCACAACACCGGTACCGGGCGCGGTATAAACCACGCCTGGTGTCTTCTTGTCAGTGAAAATGGTTTGTCCCAGTTTGACCCTGTCGCCTTCCTTGACGTCCATCGTAGGCTTCATGCCTATGTAGTCTTGTCCCAGGACCGCCACCGTACGAACCGGTCCGGCGTCATGAATCGCCTGCTCCGGAGCGCCATTGATAGGTAAGTCCAACCCGCGCTTAATTCTGATCATTCATCAGGCCTAGTAATAATTTTCAGGATTAACAGTTGTTTGTCATGCATGTGCATCGCAACGCTTGCTGCGCCGCTGTTTTTGAGAGATATCTCTACCGATAAAGAGTGATTGGCGATGGCCGCCAACGATCGGCACAGGTATCGGCAGGTGCCGTCAAAACGCGCCCAAATTATAGACGCAAGCACGCTGATTTGCCAGCATTTTTTATTGCTGGAAAATCAACCGGCACCCGATTATCCGAGCGCCGGTTGCTCCGGATCACGCCTCGCGCGGATAGATCCGGTAGCTGACGCCGGCCATTTTGTAGACCATGCGCACTACCTGGTTGCAGTAGCCGAATTCATTGTCATACCACAAGTACAACACACAGCGGTTGCCATCAACAATGGTGGCAGTCGAATCCACAATAGCCGCCTCGCGCGAGCCGACAAAGTCGCTGGACACAGCGTCAGGGTCCTGGGTATAGCTGATCTGATCCTGCAGCGGCGAGTGCAGCGCCAATACACGCAGGAACTCGTTGATTTCCACTTTACTGGTCTCAGTGCCCAGGTTGAGCATCAGGATGGCCATCGACACATTGGGGATGGGGACCCGGACCGCGTTTCCGGTGAGCTTGCCGGCCAGCTCGGGCACAGCCTTGACCACAGCCTTGGCAGCACCGGTTTCGGTCAACACCATATTCAGCGCAGCACTGCGGCCGCGGCGGTTACCGGTGTGGTAGTTGTCGATCAGGTTCTGGTCATTGGTGTAAGCGTGTACGGTTTCCACGTGGCCACTGACCACGCCAAACTTGTCATTGAGCACCTTCAGGACCGGCGCGATCGCATTGGTCGTGCACGAGGCTGCCGTGATGATGGTGTCGTCCGGGCTGATCTGGTCATGGTTGATGCCGTAGACGATATTCTTCAGGTTGCCCTTGCCCGGCGCGGTCAGCATCACCTTGCTGACACCTTTGGACTTCAGGTGCAAAGACAGACCTGCCTCATCACGCCACTTGCCGGTATTGTCAATAACCAGTGCATCACTGATACCGTACTGCGTGTAGTCAATGTCATCAGGGCCGTTGGCGTAAATAATGTGAATGACATTACCGTTGGCAATCAGGCAGTTATTGTCCTCGTCAATACGAACGGTACCCTGGAAGGCCCCGTGTACCGAGTCGGTTGTAAACAGGCTGGCACGCTTGATCAGATCGCCTTCCTGGCCCGGGCGCACGACCACGGCGCGCAGACGCATGACCTCGCCGGTGCTGGTGCGCTCGATCAGCAGGCGGGCAATCAGACGCCCTATGCGGCCAAAACCGTACAGCACAATATCCTGCGACTTTTCACTGGGCGGTGTTTTCACGCCGACCAGATACTTCAGCTCGTCAGCGACGTATGCATCCACATCAGGCGCCTTGCCACTTTGCTGCAGCTCCATGTATTTGACGGTGAGCTTGCCCAGGTCGAGCTGGCAATGCCACAGATCGAGCTTGGCCAGCGCCATCAGCACGGGGTGACTTTCAAACTCGGACATCTCGTTGCGGCCAACCTGCCGCACGAACCGATGAGACTTCATGATACTGGTCACAGATTTGTTATGCAGCGCGCGGCCGTATATGAATACGCCGACGTTGCGCTCGCTGTACAATCGCCCCACCACAGGAATCATTTCCTGGGCGAGCGCCTCTCTCTGCTTCCAATCACTGAAATAATCGTCCGGGCTGGGTCGTGTCACGTGGGGTACCTGTCTGCTCGTCGAGTGAATTAAAGAACGCGTGTCACGCCGCTGAATTTACTCAGTGACGACACCGGCTCTGAAGACGGCGCATATTATCTTGTTATTGACGCGTCGGTGCAACTTTATCGGCCGCTTTGGCGGCGCTATTTATACGTTTGTCATCAGGCTATTCGTTGCCTGCGGGCAACACGGCCGGTTGGGATTAAACGGCGATTGTGCCAGAATACGCGCCCACTGCCATCATCAAGCCCGACACCATGCCTGCATTCGATATTCTACACCCCAAACTGCCTGCCGCCAGGCACACCGTGCAGTGGCAACCGCTGCCCGACAGTCAACTCAGCCTGGCGCTGGTGCAGGCTGCCCGACAGGCCCCCGGTCCCGTCCTGGTGATCACCAACAGCAGCGAGGAGGCTGAGCAGTTGCGCCGCGAGCTGCAGTTTTTCAGCGCTGGCGACGACACGCAAGAGCTTCCGGTCTACACCTTCCCCGACTGGGAAACCCTGCCTTACGATACGTTTTCGCCACACCAGGACATTGTGTCCGAGCGCCTCAACGCCCTGTATCACCTGCCGGACATGCGCCGCGGCATTCTCATCGTTCCGGTCAACAGCGCCATGCACCGTCTGCCACCACAAGCCTATGTGCAGGGCAACAGCCTGCAACTGACCACTGGCGAGACCCTCAACACCGATGTGCTGCGCCAGCGCCTGGTCGATGCCGGTTATCAGTATGTTGATTCAGTGTATGAGCACGGTGAATTCACTGTGCGCGGCGCCATCATGGACATCTTCCCGATGGGCAGCAAACTGCCGTATCGCATCGACCTGTTTGATGACGAGATTGAATCACTGCGCATTTTTGATCCGGAAACCCAGTTGTCGCTGGAAAAAGTGCCCGCTATCCGCCTGCTGCCGGGCAAGGAGTACCCGCTGGACGAAAGCGGCAGACGCGGTTTTCGCACCCGGTTCCGGGAACTGTTCGATGTCGACACCCGCGACTGCAGCTTGTACCAGGATATCAGCGAAGGCATTCAGAGCGCGGGCGTGGAATATTACCTGCCGCTGTTCTTTGACCATCTGAGCCATCTGTTTGAGTATCTGCCCGCCGATACCCTGATTGTGCGCAGTCGTCAGCTGGAACCGCCGGCGCTGCGCTTCTGGCAAGACATCGAATCGCGCTACGAAGATCGCCGCTATGATCGGCAGCGCCCTATTCTGGCGCCCGCGACCCTGTTCCTGTCGCCTGAAGATGTGTTCCGCCACATCAAGAATTTCAGCAGTATCACCTTGCAGGACAGCGACAGCCAGAGCACGGCCAGCAACAGTGACTTTCCCAATCTGAGCGCTGACAACAGCCGTGCCGAGCCCATGCAGGCTCTGCAGACCTGGCTACTGGAACACCCGGGATATCGTGTACTGGTCTGCGCCGAAAGCGCCGGTCGACGTGAAGTAATGACCGAGCTGCTCCGCACTGCGGGGCTCAGCCCGGTACCGGTGGACTCCTGGCGTGATTTTGTTGACGGCAGGCAGCCTTTCGCGATCTGCATTGCCTCGCTGGACAAGGGCCTGCTGTTGCCATCAGAAAAACTGATGATGATTACCGAAACGCAGCTACTGGGGCGCAAGATCGCCCAGCGCCGTCGTCGACGCCGGGCCCAGGATAACACTGACTTCATCATCAAGAGCCTGACCGAGCTGCACCTGGGTGCGGCGGTGGTGCATATCGATCACGGTGTTGGTCGTTACTGCGGACTGCAGACACTGACCATCGAAGACGAAACCGCCGAGTTCCTGACTCTGGAATACTCCAATCAGGCCAAACTGTATGTGCCGGTGGCATCATTGCACCTGATCAGCCGGTATGGCGGCGCCGATCCCGAGCTGGCACCATTGGACAACCTGGGCAGCGACCAATGGCAGAAAAACAAACGCAAAGCCGCCGAAAAAATTCGCGACGCCGCTGTTGAGCTACTGGATATTTATGCCAAGCGCGAATCGCGTGGCGGTTTCCCCTTTCGCTGCGACGACATCGACTACGACAAGTTTGCCGCCAGCTTCCCGTTTGAAGAAACGCCTGATCAGCTTGATGCCATCAATGGTGTCATCGCCGACATGCAGTCGGCGCGCAGCATGGACCGACTGGTGTGTGGTGATGTCGGCTTTGGCAAGACCGAGGTCGCCATGCGGGCCGCTTTTATCGCTGTGCAGAATCACAAGCAGGTGGTCATGCTGGTACCCACCACTCTGCTCGCCCAGCAGCACCACGACAGTTTCCGTGACCGCTTTGCTGACTGGCCAGTCAATATTGACCTGATCTCACGCTTTCGCTCGGGCAAGGAGCAGGATGCAACGCTGGCCAAAATTCGCGACGGCAAGGTCGACATCATCATCGGCACCCACAAGCTGCTACAGAACTCGATCAAGTATAAGGATCTGGGCCTGCTGATCATTGATGAGGAACACCGTTTTGGTGTGCAGCAGAAAGAGCGCATCAAGGCACTGCGCGCGGAAGTCGATATTCTGACGCTGACAGCAACACCGATACCGCGCACGCTCAACATGGCGATGTCCGGTGTGCGCGATCTGTCGCTGATTGTCACGCCACCGGCCAAACGCCTCTCGGTGAAAACCTTTGTCCGCGAACAGCAGGACAGCCTGGTCAAGGAGGCCATCCTGCGCGAGCTGCTGCGTGGCGGCCAGTTGTTTTATCTGCACAATGAAGTCAAAAGCATTGAACGCACTGCTGAGCATATCCGCACGCTGGTGCCCGAAGCCCGGGTTTGTGTGGCGCATGGCCAGCTTCCCGAGCGCGAGCTGGAAGTGATCATGGCGGACTTCTATCACAAGCGTTACAACATCCTGGTGTGCTCAACCATTATTGAAACCGGCATCGATGTACCCAGCGCCAACACCATCATTATCGACCGCGCCGACAAGCTGGGCCTGGCGCAGCTGCATCAATTACGTGGCCGGGTCGGACGCTCGCATCACCAGGCCTACGCCTACCTGCTGACGCCGCCGCAAAAGGCCATGTCCGGCGATGCGCTAAAGCGTCTGGATGCGATCACCGCCGCCAACACATTGGGGGCCGGTTTCACACTGGCCAGTCATGACCTGGAGATTCGCGGTGCTGGCGAGATTCTGGGTGAAGAACAGACCGGCCACATGCAGAAGATCGGCTTTACGCTGTATACCGAAATGCTGGAAGAAGCGGTCAAAGCCATTCGTGAGGGGCGCACACCCAATATTGATCTGGTATTGCAAAGTGGCAGTGAAATCAATCTGCGCGTCCCGGCACTGATCCCGGAAGATTACCTGCCCGACATCCACACCCGCCTGATCATGTACAAACGCATCGCCGGTGCCCGTGACGATGAGGAGCTGCGTGACCTGCAAATAGAAATGATAGATCGCTTTGGTTTATTACCCGATGCCGCCCGCATCCTGTTCTCGGTAACCGAACTCAAACTGCGCGCCGAAGCCATGGGCATCAGCAAGATTGACGCCAGCGCACAAACCGGACGTATCGTGTTCCGGCAACACACCACTGTGGACCCGTTGTCGATCGTGCAACTGGTACAAAAGCATTCGCGCATTTACAAGCTGTCAGGACCCACACAGCTGGGCTTTACCCACGGACAGGAGAAAGCGGTCGCCCGTATCGAGTTTATCAACAAGACGCTGGACCAGCTGAGGCTGACTAAGTAACGTCGGACCCCGTCGCTGTTTTCGGAGATCGCTGCGTCGGCTCGTCCGGTCCACGCCGCAGGCGGTCGAAATACACCCGGGCGGCGGCGGTCACCTTGCCGGAGAGCAGGAAGGTGACTGTCATGGTGGGCACGGCCATCAGGGCGTACGCCGAATCAATAATGGCAAACACTGCCTCCAGCGGAATAATGGCGCCCACCAGCACCAGCAGGGTGTAATAATATTTATAACTGTCCTGCAGATGGGCACCTATCAGGTAACCAAGACACTTGGCACCATAATACCAAAAGGTGAACATGGTACTGGACGCAAAAATCAACACCACAAAAGCGATCAGGTAGGCGCCGATATTGCCGGGCAGAACCTGCGAGAATGCCATTGCGGTCATGGTGACACCGTCGGTCAGACCGTCCTGCCACACGCCGGTCACCAGGATCACCAGCGCGGTGCAGGTACACACGATCAGGGTATCAATCACCGGCCCCATCATCGCCACCAGGCCTTCACGCACCGGCTCTTCGGTTTTGGCAGCGCCATGCGCCATGACTTCGGTGCCAATACCCGCTTCATTGGAGAACGCGCCGCGCATGACACCGATAGTCATGACACCGACGAGACCGCCTCCCACCGCCTGCGGCGAGAACGCCTCGCGCACAATCAGCCAGAGATAACCGGGCAACTCACTGACGTGCACGGCCAGCACCAGCAAGGTCATCACCATGTACAGCACCACCATCGACGGTACCAGACGGACGGCGACATAACCGACGCGCCTGACACCACCAAAAATGACCGACGCGACCAGGGCTGCCGCGAACAAACCAAATATCAGGTTGAAAACAAAGGAATCGTTGCTCTCAACCAGGCCGGCAGGCACAAACACCACTTCACGCATCACCTGTGTGAGCTGATTGATCTGCACAATTGGCAAGGTACCGATCAGCGCCGCCGCCGCAAACATGGTTGCCAGCCAGTGCCAGCGCTTACCCAGTCCCTCGCGGATGATATACATGGGGCCGCCCTGCACCTGGCCCAGGTTATCCTTGCCGCGGTACATGACGGCCAGGGTGCAGGTGAAGAACTTGGTCGCCACCCCGACCACGGCGGTCACCCACATCCAGAACACGGCACCGGGGCCGCCCAGACCAATGGCCAGCGCCACACCTGCGATATTGCCCATGCCCAGCGTGCCTGACAGCGCGGCCGACAGTGCCTGCAGGTGACTCAGGTCACCCGGATCATCCTTGTTGTCGTAACGGCCGGTCAGAATGGCAATGGCGTGCGGGAAGTAGCGATAGGGCTGAAACCGGCTGATCAGTGCAAAATACACACCGCCACCGACCAGCAGAATGATCAAGGGCATGCCCCACAAGAAACCCGCCAGCGCCTGCAGGCTCTGTGTCATAAAATCCATGTCCGATTCCGCCCTTGTTGTTTGAGTTTTTACAATGGGTTGTACTTGATTCTTTTAGAGTACCAGACTCTCTCCGTCCTGAAAAACCAACGCGCCATTTTACATCGCCAGACAATCTGCCGACATGCCCGACATTGACTAGCCATAGCGGCTGAGCAAGAATAGTCATCCCGGAAGGAACCCTGAAGTACAGGCTCACTACACCAAGCGACCGACGCATTCCAGGCCCACGATGGAAAATAACCGAATATTGATCATTGATGATGACCCCGACGTCAGCCAGACCCTGCATGACATGGCCGAAGCCCTTGGCTTCGAGGTTATCACCACCGACAGCAAACTGTCCTTTTTTGCACAATTGGCACTGTTCGAACCCGGTATCATAATTTTTGATCTGGCCCCACTGGATCAGGATAACCTGGCACTGGTGGAGCAACTGGCAGACATAAACGACAAGGCGCAACTGGTGATTGTCAGTGGCGTGAGCAATGAGTCGCTGAATGTGATTGCAAAAAACGCGAATGATCGCGGACTGAGGTTGCTGGGTATTTTGCAGAAACCGGTGCCGGTCGCTCGCATGCGTCAATTGCTGACCCTGTACCTGAGCGCTGATCAGCGCAAGACACCGGCGGGCAACAATTGGCAGCAACAACTCGACAACAGCGACTGGATGCCTACCCAGGAAGATCTGATCGATGTTATCGAAAACGATCTGCTCACCCTGAATTATCAACCCAAACTGGACTGCAGCACCGGCAACCTGCTTGGCTTCGAGGCCCTGGCGCGATGGGACGTGCCGGGCAAGGGCAGTGTGACACCTGATGTGTTTGTGCCGCTGGCCGAGAGCAGCCACCTGATGAGCGTGCTGACCTGCAATATTGCAAAACACGGGCTGTTATGGCTCAGCAAAATTCAGCGGTCGCCGATTCTGTCCAATTGCAGCCTGCAGCCTGAATATTCACCGGACAAACTGACGTTGGCGCTCAATCTCAGCGCCCGATGTCTGGAGGATACCGACATGCCTGACAAGCTGGCGGAAATCTGTCATCAGTTCCAGGTGGACCCGGCCAGCGTCATCCTGGAAATCAGTGAATCCACTGTCATGCATAACCCCGACAAACTGCTGGAGATTCTGACGCTATTTCGTGACAAGCACTTTCAATTGTCGATTGATGACTTTGGCACCGGCTTCTCATCCATGCTCCACCTGGTGCGACTGCCCTTTACCGAACTCAAGATCGACAAGTGCTTTGTTGGCAAGGCGGACGTGTCAGAAGAAGCGCGCGCAATCATCAAATCCAGCGTCGACCTGTCAAAAAGCCTGGGTATCAGATCGGTGGCGGAAGGCGTGGAAAGCCAGTCAATCAGGCAGTTTCTCACTGAACTGGGTTGCAATGCCTTTCAGGGCTACCTGATTTCCAAACCGGTCAGCGAAGACAGTCTGCTAGTGTGGAGCAAGCAGTATTGCGAGTCCCTGCATTAGCAGCCGGTTGTTCCGGTGCAGACTGTCATACGCGAAGGCGGGCCCAGGGTATGGACTCTTTCGGCAGCGCTTTGCTCAGCAAGGGGCCCTGCAGCTCTTCACAGGCCAGCGTTCGCAGCATGCGCAAACCGGCACTGTTCCTGACGCCGTCGGCGACTGACACCAGGCCACGAGAGTGAATCAGTTTGACCATGGCCGCCAATTGGCGCCGCTGGTCACTGTGCACCAGTGCGGCTTCAATGAGCTTCGCGGAAAACTTGATGCCATCCACCGGCATCATGAACATGTCCTGCACGGTTGAGCCGCCATCTCCGAAGTTCGACACCACTACCGATACATGATGGCTCTGCAATCGTTGCAGATACTGCACCGTTTTTGCGTCCGCGTTACGCAGTGATTTTTCGCTGACTTCAATGGCAAGCCAGCCCGGTTTGTACTTGCGCTTGATGGACTCCGCCAGTGCATACGCCAGCACCGGTGCGCTCAATACATCATTGATGGTGACGTCTACCGTCACGCGGAACTTGAGGTCCTTTTTTGCCCACTCCTCGGCATCGGTAAACGCCAGTTTTAACATCCAGGCACAGAAACCCTGAATGGCGGGGACTTCCTCCAGCATGGCCTTGAAGTCCTCCAGCTGTAGCTCTCCGCGTCTCGGGTGCTTCCAGCGCACCACTCCCTGCAATGCCGAGAAATACCCCGTGCGGGTATTCAAGCGTGGCTCGTAATGCAAGGTGATCTCATGGTTTTCCATGGCCGCCTGTATTTGCAGACTGCTGTAGCGCTCACCCAGATTGTGAATGGCATCGACAGTCGGGCTGGCCTGGAATTCCTCATTACTCCGGTGCGCTGCTATCGCCATCTTCGCGGCGTTGTCGAGCAGGGATTGGGGCTCGACTTCACGGCCCTGTACACGTTTGCGATGCAGTCCGGTAGTCGCCGTCAGACTGTACTCCTCGCCATCAAGTTTGATGGGAGTCGCCAGCACTTCCTTGACCAGCTTCTGCACATCAGATATTTCCCGGCCCTGCCCGGCCTGAATGCCCAGCAGCTCGTTGCCCGACAACTGGCTGACATAAGCACCCGCACCCAGCCTGGTCTGCAACTGCTCAGCCAGCGAGCGCACCAGCTGATTGACGGTATCCTGACCTGCGCTTTGACGAATTTGGTCGAGATTGTTGAGCCGGACGTTAAGCACATCCAGGTCCTTATCCGTCAGACTGCCGGACTTGAGCACTTTTTCCAGGTGTTTGATGGTTGCTTTGATATTAGGCAGGTCAGTGCCGGCAACCTGATGCTGAGCTGCGTAGAGTTCCGCCTGTAGCCATTTAATCAGCCGTTGCAGCAGCCCCCCTGACAGTCCTGCGACGAACAGGCCCGTGGTTCTGACCCAGAACGCAACACCAACATTGTCAATGCCGGCAAACACACCACCCGGACTCATCAAGACGGCACATACCAGTGCCGTGACCGTCGCCACAATCGGCCCGCTAACCAGTCCGACCAGAAAAATCACCAGCGCTATCCAGCTGCCGAAATCAGACGGCAAACCGCCGCCGAGAAAAGCCAGTCGCATCAGTATCGCGATGTAGACCCACAACACGATGCACACCAATATCTGCAGCTCCGCCGAGAGCCGGTAGAACTCGCCAAAGGCGGTATTGACCATGCTGATGTAACGCCGGGTGCGGGCCATAAAGAATCAGTTGCTCCCTGCTTTCGTGTTCACCGTGCCGGATTGACTAACCCGGGCCACTAAGCAAGAATGGTAGCTCACCTGCACGCAAGGCTCCAATGAAGAATTCCGTCGTTCACGCATATCCAATGCCCTCTTTTCTTCGTCTGATGCTGATCGCCCTGGCACTGGCGGCCGCCGTGCCTCCGGCAATGGCACAGGACGGCAACCGGTGGTATCAGATTGAAGTCACCGTGTTTGCCCATGAGAACAGCAATATTCTTCAGGAACAATGGCCTGCTGACGCTCCGGCGCTGAATGACGCGGCGCGAACACGCGAGCTGGACAGTTTGCTGCAACACCTGACGCCGGATGACTGGGCGACGCCGCAACCATCCACACCGGACAATACCGCAGCCGATGCAGCCCGGCCCGCAGCCGGGACACCACCGCTGTCAGCGGGCCCGGAAGCATCGCGCAGCAGTGACTATCGGCTGCCGGATACAGAACGTGACGCTTTTGTTGCCCTGCCGGCATCCGACCATGATTTTACCCAGACCAATCGCGCCCTGAACCAGTCGCCGGACTACCGGGTTCTGACTCACCTGGCCTGGCGCCAGCCCGTGATGCGCGCCGACGCCGCGATACCCATTGCTATCGTTGGCGGGCGCCGGTTCGACGATCAACACGAGCTGGAAGGAACGCTGACAATCCGCTTCAATCAGTCACGGGACCGGGTCATGCTCGATACCGATCTGACACTGACACAGTTCAGCACCCAGCCGCCCGATACCGGGGCTTTTGACGCGCAAGCCTTTGGGTCTCAAACCGCCGACAGCAACACACCGCGTCAGTTCTTCGCGTCCCGGGTGTTCCCCATGCAAGACTCCCGCGCCATGCGCAGTAATGAATTCCACTACCTGGATCACCCGGCCATCGGCGTACTGGTGCAAGTGTTCCCCTATGAGCCGCCGGCGCCGGTCAGCTCATTTCGGGAAACCGGCTTGCCGCAGTAAGCAGCAAACGATGAATCTGATCCATGCCCTGAGCCAGAACTGCGCGAATAGCGGGCATGGTAATGACATCGTCCGACAGACCGGCGGCCCAGTTCACCGACAGACACACACTGGCGTAGGCCAGTCCCAGCTCACGCGCCAGCGCTGCCTCCGGCATGCCGGTCATACCGACCATGTCGCAGCCATCATTCTGCAGACGCCTGACTTCGGCGATGGTCTCCAGTCGCGGGCCCTGCGTGGCGCCATAAACGCCGTGCGGCCATACCGGCAGTTGCAGCTGACCGGCGCTCGCCAACAACAGCTCACGCAGCTCATGCGAATACGGTCGGGTAAAGTCGATGTGGGTAACACTGGCCGTGAACCGGTCAGCAGACTCGATATCAACTGCGTCGCCATCAAAAAACGTGTGGGCGCGGCCACTGGTGTAATCAATGATCTGCTCGGGCACTGCAATCACACCCGGCCCCATCTGCCGGTGGATGCCGCCCACCGCATTGACCGCCAGTACCGAGGTCACACCCAGCTCGCGCAGGGCGAACATATTGGCGCGATAGTTGATACGATGGGGAGGCACCGTATGGCCTTCGCCATGGCGAGGCAAAAAATGCACGGTGCCGGCAACTCCGGGCAAATGACCACAGGCAATATCAACGGCGGTGTCCTGGTAAGGCGTTTGCACTCCGGCAATGCGCTTAACCTCAAAACCGGGCAACTGATTGAGGCCCGTACCGCCAATAAACGCTAACATAAACCGTCTCCTTTTCTCAGGCGGCAGTATACCAACGAAAACCCGACAGTGGTGTTGACAGCATGCGCAAAACTATTCCTAAAATGGCTACTTCGACGTATCGGTCACGGAATACCCGATGAAACGACTTTTGAAGCTGCTTTGGCACCAGCAACAGCGACTGCCCGACGGACTGTCCCGCGCGCTCTACAAGCAGATGCGGAAACGCGGTTACGCGCCCGCGTATGAGTTCAGGACCGATTTTTATGGTCTCCAGTATGACGGCAATCTGAGTAACAACATCGATTTTGCCATCTATTTTTATGGCGCGTTTGAAAAGCCGCTGCTGTATTTCATGCGCGATGCCTTGCACGCCATTGCCGGCTACGAAGGTGTCTTTGTTGATGTCGGCGCCAACGTAGGGCAACACTCGCTGTTCATGTCGCAACGGGCCAGGTCTGTCATCGCCTTTGAACCCTATGCGCCGGTGCGGGAGCGCCTGGCACGCCAGATTCGACTGAATACGATTCGCAATATTACCGTGGAACCTTTGGGGCTGAGTGACGAGACGGCCCACCAGGCGTTCTACGCACCCACCGGCGACAACGCCGGTATCGGCTCATTTGATGTCAGCACCACCGATAAGGGCAACACCTTGCTTGGCGATCTCCACGTGATCCGGGGTGACGATTATTTTACCCGTAACCCGCCCGACTACCTGCATCTGATCAAGCTGGACGTGGAAGGTTATGAAAAGCCGGCTTTGCAGGGCCTGCAGAAAACCCTGCAGCGTTACCGGCCGCTGATTATCTGTGAATTGACCTACGGCAACGCACTGTCGTTCAAGAGCCGTGACGAAATCGTGCAGTGCCTGCCGGAAAATTATGTGTTGCTGCAGTTCAACAAGCGCAAGTCAGATGGCAGCAAGGACAGGCGCAAAGACGGTCGCTCGAGAATCAGCGGCGCTTATGACCTGATTCCGTACGAGGGACCGCTGGACAAGGGCCAGGATGACCTGATCGCCTGTCCGCTGGAGTACCGGCAGACGATTCCCCGCGTTGGACAGTAGGTGCTCCTCTAAGCGCCTCTCCGTTCGGACGACGGCCCGGCCAGCGGGTAGCAGGGCCTTGTGCAACCGTCGAGGGGAGTTGGCATCTCGCCGACTTGCACGAGGGACGGGGATCGGAGGGAACGCTGGGAACCAATCAGGCCATGTTTTCTTCTTTGCCCCTGCACCCGATCAGCGGGAGGACTGTCTGAGTCCCGAGCCCGCGGAGCGAGCGAGGTCGAGTTCCGCCCCGCCGGGTGCAGGGGCAAAGAAGATGGTCGGTTCACAGTGTCCCTCCGATTCCCGGCCCGCCCTCGATTAAGATCCATGAACTTTCAGCTGGCCGGGCCGCACTCAAACGAAGCCGGCAGTTTCAATTCTGCTGCCGGGCGTACCAAACAAAAAAAGGCCACCTGAAAGGTGGCCTTTTGTGTTTGGTACGCCCGGCAGGAATCGAACCTGCAACCCCCGGCTTAGAAGGCCGGTGCTCTATCCGATTGAGCTACGGGCGCAAAGCAGGCTCTGCTCCGCTGCTGACAACCCGGCCTGTCTCCCTGCCGGAGAGCAGACCTTTGCGGGATGCGCTGGGAATATGGGGTGGCTGATGGGGCTCGAACCCACGACAACCGGAGTCACAGTCCGGGGCTCTACCAACTGAGCTACAACCACCATAAATCAACTGTCGATCGCTTTGACTATCTGTTGGTAAGGTCTTGTCGACCCAGTACGTTTGCGAAATTGGTCGGGGTAGAGAGATTCGAACTCCCGACATCCTGCACCCAAAGCAGGCGCGCTACCAGACTGCGCTATACCCCGATCTCGCCCCGAAAACATACCATCGTCATCGCGAGGTCGGCATAATACTCATGGCGGGCATCTCCGTCAACGATTGATTGGAATTTCTACTCCCTTTCAATACGCCAGCTGCTACCATCAGCGCCGTCTTCCACCACCACTTTCATGGCATTGAGTTTGTCGCGAATCTCGTCCGCCAACGCCCAGTTTTTGTCCTGCCGGGCCTGCCGTCGCTGAGCAATCAGGGCGTCAATTGCGTCAGCATCCACGTCATCTGCGCTGCTACGCAAAAACGCATCAGCCGAGCCCTGCAACAACCCGAGCACTCCACCCAGTTTCACCAGCAATCGCGCGAGTTCACCGGCATGGACAGGGTCCAGCTCACGTACCTTGTTCAGATCACGCGCCAGATCAAACAGCACGGCAACCGCCTCCGCAGTGTTAAAATCATCATTCATGGCCTCACGGAAAGCTTTTTCGTACTGACTGTTGGTCAGGGCCCGGGCTGATTCGGCGTCGGCAGCACGCACGGCCAGGTACAAGCGTTCCAGTGACGCCGCGGCCTTTTCCAGCCCCTGATCGGAATAATTGATCGGGCTGCGATACTGGCTCGCTACCAACAGGTAACGCACCACTTCGGCCGGATATCTGGCCAGCACGTCGCGCACGGTAAAAAAGTTACCCAGCGATTTGGACATTTTTTCATTGTCGACACGCACCGGACCATTGTGCATCCAGTAATTGGCAAAATGTTTACCGGTAGCCGCTTCCGACTGGGCAATCTCGTTTTCGTGGTGTGGAAACATCAGATCAGAGCCACCACCATGAATGTCAAACGACTCACCCAGGCAGCAGGTCGACATCGCCGAACACTCAATGTGCCAGCCCGGCCGGCCGTAACCCCAAGGCGAGTCCCAGCCCACCTCTTCATCTCTGGCGGCCTTCCACAGGGCAAAATCACGCGGATCACGTTTCAGTTCGCCGACCTCGATACGGGCGCCGGCGAGTAATTCTTCCGGGTCCTTGTTGGACAACTTGCCATAACCCTCGAACTGACGGACCGCGTAATACACGTCGCCGTTGCTGACACGATAGGCATAATCCTGTCTGATCAGCTTCTCGATCATGGCTATGATCTCGGTAATATGTGCCGTGGCCCGCGGCTCTTCATCAGGCTTCAGCACAAACAGCGCGGCTTCGTCTTCGCGTGTGGCGGCAATAAAGCGTTCAGTCAGATCGGCAAAATATTCGCCATTCTCTTTCGCACGACGCAGGATCTTGTCATCGATATCGGTGATATTGCGCACATAGTTGACGTCATATCCCAGGTAGCGCAGGTAACGCACCACCACATCAAATGCAACGAACATGCGGGCATGACCAATGTGACTGTAGTCGTACGTGGTCAGGCCACAGACGTACATGCTCACCTTGCCCGGCTGCAGGGGCTGAAAGCGCTCCTTCTTGCGGGTCAAGGTATTGTAGATCTTTAAATCGTTGCTAATCATCCTGAAATCTTCGCCCATGAGTCGCGCAGGCTGACCGTGCGGTTGACCACCAGTTTGCCTGGCGCGCTGTCCACACGATCAACACAAAAATAACCTTCCCGCTCAAACTGAAAACTTTCCTCCGCTGCCGCGGAGGCCAGTGAAGGCTCTGCCAGGCAACCAGTCAACACTTGCAGAGAGTCCGGGTTCAGACAATTCTTGAAATCTCCCGACGCTTTGTCGTCGGGGTTTTCATTCAGGAACAGTCTGTCATAAATACGTACTTCCGCCGGCACCGCTGCGGCAGCCGGCACCCAGTGAACCACGCCTTTGACCTTGCGGCCGACCGGGTTCTGTCCCAGCGTCTGATCATCGTAGCTGCAGCGCAGTTCAACGACCTCACCGGCATCATCCTTGACCACCTCGTCACAACGGATCACATAAGCGCCCCGCAAACGCACTTCAGACCCTGTGGTCAGACGTTTGAAACCCGGTGGCGGGACTTCTTCAAAATCACTGCGATCAATAAAAAGCTCATTACCAAACGGCAGTTCACGGTGCCCGATATCTTTTTTAGGATGCCTGGGCAGTTGCAGTATCTCGTTTTTGTCCGCCGGATAATTCGTCAGGGTAACTTTTAACGGACGCAGTACACACATGGCACGCGGGGCATGGGTATCCAGATCTTCCCGGATGCTGTGCTCCAGCATGCCGACATCAACGATGCTCTCACTGCGGCTCATGCCGATCATGTCGCAGAAGTTGCGAATGCTGTGCGGGGTAAAGCCGCGACGACGCAGTCCGGACAAAGTGGGCATGCGCGGATCATCCCAGCCCGAGACCAGGCCAAGCTCTACCAACTCTTTTAGCTTGCGCTTGCTCATCACCGTGTAGTTGATGTTCAGCCGCGCAAATTCGGTCTGCTGTGGCAACACATAGTCAGTGTCCGGCGTTTTATTGCCCAGTGCGATACAGGCCGAATTCAATGACTCATCCGGCAGGGCCTGCAGAATCCAGTCATACAGTGGCCGGTGATCCTCAAACTCCAGGGTGCACAACGAGTGTGTGACATGCTCCAGGGCATCGGAAATGCAATGTGCATAGTCGTACATCGGGTAAACTTTCCAGGCTTCACCGGTTTGGTGATGGTCGATGCGGCGGATGCGGTAGATGACCGGGTCACGCATATTGATATTGGGTGAGGCCATGTCTATTTTTGCCCGCAGGCTGTAGCTGCCGTCAGCAAACTCGCCGGCTCGCATCCGCGCAAACAGATCCAGACTGTCGTCGATGCTGCGATCGCGCGACGGACTGTCACGACCAGGTTCGGTGAGGGTGCCGCGATATTCACGGGCCTGTTCCGGCGTCAGACTGCACACGTAGGCCTTGCCCAGGCGAATCAGCTCAACGGCAAAATCACACAGATACTGGAAATACGCTGACGTGTAACGCACATCGCCCTGCCAGCTGAAACCCAGCCAGCGTATGTCCTCGCGAATAGCGTCGATATACTCCTGACTTTCTTTCTCGGGATTGGTGTCATCAAAACGCAGATTGCAGGCGCCCTGATAGCCCGCATCCAGGTATGACTGCGCCAGACCAAAATTCAGGCAAATCGACTTGGCATGACCGATGTGCAGAAAGCCATTGGGCTCCGGCGGAAAACGAGTCTGCACACGACCACCGTGTTTGCCCGCCGCCAGGTCCTGATCCACCATATGCCGGATAAAATGTGACGGACCCCTGCTGTCAATCTTGTCAGCGTTCGCGGGCATTTCAGCGTGATCGGTTTTACTGGCGTCTGTCATAGTGGCAATTCTGCTTTCTCAGGAGGCTTAAAGCCATTAGTATACGTTTAGTGGCCTTTATCATCTACAACTAACCCGAATACAAAATACAAAATACAAAGAGTACAGAGCATCATGATTGTTTTTAAAACCAACTACGGCGACATCCAGATTGAACTGGATTTTGCCAACGCCCCCCTGTCAGCAGCCAATTTCCTGGCCTATGCCCGTAGCGGCTTCTACGATGGCACCATCTTCCACCGTGTTATCGACAACTTCATGGTTCAGGGCGGCGGCTTCAGCTCGGGCATGGAGCAAAAGGACAATGGCGAACCGATTCAGAACGAAGCCGACAACGGCCTGAAGAACGAGATTGGCACACTGGCGATGGCCCGCACCTCGGACCCGCATTCAGCGACCTCACAATTCTTCATCAATGTCGGTGACAACGGCTTTCTGAACCACAAGAATAAAACCTCGCAGGGCTGGGGTTATGCCGTTTTCGGTAAAGTCACTGACGGCATGGATGTGGTGAATCGCATCAAACAGTGTAAAACCGGTTATGTTGGCGGTCATCAGGATGTACCATTGGATGAAGTCGTTATCACCGCAACGGAAGTGACTTACCCGGACAATCTCTGAGTATGAGCGACGAGTATGAGTAAAAGCCCGAACAAAACCCTGTTCATCTCCGATCTGCACCTGGACACGGACACCCCGACCATACTGCAAAGTCTGCTTGTGCTGCTGCGCACGCGGGCCACCGGGGCCGATGCGATCTACATTCTCGGGGATTTGTTCGAGGCCTGGGTGGGTGATGATGATCAGAGTGACGTGGCCGACGCCGTTGCCGATGCCCTGATGACACTTAGCCAGGCCGGTGCCGGCATCTACCTGATGCATGGCAATCGCGATTTCCTGATTGGGCAGGATTACGCGGCCCGCTGCGGCGCCACTCTGCTGGCAGAACCCACGGTGATCGAGTGTTATGGTCGGCGGGTCGCGCTGGTGCATGGCGACAGCCTGTGTACCCGCGACAGCGCCTACATGGCGTTCCGCAAGCAGATGCGTGATCCGGCCTGGCAGCAGGCGTTTCTCGAACGGCCATTGCTGGAGCGACACATGGTAGCGCAGCAGATCCGTCAGAAAAGTCAGGATGCCAACAGCCACAAAGCTTCCGACATCATGGATGTCACTCATCAGGAAGTCGTCAAGTTGCTGGAAACCCTGCAGGTCAACATCCTGATTCACGGCCATACCCACCGACCCGGCATTCACACCATCCGCCTGCACGAAGCCATCAATGGCAGCGATGAGGCCGTGCGTATTGTGCTCGGAAGCTGGGACCAAAAGGCATGGGTGCTCGAATTCAGCCCTGAGGGCTACGATCTCAAGCCGCTGGCACACCCTGAACCGGCAGCAGAGGCCGACCCGGCAAGATCTGCAAAAGCGTGACCTGACATGGATGCCATCAGAGCATCTTCAGGGCCAGGCGTTCAGGAAGACAGTTCGGGAAAGTACCGGGTTTGATGTGCCTCACACAGGCGCAGTAGCTGTACATCCATATCCTCTGCCAGATCGGCCAGTGTCAGATGACGCCATTCATCACGAATTTCGACACCATAACCCGACAGATCCTGAATCTGGCGGTGCCGCTTTTTCAGCAGACTGTGCAGCCAGCTGGCCGGTGACATAGCCGGGTTGCAGGGCACTGCCTGACGTTTAAGGCCTGCGGCCAGGGTCTGCGGGGAGCGGATGATAAAGCGGTCCTCCACAATAGGTTGCACCAGCGCCTCCAGACGCTGCAGTACCGCCCACTTCTCCTCTTCCGAGTAGGCATTCCAGTCGATCACTTCAAACGCAAAACGCTTGCAGCCCCGACAGATGGGGTCGCCCACCGAGGTGGTAGAGCAAATTCCGATGCACGGCGTTTTCACCGCTGCTTTAGTCATAACGTGTCTCGGCCTGTTGGGTCGGCAAAGCTGCCTGTTTGGTCTGATAGTACGGCATGGGTGGACGTACAACTGGAAATTTTCACCATTTTACACTAAAATCAGCACCCATTTTTCACCGCTTACCGAATCTATCATCATTACCGAACCAGAGGGGATAACTGTGTTAGAAGCATACCGCAAACACGTGGCCGAACGCGCTGAAATGGGTATTGTGCCCAAACCACTGGACGCAGCGCAGGTTGCCGAACTGGTCGATCTGCTCAAGAGCCCGCCGGCTGGCGAGGAAGACTTCATCCTGGATCTGATCACTAACCGGGTGCCGGCAGGTGTTGATGAGGCCGCGTATGTCAAAGCCGGTTTCCTGTCCGCTCTGGCCAAAGGCGAAGTAAACTCCCCTTTGATCGATAAAAAACATGCCGTCAAGCTGCTGGGCACCATGCTCGGTGGTTATAACATCACCACTCTGGTAGACCTGCTCGACGACAAGGAGCTGGGCGAAGCCGCTGCCGAAGAGCTCAAGCACACGCTGCTGATGTTTGATGCCTTCCATGACGTGGAAGAGAAAGTCAAAACCGGCAACGCCAATGCCAAGGCGCTGATGCAATCCTGGGCCGATGCCGAGTGGTTCCTCAACCGCCCGGAAGTGCCGAAGAAGCTGACCGCCACAGTTTACAAGGTGCCTGGCGAAACCAATACCGATGACCTGTCTCCCGCGCCTGATGCCTGGTCGCGCCCTGACATTCCATTGCATGCGCTGGCCATGTACAAGATGCCACGCGAAGGTGTCACCAACGCCGCCGAACAAATTGCCGAATTGAAGAAAAAAGGCCATCCGGTAGCCCTGGTAGGCGACGTCATGGGAACCGGTTCGTCACGCAAATCTGCCACCAACTCGGTGCTGTGGAACATCGGCGATGATATCCCGCACATTCCCAACAAGCGCGACGGTGGCATCTGCATCGGCAGCAAAATCGCCCCGATCTTCTTCAACACCATGGAAGATGCCGGCGCCCTGCCTATCGAGTGTGATGTGGAAAACATGAACACCGGTGATGTTATCGACATTTATCCCTACGAGGGCAAGGTGCTGGCACACGGGACCGATGAGCCGGTCTGTGACTTCGAATTAAAAACCGATGTACTGCTTGATGAAGTGCGCGCCGGTGGCCGCATCCCGCTGATCATTGGCCGCGGCCTGACCGACAAGGCACGTGCCTCAATGGGCCTGCCGCACTCAACCGTGTTCCGTATCCCCTTCCAGGTTGCCGACAGTGACAATGGTTTCACGCTGGCACAGAAGATGGTCGGCAAGGCCTGCGGCGTCAAAGGTGTGCGTCCGGGCAGCTACTGCGAACCCAAGATGACCACCGTCGGCTCCCAGGACACCACCGGCCCGATGACCCGTGACGAGCTGAAAGATCTGGCCTGTCTGGGCTTCTCGGCGGACCTGGTGATGCAGTCGTTCTGTCACACCGCCGCGTACCCCAAGCCGGTCGACATCGACACCCAGCACACCCTGCCCGACTTCATTCAGACCCGCGGCGGTGTCGCCTTGCGTCCGGGCGACGGCATCATCCACAGCTGGCTGAACCGCATGCTGCTGCCTGATACCGTTGGCACCGGCGGTGATTCACATACCCGTTTCCCGCTGGGTATCTCCTTCCCGGCCGGCTCCGGCCTGGTCGCCTTCGCGGCAGCCACCGGCGTGATGCCGCTGGACATGCCGGAATCGGTGCTGGTCCGTTTCAAGGGCGAGATGCAGCCGGGGATTACCCTGCGCGATCTGGTTAATGCCATCCCTTATGCTGCGATTCAGTCAGGCGACCTGACGGTGGCCAAAAAAGGCAAAAAGAACATCTTCTCCGGTCGCATCCTGGAAATTGAAGGCTTGCCGGATCTGAAAGTTGAACAGGCGTTTGAGCTGTCTGATGCCTCTGCCGAGCGTTCCGCCGCCGGCTGTACCATCCGTCTGGGCGAAGAGCCGATCAAGGAGTACTTCCGCTCCAATGTCGCTCTGCTGCGCTGGATGATCAGCGAAGGTTACGGCGATGCCCGTACCCTGGAGCGTCGTGCCCGTGCCATGGAAGCCTGGCTGGAAGATCCGAAGCTGATGGAACCGGATGCCGGTGCCGAGTATCACAAAATCATCGAAATCGACCTGAACGAGATCAAGGAGCCGTTGCTGGCCTGCCCCAACGATCCGGACGATGTAAAAACACTGTCCGCTGTGCAGGGCACCAAGATCGATGAAGTGTTTATCGGTTCGTGCATGACCAACATCGGCCATTTCCGCGCGGCCAGTGAAGTCCTGAAACAGGTGGAGGGCACATTGCCGACACGTCTGTGGATTTCCCCGCCGACCAAGATGGATCAGCACCAGCTGACTGAAGAAGGCATTTACAGCGTCTTTGGTGTTGCCGGTGCGCGTACCGAGATGCCGGGCTGTTCGCTGTGTATGGGTAACCAGGCTCGGGTCGCACCCAGATCCACGGTGATTTCAACGTCGACGCGTAACTTCCCCAACCGTCTGGGCGATGGCGCCAATGTTTACCTGGCCTCCTCGGAACTGGCAGCGGTGGCGTCGGCGCTGGGCAAGATCCCGACCATGGACGAGTACATGTCATACATGGGCAACGTGAAAACCATGTCGGATAACATCTACCGTTACCTGAACTTCAACGAGATCAAGTCCTACATGGAGGCCGCCGAGCGCCAGAAAGCGATTCCGGTAACCAACATCGCTGACGTCGCCTGACCTGTTCCCTCCGGTTCCGGTTGCTTCTTTTTAGAGAGCGGGCCGGGAATCGGAGGGACACTATCAATGCTTTCGTTATAGAGCGGCCCGGGCAGTGGGTATGAGACTCCTGCCCGACCGCCTCCTTTTGTCATTCACCGGGCGGTGCGGAACTCGACGTCGCGGCTGTGCCGCTCCGGACTCAGACAGTCCTACCGCTTTTTCCGGTGAATGCCAAAAGGAGAAACGCGGCCTGATTGGGCATGAGCCTCATACCCACCACCCGAGCCTTGTGAATGAATTCCGAGTTCTGTCGCCGCAGGCTTGCACGAGGGCCGGGTAGCGGGTAGCTGAATTCAGCCCAATCAGGCCGCGTTTTTCCTTTTGCGGATCACCCGATCAGCGGGAGGACTGTTTGAGTCCCGAGCCCGCGAAGCGAGCGAGGTCGCCCGTTTTTTAAATCATAGGCGCCCCGCCGGGTGATCCGTGAAAGGAAGCGGTCGGGCTGAATCTGCTACCCGCTGGCCGGCCCGATCTCAAAAAGGGCACACCCGCTGGCCGTCCGGCACTCAATCCAAACCAGAATAAAAAGGGCGTCGGGGACCGTGCAGCAACTCCCCGACACCAAAGGTGAGTTCTGTCAGCGCTTCTCAACCCAATAATCTGTCACCACCCCATCGCGAATCTCCAACGCCAGGGTCTCCGCCGTTTCCTTCTCGATGTTGATATTGAACAAAAGGAACAGACCGATTTCCGACTCCGACTCCGACGTGTTGCGATAACGCCACACCTCCATGCCATTGTCATAAGTGCTTACCCGGTCCGGGGCACCAAAATTGTTTCGAATCCAGCCGGCATCAGTTCTCCCGACTTCAACCCGATCCAGCTCCCCCTCACTCCACTGCTGATCACCGATGCTCTCCCGCGAATCGACGACGAACAGACAGCCCGTCATGCTTGCTGCCACCAGTACCAATGCTATCAATCTGATCATGCTGTTTTTTCTCCATATTTATTTGCGGCTTCAGCCAATGTTGTGTCAGCTTCCGATATTTTTTCAGCCTTGATTAGTGAATAGCAGCTTCCGTGCCAACATTCGAACTCACCTCAGGCTATTGATTTATAATGTTTTTAAAAATATTGGAAAAAACCACAACAATGCCAACCACCTATTTTTCTCATTGGCGACTATCTGTTGGTGAATTTCACCAACTCTCCGCATGACACTGAAACACGTCACGACTGAATGGAAACTGAATCGACAACACGGTGCATGGCAGCAACGGCGCGGCAGAGTGACGTGACGCGCAACAAAGCGCACCCTATACTGAAACGCTACAATTTCACGTATCTGGATATCACTATGAAAAACTGGAACTTCAACCTGAAAAAACCCATGGTCACCGCTTTGTGCAGCGCCCTGCTGTCCTGCGTGTCGATGCCGCTGCTGGCACAGGATGAGATCATCCGTGGCGAGCTGCCGCCGATGCCGCAGATGGAATGGGTTCCGTCGCCGGCAGATTATCAGGTAGAAGAGTTTGCCACCGACCTGCAGGTGGTCTGGGCAATCAAGTTTGCTCCCGATGGCAGAATGTTTGTCACTGAAAGACCCGGACGTGTCCGCATCATTTCTGCCGACGGCGTGATGGACCCGGAGCCCTGGTTGTCCATTGAAGAACGTATTTTCTTTCAGGGCGAAAGCGGCCTCACCGGCCTGGCATTTCACCCGGACTATCCGGCAGACCCCCGCGTATATGTCATGTACACCTATATGACCGACGAAGGCCCATACAACCGCATCAGCTATTACACCGAAAGTCAGGGCCGGGCGGGTGCGGAAACCATCCTGTATGACGAACTCGCTGCCCAGGCGCGGGGTGGCAGCCACAGTGGCGGCACGCTGCAGTTTGGTGACGACGGCATGTTGTATGTGGCCACGGGCGATGCCTTCGAGCGCCAGCGCTCCAATGACCTGGAAGACCTGTCAGGCGCCGTGCTACGCATCACACCCGAAGGCGAAGTGCCGGCAGACAACCCCTGGCCGGGCAACCCGATCTGGGCGCATGGCATGCGCAACCCCCACGGTCTGAGCTGGCAGCCCGGTACCGGCAATCTGTTTGCCGGCGACCACGGCCCCACCGGCGAAGACCAGTTAATGGCCCATGACCGCATCATCGTCCTGGAAGGCGGACGTCATCATGGCTGGCCGATCTTTGTCGGTGCCATCGACTCACCGGACTACGTCGATCCGATCCTGACTTTTGTGCCCTCATCACCGCCCGGGGACGTGATGTTTTATACCGGTGACCTGATGCCTGAATTAAAGAACGATCTTTTTGTATCCGTGCTCGGCTTCCAGCCACAGGACCGACAGAACCTGATGCGCATTCGTTTTCAGGACCCGGCTGACCCCACCCGGCCTACCCACATGGAGCGCTGGTTCAATGATGGTGATGGTAACAGTGTCTATGGCCGCCTGCGGGCGCTGGCGACAGGTCCAGACGGATCGATCTACGTGGGCACCAGTAACCATGACGGGCGTCAGATGACACCCGATCATCGCGAACAACCCGACCGTATACTTCGTATCACACCTGCCAACTGAAATGTAAAGGTAAAAGAAAGGGGACGGAGGAGTTTATCTCCTCCGTCCCCTTTCTTTCCTTTCTTTTACCCGCCCCCTTTACTTCTTTAGCTTAGCTGGACTTCAGGCTCTTGCTGACCACTTCGTAAACATCCTTGGACAACTCGGGGTCTGCCTGCACACGCTCGAGCTGTGCTTTCATCAGATGCTGACGTGCCGGGTTGTATCTTTTCCAGCGCGTCAGCGGTGTCAGCAGCCGCGCCGCTATCTGCGGGTTCAGACGGTTCAGGATAATGACCTGATCGGCAAGGAAGGTGTAGCCTTCACCGCTGAGATCGTGGAAGTTGACTGCGTTCATATTGCAGAAAGCACTGATCAGGGCGCGCACCTTGTTGGGGTTGCGGATATCAAACGCCTCGTGTGTCATCAGCGCTTTCACCTGCTGCAGGGTACCCGGACGTGATGCGATGGCCTGTACACTGAACCACTGATTGACCACCAGTGACTCGTGCTGCCAGCGTTGATAGAAATCAGCCAGCGCCTGCGCACGCAACGGCTCTGCCTCCGGTGCACGGCTATTGATCAGCAGGCGCAGCGCCGCATCCACGTCGGTCATGTTGCCGGCGTCAGTAAACTGCCCGGCGCATACTTCCAGCCAGCCTGGCTCCTGTGTGCGCACCAGGTAGGCCAAGCAACAATTTTTCAGCGCACGCCGGGCAATGCTTAGCGCATCAGGGCTGTACGGCGCATCAGACTGGCACAACGCGTACAGCTCGGCAAACGTTTCCGTGTGCGTCGCCGCCAGTGTATCGGCCAGCATTTCACGCACGACGTGAATACCGTCAACGTCAATTTCATCAGACAACTCGCCCAGATAGGCCTCCGATGGCAGACTCAGTAACTGCGCCAGCATGGCCTGATCCAGTTCGCCCGCGCCGCGCGCATCATCGACCGCGCTGCGCAGCACATCACCCACGGCATTGATCAGACGCACATCAATCTGCGGCTGCTCACCGGCCTGCTGTTGCGTCAGCATCTCCTGGATCACGGCGACGGCGAGATCCTGGGCTGCACTCCAGCGATTAAAACCGTCGCTGTCACGGGTCATGATAAATAGCAGGTCATCACGCGAGCAATCAAAATACAGTTTCACCGGCGCCGAGAATCCGCGCAACAGTGACGGCACAGGCTTGCTGCGAATGCCCTTGAACACAAAACTCTGCACCTCGCGCGTCACCTCCAGCACGCGTTCGGTCGGGGCAGTCGCAAGCGCCCCCTGATCGCCATCCAGCACCAGCGGCAACTCATTGCCATCAGCATCCAGCAGACCCATGCGCAAGGGAATATGCAAGGGCTCTTTGTGTGATTGATCAGGCGTGGGCGGGCAAGACTGTCTGACCAGCAACTCATAGGTCTGCGCTGACGCATCGTAATTGTCGCTGATTTTAAGCTGTGGGGTACCCGCCTGCGTGTACCAACGCCGGAACTGGGTCAGGTTCATGCCGCTGGCATCTTCCATCGCGCACACAAAATCTTCAGTAGTCACCGCCTGTCCGTCATGACGTTCAAAGTACAGGTCAGAACCGGCGCGGAAATTTTCCGGGCCCAGCAGCTCACGAATCATGCGCACAACTTCAGCGCCTTTTTCATAAATGGTGAGGGTGTAGAAATTCGAGATTTCCATATAGGAATCAGGTCGCACCGGATGCGCCATGGGCCCGGCATCTTCGGCAAACTGCGCGGTGCGCAGGAAGCTGACGTTTTCAACACGTTTCACGCTACGCGATCCCATGTCAGCGGAGAATTCGGCATCACGAAACACCGTGAAGCCTTCCTTCAGGCTGAGCTGGAACCAGTCACGACAGGTGACCCGGTTACCTGACCAATTGTGGAAATACTCATGCGCCACCACCGATTCCACGCGCTGGAATGCCAGATCAGTGGTAGTGGCCGGGTTAGCCAATACGCAGGACGTGTTGAATATATTCAGGCCCTTGTTTTCCATGGCGCCCATATTGAAATCATCAACCGCCACGATCATGAAGATGTCGAGATCGTATTCGCGACCGTAAACTTCTTCATCCCAGCGCATGGCATGTTTCAGTGAGGCCATGGCGTGATCGCATTTGTCGAGGTCTTTCTCTTCCACAAAGATGCGCAGGGAAATGTCACGCTGCGTGCACGTGGTAAAGGTGTCCTCGATGTGCCGCAGATCACCGGCAACCAGAGCGAACAGATAACAGGGTTTGCGGAACGGGTCTTCCCAGCTCACCCAGTGTCTGTCATTGTCCAGATCGCCGCGCGCAATATCGTTGCCATTGGACAACAGTACCGGGTATCGTTGTTTATCCGCGACAATGGTGGTGGTGAACACCGACATCACATCAGGTCGGTCCAGATAGTAAGTGATTTTGCGAAAGCCCTCTGCCTCGCACTGCGTACAAAACATCGTGCGTGATTTATACAGACCCTCCAGACTGGTATTTTCCTGAGGTTTTATCAGCGTGACGCATTCCAGCACAAAACCCTCGTCCAGTGACTGGCTGGCAAACGACGACAGCGCCCTGATGGTCAGAGATTCGTCGGCAATCTCGTAATCGTCCGACGTCAACTCTGTGCCATCAATGCGCAGTGATTCCAGCACCATGTCCTGGCCATCAAGCTGCAGTGTGTCCTGGTCATTGCCTGCCAGCTCGGGATTGCGACCAATCAGCAACCGTGAGGAAACGCGGGCCTGCGTTTCCTCCAGATCGAAATGCAATTCTGTTTTCTCAATCAGAAATGCCGGAGCCGTGTAGTCTTTAAGAAAGATTGTTCTGGCCTGTGCGTCTCGCATACTCTTTTTACCTCTTGGAGCCGTACTCTATGAACAGCTCAATTCTATGTGGTAGCCGGCGTAACGACGGATATTGATAACGCCGCCGTCGAACATCAGATACTGACCCCGGATGCCAAGCAGTGTGCCTTCCACTAGGGGGTCTTTGTCAAAATTATAGGATGTGATCTTGTCAGGAAAACCCTGAACCGGATAACTGATTTCGATTGGGTCGATACCGTTCAGCACACTGATGGCGTGAAAACCAAAGCGCTGTGTCAATTCCTGCAGATCGTCATGGCAAAGGTCGAGCAAGCGTGCTTTTTCAGCATGCAGATCAACCACCTGGTCACCTTCGCGCAGCATATCACGCCAATTGGTCTTATCGGCGACGTGCTGTTTGAACATCACTTCCAGCGCGCCGCTTTGTAATCGGGTTCTGACCCTGACTATCGGCAAGGCCTGCACTGCTCCCTGATCAACCCAGCGCGTGGGAACCTGGGTGGCCCGGGTAATGCCCACCTTGATGCCGGAAGAATTGGCCAGGTAGATGATATGATCCTGCATGCAGAATTCTTCGCCCCAAGCCGGCTCGCGGCAAGTGCCGCGATCATAGTGGCATTTTTCCGGATGAATAATGCAACTGTCGCATTGTGCCAATGACTGGAAACAGGGGTAACAATAACCTGAATTAAAACTCTTGTTGGTATTGCGGCCGCAATGCACGCACTGAATCGTGCCGGTGTAACGCAGCCTGACAGTTTTGCCCAGCAGCGCGTTCATCGGTGTGACTGTGTCTGCCAACGGCAGGCCATAGTCTACCGGCGCCTGCAGTCGACTGTGCATTTTGCGCATCAGGCCATGGGCCAGTACATCCATCCCTTGTTCTCTCCCCTGTTCGTTCGGCAGCTGACTGCAGCCGGCTCAGTGTTTGGTCACATTGATAGGCATAACCTTGTTGTGGTCCTGCTCCGTTTCCGCAACCGGGTCATCACATTCAGTTGTTTTCAGGCCGGTACGGTCGATGTACCCAACGCGCTGTTCTTCGGGCAGGCATTCCTGTTCATAGGCGATAATGGCCTGCATACAGTATTCCAGTTGCTCCGGACTCAGTTTGCGCCCGTCCGGCCAGCGTCCGAGCTCCACCGCGGTTTTCAGATTCATATGCACTTCAGGATTCATCATTGCCATAATGTCCTGCAGCGATTCGATATTTTTGTCAGACATAAGATTCCTCATCTGCTACTCAACAACTTGCCCAGCACCGCGCCGGCCGCCATACCACCGAGCAAACCACCGGCATGCGCGGCGGTGGCGATCATGCCCGGAGCCAGCACACCCATTAATACCAGCGCCACCAGAAACACCATGATCATGGCAGTGGGCAAACGCAATGCTGACTGTGGCTGCGTGGTCTGCCACATCCATATAAAACCAATCAGGCCATAGACCACGCCCGACATGCCACCAAACATGCCGTTGCCCGACCACAGGTATTGCGCCATGTTGCCGACGAACGCGGTCAGCAATATCAGTCCCAGAGTACGCCACCAGCCCAGTACCGGTTCTATCATGCGACCAAAGTACCACAGCCATAACAGATTAAAGATCAGGTGCACGGCGCCGAAATGCAGCAGCGCCGGCGTCATTGTGCGCACAAACACCAGCGGCGATTCCAGCACACCGGTCTGGCGCAGGTCCGGAAAAAACAGACCGCGCACGGCCATCGGATCAGCCCCCAGATTACTGACCAGCGCGACCAGCAGACAAACCCCTATCAGGACCATGCTGACCGGTGCCAGCCAGATCGCCCGCAACAGGTTCTGTAAAAAACTCTTGCCGGAAAACAGCGGCACGGCAGACGCTGCATCAGACTCCGCGGGAACATCCAGCGCATTGGCCTGCCACTGCGCAAACATATGGGCTATCTGCCCTGCTTCATACTCGGAGCGCGCCCACACCACCAGGTTACCGGATTCTTCAGTGATGTGATGCGGTATTGAGCGGGACTGCAAATAGCGGACAAAAGGACGCAGATCCAGCGCGGCGTCAACGGCAACGGCTCTATGCATCGTCTCTGACCAAACGATTGCCCCAGCCCAGTTTGCTGCGGCACACTTCGTAGTAATTGTAGTCCAGCGGATGAATCAGCCGCAGCGGCGTTGTCTTTTTGCGGATAATGATTTCATCACCCGGTTCAGTATGAAAACGCACCACGCCATCGCAGCTGATCACCGGCGAAATCGCCCGCTGCTTGACAACCCTGACCCGGATTTCATTGCCGGCATCAACCACCAACGGACGACTGCTGAGGGTATGGGGGTACATCGGCACCAGTACCAGGGCATTCAGGCTGGGGTGCATAATGGGACCGCCGGCTGACAGCGAATACGCCGTGGAACCGGTTGGCGTTGCCACAATCAGGCCATCGGACTGCTGGGAATTGACAAACTGGCCAGCGATAAACAGCTCAAACTCTATCATTTGCGCGGCAGTACCCGGATGTAACACGACATCATTCAGAGCGGTACCGCCGGGCAACAGATTGCCATCACGGGACACTTCAAACTCCAGCATGAAACGGGATTCTTCGTGATAGCGGCCGTCCAGCACAGCACCCAGCGTCTCCTCGATTTCATCGGGACGGATATCGGTGAGAAAACCCAAACGGCCCCGGTTGATCCCCAGCACCGGAACATCATGATTGACCAGGCCACGGGCGGCATTGAGCATACTGCCATCACCACCGACAACCACTACCAGATCGCTTTCAGCACCCAGCTCGTGACGCTGACAGACCGGCAACGAGGTGGACGGCAACAGTTCGGCAGTGCTGTGTTCCAGCACGATATCCAGTTGGCGCGAGTGCAGAAACGCGATCAGCCGCCCCAGGGTATCCACCACACCGGAATGCCCGGGTCGCCCGACCAGGCCAATCTGTTTAAATGTCGCCATAACAATGCGTCCCACCGGCTGCCTGAATGTGATTGTTGATTCGCGAAATCAAACGCTGGCAAGTATAACACGGGGACTGCGGCGGGCGATTGCTGAATGGCAGGCGGTCAGGGCGTGGTTTTGATGTCAATCACCATGGGCTCCGGGGTGTATATCAGCTCCCCCGAGTCCAGCAGACGATAGGCCACAAAGAGCACGATCGGCGTACCGGCAAGCTCTGGCAAAGGTTTGAAATCATTCAATATATGCAGATACTCAACCGAGCTTAAAGTGTCGGCAGCGGCAAATGCGACCAGCTTGTCAACATCACCCTGCCAGTCAAACACCTCGCCCCGGGCAGTCAGTTGAACAAAGCCGAGGCCGGCACTGCTGAGATCTGCCAGCACATGAAAGTGGCCACGACGCCCGATATGGGAGGGGGTGATATAAAACTCGGCGGTGATGTCCATGGTTTGCGACAGGCCCACCGATGCAGCGTTACTGAGGCCCTTATCGGTGCTGGCCGCCATGCCGATATAGGTCGCAGTGGGACTGCCATCAGTCGAACCGGCGAGCCGGCCCCGCCGATCAGCCACTCGTGTCGGCATGAACCCGGCAACCTGGAAGCGCACCAGATTGAGTGCCCTGACCGCATCGGCGCCAAAGCGCTCATCGCGATGATCAACACCACACGGCAGTCCCGCACAGTCAAGTTCCGGACTGGAGAACAGGGGTAGTCGCTGGCTGGCACTGAAAGCATTGGGATTGGCCATCACGGTAGCAAAACTGTGATCAACACCATGACCGGTGGCAAAACGGAAGGTGCCGCCGCCGCCGTCCTCGCGATGCGAATGGGTCAGCCCCATGTTGTGACCAAATTCGTGCGCCAACACCCCGCTGACCGGACAATCAATGGCAGCCAGGGAATAGGCAAAGTCACGGTCATCAAAGGCAGTCAGATCGCCGTTGGTGCGATAACCACCCAGGTTGGCCAGGCCACACATGGCACTTTGCGCTGCCAACGGCCGGAAGACCACCGTCAGATCCGCGCCGTAGCGTTCACGCAAGGCGGCGACATGAGCAAACGCCGGATGCTCGCCATAGGTCAGCTGTTCCAGCATGGTATGCATACCGGCCTGTGCCGCAGGGTAGTCGACGCCACCATGGTAAACCGGACGCAGCGTGATACCGATGCCACTGTCGTGATAAATCTGGTTCGCCACACTGATCAACTGATTGATCCGGGTAATCGTGTGAACGCCATATACCGCCTGCGCGTCCGGGGTATACAGCGCCATGACATCAATAACCACATTGCCCAGTCTGTCGATGTGACTTTGACTGGCCAATTGCTGGTTAAACGGGCTCATACTGCCTTGTCCACCCGCGCCGACAACATCGTTGACGACATTGAGATGGGCATCGCTGCGGATATCGCCCATGATCACAGTACTGACCACACGGCCGGGTTCGGTGCGGGGCCCGACACTGACGATAAAACTCAGCGAGCGACTGGCCCCCGGGGCCAGCGAACCACTGAGCTCACAACTCAGCACCGGCTGTGGTGGTGATGACTGCGTCGTGCGAGGACGACAGGCTGGCGCGCTGACCAGCGTGGCATCTTCCAGAATAAAATAAATATCGGCACGCAGGCCCGAGACGGTGCGGCTGCTCTGATTAGCAAATTCGACAACAACCTCGATTTCCGCCGGCTCACCGAGGGTTACCACATCCCGGCTAAAACGCTGACTAATCTGCAGGCCAGCCTGTGAGCCGGCAATAGCCGGACTTGCCGCAACCGGTCCTTGCAATGTCAGTGGTTCAGTCTGACGCTGGCGCGCCGGATCCTGACGCGGAATGACAAAGTCTGACTCGGCACCTGCGCCCAGCGTGCCATTTGGCTGATAGAACCAGCCATTCAGGGTGTGATTGCCCTCGGCCGCTATCACCCAGCGCTGGTTTTCGATACCAAGATCGGCAAACAGCGAATTGTCTCCCAGGGTCAGGACAAAACCCAGGTCCTGCGCCACACCCACGCCGCGCAGCACCCGGTCACCATTGATGTAGGAGGCCTCGTGAGTAATCCGGCCGTGCAGAACGTTCAGCGTCTGACCTGAGGCGGTCAGCACCAGGCCGTTGCCAGGCAGTGTGAAATGAAATTCGTTGCCTTCCTGCAAGGCTGCCAGGTCGCTGCGGGTAAAGCTGACCGGCGCGGCCACAGTCGCGGTCGCCGGACGTGCCGGCCAAGCTGTCTGATCGGCGTGCGCCAGCCCTGTTCCCAACGTCATCAAAACCAGTGCCATCGCCACCAGACCGCGCCGGATCAGGATCGACAGCCGGTGTGGCCGGGGTAGCAACCAGAGGCGATGGCGGGCGTGAATTGTTGGCAAGATTGGCATAAATTGACACATAAAATCAGCAATGGTGGATAGCATACCTCGCCGTGGGAAATTTTACCACACTGCGTCGGCAGCAGGACGCAAACCCCCGGTGTGTAAGGCCAGAAGGCGGCTGCCGGGTGCATACAGGCCGGCAGCGATACGTTTGTAAAGTGCCTGCAACAACTTACCGGTATAGACCGGCTCCAGTGGAATATCGTGCATGCGCTGAAAATTCGCGACAAAGTCCAGCAGGTCCTGCCCGGCGCGCGCATAGCCACCGCCGTGATAGGCCGTTTCCAGGCACCAGTCCTGGTCAGTGGTGGATGAATCCAGTCGCGCCAGCCAGCTATTAATGTCAGCACGTAAAAAGTCAGCCCCCTTGAGCACGGCGATGCCACGGACAAACGGTCGCGGCACGGCCGTTTGAGGGGTAAGCACAGAAGGCGGCAGAGACGACAACCGGGAGCGCCGCAGCAATCGCAGACCGCTGAGCAGACCCGCCAGCGTGGTGCCGGTGCCGCAGGCCAGCGCAATTTCGCAGTTATCCAGATCAGGCACCCGCGCCGCCAGTTGTGTCGCCATGGCCTGACAACCACGCACGCCCGCCTCATTGGCGCCGCCTTCGGGAATCAGATAAAACGGACCATAAAGCTGTCGCAGTTCGTCTACGAAGTCCTGGTCGCTGCGACGCCGGTAATCGGTGCGACTGACCGGAATCAATTGCATACCCCTGGCGCGGGCAAATGCCAGCGTGGCATTCAATGGCGTCACCAGTTCGCCCCGGATGACGCCACAGGTGTCGAATCCGGACTCTGCGCCGGCTGCGGCCAGGGCGTAAATATGATTGGAATAGGCGCCGCCAAAACTGAGCAGTCGCGTCGCACCCTGTTCGCGGGCCAGCATCAGGTTTTGCTGCAGCTTGTACCATTTGTTACCACCCACCATTGGGTGTGCCAGATCAAATCTGACCAGCCGCAGGCTGACATCATGTTGCAACAGTAAGTCATCGTGCACAGGCTGAACGCAGATGTGGTCGCTGGTTATCATGACAGACAGTCCGTAAGGCGTAACGGCATGTGTGGGTACAAAAGCAGAATTGACTTTGGTTTTTTCGGGTGCTTTTTCGCGTACGTTGTTTGCTTAAGTTGCTTCTTGGGGAGGGGGTAGTGCCGGGAGTGTGAAACCTGTTGCCAGCCAGGCTGACAACAGGAACACATAATAATGGCGGACCGGACGAGACTCGAACTCGCGACCTCCGGCGTGACAGGCCGGCATTCTAACCAACTGAACTACCGGTCCACGGTAGCGCAACACTTTAACATCAAATGACGTTAACAACGAGCCATTTGTTGGTGGGTTGTGAGGGATTTGAACCCCCGACATTCGCCTTGTAAGGGCGACGCTCTACCAACTGAGCTAACAACCCGCTGTGTTGAGTGACGCGCATTTTACCGACTTGAGCTGGCATGTCAAACAAAATGTTAAGATTTAATAACAACCATCATGATGCCGGGCATGCGCCGCCTCTGTACAAGTTGCAAGGCTGGCGTTAGACTTGCCGCCCTATGGAAATCTACAAAGAATTCACCTTCGAAGCAGCACACCGCCTGCCCAATGTACCGGCCGGCCACAAGTGCGCACGACTGCACGGTCACTCCTTTCAGGTGACGATAGTGGTCAGTGGTCCGGTGGGCGAACACAGCGGCTGGGTCATGGATTTTGGTGATATTAAAAAAGCGTTCAAACCAGTCTGGGAACAGCTCGATCACCACTATCTGAACGACATCGAAGGACTGGCCAATCCGACCAGCGAGAACATTGCGCGCTGGATCTGGCAACAACTAGAGCCCCTGCTGCCCGAACTGTGTCGCATCGAAATTCGCGAAACCTGCACCAGCGGCTGCATTTACACCGGCGTCTGACGTTATAGCTTTGCCTTCAGCGCCATGAAGTCTTTCGGGCGCCTGACACAGTCAGCTGCAATCAACCTGCCAGCGCGCAGATACTGAATCACAAAGCCCCCGGCATCAGCCGGATCAAGACTGCCGTCAAGTACCGCCTCATCAAAACCATCTGACAAACCCACTGACTGCAATTTGATATCAAACTGATCAGACCAGAACCATGGCGTGACCTGGTAGACAGCGTTACCACCGCAAATATTGATGGCGGCAATGCGCGCCTGATCATTGGCATTCTGCACGGATTCCAGCCGCACCCGGCGCTGATAGCGCGCATCCGGATACGAGGCACAATCGCCGGCAGCGTAAATATCCGCGTCGCTGGTACGGCAGTATTCATCGACATAAACACCGTTCTCGATTCTCAGACCGGCGTCCTGTGCCAGCCTGGTTTCCGGTGTCACGCCAATGCCCACAATGACGATATCGGCCGGATAGCTGCTGCCATCGGCGCAATGAACTGAATCGACGACATGTTGCCCGTTGATACCGGTGACCTCGGCGCCACAGACGATTTCAACGCCATGGGAGCGATGCAGATCGGTGAAGTACTGTGACACTTGCTCACCGGTAACCCGCTGCAGTACCCGGTCCGCACGTTCCAGCACGGTAACCTGCAGACCGAGCTGCGTCATCACCGCTGCCGCCTCCAGGCCGATATAACCGGCACCAATGACCACAGCGCGCTGTTTGCCCTCAAGCTGTTGCCTGATGGTTTCGACATCAGCGTAGCTGCGCAGATAACACACCCCGTCCAGACCATCACCGAGCGGTAATTTGATGGGCCGGGCACCTGTACACAGTGCCAGTTTGTCGTATGTCAGGGTTTCACCGCCGGCAAGCACAACCTGTTTCTGCTCCGGCATGATACTGGCCACATCGCTCGCCAGACGCAGCGTAATATCATTGCTGGCATACATGGCTTCCGGGCGCAGCAGAATATTGTCCAGCGTTTTACTGCCCGCCATCACGGTTTTTGACAAAGGTGGCCGGTGATACGGCAGCTGCGCCTCGGAACCGAGCAGAACAATTTCTCCGGTCCAACCATTTTTGCGCAGGTTCACTGCCAGCTGAGACCCGGCATGGCTGGCGCCGATAATCAGGCATCGTGCATCGCTGTTACTGTCTTTGAGTGCCAGGGCGTCGCTCATCAGTTACTCCACTCGCCAGTCAATAGGCGTTTTATTGTGTTCACACAACCAGGCATTGGCGCGGGAAAAATGCTGGTTGCCAAAAAAGCCGCGGTGGGCAGACAACGGCGAGGGGTGCGGCGACTGCAATACCAGGTGCCGCTCGCGATCAATCATGGCACCTTTGCGCTGCGCGTAGCTGCCCCACAACAGGAACACCAGATTCTGCCCATGTTCGTTCAGCACACTGATCACTCTATCGGTGAAGACTTCCCAGCCCTTGCCCTGGTGCGACGCCGCCTGGCCGGCAGTAACAGTCAGCACTGAATTCAATAACAACACACCCTGTCGCGCCCAGGCGTCCAGACAGCCGCTGCGGGCGATGGGCAGACCCAGGTCGGCGTGTATTTCTTTGTAGATGTTCTTTAGTGACGGCGGCAACGCTACGCCCGGTCGCACCGAGAAACACAGGCCGTGGGCCTGGTCCGGACCGTGATACGGATCCTGCCCCAGAATGACAACTTTCACCTGCGCAAACGGCGTGCTGTTCAGGGCATTAAAAATGTCCGCACCGGCCGGATAAATCTGTTTGCCCTGCCGTTTCTCAGCCTGCAAAAAACGTCGCAGCGCCTGCATATAATCCTGATCAAACTGATCTGCCAGCAGATCTTTCCAGGATGCCTCCAGTTGAATATCGCGTGGCATTACGATTCTTTGAGCGGGCGCATATGCGGAAACAGCAGCACATCCTTGATCGACGGTGCATCGGTAAACAGCATGACCAGACGATCAATACCAATGCCCTCGCCCGCTGTCGGCGGCATGCCATATTCCAGCGCGGTAATGTAATCGGCATCGTAATGCATGGCCTCATCATCACCGGCGTCTTTTTGATCGACCTGTTCACGGAACCGCAGGGCCTGATCTTCGGCATCATTCAGCTCGGAGAAACCGTTGGCCAGTTCGCGGCCGCCAATGATCAGTTCAAAGCGGTCAGTGACCTCAGGGTTGTGGTCATTGCGCCGTGCCAGTGGTGACACCTCGGTGGGGTATTCGGTGATGAAGGTTGGCTGCAACAGATGATGCTCGACTTTCTCGTCAAATATTTCCATCACGATGCGGCCCACGCCCCAACCTGCTTCGGGCTTGATGCCATAGGACTGCGCCAGTGCGGCCGCTGCCTCGCGGGTTTCAAGCTGCTCCGGCTTCACCTCGGGGCAGTATTGCAAAATGGAATCCTTCACGGGCAAACGCGTAAAGGGCTCGGCAAAGTCGATCTCCAGCCCCTGATAGGTCAGCCTGGTGGTACCGAGCACCTCCATGGCGATGGTACGGAACATATCTTCGGTAAAGTCCATCAGGTCATGATAGTCGGCGTAGGCCTGATAGAACTCCACCATGGTGAATTCCGGATTGTGTCGTGTCGACAGACCTTCGTTACGGAAGTTGCGATTGATTTCAAACACGCGCTCAAATCCGCCTACGACCAGACGCTTCAGATAGAGCTCCGGCGCAATGCGCAAATACATGGCCTGATCCAGCGCATTGTGATGCGTCACAAAAGGCTTGGCGGTGGCACCACCGGGAATAACCTGCATCATCGGCGTTTCCACTTCCATGAAACGGTGCCGATGAAAGTAATCGCGCATACTGTTGACCAGTTGCGAGCGCAGCATGAAAGTGCGACGTGATTCCTCATTGGCGATCAGGTCAACATAACGCTGGCGATAACGCACTTCGGTGTCAGACAGGCCTTTCCATTTGTCGGGCAGCGGACGCAGCGCCTTGGTCAGCAGCTGCAGCGATTTGACATTGACTGTCAGCTCACCTTTTCCCGTGCGAAAGACTTCGCCCTCAATGCCAACGATATCCCCCAGATCAAGTCCCTTGATTTCTTCCATCTGTTCCGGCGACAGGGCCTTGTGATTAACGTAAAGCTGCAGTGCATCACTGACATCCTGTATCACCGAGAACGGACCCCGTTGACGCACCAGACGTCCGGCCACTTTGACCTGGCGTGCCAGCTTTTCCAGGTCTTCACGACTGGTGTCGGCAAATTCGGCGTGAATCTCGCTGGCCAGGGTGTCGCGCCGGAAGTCATTCGGGAACGCATTGCGTTTGGCCTGGATGGCGTGCAGCTTGTCCCGGCGCTGGGCAATCAGCTTGTTTTCTTCCTGCGCGTTCAGAGCCTGATCGGCACCGGTTGTTGCGGTCTGGTCGTTGCTGGAGGTCATCTGATCACAATCCCATTTTTAAACTGGCTTCAATAAAACGGTCCAGGTCGCCGTTAAGTACGGCGCCGGTATTGGTATTTTCCACATTGGTGCGCAGATCCTTGATACGGGACTGGTCCAGCACATAGGAGCGAATCTGACTGCCCCAGCCGATGTCGGACTTTTCTGCTTCCACGGCCTGCGCTTCTTCCTTGCGTTTGAGTTCTTCCAGCTCGTAGAGTTTGGCCTTCAGTTGTTTGATGGCCTGATCCTTGTTCTTGTGTTGTGAACGCTGGTTCTGACACTGCACGACAATGCCGGTGGGTTCGTGCGTCAGACGAATGGCCGAGTCAGTGGTATTGACGTGCTGGCCGCCGGCGCCGCTGGAGCGAAAGGTGTCCACACGGACCTGCGACATATCCAGATCAATCTCGATATCGTCGTCAATTTCCGGTGATACAAACACCGAGCTGAACGAGGTATGGCGACGATTACCGGAGTCGTAGGGCGATTTTCTGACCAGACGGTGAACACCGGTTTCGGTACGTAACCAGCCAAACGCATACTCACCACCAAAATGCAGGGTTGCGCCCTTGATGCCGGCGACTTCGCCCGAAGACACGTCCATCACCTCAACCGCAAAGCCCTTGTCTTCACCCCAACGCATATACATACGCATCAGCATCTCGGCCCAGTCCTGCGCTTCGGTGCCGCCGGAGCCGGCCTGAATTTCCAGATAGGCACCGTTGGCATCCATTTTACCGGAGAACATGCGACGGAATTCCAGACCATTAAGCTCAACTTCCAGAGCATTGAGTTCAGACTCCACTTCCGCCTGCAGGTCGGCGTCGCTCTCCTCTTTGGCCAGCTGCAACAACTCGCTGTTGTCAGCCAGCCCGGTGTACAACCGATCGATGGTGCCCACCACGTTTTCCAGGTTCGAGCGCTCACGGCCCAGCGCCTGCGCCAGTTCGGGATTGTCCCAAACCGTCGACTCACCCAACTCCAGCTCGACTTCGGTCAGCCGTTCCTTTTTGGTGTCGTAGTCAAAGATACCCCCTGAGCGTATCGGTACGCTCGGTAAAGTCTTTGATTTTATGGAGTAAAGGGCTAATTTCCATGAAATATCCTGTCTGTCGTCGGGCGAAAATCACAAGAGCGGCATTTTACACCACTCAGCCGCGCATTTCACACGGCGATTGTTTCGCACAGCGGTGCCTCACCCAAATACGGTACAATCGCCGGCATGACCCAACCCAGTGACATCCAGAACGCTCACATCACCTGGCAGGATGACGGCGCGCCCTTCTCTCCGGACTACGATGACGTGTATTTTTCCCGTCAGGGTGGTTTGGCCGAAACCGAACACGTTTTTCTGCGCGCCAATGACCTGCAGGCAAGATGGCTGGCAGCAGAACAGCAGGTCAATCCGGGCGTCTTTACTGTCGCGGAACTGGGGTTTGGCACTGGCCTCAATTTCCTGAGCTGCTGGCGCCTGTGGCAACAGACCGGTTGTCAGCGTTTACGACTGCATTTCATCAGCTGTGAAAAACACCCGCTGAGCCATGCAGCATTGCAGCAGGCGCTGTTGCAGTGGCCGGAGCTTGCCGACCTGAGCAGCGAACTGCTGGCACACTATCCCGACCACAGCGGCGGTTATCACCGTCTGATACTGCGCGCGAACGATGATCGGGCGCCTGCCATCTTACTGGACCTGTACTACGGAGATGCACTGGCCCTGCTGCAACAGCAGTGCAGCCCGGGTGCCGGTGTCGATGCCTGGTTTCTTGACGGTTTCACGCCGGCGCACAACCCCGAGCTATGGAGTCAGGATATCCTGGACTGTATCGCCGGACTCAGCAGGACCGGCACCACCCTGAGTAGCTACAGTGTGACCGGACGTGTGGTCAGAGCGCTGCGCGAGTTGAATTTTGCTGTGGAGAAGCGTCAGGGCTTCGGCAACAAACGCCAGATGCTGTTCGCCCGCAAAGCCGGAGATGATGACACCCTTGATGGCACTCCTGATGGCACCCCTGACGCGCAGCGCAGGCAAAGCGCAGTCGTTATCGGCGCCGGTTTGGCAGGGGCGACTGCGGCCAGGGCATTGGCCGGCCGCGGTGTAACGGTGACGGTACTGGAACAATTGGCTGATATCGCACAAGGTGCATCGGGCAATTCGCAGGCCGTTGTGCAAATGCGGCTGAACAAGCAGGCCGATACCCACTGGCAATTTCATCTGCACAGCTACCTGTATGCGCTGCGCTACTACGAAGACCTGGCGCGGATCAGCAACAATGCCATTGACTGGCACAGTTGTGGCGTACTGACGCTGGACAGCGCCTATACCAACACCCGGCATCAAAGCGGCAAAGCGGCAGCGACAGTTGACGGCGCTGTCTATTCGCACTATCCGACGCAACTGCTGCACAAGGTGAGCGCCGCTCAGACGCAGGCAATCAGCGGCATTCGTTTGCCGGAGGACGGTTACCTGCAACCTCGTGGAGGCTGGCTGAACCCGGCCGCCACCTGCCGCGTTTGCCTTGACCACCCGCTAATCACGGTGCGCCGTGGCATTCGTGTTGTCGCTATTGAAAACCACAACGGACGCTGGCAAACACTGGATGATCAGCACCGGCAGCTGACTGACAGCGATATCCTGATTGTTGCCAACAGCTATGCAGCACGTGACTTCCGGCAAACCGCGTCATACCCGGTATCCCCGCTACGCGGACAGATCACCGAGGTGCCGGCCAGCAGCCAGAGTTCTGACCTGAAGATGGTGGTTTGCAGCGAAAGATACCTGGCTCCACTAAGCAGTAACGGACAACATTGCATCGGCGCCAGTTATGTCAAGGGCAGTGTCGGAACGGAACTGACAGCAGAGGAGCAGGTCGGAAATCTGGAAAAATCGGCGCTGGTTCGTGATCAACTGGCGCTGGATGCCCCCGCTGAGCTGCGCGGCCGGGCGAGTATCCGGGGTAGCTCGGGCGACTATATGCCCATTGCCGGCAGCGTTCCGGATCCGGATTTACCGGAAACCCGGTACGGCGGCACTCAACACCTGCCCCCCCACGATCCGGCTAAGACACTGACAGACCCGGCGCCGCTGCCCGGCCTGTATATTACCACCGGTCATGGGTCACACGGCACGGCAAGCTGCCCGGTATTGGCCGAGCATATTGCCTGCCTGGCCGTGGGTGAAGCCAGTCCCCTGCCGCTGGCTCTGGCTGAATGTGTATCCCCGATACGCTTTATCCGGCGCCAGCGACGACGGCAGCACAATCAGGCAAAGCGCTGACTCAGGATTGAAAGAAGCGTTTGACGACGCGCGCCAGATACCAGGCATCATCACTGCCCGCCAGCTCCCGAATCGAATGCATGCCATAGGTAGGCACACCGATGTCAATGGTCTCGACACCGAGTCCGGCAGCGGTGACGGGCCCGATAGTACTGCCACAACCCATGTCGCTGCGAACAACAAACGCTTGCACCGGCACCCCGGTCTGCTCGCACAGGGCTTTGAACAGCGCGGTAGTGCGGCTGTTGGTGGCATAGCGCTGGTTGGCATTGACCTTGATAACCGGTCCCTGATTCAGCAACGGGCCGTGATTGTTATCGTGTTTGTCAGCAAAATTGGGGTGCAGCCCATGGGCGTTGTCTATGGACAGGAACAGCGAGCGCCGTGTCATGCGCTCCACAGACTCGGCCGCGTCACCGCTGCCCAGCTGCGCACTGATGCGCGCCAGCACCGAACGCAGGAACGGACCCTGCGCACCGCAGGCAGAATTGCTGCCTACTTCTTCATGGTCATTGCATACCAGTAAGGCAAAGCTCTCTGCCGGTGCCGTATTATCTGTCAGCAGAGCCTGCTGTCCCACATAACAGCTCAACAGATTATCCAGCCGCGCGGAGGCGATAAAGTCTTCATGCAGCCCTATCATGGCCGGAGCCTGTGTATCATAGAAGTACAACTCGTGCGCCAGCACGCTGTCGACATTGTCGACGCCCTGTTGCTCGCGCAAGGCGTTAATGATCCAGTCCTGGAAATCAAAATCGGCGGCCGAGGTTTGCAGCGCCAGCACCGGTGGCAGATCCTTTTGCGCGTTGATGGTACGGTTGCTGTTGGCTTCACGATCCAGGTGAATGGCCAGGCTGGGCACGGTCGCCAGCGGCCGCTGCCAGTCCAGCAACGCGGATCCCAGTGATCCGTCGCCCAGGCGATACTCGACCCTGCCCGCCAATGACAGATCCCGGTCAAACCAGGGCGCCATCAACATCCCGCCGTAGACCTCAACGGCAAACTGCAGGGCGCCGCCGGTTTGCGGATTGGGTGGCATCACTGCATTGGGTTTTAGTTTGAGACAGGGACTGTCGGTGTGCGCCCCGCTCATCCGGAACCCGGATTCGGCGGGATCACCCTGACCCAGGGTAAAGGCAATAATGGATGAGCCATTGCGCTGAACAACATAGCGGCCACCTGGCTTTAGGTGCCAGGTGTCCTCCTCATTAAGCAATTCGAACCCGGCCTTGTGCAGGGTGGATTGCATGGTTTGCACAGCATGAAACGGCGTCGGTGACTGCTGCAGAAACTGCAGCAGTCCTTCATTAAACGAAAGTTTTTCCACGATTGTCCTGTCCCCGGGGGGAAATAGGTGTGCTTGCGATCAGGGATTGACTTCAAGCAACTCGACATCAAAAATCAGTGTTGCGTGCGGCGGGATCGGGCCCGAGCCATTCGGACCGTAAGCCAGATCCGATGGGATAAACAGGCGCCACTTGTCGCCCGGTTGCATTAACTGCAGACCTTCTGTCCAGCCGGGAATGACCTGATTCAGCACGAACTGTGCCGGTTCGCCGCGCTCGATCGAGCTGTCGAAAACATCACCATTGACGAAGCGACCTTCGTAATGCGCCAGCACAGAATCGGTCGGCTGCGGTGACACGCCGCCTTCATCGCCGGACTCGAGCACCATATACTGCAAACCGGACGCCGTTGTTGCCACGCCTTCAGCCTGCGCATTGCTGGCCAGGTAGGCCTCGCTTTCCGCACGAGCTGCGTCCTGTTCGGCCTGCTGTCGGTCCATCAGTTCCTGCTGGTAATTGGTCAGCGCCTGCATCATCTGGTCTTCGCTCAGCTGTGGTTCGCCGGCAACGATATCGCCCAGACCCGCCATAAAGGCATCCATGTCGATATCTGCGGTCAACCCCTGCATAACCAGGTTTTGTCCGATATTGACGCCTATGCTGTAGCTGATCTGAGTGCGTTCGTCGGTCAGATCAAGATCCTGTGCCTGCACAGAACCACCCAGTACAGCCAGTGACACCGCCAGGCTCAGGCCCGTGACACGAATACTTTTCATAGTTTCATCCCGTCTTGGTAAGAAATTCATTTAACGGCGAGCATACTAAACCGACTGCGGGCTGATTTCCAGTGTACAGATCGCCTGACAGGCCGTATGCTTTCTGTCTCAAGCCTATTGCCGTCACACGGACCTGTCACTGCCATGCATTTCTGTCAGCCGCCACACTCAACCAGAATATCCGCCTTTGCGGGCCACGCCTCGCGCTTGCGCCTGTTGGCAATAATCACGCTGGCAGTGGGCTGTGTGCTGCTCGCCGGCTGTTCCCGCAAGTTCTCGGTCAGCGTCAACGAACAGGTGCTGTATGACCCGCGCCCCGGCCATGTCGTCACGGTGGCTGATGCAGGTCTGCAAAGCTGCATCAATGTGGCCCTGCGTGACGGCGAACTGGCCGGTGCCAATGATGTACAGATCCTTGCCTGTCCGGCGCTGGAAATTGAGACCCTGGGCGGTATCGGGCAACTGGAGAATCTGCGTTATCTGGACCTGGCCGGCAACCAGCTTGAGCACCTGGACGAGTTGCGCCGCCTGCGCCGGCTGAGTTCAGTCAATGCACCCAACAATGCACTGAATGACATATCCGGCCTGTTGGCGGTGTCATCTCTGACCAGCGCCGTGCTGACCGGCAATCACAACATCCCCTGCCAACAGCTCGATACCCTGGCACAACGCCTGGGGCAGAACCTGATCAGGCCGGCTCAGTGTGCTGACTAGAGCCTGCCCTGACGGGCACACCACTGTGAAAGCGAAACTCGTCATCCTCTGACTCTATCAGCTGTTTCTCCACGGCAAGAAAATGTTGCACGCGTGACGTGATATCTTCCGCCGTGTACTTCGCCGCCAGCGTCAGATAGTCCTTGTAATGCCGCGCCTCGGAACGCAACAGACTAAGGTAGAATTTGCCCAGCTCCTTGTCCAGCAATGGCGCCAGTTTGGCAAAGCGTTCACACGAACGTGCTTCGACGATGGCGCCGACGATAAGGCTGTCAGTCAGGATTTCTTCGCGTTTGTCGGTGCGCATATGCTCGCGCAGGCCGGCCGCATAACGCGATGGCCCGATGCGTTGATAAACAATGCCGCGCCCGGCCATCAGGCCGACCACCTGTTCAAAATGCAGTAGCTCCTCGCGCGCAAGCTGTGACATCTTGATCAGCAAATCCGTGTACGCCACGTGCCGATACATCAGTCCCATGGCATTGGAGGCCGCTTTTTTTTCACAATTGGCATGGTCGATCAGCAACAGGGTCTGGTTCTGCAGAGCCCATTTCAGCCAGGCAGCCGGGGTCGGACAAAGCAAGAATGCCTCCAGCTCCCGACTCAGCTCTTCACTGCTGTTATTGCGCGTGCTCATCGTTTTCATCATCCCCGGTATCGTTTTCCAGCGCCCGCTCCAGGCGTTCGGCGTTCTGTTGTTTGGTGGCGCGGGCGCCCAGTGTTTTCAGACGCTCGGTACGACTGATCAGGTTGCCTTTGCCGCTTTGCAATTTGTTCATGGCCGCGTCATAACTGCGCTGACCGGCATCCAGTTTCCGGCCCAGATCATCCATGTCGGCGACAAAACTGACAAACTTGTCGTACAACGCGCCGGCACGGCGGGCAATATCCTGGGCATTGCGGCTTTGCTGTTCGTAACGCCAGATGTTGTGAATGGTTCTCAGGGTCGCCAGCAATGTTGACGGCCCAACCAGTACGATATTGCGCTCAAAAGCAATATTGAACAGCTGCGGTTCGTGCTGCAGCGCTTGCGAAAACGCCGGCTCAATGGGCACAAATAACAGCACAAAATCCAGTGAATTCACCTGCGGCAGATGCTGATACTGTTTGTCACTGAGCTGGCGGATATGGGTTTTCAGAGACAACACATGCTGACGCAGATACTCCGCCTGATCATCAGCATTCTCTGCCGAACAGTAACGCTCGTAGGCGGTCAGTGACACTTTGGCATCCACTATCACCTGGCGATTGTCAGGCAGATACACCAACACATCAGGCTGGCTGCGCCGCACGTTGCCGTTCGCCGAGTGATCGTCACCGGCCGCATCGAGACTACGCTGGGTTTCGTACTGCTGGCCCTCGACCAACCCGGAAGCTTCCAGTATCGAGCTCAGAATGAACTCGCCCCAGGCACCCTGGGTTTTGCTTTCGCCTTTTAATGCCCGCGTCAGATTGATGGCGTCTTCACTGATACGTGCATTGAGTACCTGCAGGTTTTTGATTTCCTTTTCCAGCGAAAACCGTTCCCGGGCCTCGCGGTTGTAGGTCTCGTCCACCTTTTTCTCGAATCGGCTGATTTTTTCCTGCAGTGGCGACAGAATATCGCCCAGGCCCTGGCGACTGGTTTCAGTAAAACGGCGGGTTTTCTCATCCAGCACATCACTGGCCAGCACGCGAAACTGGGCACGCATCTCCTCACGCGCCTGCGTCAGCACCACCAGCTTTTCCTGGGCCCGGGATTGTTCCTGCTGCAGCAGAGTCTGCAACTCCACGATACGATCGCGGTAGCGCATACGCAGACTCAACCCGGCTACCAACGCCCCCAGCAGCAAGGCTGCCCCTGCCAGACCGAGGGCGAGAAGCAGCGGCACTGAGTCTGGCATTAACACCGTCAGATGAGATTATCGTTGATCGTGCGAATCAACAGATCCTGTTCGTAGGGCGCAGACTGTCCCGACGACGGCACCGCCCGCACACTGATGCCCTGTTCGGTTTCCGCCACAGTGATATCAAAATTGATCACTTCAGCGTCATCACCGCCGCCAAAAAGACGGCCGAAGAAGCCGGGCTCCTCCTCTTCTTCGGCGCCGGAGAATGCCACCTGGAAGCGCTGCGCATCACGATCAGCGTTGAGCACCTCAATGTTGGCATTGTTGATGGCCTGATTGAGCTGACTCCAGGCACGCTCCAGATCCAGCCTCAGTTCCAGTCGTGTATCGCCGGCACCGGCAGTGACCACCCGGGCCTTACCCAGGGCTTCAATGCTGCCTGCCAGCATGGACACTGATGAGGCACGGTAAATATCAGTGCGATCGGCCAGATAAAGCGAAATGGACGCCAGAATGGTGTTCTCCCGCTCCTGACTGTCCGACTCTTCCGGGAATTGCGCCGGCTCATTGGCCGCGCTGCCGCCATTGTCGCTGACATGGCGCACATAAATTTCAGAGTTGCCGGCATGCAGACCGGGCTCTACCCGAACCTGGTATTTGTGGCGCAGATTGGTATCCGATTGCGGCAACCAGACCGTTTCCAGCAGTCCGGCCTCAGCGTTTTCACTGCTCAGGGCAACCTCTTCGGTCGACCAGTAATCGCGCAACCGCGGCCAGACCTGGCCACTGGTGGCACCAATCACGATCCAGGCGCGCTCACCGAAACGCTGGACTACCACGCCTTCACGAACCCGGGAATCGATGGGCTTGGGCGCCGGCGGCACGATATACAGGGCACGATCGCCCGGCGCTTCTTCAGGAATGTAATACAGCTCGTCGATGGTGTAACTGTCAAGCTCTGACGGAATCTGCATGGGCGGCGTGATTTCGGCACGCAAATATTCGTCCTGGCGATCGCGCAACCAGCCTTCTTCGCCGCCAATACCCAGCCAGGAACAGGCACTGACACTGGTCGCCACCACCAGCACGGTCAGGGTGCGTAACATTTTGAATTTATCTACTTGTGTACTTACTGACAACATGGTTTCAACCTGTGACGAATTAATCTAGTCCGGCGTGCCGGATCGCTTCACGGACCGGAATTCGATACGCGTCATTCAAAGGCATCAGCGGCAGACGGATGCCGTTCTGGATATATCCCAGCTCCAGCAATGCCCATTTGACCGGCACCGGGTTGGACTCCAGAAACAGCGCGTTGTGCAGGCCCGCCAGTCTGGCGTTTAGCAGGCTGGCTTTCTCGCTGTCACCGGCCAGTGCCAAACGACACATTTCATGCATTTGCGCCGGCGCAACATTGGCAGTGACTGACACATTGCCTTTGGCACCCATCAGAATCAGATCCATGGCGGTGGCATCATCGCCGCTGTATATGGCGATACGCTCAGCGCACAAACTGATGACATGCCGGCCACGATCAAGATCACCCGTGGCTTCCTTGATACCCACGATGTTGGGCAGATCGGCCAACCGGTCTACCGTCTCCGGCAACAGGTCGCAGCCAGTGCGCGATGGCACGTTGTACAGAATCTGTGGGATGTCGACGCTTTCCGCGATGGTTTTGAAGTGCTGATACAGGCCTTCCTGGCTGGGCTTGTTATAATAGGGCGTGACCAGCAGGCAGGCGTCAGCACCATGCTCCTTGGCCGCCTGGGTATAATAGATTGCTTCACTGGTGGAATTGGAACCGGTGCCCGCGATAACCGGGATACGGCCATTGATGGTTTTGACACAGCGGGCGATGACGGCCGTGTGTTCATCCATATCCAGCGTCGGCGATTCGCCGGTGGTACCCACCACCACGACGGCATCGGTACCGCTTTCAACATGCCACTCCAGCAATCGGTCGAATGCCGGGTAATCTATATCGCCATTGGGCAACATGGGTGTAACGATGGCAACAATACTGCCCTGAATCATGCAAACCTCAACTTGAATCGACTAAACTCGACCAGAAACCGTTAAAAGAACCTTCGCGCCATCAGTGTGTGCCGGCTCCGGCAGCAGACTCTACCACAGCGCGCCGCCAGGGAAAAACGCCGGTGCCCGCCAACACCAGCGGTCAGGAGCCGCCCATATCCTGATGGGTCGGCCAGGCATTGATGATCGCCTTGATCAACGTCGCCAGCGGAATGGCAAAAAACACCCCGGCCAGCCCCCACAACCCCCCGAATACCAGCACTGCCGCGATGATCGCCACCGGATGCAGGTTAACCGTTTCCGAGAATATGATTGGCACCAGAACATTGGCATCCAGCAGCTGAATCACGGTATACAGCGCCATGATGGTGACGAATTCACTGCCCATGCCCCACTGCGCATAAGACACAGCGGCCACCGGTACGGCCACCACGGCGACCCCGATAAACGGAATGATCACTGACAGGCCTACCAGAATAGACAACAGCAATGAGTAATTCATTCCCATCAGCATAAAAGCAATGTAGCTGACAAAACCCAGAATCACGATTTCCAGTGCTTTGCCGCGGACATAGTTGGCGACCTGCAGGTCCATTTCCTGCCATATCTTGCGCATCAGAGGCCGGTGCCGGGGTAACAGACCGGCCACCCATGACACCAGCACCACTTTGTCTTTCATCATGAAAAATACCAGCACCGGCACCAGGATGATAAAGATCAGCCAGGAAAAGATGTTGGGAATACTGGCAATGGAGTACGACACCACATACTGCCCGAACAGGGCCAGCTCGCCGCGCAGCCCGCGGATGAACTCCTGGATCTGCACTTCTGTCAGCAGATTGGGGTAGCTCTCCGGCAACAACAACAATAACGACTGCCCTTCACTGATCAGCCGTGGCAGCTCGTTCACCAGCAACGCAGCCTGCCGCCAGGCCTGCGGCAGCAGGAGCAGCAACACCGCGGAAAACGTGCTGATAAACAGCGCATAAACGATAACGACCGCCAGAAAATAGCTCAGCCCCAGTCGCTGCAGGGTGCCGACCAGGCCTTGCAGCAGATAGGCGAGAATAAGCGCTGCGATCAATGGCGCAATTATGGAGCCTATGGTCAGCAGGACCACCAGGGCGGTCAGCAGTATCAGGGTAAAGATGACCGCTTCTTCATCATGAAAATAGCGATCCACAAATCCCTTGAAAAAATTGCGCATGGTCAACTCAGCCCTTCTGTATCCAGTAACTGTAGGTTTCAGCGTGCTTTTCGAAGGCCAGAATCCGGTGTCGGCTTTGCTGCACAAAGGCATAAAAGTCGCGCTCGGAGCCGGGGTCTGTGGCCACAACCTTCAATACCTGTGTCGGCGACAGCGCATTCAGCGCCAGCTTGGCTTTCAGCAGAGGCATCGGGCATTGCAGCCCGGTGACGTCCAGTTCTTCATCAGCATGAGTTCCCATAGCCGCGCATTTTATCAAGCAATGGGAAGCCCTGCATAGCACTGTGTTGCAGACATCACTGTCTGCCCCCGGGATCGAGCAGCCCACGGAATTATTTGTGTTATTATCGGTCTATCTAATCAGGCATGTCGTCTTTATCAGCAATCGGTCAAGTATGCGCACATTTCGTCAGATTACCTCGCTGGCAGCCAGCATTCTGCTGCTGAGCGCTCCGGTGCCGGGGCTGGGTCAGTCCCAGCTGCCCACGCTGGGGGACCGTATTTCCGGCATCTACTCGCTGGAGGAAGAATACCAGATGGGCCGGAACTTTCTGCGCTCGGTGCGCCGCAGTGCGCCCACCATCAGCGACCCCCTGCTCAACGACTACCTGGTCAATTTTACCCACAACCTGGCGGTACACAGTGACCTGCAGGACTACCGGCTGGCATTTGTCATCATTGACAGCCCGGCGCTGAATGCGTTTGCCGCACCCGGCGGTATCATCGGTGTCAACGGCGGCCTGTTTCTGAACGCCCACACCGAGGGTGAATTCGCCTCGGTAATCGCCCACGAGCTCGCGCACGTCAGCCAGCGGCATTTCGCCCGCAGTGTTGAAGACGCGCAGCGACGGCGCATACCGGAACTGGCCACCCTGCTCGCCAGTGTGGTGTTGATGGGTGCCGGCAGCAGCGCCGGGCCGGCAGCGGTGATGGCGGCCCAGGGCCGGGCCATCGAGAACCAGTTACGGTTTTCCCGGCAGAACGAAGCCGAAGCCGACCGTCTGGGCCTGCGTACCTTGTACAGCGCCGGCTACGACCCGGATGATATGGCAAGCCTGTTTGAACGGCTGGTGGCCATGTCACGATTTTCCTCTCGCCCACCCGAGTTCCTGTTGAGTCACCCGGTGACTGAATCGCGGGTTTCGGATGCGCGCAGCCGCGCCAATCAGTACCCCGAGCGCCTGCCACCTCCGGATCTGGAATACCAGCTTATGCGGGCGCGCGTGGAAGTTCACTACGAGCCCAACAAGGCTAATGCCATCAAGGACTTCAGTCAGCGTTTACAGGACAATGTCGACAGCAGCAACACAGACGGACTGCGTTACGGGCTGGCCATGGCCTACCAGGAGGATGACCAGTTCGATCGGGCCCTGGAACTGATTGAGCAGCTGCTGGCAAAAGAACCCAACCGTATTACCTATGTTGCCAGCAAGGCAGAAATTCTCGTCGACAGCGGCGCGCCGCAGGAGGCACTGCCCTTCATAGATCACCATCTGCGCATCAATCCTGCCAACCATCCACTGACCATGGCCAGGGCCAGTGCGCTGATCGGTATCCGGGATTACGCGGCTGCCGTCAGAGTTCTGGAAGCCCACGTGCAGCGGCGGCCAGATGATTACAACTTGTGGTACATGATCGCCGAGACTCAGGGGCAGGCTGGCGATATCAGCAAGGTGCACCAGGCCCGCGCCGAGTACTTTATTCTGGTGGGGGATTTCCGCAGCGCGCGCGAGCAATTGAGCTACGCCCTGCGTATCGAAAATGATCGCGAAGAAAACATCCCGCTGATCTCACGTCTGCGCCAACGCATCACTGATGTGGAAGTACTGCAGCGCGAACAGCAGAGCTAATGCCCGGCCGTCAGGCTTTGCCTTTGACGGCCAGTTGTCGTTGTTGCGAGAAATCCAGCATGCGCTGCAGCGGCACCATGGCCCTGGCGGCCAGATCACGGTCAACCTGAATGCGGTTGCTGCCATCACGCAGTGACTCGTACATCGCCTGCAGTGAATTCATCCCCATCCAGGGACAACTGGCACAACTGCGACAGCTCGCATCATTGCCCGCAGTGGGCGCGACAATCAGGGTCTTGTCCGGCGCCTGTTGCTGCATTTTATAAAAAATACCCTGGTCAGTTGCCACGATAAAGGTCTGCTCCGGCAATTCGACGGCAGCCTTGATCAACTGACTGGTGGAGCCGATCACATCGGCCATGGCCAGCACAGATGACGGCGACTCGGGATGCGCCAGTACTTTGGCATCCGGGTACAGAGCCTTCATGTCCATCAGGCCCTTGGCCTTGAATTCTTCATGTACGATACACGCGGCATCCCACAGAATCATGTCGGCACCGGTCTTGTGCTGAATGTAGTGCCCCAGATGTCGATCGGGCGCCCACAGAATTTTTTTGCCCTGGTCTTGCAGGTGCTCAACCACATCCAGCGCAATACTGGATGTGACTACCCAGTCAGCGCGCGCTTTGACGGCAGCTGACGTATTGGCATAAACCACCACGACACGATCCGGATGCTGATCACAGAATGCAGAAAATTTATCGATGGGACAGGCGATATCCAGCGAACAGGTCGCTGCCGTGGTCGGCATCAATACGGTTTTGTCCGGGCTGAGAATGGACGCGGTCTCACCCATGAAACGCACACCCGCCACGACCAGCACATCGGCATCACAGTCGCGGCCAAAGCGTGCCATTTCCAGTGAATCCGACACCATACCGCCGGTTTCCTCGGCCAGCGCCTGAATCTCCGGATCGGTATAATAATGCGCCACCAGAGTCGCGTTGCGCTCTTTCAGCAGGGCTTTGATGGCGTCACGGTAGCGCTGATTCTCCGTCGGATCCGGCTCCGGTTTGTGCGGCACCTCGGCCAGATATTCACGTACCAGCAAGGTGTCGGCAGCCAGCCGGTTATCCTGTGCAGATGATTGCGTCATAAGTCTGTCTTATCGCTGTCAAGAAGAGTGCGGATGATACCATAGCTTCGGCAGCCCTGAATAAGTCTGAGGCTATCCCGGGAGTTGACCGCGCGGCTGCGGATTTCATTCAAAGAGGTTTTGTTGACAGGATTTTTTCAGATCCGTAAGGCTCTGAATAATGGTGGGGCGTGATGGATTCGAACCATCGACCAATTGGTTAAAAGCCAACTGCTCTACCGCTGAGCTAACGCCCCCCGAGGGGAAATCTCTTCGGGACCGGCGCCCTGCAAAAGAGAGTGCGCATCATACTACGCAACAGGAAAAACTCAAGTATTTTTGTCAAAAAAGCGTATTTTCAACCGGCAAACGCTGTATCAACATACACGGTCGGATCCTTGACGCCGGCATCTTCAAAACCTTTGCGGCGCAATCGGCAGCTGTCACAACGCCCGCAGGCACGCCCTTTGCTGTCGGCCTGGTAACACGACACGGTTAACCGGTAGTTGACGCCAAGCTCATTCCCCATGGCGATAATCTGGGCTTTGCTCAGGTCGATCAATGGCGTTTTGATGCGGATGGGACGGCCTTCAACACCGATGCGGGTCGCCAGATTGGCCATCTGCTCGAAGGCCTTGATGAATTCGGGCCGACAATCAGGGTACCCGGAGTAGTCCAGCGCATTGACGCCAATAAAAATGGCGTCGGCCTCCAGCACCTCGGCCCACGCCAGCGCGTAGGACAAAAACACCGTGTTACGCGCAGGCACGTAGGTAACCGGTATCTGATCGGCCACCACTCCCGATTCGGGCATGGCCACCGATGAATCGGTCAATGCAGACCCACCCAGCTGGCCTATTCCCAGCGGTATCACCTGATGCTGGTGCACGGAAAATGCTGTCGACAGTCGCATCGCGGCATCGAGTTCGCTGTTGGCTCGCTGTCCGTAATTAAAGCTCAGGGCAAAACAATCGTAGCCCTCCGCCCGCGCTATCGCCAGGCAGGTGGCCGAATCAAGTCCGCCCGATACCAGAATGACGGCTTTTTTTGCGCTTTTGTTATGACTGCTGTCCAGTTTCGACTCTGTCACCACACTACCCTGTCCGGAATTCCCAAAAACTTAAGCATACAACGGTTAATGCGCCACGTCAGTGACCCGGCGCATCTCCCCAGATAATTTTGTGTAACTGCACCTGCATGCGCACCGGCAAACGATCAGCCAACACCCAGGCTGCCAGCTCGCGATAGGGTACCTGTTCAAAGGCCGGTGACAGCAAAATCTCGCGCACCCGGCTGCTCAGGTCATACTGATCAATTTTGGCCTTGCTCCACTCGTAGTCGCGACGATCACAAATGACAAACTTCACTTCATCCACGGGCTTCAGGCGACCTATATTGCTCTCCAGATTACGGTCGCATTCGCCCGAGCCCGGCGTTTTTAAATCCATGACCACTGTCACACGAGGGTCCACGGCGGCAATATCCAGCGCTCCGCTGGTTTCCAGCGACACCTTGAGCCCCTGATCACAGAGCTCACGCAGCAATACCAGACAACCCGGCTGTGCCAGCGGCTCACCGCCGGTAACGGTGATGTAGCGCGCACCGGTTGCGCTGACTTGCGCCAGGATGTCGGTCAGCGGCATCATCGTGCCATCGTGAAAGGCATACTCGGTATCACAATAGCCACAGCGCAGCGGACAACCGGTCAGGCGCACGAAAGTCGTTGGCAGGCCTACGGTGCTGCTTTCACCTTGCAGGGAAAAAAATATTTCATTAATGCGCAAACTGAGGGGTTTGGTCATGAGCTCGTCGTTCTGGGGAGGCTAAAGTTGTGCGGCAAGCAAACGTCGTGAGAACTGCACGGCGCTGACGCAAGTCTGCCGCTATGGTCTGGACCGGGCCTGCCTTAGTTCAGGGATCTCATGTATATATCAGCCAGGTTGGCGGCGGACGTATTGGGGAAGCGTGCCCGTACTTCCTGGAGCAGTTGTCGTGCCCGGGCATTGTCACCCAGCCGATGATACACCGTGCCCAGCGAATACATGGCATCCTCGATTTTACGGCCATCGGGGTACTGATCCAGAATGGTTTCAAACGCAACCCGCGCCTGATCAAACATGGACAGGTTGACGTAAGCCTGACCTTTCCAGTAGTAGGCGTTGGTGACAAACCGGCCATCCGGATATTCCGCCAGATACTGGTCAAACTCCTGCACGGAACGTTGATACGCCTCCTGCTGTAGCAGTGAATCCAGCGCCAGCTCGTAAAGTTGTTGCTCGGTCAGCATGCCTGTTGTTGCCGGCGCCGACACGTTATTGCTGACAGATTGCGCGCTTGCCTGCGATGGCGAAGCGGCAGCCTGACTGCCTGACGATGCCGATGTCGATGGCAACGACACTGAATTTGTCGCAGAGCCTGTTGTGCCCGTATTGGCACTTGCTGCTGCGTTTGTGCCCGATGCAGCGGTTGTTGCCGGGTTAGAACTGGTGCCTGCACCGGCACCAATCGTGACTCCGGCAGTCCGTGCTGCTTCCAGATCCTGATACAGCGCACTGATGCGCGCATCCAGATTGGTATATCGATCCAGCGAATCCTGCTGCAGGCGTCGTATCTCGTAACCGTGCTCTTCCACCATGCCCCGCAGGGTCTGCATCTCGTTACGGATATCCTGGAACTGATCCAGCAGCAACATCAATGCATCATTATTGGAAGAACCGGCCTGCGCAAAAGCAGTCGTGTTAAACACGACTGCCGTTACACTGCCTGCGACAACTGCCAGGAATCGCTTCATGCCTTATCAGCCCGCCGGTTGAATTTCTACGCGACGATTCTGACGATACGCGGCTTCAGTCTGACCGCGCACTGCCGGCTGCTCTTCACCGTAGCTGACTGTCTCCAGCTGGCTGCGAGATGCGCCGTTCACGATCAGGAAGTCACGAATGCTGTTGGCACGACGCTCGCCCAGTGCCAGGTTGTATTCCCGGGTACCGCGCTCGTCAGCATGACCTTCAAGACGAACACGACGGTTCGGGTTTGATGCCAGGTTGCGCGCGTGCACAATCAGCGTCTCACGATCTGAGGGCTGGAATTCAGCCACATCAAAGTCGAAGTAGAACACGGTTGTGTTCAGAGCCGCCTGCTCCTCACGCTCACGCTCCATGCGTTCACGCTCCATACGTTGCTGCTCGGCGCGGGCTGCAGCGGCAGCTGCGTCAGCGGCTGCGGTATCATTGGTCTCCATCGGCATCTCTTCCGTGTCGCTGGTAGAGCTACACGCTGCCATACCGGCAATTGTCAGTGCCAGTGCCGCTGTTCTAAACATATTACTAATTTGCATACCCACTATTAGCGTCCTCCAATAGACAAGCTATAAACATTAAATTCTTTGATGACCGGTACAACAATTATACTTACGCCAGTACTGCAACATCTTTACCCGACAATACCTTAATTCAGGTACGGAGACCACGAAGGCTCGCGTACATCGCCCTGCGGGGATGGTAAACGGAACTTTACACGTCCGTCAATGGAAACAGCGTCAAGCACGCCGCGGCCATTATAGGTTGTGCCGTACATTATCATACTTCCGTTTGGTGCCACGCTGGGAGATTCATCCAGTGCCGTATCCGTCAGCGTTATGACCCGGCCAGTCTGCATATTGAGAATGGCAATACTGTAAGTATTATCCTGACGGGTCGCACGACGAACATGGACCATATTCACCCCATCGGGGAGGAACTGGGCCTTGGCACAATAAAAACAGTCGAAGGTTAACCGCTCCGGGAACCCCCCGCTCAGGTCAGCCTGGTAGATCTGCGGCTGACCGGTTCTATCTGACGTAAACAATACATTGCGGCTATCCAGTGTCCACGCCGGCTCGGTTTCCGCCCGCGGATGGTCGGTGATCTGGGTCAGCTGGTCCGTTGCCAGATCCAGCACATACACATCCGGACTGCCGTCTTTGGACAGAACCATTGCCAGCTTGCTGCCATCAGGGGACCACACCGGGGAGCTGTTAATGCCGGGAAAGTTGGTGACCTGGCGCCGCTGACCTGATGCCAGATCCTGAATATAGATGCGCGGCAAATCCGTTTCGAACGACACATAGGCAATCTGGCTGCCGTCAGGCGACCATGCCGGTGACATGATCGGCTCGCGCGACTCCAGCAGAATCTGGGCACGACGGCCATCATAGTCAGCGTAGTGCAGTCGATAGGTCATGTTGCCAATGTCGCCCTCTGCCGAGATATACATGATCTTGGTGGCAAAGGCACCCCGACGCCCGGTAATTTCCTGATACACCACATCGCTGATTTCATGCGCAATATCACGCAGCTGACTGATACTGCCAGTCAATACTTCACCCAGCACCTTTCGTTCGCGATTGATGTCAAAGAACTCCCACTGCACCTGCACCATCTGACCACCGGGGACCCGACTGATTTTGCCGACCACCAGGTACTGCTGCGCCAGTATGCGCCAGTCACGATAATGCACTTCACGCTCTTCGCTGGGCATGCTGAGCATATTGGCGCGCGATAGCGCCCGGAACTCGCCGACCTGTTGCAGATTGTTGCCGATAATCTGTGCAATGTCTTCATCCAGCGGCACACCGCCTTCCCAGGCAAACGGCACCACAGCCACAGGAATGGGATTATCAACACCGCGCGTAATTTCGATGTTCAACTCAGCGGCATTAACACTTGCAGAAAAGGCAAATGTCAGCACCAGTACCAGCAGGCTACGTCGGTTCAATTTAATAAATCCTCCGGTCTGAATGTTAACAACAGTGAACGAAAACTCCGCTCAAACATTCGCGGCGGCATGCCCTGCAGTTCGGTAAATCTGCCCACAGCCCGCACCGCATTTTCCGCCGCACGGTCAAAGGCAGCATCACCGCTCGACCTGACTATTTCCACATCCACCACATCACCCGTGGGAACCAATCGGATCCTCAGCACGGCTGTCATATCGTTTCTTGCGCTGGGCGGACGTGACCAGTTGCGTTGCACCAGGTCGTGAATCACCGCCGTATAAGCCATTGTCATTTCCGCTTCAGTCTCAGCGGCTTCGCCTGCAGCGGCATCTGCCTGTGCCTGCGCCTGTTCCTGCCGCTGACGTTCGGCTTCCTGCAGGCGCTGTTGCTCCAGGCGCTCCTGTTCCTGCCGTCGCGCCTCTTCCTGGCGCTGCTGCTCCTGCCTTAGCTGTTCTGCACGTTCCTGCTCAGCCTGTTGCTGGCGCTCGCGCTCCTGTCTGAGCTGCGTCTGACGCGCCTGTTCCTGTCGCTGCTGCTCCTGACGGAGCTGTTCCTGCCTCTCGCGCTCCTGCTGTTCACGCTGCTCACGGGCCTGTTGTTGCTGCTCTCGCTCGCGTTGCTGTTGCTGCACCTGTTGCTGCTGGACGCGTTCATTGCGCGCCTGCGGATTCTCCGACACCAGCAACGCCTTGACCACCATCGGGCGCACCGCGTCCAGCACTTCGGACTCCGCCTGCTGGAACATCAGCAAGGCTCCCAGTACCGCACCGTGTAAAAGTACTGCCAGAAAAACTGAAATTGGATAACCGTTAAACGCTGTCACAACAATTATTCCAGTGGTTTGGTTACCAGGTTCGGGCTATCAACTCCAGCCACGCGCAGTGCCTCCATCAAACTGATAAAGGGGCCGTAACTGGCACTGGCATCACCCTCGATGAATATCTGTATGGTCGGATTGACCTCGACAATTGATGCCACCTGCTGACCAATCGTCGACAGCTCCACGGGGGTTTGCTCATCCTGCTCAGTAACACCCAGGCTGATAAAAAATTCGTTTTCCGCCGTCAGCTCGATAACCAGAGTCTCGGCGTTTTCATCCATGTCCATGGGCTCGGAATCAACCTGGGGCAAATCCACCCGTAAACCTTGTGTGAGCAATGGCGCCGTCACCATAAAAACAATCAGCAACACGAGCATGACGTCAATGTAGGGCACCACATTGATGTCTGACATCGGCTTGCGTCGTTTTCTGACTATTTCCATCGCTTTCGCTACCGTAACAGGGCTGGGATGACGAGCTGTTTACTTCTGTACGCTGGCCACCTGACGATGCAGGATGCCGGCGAACTCTTCGGTAAAGGTAATATAATTCTGCGCGATGACGTCAACGCGATTGGAATACCGGTTATAGGCAACCACCGCCGGAATCGCCGCAAACAGGCCCATGGCGGTTGCGATCAGCGCCTCAGCGATGCCCGGTGCCACCACCTGCAATGTCGCCTGATTCTGTTCTGCCAGGCCGATAAAGGAATTCATGATGCCGATGACGGTACCAAACAAACCAATGTACGGTGTCACCGAGCCGACAGTTGCCAGAAACGGCAAATTTTTCTCCAGCTTCTCTTCCTCACGCGAGTAGGCTACACGCATGGCACGTTGCGCGCCAGCCATCACACCTTCAGAGCTCACACCGCCTTGCTGACGCAGACGCATGAATTCCTTGAAGCCGGCGCGAAAAATGTTTTCCATGCCTCCGGTGGGCTGGTTCTCTTTTTGCTGGTTGCTGCCATCGCGGTAGAGCTGGCTCAGATCCATACCCGACCAGAAGCGCTTTTCAAACCCCCACATGCCCTGCTCGGCACTACTGAGTACCAGCCAGCGCTGAATAATCATGACCCAGGACACCACCGAGGCCAGCAACAGAATCAGCATGACCAACTGAACGATTAACGTTGCTTCCAGTATCAGCGACCAGACACTTATCGAGCTTTCCACCGGACACTCCCTTATCTGATAATTTCGAGCCTGCAAAGACAGAGTTGAAAACAGGGCGCATTATAAGTCAAATTAATAACTTATAATACAGGAGTGGGTGTCTAAAGGCTGATAAAATATGGCTAAATTATGCTTTGCTGCCCGCTTTGTGAACTCTGTATCACCCTGTCACTCAGTTCGCGCCTCAGGGCTGAACCGGCGCCGGCAATCCCAGCTGCAAATAGGCATGAGGTGTCACCATGCGCCCGCGGGCGGTGCGCATCATGTAACCCTGCTGGATCAGGTAGGGCTCAAGCACATCCTCTATGGTGTCGCGCTCCTCACTGATCGCCGCAGCGAGACTGTCGACACCCACCGGACCGCCACCGAACTTCTCGATCATGGTCAGCAACAGGCGCCTGTCCATATGATCAAATCCATTGTTGTCGATGCTGAGCATGTCCAGCGCCAGCCCGGCAATCTCGCTGCTGATCTGGCCAGCATGCTTCACTTCGCTGAAATCCCGCACCCGGCGCAGCAGCCGGTTAGCGATACGCGGCGTGCCGCGAGAACGACGGGCAATTTCGAAGGCACCGGATTCGTCGATCTGGCAACCCAGAATGCGGGCGGAGCGGGCAACAATCTCGGTCAACTGCGGGTGCGTGTAAAACTCCAGGCGCTGAATGATGCCAAAACGATCACGCAGGGGTGATGTCAGCAAACCCGCGCGAGTGGTGGCACCGACCAGGGTAAAGGGCGGCAGCTCCAGCTTGATGGAACGCGCCGCCGGGCCCTCACCGATCATGATGTCAAGCTGGTAGTCCTCCATCGCCGGGTACAGTATTTCTTCTATTGCCGGACTCAGGCGGTGAATTTCGTCGATAAAGAGGACATCACCCTCTTCCAGATTGGTCAGCAGTGCGGCCAGGTCACCGGCCTTTTCCAACACCGGGCCGGAGGTGGTCTTGATCGCCACATCCAGCTCATTGGCAATAATATTGGCCAGCGTGGTCTTACCCAGCCCCGGCGGTCCGAAGATCAGGGTATGGTCCAGCGGCTCACGGCGATTACGCGCGGCGCTGATAAAAATATCCATCTGGGTTTTGACATCATCCTGGCCGATATAGTCAGCCAGCACCAGCGGACGAATGGCACGATCAACAGACTGCTCCTGCGGCGCCAGCGATGGCGAAATCAGTCGATCATTGTCAGTTGTCATAGTTGTCACACCATTCCCTTGAGCGCCAGACGGATAATTTCCTCGCTGCGCTCGAGCCCCGGATTATCCTTCAGCGTGCGGACAATCATGCGTGCCGCTTCCGCCGGTTTGTAGCCCAGCGCGATCAACGCTGTCTCGGCATCCTCACTGACCGCATTGCCACCGCTTGCCGGCTGCGGTGCGCCTGCCGCGTCGCCGGACGCTGCCGGAGACTGCCAGTCCTTGAGACGATCGCGCATTTCCAGCAGCAAGCGCTCGGCGGTTTTTTTGCCGATACCGGGGATTCGCGTCAGCGCGGTGTCATCATCGTGCCGCACCAGACGGACGAATTCATCCGCTGTCACACCTGACAGGATTGCCAGCGCCACCTTGGGACCGACACCACTGACCCTTATCAGCGCGCGAAACAGGGCGCGCTCCTGCTCATCATAAAAACCAAACAGCAAATGTGCATCCTCGCGCACGACCAGATGCGTGTGCAACACCACGCCCTGACCGGATGCCGGCAACTGATAAAATGTGCTCATTGGCGCTTGCAACTCATAGCCGACACCGTTGACATCCAGCAACAGGTCCGGCGCCTTTTTCTCCAGCACAATACCTTTTAGACGACCTATCACCCAATTATCTCCTTATGACCCGATGCACTAGCGATGGAAACGACCGCGACTGAAGTTGCGCGCCGAGGCAACCTTGATCAGGCTCTGCCGGGTATTAGCATGACACAGCGCGATTGCCAGCGCATCTGCAGCATCGGCCTGCAACTTGCCCTGCAGGCCCAACAGGACCTTGACCATATGTTGCACCTGCACCTTGTCTGCCGCGCCGGAACCGGTGACAGACTGCTTGACGGTGCGCGGGGTGTATTCGGCGACCGGCAGATCCAGATGCAGGCAGGCGACCATGGCACTGCCCCGCGCCTGTCCCAGCTTCAGGGCCGAGGACACACTCTTGCCCAGAAACACTTCTTCGATGGCACACTCCTGCGGCGAGTATTGCTCGATGACATCACTGATACCGCGGAAGATTTCTTTCAGGCGCTGTGGATGCTCACCCAGGGCAGGTTTGATGCAACCGCTGGCAACGTATTTCAGACGGTTGCCGACTGACTCGATGATACCAAAGCCGGTTGCTCGCGAACCGGGATCAATGCCCAGGATGAGTGTCATGTTCTGCCCCGGTTACACAGGTGCCCGACGCCGGGCACCCGCAGATCATGTTCCCGCAACCCGCGCCTCAGGCGGACGGCGCTGCCGGCTGCTCACGCAATCGGATATTGAGTTCACGCAACTGTTTTGCCGACACCGGTCCCGGTGCATCGGTCAACGGACACGCTGCCGACTGGGTTTTCGGGAAGGCAATGACTTCACGAATCGACGTAGCGCCGGTCATCAGCATGATCAGGCGATCCAGGCCAAATGCCAGGCCACCGTGCGGTGGACAACCTGAGGCCAGTGCCGTGAGCAGGAAACCGAATTTTTCCTGCGCCTCTTCCTCACCGATGCCCAGCAGATCAAACACCGCGCTTTGCATTTGCGGCTGATTGATACGGATAGAGCCGCCACCCAACTCGGTACCATTAAGTACCATGTCATAGGCTCGCGACAGCGCCTGATCCGGGTTTGTCCGCAACTCCTCGGGGGTACACGAGGGCGCGGTAAAGGGGTGGTGCAGAGAGTTCAGATTGCCTTCCTTGTCGCGCTCGAACATCGGAAAGTCCACGACCCACAAGGGTGCCCAGCCTGCGCGTACTTTGCCCAGGTCTGCCGCCACTTTCAGGCGCAGCGCGCCGATGGCTTCATTAACGATACCGGCTTTGTCCGCGCCAAAGAAAATGATATCGCCGGTAGCCGCCTGCAGACGTTCCAGCACCTGCTTCACGACCGCTTCCGGCATGAACTTGATGATGGGCGATTGCAAACCTTCCAGGCCGGCGTCGATGTCATTGACCTTGATCCAGGCCAGGCCTTTGGCACCGTAAATACTGACAAACTTGGTGTACTCGTCGATGTCTTTGCGGCTCAGTGACGCACCTTCGGGTACGCGCAGGGCCACCACGCGGCTGTCCGGATCTTTTGCCGGACCGGCGAATACCTTGAAGTCCACCGCAGCCATCAGGTCAGCAATGTCGGTAAATTCCAGGTCGATACGCAGGTCCGGCTTGTCGGAACCAAAACGGCGCATGGCTTCGCCCCAGGTCATTCGCGGAAAATCGCCCAGGTCGACATCCAGATGGCGTTTGAAGGTCTGGCGAATCATCTCTTCCGTGGTCGCCATGATCTGCTCCTCGTTCATGAACGAGGTTTCAATGTCGATCTGGGTAAATTCGGGCTGCCGGTCAGCGCGCAGGTCTTCATCGCGAAAACACTTGGCGATCTGGTAGTACCGGTCCATGCCGGCAACCATGAGAATCTGTTTGAACAGCTGCGGCGATTGCGGCAAGGCAAAAAACTCACCCGGATGCGTCCGGCTGGGCACCAGATAGTCGCGCGCACCCTCGGGCGTCGCCCGGGTCAGGATTGGCGTTTCAATATCCAGGAAACCATTTTCGTCCAGATAGTTGCGAATGGTGTTGCTAACCTTGGAGCGGAACCGCAGACGATCGATCATCTCCGGCCGGCGCAAATCGATATAACGGTGGCGCAGACGCACATCCTCGCTCACCGAGGCGTGCTCATCCAGCTGGAACGGCGGTGTTTTAGCCACACTGAGCACTTCCAGCTCGTGTGCCAGCACCTCAATAGCACCACTGGGCAGATCCTTGTTGACGGTGCCTTCCGGACGGGCGCGCACCAGACCGGTGACCCGGACGACGAATTCGTTGCGCAGCGTTTCGGCAAGCGCGAAGGTTTCCGCGCGGTCCGGATCGAACACGACCTGACACAGACCATCCCGATCCCTGAGATCCACAAAAATAACGCCGCCATGATCACGTCGACGATGGACCCAGCCACAGAGACTGACGGTTTCGCCAATCCGGGCTGCATTTAATTCTCCGCAATAATGGCTGCGCATACTGACTTCCTGCAAGTTTGTTCTGGATGTGAATTCTGCGGCAAATCTCAGGCGGCGGTGTCCGATGATTTGCTGCCGGCGGTTGAGCTTTCTGCCGCGCTGCTGTCCTGGGTGCCATGGCGTTTGTTACCGGTCTTGAAATCGGTTTCATACCAGCCGCCACCTTTCAGGCGGAAACTGGGTGCGGACACCTGTTTTATCAATCCCGCCTGCTGGCAGGCCGGACAGTCGGTTAGCGGCGCGTCACTGAATTTCTGGATGGATTCCAGTCGGTGGCCGCACTCCTTGCATTGATACTCATAAATCGGCATAAAAATAGGTCTCTCTATCCGGGTCTTCGTCCTGCGCCTGACCATGCTGTTAAGCTGAGCTCACAACAGGGCCCCGGGGCGGGCCGTTGACGAATCAATTACAAAGAAAGCAGTTTCGCTCAAAAGCCGCCGATTATACCTTATATTTCCGACGATCATCACCTGTCTTGCGGCAATAGATGCATCAATAATGTCAGGTCCGGCGCTACGACTGAAAACAATTTGCACAACGGCTCAAGACAGAGCCTCTCAGCACTTGCGGCAGGCACTGCAATCCTTTATAAATAACGGCTCGTGCGGTCATTTCCGCCTGCGACGTTACGCATTATTGCTACGTATCATTAATAATTCACCTCACTACACACGAGAATCAGCATGGCAGCTACCAAACCAGCAGCAAAACCGACAGCCAAAAAAACCACGGCAATTGCCACAAAATACACCAAAACCGCCATCCTGGCAGAGATCGCACAAAATACGGATCTGAGCAAAAAGCAGGTTGATGCAGTACTCACCGAGCTCGGCGACCTGATCGAGCGACACATTAAAAAGCGCGGCGTTGGTGAGTTTACCCTGCCCGGCCTGCTCAAGATCAAGGCCGTCAAGCGTCCGCCTCAGCCCGCGCGCAAGGGTGTACCCAACCCGTTCAAACCCGGCGAAACCATGGACATTCCCAAAAAGCCGGCCAGCACCCGCGTCAAGGTCCTGCCGTTGAAAAAACTGAAAGAGTTCGCTCAGTAACAGCCAGTACGGCCCGGCAACACGCTACCACGGCACTGTCAGGCTGGCGGGTTAACACTACCCGCCAGCCTGCCGGGCCTTCTATCCCTACCCAGAACCCACAGCAGGACCTGCATGCGCACCAGTCAATACCTTATCGCTACACTCCGAGAAACCCCGGCTGATGCCGAAGTCATCAGTCATCAATTGATGTTGCGCGCCGGCCTGATTCGCAAGCTGGCCAGCGGCATGTACACCTGGTTACCGGCAGGTCTGCGGGTGCTGCAGAACGTCACTGCCATCGTGCGCGAGGAGATGAACAGATCCGGGGCCATGGAAGTTTCCATGCCGGTGGTGCAGTCGGCAGAGTTATGGCAGGAATCCGGGCGCTGGGATCAGATGGGCCCTGAACTGCTCAGATTTGTTGATCGTCACAACCGCGAGTTTTGTCTGGGGCCGACCCACGAGGAAGTCATCACCGATCTGATCCGCAACGAGTTCAACAGCTACAAACAGCTGCCCGCCAATTTTTATCAGATTCAGATGAAATTTCGCGACGAGCGCCGCCCCCGCTTCGGCATCATGCGCGCCCGTGAATTCCTGATGAAGGACGCCTACTCGTTTCATATCGACGAGGCTTCCCTGCAACAAACCTATGACATCATGTTCCGGACCTACTGCCGTATTTTTGAGCGGCTGGGCCTGGACTACCGGCCGGTGCTGGCCGACACCGGCAATATTGGTGGCAGCACGTCGCATGAATTCCACGTGCTGGCAGATTCGGGCGAAGACGATATCGTCTTCAGCTCTACCGGTGACTACGCGGCCAACATCGAACTGGCCGACGGCATCATCCCTGATCTGGCCACAGCCACAACAGCCGCCGGCAATGCCGCGGCCGTTAAAGTCGACACCGGTGAGGCACACACGATTGAGGCGGTAGCAGAAAAACTGCAGGTCGCGGCCTCAACACTGATCAAGACCCTGATCGTCAAGTCCGACGATGACAGCAATACACATGGCCTGGTCGCTCTGCTGATTCGTGGCGACCAGGAAGTCAACGCAGTCAAACTGGAAAAACTGGACGGTGTGGCCGCACCGGTGGAGTTTGCCAGCGACGAGCAGATCCAGGCCGCTGTCGGTTGCAAGCCCGGTTGCCTCGGTCCGTTGCACCTGCCCTTTCCGGCCATCGCTGATCGCAGTGTTGAGCACATGGCCGATTTTGTCTGCGGCGCCAACAACGATGGATTCCATTTGACCGGTGCCAACTGGGGCAAGGACTGTCATTTCGACGCCGTCGCCGATTTCCGCAAGGTCAGGGAAGGCGATCTGAGCCCGGACGGCAAAGGCACTCTGGCTATCAAGCGTGGCATTGAAGTCGGTCATATCTTCCAGCTGGGCACCAAGTACAGCAAAGCGATGAACGCGGCCGTGCTGGACGAGAACGGCAAATCTGTTCTCATGACCATGGGCTGTTATGGCATCGGCGTCAGCCGCATTGTGGCGGCAGCCATTGAACAGAATCATGACCACAATGGCATTATCTGGCCCGACGCTATCGCCCCCTTCCAGATTGCCATCGTTCCTCTGAACGCACACAAGTCGCAGATGGTGGTCGAAGTCAGTAACCAGCTATTGCAGACTCTGGAAGCGGCCGGTTACGACGTTCTGCTGGATGACAGGGACAAGAAAACCAGTCCGGGCGTCAAGTTTGCCGACATGGAACTGATGGGCATCCCTCACCGTCTGGTAGTATCCGAACGCGGACTGGAAAACAATCAGCTGGAATACAAGTCGCGCCGCGCAGACGAACCAGAAATGGTGGCACTTGACGCCATACTGGAGTTTCTGGACGAGCGACTGGCGGGCTGAATCAGCCGGCATGAAATCGGGGCCGAAACGCGTCGCCACTGTGCGGGGTAGCTCGACAGGAGTGATATGCAGCTAGGGTCATTGCAGGAACTGAGAGAAAAAACCAACAGCTTCCTCTGGAGCGGCCGGTCAGCGCAGAATCGCTGGCAACAGGCTGGCATCCGCGCGCTGCAAATTGGCTATGCAGTAATTCGGGATCTGGCGCAGGGCAATCTCAGCCTGCGCGCCATGAGCCTGGTGTACTACACTGTCATTGCGTTTGTACCGCTGCTCGCGCTGGCATTTGCTGTGCTCAAGGGCCTGGGGGTTCACAACGAACTCGAACCTGCCCTACTCGGATTGCTGCAACCTTTTATGGGCGAGTACAGTGTCGAGATAGCGCAGAATGTCGTCGGTTTTGTCGACAATGTACGAGTTGATGTGCTCAGCGTGGTCAGTCTCGGGGTCCTGCTGTACACGGTATTGACCATGATGCAGCGTATCGAGCTGTCCTTTAATTACATCTGGTCAGTCTCGCAGGCACGCAGTCTGGGCAGCCGTGTCAGCGAATACCTGTTTGCCATTATCGTCGCGCCACTGCTGATACTGGTGTCGGTCGGCATCGCATCCTACGTCAACACGGTACTCTTTGTCGGGTTGCTGGAAAGTCTGCCTACCGGCGGTATCATTCTGCAGTTCGTCGGACTGATAACACCCTTCCTGTTCATGTCACTGGCGTTTGCCCTGGCATTCATTTTTATTCCCAATACCCGTGTACGTTTTCGCTCAGCGTTTATCGGCGGTATTGTCACCACCATCGCCTGGAAACTGATGGGCTGGGTATTCCAGAATTTCATCACGCAGTATTCGGCAAATGCGGTTATCTATGCCGCGTTTTTCGCTGTTATCCTGCTGATGATAGTAATCTATCTGGGCTGGCTGATGCTGCTGATCGGTTCTTCAGTCGCGTTCTACCATCAACACCCGTCAAAGACCTACTCCGGCCGCGAGCCCCCGAAACTGAGCCTGCGGCTGAAAGAGGAGGTCGACCTCACCATCGCCTACCTTATTGTCAAACGCTTCCAGCAAGGCACCGGGCCCTGGTCAGCCGATGAGCTGCAGGCCTACACGCGACTGAGCCCGGCCATGATAGAATCCGCGCTGCAGATTTTGATGGCAATAGGCTTCATACGCGCCACCGATGAAGAGCCTCCCTGTTACCTGCCGGCTGCCACCGTCGACAACTACAGGTTGCATGAGCTCAGACACAAGGTGCGTGCTTACGCCAAGGATCAGCCCGTCAACCCGTCGTATTGCGCCGAACAAATGCAGATCCGCAAAATACTGGATGATGCCGACGAAAAATGGGTCGAAACCTGCGGAAACACCACACTAAAAGATATGGTAGCGAGTGACAAAAATGACTAATGTGGTTATCTATCACAACCCGCGCTGTTCCAAATCGCGGCAGACGCTGGCGCTGCTGCAGGAGCGCGGCATCGAACCGGAACAGGTACTTTATCTGGAGACACCGCCCGCTCCCGCCGAACTGCGGCGCCTGCTCAAGCGACTCAACATGCCGGCCCGGGACCTGCTGCGTAAAGGTGAGACCGAATACAAGGCACTGAATCTGATGGACAACGCCCTCAGTGAAACTCAGCTGATTGACGTCATGAGTGAACATCCGCGCCTTATTGAGCGGCCCATCGTCGTATGTGGCGACAAAGCCGTCATCGGCCGACCGCCGGAAAAAGTACTGGAGTTGATCCCGTGAGCACGCCACTGCCTTATGTTCTGGTCCTGTACTACAGCCGCCATGGCGCTACTGCCGAGATGGCGGCGTTGATTGCCCGCGGTGCGGAACAGGCCGGCGCCATCGAAGCCCGGTTGCGAACGGTGGCGCCGGTATCACCCGATCATACCGCCAGCATACCCGCAGTGCCCGATTCGGGCGCGGTCTATTGCAGCGAAGACGATCTGCGTCACTGTGCCGCGCTTGCCATGGGCAGCCCGACCCGCTTCGGCAATATGGCCGCACCCATGAAATATTTTCTCGACAATACCGGTGCACTTTGGGCCAGCGGCGCACTCGTTAACAAACCTGCCGCGCTGTTTACCTCAAGCTCCAGCCTGCATGGCGGGCAGGAATCAACCCTGTTGAGCATGAGCCTGCCCCTGCTTCACCATGGCATGCTGATCTGTGGACTGCCGTATAGTGAAGCGGCGCTGATGCGCACACAAACCGGCGGCACCCCCTATGGCGCCAGCCACATGGCTGGCAAAGACAGTGACCTGCCGCTTAGCGACGACGAGAAAGCACTCTGTCTGGCGCTGGGCAAACGCCTGGGGTTCCTGGCGCTTAAACTCGATTCATGAAAGAGCCTGCACTATGACCAAGATTTGGCAACCCGACAACGACACCTCAACCACAGCAGTACCTGCCATCGTCAGCCATTCGCGCAAGGCGGTGCTGGCTTTTTATTTCGGTATACTGGGGCTGTTTACTGCCGATGCGATATTAACGCTGTTCCGGGGTGCGCCCATCGGCGTCGCGGTGTTCCTGTGGCTGTTCCGCTTGCTGCCCCTGCTGATTTTTCTGCCCGGCCTGCGTCGTAACACACTGCGCACCTATGCCTGGCTCAGCTTTGTGGTGTTGATGTATTTCACCCATGCTGTGGTAACCGCATTTGTGCCCGGCGAACTGTTTTACGGGCTGATCTACAGCATTTTATGTGTGGGCCTGTTTTGTGCGTTGCTGCTGTACATCCGGATGGCCAAGAAACATCTGGGCATGAACCTCTAGCACTGCCGACATCACCAGTTCATCAATGCCTTGAGCAACGGGATCGTCACTTTGCGCTGAGTTTCCAGCGAGTGCCGGTCCAGCTCATGTAACACTGCTATCAGAGCGCTCATGCTGCGTTCGCAACGCCGAACCAGGTACCCGGCAACCTCCTCACTCAACTCGAATCCGAGATGTGCCGCGCGCATCTGCAGAGCTGCCATCTTGTGCTCGTCATCAAGCGGGTGTAACTGGAACACGGCCGCCGATTGCAGTCGCGAGTGCAGATCTTTTAACGCGAACCGGGTATATTGCGGGCTGCTGTGGGCAGCGACGAGTAATGGTGTCTGCCTGGCGGCCATGCGGTTATAGAGATGAAACAAAGCTTCTTCCCATTCCGGGATACCTGCTACCTCATCGATATCATCGAGGCATAACACAGCCACTTGCTCCAACCCCAGCAACACCTCCGGCGTCAGTTCGCGCCAGGCGGAAAGACTTAAATAGAAAACTGTCTTACCGCCCGCGTCCAGCTCATGACAGGCCGCCTGCAGCAAATGCGAGCAGCCAACACCGGTGCTACCCCAAAGCCAGACAAACTCCTTCAGCAAGGTGCCACTGGCCGTGTCACTGTCGCGTTGCGCCCACTGCTCTACGCACTGTTGCAAATGCGCAACAAGCGCCAGATTGGCGGTGCCATCGACAGCACAATAAAAATTGCCAAAGGTCGCCTCATCATCCAGGCTGAGACGCAATGCCAGTTGTTTCGGAGATTCTGCCAGGTTCACTGCCGCGTCCAGCGATAGTGCAACAGATCTGAATTCACTGCGCCCACGGCAAAATTCACTGGCTGCAGGTCACGCCCCAGACTGATGAACTCGGTCAAGTGATGTCGGGTTCCGCCCAGCTCCACCGTCAGTTCGATGGTATCGGCGCGCAACGCAGACACGTTTACGTCCCGCACCACTGACAGCGACTCCAGATATCGCATCAATGCGGTATGACTGGCAAGATCAGAGATACCGTCGATGCGCAGCCGGACTTCGTCCTCCTGCTCGAACTCACTGAGCACCAGACCAAAATGCTCGGCCAGGCGCGTGGTGACTTCATCCAGCGGATAATCCATGTAGGTCTCCACGCTATTGTCTACATGGTCAAAAACATGCACCTGATCACGAAAGATAAACTGCCATAACCCCACGACTTCATTATTCGGTGTAATCAACAGCCGACCGGCCAGCACACTGTCAGCGCCGTAGCGCTCCCCGGCCTCACGCAGCGCCTCGGTGTCCAGCTGCCAGCCCTGGCTGACGGACACCAGCCGCCGGTCGGTCAGGTCCAGCAATGGAATCAATACCGGCACCCCGCGCTCGGTGGCAAAGGCACGGGCTTGCGTCAATAATGCATCTTCAGAACTGGAGCCCAGCATGGTGCGGCGACCATCGTCACTCTGGACGGTCACCCAGAGCAGGACACTGGCCCGATTGCGGTCCCACACCGGAATTTCGGCGCGGTCCAGCAGCTCATCAATCAGGCTTTGATCAAAACGCACATCAATGCGCCGCTCCAGCATCACTGTCCGGTAACTGACCTCGGCAACATAGGATGATGCCCGCTGTGCTGCGGCACTGACGCTGGGGTGTTCAAGCCAGCGGCGCTCGCCGGTCACCTTGACAATCACCCGCTCGAACGCTTCACGATAGGCCTGCTCGCGGGCAGTCTCGCTCTGGTTTTGCACAACGATCTCCTGACTGTACAGACCGTCTATGGGTAATGCGCGCACGCCGGCACTTGCCGCCAGAGTGAGCAACAGCAGTAGCCACGAATGCCGGGCCAGTCTGGGTAACGCTGAAAGTAGTGTTGTCATGCGCATCATCATAACCGATCACCTGTCTGTTTTACATATTCGCCTGACGAAGCAGCCGGCAACTGCTAAAATACGCCCAATCATTTTTTTACCCAGGGATGCCTCATTTCCATGACAACTAAAGCGACTTCTTCTGAGAGTGATCAGACTGCAAAAACCAGCCTCAGCTACAAGGATGCCGGTGTGGACATTGATGCCGGTGATGCCCTGGTGGAAAAGATCAAATCAGTGACCCAGTCCACCCGGCGTCCGGAAGTTTTGTCCGGCCTGGGCGGATTCGGTGCGTTGTGCGAGATCCCCGAGGGTTATCGCAAGCCGGTGCTGGTATCAGCCACCGACGGTGTCGGCACCAAACTGAAACTGGCGATTGATATGGGCAAGCACGATACTATCGGTATCGACCTGGTGGCCATGTGTGTCAATGATCTCATCGTGTGTGGCGCCGAACCGCTGTTTTTTCTGGACTATTACGCTACCGGCGGGCTCAACGTGGATATCGCGACTGAAGTGGTCAGCGGCATCGGCGAGGGTTGCCGGCAGGCCGGCTGTTCCCTGATCGGTGGCGAGACCGCGGAAATGCCCGGCATGTATCAGAAAGGCGATTACGATCTGGCCGGATTTGCAGTGGGCGTGGTCGAGAAAGCGGACATCATCGACAATAGCCAGGTGCAGGTCGGCGATTGCCTGATTGGTCTGGCCTCATCAGGTCCACACTCCAACGGCTACTCGCTGATTCGCAAAGTGCTGGAGGTTTCCAACGCCAAGCTGGATGACCCCTTCGGTGACAGCACCATGGGCGATGTGCTGCTGGCTCCGACAGAAATTTACGTCAAGGCGCTGCAGATCCTGCAGGCCGACGTTCCGGTTCACGCCATGGCACACATCACCGGTGGCGGCATTCTGGAAAACCTGCCGCGGGTCATGCCGGACTATACCGAGGCTAATATAGACACTGACGCCTGGCTGCGCCCGGCCATTTTCGACTGGCTGCAGATGAGCGGCAACATTGCCAATCGCGAAATGCTGCGCACCTTCAACTGCGGCATTGGCATGGTCGTGTGTGTTGCTGCCGACAAAGCTGAACAGGCTATCGAAATTCTGCAACAGCAGACCCGTGGCGCGGTGTTGCTGGGCCATATCGGCAAAAGTGAACAGCAGAAACCAGCGGTGAAACTGACCGGTAGTTATGTGTGAGCCCAGCGTCCTCAGAACCAATGCATTCAACACCAGCACACACGGATCTAGCGCTCAAGAATAAAACCCGTCCCTGTCAGGTGGCAGTGCTGATCTCGGGCAATGGCAGCAATCTGCAGGCCATCATTGATTACAGCAGCATCGGCGGTTACCAGCTTTGCGCTGTCATCAGCAATCGCGCCGACGCCTTTGGTCTGCAACGGGCAACGCGGGCCGGTATTGCCACTCGCCTGCTGGACCACAAGGCTTTCACCTCGCGCGAAGCTTTTGATGCCCAATTGATGCAGGAAATAGACGCGTTCCGGCCGGACCTGGTGGTGCTGGCGGGTTTCATGCGCATCCTTAGCAGCGGCTTTGTCCAGCACTACGCCGGCCGCCTGCTCAACATCCACCCCTCGCTGTTACCAGACTACAAAGGCATCAATACCCATCAGCGAGTGCTCGATGCCGGTGAACCACAGCATGGTGTCAGTGTGCACTTTGTCACCCCCGAACTGGATGGCGGACCGGTAATCCGCCAGGCCGTGATAAACGTCACCGCCGATGATACCCGGGACTCACTGGCGCAGCGTGTTGCTATCGAAGAACACAAAATATACCCTGAAGTGATCGAGTGGTTCGCCAGCGGACGCCTGACCATGGATAAAAACGGCGTCCTGCTGGACCAGCAACACTTGCCTTCCTGCGGCATCCGGACACGATGACCTGAACGCTCACTGTTTGGCTGTCGTTCAGCTTGCCGGGCGTACAGTGGCAAGTCAGACGACAACACCACACACGTAACACAGAGGGCAAACTCATGACGCAGCTTCGCAACACGATTCGCTCGCTGGCCATGGTGGCGCTTACTGTCACCGCCCTGACGCCTGCCGCGCCGCTCTATGGCAACGCTGACGAAGAAGCGGCCGCGCTGATTGCACCGACGCCCTACGAGGCGCGTTATGAAGCCCGCGCCCGCGGCCTTAGCACCGACGCCTACCGTAATCTGGTGCAGACCGACACCAATGTTTATCAGCTTGGTCACGGCCTGTCACTGCGGGTGCTGGGCGCCAACCTGATCACGGTGACGGAAACCAGCCATTTTTACTGGATTGACAGCGGCGCTGTACCTGTCTCTTACAGCTATGAACAGAGTGGTCTGCGCAGGCGCCAGGAACAAATCAGTTTCGATTGGGAACAACAGCGTGCCAGCGTTGTACGCAATGACCGGGAAACCGACACCGCCATCTACCCGGGCCTGCTCGATAACCTCAGCTTTACCGCACAGATGAGCTCGCAACTGAATGCCAACGCCGATTTGCTCGACGTTGGCACTACGCTTGAATATCAGATCCTTGATGGTACCGAGCCGGAAACCCAAGTGTACCGGGTGGCTGCCCGCGAAACAGTAGAGACCCTCGCCGGAGCACTGGATACGGTGCTGGTTGAACGCGTCCGTGAACCTGACAGTGATCGCAGCACCCGTATCTGGCTGGCCATAGACCATGAATTTGTGCTGGCCAAACTGGAGCAGGTCGAAGATGGCGACACCACCGAATTGTTGCTCTCAGCCATGACCATGGGTGATGTCAGCCTCAGCCAGAGTGAGTAAAGCCTTTAGCGGGTGAAGAGTCTTTAGCGGGTGAAAAGCCCTTAGCAGGTGAAGAGCCTTTAGCGGGTCAAGAGCCTTTAGCGGGTCAAGAGCCTTTAGCGGGTGAAAAGCCTTTAGCGGGTTAAAAACCCTTAGCGGCTAAAACGCCTTCAGCGCTGCATATCGTATTTACGCATTTTTTCCACCAGCGTCGTGCGCCGGATATTAAGCCGGTCTGCGGCCCGCGCGACCACCCCGCCGCTGTCATCCAGCGCCTGTTCGATCAGACTGCGCTCAAGATTGCCCAGATACTCCTTCAGATCCAGACCATTGAGCGGCAACAGGTTACCGTTGCCCTGCTGGTTCGGTATTGCGGCCGGATCACCGGCCAGCGCGTCTTCGGCGCTGTTGAGCGCTACCGACGCCGGCCCGGCATCGATCGTCTCTGCCGCCTCTTCAATAACCTGCGGCAAATCGATACCTTCTGGCTGATACTGACGTGGCAGATCATGCACGCCGACGACACCGTGAGGATGCATGATGGCCATGCGCTCCACCAGATTGGCCAGCTCCCGGACATTGCCCGGCCAGCTGTATTGGCCCAGCGCCCGGATCGCCGCCGAATTGAAGCGGACCGAGCCGCGTTTGCTGTTTTCCAGCCGGGAAATCAGCTCATTAAGCAGGAATGGAATGTCCGATGCGCGCTCACGCAGCGACGGCATTTCAATCGGAAATACATTGATGCGGTAATACAGATCCTGGCGGAAGGTGCCCGCATCAATCATGCCTTCCAGATTGCGATGTGTGGCCGCCAGAATGCGCACATCGGTCTGCAGCGTTTTGGTGCCGCCTACGCGTTCGTAGGATTGTTCCTGAATCACACGCAACAGTTTGACCTGCATTGGCAGCGGCATGTCGCCTATTTCGTCGAGAAACAGGGTGCCGCCCTGCGCCAGTTCAAAACGACCGACACGGGTAGAAATTGCTCCGGTAAATGCGCCTTTTTCGTGACCAAAGAGCTCACTCTCCAGAAGATCAGGGGGAATCGCACCACAATTAATAGGGACAAATGGCTTGCTGGCGCGAGTGGAATTGGCATGCAGGTTACGCGCGACCACCTCTTTGCCGGTGCCGGATTCGCCGGTGATGAGCACAGTGACCTCGGTGTCCGCCACCTGCGACATAAAATGACGGATGCGCTGCACGGAGGTACTGTTACCCACCAGGCTGCGGAACATATTGTAATCGCGCACACTGCCCACATCGCGCAGGCGCGCGTAGTGTTCGCCGTATACCTGGGCTTTGTGCATGGCATCAAGCATGGGCTGATAACTCAGCGGCAACGGGATGGTGGCAACAATGCGGGCAGAAATCCTGTCGGGAAAGTCGGGCAGCTCCTGATCACCCAGAATTACCAGTGGTACGCCGTCATGCCAGTCCGTCAGTTCTTCCAGCAGCGACATCATCAGTGACGGTTTGTAGTGTCCGACCAGGATCAGCTTGAGTTTGTCGGGATTGACACCCTGAGCAGTAGCCTCATCGCGCCAATGCCCACGCGCAACGGTCAGTGAGCTTTCGCCCAGAAACGTGAGCACGATGCTTAAGTCGTGCCCCTGCTTCTTGCTGTCTTCTATCACTAGTATCTGTGTCATGCCCTGTACCGGCACGGCGTTGCAGCACGTGTGTGCCCTGCATCATCCGCCTGCCCTTGATGCGGCTCGCTGATCGATTATTTCGATTCCATTATCGTCATTCGCAAAATCAATTAGACACTGCCCGAGCCAACAGAGTCAAACGTTCACCGCCAATTATTTGACTGATATCACGAGGCTGCCTGGGACGCCGGATCAATCTCGTCCCAGCCGGTCTTTACCGTGCGCATCAATTCCGTCACCTCCTGCACCAGCGCCGGGTCATTGCTGACATTGGCCTCAAACAGGCGGCGCTGCATGTAATCATACAAACGCTCCAGGTTGTCGACCAGGTCCGGCGCCCTGTCACGCTCCAGACTGCCTTGCAGACCGGCGATAATCCCGGTTGCCTTGCCCAGCAATACCCCCTTGGTTTCGACTTCGCCGCGCTCCATGGCGGATTTGGCCTGTACCAACCGGTCCAGCGCGCCACTCATTAACATCTGGATCAATCGATGCGGACTGGCCTGATCGATGCCACTTTCATTGTTGATGCGTTTGTACTGCGCGGCGGCCTGGGTCATTGAATACATGGTGTTCTCCTGGATTGAATTGAACGCGACACTGTCGGCGTGACAGGCAGCAAGGTTGTGTTGGCACTCTTTCAGTCTTTGTCAGTCAGTCTTAATCTGTTTTCGGCCTGACCAATGCCTCCAGCATATCGAGCTGGGAGGTCAGAAAGTCTGCCGTGGTGTTGAACCGGGAAATAATCAGGTCATTGGCGGTAAATGACGACTGCAGTCGTCGCTCCGAGCGCTCCATGCGCGCCTCCAGCTCGACCCGGCGCTCGGCGATCTTCTCCAGCTCGCCGTTCAGCGAGTCCTGCCGGCCACTGAGCACGCCACCAGGCGCCAGAAAGGAATCAAGCAGTCTGTTCATCCGGTCAGCGGCACCCCGGGTGTAGTCCACCGTGCCCCGGTCACCCACCTCACCGCCATCAATACGCAGGCGCAAACCGGATGACGGGTCGGGTTCACCGCTGGCGTCACGCCCCGACTCGCCACGGGCGCCACGGCCAATGTTAAAGCCCAGCAGGTCGCCGGCATTGCCCTGGAGTTGGGCGATCCTGACGCTGGATGAGGCGCCGGTGGAATTGGAAATAATGCCGAATGCGCCCGAAGGCACGTCGTAATCCACGGTAACGCCGACACCGGCCGCTATCATGGCCGGGTTGTTATTGATCGCGGTCTGCATGGCGGCGGCGACGGTTGCAGGGCTGCTGTCACCCAGGGTACCCAGGGAGATGGCACCTGACAGGACACCGTCAACTTCCACCCGGAAACTGTCGCCCGAGGTACTGGCGGACAGATCACCGTGCGCGGCATTCAGATAGAATCCGGGGCGTGCCGCTATGGCGCCGCTGGACGCTGTCAGGAACTGCCCATTGCCTTGTGCCTCAATGCCGTTGATTGTGCCCGCCACATCAACGCCACGAATTGACGTGTCCTGTGCTCCGCTGCCCAGAAAAAGCCCCAACTTGCTGGCGGCGGCAAAATTCACTTCGGTAAACCGGATGTCATCTCCGGCATTGGACGTGGAGAAGATCAGCCGAGCCTGCGCGTTGTCCGCGTTGTACTCATAATTCACGTTGACCGTGATACCTTCGCCAGCCAGCGCGTCATTGATCTGCGTCGCCAGCGCCGCTGTCAGTTCGTCAGGTGTGGTATAGGTCACCGGCGCACCGGCGTCACCGGGCAAGGCCAGCGCACCGGTGCTGATGCCGTTGATGGACAGCTGGAATGTTGTGTCCTCGTCTATCACCAGAGGGTCAGTGAACGCATCAGTGCTCAGCCCACCGGTGCTGGCAAGCGCGTTCAGCTGATTGCCCTGGAACGGTCCGCGATTGTCCAGCACCAGCCCGAGCGTGGCCGAGGCTTCGGCGGAGATAGCACTGAAGCGGATCACCGACTCGTCGCCGTATCGGTTGGAACTCATATCGAATCGCGATTCGCTGGCGTTGTACACAACCGTCATGCTGTCTTCGGCATCTATGACATCGGCATTGCTGTTGATCTGTGCCTGCAGTTCGGTGGCTAGGTCTTCGGCGGTGGCATAGGTGGCTTCGGTCAGGCTGATATCCACCTCATTGCCGTTAAATATGATGGTGAAATTCTTATTATCGGCATCGATGACGATATTGCCCGAGTCCAGTGCGGCAACGCTGATGCCTTCATACCGTCCCACTTCGGCCATGCGGGTGACTTCCAGTGCATAGCTGCCCGGCTGGGTATTACGCCCGGCACTCAGAAAGCTGACCTGCGTGTCGGAGGCGACACCGGTGGCAGCAAATAACCCGGTTACCGCCTGCGGATCGGTGGCAAACGCTGCTTCAAACTCGCTGCGATCAAAGGTCAGCTGGTAGTTGTTAAACTGATCCGAAGTAATACCGACTTCCGCCAGCGAACTGAATGTGGCGCCCGACGTCACCTGACGCAGTGTGCTGTTGATTTCCGTCATGATTCTGCGCAGGGCGGTATCACCGGTCAACAGACTGCCCTGTCCAGAGCTTCCGGAGTCCGGATCGAACGCCGACAATTGATCACTGATGCCTTTCAGCCCGTTGTAGGTATCAACAAAATCCTGCACCTTGTCCATCAGCTCGCTGGGGTCTTTTGTAATACCCAGACTGACCGGACCCGTGGTCGTCGACTTGAGGTTCAGGGTAACGCCCGGAATTACACCGGCCACGAGGTTGTCGCTACGACTGATGGAGAGACCGTTAACTGTGAACAACGCATCCTGCGCTGCCTGGGTCTGGCTGGCAGTCTGTGAACCGGCATTGAAGTTGAATGCAGCCATCCCGGCCGTTCCGCTGGCAGTCAGCTCGATACTTTGATCTGCGCCCGCCTCGGCGCTGGTAAACAGCAGGCGGAAACCACTGCCATCGTCAACGATGGTGGCCTCGATGCCAATATCCGCGCTATTAACGGCATCACGAATGCCGGCAAGAGTGTTGTTGCTTGCATTGATGACCAGGGTGCGTTCCGCGACATCATCATTGACGGTGAAGCCCTGATACACGCCACCACCGTCAACATCAGTGCTGCCAAAGCGGAAGCTCAGTGAGCCCGTGCCTATCGCCTCATTGACTGATTCATAGGATTGCGTAGCAATGGTTTGCTGCTGGGCAAGCTGCTGAACCTGAACAGAATAAGTACCCTCACTGGCAGTACTGCCAGCCGTGGCGGTGAGCGCAGACTCGTTACTGGAATTGACCTGACTGGCATTGAAGGCTGAGGTGCTGTTGAGCGCGCGCATAGCCGACTGCAGTTCATCAACAACACTGCTGATCTCGCCAAACGCAGTCAGTTTGGCTTCTGCCAGCTCCTGCTCAACATCCAGACGCTGCTCAATCGGGGCACGCTCTGCTTCCAGCAGCGATTCCAGCAGCTCGCTGGTCAGCAAGCCGGACCCTATGCCCAGTGATTGTATGGTAGCCATGCCTGTCTCCGTCCCGCTTCCGGTCGTTTTTGCTTCTACGCCAACGCACCGTGGTATTGCATTCAGCTTTGCAAAAAATACGCCAGCTATTCAACGCCTGCTCTGCATTGCACACAGCGCAACGCGATACCACTGCCGACTCTGTCTGTATCGGCTATACCAGGCAATTCTTGACCGTGATCAGGCTACAAAAAGTGGCTGGCATGCCCACCGGTTGCCGCTCTGCCGAGGCAAGAACGGCAATGATTTGCCGGTCTGAGTCTCCGGGAAACCGGTAAAACGCATCACACTGGTAATTAAACTGTCGCAAACGATTGAGACCGACACTAACCTTGGCTAGAATCAGGAACGAACAATAAGGAGAATAAGCTATGTTCAATAGACAATCGCTCGCCAGCCACGTGGCGTTGCTGGGAACCGGCATACTGGCGACGGGTTTACTCTCCGTCACTGTCATCGCGCAACAACAGAACGACGACGCTTATACTGTGCCCCGTACTTCATACGGTGCGCCTGACCTGCAGGGTGTCTGGCGAAATGCCACGGTGACTCCGCTGACGCGTCCGCGCGAACTGGGCGAACAACAGGCCTACAGTCGTGAAGAGGCCTTTCAGCTGGAGCGTGCAGCCCAGATGGCGGTGGAGCAGGACAACGAACCACTGGATCCGAACAGACCACCACCGCCGGCTCAGGACCTGCCTCCGGTCGGCAACTACGACCTGTTCTGGACCGACCGCGGCATGTTCATGCCTACCATTGATGGCGAATTCCGCACCTCCATCATCATCGATCCGCCGGACGGACAAATGCCCGGCTACACGGATGAATTTCTTGCGCAGCGAGCCCGGCAGCGGGAAACCGGCCCCGATCCTTTTGACGGCCCCGAAGGCCGCGGTGTTGGTGAACGCTGCCTGCTCTCCTTTGGCTCCAACTCCGGGCCACCCATGTTGCCGGTGATGTACAACAGCCATTATCAGATCGTGCAATCACCCGGCTATGTGGTGATCGTGGCAGAGATGGTTCATGACGCCCGTATCATCAAGATTCAGGACCGGCATGACGCTACCGCCGACGTCATGAACAAATGGATGGGCGACTCCATTGGCCGCTGGGAAGGTGACACGCTGGTGGTGGAGACCCGACACTTCAACCCCTGGCAAAGCTTCCGCGGCGCCTCGGAGAACCTGACCGTGACCGAACGCTTCCGCAAGGAATCCGACAGCAAGATCATTTACTCCTTCACAGTGAATGATCCGACGGTGTTCGAGTCCACGTTTACCGGTGAGCTGGCGCTGACTGCGTATGACGACCCGCTTTACGAGTATGCCTGTCACGAAGGCAACTACGCTCTGGCGGGTACCCTGGCCGGCGCGCGCCGGGCTGAGGCGGAAGCAGCAGAACAGCAAAACTGATATCAGCCGGCGCTGCTGGCTGAGCCAAAAAAAAGGCGGCCCAGATTATCGGGGTCGCCTTTTTTGTGCCTCAGATTACCTGATGGCTTGCATGCCCGGGGCAGCTAAACCTGCGTCTTGAACAATGAAATGGGTTCTTCGGTGTCAATCTGTTTGGCAAGTTCCAGCGCTTCTTTGCTGTCAAACTGCCGCAATATTTTGCGCGACTCGCGATCGACGACGGTCACTGACGGTTCCTGGCTCAGCGGATCAATATCAAACACAATATCCCGCTTCACAGTCTGTACATAACGATTGAGTTTGGTGACGGCCTGCTCAAGAATTTCTTCGGCCGAGGCATCTGCATGATCAGACTGAACAGCAGTCGTATTTTTGCCGTTGCCATGCGTTTCGGACTCCCTGTTGGTGGCCGTTTGCCTGCCGGATTCCTGTCTACCTGAGCCCTGTTTACCTGAGCCCTTGTCGTCCGGTGTATTGTCAGTATGCTCCGCTCCTACCTCATTCTCGACGGCCTGGACAGAATTGACCTTCTCCCTGGCAACGACCGCAGGCTGGAATCGGGTGATACTGATTTCACTCACAGCGCGCCTCCCACACAAGCATCCTTAACTGATAATCCGGACGGGTGTCCGGACTACATTTTGAATCGCCAGCGACCTGGAGAAGCCTCTGAATAAGACTGTGAGCTCACGCAGAGTAGACACAGTCTTATTCAGAGGCTCCCGGAAAGCGGAAATCCGCCGGGCGTCTACCATCTTATCGGTAGGCGCCCGGCGGACTTTAGCTTTTGTTTTACTGCAGCAGTGAAAGAACCTGCTGACCAGAGGCGTTAGCCTGTGACAGGATGGAAATACCAGCCTGTTGCAGTACCTGGAATCGTGCCAGGTTAGCCGCTTCGGCCGCGAAGTCCGCATCACGGATTCGCGAGTTGGCAGCAGACAGGTTCTCAGAGTTGATCGCCAGGTTGGAGATCGTCGCTTCAAACCGGTTCTGCACCGCACCGAGGTCAGCTCGGGCACTGTTCACAGAGTTCAAGGCATTGTCGATCGCTGACAGAGCTTCATTTGCTCCCTTTTGAGTGGAGATATCCACTTCATTCAGGAACTGACCGGACACTGCGCCACCAAAGTCGCCCTTCTGGAAACCCAGCGCGGCCAGATCGTCATTGCCGTTTGTGCCACCTGACAATTCGATAGTACCTGCACCACTCAGGGTTACCGTAGAGTAAGTTGTTGATGCCACCGCGTCTGCAGCAGCCTTATCAACAGCACCAGAGCCGAAGTCTGACTCGCCCACGCCACCAAGACCAAAGTTTGCAGCAGTGGCGCCGCCGTTGGTGTTCATCGCCAATGATACGTTACGGCCATCAGCAGCAGTCAATGTAACACTGGTACCGTTATCTTCAGCAATGACACCCGTCTGACCAGATACCGAGTTAATCTGGTTTACAGCAGATGCCCGGTTAGAGTCAGCATCAGCCTGAACCGTCATGTTGACGTCAACGCCGTTGATATACAATGTTGCCGTATCACCAGCCACACCAGCTGTTGCCGCCGATGCTCCGGACGTAGATGTCGCATTGACCGTTGCCGTTACACCAGTAGAGTCAGTGGAGCGGTTGATGGCTGCTGCGATAGAGATACCAGACGCTTCTTTACTGCTTGACGCAGCACCCGCGTAGGAGGACGTATCATCTGTTGCCTTGGCTGCACCGATGTTGATGCTGTTGATAACCATGTCGCCTGCTGCCAGATTGGCAAAACCAGCCGCGCCGGCATCAGCACCTGAATCAGACGTTGCGACCAGGCCCAATTCGGCAGCCGCGTTACCACCCAGATTGGCAATCTGGACTGAACTGCTGTCACCCGTTGTGTTAGAGGTAATCACCAGTTCGCCATCATCGTTGATAGACGCAGTCGCGCCGGTCAGCTGACCGTTAATTTCGTTCAACAGATCAGTTTCACTGGCAACGTTGTTGTCAACGTTAACGCTCTGTACAGTGCCGCCATTAACGTAGACATCAAAGGTAGCGTTGTCAGGATCGACCGCCACCACGCCGGTGTCAGTTGAACCTTCACCCAGACCCAACGCCGTAGCAGCATTTACAGCACCGCCGGCATCGTTAAAGGTAATGGTATCACCACCATTCGCGTCTTCGGTAAACACCAGCTCATTGTCGACGTTTAATGAAGCGGTGAAGCCTGAGCCGGAAATGGCTGAGTTGATATCGGTCAGCAGCTGCGTATTACCGCTGCCAGCGCCACCGCCAATATCAGCATCTGTGTAACTGGTGTTCAGCGTTACTGTATCTGTGCCACCATCAGTCGATGTAATGGTAAACGAAATGTCGTTAGCAGCAGAGCCTGTATCTGTAGCACCACTCTGCAGGCCCAGAATCGCACCACCCGCCAAACTGCCTTGCAGGTTGCTGACGGTAGTAAGGCTGGTAGCGCCAGTTGTTGCAGACGTGATCACCAGGTTGTTATCGCCATCCAGTGACGCCGTAGCAGCCTGTGAGCCAAAGTCAGTCAGAATCTGTCCATTGATGGCAGACAGCAAATCGGCACTGCTGGTGACGTTAGAAGTCAGGTCGATGGTTTGAGTACCCAGACCATCAATCTCCAGATCAAATGAGCCGGTTGCGGTGTCAGCGACGCCCACAGCAGTATCATTGGCACTGGTAAAACCAAAAACTGTGTCGGCGTCCGTGGCAGCGAAACCAGCAGTGAAGATCGCTGTTTGATCCGACGCTGTATCCTGAGTCAGAACCAGCTGGTTACTACCATTCAGCGACGCAGTGAAACCGGAACCAGAGAGCTGAGTGTTGATATCGCCTAGCAGCGCAGTATTACCATCACCCAATGTTCCACCATTAGCGGTATCCGTGTAGTCAGTGTTGATAAGAACATCGTAGTTGTCGCCATCAACCACGCTCAAGGTAAACGCGACAGTATTAGTGTTGAAGTCCGTACCAGTGGCACTCAGGGCCGCAGTGCCAGTCAGCACAGCCTGCGTGCCGTTGGCAGTAAAGTTGTTGCTGATAGATGACAGATCAACGCCAGTTGAGGCGGTAACAGCGGCGGCCGATGCAGCCGAGAAATCAGTACCGGTTGCACTCAACTGGACACCACCGTTCAATGTCGCCAGCTCTGCCTGTATGCCTGCACTGTAGTCGAATGCCACGTTGGCAGCCGTGGTGCCTCCAACCGCACCTGCTTCAGCAGCTGTACCAGGACCCGCAGTTCGCGCAGTCGAGCTGACATTTGCTACACCAGCGGTGTAGGTGCCTGAGGCCAGACCAGCAGCCGCTGTATTGCTGCCATCGATGGCGATGCTGTTAGTGCCGCTGTCGGCAACCAGGGTAACGCCGCCGGTGTAGGTGCCGGACGCTGCCAGACCTGTTGACGCCGCAGTCAATGTACCGCTGGTGCTCAGGTCAAGTTCAATGTTACGACCGTCTTCCGCAACCAGGCTGACACCCAAGGCATCGTCACCGGTATCAATCGCTGTGACGCCCGTGAGAGACGATTGTGCGTTAATCGCAGTGACCACAGCGGAACGTGAAGAGTCTGCATCACCCGTGGTTTCAATACTGATAACAGTGTTGTTGATAGTGATGGTGCCGGCTTGCGCAGAGGCGGTCATTTCACTACCAGAAGCAACGTTTTCATCAACCAGAGCGGTCACGCCCGAGTCAGCCGATACGCGGTTGATAGCTGCTGCTTTAGAGATAGCACTGGCGCTTGCCAGATCGGTAGAGGATGAGTCGTCAGAAGCGCGCGAAGCGCCAACGCTGACACCGTTGATGGTCAGGTCGCCGCCGCTCAAAGCACTGCTGGTAGCAGTAGCGCTGACGCCAGACTTGGCGGATACACCCAACGTATCAGAGGTCAGCTTGCCGATGGACACGCCGATAGTCTCGCCGGCATTGGCGCCAACCTGGAAGGATGTGCTCAGTGAGCCGTCCAGCAGGTTTACACCGTTGAAGTTAGCACCTTCAGAAACACGTGAAACCTCTTCGATCAGCAGCTGTGCTTCTGCGTTCAGTGCTTCACGGTCAGCCGAGCTGTTGGTACCGTTAGAAGCCTGCAGAGCCAGTTCGCGGATACGCTGCAATGATTCGGTCATGGAACCGAGTGAACCTTCCGCAGTTTGTGCCAGAGACACACCATCACCTGCGTTACGGATCGCTACGTTCAGACCTTTGATTTGTGATTCGAAACGCGTGGAGATCGCCAAACCGGCCGCATCGTCCTTCGCGCTATTGATTCGCAGACCTGAAGACAGTCTTTCCAGAGCCTGGTTAGTACCGGCCTGTGAACTGTTCAGATTACGCTGCGCGTTCAGTGAAGCAATGTTGGTATTTATGACTTGAGCCATGCTTAGTTACTCCTGAGTTTACGTATTAAACCGAGCCGCATCCGGAGAGTCTTAAGTGTGCTCAACCTTATGCGTTATCACGTTTAACGACACAGAAAATCAAAGCTTTAGGCGCAGGAGGGATTTTTTTCGCAGCTCGGCAGAAATTAATTTTCTTTAGAACTTTTTTTCGAAGCGATTAGAACTTTATTGCCGAAGTGGTTATAGTGCATTGCACTTGATACTATCCTGATCAGCCGCTACTACTATATGCTCACCAATCACAGGCATAACGGAATCGACTCGTATGGCTTTTCCAGATCAAACCGAAATTCGCGCCACACAGCTAGCAGCCTGGAAACATATCATGGCGCTATCTGAGCAATTACTGCACAGTGCAAGGCGCCAGGACTGGGATAACCTTGATCGTCTGCACGGCGAACGTGAGCAGGCACTGGAACACTTTTTCCGCGAGGCCCTGATCCAGGATCTGATCCCGATCGTTCAGCAGGATATCAAAAAAATTCGTGACCAGGATAGCGATATTGTTCAGATGGTAAAAAATAATCGCGACGAACTCGGCGCCGAATCACGACGCCTGAATCTGATGAAAAATCGCATCAAGGAATATTTATCGGCAGATAAATAGTTTCTTTAGGATGAACAGCAAATATTTTTAAAAGTAGTTAAAAAGCGATAATTTGCTGACTTTGCTGAAGCTGGCCTGCGCCGCTTCCAGTACAAAGGTTTCCTGTGTCAGTTGGCTAATTGCTTTGGCAATATCAAGGTCCTCCAGCTCCGACAATGCGGTATCAATCACCAGGTCAAAATCATCATTGCTGGATTTCGCGGACTCCACCTGATTCAGACGCGCGCCAATAGCAGCACGCGTATCCAGCAGTTTGCCCTGGGCACCGTCCAGATTGGTAATGGTCCGGCTCAGGGCCTGATCCCTTATCTGCCGGTCGGCTGTGGAGTTGCCCGTCTGCTGCAATACCTGGATATAGTCTTCAATGCCGCCCAGCAGGCCCTTGCGATTGTCCGACTCCACCATAAACGTGTCACCCGGTGCCGGCTTCCCCTGAATACGGACTGACAGCCCGTTAAATTCAATGTTGTTGCCAGAGACATAACGCAGGTTCTCGCTGATCACGCGCCCGTCGGAAACCTGCCGGATACTGAAATTGACCCCGGGTGGCGAAACCTCGTTTTCCGAGTTGAATTCAATCACCGCGCTTTCCGGGTAAAAACGCTCGAACTGTTCGCGGTCGCGGATGACACCGCCATCCATGCGAGCCGGTGGAACCGCCGTGTTACGTTCGCTGGCACTGGCCCTGAAGCCCGATTCCACACCGGGAATATTCATGAATACTTCGTAGCCCGAGTCGTTGGCGGCAATCGAAGTCACCGGCCCTACCTGGATAAAGCGCTGGCCTTCATCCCCCTGGTAGGCGTATCGACCGTCGGCACCTTTCTCAAAAGGCTGTGTCTTGCCCTGGTAGCCGGAAAACAGATACTCACCGCTGGCATCGCGACTGTTCATCAACTGCGCCATACCATCGACCAGAGATTGCAACTCTACCGCGATAAATTTGCGCTGATCCTTGTTCAACGCGGCATTACCTGACTGGGTAATCAATTCCTGTGCCTTTTGAATCTGGTCACTGATACCGGCTATAGCCGTTTCTTCGCGCTGCAGACGATTATCAAGCGTAGACAGGCTGTTGTTGAACTGGTTGGTATTGGCCTTCTCCTGCCTGAGCTGCAGGATTCGGGCAGCCGCAATTGGGTCATCGGCAGGTGACAACACGCGCTTGTTGGTGGAAATCTGCTGTTGTGTGTGATTGGCTGCTTTCTGCACATCCAGCATGGCATTCAGGCCGCGGTTGTAGATCTGACTGGTTGATAGTCTGACGGTCATTTAAAGGTCACCTCGACTTTTACATATTCAGCAGGGTATCGAAAAGATCCCGTGCCAGCCCGATCAGTCGCGCGGATGCATTGTAATGTTGTTCCAGTTGAATCAGGCGCGCGGCTTCTTCTTCCAGGTTCACGCCAGACACCGATTGCATCGCATCCATTGACTGACGCAGCATGGATTCACTGGCACTCTGATTGACACGTGCCTGACTGGTCAGAATACCCAGTTTTTCTGCCAGCTGGCCGTAGGCATCCTGATAAGACAGATTGCCGTCAGACAAGATTGATGTGCTCGCCAGCGCCAGCATGGCCGAGCCATTACGACTGTCTGCAGATCCATTCTTGTTATAGTTGACAGTAAAGGTATCGCCGGCCTTGGGCTGACCTTCAAGGCCGCTGCCACTGGTCATGTTGATCTGTATGCCGAGAAAGTTCTTGTTTGCTGTTGGCGAGGCACCAAACCGCCCGGCGCTGATATCAGAACTTAACGTCGTGTTGGCGGCCATCTGCACATCGATCTTGCCACCGACGGTGAAGTTTACTGCGGGGTCGGCCGGGAGTGGCGCCGTCACCAGATCTGCATCATCCCCAACCGTCAGCGAACCGCCACCATCAACACTGAATTTCAGATCGATACCGGTATTGGCAAAAACGCTGAGTGTAACGCCGTCACTTTTGGCGCTGATCCCCAGAGCAGCCAGGTCCGGGTTGCTGTTAATCCTGTCGCGCAGGAAATCCGCCGTCAGCGGCACTGGCACATCCTGCGCGACTGATTCACCCGGCAATACATAGTTCGGGTCGGTAATATCGACACCGTTCAAAGTCAGTTGCAAGGCTTCTCCCGGTGCACCGGCAGTAAAATCCTGCAGACTGGTTCGGGTATAGGCCGTGGCATTGACACCACTGAGTGCTGACAACCGGCTGGCTGTGACCGAGGCCTGCTCACCGGCGGCAGCGGTCACACTTTGCTGATTGATGAAACCGGTGTCTGGATCGGTTGTCTCCAGCCTGATGGTTTCACCGGGGTAACCGTTGCCCGTTGATGGCAGCTGCAACAGGCCCGCCACGGCAGTGTCAGTACTCACCGTGGTCCCATCAGGGTCTGTGGGCAGCAATGGATTCTGTGACCCCGGCACAAAGGGTAAATTGGTCAGTGGCGGCTCCAGCTGCACCGGGTTTGCCGGATTGGAATAGTCCAGCACATCATAGGTCGTGGCCGACGTAAACCGAATACCCAGCGGCGGACTGAAACTGCCATTTTTGGCAAATAATGCGGTATCGGTGCTGATAACCCGGGTAGCCAGTATCTCAGCCCCGCCCTGATTGGCGCTGGCGGTATCAATACGTAGCGGCGAGGCAAAAGCAAACTCTTCCGGTCGAGTAATCTGCATCTGCATCTGCCCCACTCCGCTACGGGTCGGTTGCAACAGAAAGCGGTCACCGGCAGTGAATGTGCCTGCATCAATATGCAGGGTAAAGCCGTCGATGCTGATCTCCTGCGGACGGGCGTTGCCGAGCATGCCCTTTTCCATGACCTCACCGTCGGATTTACGCACAATATTGTATTGCTGCCCGCCCGGTCCCGGAAATGTCAGCTCATAGTCGCTAATGGTCAGGGATGCAAGGTCATCAATGGTAATGCTCATGTCTTTATTGAAAGGAGGCGAATTCCGGCTGTCGTCCCTAACACGACTGCTGGCCAGCGAAGCTTCATTAATATCCGCAAAGACATTGCCGCCCAGACTGCCCTCAAGGTCCATACCCAGCCTGTTCTGCTGATTGATGCCCTCGGTGATTGCCAGACCTATACGCCCAAGGGAATTCAGCGCCGGGTCTAGCGCCTCGTTGCGAAAACGCACCAGACCGCCCAGCTCGCCACCGGCCATCTGTCGGGTAATATTCTGCAACTCCGTACCTTTGCTGAAAAACAGCTCATATCGGCTGGAGTCCTGATTGCCCGGACTCGCGACCAGCTTCTGCGTCTCCGACCCAACCACCAGTGGCTGATTCTGGCCAATAAAGACATCCATGCCGCCGTCTTCTCGATTGATCGTGGAAACGTTGACATACTTTGACAATTCACGAATCAGAGTATCACGTTCATCCAGCAGGTCATTGGGGCTCTGCGCTGTTCCTCCGCCCTGGGAGTCCGCAATAACCTGGTTGAGTTCGGAGATCTGCTGGCCTAATGACGTGACTGCACCGGCCGCTGCCTGCATCTGTTTATTGACTGACAGGTTCTGCTCCGACAGGCGCGACTCCACACCCTCGAAACTGGACACCATCTGCTGGCTCTGGGACATTAATAACTGACGGCCCAACAATGAACCGGGGTCATTGACAGCCTCATTCAGCGCATCAAAATAATCATTCATGGCCCTGGACAGACTGGTCTGTTCGGATGCCAACAGGTTGTTGGTCTGCGAGATATTGAACAGGTAGGTATCATGATTGCTGAGTGCGGCGATATCCTGAACGACCTGGTCAACGAGAAACTTTTCCGTGTTACGGTAAATATCATTGACCTGCACCCCCGTACCCAGATAGCCCGCTGGAGTGCTTATAGAAATGGTGGTCGACTGCGATACAGACTGACGGCTATAGCCTTCTGTGTTGGCGTTGACGATATTGTTACCGGTCACTGACAGGGCCGTCTGGTTCAGGCGAATGCCGCTAATGGCGGTATTGATCAGGTTGCTCATCTCAGTTCACTCCCAGCGCACGGCTTCGCAGTACACGACTGATCTTGTCCGCGTACTGCGGATCAGTGGCGTAACCCGCGTCCTGCAGGTGCTGACCAAACGCATCGGCATTAGCTGCATGTTGCAATGCCGGAGCGTAACGTGGCTGTGAACGCAACAGGTCCACATAATCACGGAAACTTTCTTCGAATGAACCATAGGCACGGAAGTCAGCTCGCTCACGCTGCATGGCACCGTCGCGGAATTCCAGCGTACTGACACTGACGCTGTCGCCCTGCCAACTGTCGCCGGCCTTGATGCCAAACAGGTTGTAGCTGGGCTTGCCATCCGTACCGATGATCATTTTCTGTCCCCAGCCAGTCTCCAGCGCCGATTGCGCTACCATGACGCGCGGATCGATACCCAACTCGTGAGCAATCGATTTCGCGATGGGCAACAATTTCTCTACAAACGCGTCAGGTGACTCAAATACGAAATTGTCAGCTACCTGGCTCGCGGGCACACCCGGCTCGTTGCGAACAGCGGAACCGGGATAACGACGCACATCGTTTAGCGCACCATCAAATGCCTGACGATCTACGGCCGGTGGTTCATAACGCTGCATCAACTGACGATGCAAGGTATCAGCCAGACCAATACCGCCCGCATTGGCAATATCCAGACTGATCTGGTTGTCGAAACTTTCCTGATGAAACTTGGTTTCATTGCTGCGCAGGTAATTCTCGGAGAATAACGCTTCCTCACCGGCGCGCATGCCTTTGAGCATGATGTTGATAAACATGGATTCAAACTGTTTGGCCACCTCACGCAAGGCTTCCGGCGAATTCTCACGCCCGAGCTGGGTGATCGAGTTAAGACCACCCACGTTGGTGTAAACAGAGGCATCTTGCATGCTCAGGGTCATGATGCCGTCCTCAGATCACAATCAGGTCGGCGCGCAGGGCACCGGATTGTTTCAGGGCTTCAAGGATGGCAGCCAGATCGCCCGGCGCTGCACCCACCGCATTAATGGCCTGCACAATATCGGCCAGCGTGGTGCCGGGATCAAACAGGAACATGCGACTGTCTTCCTCGGTCACGTTGATATTGGTTTGCGGCACGACCACGGTTTCACCGTCGGAGAACGGTCCGGGCTGACTGACGCCAAAACTTTCCGAAATGGTCACACTCAGGCTGCCATGCGTGATCGCCGCCGGCGACACCCGCACATGCTCACCAATCACAATGGTACCGGTACGTGAATTGACGATTACCCGCGCCGATGCGTCACCCTGTTCGATCTGAATGTTTTCCAGTTCGGACACATAAGCGACCCGGGCCTGCGGATCAGCCGGGGCGCGGATGCGGACAGAAACAGCATCGACTGCTTCCGCAGTGCCCGCGCCCATGAAATCATTGACGGCCCTGGACAGACGACGCGCGGTGGTGAAATCAGCACGCTTGAGATTGAACGTGATGTGGTCGCCGACATTAAACGCTGTCAGCACCTCACGCACCGTCTGCGCACCACCGGGGATGCGGCCCACACTGGGGATGTTGATGGTAATGCTGGAGCCGTCGGAGCCTTGCACACCCAGACCACCCACGATCAGGTTACCCTGGGCTATGGCGTACACCTCGCCATCAATACCGGTCAGCAAGGTGCGCTCCAGGGTTCCGCCACGCAGACTTGCTGCGTTGGCCAGTGACGATACGGTGATGTCAATGTTCTGCCCTGGTTTGGTGAATGCAGGCAGTTCGGCCTGTACCGAAACGATGGCGACATTGCGTAACTGGAAATTCTGGCCCGACGGCATGGGTATACCGAACTGATCCAGGTAGGCGGCAAACGATTCCGCTGTAAACGGTGCCTGTGTGGTCTGGTCACCCGACCCGTCAAGACCCGTCACCAGGCCGACCCCGGTCAGCTGGTTGGACTGCACGCCATTGAGCGTGGCAATGTCCTTGATGCGATCAGCGTGCGCCGGTGTCACCAGCAACAGCAATTGCATGGCAATCAGGAGGCCGGCAAGCAACGACTTCTTAAACTGACTGTGCTGTTGTATGAACATGTGATGCCTCAGGTTTACGTTGACTGGTAAAAATGGTTTACAGGTGGCCGGGCGTTACAACGGCCACCAGTTGCTGACAAAGAACCGGCTTAACAAACCCGGCTCATTACTGTCGGCGAGGGTACCGGTGCCACTGTAGGCGATACGGACATCGGCCACCCGGCTCGACTCAATGGTATTGTCCGGCGCGATATCGGCGGTGCGGACCAGTCCGCTGATGCGGATGAATTCACTGCCGCGATTGATCTGCAGCCATTTTTCACCGCGCACTTCCAGCAGACCATTGGGCAACACATCAGTGACCGTCACGGTAATATTGCCCAGCAACTGGTTACTCTGATCGCTGTTGGCGGAGCCGTCGAATTCGGAGCCCCCGTTAACGCCGGTAGTGGTGTCAAATACATTGCCCAGTAAGGTTGAGTTACCCACATTGGCCGAGCTGTCGCGGCTGAACGACGTACCTGAAGACTTGGTGGCGCTGGTCGCTTCATTGAGATTGATCGTCAGTACATCACCCAGGCGGTGCGCCCGGCGCTGATACAGATTAATAGCCGTTGCCTGTTGGTAAATGGCACCATCGGCGACTCTTGCCGGCGGCTGCTGCCAGGACGACACCGGTGCGTAGCGCGGATCATCAGGACTCGGCGGCGCCGGGTAACGCGAGGCGCACGCGGCCAGTATCAGCACCGGCAGCAGGGTCAGGATCTGTATCATTTGTCGCTTGGGCATCACGTTTATCCTCAATTTGCCGGGCTTACAGATTTTGCGTAATGAACTGCAGCATCTGGTCAGCACTCGATATCACCCGTGAGTTCATTTCATAGGCGCGCTGCGTGGTAATCATGTCCACCAGCTCTTCCACCACTTCCACATTGGAATTTTCCAGAGAGCCCTGAACGATCAGGCCCAGACCGTTAGTGCCTGGCGCCGACTGCTGCGGGTTGCCGCTGGACACAGTCTCTGCATACAGATTGCCACCGAGTGACTGCAGGCCTGCAGGGTTAACAAAATCGACCAGCGTCAGGTTGCCGATATTGACCGGTTGCGCCTGTCCGGGCAGCTTTGCAGTGACCACACCATCGGTACCAATGGTCAGTGACTGCGCGCCTTGCGGCACAGTCAGTCCCGGGTTGATCAGCATGCCTGACGCCGTCACCAGCTCGCCGTCAGCGCTCAGGTGGAACTGGCCATCACGGGTGAAAGAGGTGCTGCCGTCCGGCATCTGTACTTCGAAGAACCCACGACCATTGATTGCAGCGTCAAGCGGTTCGCCGGTGTTCTGCAAAGCGCCCTGGCTATGAATCTTTTGTGTGCCCACTACGCGAACACCGGTACCGAGCTGCAGGCCAGATGGCAGCTCTGTATTCTGGGTTGAGTTGGCACCGGGCTGACGCTGGATCTGGTATAACAAATCTTCGAACACTACACGGTCGCGTTTGAAACCATTGGTTGCCACGTTCGCCAGATTGTTGGAGATCGCGGTCAGGCGCTTGTCCTGAGCGGCCAGGCCGGTCTGTGATACGTAAAGTGCTGAGTGCATGTTGTTAACTCCCCTGAGGGTCTGCTAGCTGTCTATTTACTGGATTTGCAAAAGCCGTGCCGATGCTTCGGAATTCTGTTGCACGGTTTGCATAAGTTTCACATTCATTTCATAGGCGCGGGTCAGACTGATCATCTCCACCATGGAATTAACGACGTTCACGTTGCTGGTCTCCAGATAACCGGAGACCAGTGTTACCGCGCCGTCGGCCACGGAATCCGTGCCGTCAGCGCGGCGAAACAGGCCGTCACCACCCTTGATCAGTTGCTCGTTGCCCGGGTCCACCAGCTTGATTCTATCGATGGCCGCCAATACTTCAGCGCCCTGACCCAGCTCCCGGATCGACACCGTTCCGTCACTGCCGACGGCAACTGATTCGTACGGAGGCAAGGCGACTGGACCATTGTTGCCGAGCACCGGCAACCCGCTGCCGGTCAACAGTTCGCCAAACGGGCTGACCGACAGATCGCCGGCACGGGTGTACGCTTCGGAACCATCAGGTGCCTGCACCGCAATCCAGCCCTCACCCTGCACCGCCATGTCCAGCGCATTGCCGGTTACCTGCAACGAGCCGGGCGTAAAGTCACTGGCGGGATTTTCAGCCATGCTGAACACTCGCGAGGGCATGCCCGGTCCGAACGCTTGCATGGAGCGCGCCTGCTCCAGGTCAGCGCGAAAACCGGTGGTGCCGGCATTGGCCATGTTGTGCGCATGGATGGTCTGCGCCCGCATGGTCTGCGAGGCGCCGGTCATGCTGATGTAAATTGCTTTATCCATGGTGTACTCCGGTTTTCGGCGGGCCGTTAGCGATTAACTTACAGGTTGATGATGGTTTGCGTTGCCGTATCCTGCGCCGAAATCACCTGGGCCGCGGCCTGGTAGTTACGTTGCGAGATGATCAGCTGCACCAGCTGCGCCGGCAGATCGACGTTGGAGTCTTCCAGCGCACCGGACTGGATGGCGCCCAGACCTGCGGTACCAGCGCCCGAGACTGACGCAGTACCCGACTCACTGGTTTCGCCAAACTTGGTGCCGCCCAGATTGGACAACCCGGCCGGGTTTGAGAAATTGGCCAGCGCCACTTCACCCAGAGCCCGTGACTGACCGTTGGAGAATCGTGCCGATACCAGGCCTCGGTCGTTGATTTCCAGACCGGTCAACTGTCCCTTGGCAAAACCATCCTGATTATTCGACTGTACTGAGAAGTCACCGCCAAACTGGGTCAACTGGCTAAGGTCAATGGTGAAGTTTGAGTTGGTCAATTGCCCGGCGACATTGGGGTCACCCGGAATCGGTCCGGCACCTTGCTGTCGGCCCAGACTGTCTACCGGCGTCCAGTTGGTGATCTGAATGGGGCTCTGGTTCGGATCGTAAATACCATTATTGTCGAAGCGCAGGTCGAAACGTGCGAGTACCGGCTCACCATCGGTGGAGTTGGGGTCATAACCAATATTGCGATTATCCACCTGCAGGTAAACACTCCACAGGTTGTTGCTGTCGGTTTCATCCGGACGCTCCTTGACGAAGTACTTCGTCAGTGAATGCTGGTTACCCAGTGAGTCATAGATGGTCACAGCGGTGGAGCGATAATAGGTATCCGGATTTCCAGGATCAAACTGATTGGTTGAAAACGGTATACCATCAAGGGCATCTTCGGCGCTGATGTCACCAAAGATGCTGCCGGTCACCGTGGTTTGGTCAATGGCATTACCCTCGCTGTCTTCAGTCGCCGCCGTGAAGGTAACATTCTCTTCCAGCGTAAAATTCACAATACCGCCGACCAACACGGAGTCACCGGTCGCGGTATCAACAGTCACCGGACCATCTGTCGAGCGAGTGTATTCTTCATCGGTGCTGTCGTATTCAGAGCCGTATACGTCAAACGTGCCAGCCCCGGTTGCGCCGCCGTGGAAGCGAAGATCCGCACCGGTGTTGTGCGTCACCTCAAGGTCAGTACCACCCACAACGCGGGCGCTGACGTTGGTGACAGTGGCATTGATGGAGTCTGCCAGTGTCTGCAATTCGTCAGCCACCACAGCTGGTGCGGTAAAGTCGGCAGCAAAATTGAGACCGCCAATGTTGAAATTGACGGGACCGGCATTGAAGTTGGTCAGATAGGCGACACTGGTGGCACGGGCCGTGACACCGTTGACGGCGGAGAACTGCTGCGCAACGGCATTGGCCGAAGAATTTGCCGCTACATCTATCAGGCGCGTGACATTGTCGCTGCCCAAGACGCTGATACTGTTGGCCTCATAACCGTTTTCCAGCGCATCACCTGCAGTGATTGCCACCGGCGCGCTCGAGCGGCCATTGTTACTGGTGATGGTGGTGCCAACCAGCGCTGAAGGCTGCGCACTGGCATCCAGGTTGATCACCGAAGACACCGTCGTGGTTGCGCGCGGAGGAATCTCACCGGTGGTGACGCGCAGGTCTTCCAGGGGGCCGCCGCCGGTAGGCTGACCGGTCGGAGAAGGCGAAAAGCCCTGCAAACGCTCACCGGCCCCGGTTACAATGAAGCCGTTTCTGTCGGTACCAAAGGCACCGGCCCGGGTATAGCTGACGCCGGACTCGCCACTCAGCACAAAGAAGCCTTCGCCGTTGATGGCCATGTCCAGCGTACTGTTGGTAAAACTGATATTGCCCTGGTTAAAGTTCTGTTTGATCTCTTGCAGGGAGACACCACTACCAGCCTGGGTGCCACCGCCGCCCAATACTGATGCGGCGTATACATCACCAAACACTGTGCGTGATGACTTGAAGCCGGTTGTGCTGGAGTTGGCAATGTTGTTACCGGTGACGCTGATTTCCTGCTGCGCTGCATTGAGCGCACTCAATCCGATAATAAAACTCATGATGACACCTCTTCTGCTTAATCTTTATTAAAATGGTATGTTTGGTATTAATTGATCTGGATAATGTCATCCATGGCAACCTTGCCGATGCCCGCCAGGTTGAGCGTCAGAGAACCACCGGATTCGATGGTTACGCTGTTAACATTGGCGCTCAGATAAACCGGTACGCTGCTGGCTTCTCCTCCGCTGGAAGCGGATACTTCAAAATAATAATTGCCGGGCGGAAAGCGCTCATCGTTGGCATCGGTGCCGGTCCAGATGAACTCCTGCTGTCCTTCGGGTTGTTGCCCCAGTTCGAAACTGTCAACGATTTCGCCACCTTTGTTGTAGACGGTCAGTGACGCTGACTGTACGGCATTGTCGAACTCAGCCAGCACGCTGATGCCACCGGATTCACCCAGCGGACTGAAATCAGATTCGACGTGAACCAGTCGCCCGACCAGTGATGTTGCCTGCAAGTTCTGAGTTGACTGAAACGCCGATGCAAACTGTTCAAAGTTGCCGCCCATCTTCTGGGTTTCTTCCAGCTGTGAGAATTGCGCCAGCTGTGCAACAAACTCCCCGTTCTCTTCAGGCTTGGTCGGATCCTGATTCTCCAGCTGGGCAACCAGCAGTTTCAGGAAAGCGTCCCGACCCAGCTCATTATTGTTGGGCGCAGTGTTTTTCTCAGCCGGCGCGTATTCAGTCAGCACTCTGTTCAATGCGGTGTTGTTGTTAATTTCCATGCTCTATACTCCTCTGGCCGCTTAACGCTGACCCAGCGTCAATACACGCTGCATCATGGTTCGGGCCGCTGACATAACATCCACATTGAGCTGAAACGCCCGTGACGATGAAATCATGTTGGTCATCTCTTCCACGATGTCGACATTGGGATAAAACACGTACCCCTCCTCGTTCGCCATCGGGTTGCCCGGTTCGTAGCGTGGCTGCAATGGTCGTGCGTCCTCCACGATGCCGGCCACCCGAACACTGGTAGAGGCGGCGTTGTGTGCCGGCTCGGCAAAGGCATCCTGCATGGCCGAACTCATCACCGGCATAAACACCGGATGGCGGGCACGGTAGGTCTGGTCGGCACTGCTGGCAGCGCTGTTGGCATTGGCCATGTTGCTGGCGGTGGTATTCAAACGCAGTGACTGTGCGCTCATGCCGGATCCGGCGATATCAAAGACACCCATCAGGCTCATGCTTACTCTCCTTTCAGGGCTTTGATCATGCCCGTGAACTTGCCGTTGAGAAACTGGAAGCTGGCCTGATGCTCCAGCGCGTTGCGGGCAAAGGCCGCATTTTCGATTTGTTCGTCGACGGTATTACCGTCCAGCGAAGGTTGTGATGGCACCCGGTACAGCGCCGCCGGATCATTCAGGCCGGGCATGCCGGTGATGTGACGGCTATGGGTCTGCTGCATGGCAACATCGCTGCGACCGGATGTGGCCTGCGCCAGCACACTGCCGAAGTCCATGTCGCGGGCTTTGTATCCGGGGGTGTCAGCGTTGGCGATATTGCTCGCCAGCATGGTGGTACGCTGGGTGCGCAGCATCAGCGCCTGCTCGTGAACACCTAGTGCATTGTTGAAGTTTAAGGCCATCGGTTGATTCCTGCTGTTAACGTTGCCGATTCAAGACAGCAAGAAATAGCAAGACCCGTGCCAGTAATTAAACTGGTTATTTTTCAGAAGGTTAAGAAGAGAGAAACACTGCAGCGGCAAGGGATTGCCTGAGATTTGGTCTACGCTTTGCCGCCTGGCGGCAATTGGTTTCGATAGACACTGGTATGAACGCTGAGGCGCTCCATACTGTACTCATTACTAATGGTCGCCGGCAAGGATTCCGACGCACCCAGTAGAAGGTACGAGTCCGGGTTCAGGCTGTTGCGCATTCGGCGCAGAATATCCGCCTTGAAATCGGCGGCGAAATAAATCAGTACATTACGACAAAAGATAACGTCGAAGCGTCCCAGACTGCCATAGGTATCCTGCAAATTGAGCGGCCTGAAGCTGACCCGCTTGGTAATGCCGGATTTAAGTCGAAATCGCCCCTGGGGCAGTTCATCAAAGAACATCTGCCGGCGCGCATCACTGAGCCCCCGGCTCACGCTCAAACCATCATACTCTGCCTTCCTGGCATTGTTCAGCATGGACGCGGAAATGTCGGTGCCAATGATTTCCGGGTCGCGCATGAACACGCCGGGATGCCTGGCTTTGAACTCCTCGAAAATCATGCTGATGGAGAAAGGCTCTTGCCCCGACGAACAGGCTGCCGACCAGATACGTAAACTGCTGCGTTTTTCTTCCAGGATGAGCCTGGGCAGAATCACGTCACGCAGAGCATCGAATGGCGCACTGTCGCGAAACCAGAACGTTTCATTGGTGGTCATGGCGTCGATGACTTTTTCACGCAGCCCCGGCACCGCATGCTGATTGATACGACTCACCAATGCGCTCAGGGTCGTAATCTGGTGTTCTTCCAGAATGCGCCGGATACGGTTTGCCACCAGATACTGCTTATTGTCACCTAAAACGATGCCGCAGGCCTGACTCAGGAAGGTCCGGAACACCTGGTAGTCTTCCGCTGCAAACTGTTGTTCGTCAGTCATAGTTAACTCTGATCACCGGCTTACGCGGGAGTCTGGCGGCGCTCAAGTTGTTTCAGCACACGCTGGGCCAACTCATCGGGGTGGAATTTGGCCAGGAAATCGTCAGCACCCACTTTTTCTACCATCGACTGGTTAAACACCCCGCTCAACGAGGTATGCAGCATCACATGCAAGCTGTTCAGTCTGGGGTCGTTCTTGATGGATGCTGTCAACGTGTAACCGTCCATTTCCGGCATTTCAATATCAGAAATAACCAGAACATATTTATCTGCCGGATTCTCACCCGCTTCAGCCATAGCCTGCAAATGCAGGAATGCCTGTTTGCCATCATTGAGCACCACCGTGTTCAGGCCGATGGCCTCACAGCAACGCTTTATCTGGGTCCGTGCGACACTGGAATCATCAACAATCAGCACAGTGTTGATGGTTTCGGTACGCACTGTTTTGCTGACCAGGGCTTCACTGAGTATGCGTGGCGCCGGCGCCACCTCAGCCAGGATCCGCTCCACATCCAGGATTTCCACCAGCTTGTTGTCCACTTCGGTTACTGCGGTCAGGTAGTGAGACCGGCCTGAACCTTTGGGTGGCGAATGAATGGTCTCCCAGTTCAGGTTGACGATACGGTCCACGCCACTTACCAGAAATCCCTGTACCGAGTTGTTATATTCGGCGATGATGATAAAGCCTTTGCCATCATCCTGCAGGGCCCGGCTGCCCATGGCGATACTCAAGTCAAGCACAGTGATGGTGCGGCCCCGGATGTAAGCAACGCCGCGAACCACACGACTGCTGTGTGGCAATACGCTAAGCGGTGGGCAAGGCAGGACTTCTTTTACCTTGAACACGTTGATGCCGTACATCTGATTGCCATTGAGCCGGAACATCAGCAGCTCCAGCCGATTCTGTCCCACCAGTTGTGTTCGTTGATTAACGCTGTCAAGAACGCCGGCCATCACAGGCTCCTATTATCGATTGCAAAGTCAGATAGCGAAATTAAAAAAACATTCATGCTGGCTACAGTTGTCGTCCAACAGCAGCGTTTCATAAGGCCTGAGACCATAAATAATTCAATGATCCCGGCACATTTATTGCTTCAGCTAACAGGAATACAGCAAAACGGCTGAAAAACTACGCTGAACGCCAAGGTTTTGACGAATGACAGCAGACAATCGACAACTATCTTCATTAAAACTCAAAATGGCCGCCGTGCTTTTGGTACTGGCAACATCAGGCCCGTTGACTGCCGTGGCGACAGCATCACCGCCCGGCGCAAGCGGCAACGAGCGCCTGCGACAGGCTGCGTTCGGCGAATTGCAATCTGCCTACGGCACTGAGCCAGGCCGCATAGAGATCGACGTTGCCACGCTTGACCCCCGGCTGCAGGTGCCGGTGTGCGCGGAACCTTTGCTGCCAACAGTCAATCGGCTCAGCCCCAACGGCGGGCGCGTTACAGTTCGTGTTGAATGCCATGATGACAGCCCGTGGACGCGCCATGTGGCCGCCAGTGTCAGAGTATTCCAGGACATTGTGGTCAGCAGCCGGGCATTGGCCCGCGGCAGTATCGTTGGCGCCGGCGACATAACGCTGCAAGAGCGTGACATCAGCACGTTGCGCGGCCAGGTCATCATGGATCCGACGGTGGCTCTTGGTCAGGCAGTGCGCCGGGCGATAAGTGCAGACACAGTCCTCAATATCGACTTGCTGGAGGCACCGGTATTGGTGCAACGTGGCGATATGGTGGTATTGACCGCAGAGCGTGGTAGCATTGCTATCAGACAAACCGGCATTGCTTTGCAGGCGGGTGAAGCCGGCAAACAGATTCCGGTAAGGAACAATAGTTCCGATCGGGTTGTGCAAGCGGTGGTCACCGGCGCCGGTGAAGTTAAAGTGATTTTTTGACGCTCGCATGGCGGGCCTTTTACGCGACAACAACAGGGACTGACGGTAAATTGTCACCAACTCACCAGATCAGCGACTGTTTTTACATTTTTTTTATCGGATTTAGTTGTTTTTTGTCAGTGACACACTAAAGTTACCCTAAAGGTTGCCGTTAAACCGGATAGAAGGTTAAACACTTATGACTGGTCAGGTCCGAACGCCAATGTCTGGCGTCGCGAAGTAACCTGATGAGTTGACAAGTCAAGGTATCAGACTATGAGTATTCCTACTATTAGCAATACATCGACAGCAACGGACAATCGCAGCGGCGTTCGTCAAAGCGGGACCCAGTCCAATACCGATAACACTAACACTGGTGTCGGCAATGGTAATGTGGGCAACCAGGGCGGCAGCGGTCAGCCTGATGCAGTGTCCATCAGCAGTCGAGCAACAGACCTGCAGTCGCTTGAGACCAGCATCAAGCAGCTACCCGATACCGATGCCTCGCGCGTTAGCGCTCTGCGAGAGCAAATCAATGCTGGCAATTATTCAGTAGACAGTCAGCGCGTGGCAGACAAGATGCTGGCATTCGAACGCAGCCTGTGACACGAACTTGCAATCGTCATTCAGGCGAAACGGACCGACTAGCTGATGAGTAATGAAGGCCTGCAGCAGCTCCTTGACAGTGATCGACAACTGCTGGACTCACTGGCAGAAGTGCTGCTGGCTGAAAAAAACAGCTTGGAAAAACGTGACCTCGACCAACTCAGCGACTTGCTGACGCGCAAGCAAAACGTACTTGCCAGCATAGAAAACAACGACCACATTCGCCGCAAGCTGTTAGTACAGGCCGGGGTGCCTGCCGGACAAACCAACCTACAGCACCTCAAGCGCTTGCTTGGCAAGGGCGGCCAGAACGAGTTCACAGCACTGCTGGACAGCATCGAATCACGCTTGCAGCAGTGTCGCGAGCTCAGTGAAACCAACAGTATCATTGTCCATCGCAGTCGCCTCAACACCCAACGGGCGCTGGGCATTCTTCGCGGACCGTCGACGCTGGCAGGATTGTATACCAGTCACGGCAGTACGCTTGGTGGCAGTGAACAGCGGGATCTGGGCAGCGCCTGATTCGCTCGTCAGGCCAGACAGGTTATCGACTCTCATGGCGACAAACTTCAATAACGACCGCTACTATACATCTGCCGGGGATATCTTCAGCGTCCTGCGCACCTTGCAAGCGGACCGCTCCAGTATCAGCGTTCAGTTCAACGGCAACGGTGCCATGTACAGCTCACTGGTACTGAACGCCAATTTAAAAGCCCGTACTTTCCAGCTTGACGAGTTCACCCCACGCGAGGCGCACCGTCAGGCAGAAGCCGGCACGCCATTCAGCATTCGCGCCTCAATCAACGGCATCCGCGTTCACGCCAAGGACATGGTGATCAAGCGGGTCATGAAAGACAGCGACGGCGTGTTCTATGAGCTCAAGTTTCCGGAGCGACTACTGTATCTGCAACGCCGTGATGCCTTTCGTGCCTGGGTGCCGGGCACACTGATGGTGGCGGCAACCTGCACCAACGACAACCACCCCAAGAGCCTGCAAGGGCGGGTGCTGAATATGTCAGCCACGGGCTTTCGCCTGGTCATTGAAGGCAAGGTGAATCCGCCGCCCGCCATGCTGGAAGAATTTATCATGACCATGAATCTGCCGCTGATTGACCATGACTTATCCTGCCCCGCCGAAGCGGTCTACGTGCAGTATCAACAGGATCGCAATCAGACAGTGCTCGGTTTCCGTTTCGGTAATATGGGCCGCGGCGACCAGGTGGCGGTGAACCGCTTTGTCACGCAGCTGCAGCGCGAGAGCATCGCCTGACAGTCAACGCCGCCAGCCCGGCAACGCGTCCAGTCTGTACAGATCCTCCGGCCGGTCGACATCCCACCGCGGTGGCAGCTCGCGCCAGGCTATATCCGCCTGCCGTAGACGCTCCCGGGTCTGCGCCATGACCTGCGGCTGCCCCCAATTGATGTCACGAAACACGGCTGCCGCTGGCGCCCGCAGACCGATCAGCACATAACCTCCATCCTCCGCCGGCCCCAGCACCACTCTCTCCCCTGCCGCCAGCAGCGCCAGCGCCTGCGCCACATAAGCGCCATCTACCGAGGGACAGTCAGCACCCACCACCACCACGAACTCTGCATCAGCCAGCGCCGCCTGCGTCGCGTGCTGCATGCGCGCGCCCAGATCACAGCCCATCTGCTGATATACCTGCGGAGCACCGTCCAGTTTTGCGAAGAATGCCTGCCCGCCGTCAGCGGACGCCCATAACTGCATCGGCGCCTGTGCCGATCGCCATAATTGCTGCCAACCGAACCGTATCAGACGCTGATGCAGATCCAGCGCCCCGCTTTCCCCCAACACGGGCTGTAGCCGCGTTTTGACCTGTCCGGCCACCGGTGTTTTGGCGAAAAACAGAATCCGTGCCTGCGGGTAGCGATAGCTCGTCGCCATCGCAGAGCCACGGTAATATTGCGCGTGCAGACTGGCGGGACTGGCACCAAGGAAAAAAGCCAGCCGCAGCCGCCACATCAACCAGACAGTGGTCATGATGCCGTGTTTCTGCCAACGGCGACTGGAGCTGATCACCGGCATAGACAGACATGCCGGCCTGGACAATCGCCGCAGCGTCTTGCTGATCATCACGTCTTCCATCAAGGGCACATCAGCGTACCCTCCCACTTGCTCGAACACGGCACGGCGGACAAAAATGGCCTGGTCTCCCGTGGCCACCGCCGTCAGTCGTGAGCGCAGGTTCATCGCCCTGCCAATCACAGCAAAAGCGGGATGTGCGCCATCCAGTCGGACATCAAAGCGTCCCCAGCACTTTGCGCCATCGGCCAGCGCCGCCGTCACCAGATCCGCTGCCTGCGCGGGCAACAGGGTGTCGATATGCAAAAACAGCAGTATGTCACCCACCGCATGCGCCGCACCCGCATTCATCTGCCGGGCACGTCCGGGAGCAGAACTCACGCAAACATCCACCAGACCCTGCGCCTCCTGCACACTGGCATCGGTGCTGCCACCATCAACCAGAACCAGCTGATGCCCTTGCCGGCGCAGGGCTTGCAGGGCGGCCAGTTGTCTGCGCAGAGTTTGCGCCTCGTTCAGGACCGGGATAATAATGCTGAGAGTACTCACGTAGCCCCTTGGTAGATGTTAGTCGGCAACCGATTTGCCAATTATCACGCTTTTTCTGCAACAAAGGCTATGCGAACACAAAATAAAGGCGGATAATATGCCGCCATTATTGTTATTGATTGCCTCCGCAATTCGCAGTAATAAACTGGCTACTTTGCCGTTCTCTTCTTGAAAGACAGCGCGTTGTAATTAATGAATCTCGAAAATTTCTATATCGTCGCCACTGATCCTGACGAGCCCGCCCTTCAGGTCAACATCTCTGGTCCTTATCTGACGCATCAGGCCGCGCAAGCCGATCTGACGGCGGCCATCGATGAGGCTGCGGAGCTGGACCCCAGTGCGCGCACGTACGACTATCGCATCTGCAAGCTGGCCTGCCAGAAACCCGGTGTGATCCAGCACATGGCCTGCCACGCAGCGCGGCCAAACTAAGTACGTTTGCCCTTATCCCCGCTCCACCACACACTTTCCACGTGCTATAATCCCGGCCGCTATTTAAATGCCAGACTCTTGCTTCATCATGCCCCGGTGGCACAGCTGGATAGCGCGGCCCCCTCCTAAGGGGCAGGTCGCAGGTTCGAATCCTGCCCGGGGCACCAAAAAACTATTTATATCAAATAGATAAAGAAATATAAATTTCCTAAAACGTTTTTTGCTCGGCTCTCTCACAATATGTGACCAATGTGTAACCAGCCAACGCAAACCTTAAAAAGCCAACCAAACCTCGACGGGCTGCCCCGCACCGCTCCCTGCTGTGTCTAGTAGGCCATAGTAGATGCCTGCAGATTTCTCCTTAAAGATTTTGAGTAGTAATGATTCAATATCGTCTACCGGGAACCATCCAATTCATCTGACATTCAACAAGCCGCATAAGAACCTCACGGTTCGGAGCAAGTAAATAAACGGGTTCTGAGTTGAACTTCTATTTACCCAAAACCGCGACACAGTTTTGGATGTAGATGCTGACTTGCCTTCAGAAATTGGACAAGGTATACCAATTAGCCGCCTGGCCCTTTTCAAATGCCCCGGACACTGCAGCTATCACATCCTCTCTCTAACCTACCAGTCTCTACTATGCTCAAACGCGTTGCAGAATGGTTCGTAAAACTCAATGTAAAGTGCTAGCCTCTTAAGCACCATCAACAATAAGAATGATAGGGTGAAGTATGGCAAAGAAATGTTTCCTCAGCTTCCACTACACTCCAGACAACTGGCGTGTATCCCAGGTTAGGCAAATTGGGGCAATTGATGAGCAGCCACTGCTTGACTCCAACAAATGGGAGGAAATCAAAAAGAAGGGCGATAATGCCATTGAGAAGTGGATAGTCGACAATATGAAAGGCAAGGAATGTTTGGTCGTGCTTGTCGGTGAAAAGACAGCTGGTCGCCGATGGGTCAAGCACGAAATCAAAAAAGCCTGGAAAGATGGATTGGGAGTGCTCGCCATCCATGTTCACAACCTGAAAGACTCAAGCGGCAACCAGTCGCCAAAAGGGTCAAACCCGTTCATCGGCCTCACTGTCGACGGCGAAGCTGTCTCGGGGAAGATCTATGATCCGCCGTACCTCACCAGCACCTATGTGTACGACTACATCAAGTCGAACATCGAAACCTGGGTAAGCGACGCAATAAAAGCACGCTGAACCAATTCAGGATGCAGGCGGCGCATCTGGGATGCCCGCCGCGAGATACAAAAGCCGCTTCCGCACTTAATCGGAAGATAGCATAGATAGATGGGGGTCATATTGCCGCGAAAAACCTTCTTTTCGTTTCACTACGTTCCAGATGCCTGGCGCGCGTGGAACGTCCGCAATAGCTGGGTCGTTAGGGACACCGATAAGAAAAGTCGCGGATTCTTCGACAATAGCGTTTTCGAAGCCTCAAAAAAGGAAGGCGACGATGCTTTGAAAACCTTCCTTCGCAAAGGATTGGAGAATACTTCCGTCACTTGCGTCCTTGCTGGAACCAACACCTGGTCGCGGCGGTGGGTACGATACGAGATCGCTCGCAGCATTATCAAAGGAAACGGTTTACTCACCGTATACATCCATGGCGTCCAAAACAATGAAAAAGAGACCTCAGCAAAGGGTGCCAATCCGTTAGCCCAGATGGGGCTTTATAGAACCAATCGCGGTATATTGCTCGCCGAGTGGAAAGGAGGAAAGTGGGTGGCCTATGCCGATTATACGCTTGCGATTCCTGAAGGAGATCTCTGGTTTGCCGCGCCGAAGACCAACAGCGTGGTTCAGTTGTCGACTCACTGCCTGAGCTACGACTTTACCGGCCAGAACGGCAGGAAAGACATCGGCGGCTGGATCGAAACTGCCGCGGGATTGGCAGGTCGATGAGCGACATTTCCGGCATTAGATCCCCCTATCAACTCCTCATGCTGGGCGCAGTCGACGAGCATGGTTCTCGTTTTCGCCGTAGCGTTGAGTTGGCGCTTCAAGGTCTCGGGCTTCCAGTGAGCACAATCAAGTTCCTGAGTGATACCGAGGCCTCGACTCGTAGCCTGAATGGTCCTGTCATGGCGGTATTCTTCGGCTCACAGACTAACATTAGCGATACTTCGCTTGTGTCAGAGTTGATCGATGATTCGATTGTAGTTGCCCCTATTGTCTCGGACTTGACTAGGGTGCATACGGAAATTCCACCGCAGATTAGGCACGTCAATGCCATCGTTTTGGGACCTAACAACGAAGGTATCGCTCGTCTTACTACACTTGTCCTTGAGACATTCCGGCTGTTGCGGCGCGAGCGACGATTGTTCATCAGCTACAAGCGGAAAGGCTCTCAGCCGTTGGCTGACCGATTGTACGATGCGCTTGACGCTCGTGGCTTTGACGTATTCATTGATGTGCGATCCGTGCCGCCGGCAGCAGACTTTCAAGCACAGCTCTGGCACAGGATGACTGATTCCGATGTGATCGTGCTCATCGACACACCTGGCTTTCGAGAAGGCCGCTGGACTGCCGAAGAATTGGCGCGAGCAAATGCGACCAATGTTCAAATTTTACACCTACTATGGCCAGGGCAAAAGGAAGACCCGACCTCGTCTTTCAGCCATTTTATGAAGCTTAGACGGCGGGACTTCCTAGGATTTCTTCCAATGCGAGGCCGTTGGGCGACGAAGGAGTTGGTTAAACGAATTTGTGACGAGGTTGAACAACTACGTGCCCCAGCAATTGCCGCCCGCCACCGGTATCTGGTTGATAATTTTTGCGATGCCGCTCGCGATCTGGGGCTTGAACCCACTGTTCAGGTTGAAGGCTGGATTTCTCTGAAGGCGAGCGCCAGTAAGACTCTCGCGGTCGTGCCTGCTGTGGGGGTGCCAACTTCCGACCGAATAAATGAGGTATTTGAGGCCATCACCGATCCCATTATTGAAGCGAGGGAGATATGGATGATCTACGACAATAGAGGCATACTGAATACATGGCTTTCTCATCTAGATTGGCTTGACTCCCATTTGCCGATTCGGGCCGTACAGATGGCGAAAGCGCCAAATCTGCTTAAAGAGTTGATCGAATGATAGAGGTCTTCTTATCTGCCAGCGTGCCTTTACCTGAGCGCGATCGAGTGTTTTTTGACACCGCGGATGTCCTTGCCATTAGGGAATCAATCAAGGCGTTAGTTGAAGTAGTGTTGCCGATCGGACGAATTACCTGCGGCGGCCATCCGGCGATAACGCCACTCCTGGCACTATTCGCCCGCGAGGCAAACCTCAATAGCGACCATTTGTCTATATATCAAAGCCAACTGTTTGCGGGACGATTGTCTCCGGAGCTAGCGGATTTCGCCCATGTTCACATGGTGCCATCGGTCGATGACGATAGAGACGCCAGTTTGACGGCAATGAGACGTGCAATGATCGAGAGCCGCAGTTTCAGCGCAGCAGTAATTATCGGCGGCATGGAAGGCATATACGAGGAGTACGACTTGTTCGTCGAATGTCATCCTGACGCAGCCATATTACCGCTCTCAACAACAGGCGCTGCCGCTGCTATCATTTATCAAAAAGGCGAATATGATCGGGTCTTTGCACGCGACCGGACCTATTCCAGCCTTTTCCGCAGGAAACTCTTACCTGCCGTTTGACGATGGGGGCTCGCACCGTTTAGAACCTACTAGACGCGAGAAACCTAATCCGCTCATTGCGCACGGCTAGAATTTTTTTAGTACCCGTTTGACCGCTGTATCTTAGCAGCCAAAGGCGGCTGCTAAGGTGCAATCGCCGTATACTTGTCACTGGCAATGTAAAACTGACCCACCCTCCTCGGTGGGTCAAAATTAGATTGCCGTTGACAATACTTACAGATAAGCAGCCTTGATGAGATCCACAATGGCCGCAGCTTCTTGCGGGCTAAAAGCCATCTTTCCACCTTTATGTGTAAGAGTCACTATGCCATCTTGCTCATAGAACCCAAGATTCGGAGCTTTGTTGTAAGTCTGACAATACTCGATAGCCTCAGCTTTCATAATCGGCATCGTCCAACCGAAATCTATCAAAATTCCAGAATCGTGCGCCTGCGCTAACACTTTATCAACTGATCTTTCAAACTCTAATTTCAACATTTAAACCTCATGTCGTTTTGTGTGGTAGTCACGTATCTGATTCGCTCCGGGCTTCAAAGCGAGATCAATATTCTCAAAATTAGGTTTCTCAACGAAACCCTTGCGATTTACCCAAATCAACCTGTCAAACTGCGAGTATCCGACTGAGTGACAGCCGGACACTTACGCTGTTGACGCTCCTAGAGCCTGTCCTTCACGAGTGCCTGCTCAATCTCCACAAACCCTCTAAAAACCTCCCTCCCACTTTCAATATACTGATGGATCTCTTGAATTGGCTGAAAGGTATCAACTTTAAGCAGCTCCAGACATGCCACCTGGAGCTCGCCATCGATGCTCCGAAGGAGATTCAGATTGAATGGCCAGACTCTGCCATTGTACAGCCCTAGCAGAAACAGTCTCACATGCCGGGATTGGTGAGTGTCACCAAGACCCACTCCGATAAGAATGCGTAAACTTTCAACTATCTGATCGTCATTTAACGTTTGCGGTTGACCGTACATATGTTTTCTCCGTCGCTGAATTGAGCACTCAATGTAACGCCTCAGGAGGTCTGAAATTTAGATTTTGAATAAATTCTCTCCAGCATCGAGCCAAAATTACTCTTGGACACAGCAAAAAAAGGGGCCGAAGCCCCTTTTTCATATAAGTCCCCTTTCAGCAAACGACACTGCACTTTCTCCGCCCACGATTATGTGATCCAACGTTCTTATGTCCAACAAGGACAGCGCCTCTTTTAGCTTCTGTGTAATACTTCGATCGGCCGAACTTGGCTCAGGATTTCCGCTCGGATGATTATGCGAAAAAATGACTGCCGCAGCATTGAGCCTCAAAGATGCTTTTGCTACTTCCCGCGGGTACACCGCAGCCCCATCAATCGTGCCGTGAAACATTTCGCGATACTCGATCAATCGATGTTGCGTATCCAGAAAGATCACCGCAAAGATTTCATTTTCACAGCCCCCAAGTTTTGTAGTTAGGTACTCTTTGACTGTGTCGGTGGATGTAAACGATGCTCCACGCTGCATCTTGGCATCAACAGCCTGACGAGCTGCTGCCAGAATTTGATCGACAGTAGCTGGCGTATAGCGCCCCTGGTCGTCACAAATTAGAAGTGAACTGCCGAAAGATAGAGAAAATTGAGTCATGATAATGCTCCGGTTGCTCAGGCGGAATTGCCCGGAACCAGCTTCAGCACGGCGCAGCGCAAGCCGTCACAGGGTCGAAGACGGTCAACGACCGCAAGTGTTCGAAGAACGCGCAGCCCTTGACGGCGAGAACGCCGTGATAAGGTGTAGGGAACAGCAAGACCGCTCCCACTCCACCCCTCCACAAAACTCCGAAATATCTCGACTTGGCAAGCGGAGCGCGCAGGTCCTCAAGGGCCGGAGTCGGCAGGTATTTAAGCTGATAATATGCAATTCGATATAAAGCTCGGGACACTAATCTGGTGGTGCATGGCTTCAGTCCATTTGGAGCCGCAACTAACCGATAGCCAGGTTCAAAAATGCAAACGACATGTAATATAATATTACAGTAACCCTGCTTTACACCAGCGCACTTTTCCGGCACCATCGCAGCACAGGCCACAAAAACAAGAAGCCATGACTGCATCCATACTGAAACCCGAAATCCGCAAGCGTCTCATGGCCATAGAGCTGGTTGCCCTATGGGAGGGCCGACTGGTGACCAATCGGCTAATGCAGTGGTTCGGAATATCTAGGCAGCAAGCATCCAGTGACATCCGCCGGTACATAAATGAGGTCAATCCCGGTGCTTTAGTGCATGACTTGGCCGAAAAGGGCTATGTACCCACTGTGGCTCTTCAGCCTGCATTGTCCAGCGGACAAGTGAGCGAGTACCTTGAGCTTCTTATCAGTCAGAATCAGCAGCCTTGTGCAGAGATAGTCGATGCGCAGGATGGTATTTGCGCGGTGCAACTTCCCGACAGGGCGCTTCGCCCAGAGATCGTCCGGGAAATAGTCAGGGCAACCCAAACAGGCAACAGCCTCAAGATCGTTTATAGCTCAATGAGCAACCCCCTTCCACATGAGCGCGTTATTACACCTCACACGCTTGTATATAGCGGCTATCGATGGCATGTCCGTGCTTATTGTCATTCTCGTAAAGCGTTCCGCGATTTCCTGGTTTCCAGAATCAGCAGACCTCCCCTGCCGACTATCGCTGTAGCTCCCCAAAGCGCTGAAGATGAACAATGGCAAAAGTCAGTTTCTCTGATCTTGATCCCTAACCAGCACCTCAGCGAGGCACAATGTGCGCTGGTAGAACGAGATTACGCAATGCCAGAGGGGCGCCTTATTGTTAAAACCCGCGAAGCCTTGGCTATCTATGTATTGCAACGTTATCGCGCCGCAATCACGGATCAACAATGTCAGCGTGCTGCCGAACATCCGCTGCAGCTACTAAAAACTGATCGTAAAAAACTGGCCACCCTGCATTTTGATGAGGAGGCTGTTTAATGAACTCGTTTAACTACGACAGCGACCTGATCGGGGGCTCTTTGCAGGTGCGTGAAAGCAGGGTAGTCGCCGACATGCTGTTGCAAGCGGCCTCTTCTGATCAGTGGTATCAAGCCATCATCAGCGAGAACCAACTGCAAAAACGCTCGCCTGCGACCGCCAAGCGGGTCGCTCAGGCACTCCGCAAACGCCTGGAGCGTCTAGAGCCGCCATTTTGGCGAGCGATTCGCGATGGCGACGATGAGCTTGCTACTCAAGCCACATTTTGCGCGGTAATGGCTCGCAACCTATTGCTAGTGGAATGGCTGGAGACCGTCATGCATGATGCCATCAGCACCCATGCGGGCCATCTCAAGCAGTTCCAATGGTCAGAATTTCTGGAAGACAGGGTACAACGCGACCAGCGTATCGCAGCTTGGACAGAGTCCTCGCGCAAGAAAATGGGCCAGGTGGTGTTTCGTGTATTGGCCGAGGTCGGGCTTCTAAGCGACACTCGTTCACTGAATTTGCAAAAACTCATTATTCGGCCAGAGATTCGCCAATTGTTGGAGCACCATGGCCACCAACGTTTACTGACGTGCTTGGAGCTTTCGACACGATGAATTCAACGCTGCAAGACAGACTTGATCAGATTCCCGAAAAAATCGTCAGCGATGATTTTCTCCAATCCAAAGGCCTGGCTAACGATCTGGGTTTCTGGATCTTTGACTATGCGCCGGAAGACGAACTGCAAGTGCGCGACTACCTCCAATTCCTGCAGGATCTGCTGGCGAAAAAACACCAGCATCTGAGTATTGCACACATCGATCTGCTAAGCCTATTGCGAGACTATCTCAATAGTCGCCGCATTCTCGACCGCTCGCTGCAAAAGCAGATGAGCCAAGGAGACGCAGCACTTCTCAAAGCCCTGCATGGGCCGTTGCACATGGACAAATTCGCCCCTTATCTTGTACAGCATGGTCAGGCGGAGGACAAAGACATTGTGCTGATTTCCGGCGTGGGTTCCGTCTGGCCGGTGTTACGGGCGCATAGCATTCTCAATAAATTACATGCCCTACTCGGCCATAAACCTTTGGTGCTGTTCTACCCAGGTGAATATACAGGTCAAAACCTGTCGCTATTCAATCGCCTTCCCCGTAACGACTATTACCGCGCATTTCGCCTGATTCCGTGACAAGGACTGATCCATATGAAAATTGAAGAAATCTTTGTAAAACCGCTAAATCGTCAAATAAACGGTGTGGTCAAAGCGGATCAGAATGATGATGCCACCGTGTATCAGGAACTGGACGAGTACGTGGTGACTCGCGAACTGGAGACCCACTTCCGTAGCTTCTTCTCCTCCTATGCCACGCCGCTCAACGACCCTTCCATCACCAACCGCGTTGGTGTGTGGATATCAGGTTTTTTTGGCTCAGGTAAATCGCACTTTCTAAAAACGCTATCGTACCTTATCGCCAATAAAGCTGCGCTCGATGAGTCAGGCAATAGTAAAAACGCAGCAGACTTTTTCGACGAAACCAAGTTGCGAGATGCCATGATCAGGGCTGACATTTCCAAGGCAGTCTCTGAGCCGGCCGACGTCATCCTGTTCAATATCGACAGCAAAGCCAGCACCAATGATGGCGGCAATGCAATCCTGAGCGTATTCCTGCGTGTATTCAACGAGCACCAGGGTTTCAGCAGCGACCACCCGCATGTCGCGCATATGGAGCGACACTTGACCGAAAAGGGTGTCTACGGCAAGTTCAAGGAGACGTTCCACGCTGCCACCGGCAACACTTGGGAAGATGAGCGGGATGCCTTCGAGTTCTATCAGGACGATGTCGAAAAAGCCCTTGGCGCGGCGCTAGACTTATCCCCAGAGGCAGCCCATAAGTGGTATGAAAGCGCTGAACAAAATTTCAGTGTTTCGGTTGAAAAATTCTGCGAATGGGTAAAGGAATACCTGGAGAGTAAACCGGCCAATCATCGTATTTTGTTTCTGGTTGATGAGGTTGGACAATATATAGGAAGCGACAGCAGACTCATGCTGACTTTGCAGACGTTGACCGAGAATCTGGGTACGATCTGCAAAGGCCGCGCATGGATCATCGTCACCTCACAAGCAGATATGGACTCGGTACTGGGCGAGCTTTCTGCTTCCAAGGCAAATGACTTTTCGAAAATTGCCGGACGCTTTAAAACTCGATTGTCACTGTCTAGCTCCAACACCGATGAAGTTATACAAAAGCGCCTGCTGCGGAAAACCCCAGACGCTGAAAGCGAATTACTTAAGTTGTACGAAAGCAAAGGCGATATCCTGCGCAACCAGATCAGCTTTGATCGCTCCGGACCCACGCTAAAAAGCTACGACAACGCCGAAAGCTTTATCGCTAACTATCCATTCGTGCCCTATCAATTTCAGCTGGTACAAAAGATATTCGAAGAAATCAGAAAAGTGGGCGCCACCGGCGCCCACCTGGCCTACGGCGAGCGCTCCATGCTGGACGCATTCCAGATGGCTGCCCAGCGTATTTCAAATCAATCCCCAGGCGCGCTGGTGCCTATGCACAGTTTCTACCACGCAGTTGAAGGATTTCTGGATACTGCCGTCAAACGCACCATCGACCAGGCAGCTAACAACCCCGTGTTGGATGAGTTTGACGTACAGTTGCTCAGAACATTATTCATGATTCGTTACGTCGACCTGATTAAAGGTACGCCGGATAATCTGGTGACTTTGTGCATAGAACAGATTGATACCGACAAACTCGTACTGCGCCGACAAGTAGAAGACGCTTTAATACGGCTGGAAAAAGAAAGTCTGATCACCCGCAACGGTGACGAGTTTGTTTTCCTCACCAATGAAGAGCGCGACATAAGCCGCAAGATCAAAGCTACAGATATCGCTGGCAATGAGGAAAACAAAGAGCTGTCCAGCATGATCTACCGCGATCTGCTGCGCGACAAAAACCGTTTTCGATACAGTGTGAACAATACCGACTACAGTATTGGCCGTTACCTGGACAGCCATACCATTGATGGTCGTTATGAAAACGACTTGCGTGTAGAAGTGATTTCGCCCCTGGATCCCGAGTACGCAATGTACAGTGAGTCGGGTTGTATCAATCGCAGCACCGAAGGTCCAGGCACAGTGTTGATCAAGCTGCCGGATGACAAGACCTTTTTCACTGAACTTCGCACGTGGCTGCGAACCAATAAGTTTGTTCGCCTGAATGACGATAACAGTCAGCCCGAGTTAAGCCGCATTCTTGCTGATCGCGGCCGTGAAAACCAAGAGCGTAAAAAGCGGCTACGTCTCAGTCTGGAAGATCTACTCCTCCGCGCCGAGGTATATGCACTGGGCCAGCACCTCAAACTGAATACCACCAGCCCCGCCAATAAATTCGATGAGGCATGCCAATATTTGTTGGAAAACACCTACCATAAACTTGCGTATCTGCGAGTTCTACAGAAAGACCCCATGCGAGAACTGCATGCCGTTCTGCACACCGATGATATCGCCCAGCTCGGCATAAAGCTGGACGGTGAAGAAGGCAACCCGCAGGCAGTCAAAGAAGTTGACCAGTACATCTCGCTCAAAGTCAGCGGCAATGAATCGTTGATGGTCAACGATATTGTTGATCGCTTTACCAAGCGCCCTTTCGGTTGGCCAGAGCCGGAAATCCTCCTGATCCTGGCCCGACTTGCCGTGGCTGGACGCATCACTTTCCACACCGCCGGACCCAGCCTGCAACTGTCCGACGTATTTGAGCAACTTCAGAACAGCCGGCAACGCGCCAAAGTAAGCGTGATGCGAAAGCGCCTGACTGATGAAAACGTGCTGAAGTCAGCTCGTGATCTGAGCAAGGACTTGTTCAGCACCCTGGGGTCAGACAATGAAAAAGAATTATTTGAGTTTTATCAGAGTCATTTCGGCGAGTGGATTAAGAACCTGAAATCCTATCAGAGCAAATCCGAGATTGGTCGATTTCCGGGCAAAGATACTCTGAAGTCCAGTGTACTGTCGCTGGAAAGACTGCTCGCCCATGACGATAGCTTTGAATTCTTTAAACATCTCACGGATAACAAAAACGATTACCTGGAGCTCGAAGAAGACTACCGCGATCTGCATCATTTTTACACCAAACAGCTTGCCACCTGGCAACAACTGCTCGCGGCTCTGCACCAGTTCCAACCCAACGCGCAGCTGTTGATGAAAGACACCAAAGCAGCTAATGCCTTGATGGAGCTTCAACATATTGCCGATAACGATGCACCTTACGGTCAGATCCAGGAGATCGCCGGACTGGTGGAAATACTGGAGTCAGCCAATAATGCCCTACTCTATGATAAGCGCAGCCACGCTATCAGCCGGGTGGAAGGCAAGATTACCCAACTGCAGCAGGAGATCGACAGCAGCGGTATTTCAACACCTGACTTGAGCAACCGCTTGCTGATGCCCTTGCAACAAACCAAAAAACAGATCGCCGAGGAGAACAGTGTTGCTCAGATCTACATGCTACAAACGCAAGTCGCTGAAGAGAAAATGGATGAGGCGCTTGATCAGTTGCACACAGCCATGCAGGCAGAGAACGAGCGACAGAAAAAAGCAGCCGCCGCTGGCAAATCCGATCATACCGATGAACGTAAGCATGAGCCGGTGGCTGAACCCAAACCAATAGCTGATGTTTCCGCCAGCGCCCTGTTGGGTAAAGTCCAGCCAGGCCTGTATCTGGAAAATCAACAGGATGTGGACAAATACCTTAGTGCACTTCGCTCCGAACTCGAGCTGTTGATCAAACAGAACCGACGCATCCGGATCCGGGGGTGAATCATTATGATTTTGGAGGCCATTAAGGAACTCTTTAGTCGACCGGAAGGCACACAACTGGAAGTCAAGAAAGACCAGTTTCGGACTTAGCCGAAACTCGTCGATAAGACAATACATGCTCTGGTCCGCCAGCTACCCAAGGATGCCCAATGAATACCGCCCCTATCAAAAAATATGCTCCTAAGGCCCGCAAGGACTTTATCGCCGCCGTCACCCGGCAGGCAAACAAAGTTGGTGTTACCACCAAAGGCATTGCCCCTATGGATATTAAGGGGGACGTTGCACTGATAAACGATCGCCCCTTCCCCAAGGCCATTGCACGGTCACGCGACGCGCTAGTGCGTCTGGTGGAACAACACGGTTTTGCGCAAACCATGGAACAGGCCGCTTACAGCTGGTTCAACCGCTTTTGCGCTATCCGGTATATGGAAATAAAGGGCTTTCTGGATCACGGCCGCCGCGTACTCAGCCACCCGGTTAGCCCCAATGGATTCCAGATTCTGGATGACTGCCTGCACATTGATTTGCCAGAGCTGGACAAGCAACATATCACCGCACTGAAGCTGGATGGCGACAAGGACGAGGAACTCTACCGAGAACTATTACTGGCTCAGTGCCACGCGTTGCACCAGGCCATGCCTTTCCTGTTCGAAGCTGTGGACGATGCCACCGAACTGCTGCTGCCCGACAACCTGACCAAGACCGACTCCCTGATCCGCGAGTTGGTCAGCGCGATTGACGAGCAAGACTGGCAGGATGTCGAAATAATCGGCTGGCTCTACCAGTTTTATATCAGCGAAAAGAAAGACCAGGTCATGGGTAAGGTTGTCAAAAGCGAAGACATTCCTGCCGCCACGCAACTGTTTACACCCAACTGGATTGTGCAGTATCTGGTGCAGAACTCCGTAGGCCGCCTGTGGCTGCAGACTTACCCAGAAAGCTCGTTAAAGACCCAGATGCCCTACTATATCGGTCCAGGCGAGCAACCTGCGAAAGTGCGCACACAACTGGCCGCCAGCATCCCGGAAAGCATAGAACCAGAGTCAATCAAAGTGCTGGATCCGGCTTGCGGTTCTGGTCACATCCTGGTGGAAGCCTACAAAGTGCTCAAGCTGATTTATGAGGAGCGTGGCTACCGCAGTCGAGACATACCGCAGCTAATTCTGAAACATAATCTATTCGGACTGGATATTGACGACCGCGCCGGCCAGCTTGCCGGATTTGCTTTGATGATGCTGGCACGCGCAGACGATAGACGACTGTTTAGCCGCGTTGCCGATGGCGAAGTCACGCTGCATGTCGTGTCGCTTCAAGATACGCAGCATCTGGAACTGCCCAAGCTCTGGCAACAGCTCAATCTGAGCGGTGACTGGCACAAAGGCACCTCACATGGGTTGTTCGACAGCCATCAAACAGACCTCAGCAGCGCCTCTGCTGATCAGCACTACACGTTGCTGCAGCGTACACTGGAGCGTTTCACGGAAGCCAAAACATTAGGCTCACTAATCGAAGTACCGGCAGAAGATGCGCAACCTTTACAGGAACTATTGCAAACACTGACTGGACTGACAGTATCTGGCGACGCCATGCAACGCCCAGCCGCAGAAACACTAATGTCCATGATTCATCAAGCCTGTATACTCGCCCAGCGCTACGATACGGTGATCGCGAATCCGCCCTACATGGGCAGCAAGGGCATGAATGCCGATCTTAAGAGTTTTGCCAAAAAAACTTATCCCAACAGCAAGTCGGATCTGTTTGCTATCTTCATGGAGCACGCGTTCAAGCTGCTTAAGCCATACGGGTTCAACGCCCAGATCAATATGCAATCATGGATGTTCCTCTCCAGTTACGAAAATCTGCGTGACTGGCTGCTAAAAACTACCACCATTATTACCATGGCCCACCTTGGTGCGCGCGCCTTCGACAGCATCAGCGGCGAGGTGGTCTCGACCACCGCGTTTGTGATTGAGAACGCCGCCTACCCCAACTATGCCGGCGCCTACATCCGGCTGGTAGATGGCAAGTCCGAAGCAGAGAAGTCCCGCATGCTGTTGGAGGCTATTCCGTGAAGCTCGTCTACACGAACCCAATACAAACCAAGCTCTCCAGGCAAAAATCTCTCCACTTGGCCATATTGTTGTCCGTTCTGACACTGATAGCGCGGATTGCTTTGCATGAACTGCAGCCTTCCGTTGGCTTCGAATCCACTCCACGCGGTTTTAACAAAGATAGGGTGTACGCGCGCATAGTATTACCCAAAAGGGGACAGGCATGAGCCAAGAACAAAGCAAGGATATAAGCCAGTATTTTTTTCGGGCCTCTGCGGCGGATTTTATGAAGATTCCAGGGAATCCGATGGCTTATTGGGCTACCCCTGCAGACAGGCGTATTTTTGAGCATAAAAACACTTTGGGAATGGTTGCCTATCCAAGACAAGGCATGGCAACAACAAACAACGACTTGTTTCTAAGAAGATGGTTTGAGGTGAGTGCATCCAAATCGAAATTTGATTGCAGTGATACGGATGAATGTATTTTTTCCGGTGCTAAATGGTTTCCTTATAATAAAGGAGGTTCTTTCCGTCGATGGTACGGAAATAATGAATACTTGGTTAACTTCGAGAATAATGGAAAAACCATTTGCGACTACATTGATAATACGCCTGGCGTGAAAGTTGGCTCTAATGGTCGTGTTATCAATAGAGAGCACTACTTCAAGCCTAGTGTCACATGGTCCTTCGTAAGCTCATCATACTTAGGAGTGCGGAAGTCTGATATAGGCTTCATTTTCGATGTTGGGGGGTCCTCCAGCTTCCCACCACCAGATCTAATAAATAGCGTTACAGGATTTCTATGCTGCAAAGTAGCCTTCCATCTTATGAAGGCAATGAACCCCACGTTAAATTTTCAAGTTGGTAACATAGCGCAACTTCCTTTGTTACAGGTTCCGGCTTGCGACCAGATAGTGAAAAAACTTGTTGAGTTAGGGAGGCAGGACTGGGACTACTTCGAAACCTCTTGGAATTTTAAAGCTCTGCACCTCTTCAACTGTGTGATACATCAATCGAAAATCTTCGAAACATACCATGGCATTCGGAGCTTATGGCTAGCTAAAACACTTGAAATGAAAGCCCTTGAAGAGAAAAATAACAGCCTTTTCATCGGAGCCTACGGCCTGCAGGACGAACTAACGCCCGTAGTCCCGTTAGAAGAAATCACTCTTAACTGCAATCCTCACTACCGCTATGGAATCAATCGCAGTGAGGAGGAGCTAGAGACTCTACTGCAGTGCGACACCATCAAGGAACTGGTGTCCTACGCCATCGGTTGCATGATGGGCCGCTACTCGTTAGACAAACCCGGCCTAATTCTCGCCAACCAGGGCGAAACCCTGCAGGATTACCTGAAGCAAATTCCCTCACCGCGATTCGCCCCGGACGATGATGCCATTCTGCCGCTAACCGATCAGGAATGGTTCGCTGATGACGCCACCAACCGCTTCTGCGAGTTTATGCGTATCGCTTGGCCAGCGCCGGAAGATGCGTCAACACAACAAAAAGAGCAGCATCTCCAGCAGAATCTTGACTTCGTCACCGAAAGCTTATGCCTGCATGCCATCAAACCCAAGCGTGGCGAGTCCGCCCCCGATACTATCCGTCGCTATTTGAGCACCCAGTTCTTCAAAGATCATCTGCGTACCTACAAAAAGCGCCCGATCTACTGGTTGTTCAGCTCTGGAAAACACAAGGCGTTCGAGTGTCTGGTCTACCTTCACCGCTACAATGAAGGCATTCTTTCTCGAATGCGAACTGAATATGTCATACCCCTCAGCGCCAAGCTGAGCATCTACGCCGAGAAGCTGGAAAAGGACAGGGACGCCAGCCCTTCTGCCGCAGAAACCAAGCGCCTGGAAAAAGAACTAGTCACTCTGCACAAGCAACAAGCCGAACTCGCCGAATTCGATGAAAAACTTCGCCACTACGCCGACCAGCGTATCAGCCTAGACCTGGATGACGGTGTAAAGGTCAACTATGCCAAGTTTGGGGATCTATTGGCTGAAGTTAAATCTGTCACAGGGACCAAAGAATGAACACGTTCCTATTGGAGAATACAAAGTATCTTGTCCATATGCGTCAACGAATGGGTCGCGACAATCGACTGGGACTTTGTCTTGGCGCCGGCATCAGCGTTGATTTTGATATACCGACGTGGAAAGAACTAGTTCAAAGGATAGCCTCGCATCCTCAGGTAAAAGGAGAAGAGCTACTTTTAGCCTCTGAAAGCCTAACCTCCCAATCTCAGTATCTTTACCAGAAGTTACTGCAATCCCAGCTAAGAGAGGATACAGAAGACGAGGTAGCTGCTTCTCGAAAATTCAATACTGAATGGCTAAAGATCCTTCACGAGTGCCTCTATCGCGATGCTCGTACATCTGAGACGGCACTCAAGAGCCACCCATATCTCTGGAATCTAATGCCTTTGATCAAAAAATCCTCTATGACGATAAACTATAATTTCGACGATACAATCGAGAGAATGTTATATCTTCATAATGCTGAATACCACAGTCACGATGACGATAAAGGCTTCGAAGTAACATGGCAGCCAACACTCCAATTTCGTCGAGACAACGGAGCAATCTATCACCCCAACGGCTTTTTACCCCTTGAAATGATAGAAGGATTCAGCGAACAACTGATCTTTGTAGAGCAAGATTTCGCCGACCAGCTTATTGACGTGAGTCATGGGCATTACAGTGCCTTGCTCAGTCACTTTTCAAAAAATACCATGATCTTTATTGGCCTTTCGTTAAACGACAGCAACCTAAAACATATACTAAGGGTTTCTGCCAGGTCGAATCCCGGTAACTTTCATTACCATATCCAATGGTGCCGTTCAGAGAAACCGAGTGATTCAGAACAAGAAGCGATAAGAAAGGCGAACTTCTCGATCTACAATCTCGTTACTCTTTTCCTAACTGCCGATGAAATCGTTCATTTAGCCAATCTCCTTAAAGCCAATCCAGAGGAATTCGAATCGATATGTGACGCCGTAAAAGACGGAGTAAGTACGAATTTCAGATATTATGTTTCCGGTCCCGTGGGCAGCGGAAAATCAACTGCGCTCGGGCATATTCGAAGTCTTGTTACGTATGATGAATGGGTAGATAGACGAAGCCCGCTACTGGGCAAACCGCATGTTGAACTGACCGACACTGAAAGAACAAGCGTAGACGAATGGATCAATCAACAATTCAGAAAGAAGAATAGAAAAATATCGAGTGAATCGCCAGGGATCGCAGTGATAGACAGAAGTCCATTGGACCCACTTTATTTCACAAATGATTCAGTGTCTGCGAAGAAACGTGCTCAGGAGTTATTACAGGCTATGGCTCCTAGTCAAAGCACTATCAGTAGCATAGCCGATGGGCATTTAATACTATTAAAGTGCGACCCGAGAGTCCTAAAATTGAGACTGGCAGCAAGAGAAAAGAACTACAACGAAGACCAACTTTCCGAACATTCAAGTGTCGTAAGCGAAGCATGGAATAATTTTACTATTACAGTCATTGATACCACTAATCTGTCCGTATACCAGGTCGTCAGCAAAGTACTGGAGACTATTTTATTTGGACCGTATCAGCCAATAAACTTCCAGCGCACCTGCGAAGAAAAGGCGAGAGAATCATGAAAGTATATTTGGCGTCACCCCTCTTCAGTATTATTGAGCGAGAGTTGAATACATCGCTATGCACTATTTTGGAGACGTCTTTTACTGTATATCTCCCTCAAAGAGACGGACCACTGATTGAACTTGATCGTGACAGCACAGATTCCATACATACATTAAAGGATATGGCGTTTAGGTCAGATATTGACGCACTGAGATCCTGCGATGTCATGGTCGCAGTCTTGGATGGTCGCGCGCTTGACGAGGGCGTATGTATAGAGATGGGCTTCGCCAAAGCCCTTGGCAAGCGAATTATAGGTGTAAAGACGGATATCAGAGTTGCGCTGCCTTGGGGAAATAACCCGATGGTGGACGGCTGTGTCGATGTTTGGGTAGCTGACCCGTTGACGATAACCGAAGTTATACATCGTTTTGTGAGTCAATGAGTGCCGGTTTTGCGATTTCTTTGAAAAATAACTCGTTAATCTGGCCGAGCATCTTCCGACCGCTAACCCCACATGGACTTACCCCACTTTCATAGACAAATCCGAGCCTCAAAATGAGGCTGTCTCGAAGGCCTCGGGACTTACTCCACCAAGATGGCTATGACGACGAGATCGATTGTAAAACACTTCTATGTAGTCGAACAGTAACCGTCCGGCCATCACATCTTGAACCGATGTGCTCCTGATTCGATAGTGTCCACCTATTTTTAAGCGGACACCTATCATGAACGAAATAAGCGTAGTCAATCCGGCGCCGAAGCGCAAACGTTACACCAAGGCCTTTAAACACAACGTGATTACCGCCTGTGCGCAACCTGGCGCCTCGGTGGCCCGCATCGCGCTGGAGCACGGACTCAACGCCAATATGCTGCGTAAATGGATACGTCTGGCGCAGAGCAAAAGTACTCACAAGGCACCTGGCTTTGTCGCTTTGCCGATAAATGCCAATGCCCCTGTGCAACCGGCGCCGCCAGTAAAGCGCGCTGCTGATACTGAGGCGATCCGTGTGGAAATCCCGTATCGCCAGCAAAGCATCAACATCAGTTGCCCGGTGTCACAAACTGATCGCTGCCTGGCGCTGCTGCGAGAACTTCTGTAGTGATCCGCATCGATCAGATCTGGCTGGCCACCGAGCCGCTGGATATGCGCGCCGGGCCGGACACGGCGCTGGCCCGGGTGGTGCAGGTGTTTGGCAGTGCCCGGCCGCATTGTGCGTATCTTTTCGCTAACAAACGCGCCAACCGGATGAAGGTGTTGATCCACGATGGTCTTGGCATCTGGCTGTGTGCCCGCAGGCTCAACCGCGGCAAGTTTCACTGGGCTGAATCCTGGCGCGCCCCGCAACTGACGCTCAGCGATGAGCAGCTCAGTGCGCTGGTTCAGGGTCTGCCCTGGCAGCGAGTCGGTGAAGCAGGCGTCATCAGTCTCCTGTAAGTTGTATCGAATCATAACCTTGCGGTAAATGCTATCACCCATTAAGCGTATCAAAGTCAGCGCGGGTCAGTGGCATACTGACGGCATGACTCAAGTTGATCTGAACAAACTCGATGCCGAACAGCTGCGCAACCTGGTTGCCCAACTGATGGGCAGTGCGGCGGACCAGAAGCAGCAGTTGCAGACATTTCAGCAGCGCACTGTGACCGCCGAGCAGCGCAACCGACACCTGGAAGCGGTCAACGCCAAGCTCTCGCACGAGTTGTTGCTGCTGCGTCGTTTGAAGTTCGGCAAACACAGCGAGAAGCTCAGCCCTCTGCAGCAAAGCCTGTTAGAAGACATCATCGATGCCGATACCAGTGCCATCGAGCAGGAGTGGGCTGATCAGATAGAAGATGAACCCATCAGCAACAAACCCAAAGCGCAGCCCAAGCGTGTGGCATTGCCGGCGGAGCTGCCTCGTACAAAGATACGGCATGAACCGGACAACACCCAATGCCAGTGCGGCTGCCAGTTAAAGCGCATCGGTGAAGACGTCAGCGAGAAACTGGACTACACCCCGGGCGTGTTCAGTGTTGAGCAGCACATCCGTGGCAAGTGGGTGTGCACCGAGTGTGAAACACTGACCCAGGCGGCGATACCGGCGCATGTGATCGACAAAGGCCTGCCCACCACCGGCCTGCTGGCTCATGTACTGGTAGCCAAGTACGCCGATCATCTGCCGCTGTACCGCCAGGAGCAGATCTTTGGTCGGGCCGGTTACCCGTTGGCTCGTTCCACATTGGCTGACTGGGTCGGCCGCTGCGGCCAGGCCTTACAACCGTTGGCTGATGCACTGCGAGACACCATCCTGAGTCACCCGGTGGTGCACGCCGATGAAACACCGGTACCGGTGCTGGAGCCGGGCAAGAAAAAGACTCACCGTGCGTACATCTGGGCCTACTGCACCACCCCTTATGCCGATACCAAAGCGGTGGTCTATGACTTTGCACCCGGACGCGCCGGTGAACATGCTCGGCGCTTCCTTGATGGCTGGCAGGGCAAACTGATCTGCGACGACTACAGTGGTTACAAAGCCAGCTTCGGTCAGGGCATCACCGAGATCGGTTGTATGGCTCATGCCCGTCGCAAGTTCTTTGAACTGCACGAAACGAACAAAAGTACATTGGCAGCCACTGCGTTGGAGCAGATCGGCAGGCTCTATGAGGTCGAGCGTCAGGCCAAACCCCTGGATCCCCAGCAGCGGTACTTACTACGACAACAAAAAGGTAAACCCCTGGCCGATGATTTGCACACCTGGCTGATCGCCCATCGGCAGAAGGTGCCCGATGGCACTGCTACAGCCAAGGCCATCGATTACAGTTTAAAACGCTGGAGCGCGCTGACCCGTTATCTGGATGATGGGGCCGTGCCCATCGACAACAATCAGGTTGAGAACCAGATCCGCCCCTGGGCGCTGGGTCGCAGCAACTGGCTGTTTGCCGGCTCGCTTCGCAGTGGGCGACGCGCCGCTGCGGTGATGAGCCTGATACAATCAGCCAGACTGAATGGGCAAGATCCGTACGCCTATCTCAAAGATGTATTGGCCAGGCTGCCAACACACAAGGCCAGTGCCATTAGTGAACTACTGCCACACAACTGGCAGCCGGAAGCCGCTGTTAAATTTTGATGGCCGGAGTGTTACGAAAACGGACTCCATGATTAAGGTCAAATTGACACACGTCGGTAGCTCGTTGGGTATTGAGTTGCCCAGGGAAGTGCTTGACAAGCTCATTGTTGGTCGTGGAGACATCCTTTATCTGGTTGAAGGTCCGCATAGCTACACCCTAACCGCTTCCGACCCTGCCTGCTTACCATATCAATTCCCCGGAAATAAATACCCTTACGAGATTTTCATTCAAGAGTTAAGGCAACAATTCTGGATGAGCTGCCGGGCGTGCTAATAGCCATCACCAGATACTGCTTGCCATTGTGCATGTACGTCATAGGGACACCTGTTACGGTGCCGGGCATTTCTATTTCGGCTACAATAGACCCCGTAGTTTTGTCCAACGCCCAAAGGACCGGGCTCCCGCCTACACCTTCGCCGGCAAACAAGAGTGATTTGGTCAACACCAGACCTGACCGGGTGGGTTTGCCGGTACGTCCAATGTCGATGCCTTGAAGCAAGGGATGATTTGCGATTTCATCTGGCGTGTCGCCATTCGCAACCTGCCAAACATGTTCACCCGTGACCATATTAATTGCAGTGATCCGCCCATAAGGTGGTTTCACCAGTGGGATTCCTTCGACGTTGGGGGGCGTGCCACCACCATGGATATACGCCACGCTGGAGGCTGCAGGATCGTTGACCAGTGCCATCACGCTTGTTGCCGTTCTGGATGGAACATAGATTATGCCCGTATCTGGGTCATAGGCAGCGCCCTCCCAATTCGATCCCCCAGTAGCAGAGGGCAGGAGCAAGGTTCCAAGCGTGCCATCTGGCCCTTTAAAAACAGAGGGCGGCGTGAATGGAGACTCGCTCATTCGATAATCAGACGCTATCTCCATCGCTTTCGCGTGTATCTCTGGGGTGAAATCGACAAGGTCGTCTTCTTGAAAGCCCTGACGGTCGTAAGGAGCAGGAAGTAAGGGGAATGGCTGTGTTGCGGCGGTCCACTCGCCTGGCACATCAGTTTGTGGTACTGGGCGCTCTTCGACAGGAAACAGTGGCTCACCGGTTTTTCGATCGAACATGAACAGGTGCGATTGTTTTAGCGTCTGGATTGCCGCGCGAGTGCCATCCGGCAAATCGACCAGCAGTGGCGCCGAAGGCGTATCCCAGTCCCAGATGTCGTGATGGGTAGTTTGGAAGTACCACTTCATTTCGCCCGTCTTGTAATCTACTGCGACCGTCGAGCTGGAGAAAAGATTATTGCCAGGCCGGTCTCCGCCATATCGATCGCCCGTTGCAGATTCTACGGGCAAGTAGACCAGCCCCAGCTCTTTATCGGCAGACATGGGCGCCCACACTCCGGCGTTACCTGTAAAATCTGCACCGGAAATCCAGGACTCATAGCCAATATCGCCAGGCTCGGGAATGGTTTTGAATGTCCACAAAAGCTCCCCGGTCGAGACATCAAATCCACGGATATCTCCCTTTACGTTCTCGCGGGCAATTGGGCGCATGCCCACAAGATGTGCTGCGCCAGTGATCACAACCCCATCTATTGCCAGTGGCATAAAGGACATACCGATATCTATATCGTCACGACCTGGGCCAAGACGCAGGCCCTGCTGCAAATCCACCCACCCATCGGAGCCGAACGATTCTATTGGGCGGCCCGTCTGAGCGTCCAAAGCAACAAGAAAATACCCTGGTGTAATAGTAAAAATAATTTCTTGGCCATTATTATTGTAATAGGTCAGACCTTTGCCAGACCCTTTGCGAGGAGCATCTTCAAAGCGTTGTCCTTCCTGCGGATTCCACGTCCATTTGATTTGCCCGGAACCTGCATCCAACGCAACCACATTTCGAGTTGCGCCTGCCGTCGCGTAAAGCGTCCCATTAACCATCAGCGGCGTCGTGACACTAACTGTCTCTGGCCGTGGGCCGAAGGGACCGGTGTCAAATGTCCACGCGATCTTCAATGAGTCTACATTGGAAGAGTTAATCTGGTCCAGCGGAGAGTAGCGAATTGAGCGTTCATCACCATTGTAATGAGTCCACGGCTGGCTGCCAGTTTGAGCCACCTCAGCCGCTCCAGGGTTAATTCGAAGTTCCGCTAGAGCATTGGCCGAAATCTGGCCATTAGGGATCTGGATATTGCCCGACTGGAGAATAAATGCGGTCAGATCAAGATACTGAGTATTGGTCAATGAGCCCGGGGTCTCTGCTGGCATGGTCGTTCGGATTTGATTGAACAACTCGTCACCCGTACGACCTATCCAGCGTGCTCGAAGCCGGCCATCCATCTCGGCGGGAACATGGCACCTGGAACATTCCGACTCGAATATTGTTTGGCCGCGCTCGACATTCCCATCCTGTCCCTGAGCTGCGCTGATCGCGAAGAGGCTGACAAGCAGCGCTGCTGATAATCTAAACATACATAATCCTCGTAACGAGTTAGGCTTAAAGTAAGACTTTTCCAGATTGAATCATAGATATTATTGGCACACGACCCCTAATACGCCATACTGATTTTTGCCTGAACATTGCGGTCACGACGCTCCACGCAGGAGGTCAGATTTCTCTTCATGTCTTCTCGGCATCGATACCATATATCGAAGACTGCGTTTCGGCCAAATGATCATTCGTATCACGCCCCATAGCTGGGAGTTGGAAGTTAAAGGTCCGGGCGGCGGCTGTTTGACGAAAGGTCGATGCGCAGATCCGTCGCATATTGCACTCCGCCTTGAATCTCTTCGGTCGCAACAACCCCCGTGGAAAACAGGAGGCAGATCACTAAAGCTACAGGGCAATGGTAGAATCTCGGGCTGTACTGGGTCTTCGGGATCGTCTCCGCATGCAAGCATTTATCTTCACATGCTACTGCACATTCACCAGGTCTAGGGCCGACTTAAGCCCCCTTGCCAGCGCTTCCGGTGCGCCCACTCCCCAGAAATGCATAAAAAACAGCCGGGGTTCCTCCTCAAGCATGTGATTATGCAGCGCGGTAACCTCGATATCGTTGTCACGCAAAGCTCGCAGAACTGGATTGACTTCGTCCGCTGTCAGAACAAAGTCGCCGGTAGTTGCAGCCTCGTCGCCGCCGGCAGACTGGAAATTTATAGCAATCTCAGCACCCATTCCTGCGGGCAGGGCCATGCCATCCTCACTGATAGGCGCTGCACGGGGAATGCTGACTTTATAAACACCGCCGTCGGCACTTCCTTCATGCTCCAGCACCTGTGCGATGATTTCGCTGTTGAAATCCAGGCCTTGCTCTGCGCTGTTTGCTGTAGGACTGTTCATGGGCGTTTCACTAAGGGCAATGGCATCCCTGAAGGTTTTGGCCAGTTCTATGGGATCACCATGTGCCTCCACATGCATGTACATCGGGAATGGCTGGGCGCGCAGCAAATGGTTATGGATAGCTGTCACTTCCACCCCCCCTTCGGCGAGCCGCTTCATCACAGGGTTTACCTCCTCCTCAAGCAGAACAAGATCTCCCATCACCATGACCTGATCATCATCGGTGGGGTGGAAAGCGAGCCATGTGCCCAGTGCGAGTCCCGGCATGACATTAGTGCCGTCTAAAACCACCTCGAGATCCGTGCGTGGGAAACCGAAACGGTGGACTTCCCCAGCCTGGCCGCTCACAGGCCGAGCCAAGATTTCGCCCACCTCAGGCCAGTCAACCTGTGCGCTTGCAGGATTGGTGGCAAGTCCTAGAACTGAAATGAGAGCTGTAGTGCATAGCGTTCGCATTGGATTGCTCCTTACATATGCTTATGAGATCTTGGAGGATAAACTCATCATTTCGATGATACAAGTGTTGCTTACGGCCATGACTGAAGATACATTCTACATATGAGCGAAAAAATCTCCGAAAATCAGGCGGCCAGCCGTGAAAAATGGCTTTTATTGATATTCCAGCTACCTTCGAAACCGGCTTATTTGAGGGTCAAAATCTGGCGAAGACTGCAGGGCATAGGTGCGATTGCTGTCAAAAGCTCCGTCTATGCCCTGCCCGCGAACGAAGAGTCTTTGGAGGACTATGAGTGGTTACTGCGCGAGATCGAGGAAGGCAGCGGTGAAGGCCTGATTTGTGAAACGCAGTTTGTGGATGGTTTGACTGATGCCCAGGTTCGTCAACTGTTTGATCAGGCCAGAGATGCGGACTACGACGCTGTGGCAACAGAGGCTCGCGCGCTTGACGAAGCAATCAAGAACGATAAAGAGCAGGAAACGGGGGATGTGCGCAATCAAATTGTTCGCCTTCGCAAGAAACTAATAGAAATTGAGGCAATCGACTTCTTTGGGGCAAATGGCCGTGAAGCGGCCGAGGGGTTGCTTTCGGCTCTCGAAGATAATCTCAAGAATGCCACTGAGAAAGTAGATAACGAGGTTAAAAAAACCGCGTCTTCAGCCATTCCACAAGGTAGCGTTTGGGTGACACGCAAAGGCGTACATGTAGACCGAATTGCATCTGCTTGGTTAATACGACGCTTTATCGATCCGGAGATGCAACTCAAATTCGTGGCGGCCACAGGATACATCCCTGAGGATGGCGAGTTGCGATTCGATATGTTTGAAGCCGAATTCACTCATGAAGGTGATAACTGCACATTTGAGGTACTCCTGTTGCGAGCCGGCTTGGAGGTGCCTGCCCTGCAGAAAATCGCTGAAATTGTTCATGATATAGACATTAAGGACGGCAAGTTCGCCCGAGAAGAAGTCGCCGGCATAAGAACCTTGATCACCAGCATCTGCCTGTCGACTTCTGATGACGACGAGCGTATTCGACGGGGCTCAGTCGTGTTCGCCGATCTCTATAGGTATTTCAAAAGGAAGGGTTTGCAATGACGGACACTCGCAACGTGAAAGCCGAAGATAACGCTCCGGAAACCGGCGGGCATAACATACCTTTTTCGGAAGCATTGTGGGTTTGGATGCGGGTCGCTGCACTGTCCTTTGGCGGCCCCGCCGGTCAGATCGCCGTGATGCACCGGATTCTGGTGGAGGAGAAAAAATGGATCGGCGAAAACCGATTCCTGCATGCGCTGAACTACTGCATGCTCCTGCCGGGACCAGAGGCGCAGCAGCTCGCGATATATATCGGCTGGTTGCTGCACAAGACAAAAGGGGGGCTCGCTGCCGGCATTCTGTTCGTGCTGCCAGGATTCCTTTCAATTATGGCGCTCAGTTATATCTATGTGCTCTATGGCAACATCAGCGCAGTTGAAGGCTTATTCTTTGGCCTCAAGACCGCCGTGTTGGCCATTGTACTGCAGGCCGTCGTGCGAATCGGCTCCCGTGCACTGAAGAATAATGTCATGCTGGGTCTGGCAGCTGCCGCGTTCGTGGCTATTTTCTTCCTCGGCATACCGTTCCCACTCATTATTCTCTCGGCAGCGCTAATAGGTTACTTCGGTGGCCGTACCGGAATGCCTGCCTTTGTCATTGATACCAGCCATGGCAAGCAGGGAGAGGGTCTGTCCGATGAGGACTCAGCATTAGGCGCCACCATACCGGCGCATGCCAAACCCACCGTCTCTTGGTCCATCCGAATATCACTGATTCTGCTGATTCTATGGTTCGGACCGATTGTGTTATTAATCCAGACGGTGGGGATGGAAAATGTCTTTTCCCAGATAGCCATATTCTTCAGCAAGATGGCGATGGCGACCTTTGGGGGCGCGTACGCTGTTCTCGCTTACGTGAGCCAGGCGGCCGTGGAAAACTTTGGATGGCTGACCCCAGAAGAGATGCTTGACGGTCTGGGCATGGCGGAAACAACCCCCGGACCGCTGATTCAGGTGGTCCAGTTTGTCGGTTTTTTGGCGGCTTTCCGGGATCCAGGGACTATGAACCCCTATACAGTTGCGACATTCGCCGCTGTACTGACTACCTGGGTAACATTTGTGCCCTGTTTCTTATGGATTTTTCTGGGCGCCCCCTTCATTGAAACCTTACGCGGCCATAAGGCACTCTCAGCAGCCCTCGCGGCAATCACGGCGGCAGTGGCGGGTGTCATCCTTAATCTTGCACTCTGGTTCGCGATGCACGTGCTATTCGAAGTGCGTGAAATCCATGCCTATGGGTTGACGGTAGATGTGCCTGTGCTGAACACGATCGATATACCCTCTTTACTAATGACTATCGCTGCGCTACTGGCGGTATTCTACCTCAAGATTGGGATGATAAAGGTTCTCGGGCTTAGCGCTTTGGTTGGGATGGCTTTCTATTCTTTATGACGTCATTGCGGCCTCGGTAGGGGTGGCAGTTATCCGCCACCCTCCGCACAGGGCCGTGAGTGCGAAACTATCGCATTCAGATATGTGTGGAAGAATAGGTAAATGAATACGCGACGCAACTGAAACTTTGGGCGCGCAGACCCACTACTTGGATGACGGGGCTGTATCTATCGGCAACAACCAAGCGTAATAGCAGATCCTCTGCCTCTCGAAGATTCTTCGCATTAATTGGCACACATAAACAGCTTACAGGTTGCTATGACCGTACTGTTACAATCCGGCGCACCTCAGATCAAGATGTGATGGCCGGACGCTTACGTCGAACACATCAGCACGCGCCATTTCTCGTGTTTTGTAGATGCGCTTCTTTATGCGCTCCTTTTTCAGGCTGCTAAAAAAGGATTCGGCAACTGCGTTGTCCCAGCAATTGGCACGCCTGCTCATGCTCGGCTCAAGCTTGTTTGATTTGCAAAACCTTACCCAATCATCACTACCATACTGTGAGCCCTGGTCTGAGTGGATGATCACCGGCTTTACCGGCTTTCGTCGCCACACGGCCATCATCAACGCGTCAAGCACCAGCTCTCTATGAATCGTGGGCTTCATCGACCAACCGATGACTTTGCGGGAGAACAGATCCAGCACAACGGCCAGATAAAGCCACCCCTGCCAAGTACGTATATAGGTAATGTCGGTTACCCAGGCCGTATCCGGTGCTGCGACCGTAAACTCCCGGTTCAGCGCATTGGCAGCAATAAGAGCGGGCCTGCCGCCTTGCGCCCTGGGTGCCTTGTAGCCTCTAAGGGCCTTGATCTTGTTGCACTTCATGATTCGGGCGACACGATTTTTACCGCAACCCTCGCCAACCTCTCGCAGATCCTGGTACACGCGTGGCGCGCCATATACGCCACCGCTGCCCTCGTAGGACGCACGGATCAGCCCCAGTAATCGCTGATCCTCGATTGTCCGATCCGATAAGGGCTTGTGCAGCCATTGGTAGTATCCGGCTCGGGCCACTTTCAGCACACGACACATGGTCTGTATGCCAAACTCGTTGCGATGCTCGAGCATGAAACGGTACTTTACTCGGGCTCCTTGGCAAAGTACCGCGCGGCCTTTTTTAGAATATCACGCTCCTCCTCGGTGCGACGAAGTTGCGCTTTAAGAGTGAGAACTTCACTTTTTGCTGCCACCAATTCGGCAGCCTGCTGATCGGATTTGTCTGGCTTGATCGCTTTGATCCACTTGTACAGGCTGTGCGCAGAGACACCCAATCGTTCTGAAACTTCGGCCACGGTATAACCACGTTCGACTATTTGACGAACGGCTTCTTGTTTGAATTCCGGGGTAAATCGTGCATTGCTCATATGACTTCCTCCTATGCTAATATCATAGCCCGGAAGTGTCTACGGGACTGGGGTAAGTCCAATCATAGCCCGGAAGTGTCTACGGGACTGGGGTAAGTCCAACAGACTGCGTTTTCAGTACAGCAAATCAGGCCCCCAATTATGGCTCATCAACTAACGCCGGCAGGTGTAACCCATGGACACTAAACAACTACAGCAGGGTCTGCATCAGGCATTTTTCACCGAACAGCACCGTATCGTGTTCTGGTACGATGCCGAGCAAAGTTTCCGTGAAGAACTCGACCAGCTTGAACTGCCGGGCATCCAGGTGCTGGACATGGCGCAGGAGGCCAGCCTGGCACTGAAGTTTCGTTTAGAGCTGGACGATCCGAAAGGCAAGTACCTGCTCTATTACCCCAGTGCAGAACCCGACATCAAAGAAGACTGGCTACTGGACATCAAACTCTATTCTCGCAGCTTCTACGCCGACCGTATTTCGTTGATATTTAACGAGCTGGGCCTAAGTCAACAAAGCTTGCGTAAACATCTGGCGAACCGGCAGCGCTTTCTAGCCAACAAAAATCGAATTGCGGCGCTTAAGAGAGTGGTCGCCGTCGATGCTGACTCGGAACAGCTTGACCTGACAATGATTGCCGTCACGCTCAGCGCACCTGGCTCTGACATTGCCACCTTGTTGTTTACGCTAGGTGAACAAGCTGCTGCTCATGATCTGGGTTTGGAAACGAACCCGCCCGCTATTGAGGACTTGATTAAATACGACCTGCTCCCGGCTCTGCTCAGAGCGCTGCAAAATGAAGTAGGGTATCCAGTGAGCGCAGAAGAGCTCAGTGGAGAGCATACCTTCAGTCTGGGGCAACTGATGATTCGCCTTCTCACCACCGGGTTTTGTGAAAGTGTTGGTGATATACCTGCCTGGGCGAAGAGCATCGCCATTCCCTCTGCGGGAGCACGAGCAACATCACGTGCTTTGCTCTCCAGGTGGAGAGACAGCTCACGGTTTTATCCCGCTTACGACGCGATTTCACACTGGGTGGGGAGCGCCCTGCGTATACAGCAGAAGCTCAGCGAACTACCCCTGCCGACATTATCGAACATTGCCACCTTTGAGGCTGCAGAAAAGCAGATTGTGGTTGAGCTGTGTCATGCGATCCCGCAAGCCGGCGCAATCGACCTGGCGACCCTGGAGCAAATCATCAGAAATCGCCTGGACGGTTACTGGGCTTCGCGCCACAAAGACGATCAAACCCGGAAAAAATATCGACTTATTTATGCCGCTCTAAGCGCGGCGATCGATCTGTTTGGCCTACGCCACAGTCACGCTGCAGGGTTTCACTATCCCAGTTGCGAAGCTATCTATAAGGCGTACGAGAAAGAGCTGTATCGCTTTGATACTGCTTACCGGCATTATATGACAGCCGCACGTAAAGCGCATATCGATTTGCTACGTGAGCTCGATTCTGCAGTGGAAGCGTGTTACGCGGATTGGTACATTGCTCAGTTATCGCGTAGTTGGAGCGATAAACTTGAAGCAGAGAATCGTCTGGCCCACTGGCACATGCCTGGCACTCCCGGCCAGCAGCAATTTTACCGCCACTGGGTGCAACCGCAGTTTGATGGCTCGCGCAATAAACGTGTCGCCGTCATCATCAGTGATGCCTTTCGTTATGAAGCCGCCGTTGAGCTGCGCGAGCGCATTGACGCTAAAAGGTACAGCCAGGCCAAACTGTCCAGCCAGTTAGGTGTATTGCCCAGCTATACGACGCTGGGCATGGCGTCACTGCTGCCACACAAGAGCTTGGATTACCGGGAAGGCGCAGGAGACGAGGTATTGGCCGACGGTCAGTCCACGAAAGGCACGGCTGCACGGAATAAGGTCCTGACTGCTCATGGTGGCATAGCAGTCAGCGCTGAAGATGTAAAAACCTGGTCTCGCGAAGCTGGCCGGGAGGCTTTAAAGGACCAACAACTGGTTTATGTCTACCACAACATAGTTGACGCTCGTGGCGACAGCGCCGCCACAGAGGCAGAGACCTTTGACGCAGTAGAACAAGCCATAGAAGAATTGGACGAGATGGCTCGTAAAATACTGATGCATTTTAACACCAGCACAGTGATCATCACCGCGGATCACGGTTTCCTGTTTCAACAAAGTAAGCCCAACAGCGTAGACAAAACCGAGCTTACCGATGTACCGGGGAATATTATCAAGAGCAAAAAACGCTATGTGATTGGTCCTTCATTGCCCCACAACAAGGAAGTATGGCACGGCAATACAAAACACACGGCCAGCACCAGCAGTGACACTGAGTTCTGGATCCCTAAGGGAGCCAACCGCTTTCATTTTGTTGGCGGAGCCCGTTTTGTGCACGGCGGCGCCATGCCTCAAGAAATTGTGGTGCCGGTGCTGACAGTGAACCAGCTCCGCGGTGAAAAGGCCGAGCGACGCTCGATGCGCAAAGTGGAAGTTATCTCTGCCCGCTCTAGCCTCAAGATGGTAAACAACATCCAACGCTTTGATTTGCTGCAAACCGAGGCAGTCAGTGACAGAGTCATGCCCGTAACGCTGTCAGTGGGTATCTACGACGGCGACCAGTTGATCTCCAGTGAGGAGACCGTGACATTCGATTGCAGTACCGACTCCATGAGCGAGCGCACTAAGCAGGTACGGCTGTCGCTGCAAGGCAGCGACTTTGATCGCAAACGCGATTACTTCCTGGTGCTGAAGGACAAAGATCTGAAAACCGAAACCGAGCGCTACCGGGTCATTATTGATCTAGCCATTACCAACGACTTTTAAGATGAGATTGACACCATGGACAACTTGCCCACAAAAGACCTGGACCAACTGCTTAACGAGCATTTCGCCGGACGTGTGGTTCGCAAAGACCTGACCAAGCTGATCAAGGAAGGGGCTAACGTACCGGTATACGTACTCGAGTATCTGTTAGGTATGTATTGTGCTACCGACGATCAGGAAGTGATCGACGAAGGGCTCAGGAATGTTAAAACCATTCTGGCAGAGAACTATGTCCGCCCCGATGAGGCCGAGAAGATCAAATCGCTGGCCAGAGAGCGCGGCACGTATAGGGTGATTGACCGAGTCACAGTCCGCCTGAATGAAAAGAAAGACCGTTATGAAGCGGCGTTCAGCAATCTGGGCATTAAAGACGCTGAAATATCAGCAGGTATCGTAAAGGAGAATGAAAAGCTGCTGGTAGGCGGAATCTGGGTCATTGCGACACTAAGTTACTTCCACGATGAAGGGCAACCGGGCTCTCCGTTCAGTGTCACTTTGTTAAAGCCTATACAGATGCCCAACATGAATATGGCCGAGCTGTTTGACGGCAGACGACAGTTGAACACCGATCAATGGCGCGAAACGCTTATGCGCTCTATTGGCATGGAGCCTTCCACACTGGAAACAGACGTTCAGTGGCACCTGCTGGCCCGAATGATTCCGTTTGTGGAAAACAACTATAATGTCTGCGAACTCGGCCCTCGTGGCACCGGTAAAAGTCATATCTACAAGGAGTGTTCTCCCAACAGCATATTGGTGTCTGGCGGCCAGACAACGGTCGCTAACCTGTTCTACAACATGAGCACCCGGCGCATAGGGCTGGTAGGTTTATGGGATGTTGTCGCCTTTGATGAGGTGGCTGGCATCAAGTTCTCCGACCGCGATGGTGTGCAGATCATGAAGGACTTTATGGCTTCAGGATCCTTCGCGCGTGGCCGGGAGCAAATGGAAGCCTCAGCCTCCATGGTATTTGTCGGCAATATCAATCACAGCGTCGAGAGTCTGGTCAAAACCAGTCACCTACTGGCCCCCTTCCCTGACGCCATGATCGATTCAGCATTCTTTGACCGCTTTCACGCTTACATACCCGGCTGGGAAATACCCAAAATGCGGCCCGAGTTTTTTACCAACCGCTACGGCCTGATTACGGACTATCTTGCAGAGTTTTTTAGGGAGATGCGGAAGCGTGGATTTGCCGACGCTATTGATAAATACTTCAAGCTTGGAAACAATCTCAACCAGCGCGATGTGATAGCAGTACGCAAGACTGTCTCTGGCCTTTTAAAACTTCTTCATCCCCATGGTGAGTTCGAAAAAGACGATGTACGCCCGTGCCTGGAGTACGCATTACAAGTTCGTCGGCGTGTCAAAGAACAGCTCAAAAAAATTGGCGGCATGGAGTTTTACGATGTGCATTTTAGCTACATCGATAATGAAACCATGGAAGAGCATTTTGTTTCTGTCAAAGAACAGGGAGGCGGGAAACTGATACCAGAAGGCCCAGGGAAACCGGGAATCGTGCACACGATTGGGCTTGGTTACAGGGATATGCCCGGCGTCTACAGAATAGAGCTGCAGGTTACCAAAGGTTCTGGGAAACTGGCGACTTCGGGCCTTTGGAATCTGAATCCGGCGAAGGAGCAGGTACGGATAGCCTTTGATTACTTCAAGGCGAATGCGACAAGGATCAGCGGCAGCGCCAAGGTTATGGATCATGACTTTCATTTGCATGTTGTTGACCTGCAAAGCACTGGCCCCTTGATACCACTTGCGCTATCCAGCCTGGTTGCATTCTCTTCCGGACTGCTTGGCCGCCCCGTGCAGAACCAACTTGTGGTATTGGGCGAGATGTCTCTGGGCGGCTCTGTCACACCCGTGGAAAGCCTCGCCGAGTGTATGCAGGTAGCATTTGATGCCGGCGCCAAGCGGGTCGCCATGCCAATGGCTAGCGCCAAGGATTTGCCAACTATACCTGCAGAGCTTTTTACCAAGTTCCAGACCAGTTTCTATGGGGACCCGGTCGAGGCTGTGTTTAAGGCGCTGGGGGTAGATTGAGAGACGTGAGCAGATCTCCAGTTAGGTAGCATACCTTTTTACTGCTACGGCGAAGGCCATCGATTACAGTTTAAAACGCTGGAGCGCTCTGATGTCAACGGCAATCTAATTTTGACCCACCAGGCGGCAATGTAAAATGTATGCGTCCGGCCATGAAGCTAGGTGATAAACATTCAAACTTAATACTCTCCGTCATTGGTAAATCTCTTGCAACCCATAAACACCATTGACACCTAATGACTGAATCATAAAAGCGAAAAATAAAAGAAAGAATAGCCCCAAAATAAACATTAAACCACAGCATTTCGCCTGTGCAATTGGAATTCAGATAAGCTAAACGACATTATTTGCAGGAGAACTAATGACAGCCAATACATAGCTACTGGATTTATGAAGCTAAAAAATGTATCTGAGTCGACTATTCTATTGCTTTTGATGTTGTTCGGGACAATGCTTTGGTTGTGAAAAAATCGATTGCGTATATGAATAATAAAACTACCCATATCACAATAATTTATAGATATTTTTTCGAATTCAGTTGTATCCTCGTGCAGTATTCCCAGATCTATAGCTTCCTTTACAGACCTAAACATTTGCTGCCTCACTAAATCATTAGCTACGTCAAATTTTATATCGACGGAAGTCTGAGCGATACTATCCCCTTCGTATAACGTTACTGCAAATTTTTTAAAGAACCCAAGCTCTTTCTTTTCACTGTCTCCGGTCATGAGATTCCTTAATTGGTTGAATGAACGCATGAAATCTTGGGTTTTAGATGCGTATATTAGCGGAAAAGCGTAAGATACTTTTTCTAGTATCCGATACAAAAATATAAATGCAGAAGTATGAGATGCTTTTCTTTCCTGCAGCAAAAAATGCGATATTTCTGACAATATCGCTTCATAGAATTTATTGTTGGTAAACTTAGTATTATTAATGAATATTGCAAGATCTTCGGCGGTTGTATCCTCGGACAGCAGCCTGGGGAAATCTCTTCCCCAATTTCTAAAGCGAGATAAATCACTATGAAAGTAATTCTTCCTGCTTTTAATTATCGTGTCCGAGTAGTTATGAGTAAGTATTACGTTGCCAGATAAAAGACGCAGTATTAGTAGTAATTCTGGATTTCTACTTTCTTTAATCTTAAGAAATTCCGGAATCCTTTCCTTTATTCTGCTGGGGAGATTGTCTGAGTAGCTGAAAGTTAGATAATCAGCCATTAAGAGGTAGTCTCCATAAATACCTCAGTCAGTTCCAGCTCATCTAGATTTGAATACTTGAAATAGTTCTCTATGTAAACCTGGGATAGCTCTCGTCTATATTTACCTAAATTAACTTTTGAAGGATTAATATTCCTAAACGCTGACTCGAATAAATCAATGGACCTTTCAAAGTCTTCGATCGTTGATTCAGATATTTCGCGATATGAACTTTTAATTCCTACTGAAAAACCAATTAGGTTATTTCCCACTTTCAGCCACTTTTTAACTCTTTGGCTTTCGCTCAAGCGGTCTATTTCACGGACTACGTCTTTGAAGTCAATGTCATCGAACTTAGGTTGCTTATCCATGATTCGACCAACGATAATCTGGTCCATTTTCTCACCGATAATTTTATTGTTATCGTTGTTAACTGTCCCAGTCAGAAATGCGAGGTATGCCTTAGACAAATCGCCCAAATCAAAGGATCCCTTAACTAGATTTTCGGCACGCTCTCTCTCTGACTGAACCGTTATACTGACATCCGAGAAATCGAATAACTCATGAGTTAATATCTCGATCTGATGTCGTGGAGTCATAGGCTTTTGGCCATTGTTAAGTGTTATCATCCTATATAGAAGCTTATCCTCCGAAGGCGATATGATTACATTAATATACAAAGGCTGAGTGCCATCAAATCTCGCATCCTCGCTTGCCCGCCGCAGGGTGTTGAGTCTTTGAATTCCATCAAGGATATAGCCCGAATCGATATTGTCCATTATATATTTTGAGATTTCTGCATTTTCTGTAAGTGAGAATCCTTTCTCAACAAACGCAATTGTGATTGGTGGCATTAGACAGTGATCTAAGATGTCCCGTTCAAGACGTGCGTAGAATTTTCTATCTTGAATTTTACGCTGTCCTGAAAATCGATCAATGAGTGGGAAAAGGTTCTCTATTGCATACTGATAGGTAGTTTTACCAGTCGCAACAACGCTGCCTATAACGTTATCATTGGCCGTATCGAAAATTATTACGCTCAAGAATATTTCCTCTGTATTCCCAACATAGAATACTTATATAATATTTCTATTAAATGAACTTTACTTACACGCTTACAAAACGAGCTTATTGCAATTTTCATTCGCCAATCGAGGGCTCAGTAAAGCGCTAATTCTTCCAGACATCTTAGACAAGCGATATTTCGCGGTTTTTCTACCCGCCCCACCATCGCCAATGCACGAATTCTACGAGAATAGTAAAATTCTATCTAGCCTGACAGATACTAGCGGAACTGTTTAGCAAAGCCAGAATTGACCATTACTCCCTGTACTGAAAAGAGGATAATTCGACGTGCAATCTTCGCTAAGCGCACTATAGGGTTCCTTCCAAGCTTGCTTGATATTCGTTAACCAACTGAAATACATTACCAAAAACCTTCGCCTATCCAACTGGTCGGATTGAGCGGGTAGAAACGTTTAATCTAATTGATAAATAAAGAAAATGCCACTAAACACATCAAAAGTCTGTATCGCAAGCCACGGCGGGGGATGGCCTGATATGGCCTCACGATTGGGCTTAATATAATCTTGTCCACGCTACGCACTTCAATCTCTAAAATTTATAGACCTTTTTTTGTATATGCCGTTCACGATTTAGGATCGAGCTTATGTATCGCTTGTTTCCCGCACATCTAGGTGCACAGGTGTGAGAGAAACTTTTTGAAGCAAATCGTATCAGTTTTGTGATACGATTTGCTTCGTTTTGTTACGGTTTGTGGGGTGGGTGTGGATAGGAAAATTCGAGTTAGGCTCAGTGCTTTTGCTGAGCGATTGTCTGGCCCTCTAGGCAATGTGCCTCTGGATCGGGCAATCAGAGCTGATTTGGGGCTATTTCGGGATTTGCGCGAATCTGGCGCAACATGGCCGCAGATCGCCAATGCGTTGGCGGCAGCAGGTGCCCGGCGTCCCGACGGCAGTGCCATCCCCACCGACCATGTGCGGAGCGCGGTGAGCCGTCAGCTAAAGCGTAACCCACCACCGACTGAAACACGGCAGGAACGCCCCACACCATCAAACAGGCAGCGATCCCCGCGCGTATCGCAGATATCACCTAAAGTTGTCGGGATAAGCTCTCGGCATCGCGTGGAAGGAACGAAACCAACTATTCGGCCAGAGAACAATGACCAACCTGGAAAAGACAGCGTCACAGAAGCCTCAGCACTTTCATCTGGCCGAAGCAATCAGTCGATCTTGGATAAATTGGCGAGGACTCGCAAACTGCGCGAGTCCTGACGCATCCTTGTGAGCGGATTAGATGTTGTGAAATACATGAGCTTTTTCGAAACCAACCTCGATTACTAATAGATCTCCGTTCATTCTCATATCCCGTCCCATTGCTTCATAATCTATATATGGTGCTAAATGCTCAGGAACATCACCGCACTGCTCTGTCAATTCCTGTGCGTAGTCAGCCAAGGATGCATAAAAACCGCAATAACCCTCCTCAGCGATTAGCCGCGCTTGCTCTAAATCTCCAATTACGTTTAGCAGCTGACCGCCGAACTCTGAAAAATCAGACATAAATTCAGCAACCTCGCACAAAATCTCAATACTTTCATACTCAGCCACGGTATATCCGTTAAAACCCTCGTAATCGTGAATTGCATGTTCTTCAGCCCCTGGCATTGGTGACGCTCTAAGCATTTCCTGAATTTGATCTCGAATGCACCCTGCACCTTCTAAAACCTCAATCCACCGACCGTGCAATACACCACTGTTGTAGGCGGATAGGTCTGCGACATAGATTCGGGGAGTGTTAGTCATTGTCAAATCCTCATTAGGCCTTATGGGTATGTGTTCGCGGTTGCGCACATACCCTCTGCCGACAGAGGGCGACTCGGGCGGGGGTGAAAAAATCAACAAAAATCGCGGAGGCTCCGCCGCGTGGATACCGTCTATTTTTGTTGATTTTGAGGGGTGAAGGACCCCTGCATGAAAATAGCGCTGAAAAATAGAGGCTTGTGACCTCTGACAGTATTTCGACCGCTTTCGTAATTTAAATCTTGGAGTAGAATATACGGGCGACTCCAATTTATGCGTAAGCACGTCTTATCCTGCGATCCGCTAAACAAGCAAAAGGCCGGATGCTACGCGCCGCTGTTTTGAGCATTATGAGCGCGACGTTGCCAAGCAATGAGGAGAGAAGGAATGCATTTTTTCAAGATAACCTATTGTTTGATCGCCGGATTAATGATGGCTGGCTGCGAAACAGCTCGACCAATACACGTCGAGCGATACGTTTCTAACCCATCAACGCTACAAGCGCTCCTAAAAAGTCCGGCCACAAGCGTCTCAGTTGGTAAAATAGAAAATGGTGTAGGTATTGAAACAACACTTGACTGTCTCAACGAGGGCATTCCCTTCCCTGACTTGGCCACAGCTGGGGACTATATCCGATCTGGCCTGATCGCTGAGCTTAGCAATGCAGATCAATTCGAAGTCAATGCAACCAATTCGATAGCAGGTAGTGTGGTCGTGGCAGAGTTGACTTTCGAAAGAAAGATCATGTTAGCTGCTCATGGTGGCACTTGGAATTTTGAAGTAAACCTGACTTCAACAAATGGCCAATCTATGACCGTCAAGTCCAGTCATAGCTACCATACAGGCTATGCCCCTATCAGGTGCAACATAGCAGCAGATTACCTGATGCCAGCTATCCAAACTCTTATTTATGACATCGTTAGAACTCCAGATTTCCAAAAACTATTCTGAAGCCGCTGTTCAATGGTACACCCGGTCACAGTTACGCTCCCAATTCCAGATCCTGGCGTTTATCGAGTGGTCTCAGTTGAAGCGCCGCTCGCTTGCAGGCCTCGTACTCCAGCAAATCTACAGTCGACTCTTTTATGTTTGATCGGGACAGACGTGCTGCCAGCCATCGTATTCGCTCCGCTTGTGACGGCTCTGTATCGCGATCGATAAACGGAGCAGACTGCCCGAGGCGGATGCTTTTGTTGACGATATTTTTATTAACCACAAGTTGTGTGCTGTCACGCGCGCGACTGGCCGCTACGTATGTATCATGTTTGTCATAGGCAGGGCTAAGCAGCACAATCGCGTTATCGACAGTCAGGCCTTGCGCTCCGTAAATAGTCGATGCGTAGGCGTGGCTGATTGGCAATCGATTTTTATCATCAGCCAGTGTGGACAGTGGGAAACTTAAGCGGCGGCCGTGGATGCTGACATCTACGACTTGAGTCTCTAGATCAGCATTCTCCGTTCGACCCGCAACGTGCAAGACAGTTGCTGTCGTGCCGTTGATTACACCCAACCCGTCGTCCCGTTTCAGGAACCGTATCTCATCTCCGGCGGCCAAATTAATTTTGGCCGTGTGACCCGAAGGTGTAATCGTACTCAGTGGTATTTCCGGGCCGTAAACGACTCCTTCGGCTTTTAATCGAGACCTGATTTGCTCATTAATGGCTCGAACTTCCGCATTCGTTTTGGCTATGAGCAGCATAGATTTAGCAGGATTTGACCGACGGAGTTGTGCCCAGCGATCACCAATCTCTCTGATTGATGCAGCGTCTCCTTCAGCTTCTATGAGGAGGCCGCGCTCGGCAAAAGCCCCGAGCGCGGCCCCAGCATCTCCGTTTCCAAGCGCTGTCACTGCGTCGCGTGCCCACGCCTCGTGCTGTCTAACAATAGTGGATACACTACTGTTTTCTACTGCCCTGGCTACCAATGGGAGCCCACCAGCTCCCCCTATGGCCTGCAGCTGATCCCGATCACCAACAAGTACAACTTTGGCTCCAGATTTCTCGACAGCCTGGAGCAGCTTGTGGGTATCCTCCGAGCTCATGAGTCCAGCTTCATCAACGATCAACAAAGTGCGATGATCGAGGAATCGATGGTTATGATGAGCGACCTCGAGCCACGACGCCAGCGCGCGGGTTTCTATCTGAAGGTCGACTTTCAATTCATTGGCAATGCGCCAGGCTGATGCGGCGCCAATTACTCGCAACCCAGCGTTTTTATACGCCTCAACGATCGGTGCCAGTGTAGTAGTTTTTCCAGACCCTGGACTGCCTTCAATACAAGCGATTCGAGCGGTGCTGCAAGCGGCGAGAGCTGCTGCTGATTGTTCCACACTTAATCCGTGCTGCTGGAAGCGCTCCGTTATGTCTGCTGGATCAATCTCGTGCCAGTTCTCCTGGGCCATGTTGGATGCGATGTGGACCACATTCTTTTCAATCTTGATGCGATCTGGCGTTGAGTATCGAAGCGCACCTATAACGTCGGTACCCAGAGCTACAAAATCATCGTCTTTGACGAGACCCTCAATTCGATTGGCAATCTGCTCAGGTGTCAGCCCTGAGCCGACCAGTTCAGCTGTTCCCGCTCGAATCAGGTCGCGCCGATCAACTACACTGCGTGTTTCCATCAACTCGCAGATTACGTCCGATCGGTAATCTGGAAGGATATCAGCGGATAGCGTCGCTAGGTCTCGACCATTTGCAGCCTCCAATGCCAGCCTATGGAGGTCAGAAATGTCGAAACCGTTGGCAAGTGCTGCTTCTCTCCAGATCTGGTCGCTATCAAGATCGTGGCTCGGCAGCTTTGCAGATCGGGTTGATTTGGATACAGATGCAGCCAGTTCTGGAGATTCTTTACCTGTTGTACCTGCTTCAGATAGCTCGTCGACAATCTCATTGTGTCTCGCACTGAAGTATCCGATAATCTCGTCATCAATTCCCGCAATCTCGAAAGTACCATTGTGACCAATTCGATCTATCGTGTATCCCAGTTTTTGTAGTTCGAAGGCAAGTGCAGCGTGATATGTGGCGCCTGCCGCCATTTTCCAGTCGCGTAGTACAGTGGAATGAAGCGCACCGATAGTGCCATCTGCTCGAACTGCCAAGTTCGGTATCACACAGTGGGTGTGAAGGTTTGGGTCACCAAACTCCCGCCCATCACTATGTCGTGCAGGGCGGCTGTCTCCGTGCTGAAAACACGCGGCTGTCAGGGCGACCTTTTCGTAAAAAAGACCGCCTTTACCTCGCCGGCCGTAACTAGCCTCCCGCTCCAAGACACTCAGAGCTGCGCGGACTGCTTTGGCCTGCGCGTGCTCAATCGCTAATTTAGTTTCAGGGCCTCCGCCGGCCCACAGGAGCGACACGGACCGAGAGGCTGACATTGTGTAATCGAAAGCCGGTATACGGTCAGTACGCCTACCGGAAGCAGGCAAAAGAGACTCGCCATTAGTATCAATACCGGCGAATAGGTTTTCAAATTCTCTAATATCAACTTGACTACCGTCATAAATGTCGAGTTGACCCGAAGGACAGTACCAGACCGAAGGAATATGATTGCCCTCCAAGTAATACTGAGTTTGAGTTGTGTAGTAACTGCTGCTTGCTGCGGGATTCCACGTGGCCACCATTTCTAACTACCTCAATCGATTAGTTGACGGGTACTTTTCTCATGGATCCACATGTCAAAATTAGATTTTGAATAAAAATAGGAAAAAATGGCCGTTTTAGTTACAAACGGCCTTCGCAATAGCTGCTGGCGGACTAAGAAAGAGGTTTGTGTCGATTGACGTTCCTTTTCTTGCGATGTATTTTTTGAACAGGGACATGTGACGGCCTTCGTTCAATCCAAGATGTGAAAGGAATGTTTACTATAGCTGGCACACCCAGCCCAAAAATTGCTGTTCTGACCTGAAGCTGACCATTGATTTTTCGAACGCCTAAATCATCTGATAGTTGATGAGCCTCAATGACTGATATTTTCGACTCTCGGCGCGTCGAAGGGTGATCTTTTCTGGCCGGATCCCATGTAACAACCGTACGACTACCAGCATACTTTTCCACGACACGGCCCCGAGTTTCACTTATACCAAGCTGACAAACGACTTTTATTCTGAAGCGAGCTTCAAGTGTCTTAGCATCTTCGTCTCCATAATTCTTTATAACTTGCTCCCAATCCTGTGCTGCGGCAATGCATCGCACGCCTTTTTCGCGGCCCACATTGAGTAACTCTGGCAATCGGTGCAGTTTTTTTAGCACAGGAAGCTCATCTAAAATCATGTATAACCACGGCGACGAACGCTTGGGCATCTTTGCTGAAAGAATTTTTCCGGCAATGACCTCAACCAATAGTCCATTTATAGCTGTTGACAGATTCGGGTGTTCCGAGGAGTTTTGGAGGACCAATTTGCCTGGTAGGTTAGAGTCTACTGACAGCCACTCTGAAATGCTGAACCGTCGTGATTTTGGTGTGCGTCTAGAGAGCTCTACAAACGGTAGGATATTTGTTAGCGCCGCGATCCACAAGGTCAAGAGAATGGATTGAGTTGTCCGATTTATTTGCCCATCGGTCTCCACAACGATCAGCACCGAATCTGGAGAACCGTTCTTTTCCAAGGTTTCCTTTAGATCCTTAGCAGATTGAAATATCTGCCCGTTTAAGTGCTCCCAGGTCCAATTGACGCCATGCTGCTTTCGTAGGCATTCGATTAGGCCGGTTAGCACTCTCCTGGCCGAATTCGGCCAGACGCTATCTCCGGTATCTGCAGATTGAATAAATTTTGCGGAGAACTCCGCTGAATCCTGGCTGTTTCTAATATCACGACCGGGCTCCCAACACCAACTTCGTCCGTCATTGATGGCACTGAGTATGAAATTATCCTCAGGTAACTCGGCTGTGAAGTCGCCTTTGGCGCAATGAATTACGAGACGATAGTCGTGTTGAAGGATTTGTTCTAGCCACCCTCTAAGAATTCCTGTTTTGCCAGATCCATGATCGCCCAATAGGATCGTATAAAACGACTCTGCTGCGCGCGTCAGTTGCACATACGGCATCAACCATAGGCAATCCTTGTCAGGCTTCCCGTCACGCTTAAGTTTTGCTCTGATTGATCCTCTGCCATCGGAGTCATATAGGAGTCGGGTGCCCTGAATCGTTTGTGCAGTTTCTCGTAGGGGTATGTGCCTGATTTTATAAAAAAACGCAACTGATCCTCCGGTAACGCCTGCGAGCACGATCACAATCAGCTGCCATTTTATGGCAGGAATCTCCAATAGTGATTTCGTGTTTTGTAGGCGGCAACCAATATCGATGCCGCAGCCACTCCCCTGAGCTATGAAGCCGACAGACCAAACGTATTCCCAAACATCTGACAGGTTAACCTGCAGGCTTGTAAAATCCCTGTCCCACCAGTGTATAGTTGCCACACCAAAAACGAGTGTCATTGTCAAAAGGGCAATTGTGACTGACGTCAATAGCGGTTTCCGTGTATACATTTCAATAGCTCCCCAAATTGATCATTTTTAATGCGGTGTTGCATAGAGCCAGCATTATTAAACCCGCTGACAGGCCATAGATTAATGCTCGGATTGTCCACAAAGGCTCGGATCGACGCTGTTTCTTCCAGCCAAACGATTCCCCAATCTGCTTTGATGGTTCGATCGTTTCTTTGGACCGCTTTTTGATGCTGCACTCAGCTAATAAAGATGTCTGATCAATGGAGGACAAGAAATGCCGTAAACCAGAGCTGCCAAGTTTTTGCAGGACACGGGGATCGAAATCTCCACTTTTGGTTAGGAATTCCTTAGCTTGTGATCTTGCTATGTCAGCACGGGCCTCCGATCCATCGTAAATTGCAGACTGAGCCTGCTTACGGAACTGTTCCTTATTCATGTTCGGGCCTCGTTGATGGTAAACGTTTTATCGAGTTGATCGAACACAGACACCAGCCACTGGCTGATGTCGCCACGGGCGATTTTGGATTCCGCACGTGGAAGCCCAGTCAATGCCATGGTCTCAGCTGTGGTCATGTCGACAACGTCTATGAACCGGCAATTAGCGGATTCGAATGAGCGCCAGGATCCGGCTGGTATTGCGGGCAGTGTTATCCTCCCTGATTTTTTAAACCACGGATTAAGGTACTTCTTGGCCGCTTCAGCGGCGGAAGACTGAGAGTTTTTCTGGGATAGCATGCCATCTCGGCGATTCTCCACGAGATAGAATGATGCGCTGGGAAGCGTTTTTTGTAGTCGTTCGGCGGTCCATGCGGCTTGCCGGATCGACTCGGCTTCAGCGAGGAAAGGGATAAGGATGTGGCATTGGATATCCCAATCCAAAAGATCTTCCTCAAGATCAACCAGGGAGGCCCAAGTGGCGAACCTGTCACACTCGCCCGCACCGACATCGATTAGAACTGGGGATGTTGAATGTGTTTGTTCAATTCTTTCAAGCAACGGGCTGAATCTCTGGACCTCAATTTCAGGATTAACCCTGGCAGCCGCTGGGTCAGACGCAATGGTTAACACATCCCCACCCAGAGCATCTGCCAGGCGACGCTGACGGTCTATCTGTATGACTGATGGTGGGTTGCCTGCGAGAGACAGCCAGTCGCACACGCCCAGCGATAGTAGGGATTTTCCGACACCTCCCTTTTCGCTAGCGGCTAGGATTAGATGGTGTTGTGGTAGAGCTAATTGTGCAGTCATGATTTCCTCCTGCGTGGCTAATCTGAGGCTTCAATCTAGCCCCGCAAGAGGCTCATAAACTGGATTTCGAATCAATTTAGCTTCATATACTTCCGGTTACTCGGTGCGTGTAATTGCTTGTACCATAATGGCAGAGGCATAGAGGCTGTAAGCGCTTTGTGCCAGAATGCAGCCTCCTTAGTTTGATTTGTATCTCCTTCCCAACTCGGCTGCCGGTAACGCTCAACGATATCCAGCATATCGTCTAGGATTTGAAATTCATTTATGGTGAATTTAACGCTTTTCCTACCTCTGGCTAATTGCCCGAGTTTTTGCAGGATTTCAAAGTGACCACTGTTTCCACCATGAACCTGAAATATTTCCATCGGATTGAAATCACCGGCGAATGCGGCGGGGAGCAGATCTAGCACATCTAAATGAATGTCGTCGCGGGTGCCAGCTATTTCGATTAGTTTCGATGGGCTTACGGCTTCACCTTTAGAGACAGCTTTCGCTTCATCACCTCTAGCAAGTCTGAGCTGCTTTGCACGTTTTTTACAACGTAAGAGGCTGATTATTTGCAAGATCTCAAAATCTATTTTTCCCTGTTGCTCAACTTTCGATAAGTTCAGAAAATCGGAGGCTAAACCTTCAATCGCAGCTTCCAAGTTCTCTGTATTGTAATAAGCATTAGGGCCAATTTTAGACGCATCTGAGTGGAAGGTAGTCAGTAAGGAAATGCAGTCTTTCGATTCTGAAGATACGTCAGAATACGATTCTATCAATTTATCAGCGAGATACTTGACGACGTTTTCTCTTCGGACCTCAGCAGTGAGCTTTTTCCTTCCTTCTCGAGCTTTCTCACATTCGAACAGTTGCTCAGTTATCGAATAAATGACATTTTCCAGGACTGATCGAATATGTACCTCTATCATTCCAAGTTCCTGCCCACCCCGAGTTCTCTTGTCTATGGTTAGATACGCCTTGGCCGAGAAAAGAATCGGCTTCCCGCGCTGGAAATCTTTTTTTTGCGAATCGATAGCTACAAAATTAAGTGGCAACGTTAGCAGTGAGTCACATATGATGATGTCATAAGCAAGACCATTTCTTTTGAGATAGGCTAATAATTCCGGCGGAATCTCCAGGCTATCCGGGCTATTGAAGGCTGAGTTGAAAACGATTACGGCTACCTCATCATCAGGCAGATTATTCTGTTTGCAGTAAGCTCTTAATTCGTAAATTCTCTCTGCCAGTCTTGGGTCATTAAACATTATGGTTTATCTCCTATTACAGTTTTACAATGAACTTTTTTTGTCCGATGTCTTGATATTGCACTTGGTGTTGTAAATACAGGGTCTTTAGACCTTGCCCCTTGAAAGTGAGTATGTTGGTCGAACTGTGCACATTGATCATATTGGTCAAACTCAGTACCGGCGTGGCTTTCAGGACTTTCACGCCTCAGTATTTCAAGCTGTCCCCATCCTAAAAGTGTCAAAAAACACAGTTTCCCGGGGACTAGCTTTTTCACGCCAAGTGATAGAACTTTGTATTGCGCTCGAGCCCTCTTTCGACCTTCCAAAGCGGTGTTTCACCCCCTGCGTAATGCTTCAGGCACGCCACTACCTTGCGTTTCGAAACACCATGCTCCGCACAAAACTCGATGATGTCGCACTGCTTAATCCGATTGGCCTCTATCGCCTCGGTGATGCGTTCAATGGCCTCCTGGTCCAACTCCATACGAAGTCGTAACGCTCTGCGCTGTGCAACGTCCTCGAACTCCTCCAGGCGGGTCACTTGTCGATCAGGGGAAATGCGAAATGTCATCCTCTCGATCTGGGCCCGAGTTTTGTCAGGCTCAACTGAAACGGTCATGCTTCCGTCCGGATGCTTTTCAGGGATCAGGTAGATCAATTCATCAACATCACTGCGAAGATCACCTGTGCCCTCGTAGATCGGCTTACCGTCAGAGTCATTATATTTGTTGGTGTGAGCCAGCAGGATAACGGTGCCGCCCTTCGCGGTCATACTACGCAACAGACCCAACAGCGATTTCGCTGACCGCTTGTTGATAACGTCACACATCTTTTTGAACGTATCGAATACGAAAACATGTTTAGACAGATCCACGGCTGTGTTATTCATCCTCTCCAAATTTGAGACAATGTCCCTCATCGATTTACCGACCTTCATATCAGGCAGAAGCAGTTTGATGCCCGCCTCGTCTGCAGTTTCTATGAAGCCCTTGGCATCGCCTGCCGATATGTCTGCGTTGATGTAAATCACCTGATATTTGCGCTTTACCATATCCGCGCTGAGATCGAGAAAGATGGTGGTTTTCCCGCCGTTTGGCGGTGCGGGAACGACAATCAGATGACCGGCGACAATCAGGCCAGGAATAATAAATTCAGGGTCAGATAACTCACTGGCCTCTTCAAGCGACATTGTGAAATCTTCCATCCAGTCAAAAGGGTTTGTTGGTTCAGGGGCTGCAAACTGGCGCTCAACGAGGGTATTCAGATTGATCGGCATATCATCCATGCTGTTGTAACCTCGCCAATCCATGTACGCGGCGAGCTACTGCCAGCATCATGGCTTTATCCGCTGGCGTCAGGGGCTTGCCCGCAGACAGAGCGGATATGCAAGCAACACACTGATACAGATCGGCGTCAAGTTCGCGGAGTATTTCCCCTAGAGCCTCTGTGAGAATCTCGATTTGCAGATCTTTTTGGGATGAGTCCTGATTTGCTTTGGCGGCGTTTGGGGTATTTTCTCGCTTGTTCATGCCTCCTCCATACACTGAATAAGCACAAAGGCTGAATCAACGATTTGCCAGGGTTCGCAATCTAGACCAACAGCCTGGGGCTGGCTACGAATCTTTATCAGTGCATCTATACCGTCAACCTCGACGGCAGCGATGTATAGAGCGTGGTGGATGGTCGCTTCACTGGGAATGCCCTCCCTCCCGATCGAATGCTGGCTATTGTTACGGGTAGTCACCTCACACCCCCTGCTTAGACTTGGTTTCTAGCCATGCATCGAGATCATTTTTGATCCATCCGACACAACGGGCGCTTAAGCGGATTTTCCGGGGGAAATCAGGGTCATGCTCAGAGAGGAAGTGGAGCTTCGTTCGACCGATGCCAAGATAATGCATTGCATCGGAAGGGCGCAAAAAAGCCTGATTCAGCTTTTTCCGCTGATTGTTGTTTTGCGTTGTTTCTATAGACACTTTGAACACCTACGTTGTTTGTCGGTGTTTCAAATACTATGGCAGATGATACTGCTTAGGTGGGAAAAGCTCGGCGCTCAGTTTTTCCTACGGGTGTGTTTGGACTGAATCCTGTAAAGAAGCCTCCGCTCATCCCAGATCTTTCTGACGCCCTCATAGCTCGGCAAACCATACCGTGTGTATTCAGGTAAGGACGCCATGGCCTCTTGCACAATGTCGCAGCCGCTATTGTTGTTCCTGCCGTTACGAGTTGGACTTATCTTTCCTTCCTGGCAAACCGTATAAACACTTATTTGAATGGCTTCGTCCCTGAGAGCCAACTTACGGTTACCCTTCCTCGGTCGGGAAGGCTTTTGTAGGTGGTTTCGCAGCATCTCGGCCAGCTCTGGTGTTAATCCGCGCTCCAGATTCGAGGTAGCGATGTACAAGCACGCGTCGTAAGCTGCGCTATCGTACTTTGCAAGATCCACCAATTGTGAAAAATCCGTGCCAACAAATTCCAGCAGCCCAAGTTGTAGGGCCAACAAACAGTCAGAGAAATTATTGGTCCCATAGTTAAAGTCATCCCCCGACAACGGCCACGGCCGATCTTCTTCGTCTCGTAATTCCACCCCGGTGGAAAAAGCAAATGACAACATAGCAACAGCGTTACCATCATTATATCCAATGGTTGTATCTATGTTTTGAATGAGAAGAGTGCGTGCCAACTCCAACAATTCGCCTCTGTCCATCATCGCAAAACCGCCCCGCCTGGGATTGATGAGCCGCACGCAATCGTGCTTGCCACAATATCCAAAGCCTCAACTGCCTGATCAGGACAAAGGTGTCCGTAGTGCTGCAGGATCATTTCGACGCCCTTATGGCCGGCCAGCTTCGCCACGGTGAAGACCGGGACACCGGCAGCGAGCATCGCGCTGATAAAATGGTGCCTGAATGCATAGAAGTTAAGTTCGTCGGCCAATCCGCCCAATAGTTTAACGTGGGTCCATGGCCTTCTGTGAGCCTGCACGTCCAATTGCCTGCCCGTTTTCGGCGATGGAAATACCAGACCTGTGCTCGGCTTGCCCTGATCCGCCCACCACGCTACCAAGACCGCCTTAATCGTTGTGTTCAGTCTCATATCGACCACTGCCGGCTTCTTCTCCCGGCGGATTGCATGAGAGGTTTTTTCACACACCTTTGTCAACCTGCTGGAGCTCAGATTTAACTCCTGCCAGGTAATGGAATACAGATCGCCCGGGCGCAGCCCAGTATGGAGTCCCAAATGGCAAAAAGGGATAAACCAGTGAGGGTAGTTCACGTCATCAAGATCGGACAGTTCAGGTTTACCGTGAGCACGACTGCTTCGCCTTTGCCGACGCAACTCCTCCGCGAAGGCGTCAAGACCAGTCAATACACCGTGAATCTCCTCGTTGCTCAGCAGGCGCCGCTCAGACTTGCCCGGATCAGCCCGAGTGCTGTGCTGGTCTTTCAGGGTGGGTTCCAGCAATTTATGATTTGCCAAGGGGTCTGAATCGAGGACGCCATCTTTCACTGCTCGGCGGATCATTGTTTTCAGAGCCCCGAAATTGCGTCGGACAGTGCTGTATGCTCTGCCATTCTTTTCAGTTTCAAGCTGCCATTTGTTGATATCGATCTTGTCGATCGTGGCCATATCCCGATCAAGCAAGTCAGCGAAGTGACCGGCGATCCTGTTATAGTTGGCTTTCGCGTTATCAGCCTTCCAGCTTCGCTCCATGTGCGGGCGATAGTAGTTATCCAGGTAATGACGCAGCGTTCTGGCTTCTGCTTCCCTGGCGGCGTCTTGAGCCTTTATTCGACGCACTTGTTTGTTCTGCAGCGGGTCCACATCGTTGCTTTGCAGGTCCAGCACGGTTTGTGCAGCCGCCACTGGTTTCATGTTGTTATAACTGCCCAATGTCGCTACCCGGCGCTTTCCTGTCGGATCAGTATAACGCCAGCGCCATGATCCGCCCTTCTTCAGTTTGATCAGGCTCAGACCGGGAATTCGCTTGCATGACAAAACATCGCGTTCCCCGGCCTCTTTCAGGAACTGGTGAGCAGCAGCGTCAGAAATGGACGTGATTTTTGCTTGCGCCTTAGCCATCATTCTCTCCTAGGCAGAGGACAGAGGTTCAATTTTGTGCGACCAATATGTAACCATAATGGCAACACAAACACAAACAATAAGACACATCAAAAAACATATATTGTTTTTATTCATATGCTTAAGAAAGTATAGACACGTGATGCAAGGGGTATTTTTGCCCTCCTAAGGGGCAGGTCGCAGGTTCGAATCCTGCCCGGGGCACCACTACAAATAAACTGCCCCCCGATTCAAGGGGTGGGCAATACCCCCAACACCGGCTAATCTATAGTCCAAATCAATAACACGGGGGCTGACACGTGCGCTACGGACTGATTGTCGAGGATCTGCCCGAGGCCCGTGCCTGGCTGACGACAGCACTGGGTGAAGCATTTCCCGGAATACAGATCGCCACCGCCGGTTCGCTGGCCGACGCCCGCCACGCCCTGACCTCGCAACTGCCCGATATAGCCCTGATTGATATTGGTCTGCCCGACGGTTCCGGCATCGACCTGATCAATGAACTGAACATCAAACACCGCAGTGTCATGTCGATCGTGACCAGCGTATTTGATGACGATACCCACCTGTTTTCGGCGCTGGGCGCCGGCGCTTCCGGTTATCTTTTGAAGGATCAGAGCCGTGACGAGCTGACCGGTATGCTCAAACACATTGTCGACGGGCAGCCGCCGCTGTCACCTGCCATCGCACGGCGCCTGCTGGGTTTCTTCAATCCACGCGAAGACGTCGCCCCCGCTCACCTGACTGCGCGCGAAAAAGAAGTGCTGATCCTGATCGCAAAGGGTTACAGCACACCCAAAGTCGCCGGCCTGTTGGGCATCACCAGTAATACGGCAGCCGGTTACGTCAAATCCATCTACGCCAAACTCAACATATCCAGTCGCGCCGAAGCCACCATGGAAGCCTCCCGCCGCGGCCTGGTGACGCAGAGCATGTTTTAACCGGACAGCGACTGTTGTGCAGAATCCGGTGGCGTCGCCGCCGTGACAGGTAACGGTATACATACACTCATGCCTTGGCCAGCGCCGGTGTGCACTTGACTGACGGCATCCAGGGCACGCAGCCGTTTGTGCAGCAGCGGAGGCACACCAGCCGGATCATCCGCCGCACTCCCCTCGATAGTCACCTCAACCTGCAATACCCTGCCGTCAATACCCACGCTGTTGTCGTCCACCAGACTGACCGTCAGAGTCAGGGAGCGGGTTTCCGGCATCCGCAACCAGAAACCACTGAGCTCCCGAAGCAGCAGGCGCAGCTTCAGCATTCTGCGATTGCTACACGAGATACCGTCAAGCATGTCATTGACATGCCAGCTAAACGTTTTTTGCAGGGACGAGGCCCGGCTTTCGTTTTCGGCCATGCAATCTGCCAGCACCGCGGCAAGCTGATGTTCTTCATGCATAACCAACCTGACAATATCCCGCAGGTCCTGCAGTGCACTTCGTGCCAGATCCCGCGCCTTGCCCTGCTCTACTTTAAACACCAGCGACAGCAGGCGCGCCCCCATATCATCATGCAGATCGCGATACACCTGCTCGCGCTCCGATGCCAGATGATTGTCGCGCTGCAATTTCACCTGCTGACTGAACACCTCGCGCAGGTTCTTTTCCGCTTCCGCCAGACGATGCAGCAACTGTCTGTTGATATCGTCAAGCCTGGTCACACTGTCCAGGTAAGCCCTGACACCGTGCCAGGTAACAATAATCATCATCACCGGCTGGGTGATATATGACACAAACATGTCCCAGCGCCAACGTTCCATGCTGTTGCTGATCGCCAGTGAAACATCATGACCTGCCGCCATCAGCATGATCACAAGGCCTGCGATGATGCTATAGACTTCAGTGTTACGCAGAGACCTGACCCTTAATAGCTGAATGATCAGTATGACAAAAAGCAGTTGCGCAAAAAGCTGACCGATGCTGCCGGCAAAAACGACCTGCCGATCAGGCACCGCCAGCAGGATCACGCCGTGTACCAGCGACACCGCCAGCAGCCAGCGCAGTCTGTTCACTGCCACCCGCAAATAGTACGAATAGATAAAAGCAAGCAAACACAAAGCGCCGGCCACTGTTCCCCAGTGGGAAAGGCGCAGGAAATCAAACTCGCCCGGCAGCACCGTTGGCACCGTCGGCAACAGAATATAGAGCAGCGGAAACGACCAGCTGATGCTCATCAAAGCAATCAGCAGCCAGTGTCCCTGCCGGATTCGCGCCCACACAAACGCACCCAGGCAGGCAATGAACACCATCGCCAACAAGCTGATTTTGACCAGGTCGATCTGCAAAAAGTAGTTGAGCCGGTAACGGTTGGTAACTGTTGCCTCATCGCCCAGAATCATCGGGCTCATGACACCAAAATTTGGCGCCGAATGTAGCCGGACATACAGCATCTGCGGCGCACCGGTAACCAGTGCTTCGGGTAACGTCCATGTCACCGGTCGGTTCCAGTTGCGTTGTAGCTGACCCGAAGCGAGAGGACCGGCGCTGCCCAGATAATGCTCATCCAGCCACACTTCCATGTTCATCATGTGGCGCAGCAGCAACAGGTGTCGCCAATTGTTGTCATGCGCCTGTGGTGGCAGCGGCAGCCGGTACCAGGCCTGGGTCTCTGTTGCCGGCTGCAGACTGTCCGCAGACCAGGAACGGGGCAAGGGGGTTGGCCGCCAGGCATCATCGCCGAGATACCACGGCGGGCTGGATTGCTGCGGCGACACAAGGCCACTGCTTGCTGCCTGCGCCGAAGTCAGGAACAGTGAGCCGCGAGCAGAATCGGGCTGTCCACCCGACAACATCGTCACCAGTGCCAGCGCGGCCATGACCAGCACGACCACAACACCCACGATTATCTGCCACAGGCGCAAGCTCATACTGTGTTCCCGGCCAGCTCACCATCAGCCGCTGGCGCGCCCTCTGCCGCCGCACGCAACGGCAGCATGAATTCGAGTGTCGTACCCCCCTCCGGAGCAGACGACTGCCTCAGCGTACCGCCCAGTTCTTTAACCCGGCTATGCATGTTGATCAGGCCACGTCCCGGCGAAAATTGCGCCGCGATGCCCTTGCCATTGTCACCGATACTGTAAAACAGGCGACTATCTGATACCCGCACGCTGACAGTCGCGGTGCTGGCCCGGGCATGTTTTAACAGGTTACTGAACGCTTCCCGCACCGTTCGGCCAAGTGCCGAGTGCTGGCGGGCATTAAGCGAGGCCTCAGCCAGCGCTCCATCCTGCTGCCAGTTCAAGGCAATGCCTGCCTGATCACAACGACTCTGGGCTTCGCTGCGAATATCCGCCAGCACCTCAGTCAGTGGCCGGCAGTGATCCGGCAGCAGACTGCGCGAGTCGCGTAACTCGGCCAGTGCAGAGCGAGCAAGATCCATCGTGTCACGGTCGCCGGCGGAATACATCAGCTGCAATAACTTGTCGCCGAGATCTTCGTGGATGGATTGGTAAATAACGCTTCGCTCGTTCATGCGCGCGGCCTCCAGCGCATCGCGTGTGAGCTGTCGGTAACGCTGCTGCAGCTCGGCAGTGGCCTCGGCCACCCTTTGATCCAGCGACGCGTTGAGTATCGTCAGTTCGGCTCGCATCTCAGCGTGTCGGCTGGTCAGAAAATACAATGCCGCCAGCACCCCGGCCAATTGACCGACCGGTACCAGCTGCGGTGTCATACCGGGATGATTTGCCAGCTCGAGGCCTGCAATCAATACTACGCTGTCGACACCAATAAGCAGCAGGAGGCTCAACACCGCCACCCTGAACACTGCCTGCGGCAGCCGGGTGCCACTTCCTGACAGCGCTGACACGGATGTTTGCAGCATGCGCAAAAAGATCAGTATGGCAATAAAATACAGTACGTTGACAGTGAGCTGCACTGCCGCCGGCAGCGACAACAGCATGGGCAGATAATACAGGTTGCCCGCAAACGCCAGACTGAACAGCCACCTGAGCAGCGGCAGCGCGGTTTTTCTCAGTAACACCAGCAGCAGTATCAGTGCGACCAGCAGATTGACGACACCCGTCCACACCGGAATCTGCCAGAACAATAAATCACGTTGCTGCAGGATTTGTTGCAAATGAGCATAGGTACCCGGGAGGACCGGCACCCCGTCAGCCTGTAACTCACGGATCAGGCCGACAGCCGCGCGCCCGCCGGCGACATCCGATTCAGCAACAACCGGTCCGGGCAACAGAATCAGACTGCCGGTGCGACCGGATTGCACCGGCAAATCCGCCACTGTGACCGGTGTGGAGGTCAGCAATGCAGGACGCGCAGGTGCTTGAGCCAGCAAAGACGTTGACAGCAACACCAGGCAAATGCCCGACAATATCCTGATGAATAATTTCAGTAAGAAACTCATGCACCTGCAGTCTTCAGATGGACCCGGAACAGTCTAGCACACTGTCTGGCCGGGCCAGCAACCAAGTGTCGGTTTACTGAAAGGCACGTATCAGGGTATTTGTGCTAGGCTTCCCCGATGGATTCCCAGCCGCTAACCCGACGATGCATCGCATTCAATGACCCAGATAACTGAACAGAAGCCCCTGCAAACCGAACTGACGCGAATTGTGCTGTCCGGTGGTGCCGGGTTGCTGCTTTTTGCAGGGCTGCTCTGCGCGTTGACCACCGTCAATGCAGCACTGCTGTTTCTGACCGCCGCTGTTGCCTTGTGGCTGCTGGGCTGGCAACAGACCCGCAAGCGTCTGCCGCTCAACCGCGCCAACCCATCCGCCCCGCTCTACCCGACACTGGGCTGGGCCAACCGGATGACACTCGGGCGCGGCTGGCTGATTGCGGTTACCGGCGGTTTCCTGCTCATTCCCGGGGTACTGATCACGCACCCTGTACTGCTGTGGACGGCGGCCGCGCTGTATTCGATTGCGGCAATCCTGGATCGCGCCGATGGTTTTGTCGCCCGCCGCAGCAAACAGACCAGCCTGCTGGGCGGCGAACTTGATACTGTGTTTGACGCCCTGGGTTTGCTGGTGGCGCCACTGCTGGCCCTGCAGCATGGCAAAATTCACGCCGCTTATCTGCTGGTAAGCGTTGCCTATTATCTGTTTGTCATCGGCATCAGGATCCGTCAACAGCACAACAAACCGGTTTACCCGCTGCCACCCAGTCCTCTGCGCCGAACTCTGGCGGGTTTCCAGATGGGCTATGTCGCCGTGGTGTTGTGGCCGCCTTTCCAGGCCCAGATCACGGTGCTGGCCGGGTTTGGTTTCATGGTGCCGCTGCTGACCGGTTTCTGGGTGGACTGGCTACTGGTCAGTGGTCGGCTCCGGCCCCAAGCGCATGGCACGGGCAACCGCTTCCGGCAACTGCACCAGCTCACCCAACGCTGGCTGCTGCCAGCCATGCGTGTGGCGGTGGTGCTCAGCGCGTATCTGATTTTCGTCCGGCCGGCCATGACGCTGACACCTGCGGAAATTGTGGTCGCCGCATTGATCGCACTGGCCGTCCTGCTGATGGCACTGGGATTGGCCGGACGCGCCGGCGCCGTCCTGTTATTGATGCTGCTGGCCTGGACCGTGCCTGCACCCATTGACTCTGGCCCACTGCTTGTCTGCCTGTTCGCCACCGTCGCCATTCTGCTGCTGGGCTGCGGCCGGTTCAGTCTGTGGCAGGCCGACGACGACTGGGTTAATCGACAGGATGGTGCCTGATGCCACAATCACGCTGGATTGCCCTGCTGTTATGGCCCGTTGCACTGGTACTGGTGACATGGACGCTCAGTCAAATGCCTCTGGCCGGCATCGGCGACACTCTGGGTAAGCTGAGCTGGCAGCAGTGGCTGGTGTGGACGCTGGTCAACCTGCTGGTGATCATGGTCAGCACCGAACGCTGGCGCCGCCTGGGCTGCATGCTGGGCAAAGCGCCCGGGTTCCTGCAAATGCTGCTGATCCGCCAGGCCGGGCAAACCGTCAGTTTCATCACCCCGGCGCCGCATTTTGGTGGCGAACCATTTCAGATCTACTGGCTGTACAAACGCGCGGGCATGGCGGTTCATCGTGCGGTGCTGTCGCTGGCACTGGACCGGTTCTATGAGCTGTGGATCAATTTCATGATGTTACTGCTGGGTGTCAGCCTGTTGCTGCTCGCGCCACAGTCGGGCATGCAGGCAGGCAGTCAAAACAGCGACTGGCAAATGATCCTGCTGTTGATGATGACCCTGCTGGCGGTGTTGTCCGCCATCGCCTGGCTCCTGGTACGGCAGCCGGCCCTGCTGTCCGCGCGGCTGGAAAAAGCCGGTGCCCGCTGGCTCAGCAGTCCGCGACTGAAAACATTGGGTGAGCACTGGCATTTGATGGGCAGCGACCTGAAAGCCGTGGTCAGGTCGCAAAAGCCGGCGTTGCTCACTGCGCTGGTTCTATCATTGCTGGGGTGGGCGTTGATGATTTTTGAAGTGTGGCTGGTGCTGGCCTTCTTTGACATCAGGCTCAATGCTGTTGAACTGGCGCTGATTCTGGTTGCCATGCGGCTGGCGCTACTGCTGCCTCTGCCGGGCGGCATCGGTACGCTTGAAGCCGCCGTATTCTGGACGTTCCAAAGTCTGGCCCTGCCAGTGGAATCAGCACTGGGGCTGATTGCCCTGATGCGCCTGCGCGATGTGGTGGTGCTGCTCTCTGGCCTGTTATGCCTGCGCGCGCTGCAAACCGCCCGTCCCGCACCGACTCAACCGGCCTGATCCTGACACATAGGTCAGAATGCTTTTTTATACGCCGCCCAGCAGGTCGCGTTTTCCCACAGCTTGACGTTCAATGAACCTGCACCTGGCGGCTTTATTGTGTCCAGCATGCGCTCACAAATAATGCGGCTGAAATGTTCGATGCTGGGATTGAGTCCGGCAAACTCGGGCTTTTCATTGAGCATGCTGTCGCGGAAATCATCAACGATACTGTCAAGCGCGGCTTCAATCTCCACGATATCCACCAGATAGCCGTGTTTATCGAGCTCGGCTGCCTCGATGCTGATCTCGGCAACATAGTGATGGGCGTGGGGGAAATTTTCACTGCCCCAGTCACCACCGATCAGAAAATGGTTGGCAATAAAGTCTTTGGTCACGGCAACGGTATACATGTTTCTTCCTTTCAGATTGGGTTTGGCAAAATTTACGCCATGCTAGTCATAAACAAAAACGGCCTGCAGCACATCGGCGTGGCCTTCGTGCAGCAGTTGATAAAGTGACCCGGCATCGTTCAACGCCCTGCGGTGGCTGATCAGTGTTTGAGGCTGCAGGCGTCGGATCATCTGCCAGGCCAGCTCAAAGCGACGCGTTTTGTCCCAGCGACCGGACAGCGCTGATGCCAGTGTACTGACCTGACTGGTAGTGATCTTCAAACGGTTGCGATGCGCCTGCGCACCCAGCGCGATGGCAGCGGACTTGTTACCGTACCAGCTGCCAATGACAATGCGACTGTCGAAACCACTGAGCGTGATCGCCAGATTGAGCGCATCGGGCACACCACTGACTTCATAGATCAGATCGGCGCCTTTGCCTTGCAGGGACTGCGATTGCAGCTCGCTCAGATCAGCCAGCGGACTCAGGCTGGCGCGGGCACCCAGGGCAAGTGACTGCTGCTGACGTTTCTCCAGAGTGTCAAAGGTGTATAGCGCCGACAGAGGATGCAGCGCCAGCACACCGGTCAGCAGCAGGCCCACAACGCCCTGCCCGACAACAATCACCTGTTCACCGAGCATCGGCGCGCCGTCCTGCACCAGGTTGACGGCGGTTTCCATATTGGGCAAAAACACCGCCGATTCGGTGGCCACGTCATCAGGCACCGGGGTCAGCTGCTCTGCTGTGGCCACAAAGTGCGACGCATGCGGTTGAAACGAAAACACCCGCTGACCCACCCAGGCCGAGTCGACACCCTCGCCCGTATCAACAACTTCACCGACACAGGCATAACCGTATTGCAGCGGATAGGTAGCCGCCGATTGCAGTGTCTGCAAACTGGCGTCAAGTGACATTTCTTCAGGAAGCTGACCACGGTACACAAGCATTTCGGAGCCGGCACTGATCGCCGAACACAGGGTTTTCACCCGCAGCTGCCCCGGCCCGGGCGGCGCCAGCGGCACAGACCTGACTTCCAGTTGTTCCGGCCCGGTGAACCACAGCTGCTGTGCCGTGATGCTGTCAACATTTTTTATCGGGCCGTTCATCTGGCGTGTCCTTCGCTGGTCGCTTCTGTCTGTTTATATTGCACCTGCCCCCACATGATAAGATCGGTACCCAGGGTGTCGGTAAATAGCGGAGCAATGTGCGGCAACGACGAGCGCTCAGCAAACGCCAGGTCGCCCACCGCCTTGTAGCCCCCCACCAGTCTGGGCGCTACGGTCAACACAATCGCATCGACCAGCTTCTGCTTCAGAAAGCCGGTGATCACATTGGCGCCACCTTCCACCATCAGGCTATTGATGCCGCGTCGCTTCAGCTCACGCAAGGCTTCGTGCAGGCATACCTGTCCGTCTTCATTTCCCGGCAAACGGATAATTTCCAACGCCGAGTCCTCCGGACATGTTGCATCAGCACTGGTCAACACCCAGCAGCGTTTCTCTGACAGGTGACACAAACGGGCGGCAGGTGGCATTCGAAAGCGCGCGTCCAGCACAATCGGCTGTGGGTCGGGTCCGTCCCACTGGCGCACATTAAGCCTGGGGTCATCCGATAATACCGTGCCGATGCCCACCAGTATGCCATCATGCAGACTGCGCAGGTGATGCGTCAACTGCATGGCCGGGTCCCCGCTCAAAGCCAGGGGTTCACCTGATTGCAAGGTAATACTGCCATCCCAGCTCTGCGCATAACTCAAGGTAACGAACGGGCGGTCGCCGACATCGGACTGCTCACGCTGAGACAGCAACCAGTCCTCAATTTGCTGATTGAGGTTCATTCTCTTCCTGGCTGGTTTCTCTGGCCCTGGCAGGCATCACCAACATGTGATCCATACGCTTGGCCTTGGTCAGCAGATAGGCTTCATTGTCAGTGTTGACCGGCGCTTCCAGCGACACCCGCGAACTGACATTGATACCGGACGCCTGCAATGCGGAAATTTTTAACGGGTTGTTTGTCATCAATTGCACAGACGCCACACCAAGGTCTTCCAGTATACAGGAGGCCAGCGAGTATTCGCGCTCATCGGCACCATGACCCAACATCAGGTTGGCATCAACGGTATCATAACCCTGATCCTGCAGATTGTAGGCGTCCAGCTTGGCCATCAGACCAATACCCCGGCCCTCCTGGCGCAGATAGACAATCACGCCCCTGCCTTTGGCGGCCACCATGGCCATGGAGCGCTGCAGTTGCTCGCCGCAGTCACAACGGCGCGAACCCATGACATCGCCGGTGAAACACTCCGAGTGCACACGGGTCAGTATATCCTCACCTGACACATCGCCCATGCAAAATGCCAGGTGCTCTTTGTTATCCACTGAATTGGTGTAATAAACCAGCTGGAAGTCACCGTGTTCAGTCGGTATACGTCCGGAGGTGATCCGGGTCACCGTGGGTTTGGCGCTGCCTGCTTTAACTGCCCTGAGGTTCATCATAATTGGAAATACTACGGTGCGGCCATGCATTAGGCAAGCTACCGCCTTCAGTTGGTTGAACTGCGTTGTTCTGTAGTCTACGCTCGCCGACACGATCCGGTTTTCTGCCCCCGCGTATTGGCAATACGAATGCTGTTTGGTAAGCGTGCGGCATTTGCATACAATGGAGCCCCGATTACGCTGGACGGATGTCTTTTGAAGCCAGAACTGTATTTTGTCATTCCCGGAGAGTTGCAGACGCTGACCGGCGGTTATGCCTACGATCGCGAATTGATCCGGGCCCTGCAAGCCGCCGGCATCAGGGTTCACCACGTTGTCCTGTCATCCCGCTTTCCCGCGCCTGACGCTGCGGCGCTGACCGATGCGGGCGCAAAAATGGCCGCCATTCCCGATCATGCCCTGGTAATGATCGACGGACTGGCCTATGGCGTCATGGATGCGATTGCTGAACAAGAGCACCAACGCCTCAATATCATCGCCCTGTGCCATCATCCGCTGGCCCTTGAGTCCGGGCTTGACGCCGATCTGGCGAACACATTGTTCCGGTCGGAGAAAAAAGCACTGGCGCTGGCGTGCGCTGTGGTAGTCACCAGCCCGGCCACTGCGGCCCTGTTAAAAAACCGCTTTGACATTGCTCCGGAAAACATTACCGTTGCCCTGCCCGGCACCCGCAAACGCAGCTTTGCGCCGTGCCGGGGCAATCCGCCGCGCCTGCTGACGGTGGCCACACTGACCCGGCGCAAGGCCCATGATGTGTTGATAACGGCATTGTCGCAGATACAGGACCTGGCCTGGAGCGCACGTATCGTTGGCGGCGATCACTTTGACCCGGCCTGGTCGGGTTTTGTTAAAAACAAAAGCATTACTCTGGGTCTGGATCATCGTGTTCACTTTACTGGTAGCATCGACGACCTGAATGCGGAGTATACGGCAGCCGATATTTTCGTGTTGCCGTCCCGGTTTGAAGGTTATGGCATGGTGTTCGCCGAAGCACTGTCGTTTGGCCTGCCGGTGGTGGCGGCACATGCCGGTGCCGTTCCCGATGTTGTGCCGGCCAGCGCGGGCATGCTGGTGCCTGTCGACGATGCCGACGCACTGGCAGCCGCGCTACGCAGCATTCTTAGCCAACCGGAGCGCTTGCAGGCGTTACGGCAAGGCGCCCAGGCGGCAGCGGCCGAGCTGCCAGACTGGCAGGACACCGCTGCCCGGGTCATCCGTGTATTGCAGACAGTGGCAAGTACCACAGAACATCAACACAGACATTATGAGGCATAACCCATGAGCGGATTTTCCGTCAACTGGCTCGATCTGCGCGAACCGGCCGACCAGGCCGCACGCCATAAAGGACTGGCCACGACCCTGGTCAACTTTCTGCAGGCCGACGCAGACATTTCCCCGATCATCGTTGACCTGGGCTCTGGCACCGGTTCCACCCTGCGCGCGCTGACCGGGCTGGGAGCACAGCAATGCGTCTGGCGGCTCGTCGATCACGACCCGGCCCTGCTCAACGAAGCTCTGCGCCGACACAGCCAGGGCGAGATTGTGGAAGACTATCAGGCCGATCTGCAGGAGGTTGATGCCTTGCCTCTGGGAGGCGCCGCACTGCTGTCGGCGTCCGCGTTATTCGACCTGGTATCTGAGGAGCTGGTTGATGCCCTGATCGCCAGATTGCGCACACAACCTACCGCCATTTATGCCGCACTGAACTACGATGGCCGGACTGAATGGACGCCGGTGCATCCGCTGGATGAAGCCGTGCTCATGGCATTCAATCAGGATCAGCGCCGGGACAAAGGCATGGGGCCAGCACTGGGGCCGGACGCAGCCGGGTATATGCAATCGATGCTGGAAAACGCCGGCTATCGCGTGCTTACCGGTGACAGTGCCTGGCTGCTGGGGCCAGATCAACAGGCGCTGGTTGCAGATCTGATCCGGGGTATTCGTACTGCGGTCGCCGACGATGACGCTCTGTCTGCGGCAGCGCTCGACGAGTGGCAGGCGTTCCGCTTGTCCCATGCCGCCAGCGGCCATGGCCTGATCGGCCACATTGACGTACTGGCGTTTCCGCCGACAGACTGACGCCGCCTGTCACGACATGGACAGGACTTGCCTGCAAGCGTCATTCAAGTGATCATGACGTAATTGCTGCTTCCGTTACTCTGGCTGACATTATGGCTTTTTTGCCGCACTCACATCACCGACCCGCCAACGTCGGCCCCGTTCACCATCAGACGCGCCTGGTGTATGCGATCCTGATTATCATGGCGCTGTACTTTACGGTGATCGGCAGCATTAACGTTTTCGTTTTTGCCAGCTACAAAGTGGCCGCCCTGGATTACACCGGTACTGTCGGGGTTGCCCTGGCGCTGCTGTATTTTCACCGCTCCGGTCACTTGCTGATAGCATCGTGGCTGGTCGTGGTCGTTCTGATTGGCGTGCTTTTGAGTTTTATTCATATGGCAGAGGGACGCAATTATTCCATCATCTGGGTCACCATCCTGCCGCCGGTGGCATTTTTCCTGCTGGGCCGACGCGCCGGCGCCTGGCTCACCGGACTGGTGTTCAGCTATGTCATCGGCTTTGTTTATCTGCGCCTGCCCGACTGGCCACAGACGGCGGTAACACTAGGTGCGTGGTTGAACATTGTTGAAGTGTTGCTGGCTCACTGGTTTCTGTTTCGCCTGTATGAGCGATCGCGGGCGGAGGCGTTTGCGGAATTGGAACATCTGTCGGTGACAGACAAGTTGACGGGGTTGTCCAATAGAAGCCATCTGGACACGTTGTTACAGCAGGAAATCGAGCGCCATCGCCGCAGCGGCAAACCCATGACGCTGGTCTTGTGCGACATCGACTTTTTCAAACGCATCAATGACGAACATGGCCACCTGACCGGGGACAAAATATTGCAGGAAGTTGCTGAGGTGCTGACCCGTAATATGCGCGCCAGCGATCTCTGCGGACGCTGGGGCGGTGAAGAGTTCCTCATCATCTGCCCTGACACCGCCAGTGATTCGGCAGCAGCCATCACCACCAAGTTGGGCGCTGCGCTGGCAAAGGCCCCCTTCAGCCTGGGGCTGCGTGTCAGTCTCAGTTTCGGCATTGCCTGCCAGGACAACAGCGAGCAACAATCGGATCAACTGCTGCGGCGCGCTGACGACGCCCTGTATGAAGCCAAGCGGCGTGGCCGCGACCGTGCCGTCATTGCCACGAGCAATTCCACTTATGAACCGGCACTAACACCACAGGGGTTTTGTCCATGACGATCGAGTACGGCATAGACCGCTTTGACGTTCATGTGCAACTGGTCAGCTGGCAAGAGATACCTGTCGACCCCTTTCAATAGATACACAGACCGAATCCACTGCTGAGCGGATAGCCAGCAAATGTGCCCACTATTTGATTGAAGAATGGTCCAAATGGATCCCGACCTTCTGAACAGTATCGGCCTGCCCCCATCCGGCCCTGTTTCTGAAAACTCCACAGGGCAATGCACGCCCGGATTTCCAGATTATTTTATTTGTGTGGTATCGCACTGAGTACACCGGGAGACCTGCCAGGCTGTTTGCCAGTGTTAGAACTGCCGAGTCTCACCGCACCCACATCATGCAGCGACAGAATATTCACAATGTTGCCAATCTCGTGCGTTACGCGATTCGCCGTGGCATGATCAACGCCTGACTCGTTGCCTGATTGGCTAGCGGCATAGCCACTCCGGTGACAAGGCCATACGATAACCCACGTGACGGATGATGATAAGGGACACGATAGTTCGATATCAGCAAATAAGCACCCCATTTTCGCTCGTTCAGAGATATGCATTGATATGATCAGACTAAGCTTTTCAATCACACTGGGCTATCAGGTGTTAAGTTCACCCTGCGATTTCATTTTCAATTTTCACCCGGCAATCACTGACAGGCAACGCGTGCTTGAGGAGTCATTAACGATCAGACAGGATGTCATTGCAAAAAAATTGAGCCAGGATAGCCATGGCAGCCGTTACCTCAGACTGCAGGCATGGCCTGGTGAATTGACGTTAGACTACCAGGGTATAGTCGAAATCAACCATCTTCATGCAAACCCTGACACGCTACATGAAATGCCAGTGTCTGAATTGCCGCTGGATGTGTTGACGTATATTTATCCCAGCCGCTACTGCCAGTCAGATAAGTTTGCATCACTGGCCAATTACGAGTTCGGTTCCATGACACCCGGTTATCATCGTGTCATGGCCATTCGTGACTGGGTGACACGACGGACACGTTTCGTCAGCGGCAGCTCGGGCAGCGCCACCTCAGCCCTGGAAACACTGCTTGATCATAAGGGGGTTTGTCGCGATTTTGCACACCTGATGATTGCCATGTGTCGGGCGCTGAATATTCCGGCCAGATTTGCCTCGGGTATTGATTACGGCGCCGATCCCAGCCTGGGGCCCACCGACTTTCATGCCTACGTCGAAGTCATGCTCAGCGGGCGCTGGTACCTGTTCGATCCCAGCGGAGTAACTGAGCCGATGGGACTGGTCAGACTGGGGACAGGACGCGATGCGGCTGATGTCGCTTTTGCCAACGTGTTTGGTAACGTCTCGGCAACGGCGCCACTTATCGCTATTACCGCTATCGTGGATTCAGCACAGGGGTTGGATCTGCCGGCATATACACGTGATGCCTTGTCCAGTACAGATCAGCATTGCACTGCCTGATTGTGTCCGTCCTCTCCAGCGAGTGCCTGATCAGCTCAACGGCTGCGGCTCAGAAACGGTCCCGGTCAGCGGCCATGATGGCGTAGCACGCGCATGACTCTGCCTCCAGCCCTGTTCTGTCCAGTATCGTGATCAGGCCACGGGAATAACTGATCAGTTTTTTATTCTGCAGAAAACTGGCTGCGATACTGATGGCACTGCGCTGAACGCCCAGGATTTCCGACAGGTGTTGCTGGGTCAGTAACCAAGTGGCAGTCATTGGTCAACAATAACCAGCGCGCCAGGCGGCTGCTGACCCGGTGAAACTGATTACAGCCCGTTGTTCTGTTGGCTTGCGACATCAACCCGAACAGATAGCGTTTGACGGTCACCTGCAGAGGCGAACTGTTCTGCAGCAAGTCCCTGAATGTCGGCCGGGTCAGTTTTATGGCATAACCTTCTTCTCGCACAATCTCACGCATGGCTGCTTCATTGACGTCCAGAACCTCATGGGCGCCCAGCATGCCGTCAGCGCCGATCATGGCCAATTTGAATGGCGCATGATCGTCAATGCAGATCACCAGAGATAGCTGGCAGCTCAGGGGAAAATAGACATGCTGAGGTTCTTCACCGTATTCGCACAACAGCTCGCCAAAGTTGAGTTTAACGTTATCGCTGTTATCCAGAATCCGCTGCTTTACCGCAGCGGGCAGTGAGTCCAGCAAACGATTGACTGAGACAGCGGAGCGCTTTGCAGACATAATTGCATCCGGCAACTGCAGCGCGCCACTTCCGGGCGCGGATAAATACGCTGCAATATCTTAACCGCACTGGAGTGTATGCAACCCTCCCCTGGCCTGTCTGTTCGGCAGCGTATATAACAGCGCCGACAATTAGCGTGCCGCTGAGAGTCCCGCTGCATGCTTCAGTTCTACGAACAGCCGGTCGGTCTCTTTTTTTAACACCGTGTAACATTCACAAGTCAAGCGTTCCAGTTGTGGTCTGTCCAGCACTGCTATCTTACCGCGGCTATAGGTAATGACGCCCAGCCTCTGCAGTTTACCGGCAGCAAATGCCGACCAGGCCTTCATTACCCACCACCGAAATTTCCGCGGACGAACCATTCTCCATGACATACAACAGCGACACGATGCAATTTGTCGGAAAATACACATAACCCATTTTGTCGCCCGACTCGGACAGCACCTGCCCCAGTTTAAGTTCAACCAGTGACAGCTCCCCTGTCAACCGTGCTTTAGCCTCCGCGTCCAGAAGCGATAGCAGCACATTCTGTCCCGGGGCCGACTCAGCCGGGTCGACTTGTATTGCCGCGCTGGTGGCTAATCTTGTAGTCAAAATTTATCTCCTTGGCGAACGCAGGACAGTGACCAAACCCAATATTGGGCAGAACCAACGTCCGGACGGCGTAACCCATTCTACAGGGATTGCACACAACCGTATGTTCGGTACGTAACATATGGCATAAGTCTCAAACCACTGAATGACCACCACTTTACCGTCGGCCTGCGATATGTTTACCTGTAGTCTTCGACCAATATGAGGAGTAAAAACCATGAAAAAGCATGCTTCGGCCCACTGGGAAGGCAATCTGAAACAGGGTAAAGGCACCATCAGCAGCGAAAGCGGGGCGCTGAAAGACAATCCCTATGGCTTTAACACACGCTTTGAAGACACGCCTGGCACCAACCCCGAAGAATTGATCGGGGCAGCGCATGCCGGCTGTTTCTCGATGGCGTTTTCCATGCTGCTGGGCGAGGCCGGCTTCACGCCCGACAGCATTGACACCAAAGCCACGGTGACACTGGATAAAGTCGATGACGGTTTTGCGGTGACGGCGGTGCATCTGGTCATGCGAGCGAAGATCGCAAAAATTGACCAGGCCGGCTTCGAGTCCATCGCCAACAAGGCCAAAGCCGGCTGTCCTGTCTCCAAACTGCTGAAGGCTGATATCACGATGGATGCCACGCTCGACGCGTAACCAGCCAGTCGATTGTGCACAAGGTGCTGAATCGGGGTGTTTGGCTATCACGGGCAAGCCGTGAGAGAATTAAATGCCTGAAAAAGCCAATGCAGGAGGCAACATCATGAAATTCGACGATATGTTACTTGATCCGGCCAGCGCCTTTGATTCACCTGACCAGGTCGTGAGCGACGCCCAGCTCAGTGCGCAACAGAAAATTCAGCTTCTGCGCCGCTGGGACGACGACGCCCGGCAATTGCTGACCGCACAGTCGGAAGGCATGAATTCAGGTGACAGTGCTTCAGATATCCTGAAACAGGTTCAGGAGGCACTGGCTACGCTGGGCGCCGGGGCCTCGGATACCTGATGCCCCGGGCCGAACCTTGCCAATATCAGCACCAGCAGCGCCGGTAAAAACGTCACTGTCACGATTGCTGCGCCAACCAGACCAAACAGGACAATGGCGCCGACACCACGATAAAGTTCGGTGCCCTCCCCCGGCAGCAGCACCAGCGGTGCCAGACCACAAAGCGTGGTCAGTGTAGTCATGGCAATCGGGCGCAGACGCGAGTCGACCGCTGCCGCCACCGCATCAACAACCGCCACATGCTTTTCTGCCAGATTTCTGCGTGCCTGGTCTACCACCAGAATCGGGTTGTTCACCACCGTTCCCATCAGGATCAGGAAACCCAGCATGGTAATCATGTCGAAGGGCTGGCTGATCGGCTGTAGCCCCATCAGGGGGAGCAGGCCACCGACCAGGTTCATCAGCGCAAGCCCGACGATGCCGCCGGCCACACCCAGCGGAATCGTGGTCATGATCAACAACGGATAACCCCAATGGGAAAAGATTGCGACCAGCAACAGATAAACAATCAGCACCGCAATCAGGAAATTGCCCATCAGGGCATCACGCGTTGCGTTAAGCTGATCACTGGCGCCTGACAGACTGACATCTACCCCTGTCGGCCAGTGCCCCTCATTCTGCAAGGCCTGAATCAACTCTGTACGCACCATCTCCACGCCCGTCTCCAGCGCAATATCATCGGGCGGGATGATATTCAGGGTTACCGTTCGGCGCCCGTTGACCCGGCGCACGGTACTGGTATCGACGGTTTCCTCGATGGTGGCCAGTGACGACAATGGCAGGCTGCGGCCGTCGCCCGTGCGCAGCAACAGCCCGGGCAGATCGGCCAGCATTGCTGCCTGATCGGCGCCGCGATCGCCGTAAAGGTAGAGATCTACCTTGTCATCATCGAGGAAAAAATCATCGACGTAAGCCCCTTCGGTCAGCGCAGCCACGGTGAAACCGATGGCATCGCCGGACAATCCCAGTTCGGCAACACGCTGCCAGTCAGGCCGGATCTGCACCAGAGGTTGCGCCAGATTCAGGGCTGACGGCTGGGACTGGATTCTGGGGTTGTCAAATACCTCGCGCGCCCGGTCATATGCCAGGTTGGCAGCGGTGTAGACAGATACCAGGTCGGGGCCGGAAATATCCATGTTGATGCTGCGGGTTCCGCCATCATTACTGGAAATAATCGAGCCTTTGGCAGCAAATGCACGCATGCCGGGAAAGGTCTCGTAGTAATCGGTCAGGGCCGTCATCAGCGCCTCGATATGGCGTGGATTAACCGTCTCCGCAATAATGCGGATACCGGTGGCCGTTATCGACAGATTCAGTGAGGTGATGGGCGGGATTTCGGTTTCACCGCGCTCGAATGCACCCGGATCAGCATTGACGTGCGGCAGCATGTGTTGGCGAACCTGCTCACCGATCTCGGCCATGGCTGCCAGGTTATAACCCGGCGGTGCACTCATGGAGGCAAACGTCTTCGCCTCCTCGCCTTCGGGCAAATACTCTGCCGGCGGTGTCAGTACCAGAATAATAAAGCCGCAGGCAAACACCGTGCTGCCAATGACCAGCAATCGCCGCACCGGTCGCTCTATCAGGCCGCGTATGGCGTTGCTGGCAAACGATAGTGTGGCCCCCGGCGCAGATCTGTCGGTAGCCCCTGTCTGCTGCCGGCGACGGAAAGACGTGGGAGAGAAATCCAGCCGTGCACTCAAGGTCGGAATCACGAAGATGGCAACAGCCATCGACACCAGGATGGCACTGGAGATTGCAATGGCCACATCGGAATACAGTTGCCCCGCCTCCTCCTCAATGAACAGAATCGGCAGAAACACCAGCACGGTGGTCATGGTGGATGCCAGCACCGCGGGCCACACTTCACGGACACCTTCGATAGCCGACGCAAATCTGTCCAGCCCCTTGCGTCGAAACCTTTCAATATTTTCCAGCACCACAATACTGTTATCAATGGTCATGCCGATGGCAAACGCAATGCCTGCCAGCGAAATCACGTTGATGGTGCGCCCCGTCAACATCAACCCCAGAAACGCCGCCACCGCGCACAACGGTATGCCAATGACACCAACAAACGTGGCATTGACCGAGCGCAAAAACAGAAACATGACCAGCGTCGCGAATATTGCGCCGATACCAAGATTGGTCCACACATTGCCGATTGATGCCTCGACATATCGGGTATCATCTGTGCTCAGTTGCAGTATCAGGCCCGCCGGTGCCAGGACGTCCCGATTTATCAACTCAACCTCGTCCATCATGGCACGCTTGATCGCCAGCACATTGGAACCGCTTTGACGACGCACCTGCATACCCAGCACCGGTTCGCCATCGTAAGTCGATATTTCCCTGCGTCGCGCCTGTCCCTGACTGATGCTGGCGACATCTGCCAGGCGCACAACTGCATCGCCCTGCCGCAAAAGCACCACGTCACCCAATTCATCCCGGGACTCGAAGCGACCAACTGTGCGCAGCAGATAACGCCGCTTGCCGGCCGTCAGTTCGCCACCGGAAATATCCTGATTACGGGCCAGAATTGCATCACGCACATCCAGTACACTCAATCCTCGCTGCGCCAGCGCAGAGCCATCCACATCCACCTGTATCTGACGATCCGTACCACCGCCCACCGACACTTCCGAGACACCCGCCACGCTTTCCATCAGAGGACGCACCCGATCTTCGATAAAATCCTGCATCCGTTCGATATCAATGTCTGCCGGGTTGCCGGGCAAGGTCCCGACGCGGAAGTACATGAAAGCATTGGACGAGAATGACGCCGCCACGATACGTGGCTGGTCAACATTGCGGGGATAGGAGGAAACCTGACTCAGGGCGTTATTGACCTGAATCATGGACTCGACAACATCGGTGCCAAAGGGGAATTCCAGCTCAATCTGTGCCGAGCCACTGCCCGCCGAGGCCACCAGCCGGCTCAGATTGGGCACATTGCGCAGAAACCGCTCCTGCTCGATCAGGATATCTTTTTCGATATCCTGCGGCGTGGCGCCGGGCCAGCGCGTTTCCACGCTGATGGTGCGCAGTTCCACATCGGGAATCATCTGCACCGGGATACGGGTCGCAGCAACGACGCCGATGACAGTGATGATCAAGGTGATGACGGTCACCAGGATGGCACGATTGACAACGCTGACAAACATCAGCGCTGCGCCCCGCCGACGCGCTCCACATCGATCCCCTGGCGCAACGACTCGTTGCCACGCGATACAATCAATTCATCGCCGCCCAGGCCCGATTCGATGTACACGCGGTTACCGGCGGTACCGGCCAACATCACGCGTTGCTCGCTGACGCTGTAGGTGTCACCGTCACCCCCGGATTCCGCTACCCAGACGGTCACCCGACCATCGGGATAACGATTAAGCGCATCACGGGGTACCGACAGCGCGTCGCTGTCCCGCTGAACAGTCAGCGTACCCTCCAGGCTCATGCCCGGATTCAGGTTGAACCCCGGTTCCGGCCGGGCTCGCAGCAGGAAGGTTCTCGCCTCGCCGCTGTTCACCGGCAGCCAATTGACAATAGCAGCCGGCCTGGCGTTGTCGCGTGTCGCACCAGCAGCGCTGACATGGAGTACGCTGCTGTCATTCAGCTTGGGGAATGCCTGTTGTGGAACCTGAAAGTCCAACGCCAGCGTATCGGTATCAATCAGCGTAAACACCGGCGTGCCTGGTTGCACCCACTCACCAGCATCTGCCCGGCGACTGCTGATGACGCCGGCGAAAGGTGCGGTAATGCGATGTCGGCGCAACCGCGCCTGCTCAATGGCCAGCGCGGCCTGTGCGCCAGCCAGCGCGGCTTCAGCAGTTGCCACTTCGCTCTGGCGACGGTTGACTTCGGTGGTAGCGATATTGGTGCCTGCGCCTACCGATCGGGCTTCATCAAGCACACGACGCGCTTCGGACAGCTCGCTTTCTGCCTGCTGTTGCTGCGCCCGCGCCTGCATCAGTGCCAGCTCTGACAGCTCCGCGTCGAGGGTCAGCAAGGTATCACCGGCAGCGACACGGTCACCCACATCAACCTGGCGCGTAAGCACCAGTCCGGCAATGGAGACCGAAATATCTGATCGGCGAAGGGCCGTGACGGAACCGGTTAGCGGTACTTCTTCAAGCATCGGGCCCCGAGTCACAGCCGAGAGTTCAACCCGGGGCAGATTCTGGGCGCTGGCCTGGCTCGCCATTGCCCATATAAGCAATGGCACCAGCCAGCGCCCGACAACTGAATGCATTTCATGCTCCTGTATCGAGTAAAGCAGGCTTGGCTGCGTTTATCGAGTCTACGAACCTGAAGCGCAATCGGACTAGTCAGTCATGGTCAGCCATCCAGCGTTCTGGCACCACCAAAGACATCAAACAAAGCGCTGAACAAGCCGGACAGGGTCAGCGTCATGACGGCAAAATCCTGGTCAAACTGCTGTGCCGCTGTTTCTGCATCCGCTTCCTGTGCTTTCTCCAGTACCATGTCTTCAAAGCGCAACCGACTGATCGTCAGATCGTCAGCAATGACGCAGCTGAGACTCTGATTCCACACCACACCGAGTTTCTTGACCTGCTTGCCCGCCTCCAGATGCACCCTGATCTCATCAGAGGTGAGATCCTGACCGGAACAGCGTATCGAGTTGCCATCTTCCGCCGGATTGAACAGCTCGCAGTTCTCGCTGATGTCGAACTGTCCCTCAGCCACCTGCGCCTCTAACCATCGTGTCATCACGGAGCCCGGTGCCTGCTGCACATCGGCGGGCACCACCGGCATCGAACCCAGGCTCTCGCGCAGCCCGGAGATCAGCTCCTCAGCGGCACTGGCACTACTGGTATTGATAACCAGCAATCCGGCCTGGCTATCGATATAGGCAAACACTTTGCGGGTGCGGGAGAACGCCTGCGGCAACAGCGCGGCAGTGACGTCATCCTTGATCTGCAATTTCTCCTTGCGATAAACCTTGCGGCTTTGCCGGGCTTCCAGTTCTTCGACTTTTTCATTGACGACATCGTTCACCACCGAGGCCGGCAGCAATTTCTCATCCTTGCGGGCACACACCATTATGAAGTGTCCCATACTGTGGGTCAGCGCCTCTTCCTCTTTGCCCAGCGGACTGATCCAGCCAAAGCGGCTGCGCTCAAAACTGCTACAGGGTTGAAACACAAACCCGGACAGTTTCTTGTCCAGCTCGTCGGCAGACAACTCAAACGGCCGGGTAAATTGATACAGGCGGACATTCTTAAACCACATGAAACTACTCCCTTCGATATATCAGCGCTGCATTGTACCGAATCAAATCGAATGACGAAGCGGTAATTTTCATATTTTTTTTATTACCCATATTGACTTTCAGAATAATAGGCATAAAATTCCCCTCCCTCGCGACTGACCAAACGTCAGGTTGCGAAGATAAATCTTTTTTCAGGCACGGTCTCATGATTATTTCACCAGACACAATGCGACATCGCTATGCGCTGTCCACCACCAAACCGGTTTCCACACCGGTGGTGCTGTGCTGGGCGTCATTCACAGGTATGCCTGTGCGTAGCCAGCGCATTGCGCGCAACGGTGAAATGGAGCAGGAGGTCTGCCAAACGTAGTTTGTAATTAGTGTCAGCTTTACAAATAAAGTTTAACGAAGGCCTCTGAGTTTCCAAAAATTCAGAGGCCTTTTTCTTTGTCTGAAAAAAGCCATAGCCAGACCCGGCGGTAACGCCGGGAACAACAAAAAGGGATAGTAGTGCGGGCCTCAGGGGCCAGCGAAGGAGTGTATTGTGGTTAATAAACTGCAAAGAAATATCAATATTGTTTACGCATTGGCGTTCTTTCACATGTTTTTGCTAATTGTGCCGGTGCTGGTGCCATTTTTTCAGTCCAAAGGCCTGAGTCTGTCGGAGATCTTCTACCTGCAGGCGATTTACGCAGGTGCGATTGTGGTACTGGAAGCCCCGTCGGGCTATTTCGCCGACATCATGGGACGCCGGCTGGCGCTGCTGATCGGGGCACTGGCGCACGGCCTGGGGTTTTTATGGCTGAACTTTGCTGACGGCTTCTGGGGCCTGGTGATTTTCGAGCTGATACTGGGCCTTGCTGTCAGTATGCTGTCAGGCGCTGATCTGGCGTTGCTGTATGACAGTGAACGAGCGTTGGCCAATGACGAGGGCGAACACGCGCAAAGCCTGTCGCAACTTGGCTTTACCAAGTCGCTGGCGGAAGGACTTGGCGCCCTGTTCGGCGGTTTGTTGGCGATGTGGTCGTTCGACGCCATGGTGTTGATACAGTCATTGACTGCCTGGGTCTGTCTGTGGATGGCATTTCTTGTTGTTGAACCCCCGGTTGACAACGCCGCCGAGCCCGGCGATCGTGTCGTCAGCCTGAGGGATATTTACCAGCATGTCGCCAAAGGTGATCGTATCCTGCGCATGGTATTCATCGCACTGCCGGTATACAACCTCGCCACGGTGCATGTGGCATGGCTGATACAGCCATACTGGGACAACATGGGGTTGTCGCTCGCCCTGTTCGGAGCGTTGTGGTTCGCGCAAAGCCTGACCGTAGCATTGGCCAGCAAATGCGGGTATGTTCTGGAGAAAACCAGAGGCGCGGTATTTGCTCTGGTGGTGATCGGGGTACTACCGGTGATCGGCATCTTCGGCATGGCCTGGCTGGGTGGCTGGGCCGGCGTGGCACTGTGTTTTATGCTGTTCTTTTGCCGCGGTCTGTACCAGGTGATTCTGGCCAACGCTTTGAACCGGCGGATTCCCGGGCGTTTCCGCGCCACCGTGAATTCGCTGAACAGCCTGTTGTTCCGATTCGGGTTTATCCTGACCGGCCCGTTTGTCGGCTATCTCGCCGACATGCATGGCATCAGTACCGCGCTGAACCTGTTGGGAGTCTGGTCAGTGCTTGCCTTCGCTGTGATCATGTGGCCGCTGATTCGTGCGGTCAAGTTGCTGGAGGCGAACAAGGTCGGCGTTCAGCGCAGCTAACGCGTTTAGCTGCTTGCAAACCACATTTAAGCCCGGGGTTGTCCTGGCTTCAGTGTGGTTTGCGGGATGCCATAACTATGAATACTGTTCAAGTGGATTGACTATAACAGTGGGTTGACTACAACAGAGGGTTGACTAACCCGCCAAGGTGACAAAATGATGCGTGTTCTGAGACCAAGCATGGCGGATCCGCGGCTGTCGAAAATTCGCGGGCACCAGCCGTGAGCCATCGCATTCACAGTTTCGCGCCGGTTGCTGGTGATGATGCCCGGGTGTTGATTCTGGGCTCCATGCCGGGCGTGGCATCATTGCGTGCGCAGCAATACTATGCGCATCCACGCAACGGCTTCTGGACAATTCTCAGTCGGCTATTGAATCTACCGGACAACTTACCCTACGCATCCAGGCTGGTGGCGTTGCAGGAAAATCATATCGCGTTGTGGGATGTGTTGCAGACCTGTACCCGATCCGGGAGCCTGGATTCTGACATAATTACATCATCCATCGTTGCAAACGATTTTGCCGGCTTCCTCAGCCAACATGACAGGGTCAAAAGAATATATTTCAATGGCGCCAAAGCGGAAACGGTGTTTTTGCGATATGTTCTGCCCACCCTGCCAGCAGAACGAGAGCACATACAGCTGCAACGGTTGCCCTCAACCAGCCCGGCGCATGCGGCCATGTCGCTTGCCGACAAAACCGACGCCTGGTCCGACATCATAAAGTAGCGTGGTTAACACAGCACCGCAGAGTTTTCAGCTGGCAGGTGGTTTTCCGGTCGGGCCCGGCTTAACGGGTTTTGCCGACTGCCCCAGTCCCGATCGGGTCATTTCGCCCCAGTTTTTTTTCTTGCGGATGAATTCCCACCAGCCCTGTGCGCGCCAGATATTATTGAGCTGGCGATAACCAAAGTTCTCAATAAGAACAATGGCTATCAATTTAAGCAGGTCTTTGGCCCTCGGAATCCGATGCAAGGCCACCTCTTCCAGTATCAGCGCGCCGGCGCTGACAAAAATGCCGAAGAAAAATGTCAATGCCAAAAAGGCGAGTGCGAACGCCGGGTTCAGCATGCCGCTGAACCACAACAATGGTACCAGCACATAACCCAGCACCTCGACCAGCGGCGCAATCACATCAATCAGCAATGAGAACGGCATACCGATGACACCAATCCGACCATAACGTGGATTCATCAGTAGTTTGCGGTGTTTGAAAAACGTCTCCAACGCTCCGCGCTGCCAACGCCTGCGTTGTCGCGACAGAATTGTCAGGTTCTCGGGCACTTCAGTCCAGCATACGGGTTCTGCTACCGATACCACTTCGTAAGGGATCCTGTTTTCCCGGTGGTAACGATGCAGGCGCAGCACCAGCTCGTAATCTTCACCGACAGTATTGACATCATAGCCGCCGGCAGCGAGCGTGGATGAGCGGCGGAAAATACCGAAAGCTCCGGAGATCATGATCAGCACTTTCAGCTCACTCATGGCAACCCGGGCAACCAGAAATGCGCGGGTATACTCCACGGTCTGCAGCAATGGAATCAGCTTATTGGACAACCCTACCCGGGTCACCCTGCCACCACGGATATCACAGCCATTGGCAACACGAATGGTGCCGCCCACCGCAATCACCTCCGTCGGGTTACTCAGGAAAGGCTGCACAGCATGCAACAACGCGTCGGATTCAAGCATGGAGTCAGCATCGACGGCACAAAACAGTGGGCTGCGCGAGACATTGATGCCTACGTTAAGCGCATCGGCCTTGCCGCCGTTTTCCTTGTCAACAACAACCAGGTTGTTATACCGGCCCGACTGATAAACGCGACGGATGGGTTGGTGCGGTGCCAGATTATCGTATGCCCGAAGGCTCGGCCGGAGATCAAAATTATCGATGAGTTTCTGCAGCGTATCATCCTTCGAGCCATCGTTGACCACAATGACCTCAAAATGCGGGTAACGGATACTGAGCAGTGATCGGGTACTTTCAACAATATTCATGCTCTCGTTGTACGCCGGCGCAATCAGCGATATCGGAGGCGCCCCCGGTGCCCGTTGTTGCCACAAGGTTTCACGGTTTTGCGTCTGATCCTCGCGGCGCATGCTACCACTGGCTATCAGTAACTGAATCAGTACTACCAGGTTTTGTGCCAGACCGACCGCAATAACAAAACCCACCACCCATTCGGCGCTGCCGTTAAGTGCACGCAGAAACAGCGTCGTGATCTGTTCAAGCATTCAACACCTCCTGCGCCTCAGTGTACTGGCGCAGTCCGTTTTCATCCAGAATCAGCGCCGCCATTCTTGCACCGCGACCGAATCCGCCACAGCCGGTATAGGTGGCCCGTACCTGCAGCACGACGATGCCGTCGTCACCCAGTTTGAACAATGCTTCAGCGGCACGAAAACGAACCCACCAGTTGCGATCATCCACCAGAAAATTCAGCGCCGACAGACACTCCTGCATACCAATGCGGCCAGCCGCCTTGGCTGCGACCGCGCGCACCTGCCAGCTCATATCAGACAGGCCGCGCCGGACTGCGTCGCCAGCGGCAGGATGCTGCAGGGCAGACAATGCGCGCAAGGCGGCTGCTCTCACTTCTGCATCTGCATCCCCGGCATAACGCAACAGCACGCCCAGCACCTGGTAATCGCGGGCGTCGACCATGGCTTCTGCAATAAGCAACTTTTCGGTAATGCCAAGGTTACTGTGCGCAGCCAGAGATATCAGGTGAGCAGGCGAGACCCTGGCAATGTCACGGAACAACGTGCGCACATCACGTGATTTTGCCGCGATGGAGAATTTGAGTTTCTCCATCAGAACATCCAGATCTGGCAGTGCATCAATGACCAGCAAGGAATCGGCTGCGGCGATGCGGGTTTCTTCATCCGGGTCATTCAGCGCTTTCAACAAGGCTTTTTCAGTTTTTTTATCGGGGAACATTTGCAGGGCGGCAGCGGCCAGGTGGCGCTGGCGACTGCGGCCCCGGGCCAGATCCTTTACGCACTCTTTTCTGAAGCTGATTCTGCGCAACAACTCCGCCAATCGGGTGCGCTCTTTACCGCGCACCAGATGAAACAGGTCAATTGCAAGTTTGCGCAATACCGGCTTGTCACGACGGCGAAAGTCGAGCAGATTCTGCAGGTCAGCCTGATCCGGCTCGCTGTCATCCAGCATGTAACGAAACAGGATCTGCTGAATAGCTTTCCTGACCTCACTGTAACGTTTGGTCCTGTACTCATCTATGGCACGTCGAGCCACCAGCACCAGCAATATCAGCAGAGAAGCGCCAGCCAGCGCCCATGTCGCCAGCCATATCAGCTCCAGCAGGTACATAACACCTCCCGCCTGCTGCTTACGGCAGCCCAGGTGAGCCCATCAGACCAAAGGCGAACATGCATGTTATTAATACCGGTAGGAGACACTGAGCCCGTAGTTTTCGCGGGAATACGAATTGCGCCTGTCATAACGGCCAGCGTTAAAGCGCAGCGCGACACCCGGCGTCGCTTGCCAAAGTACATAGGCATTGCGCGAGCGGGTGTCAGTGGTAATACGATTTTCGGTCTCTGCACCGTCGGCAATACTGGCACCAACCCTGAAACGGCCGCTGAGTTGCCAGTTGAGGCCCAGCATCCAGCTGACGCTGGTGTCGCTGTCTTCGTCACGCACCAGGCCCAACCCGGGTGTCAGCCAAAGCGCAGTGCCGGCGACGTAGTGCTCCAGATCAACACCCAGCCGCGACACCGTCCCGGTCCTGTAATCAGCTACTTGCAGCGATGGGGTGAGCAAAGTGGGTCCTACGTAGTCATTGCCTTCATTCAGGCGAACAGATACAGCACCGCGAAGCCGGTAGCGGGCAGAAAATTCACTGTCACCACTGATTGCTGCGGAGAGTTGCCAGGGCAGCGCACCCTGCTGGTTACCCAGCCATCCCGCCTCGAATACGGTATCCCGGTTATCAAACCGGCGGTTGTTTTCCGCCCTGAGATAATACGTACTGTTGAGACTGCGCTGACGTCGGTACTCAATGAACTGATCCCGCCAGTGACTCAGCGCAACATCCCGAAAGCGGCTATTGTCAAAACCAACAATCAATTCGTTAACCGGACCGGGCGGGCTCAGCGTACGTTCAACCCGCAGCCTGACATCAACATGGTCCGGTGCCAGCTGCGCCGCAGCCGCCAGCGCCTGCCGGGCCAGCTCATCCTGGCCCTGAGCGGCCCTGGCATCATAAAGCCCGATCCACGACTCCAGATCATTGTCATCAAGCATTCCTGCACGCTCAAAATACGTCACTGCCTGCCCCGGCCGCTGTTGATACAGCGCAATCCGGCCGGCCAGGTTCAAGGCCTCTATATTGTCCGGATGCTGCTGCAGTACCTCTGCCGTCTGCTCTGCGCCTTCGGCGAACAGGCCTTGAAAAGCACGCACCCTGGCACGGGCCAGGCGCAAACCTGTATCTTCGGGGTTTTGCGCCAGGGCCTCTTCCAGCAAGTCCAGCGCTTCGCTGTAGCGCGCCTGAAACGCGATCACCATGGCCAGCAGTGTCGCCACTTCGGTTTTATCCGGCGGAATCGGGTAAGCGACACGCAGAGTTTGTTCGGCGGCCTCAAGCTCTCCGGCGTTGCGTTGCGTGACAGCCTGCTGAATGAGTTGGTCATAGTCCTGCGCCTGCAGGCTTGCTGACCCCAGACAGGCAAGCACAATGAGTAGCCATCGCGCCACAGGCACCGATACCTTGCTTTGGCAGCAGGTGCCCGCAGGCGTGGCGGCCAATTCTGATTGCATGGTCATTTCTTCAGTGCCCGTTCAATACGAAATAATAATTCATCTGGCGAAAATGGCTTGATCACGTAGTCGGTGATGCCCTGTTGCAAGGCCTCGATAACATCCTCCTCGCTCCATTGCGAAGCCAATACCAGAATGGGGATATCGCGACAGACGGCATCCTGCTTCAGGACTTTCACGATTTCATGAGCATTACGCCCCGGCATCTGATAATCCAGAATCACAAGGTCGGGCGGTGACGCCAGGATCTGCTCCAGCGCCTCTTCGCCATCGTTAGTGCTGCGCACGAGGTAAGACTTCCGCTCCAGACGGAACCGCAACAAATCAATCAGCAAAGGATCGTCATCGGCAATATAAACGTTAACCATCAAGCTGCTCCTGAACACTCAAATCCCTGACTGTTTATTGTAACCGCCAGCGTCAGTCGATGATACCGCCCGGGTCTGCTAAACTCGATCGTACCGTCGTCCCAATCGCACAGTGACCCTAGTCGAGAGTAGCGCCCATTGTCCACTCCTGCCCCCGAAGCAAGCAGTATCCCGCATGCGCTGCCCTCCCGCCCATCAATTTTGCTGCTCAGTGGCCTGGGCATACTTTGCACGATGGTCACCGTGGTTTTTGCCCGCCTCGCCTACGGCCTGGTATTGCCTGCCATGCGCGAGGATCTGGGGCTAAGCTACACACAGGCTGCCAACCTTGGCACGGTAACAGCCATGGGGTACCTGACACTGCTACTGTACGCCGGCGTTTTTGCCGGGCGTTTCGGCGGCAAGCGGGCGATAATGACCGGGCTGAGCCTGGCCGCCACCGGTTTTTTGCTGTTAAGTCTGGTATCGGCCTATGGCTGGCTACTGTTAGCCATGACCCTGCTGGGTTTTGGCACCGCCTTTGCGTTTACCCCGCTGATATCGCTGCTGGGCAGCTGGTACCCTGACCGGCGCGGCACCGTTATCGGCTTCGCCAACAGTGGCGTAGGGCTGGGCATTCTGATCAGCGGAGCGCTGGTTCCCGCGTTGACCAATGCCGCCGGCCCCACAGCATGGCGCCTCGTCTGGGGCATCTTCTTTATCAGCGCCATGCTGACGCTGGCGTTGACTGCCACTCTGCTACGTGAGCCGCCGCGGCACGCTGAAGCCGTTAGCGTCCGACATGGCCTGGCCAGCGTATACCGTAATCGACATGTTGTGGTGATTGGCGCGGTTTACGGTATCCTCGGCGCTACCTATATCGTACAAACCCTGTTCATGTTCAGCTTCGCACTGGAATCGGGCGTTACTCCGATCACCGCGGGCAGACTGGTTGCGCTGATGGGCCTGCTTTCGGTAGTCGCCGGCCCGGCCTGGGGCTGGGCCGCCGACCATATCGGCCATGCCAATGCCTTGCTGATTTGCATGCTGTTATCTTGCGTGGCTACAATAATGCCTGTCCTGCACGCTGAGACACCCGTCTTTGTATTGCACTATGTGTTGATGGGGGCATCGGTCAGTGGTTTGTTCACTTCGATACTGGCCGCCTCAACCAGCACCGTGAAGCAGCAGCATGCCGCCATGGCAGTCAGCTTCGTGACGGTGTTCTTTGCCCTCGGCCAATTGCTGGGACCGGCCATTGCAGGATTGCTGATCGACTGGCAACAGGATTTCAGACTGACCTTCAGCCTGAGCAGTATGCTGCTGATTTTTGGCGCCATACTGGGCCGTTACAGCCGGAAATTTGTCACGCGGTAACTTGAACGTAATATTAGCTATGGCAGTTCTGCAGTAAAGTTTCAACGTGATATGCTCTTTTTAACAAATAGAGACAATGTGGATATGCGAGGTTGTATTGCAAACCATCAAATTACATAACGCTGAGCCGCAGGAGCTGGGATGCAGCGGATGCCGGGACAACGATGATAACCAGTTTGACCTGAGCTTTGCCTTTCAGCCCATCGTTCGCGCCAGTACCCGCGAAGTTGTATCGTATGAAGCCCTTGCCCGTGGCCCTGAAGGTCAGGGTTTTGCTTATGTGCGCGACCAGATCAACAACGACAATCTGTATAACTTCGACCAGACCTGCCGGGTCAGGGCGATTGAGCTGGCGACCAAACTCAACATCAAAGTAGCCCTCAATATCAATTTCACGCCCAATGCCGTTTATCGCCCAGAGCTTTGCATTCGCACCACATTGGCAGCCGCCAGGGAATTCGGCTTTCCTGCGGAGAAGATTCACTTTGAAGTGACCGAAAGCGAGGAAGTCAGGGAAAAAATGCACCTGGTCAACATTTTTGAAACCTACAAAAAGCTGGGCTTCACTACCGTGATCGACGACTTTGGTGCCGGGTTCTCGGGTCTGAACCTGTTAGCCGAATTTCAGCCCGATTACATCAAGATCGACCGCGTACTGATTGACTATGTTGACCAGCGACCCGCACGCCAGGCCATTATTCAGGGCGTGGTGCTGACCTGTCGGAAACTGAATATCGATGTGCTTGCGGAGGGCGTGGAGCGCGAAGAAGAGTATCGCTGGCTGGCCGGAGAAGGCATTGATCTGTTCCAGGGGTATTACTTTGCTTATCCGGGTTTCGAAACACTGCCGGAAGTGCCTGACGACTTATTTTAATTCGACAAAGCCATCGAATAAAAACACTGGATAGAAAGCATTAAATAAAAGCAAGAGGGGGCAGGTTGCCAGCAACCTGCCCCCTCTTGCTTTTGTGAAGCGAGTGCTCCGCTCGATCAGAACTGCATCAGAACACGAGCATACAAACGGCGACCACGACCATCAAACTGATATGCATCGTAGTTTAACGCACCGCTGTAATGGAACGGAAGTTCGGCATTAAAGGCATCGTGCGCCCCTACCGTAAACAGGGTCGTACCCAGATTCCGGTTAGCCCACTCGTGCACGTAGTTGTACTGCAGATCGATACTGTGGTAGCTATCAATCTCTCGATTCACAATCGAACGCACATAGTCATTACCGTTCTCAAAGGTGTCTTCGTACGCCAGGTTATCATACGAGCCGACAAAACGGTTGATCATGGTTACGGTATGTTTCATGCTGGGGGCGGTCCAGCTTAGCGTCAGGTTGCCCTTTTTGTCAGGCAGCGAACGCACCAGCAAACCATCACCGGTGGTCCCTGCCGCATCAAACAGACCGGTTTCACGTAGCCCCAGCTCCAACCCGGGCACATCACTCAGCTTGTACTGGTTAACGAATGTGAAATCAGAGGCGATACGGAAACGACCCATATCAGTATCCCAGGCGTAAGACGCCTTCAGGTCAACACCATCAGCAGTCACCTCGCCAGCGTTGATCGTGGCTGAACTGATGGTAATCAGGCTGCCGGTGGTGCTGCCAGCCGAGCGCACAACACCATCAACGACGTAGGTGCGCGGATCAACCACACAATCCAGACGCGACAATGGTATTACCTGACCAGAGGATGTTTTGGAAGCCTCCGGATCGTCACCCCACTGCGCTGACAGCGCCGCCGGATCACATGACTGATAGGGATCCAGACCAGCATAAGCCGCACTGGGACTGCTGGCAATGGTGCCATTAACGACATAATTATCCGGATTGGCGGCAGCAACCTCAAACGCAGAAATTTCACCACCAATGGCAGAAATAGCCGGCTGTGGCATCACCCGGTCCTTGACCTCGAAACGCCAGAAATCCGCATTAAAGCTGAACCCCTGCAGGCGCCCCTGCGGTGTCCAGATGAATCCGGCACTGTAGGTGTTGGCGTATTCATTGCCAATATCCGGTGCCGGTGTCCCCACCGTATAGGTGGTTTCAGGCTCTGCATTGGCATTGGTCGGTGCGGCCATGCCGGCGCGGACAGCCTGGGCACTGATAGGGTCACGGAAAGTCACCTGGCCGGCTTCCAGCCCTTCCAGCTGAACCCCGATATTAGGCGCCCGGAAAGACTGCGAGAAGGAGCCTCGCACCAGCAGGGAATCGGTGGGCCGCCAGCTCAAGGCCACTTTGGGTGTTACCTCGCTACCGATCCGACCGCCGTAATCTTCGTAACGCAGGGCTACCTGGGACTCAACGCCGTTGAGAAATGGCAAGGACACTTCCATGAACGCAGCGTTGGTGGTACGGGTATGATCGTAGTTAAAGATACACTCCGAGCACTCAAAGTTGTTGGACACATACTGGAATTCATTCGGCGTGCCATCCGCGCCGTAACCGGCAATTGCGTTAAGTCCCGGCTGATTCATCGCCGGTGCTATGGACGCAGTGCTCTGTTCACGGTACTGAGCGCCCACCGCAAACTGGGCGACACCACCCGCCATTTCAAACATCTCGCCGGACAGCACTGCATCAAACACACCCAGTTTATTGCGCTTGTCCGAGCGTCGTATGGTGGGTAGCATCCAGTCGACCAGCTCCTGTGAGTTGGCCAGATTGGGATCCGACTGGCGAGTCAGGAAGGGGTTATAGAACTCACATCCGCCCTGCCCCTGATTATTACTGGTCAGTGCCAACGATAACGACTCCCTGGTATTGAAGACAAAACCGGGAAAAAACAGCTGCGTCATACTGGCACCGACAAAATCCCAGCCCGTTGGAATAGCGGGTGATATATGCCCACGTGCGCTGAGGAAGTCAAAGTCCGGGACCCCATTGGGTGTACAGTTGGGGCCACCCAGGCCATTGGCCGCCAGGTGTGCACGATCACGCTGGAAGGTCTTGTACTCAAGCTCAAAGCTGGTACCACTCCACGAATAGCTGACGTCGTAGTTGAAACGGCGGTTGTTGAAAGCAATAAATTCGCCTTTGAGCCCGGTCTGGACGCTCACCGCCTCCGTGCGGCTAACCTGGTTGCCACCGCCCATACGCGGCGAGCTACCGATATTGGGAGCGCCGTAAGACGGTACATTAATGCCGCCATTGCGGATATCGGTCGGGGCATTGGTGATGTCGGCTGCCGTGGGTCGCGCCAGCCCGATTGACGGCGCGAAATAACCCAGCTCCATGGGCTGACCAATCGAATAACCACCCCAGGCCGGATTACCCACATGCGCACCGGGCTGAGCCAGGAACATGGTTGGGCCACGGGCGGAATAAGCCCCGGCGTCGGAGCGTTCAATGTCGCTGCTGGAGTATTGCGCAAAGGAATAGAACTCCACCGTGTCATTGAAGGCATGATTAAAGGCGCCTGCAACGCTGTCGCGCTCCATGCCGACATTGAGCAATGACCATTGATAGGTATCTTCCCGACAACTGGCGCTGGGTTCACCCCGGTCTGCAGTCCGGGTACCGGTAAAATAAGGCGCGCCGTCTGCCGACGAGAGCTCGAAACACAACGGGTCAGTGTACCTGGGGTCCGCGTTACCACCTTCCGCCACCGCCTGCGCCATCACCTCCTGATTCAGATATGCAGAGTTGACGTTGGAACCAAACGCCGCATTTGCCAACGGTGTTCCAAAACCACCCACGGTGCCGGTAAACTCAGACCGCTCATCAAAATACCGTGCCGCACTGATAGGAACAGGGTCCCGACGGAACATTTCACCAGACAACACAAAATGCGTAGAACCGGAATCATTGGCCCAGCCCCAGATGGCACTGAGGGTGCGATCCTGGTTGCCCATGTCTTTTTCAATAGCCTGAATATCACCATACAGTTCCAGTCCTTCAAACTGGGTACGCATGATGACGTTGACCACACCGGCCACCGCATCAGCGCCGTAGAGCGCCGAGCCGCCATCGGTCAGCACCTCCAGGCGCTCAACCATGACCAGGGGAATGGTGTTGATATCAACAAACTCACCGCCGGTTGGCGTGACCGTCGCAGCCGGCGCCATGCGTTTACCATTGATCAGCGTCAACGTAGAGTTCTCACCGAGGTTTCTCAGGTTGATATTGGCCATACCGGAGGTCGCGCCCATTTCTGCGATGCCACCGTCCGAGCCTTCGTTGCTGATAGAGCCAGAGTTAACTTCGAGGTTTTTGATAACGTCCCAGATCTGGGCCGCGCCCTGCGCTTCGATGGACGCTCTGTCCACCACCTGCACCGGTGATGGCGCATCCAGCGGGCTGCCACGAATGTAGGAACCGGTGACAATGACTTCTTCGACTTCGGATTCTGCGTTGTCCTGTGCTTGAACAAGACCAGGCAGGCAGGCTGCACTCGACATGACCCCGGTAAGCACCAGAGCTTTTCTTCGGAAACCAGGCCACTTAGACATGGATATTCCCCCTGTGATTATTATTTTAGGAACGTACTGCTCTACTCGTCATTAGCTAAAGCAACTCGCTACTTCACCGGCGTGCCTTCCGTGTTTTACCGGTACATCAGGGAATCAGGGAAAACTGTATCCAATTGACACGGGCAATGCAATCATATTTGAACTCGTTCACAATTTGAGACAGAGAACGCTGCAGCCATAAAAAAAGCCCGCCAGAGGCGGGCTTTTTTTATGCGGGGTTAAAGGAGACGGAGGGCGGGTATGGGGGCGGAGGGGTTTGCGTTGCAAATCCTGTCTCCGTCGCCTTTCTCCTCCGCCCCCTTTAACCTCTATCAGAACTGCAACAACGCTCTGGCATACAGGCGACGACCACGACCATCAAACACGACCGCATCGTAGTTGATGGCGCCCGCTTCCCGATACGGCAGGTCAGCATTGAATGCGTCCAGTACACCGACGGTAAAGACGGATGTGCCGAATGCCTGATTGGCCCACTGATGCGTGTAGTTGTACTGAAGATCAACACTCTGGTAGCTGTCAATCTTCCGGCTCAACAGCGCGCGGACTTCATCATTGGCGTTGGCAAAGGTGTTTTCGTAAGCCAGATCGCTGTACGAACCGATGAAGCGCGTAATGATGGAAGCCCCATGATTGCCATTGCTCATCCAGCTCAGGCTGATATTGCCTTTGTTGTCGGGCAGTGAACGCACCAGGTTGCCATCGCCGGTGGTACCGGCAGCATCAAACACACCAGTTTCCAGCAGACCCAGTTCCAGACCGGGTACATTTTTCAATGTGTACTGGTTAACGTGTGTGTAATCAGCACTCAGACGGAAACGACCCAGGTCATTGGTCCACCCGTAGCTGGCCTTCACGTCAATACCATCAGCAATGATGGTACCGGCGTTGATGGTGCTCAGCTGTGTTGTGGTCAAGGCTCCTGTGCTCACACCAAAGGTACGAACCACACCTTCGATCTGGTAGGCGGCCGGATTAACCACGCAGTCCAGGCGCGAGCCGGCCTGCACATCACGGAAGCCGGTGTCACCACCCGGGGTGCCCTGGGTGCTGGGATCAGTACCAAACTGAGCTGCCAGTGCATTGGGGTCACAAGGCGTCAACTGTTCATAGTTGGCCCATTCACCGGTGCGGCTGGATGGAATGGTACCGTTCAGAACATAGTTCGACGGGTCGGCTGCTGCTTGCTGGAACAGCGCCAGCTCGTCAGCGATCGCTGAAATACCCGGCTGTGGCAGCACCTTGTCGGTCAGCTCAAAGCGCCATGCATCAGCGGTCAGACTCAGGCCTTCAAGCCGGCCAGCTGGTGTCCAGACAAAACCGGCACTGAAAGTATCGGCGTATTCATTGCCCACATCCGGAGCCGGACCGCCCAGGGTATAGGTAAAGTTCGGCAAGGCATTGTCATTGTTGACTTCAGCCAGACCGGCACGGACCGCCTGGTTACGCAGCGGATCGCGGAAGGTATTGCTGGATGACTCCAGCCCCTCTTCCACAATGCCCACGTTAGGTGCGCGGAATGACTGCGAGAAGGAGCCACGCAGCAACAGGGTATCGGTCGGGCGCCAGCTCAGCGCCACCTTCGGTGTCACTTCACTGCCGATATTACCGCCGTAATCCTCATAACGCAGCGCTATCTGGGTTTCCACATTCTCGATCAGCGGCAATGACAGCTCACCAAACACAGCAGAGATGTTGCGGTCGTTGCTGTAATTGAAAATACACTCCGAACACTCGAAGTTGTTGCTGACATAATGCGTGGTATTGGGTTCACCGTTGGTACCCCATTCCAGAATGGCATTGGCCAGGCCCGGCTGGTTCATTGCCGGTGCAATGGACTTGTTGTTCTGCATACGGTACTGGGCACCCACTGCAAACTGGGCCATACCACCACGCAGTTCCAGTAATTCACCGGACACAACGGCGTCGATGACACCCAGCTTGTTACGCTTGTCGGCACGTTTCACCGTTGGCGCCATCCACGCCATCAGCTCATCGCTGTTGGCCAGATCCGGGTTGGTCATTTGTGTCAGGAAGGGGTTGTAGAACTCACACCCGTCCTGGCCCTGGTTGTTACTGGTTAAAGCCAGAGACAGACTTTCGCGGGTAGTGAACACAAAACCCGGGAAGAACGTTTGGGTATACCCTTTATAATAGGCCTGATTACTCACGTTCCACATCGTGGGAAGAGCACCACCAAAGGGGCCCGGCTCATCACGGAAGTTGAAATCGCTGATGCCGTTGGGCGTACAGTTAGCACCACCCAGGCCATTTACCGCCAGTTCTGCGCGGTCGCGCTGGAAAGTCTGGTATTCCTGCTCAAAGCTGGTACCACTCCAGGAGTAACCCACGTCATAGTTGAAACGGCGATCGTTAAAGGCATAGAACTCGCCTTTAACACCGGCCTGCACACCCAGGGTTGCCGACTCGGTGATGTTGGTGTTGCCACCCATCCGCGGTGTGTTGGAATCCTGCACACTGGCATAAAACGGCACATTCATACCGCCATTGGCCAGCGTATTGGGCGCATTGGGAATACTGGTCGGGCGCGTCAGCCCGGCTTTGCCAGCGTAATACCCCAGCTCTGCAGTCATGCCGATGCCGTACCCGCCAAAGGCAGGATTACCCGCATGCGAACCAGGCGCAGCCAGGAACACAGTAGGACCACGTGAACCGTGGGCACCTGAGTCAGAGCGCTCGATTGTGGTATCGGAATACTGGAAGAACGAATAGAACTCGGCATTTTCGTTAAACGTGTGATTAAACGCACCGGCGATGCTGTCACGCTCCATGCCCACGCTCATGAAATTCCACTCTTCAGTGAATTCACGGCAGGTGCCACTGTTGGCGCCACGATTATCGGTACGGGTACCCGTAAAGAACGGACGACCATCGGCAGCGGTCAGGTCATCACACAAGGGATCCGTCAAAACTGTGTTAGCGGTACCACCCTCAGCGATGTTGCGCTGGGTAATGTCGGTATTGATATAAGCCTGGTTAATTCGCGAACCAAAGGCCGGGTTGGCCATGGTGGCGCTGATATTGCCGGCAATGCCGCCAACAACACCGGTGTATTGCGCGTTCTCATCGTAGAAATTGCCGAACTCGACGGGAACGGGATCACGACGGAAGATTTCCCCTGACAGTACAAAATGGGTGTCGCCGCTGTCGTTGGCCCAGCCGTAGATGACGCTGCCGGTTTTGTCCTGGCGGCTGGTGGCATTTTCCAGCGCCTGTACATCACCGTAAACTTCCAGACCTTCAAACTGGGTACGCATGATGACGTTGACCACGCCTGCCACGGCGTCTGAACCGTACAGTGCAGAACCGCCGTCAGTCAGCACTTCAACGCGCTCAACCATAACCAGCGGAATGGTGTTGATATCGACGAATTCGCCGCCGCTGCGGGTTACAGTTGCAGCAGATACCTGACGCTTGCCGTTGATCAGCGTCAGTGTGGAGTTCTCACCCAGGTTACGCAGGTTGACGTTCGCGGTACCTGACAGTGCCTGGCCTTCGCCTGCACCTTCGTTGGTGAATGAACCGGAATTGATTTCGAGGTTTTTGATCACGTCCCAGATTTGGGCCGCGCCCTGGGCTTCTATTGACGCTCTGTCAACAGTGGTCACTGGAGATGGGGCGTCCAGAGGGCTGCCACGGATATAAGAACCGGTAACAACTACTTCTTCGACATCTACTTCAGAGTCCTGGGCAAATACTGGCAGACAGGCTGCACCTGACATCACACTGGTTAACACCAGAGTCTTATTTCGGAAACCAAGCCATTTGGACATGGGTCTTCCCCCGTGATTATTATTTTTGGAAACGTATGCACTGCTTAGATGCTATTTTTTATGTTTTACAACGCAAGCAACTCAATACTACTCTGGCCTCGCGTCCATACAGGTAGACCAGAACTACAGGGAATCGACACAAACTGTATCCAATTGAAACGGCCAATGCAACGGAAATTGAACCAGTTCACACTTTTTATCGGGAACGGGCAACCAAACCGGCACGGCATCGCTGGAGCCAGCATAAATACTGGAAATAATTCACATTTACGAGATTGATAAAAGCCATGCGCGCCTATGAAATCATGCCGCAAAATTTCGCTTCGTCGCAAAAAGGTGCCGGGTGGTCGCCAGAATGACAAAAGCCCCGGGCCTGAATTCAGGCCCGGGGCTTATGTGCAGGCAAAACTTGCCGTCAGACACTAGAACTGTAACAGAGCCCGGGCATACAGGCGGCGACCACGACCGTCAAACACCGTGGCATCATAGTTCAGCGCCCCGGCATAACGGAACGGCAGGGTTGCATTAAACGCATCCAGCGCCCCCACTGTAAAGATGCTGGTACCCAGACGGCTATCAGCCCATTCGTGGGTGTAGCTGTACTGCAGGTCAATGGAGTTGTAACTATCAACCTTGTCCCGCACCACCGAGCGCACATAATCATTACCGTTTTCAAAGGTATTGCGGTACGCCAGATCATCGTAAGACCCGATGAACCGGTTGATCAGGGTGATACTGTGGCTCAGGTCATGACTGGACCAGTTCAGGGTCAGATTGCCCTTTTTGTCCGGCAGCGAACGTACCAGAATGCCATCGCCAGTGGTGCCGGCGGCATCAAACACACCACTTTCCAGCAGCCCCAGCTCCAGACCCGGTACGTCTTTCAGTGTGTACTGATTGACATAGGTAAAGTCCATGCTGGCACGGAATCGACCGATATCCATTTCCCAGCCATAACCGAGCTTCAGGTCAAAACCATCGGATATCACTTCGCCGGCATTGATCGTGGAGCTGACAATGGTCACCAGTGCACCTTCTGTGCTGCCCTGGGTGCGGACCACATTGGGTACCACGTACTCACGCGGATCAACCACACAGTCCAGGCGGGAGCCTTCGATGACCTGACCTGCATCATTCTGCGACGCTTGCGGGTCGCTGCCCCATTGCGCTTCCAGCGCATTGGGATCACAGGCAACGTATGGCTGGGCGGCGTCATTGGCCAGCGACGAGTTCAACACATAGTTGGCCGGGTTTGTCGCTGCAGACGAAAACGCATCGAGTTCGCCGGAGATCGATGAAATCGCCGGTTGCGGCATCACCCGGTCCTTGACCTCGAAGCGCCAGAAGTCAGTCGTCACGCTCAGGCCATCCAATACCCCATAGGGAGTCCAGATAAACCCGGCACTGAAGGTGTTGGCTGACTCATTGCCAACATCAGGCGCAGGTGCACCCACACTGTAGGTCGTGTTGGGCTCAGCATTGGCATTGTTGACAGCGGCCAGGCCGGCACGGACTGCCTGGTTACGCAGTGGATCGCGGAAAGTCACCTGGCCTGCTTCCAGACCTTCTTCTATCACAGCAAGATTGGGAGCCCGGAACGACTGCGAGAACGATCCGCGGAACAGCAATTCCTCGATGGGGCGCCAGCTGGCAGCAACTTTTGGCGTCAACTCGCCACCGATTGAACCGCCGTAATCCTCATAGCGCAGTGCAAATTGCGTCTCAACGTTATTCAGCAACGGCAACGAAAATTCAGAGAAAATCGCCCGCACGTTGCGATCGAGGTCATAGTTGAAGATACACTGCGAACACTCGTAGTTGTTGCTGATGTAGTGGGTCTCGTCGACCTGGCCGCTGGCATCCCAGCCCAGGATGGCATTTGGCAAGCCGGGGTCATTCAGGTAGGGCGCTATCGACTTGTTGTTTTGCTGGCGATACTGCACACCAAGCGCAAATTGCGACATACCACCGGCCATTTCAAACATTTCACCGGCAATAACGGCGTCAAACACTGCCAGTTGGTTGCGTTTGTCTGCCCTCAGCACTGTGGGGGTCATCCAGTCCAGCAAGGCCTGGGAGTTCCCCAGATCAGGGTTGGTCACCGAGGTCAGGAAGGGATTGTAGAATTCACATCCACCCTGCCCCTGGTTGTTACTGGTCAGGGCCAGTGACAGGCTTTCCCGTGTGGTATGGACAAAGCCGGGGAAGTATTCCTGGGTAAAGGTATCGCCGAGGAAATCCCAGAACGTGGGCAGCGCTGGTGAAACCGCACCGCGCGCACTTCGGAAATCAAAATCGCTGACACCATTGGGCGTACAGTTGGGACCACCCAGGCCATTCACGGCCAGCTCGGCGCGGTCACGCTGGAAGGTCTGATACTCCAGCTCAAAACTGGTGCCGCTCCAGGAGACGCCCACATCGTAGTTAAACCGACGATCATTAAGCGCGTAAAAGTCACCTTTGATGCCAGCCTGAAGACCCATGGTCTCCGTGGTATTCATGTTGGTGTTGCCACCGCTGCGAGGGAAATTGCCGGTTTGCACGGTGCCGGACATGGGCACATTGGGCCCGCCATTGGCCAGTGCAATCGGTGCATTTGAAATATCACTCGCGGTAGGGCGACTCAGACCCACTGCCGGGGCAAAATAACCCAGCTCGGCGGTCTGACCAATCCCGTAACCACCCCAGGCCGGAACACCCGCGTGGGCACCAGGCTGCGCCAGGAAGAAACTTGGGCCGCGAGCGGTGACATAACCCGAATCGGAGCGCTCAATGTCGCTTTGCGACCATTGCGCAAATGAATAGAATTCGGCTGCCTCATTAAAACTATGGCTGAATGCCGCAGACAGACTGTCCCGCTCCATGCCAACTGTCAGCAGACGCCACTGCGCATCGTCTTCGCGACAGCTGCTGCTGGGTTCGCCACGCTGGGCGGTGCGCGTGCCGGTAAACAGTGGAGAACCATCGGCCGAGGTCAACTGGGAACACAGGGGATCAGTGTAGCGCAGTGAGTTTGTGCCACCTTCAGCTACTGCCTGATCAATTGCAGCCTGATTGATGTAAGCCTGATTCAGACGTGCACCAAACGAGCTCTGATTGATCAGTGTGCCCAGGCCCCCGACCACACCGGTGAACTCGGAGCGCTCATCATAGAAACGCGCCGCCGTAATCGGCACCGGGTCGCGACGAAAAATTTCTCCGGCCAGGACAAGGTTGGTGCTGCCGCTGTCGTTGGCCCAACCCCAGATAACGCTGCCGGTTTTATCAAAACGACTGCCGGCGCTCTCAATGTTCTGCACATCGCCGTAGACTTCCAGACCCTCAAAGTCGGTGCGCATGATGATATTAACGGCGCCGGCCACAGCGTCAGAGCCATACAAAGCCGAGCCGCCATCAGTCAGCACCTCAACACGATCCACCATGACCAGGGGGATGGTGTTTATGTCAACAAACTCACCGCCAGACGGCGTGGTAGTGGCAGCAGCGACCTGGCGCTTGCCGTTGATCAACGTCAACGTCGAGTTCTCACCCAGATTGCGCAAATTGATATTGGCGGTACCGGACAGGTTGCCGAGAGCGGCATTGCTGCCATCGGCGCCTTCATTGGAAATGGAGCCAGAATTGATTTCCAGGTTTTTAATCACGTCCCAGATTTGTGACGCGCCCTGGGCTTCCATTGATGCTCTGTCAACTGACTGCACCGGCGACGGCGCATCCAGCGGGCTACCTCGCAGATAGGAGCCGGTGACCACAACTTCTTCCACTTCTGACTGTGGCGCTGCCTGATCACTGTTTTGCGCACTCTGCTGCGCGTACAGGGGCAAACAGGCAACGCTTGATATGACGCCTGTCATAACACGCGCTTTAGTAAAACTTCCAAGCCATTTGGACATGCAAAACCTCACTTAATTTTTCTTATGTAAAATGCCAAAATACGGTTACATGTTGCTTATTTTTCCAACCAGTCATGACTACTTCGTGTGTCCGGCCAGCAACGGGCAGAATAAGACACACGGGACCTCTATGAAAAGCGGGTAAACCATAGCCAATAGACCATGGCATTGCAAACCAAATAACGCTGCCCAGACTCGCCTCAACGGTTATTAAAAAAGCATATGCGGCATATCATCCCGGCTAATGGCGACACGCTGCCGCAGCGGCAATACCCATGCCGGTGCTACCAATCTGTTATAGTGCGCGCTACACCAAATCAAATGATCACGGGCGTCTCCATCCTCATGTTGAAAAAGCTGGTCACCTTGACACTGATTCTGGTGCTGGTCCCCGTGCTGTTGGTCACCACGGTGATACCGGCGCTGATCGGCGTTGTCATCCGCCCTCCGTTGCTGCAGGCACTGGAGCGGGCGCAGGCGCTCAACGTCGAGATAACCAGCGTCCGCGCGGGCTGGTTCAGCAGTGATATTCATGTCAGCGCGGAAAGCAGCATTTTTTCGCCCGATGGCCTGTCATCGGTAACCCGGCAGGCGATTTTGCATCTGAACCATGGCCCCATCATGTGGCATCTGTACGACACAATGTTTGCAGTGGCAGATATCCGCCTGCTGCCGGCGTCACCCGGACTCGAACCCGTGACGACGGACGCGGACCTGAGCAATTTTTCCGGTGCCGGCCTGCTTCGTCTCGATGGTCAGGGAATGCTGCGCTTTGATGCGATAACCGGCTTCACTGCCTTTGCCGGTGATCATTGGCTGGAAACCCGCGCCAGCTGGCCCGCCAGCAGTTCATGGCAGGGCTGGCAAGCCGTTTTGCGGGACATGCAGCTGACGTTATCGATTGACGCCAATGCCACTGCCCTGCGGCAAAGTCCCGCCGCGGAGGCGCTTGCCGTCTACCAGCGGCAAGGCTGGACCCGCATCAGCAACGGCCGCGCGCGCACGGCAATCCATGTGCAGGACGAACTGCTGGACATCAACGGCATCATGATACCCATGGGTTTGTTTCTAGACAGCCAATAAATGCTGTAGAATAGCGTCCGACTCCCAATTTACACCCAATTTCCAAGCACCGGCCCGCCGCCGGAAGGCCCTCGCCTGATGCCAACACCTGCCCAGCCTTCATCCACAGACACCAAAGCCCGCTCACGACCGGAGACCGGACCTGACAGCAAACAGGCTATCAAGCCCAAGCACCTGTTCTCCTATCAACCCTATTGGGCGGAATGTTTTGGCACCGCGCCTTACCTGCCCATGTCCCGCGCAGAAATGGATGACCTGGGCTGGGATAGCTGTGACATCATCATTGTCACTGCCGACGCTTATGTCGATCACCCCAGCTTTGGCATGGCTGTGATCGGCCGCCTGCTGGAGGCACAGGGGTTTCGGGTTGGCATTATTGCGCAACCGGCATGGGACAGCGCGGAACCATTCAAGGCGCTGGGTGAGCCGAACCTGTTTTTTGGTGTCACCGGCGGCAATATGGATTCGCTGATCAATCGCTATACGGCGGATCTGCGCATACGCAACGACGATGCCTATACGCCCAATGCCGAGGCTGGCAAGCGCCCTGACCGTTCCGTGATTGTGTACAGCCAGCGCTGTCGCGAGGCCTATCACAAGACCCCGATTGTCATTGGTGGCATTGAGGCCAGTCTGCGCCGTATTGCCCAGTATGACTACTGGAGCGATCAGGTGCGCAAATCAGTACTGATCGACGCCAATGCCGACATTCTGCTGTATGGCAATGCCGAACGCGCGCTGGTTGAGATCGCCCACGGCGTTGCCAACGGCCGCACCATCAAGGAGCTTAGCGATTTGCGCGGCACCGCCGTGCTGCGACGCGAAGCACCGCCGGGCTGGACCGAAATCGACTCTACCCGCATCGACTGGCCGGGGCGCATTGATGACATCCCCAATCCCTACGATGTGCCGCATGATCAGATTACCGAGCCCGATGCTCGCAAGATCAGGGAAGCGACCGAGGCCAAAGAGGCTAAAACAGATGATGATGTGGCACCTGTGCGCATTATCCCGTTGCCGCTGCAGCGCAAATATGACACAGATCCGGACAAGACCTATATCCGTCTGCCGTCCTACAACAAGGTGAAAAACGATCCGGCGCTGTATGCCCATGCCTCGCGGGTACTGCACCAGGAAGCCAATCCTTACAACGCCAAGACCCTGGTGCAGAAACACGACACACTGGATATCTGGGTCAATCCGCCGCCCATTCCGCTGGAAACGGATGAGCTGGACGGCGTCTTTGATCTGTCCTACCAGCGCCGCCCGCACCCGTCCTACGGAGATGCGCGCATTCCGGCCTATGACATGATCAAGACCTCGGTCAACATCATGCGCGGCTGCTTTGGCGGCTGCACTTTCTGTTCCATCACCGAACACGAAGGTCGTATCATCCAGAGCCGCTCGGAAGAATCGATTCTGAAAGAGATAGAGAAGATTCGCGACATGGTACCCGGCTTTACCGGTACCATTTCTGACCTGGGCGGCCCCACCGCCAACATGTATAAACTGAACTGCAAGTCGCATGACATCCAGAAAAATTGCAAGCGCCTGTCATGCGTGTACCCGACCATCTGTCAGCATCTGGAAACCGACCACAAACCCACCACCCAGCTCTATCGCAAAGCGCGCGCAATTCCGGGCGTCAAGCGCGTAGCCATTGCGTCGGGTCTGCGTTATGACCTGGCGTTAAAAGATCCGGAGTATGTGGAAGAACTGGTGACGCACCACGTTGGCGGCTACCTGAAGATTGCGCCGGAACACAGCGAAGACAAAACGCTGTCCAAAATGATGAAACCGAGCATCAGTTCCTACGATCAATTCAAGAACATGTTTGATCACTTCTCGGCCAAGGCGGGCAAGAAGCAATATCTGATTCCCTACTTTATTGCCGCGCATCCGGGCTCGGATAATGAAGACATGATGAACCTGGGACTATGGCTGAAGAAACACAAATTCAAACCGGATCAGGTGCAGACGTTTTATCCGTCCCCGATGGCGCTGGCCACAGCCATGTATTATTCGGGCAAGAATCCGCTGAAAAAAGTGACCTACAAAAGTGAAGCGGTAGGCAGTATCAAGAACATCGAGGATCGTCGTGTGCAGAAGGCCTTTCTGCGTTATCACGATGAGAAGAACTGGCCGATCCTGCGCACTACATTGCGTAAAATGGGCCGCGCCGATCTGATCGGTGATGCGCTTCATCAACTGGTGCCCGACGACAAACCCGGCCGTGCCTCGCGCCCGTCCAAGGCGCGAAGAAGCGCCCGGCCGAAACGCACCAGAAGCCTCTGAGGACAAGCTGACAAACACTGAAAACGACTTCGACGCAGGCAGTGCGAAGCAATACCCACGATGATAGTTTTCAGCGTTTGTTTTTCAGGGCCTGCTCGAATAGAGCCGCCATGGTGCCGGTTTGCCGCTTGTTCTGGGCGGCCGCAGCAAAGTCCTTCTTGCGCTTGTTCGACTCCGCCGACGTCGGTCCGGAACGGGATGATTTGGCGCCGGTTTCTGTCGGCAAGGGATCATCCAGCCTCATCGTCAACGCGATGCGCTTGCGCTCCTTGTCCACTTCCAGCACCTTGACCTTGACGATCTGACCGGCACTGACCACCTCGTGCGGATCCTTGACGAACTTGTCCGACAGCGCCGAGATATGCACCAGACCGTCCTGATGCACCCCGATATCGACAAAGGCACCAAAATTGGTGACGTTAGTTACCGTACCTTCCAGAATCATGGCCGGCACCAGATCTGACAGTGTCTCGACACCCTCTTTCAGGGCAGCCGTTTTGAACTCACCTCGCGGATCACGGCCGGGTTTTTCCAGCTCGCGCAAAATATCCTCCACAGTCGGCAAGCCATACACATCGGTGACATAGTCCTTTGCTTTCAGTGAACGCAAAAATGTACTGTCACCGACCAGGGACCTGACTTCACGGCCGTGACGTTGCGCAATTGCCTCCACCAGCGGATACGATTCCGGATGCACGGAGGAGGCATCAAGCGGGTTTTTGCTTTCGTGCACGCGCAAAAAGCCAGCCGCCTGCTCAAAGGTTTTATCACCAAACCGGGGCACTTTCTTCAGGTCGTCACGGCTGAGGAACTGGCCGTTTTTGTCGCGGAACTCAAGAATGTTGCCAACCAGTGACTGGGTCAGACCCGACACCCGTTTCAGCAAGGGCGCTGAGGCGGAATTGACATCAACGCCCACCGCGTTCACGCAGTCTTCCACAACACCGTCGAGGCTGCGCGACAGTTTTACCTGGCTGACATCGTGTTGATACTGCCCGACACCAATGGATTTGGGTTCAATCTTCACCAACTCTGCCAGCGGATCCTGCAAACGCCGGGCAATCGACACTGCCCCACGAATGGTAACGTCCAGGTCCGGTAATTCCTGCGAGGCAAACTCGGAGGCGGAGTACACCGAAGCACCGGCCTCATTAACCAGAATGCGATTAAGCTTGAACTCGGGATGATCCTTGCAGAAATCCGCGACAAACTGGTCGGTTTCGCGCGAGGCGGTGCCGTTGCCGATGGCAATAAGCTGAACATTGTATTTCTGACACATGGTGCGCAACACTGCTGCCGCTTCGCGTGTCTTGTTCTGCGGCGCAGTGGGAAATATCGCGCCATGATCGAGCACCCGACCGGTGGCATCCACCACACACATCTTGACGCCGGTACGCAGACCCGGGTCCAGACCAATGGTAACCTTTTTGCCGGCCGGAGCGGCCAGCAGCAGATCCTTGATGTTACGTGCAAACACGTTGATGGCATCTTCTTCGGCCTGGTCGCGCAACTGCGTCAGAAAGTCGGTCTGCAGATGCGTATGAATCTTCACACGCCAGGTCCAACGCACCACTTCCTGCAACCAGGCGTCGCCGGCGCGCCCTTCATCATGCACCTGCCAGTGCGCGGCGATCATCGCCTCACAACTGTGCTTCACCGGCGGCGCGGCGGGGTCAACCGGAATATCAATCTTTAGATTGAGGATGCCTTCATTGCGGGCACGAAACAGAGCCATCACGCGATGTGACGGAATTTTGCTGACCGCTTCGGAGAATTCAAAATAATCGCGATACTTGGCACCTTCCTGCTCTTTGCCGGGAATCAACTCCGATGACAGGTGTGACCGCGCCCAGAAAAAATCACGCAACTTGCCCAGCAGTGCCGCGTCCTCGCCAAACTGTTCAATCAGGATATGTTTGGCCCCATCCAGTGCGGCCTTGCCATCGGCAACGCCTGCGTCAGCGTTAATAAAGGCCTCTGCCTCCTGTTCCGGCGAGCGCGACGGGTCGGCGAACAACATGTCGGCCAACGGCTGCAGGCCCGCTTCCCGGGCTATCTGGGCGCGGGTACGGCGCTTGGGTTTATAGGGCAGGTACAGATCTTCCAGTGTGGTTTTGGTGTCCGCGGCGCGAATCTGTCGCTCCAGCTCCGGCGTCAGCTTCTCTTGCTCGCTGATACTCTTGATGATGGCATCGCGGCGGTCATCCAGCTCACGCAGATAAATCAGCCGTTCCTGCAAGCGGCGCAGCTGAATATCATCCAGGCCACCGGTGACCTCTTTCCGGTAACGCGCAATAAACGGCACGGTGGCGCCGTCATCCAGCATGGTGACGGTGGCAGCGACCTGCTCCGGGCGGGCTGCGATTTCTTCAGCAATCTTCTCAAACATGATGCTCATACTACTTCGTATCCTTGGGGGTCTTGTTCCCTGTATTGTCAGCGTCCGGCAAGTCGCCGGCGTTGGCGCGGCGGACATGCTCTTCGACGTAAGTCAGTACGCCACGCAATATGTTTATCTCCATGGAATCCGGGCGAATACGCCCGAACAGCCGCCGCATGCGCGGCATCAATAGCCTGGGATTTTCCGGGTCATGGAAATCCATCGCCACCAGGGCTTTTTCCAGGTGTTCGTAAAACAGCTCCATCTGATGACCATCTGCCTTCGGCACATCCCAGTACTCATCTTCGGATGCCGGGTCATACATGGGCGCATCCGCACCCAATCGCGTCTCACCGGCATGTTCGAGCATGGCAACTCGCACTTCGTAGCAGACCACCATCACCGCGGCGGCCAGATTCAGTGAACTGTAGTCCTCATTGGCAGGAATCTGCACATGGTAGTGACACTGTTGCAACTCATCATTGGTGAGGCCGGTGTCTTCGCGACCAAACACCAGCGCGATCTGACCACTGTCTTCCGCCGTGGCCCGCTGGATCTCCTCCAGTACATGCCGGGCACACTGGCGGGGCGACAGCATGGGCCAGGGCATCCGACGCGAGCGCGCACTGGCACCAATGACCATCGAACAGTCTGCGACAGCCTCAACCAGTGTCGGGAATACCTTGGCGCGCTCCAGCACATCGGTGGCGGACACCGCCCGCCACATGGCAACATCACTGGGGTAATCGCGCGGATCAACCAGACGAAGATTAGGAATTCCCATGTTTTTCAGGGCCCTGGCGGTAGCGCCAATGTTGCCCGGATGAGAGGTGTTGACCAGTACGACGTGAACCCGGCTCAGATCGGGTGCAATGGACTGCGACGGTTTGCCTTTGGACAATGGACTGCTCCAGCGGTTGGTTTTAGTCAGGGGCGGGATTATAACAACTAGTTAAGGACTGACTGCCAGCATTTTGCTATCATTCTCCGTCTTTTGAACCAAGGGAGACTCTGAATCAGAGGCTCCAACGACAATAAACCGTCCCGATTCAACCCGGGCAACAAGTTAAGCGAAAATCATGCATCCCGTAATCAATATCGCCCTCCGGGCCGCGCGCAGCGCTGCCGAACAAATCATCCACGTCAGTGACCGTCTGGATCGTGTCAGCATTATCGAAGACAAAGACGGTGAGCTGATTACCAGCATGGATGTGGACGCTGAGCGTACCATTCTGTATCACCTGCGCAAAGCCTATCCCGATTTCAGTGTGGAATCACGCTTGAGCGGGTACACGGCAGGTGCCGACACAGACAACACCTGGTTGATTGATCCGCTGGCCGGCAATCGCAATTTTCAGCGCGGCTTCGGCTCGTTTTGCATCTCCATTGCCTTGAAAACCAGCAAGGGTATTACTCACGGTGTAGTGCTGAACCCGGCTGCGAACCAGGAATTCAGCGCCAGTCGCGGCGCCGGTGGACAGCTGAACGACAGCCGCATGCGTACCGGTAAACTGACCTCGCTGGAAAACGCCTTTGTCGGACTGGATCCGCAACCCGCTGAAGACACGTTTCTTGCCCAGTTACAGGATCAGTTGCTGGCCCTGCCCTGCCATATTCGTATGAGTGGTTGCGCACCGCTGGACATGGTCTATGTGGCTGCCGGACGTCTTGACGCGGGCTGGTGCCGCCCGCAACATCAGACATCACTGGCCGCTGCGCAATTGATTCTGCTGGAATCAGGCGCGCTGCTGAGTGACCCTCAGGGTAACCCGCAAACACAGGGCAGCAAAGAACTGTTGTTTGCCAATCCCAAGTGCTTCAAACATCTGTTGCAAATCAGACAGTCACTGAAGGCGCAGTCGTAAGCAGCGAAGTCACTACAACATTAATCCGACAGTAAACCGCGATGGCCTGATATGGCAGAAAAAAGGGCAAACAAGCGTTACCAACTGACCGACGGTCCCATCGCGTCGACATTGATCAGCATGACCATCCCGATGATCCTGGGCATGCTGATGATGTTCAGTTTCAACCTGGTTGATACCTTTTTCATCAGCATGTTGGGCACGGAAGCCCTGTCTGCGATCAGTTTTACCTTTCCTGTTACCTTCACCATCATGAGCCTGGCCATTGGCCTCAGCATCGGCACCTCGGCCGTGGTTGCCAAATACATCGGCCGCGGCGAAACCGAGAAGGCCAAAGAAGCATCCACTGTCACCAACTACGTCGCCATGGCCCTGGCCGGCGTACTGGCCCTGATCGGCTATCTGTTGATGGATCAGATCTTTTTACTCCTGGGTGCCTCGGCAAGCATGCTGCCTGCCATCCGTGACTACATGGATATCTGGCTACCCACCAGTATCCTGCTGGTGGCGTTGATCTGCGCCAACTCAGTGCTGCGCGCCAACGGCGATACCCGCACGCCCAGCATCGTTATGGCCAGCGCCGGACTGATCAACGCCGTGCTGGATCCTCTGCTCATCTTTGGCTGGGGCCCGATACCGGCCATGGGCATTCAGGGCGCCGCACTGGCGACGCTGTTCTCCTGGGTAGGCGCCTGCATTTTCCTGTTCTACTTCCTGGCTATCCGCCACGAACTGATTCACAAGGGCCTGCCGTCAATGCAGGTTTTCAGAACCTCGGCGCGCGAGATGTTGCGTATCGGTATCCCGGCATCGGGCGCCAATATGATGACACCGATTGCAGCTGGCGTGATGACGGCCATTATTGCCGGTTATGGTGACACCGCGGTGGCGGCCTTTGGTGTTGGGTCCCGGCTGGAATCCATGGCATGCATGGTGATCCTGGCTCTGTCCAGCACCCTGCCCCCCTTTGTCAGCCAGAATCTCGGGGCCGGCAAACTCGAGCGCATCGAGGAAGCCTGCCGGTTGTCACTGCGTTTTGTGCTGGGCTGGCAACTGATGGTCTATCTGCTGATGGCGGCCGGCGCCTCACTCATTGCCTGGGTGTTTACCCGTGACGAAGAAGTCGCCGGTATTATCCGCCTTTACATCTGGATCATGCCGCTGAGCTACGGCATGCAGGGCGTCATTATCTTGTGCAACTCGGCCCTGAATGCGATTCATCGCCCGATGGTGGCGCTGTATCTGAGCATGGCGCGCTTCTTTGTATTCTACGTTCCCCTGGCCTGGATTGGCAGCATGCTGTTTGGCCTGCCCGGATTTTTTGGCGGCGCCGTTGTTGGCAATATATTGATGGCAGCCCTGTCTTGGCTGACCTTTCGCCGGGTCATGGACAGAGAGCGCGCCCAGCTCGATGTTGTCGGCGCAGTCTGACCCTGCCTGCCGCAAAACTCTGGCCAGCCCGATGCAGTTGATTTATCCTTCGGAACAGCCGCGCAGAAACCGGCGGCCACACCCGTTTTCTGCCCGCCCGGGATGTCGAGTCCTGATCGGGCGCCCAATGACAACAGGCAGACATTGATGGATGCTTTAACCGCTCTGCACAGTCGGGTCTCAGTGTCCCGACTGAAAGAACCGGCTCCCGACCAGGAGGCTGTCGACAACATGTTCAGGGCCGCGATGCGTGCACCGGACCATGGCCTGTTGCGCCCCTGGCGCTTTCTGATCCTGCGCGGGGCAGCGCTTGAACGTCTGGGAGAACTGTTTGTGCAGGCAACGCTGCTGGATGAGCCCGGTCTGGCCCCGGCGAAGCTGGACAAATTGCGCGGCAAACCGTTACGCGCACCGATGATCATTGTCGGTATCTGCAGCCCCAGGGATCACCCCAAAGTACCGGTATTTGAACAACAGCTGGCCGCTGGTGCCGCCATTGATAACCTGCTGATCGCCGCTCATGCGCAAGACATCGGCGCTATCTGGCGTACCGGCCCCATGGCGACACATGACACAGTAACCAGCGGCCTGGGGCTGAGCGCAGAGGAGAGTATCCTCGGGTTCATTTACCTGGGTACCCCGGATGGCCCGCGCCGGCCGCTTAAACAGGAAGACTTCACGCCCTACATCCAGGATTGGTAAATGCCCGATTCAACACCCAAAAAAATAACAATAATGCGCACCACTGTTTTTAACACCCCTCTGCTGACTCCCCTGTTGCGGGGTATTTCAGGCGGCATTCTGGCGCTGCTGGGATGGCAGGCGATCGGCAAACCGATCCAGGATCAACGCTTTGTCCTGATCGGCGCGCCACACACCAGCAATTGGGATTTCCCCTTGATGCTGATGGTCGTCCTGAAACTGCAACTGAAGCTGCACTGGATGGGCAAACACAGTCTGTTCATGTTCCCGTTTGGCGGTCTGATGCGCTGGCTTGGCGGCATACCCATTGACCGGCGCAGCCACCATGGCATCGTTGACCAGGTTGCCGCTCAGTATCAGGAGAACCCGCAACTGGTAGTGCTCGTGCCTCCGGAAGGCACCCGAAAAAAGGTGCAGGAATGGAAAACCGGCTTTTATCACATCGCCAACAAGGCCGGCATCCCGATTCTGATGGGGTATCTGGATGTGAGCAGAAAAGAGGCGGGACTGGCAGATTTTTTTTACCCGACGGGCGATGCCGACGCGGACATCGTCAACATCCGCGCCTTCTATGCGACCAAAAAAGGTATCAGGCCTGAGAACGCAGACTGAGCGGATCGCTGACCTGCGACTGGTAGTTCAGGCTGGTCAGTACATGCTGAAAAACGAAGGCGGCGTAGTCTGTGATACCGACTTTCAGATGCTGGAATTTCCAACGCTTCAGATACCACTGCTGGAGCATGGCGGTTGTACTTGACGCCAGCAATGCCGTATCACCGTCATAACGAAACACACCTGACTTGATTCCTTGCTGGCATATCTCTTCCAGTCGCTGGTCGAACTTCAATTCCATTTCGATCGCCGCTTCACGCTGCGCCTTGTCCAGACCTTTGGCCTCGATAAAACAGAAATAGTACCAGGGGTGCATGATGTGATTCATGTAAAGATCTGCACTGATGACGGCCTTCAGGCGTTGATAGGGATCCAGTTGATATTGCTCAAGGTCGGACATCACATCATCAATGGTTTGCCGGACCACAGCCTCAATGGCTGATGCCAGGTCACTTTTGCTGCCGATATAGGCATACAGGCCGCCCATACTGATTTGGGTTTCCCGGCTGAGATCACGCAAACTCATGGAGTGGAAGCCCTGGCTGTTCGCCAGACGGAAGGTACAGGTAAATATCTTCTGCAAGTTGCGTAACGCGGTTTTGCCGTTTTTGATTTGCATGCGCTCATGGTGCACAGCAAAGACCCGCTCCCATAACGGTTCGCCTTCAAGGATCCAGGTACGACGGAACGCTTCAATGCTTGTATCCTGCGGCCATGTATTTGTTATTTGTTCCACGACGTTGTTGTCCACCCTCAAAATCTCCCTGTAACAACCTTTAGCCCGCTACATTGGGCTTCAGCCAATAAAATCAGACCCTGGCGGCGCCGTAAAGTCTTAATCCACAAAGCAGTTTACAGCAACACCCGGCGCTTAGACAGCGCCCTACCCAGGGCCCTTACAGCAACGCTGTCGCGACCGCATAGAGCCCGGATATTGCACACAGTGTCAGTGAGCCGTAGCGAATAGCCCGGGCGGGCAGGCGATGCATGGTCCGGCGTGCGACCCAGTAGCCCAGGACTGTTGCCGGCAACAGTGGCAGTGAGAGCCAGACATGGATCATGCCAAAATGCCCGATGGGTGCAAGGATAACCAATGAAATCAAACAACTAACCACGAAGAATGCGGCCAGATTGGCCCGGATAAGCGCCAGGTCCTGATGCTGCCATAACAGGGCCATTGGTGGCCCTCCTATGGACGTGCTGGTGCCCATGAAGCCGGACAGAAAACCCGCGGTCATCATCCTGCCCGGCGTCGGATGCCAGCGCAACGAGGACAGGCTCACGACTACCGCGAACAGTACGGACAGACCAATCCATAACGCCAACATGTCCTTGTCGATCAACAACAACAGACCCGCCCCGGCCAGTGATCCGGGCACCCGCCCAATGATCGCGGCCTTCAGTCCCTGCAATGACACACCATCGCGAAACGCCCAGGCGTTGATCAGGGACAGTACCAGGGCGCAGACTGTGACCGGTGCCGGAACAAAATCAGGGTTGATGAAAAACAGCACGGGCGCGGCAATGACAGCCAGACCAAAACCAACGGCGGTCTGCACAAATGCCCCGACAAACACCAAACTCATTGCTATGACTAAATCCATGCAAGCGGTCCGCAGTGAGAAAACCCGGTATTTTACGCCAAGCGGGCGCCAAGGTCGCGTCCAGTTGTTATACTGCGCCCTATGTATCCACTATCCTATATCGAACCGGTCTTTCGCCCACCCAGTGAGTGGAAGTCCCTGATCCTGCAGGTCACCAATGGCTGTTCGTGGAACAATTGCACGTTCTGCGATATGTACACCGCCGAGCAGAAGCGCTTCCAGCCGGCTCCGTTGGCTCAGATCGAAGCACAGTTAAAGAGCATTATCGAGGCCGGCTATCCGGTGTACCGTGTGTTTCTGGCCGACGGTGATGCCATGACGCTGTCTGTGCGCCGATTGCACGGGATCATGGATCTGCTGAACCGCTGGTTGCCGCACAAGCCACGGGTCAGTGCCTACTGCCTGCCCCGCAACCTGAAAAACAAATCCGTAGCAGACCTGCGTGCGTTGCGCGAAAAAGGTCTGAGCCTGATGTATGTCGGCTGCGAAACCGGCGACAACGAATTACTGAGATTGATCGAGAAAGGTGAGAACTTTGACAGCTCTCTGTCGGCACTGGAAAAAATGAAAGCCGCCGGCATCAAAAGTTCAGTGATGGTGCTCAATGGCCTGGGTGGCCCCGAGCTTAGTGAACGGCATGCCATCGAAAGCGCGCGCCTGATGAACGCGGCACAGCCCGAGTATCTGTCGACGCTGGTGGTGGATTTCCCGCACGGCAGCGAGCGCTTTGCCAAAAACTTCAACGGACGCTGGCGTCAACTCAACCAGTCAGAACTGTTTCGTGAAATGGAGGTGTTCCTCGAGCATCTGGAGCTGGACACTACAATTTTTCGCAGCGATCATGCGTCAAATTATCTGGTCCTGAAAGGCGTCCTGGGCAAAGACAAAGCACAGATGCTGGATACGGTTCGTACTGCGATCCACCAACCCGGTCGCATTGCGCTGAGGGAGGAATGGCAACGCGGGCTGTAATACCAGCGCTGCCATCCATCCTGTCATTAACAAATCCTCAGTACAGAATCACACTGCGGATGGATTTACCCTCGTGCATCAGATCAAACGCGTCGTTGATTTTTTCCAACGGCATGGTGTGGGTAATCAGATCATCAATGTTGAGCTTACCCTCCATATACCAGTCGACAATCGTCGGCACATCGGTTCGACCTCGGGCACCGCCAAAGGCACTGCCACGCCACACGCGACCGGTCACCAGTTGGAACGGCCGTGTCGAAATCTCCTGCCCGGCGCCGGCCACGCCGATAATGATCGATTCACCCCACCCTTTGTGACAGGCCTCCAGTGCCTGACGCATGGTATTCACATTGCCGATACATTCAAAGGTGTAGTCCGCACCACCTTTGGTGGTTTCAACAATGGCTTCCACAACATCATGAACTTCTTTCGGATTAATAAAGTCGGTCATGCCGAATTTACGGGCTAACTCAACCTTGGCCGGATTGATATCCACACCAACGATCTGGCGCGCGCCGACCATGCGTGCCGCCTGTATCACATTCAGGCCAATGCCTCCCAGACCGAATACCACCACACGCGAACCGGGCTCCACTTTGGCATCGAATACGACTGCGCCCACACCTGTAGTGACACCACAGCCGATATAACAAACCTTGTCGACCGGCGCATCATTGCGAATCTTCGCCACTGCGATTTCAGGCAGCACTGTGTAATTGGAGAAGGTGGAGCAACCCATGTAGTGCATCAGGGGTTTGCCATCCAGAGAGAAACGGCTGCTGCCATCGGGCATGACGCCTTTGCCCTGAGTGCTGCGGATAGCCTGACAAAGGTTGGTTTTCGGATGCAGACAATAATCGCACTCACGACATTCCGGCGTGTACAACGGAATCACGGTATCACCAACCGACACCGACTTGACCCCGGCACCCACTTCTACCACTACCCCTGCGCCCTCGTGACCCAGAATGGTCGGGAATACACCCTCGGGGTCATCGCCTGACAGCGTAAATGCATCGGTATGACACACCCCGGTCGCCTTCAATTCTATCAATACTTCGCCCGCCTTCGGGCCTTCCAGATCGACTTCCAGTACTTCCAGCGGTTTACCGGCACCAAATGCTACCGCGGCTCGTGTTTTCATCTATTCAATCCTCTGTCGCTGTGTCTTACGCGAATAAAAATTTCGCGTGGAACCGTAAATGTTCTGCAATAAATGTCGCAATGAAATAATAGCTGTGGTCGTACCCTTCCTGATAACGGATACGGGCATCGGCCTGGTCACGGGTGACCGCCGACAGGTTGTCGGTCAACAACTGTTCGGCGAGAAAATCATCAGCCGTACCCTGATCTACCAGCAATGGCAATGGCAGGCCCCGCTCCCTGATCAGTTCAACGCTATCGTATTGCGCCCATTCACTGCGGTCGTCACCCAGATACTGTGTCAGCGCTTTTTGTCCCCAGGCGCAGGCCATGGGGTTCACGATGGGGGCGAACGCTGACACCGAGGTGTACTGCGTCGGGTTTTTCACTGCTATCGACAACGCCCCATGCCCGCCCATCGAATGTCCGCTGATCGCTTTCCGGTCACTGACAGGAAAATGTGCGGTCACAAACTGTGGCAATTCCTGCGTGATGTAATCATACATGCGGTAATGCGCTTTCCACGGTGCCTGCGTGGCATTGACATAAAAACCTGCTCCATGCCCCATGTCGTAACTGTCGTCATCCGGCACCGCAGCACCGCGCGGACTGGTGTCGGGAATCACCAGCGCCATACCCAGCTCGGCAGCAACGCGCTGCGCACCGGCCTTGGTAGTGAAGTTTTCATCAGTGCAGGTCAGGCCCGATAACCAGTACAGCACCGGCACCTTTTTTGTTGCCGCCATACCATGCGGCAGATACAGGGAGAAACGCATAATACACTGCAGCGTCTCTGAAGGATGTTCAATGCGGATCTGTTCTCCGTCGAACAGACGTTGATTGCTGATGACTTTCATAAGATGTCCTGCTGATGTTGTACGTCAGACCGTGACGATAAACCACGGCGCTGCAAAAAACCAATGCAATTGGCTCCACCTTGTTCCCCGGCAGCGCCACGCTGGCTTGAGTGCTATAATCCTGTCCCTGTATCGCCCGCGATATTGCTGCGGGCGGCGATTTCCCGGAGGTATTGCGTTTGTTTGAGGTTGCCGGCCCTTTGGCCTTGTCAGTTGAACGCCTGCTGGTGCTTGCCGGTGTTGCCATCGCATTGCTGGTCGGTTGGCTTGTCAGCCGTCGTCACGGTCATCACCCGGCACCAACGCTTGGCATCATGCTGGTGCTGGGCTTCGTCAGTGCGCGCCTGGTGTTTGTGTTGATATACCTTGACGACTATCTGGTCGAGCCGCTCAGCGTGTTTGATATAGGTGATGGCGGTATGCATTTCATGGCCGGCATAACAGCGGCGGCCGCCTTTGCTCTCTATCGTGGCTGGCAGCAGCCTGACTTGCGCCGGCCACTGACATTGGCTGTGTTAAGCGGCGGCACCGCCTGGGCCATAGGCACGCTGAGCATCACGCAACAGCAGGAACCGCTTCCTGCGTTGCCACCGGTGGCGCTGACTACGCTGGCCGGTGACAGTCTCAACTTGCAGGCGCTGAATGACCGGCCGCTGGTGGTGAACCTTTGGGCCACCTGGTGCGTGCCCTGTCGGCGCGAAATGCCGGTACTGGCCGCAGCCCAGCAGCGCCACACCGAGGTCAGGTTCGTGTTCATCAACCAGGCCGAGTCTGCCGGACAGATTACCGACTACCTGGCCGATGAGGACCTGGAACTGGACAATGTTCTGCTCGACGCCAGCGCGGTATCTGGCAGACTGCTGAACACGCGCGGCCTGCCCAGCACCTACTTTTTTGATGCCAATGGCAACATGATTGATTTTCACGTCGGCGAGCTGTCCGGGCCAGGGCTCAGCCAGCAATTACGCAGACTGCGCTAGGGCGCCGGCCAGCGTCTGATGAATCTGGCAATAACCTTCTGCCATGATAGAATTCGGTAACCCAGGTAAACGAAACGTCTGAATCAGGAGCAAGACCCGCATGAACGAGCACAAGCAGGCCAGCTTTACCAGTTTTCAGCAAAGCACACAGGAAGACTGGCAGATCATCGGCTCTGCCTTCAAATCGTTTGCCGGCGACCTGCCGGCGCGTGTCATCAGGCACCTGCAACTACTCGAGGGTGACTGCGGTGGTTTCCCGGTGGATCGCCTGGAGCACTGCCTGCAAACCGCTACGCGTGCCTGGGAGGCTGGTGAGGACGAGGAATACGTGGTGGTGGCTCTGCTGCATGATATCGGCGACACCCTGGGCACCTATGACCATGGCGAAATCGCCGCCGCCATTCTGAAACCTTTTGTATCCGAGGCGAATCACTGGTTACTTCGCCACCATCAGATATTTCAGGGTTATGACTATTTCCATCACCTGGGCGGTGACCGGCATATGCGCGATCAGTACAAGGACTCCCCGCACTACGAATACACCCGGCATTTTTGCGAAATTTACGACGGCAAGGCCTTCGATCCGGCCTTTGAGTCCAAACCACTGGCGTTTTTTGTGCCCATGGTGGAGCGGGTCATGGCCCGGCCCCGCAAGACCATCTTTAACGGCATCAAAGACGCCTGAAGGTCACCAGGCCTTGCCTGCTAGCGACGTCCGAAGGTGTAAAACGCACCCACGACCAGTGCAATGGCACCACCAATCAGTAACCACATGGTTTCATCAGTGAAACGCCCGGTCATCGCTTCAGTCAGTTGATCACCGACCGATTGCGTCGATTGCCAGCCGAAGTACAACAATATTGCGCCGACTACCAGCAGAATCAATCCTAACAGCTGTTTGCTTGGCATAATCCGACTCCCTTCCAGTTTTAGATTTAGTTTTGTTTTGTTTGTTGCTCGGTTACTTTGGCACCGTTTGCGATACTAGCATACTCGCTGCTAGCATTATGACGGAAGGTATTTTTGCCCACTCCTGGCACAATGCTGATGCCACTTGACTATCAGCACTGAGTGGTAGTTAATGGAGAATGGGTAGCGTAGTATGCGAAAGTGCAGTGTACACCGAAGCTTCGCCCGGATGACCGAGCCTGCGCCAGCCCCAGCTCTTATTCAAGATGCTGATCATGTTCAACCCAAAAAAGGATGTCCCCCATGATAAATACTTTTAAAAAGCCGGTAGTGGTTACGATGATGGCCGCGTTTCTTGTCGGCGGCATTGCTGCACCTGCATCTGCCGACATGGTAAACAACAAGCAATTGTCGATGCAGTCAGAGCTGCAAATGCAGCGGGACAGCGTGATAAACCTGATGGCACGTGACGATGTTCAGAGCACCATGATGGCCTATGGCATCAGCGCCAGTGACATCGAAAACCGTATCAATAACCTGACCGAAGCTGAGCTGCTGCAGATTCAGGGACAACTGGACCAGCTGCCGGCAGGCGAAGGTGCTCTGGGCGCGGTACTGACTATTCTGTTGATTTTCATCCTGCTTGATCTTGCCGGCGTGACCGACATTTTCCCGGGAGTCTGAGTATTCGGGCACGAACTGCATGAAACAGCTGTTATTAAGTCTGTTTACCCTGATCGTGCTGGCATCCTGTGTGTCACCGCCGCAGTCTGCGGCGCTGCTCAACGAGACGCCGGTACAATTCAGTGATGCTGTTCTTGTGCCCGATGTTCCCTTTTTTCCGCAGGAAGATTACCAGTGCGGCCCGGCTGCACTGGCCACTGTGTTAGGCGCAAGCCAATTGCAGGTAAGCCCGGAAGAACTGGTGCCACTGGTCTATGTACCGGAGCGTCGGGGCTCCTTCCAGGTCGAAATGGTGGCAGCCGCCCGCAGTTACGGGCGTCTCGCCTACCAGTTGCCACCCACGCTACAGGCAATGTTCAGCGAGGTCAGTCGCGGCTACCCGGTACTGGTTATGCAAAACCTGGGACTGGACTGGTATCCGCAATGGCATTTTGCCGTCGTCAAGGGCTTTGATCTGCAACAAGGCCACATCATTCTGAATTCCGCTATCACCGAAAACTACCGTGTGCCGCTGGCGACATTCGAACGCACCTGGGCACGTGCCGGACACTGGTCGGTGCTGGTCGTTGAACCCGGTGTCATGCCGATAAGCGCGACACCTGAACGCTACTTCAATGCCGTTGTCGCACTGGAGGGCAACAACCCTGCCGAGCTGACCCGCCAGGCATATCAAGCTGGCCTCACGCGATGGCCTGAGGATAACAATCTGCTGATGGGTTATGGCAATCTGCTGTATGCCCAGGACAACATTGGCGGCGCAGCAGAGCACTATCAAAAAACCATTGACGCTCACCCCGACTACGCTCCCGCCTACAACAACCTGGCACAGATACGCTTACAACAAAGCAGGCTGATACAGGCGTTAACGCTGGCCGAAAAAGCCGTTGAGCTGGGCGGCGACTTCAGTGACAATTATGCCCGAACCCGGCAGCAAATACAGTCAGCGATGGATTCGCAAAGCCACTCATCTCCCTGAACACGTGCCTGATTTGACATTCCTATGACACAGAAAAAAAACTCCGCTGTAATCGAATCCATCATTGTTCGTGGCGCCCGCCAGAACAACCTGAAAAACCTGACGCTTGAGCTACCGGTTAATCAGCTCATCGTCATTACCGGTGTCAGTGGCTCGGGTAAATCAACACTCGCCTTTGATACCATTTACGCTGAAGGTCAACGCCGTTACGTGGAAACTTTTTCTGCCTACGCACGGCAGTTTCTCGATCGCATGGACAAACCGGCAGTCGACAGCATAGAAGGTATCCCGCCGGCCATAGCCATCGACCAGACCAACCCGGTGAGAACCTCGCGCTCTACCGTGGGCACGATGACCGAGCTGAATGATTACCTGAAACTGGTTTATGCCCGCCTGTCACACCTGCACTGTCCGGATTGTCAGCGCGAGGTCAAACGCGACACCACGCAAAGTATTGTCGATGCACTCTATGAAACTGTGGCGCCCGAGACACGACTGCATATCTGCCTGCCGGTCACGGTGCCACACAACTTCAGCGACGAAGAAGTTTTACAATGGCTGACGCAACAGGGCTACACTCGTATCCAGAGCAAAACAGGCAACCAGGTCCATGCCATACAGGATCGTCTGCGCCTGACGCAGGAAAACCGCGACCGACTGGCCGAAGCCATCGAAACCGCACTGCACCATGGCAGCGGCCATGCTGTCATCTACGCCGCACCGGCGTCCGATTCAGAGCAGGTGTTGCGCTACTCCAGCCGCCTGCACTGCGCGCACTGTGACCGCGAATTCAATGACCCGACGCCCAGTCTGTTCTCCTTTAACTCGCCTATCGGCGCCTGCGAAAGCTGCAAGGGTTTCGGTCGGATTATTGGTGTTGATTTTGACCTGGTGATTCCCGATCAAAGCAAGTCACTGCGCCAAGGGGCGATAAAACCCTGGCAGAGCCCCAGTTATCATGAATGTCAGCTCGACATGGAAATAGCTGCCAGGAAAAGTAACATACCACTGGATATTCCCTGGCGGGATCTCAGCAAAAAACAGCAACAATGGGTGCTGGAAGGTGAAGGCGATTGGGACGACGGTGTCTGGTATGGTGTGCGCCGGTTCTTCAACTGGCTGGAAGGCCGTGCTTACAAAATGCATATCCGCGTACTGCTGTCACGTTACCGTGCTTACACCGAATGCAGCGCCTGCCACGGCGCGCGCCTCAAACCGGAAGCACTGTGGTGGAAGCTGGCACAAACCTCGACCCGCGACAGGAAACGATCCGGGCAACAGTATGCCATCCATGAGCTGATGCAATTGCCACTGTCGCACTGTGCCGATTTTTTTGCCCGGCTGGAATTGCCGTCGAACCTGGACGCAGCCACCGACCTGCTGATGGGCGAAATTCGTTCCCGCCTGGGTTATCTGCTGGATGTCGGACTGGGTTACCTGACCCTGGACCGGCAATCGAGAACCCTGAGTGGCGGCGAGGTGCAGCGCATCAACCTGACCACTGCGCTGGGCACATCACTGGTCAACACCCTGTTTGTGCTGGATGAGCCCAGTATCGGCCTGCATACCCGCGACATGCAGCGTATGGTCAATATCCTGCATCGCCTGCGCGACGCCGGCAATTCCCTGATTGTTGTCGAGCACGACCCGCAAGTGATGCTGGCAGCGGACCTGATCATCGACATTGGCCCGGGACCCGGAAAAAACGGCGGTGAGGTCCGTTTCATGGGTACGCCGGCACAGTTGCTGCGTGATAAAAACTCATTGACCGGGCAGTACCTTCGCGGCGAGCGCAGTGTGCAGGATTTGATCACAGTCAACGCCGATGACGTCAGCTCAAAGCCGCGACAGATTACCATCAAGGGCGCCAGTGAACACAATTTACAGGCAATCGATATCAGTATTCCGCTCGGTGGACTGTGCTGCCTGACCGGCGTCAGCGGATCGGGCAAATCCACGCTGATGCGCGACGTACTGTACCGCGGTTTGTGCCGCGAATATGGCATTACCACTGAAGCGCCCGGCCAGCATCAGAGCATCCGTGGCCACGAACACCTGGAAACAGTCGTCCTGGTGGACCAGAGCCCACTGGGTAAAACCACCCGCTCGATTCCGGCCACCTATGTCGGCGCCTTTGATGTCATCCGCAAGCGTTTCGTCAACCAGCCTCTGGCCAAAGAACGCGCATACACACCGGGTATCTTCAGTTTCAATTCCGGCAATGGGCGTTGCCCGGTTTGTGCCGGCAATGGTTTTGAACATGTGGAAATGCAGTTTCTCAGCGACATCTACCTGCGCTGCAGTGAATGCAACGGGCGTCGCTATCGGCGCGAGATACTGGACATAACGCTGCTTGACCCGCGCGATGACAGTCGCGCGCTGTCCATCGCGGATATTCTCGAACTCACCGTCAGTGAAGCGCTGGAATTTTTCGCCGACGATGGCGACGTTGTCAGCTGCCTGCAACCACTGGTCGATGTCGGGCTACACTACCTGCAACTGGGACAGGCCGTGCCGACCCTCAGCGGTGGCGAATCGCAACGCCTGAAGCTTGCAGGTCATCTGGCTGAGGTTTCGCGCCAGCGTGCCAGACGCAAACGGGCACAACAGAAAGGCATCCTGTTCCTGTTCGACGAACCCACCACCGGGCTGCATTTTCATGACATCAGTGTGCTGTTGGCAGCGTTTCACAAACTCATCGATGCCGGCCACTCGCTGCTCGTCATCGAACACAACCTAGACATTATCCGTAATGCTGACTGGGTCATTGATATTGGCCCTGAAGGCGGTGACGGCGGCGGTCAACTGGTCGCCGAAGGTCGCCCCGACGACTTTCTCGCCGACAAGCCCGGGCATACCGCGGCTGCGCTGGTGCAGTACGAGCAGGAGCAAAACGCCAACCGCCGGCAGTCCGGTAAAAACGTACTAAAATCTGCTCCCCGGAGAACCCGGTCGGTCAAAACTGTGCGCGCCATTCAGATACATCATGCGCGTGAACACAACCTGAAGAATGTCGATGTCAGCATCCCCTGGAACCAGTTCACGGTGGTGACCGGTGTCAGCGGCAGCGGCAAAAGCACATTGGCTTTTGATATTGTGTTTGCCGAGGGTCAGCGCCGCTACCTGGAATCACTGAATGCCTATGCCAGACAATTTGTGCAGCCGGCCACCCGTCCCGATGTCGATGCTATCCATGGCATTCCTCCCACGGTGGCGATTGAACAGCGCACCAGTCGCGGTGGCCGCAAAAGCACGGTCGCCACGCTCACTGAAATCTACCATTTTCTGCGCCTGATTTTTGTCAAACTGGGCACCCAGTATTGCCCGCGCTGCGAAGTCGCCATTGAGCCGCAGAGCCGGGAAATGATTCTGGCGCGATTGATGAAAGACTGGAAAGGCGTCAATATCAATGTGCTGGCGCCTGCCGTGGTGGCGCGCAAAGGCATCTACAAGGAGCTGGCGGCGTGGGCAGTCAGCAAAGGTTTTACCGAGCTGCGGGTGGATGGTAATTATCTGCCTGCCAACAACTGGCCGGTACTGGACCGCTATAAAGAACACAATATTGAAGTCCTGATTGGCAGTTGCCAGGTCGCCGCACAGCAGGAAAAGGCCCTCACCACATTGGTCGACAGAGCGCTGGCCGTGGGCAATGGTCTGCTGATGGTTACGGCAAGCACATCCGGGAAAAAGCCACGCCAGGACAGCCTGTTCTCGACACGACGGGCCTGCCCTTCCTGTGGCGACAGTTTTGATGATCTGGATCCGCGACTGTTCTCCTTCAACTCGCGTCACGGTTGGTGCAAAAGCTGTTTTGGCACTGGCGAAGTGATTGCACAATTTGATGAAGAACAAACCGGCGAAGAAACCACATGGCTTGAGAGCGCACAGGAACATGCGGGCAAAACCTGTCAGAAATGCAAAGGTAGCCGCCTGAACCCGACGGCACTGGCAGTGCGCTTCCAGCAATGGAATATCGCCGACCTGACGGCACTGTCAGTGGACAAGGCAGACAAGACGCTGGCGCAGATCAAACTTGATAAAAAACAGGAATCCATCGCCCGTGATATTGTTGTCGAGCTGAACAGTCGCCTGAAGTTTCTGCAGAAAGTGGGCCTGGGATATCTCAGCCTGAACCGGGCCGCACCGACGCTGAGTGGTGGCGAGGCGCAGCGTATTCGCCTGGCCTCGCAACTGGGATCCAATCTGCAGGGCGTGTGTTATATCCTGGATGAACCGACCATTGGTTTGCATGCACGCGACAATCAGTTATTGATCCAGACCCTGCGTGAGCTGCAACAACACGGCAACACTGTGGTCGTAGTGGAGCATGATGACGCTACCATGGCCGAGGCGGACTATCTGATAGATGTGGGACCCGGCGCCGGCATCCTGGGCGGCGAGATCGTGGCTGCCGGTACGTTTTCCCAGCTCAAGAAAAACAAACGTTCACTGACCGGCCGCTTTCTGGCCAACCCGCTGCGTCATCCCGTAACAGCGTTGCGTGATCAGCAGGCGCGGGACGCGCTTGAACCGCAGGCACTGGAGATCTCCGGGGCACGCCTTAACAACCTGAAGAATCTGTCCTTGAGTATTCCCCTGCGACGGCTGGTGACGGTCAGTGGCGTCAGCGGCAGTGGCAAAAGCACACTGATCCGCTCGGTACTGTATGACAATCTGCGCCAGGTACTGGTACAGAAAGGCAAAAAACGTAAAGCCATCAAGTGGCACGGCTGCGATGACATCACCGGCTGGCAGGACATCGACTCCATTCTGCAGGTGGACCAGACCCCAATCGGTAAAACCCCGCGCTCGTGCCCGGCCAGTTATATCGGCATCTGGGATATCATTCGCAAACTGTTCGCCGACACCGTTGATGCCCGCTTGCGTGGTTATCTGCCCGGGCGCTTCTCCTTTAACGTGTCCGGCGGACGCTGCGAAACCTGCGCCGGCAATGGCATGCAGAAAATTGAAATGAATTTTTTGCCCGACGTCAGGGTGGATTGCGAGGACTGCGGTGGCTGGCGCTTCAACGCCGAAACCCTGTCCGTCGAATACAAGGGCAAACATATTGGCGAAGTGCTGGCCATGAACATTGATCAGGCCGTCGAATTCTTTGAACCAGTACCGTCGGTGTATCACCCGCTGCGTCTGTTACAGGATGTGGGGCTGGGCTACCTGACCCTGGGCCAACAAAGCCCGACCCTGAGCGGCGGCGAAGCTCAGCGCATCAAGCTGGTAGCGGAGCTGGCCAAGGCCAAACCGCACCTGAGTCTGCGCGGCAGTAAACCGCCGCATAAACTTTATGTACTGGACGAACCCACCGTCGGCCTGCACATGGCTGATGTCGAGAAATTACTGCGTGTGCTGCACCGGCTGGTCGACACCGGCAACACGGTGATTGTCATCGAGCACAATCTGGATGTCATTGCCGAGGCCGACTGGGTCATTGATGTGGGCCCCGAAGGCGGCGATGCCGGCGGCAAACTGGTGGTTCAGGGGCCGCCGGCCAAAGTCGCCAAAAGCAAAAAATCCCACACCGCCAGGTTCCTCGCGCCTTTGTTGACTACATGATCTTGTCCCGGTCTGCGACTGGTGATACTGGCTCTACGGAGAGCCAATATCCTTAGCGCCAGGCCGGATTTCGAGCGCGACGCCCGAACTGGAACGGAACCGACGACAGAAAAAGCAGTCAAACGAGCATAATTGCCAACAACAAAGCCCACCCATGGCCTCCTCCCAGCTGCCCGACACAACTCCGGAAAAACGCATCGAACCCGGTATCCTGACCGACCTGAGGCTTGATGACGACTCCCGGGCCCCTGCAGAACCGGCGGCACACCGTATGCTCTCAGTAACGCTGTTGATCAGCGTGTTTGCCCACGTAATCATTCTTGCGCTGGCGGCTTATGCCGCCAAACGTGACACCCTAAGACCAGAGGCGATTGTTGCACAGCCCAGTATTCAGATACGCTTTCGGCAAAACCCGCAGCCCCCGGCGCCCCGAGCAGAACAGCAGACCACGACAGAACCGGTTATGCCTTCCGGTGAGTCCGCGGCGCCGGTTGAAGAAACCGCTGCAGCACAGGCGATCCTTCCCGCCGAGACCATCACCGCCGAACCCGACGCCGCGCCCGCCGAAAGCATTGCAGAAATACCGGCGCCGACACCACCGCGCATACAGGCCCCCTCCTTGACGGACCTGCGCACCGCCGCCCGCAATCGCGCCGAGCAGGACCGTCGAAGCCGTTCCACCCACCCGGACTGCCTGACCCGTGAGCGCCGCAATGCATACCTGGACTGTGGCGACGAACAGGCATATGACTATACCAGTGCCGGCCAGAATGACACCGTGGCATTTTTTACGCCTACGCTGCCTGCCGAACCCGACAATGGCGTCGAAGAGATTACCGCCACCGGTGCCCGCGTCAAAGCCGCCATCGACATGTTCGACAACCAGCTCGGCACCACGCAGACCAAAAAGCGCATCATGAACTTCCCCTGAACCAGAGCAATACCCGCCACGGGAAATGCTTGACACCAGGTCTGCTGACAGTAAAAGTGAACCACTTGAAAACCATTTATCAGTAGTTTGAGCCATGACCCTGACGAAACATTCGAAGCACCGTCCGACCCGACACACGAACCAGTTCAGCGCAATCCTGATATGGTTCATGCTAGCGCCCTGTCTTGCGTTCGCACAAACCATCGGCGAGATTCCGCCCGAAGTCAGGGTCGTCACCAACGGCCACAACTTCCCGGCAGATGCCTATACCCTCCTGGTACAGGAAGTGGGCAACCCGACGCCCCTGCTGGCGGTCAATACCGGCCTGCCGATGAACCCTGCATCCACCATCAAAACCCTGACCACACTGGCCGGGCTGGAGGTGCTTGGACCGGATTACCGCTGGCAAACCGAAATTTATGCACTGGGGCCCGTGGTCAGTGGCACACTGCAGGGCGACCTGCTTATCCGCGGTGGCGCCGACCCGTTTCTGGTGGAAGAACACGTGCGCAGTATGTTGAAAATTCTGCAGCGCCGCGGCGTGCAACGGATCACCGGCGATCTGATACTGGACAATAGTCTTTTTGACGCGTCAGTGCGCGCCGGCAGGCCCGTGGACAATCAGTCAGGGCGCGCCTACAACGTTCTGCCGGAAGCCCTGCTGTTCAATTTCCAGGTCGTCAATTTCCACTTTTACCCCCATACCAACGGCCGCGACGTCATCATTCACAGCGACCCGGCACTGCCAAATCTGACCATCAACAATCGATTGCAACTGAGCGATACCGCCTGTACCGGTTTCCAGCGTGGCATCAGTTTCAGTGAGGATAAAACCACCAACACGGTCACCTTTAGCGGCCAGCATCCTGCAAGCTGTGGTGAGTACAGCATGACTCGGGCAGTGCTGGATGCTGCGCAATACAATTACGGGCTGTTTCAGTCCCTGTGGCAAGAGCTGGGCGGCGAGTTTGAGGGACAACTACGCGAACAATCTCTCAGCGCCATAACAAACAGCACGATGATTAACACTGAAACCACATCGCCTCTGGTTACCTGGCAGTCGCCGCCCCTGGCGGACATTATCAAATCCATCAACAAATACAGCAACAACATGATGACGCGCCAACTGCTGCTGACACTGGGTATGCAAAACAGCAACGAGCCTGCCAGCATAGACTCAGGTATTGCGGCGGTGCGTGCCTATCTTACCCGGGTCGGTATTGATGATGGCGAACTGGAGATGGCAAACGGCTCGGGGCTGAGCCGCGACACCCGCCTGACGGCCGACCTGTTGGGCAACGTTCTGCAGCGGGGCTTTCAGATACCCACCATGCCTGAGTTCGTCGCCTCGCTGCCGCTGGCCGGGCTGGACGGCACCATGCAGGACAGACTGACTACCGGCGACGGTGCCGGCAGCAGCCATATCAAAACCGGTTCGCTGAATGGCGTGGCCGGGATTGCAGGTTATGTTCACGCCCGGTCAGGCAGGCATTACATTGTCGTGGCACTGGTTAATCACGCACAGGCACACACCGGTCCCGGACAGGAACTCGGTGATGCCTTGTTGAGATGGGTGTGGCGACAATGACAGGCCAGCAGCGCTAACCATGGAACGCTGGCGATCTAGCCGTAGCGACCGGTGATGTAGTCTTCAGTCTGTTTTTTGGATGGATTGGTGAACAATGTATCGGTATCACCATACTCCACCATATTACCCATATACATAAAAGCCGTGTAATCCGATACACGGGCGGCCTGCTGCATATTATGGGTAACGATGATAATGGTGTAGTCACGCTTCAGCTCGTTGATCAGCTCTTCAATTTTCAGGGTAGAAATTGGATCAAGCGCCGAGGCCGGCTCGTCCAGCAGAATAACTTCCGGCTCAATGGCAATGGCACGAGCAATCACCAGACGTTGCTGCTGACCACCTGACATGCCAAAGGCATTGTCCTGTAAACGATCCTTGACCTCGTCCCAGAGTGCTGCCGCACGCAGAGACTTTTCTACCACTTCATCCAGAATACGTCGCGAGCTGATTCCCTGCAGCCGCAAACCGTAAGCCACATTTTCGTAAATACTTTTGGGGAAAGGGTTCGGTTTCTGAAACACCATGCCCACACTGCGGCGAAGCTCTGCGACATCAACGTCACGGTCATAAATGTTTTTACCGTCCATGATGATTTCGCCATCAATCCGGCAAATATCCACCAGGTCGTTCATGCGATTGAAGCAGCGCAACAATGTTGACTTGCCACAACCGGAAGGACCAATAAATGCAGTCACGCGCTTTTCCGGCACGATCAGATTAATGCCCATGAGAGCCTGGTCTTTGCCGTAATACAGATTGAGGTCATTCACCTCGATCTTGGATTTCTCGTCGGCCAGGGAGAGTGCTTCACGCTCTGACACTTTGCGTGCACCGGCAGCTGAAATGGCGGGTCGCTCGCGGACATCGGCGGGTGCGGAACTATTATTGGCAGTCTGAGTTGTCATCGTGCGTTGCTCTTCCTTTAATGATTTAATCACCGGCGCTGCGATAGCGTTCGCGCAAATGGTTACGGATGCTGATGGCTGTCAGGTTCAGAATCACAATCAACATGACCAGTACCAGCGCGGTAGCGTAAACCAGCGGGCGCGCAGCTTCAACGTTGGGGCTCTGGAAGCCGACGTCGTAAATGTGAAAGCCCAGGTGCATGATTTTTCTTTCCAGGTGAATGTAGGGGAACGTACCGTCGACAGGCAGCGTCGGCGCCAGCTTGACCACACCTACCAGCATCAGCGGCGCAACTTCACCGGCAGCGCGGGCGATCGCCAGAATCAGTCCGGTCATCATCGCCGGTGTGGCCAGGGGCACAATCACCTTCCACAAGGTTTCAGATTTGGTCGCGCCCAGTGCCAGGCTGCCCTGCCGGATGGTACTGGGAATACGTGCCAGGCCCTCTTCCGTGGACACTATCACAATGGGCAGCGTTAACAGCGCCAGTGTCAGCGATGCCCAGAACAGACCGGGCGTGCCGAATGTCGGCGCGGGCAGAGATGCCTCGTAGAATAGCTCGTCAATATTGCCACCGAGAAAGTAAACAAAAAAGCCCAGACCAAACACACCGTAAACAATGGACGGCACACCGGCCAGATTGTAGACCGAGATTCGGATAATACGGGTCATGGTGCCTTGCCTGGCGTACTCACGCAGGTAAATCGCCGCCAGAATACCAAACGGCGTCACCATGATGGACATGACCAGCACCATGGTCACCGTACCAAAAATAGCCGGGAAAATACCGCCTTCGGTATTGGCTTCCCGCGGCTCATCGGTAAGAAATTCCCACAGGCGCTCGACATACTGCACCAGCTTGCCGAACACCGACATGGCATTGGGCGCGGTAACGCGGACGATGGTAGCCAGTGTGATATCAACTTCGTTGCCAGCAGCGGTTTGCATACGCAGCGTGTCGCGCTGCGTGCTCTGATAAATGGCGTCAAGCTCTTCACGCAGCACCGCGTAATCCGCATCGAACCGCGCGGCTGCAGCTGCTATACGTGCGCGCTCCTGGGCCTCAACCTCGGGCGGCGGCGGATTCAGCTCGAGACTACGCTCATCCAGACGCAATTGTTCGATGCCGGTATTGATGCGCCCGATCTCACCGCGCTCCAGCCGTCGTATTTCCCTGAACAGGGCCAGACTGCGATCCACCGATTCCTGCAGTTGCGGCCAGAAATTGGCGTCATCCGGCGTGCTGATCACATTACCTTCGCGCAGCAATGCCACGGGTTGACCGTAGAAGTTGCCCCACTCACGGCGCTCAATAACAAACACATCGTCAGGATACTGCCAGGGCGCCATGCCCAGCTCCAGGAACCAGACAAAATCACGCCCGGTCTGATCGCGATTACCCAGTTTAAACAGGTGACGGGTGACCAGCTCGACATCATCCGGCACGCTTTCGCCAGAGTCCCGCGCCACGGCAGCAGAGATGACCTCACTGCGCACCAGTTCGCCCATGATCGTAATCTGCTCGCCGTCGGCCTGATTAATATCAACAACCGCGACATCTGCAGGCCAGAAATGGCCGAATCCCCTGACCGCAATCAGACCGATCAGACCGATCACCATGATCATGCACATGGCGACTGCGCCGCCATTCAGCCAGATCCAGGGAGTGCCACTTTTAAACCATTGTCTCATGCCATTTTCTCTCTACATTCGGGAGCTGCAGGCTTCGCCCGCAGCTGTGGCCAGGCGTGTTACAGATTGCTGTAACGTAAACGCAGGCGTTGTCTGATGATTTCGGCGATGGTGTTAACGACAAAGGTCAGCGCCAGCAACACCAGCGCGGCCAGGAACAGCACCCGGAAATGGGAAGAGCCCACCGCCGTTTCAGGCAATTCCACGGCAATGTTGGCTGACAGTGTGCGCATGCCTTCAAAAATATTGAAATTGACAACAGGGCTGTTGCCGGTCGCCATCAACACGATCATGGTTTCACCCACGGCGCGACCGAAACCCATCATCACGGCAGAAAATATACCCGGGCTGGCGGTTGGCAGCACCACGCCCATGACCGTCTGCCAGCGCGTTGCGCCCAATGCCAGTGAACCCTGGGTCAGGTGTCGGGGTACGGTGAACACCGCATCTTCAGCGATCGAAAAGATGGTCGGGATAACCGCGAAACCCATGGCGATACCGACAATCAGGGCATTTCGCTGGTCATAGGTAATACCGATATCGGTGAACCATTGGCGCATGCTGCCATCAAAGAACCAGATTTCCACCCAGGGGCTGAGCTGAATACACACAGTGCCAAACACCAGGATAAGCGGCACCATCAACGCGGCCTCCCAACCATCGGGCACACGGTTACGGAACTGGGCCGGCAGCTGTCCCCACAGATAGGCGAACAGTAACATCATCACCGGCATCAGGATAAAGAAACTGAAAATCGCCGGCAGATGGCTTTCGACAAACGGCGCCAGCCACAAACCGGCGAGAAAACCGAGAATGACAGTCGGCAGGGCTTCCATGATTTCAATGCTGGGTTTGACCACGCCACGCAGCTTGGGTGTCATAAAGTAGGCCGTGTAGATTGCGCCGGCGATTGCCAGCGGCATGGCAAACAGCATGGCGTAAAACGCTGCTTTCAGAGTACCAATGGTCAACGGCATCAGACTGAACTTTGACTCGAACTCGTCTGAGCCCGACGATGACTGCCAGATGTACTCGGGGTCGGCCCGGCCTTCGTACCAGACTTTGTTCCACAGCGCATCCCATGACAGCTGAGGGTGTTCATTCCACATATCGGCGCTGACTACGTCTCCCTGCGCATCAAGCCATAACAGGCCGGTATTGATTTGGGAAATGGCGACCTGCTGCAGGGGGTCGTCGGAGACGGTGTCGAGAAACAGGGTCCGCGCCGAGGTGGCATAATGCACACCCAGTTGCCCGGCGGCATCGACCGCGACAAAACCTTTGCGGGTGTACTCTGGCGCTATCGAGGTAATGGCAGCGCCGTGAGAGTTGAACTGACGCACTTCTTCCAGGCTGTATTGATTTTGCTCGTCCCGGACCAGAAACCACTGACTCAGCTCACCCTGTTCAGTACCAAATACGATGGAAACCGCACCCACCAGAAATTCGGCTGCCGTCACCCGGCTGCCACCACCCACATCAACCGACTGCACCAGCCTGGCCTGCGCCGGAGTGGAGATGTCGTAGTAGTGCACCATGCCGCTGTCATCCAGCACAAACAGGTTGCTAAGTGACTTGTCGATCAACAGTTTCTGCGCGCGCCCCGGAATCGCCGGCAAGGTATTCACGGTGCGACTGACCTGTGTCGCGCCGGTCAGCAGATTGGTACGCGTGGTCATATTGGCGAGCAGCAAACGCCCGTCTTCGGTGACGGCGGCGACAGCCATGCCAGCGCCGCGCTGCATGTTTTCTACCGCGATGACGCGCAAGGCGCTCCCCTGTTCGTCGATAACAAGGGGCTCTTCACCCAACGGATATTCCATCCGGGGCAGAATTTGCCTGACATTGTCGGGAAAGGTTATCTGATAGGCATGCCGCGTAACCACGGCCTCGCCATTGCTGAAGCCAAACGCTGACGTGTTGGAAATAGCTTCTGCCGCGCCAAAACTGGTGACATCGGCGCTGCCGGTAACCGGCATGGTGAAACGCCGCAATTCTACACCGGTATTGGCGTCAAAAAACACCGCCTGACCGCGGTTTGTGTATTGAATACCCAGCTCTTCGTATCGATCCAGTAACAGGCGATAGGTCTGTGCATCGGGATCGGGAAGGGTGTAACTGTCCTGTGGCGTCACCGTTGCGCCGCGCAGAATGGGGGCAACTTCGTAAAACAGATAAATAAAGATGGTGGCCAGCGCCAGCACCACACCATAACCTGCCGCCGTAATGCCCCAGCGGGACATTTTGTCGCGCCGCATACGCTTTTTGCGCAGGGCCTGGCGCCTCTTGTGGTCAGGCAACAGACTTTTACTGCTCTTGCCCGGGGCCGGTAAATCTGGGGTGGTGTCGGTCATCGGTAAGCTCTGTCCTGGCTTTTGTTGTGGGCTGAGTTCAGGAACCCGGGTCTGATTCCAATGTCAGCGATCAATGTCGAGCCGAATCATATCAACTTTAAATGACGGTTTTGTGACAATACTGTCTTATTCCCGAAAAAAGTCGACATCCATGTCATTCTATCTTCCCAGGGGAGAGTCTGCAGACTAGATCATCTGCATGACATGATGATGACAACTGTCATTCAATCCCCAGCTCACCCATAATTCGTGCACCCAGTACCGCTGGCAGGGTCACGAAACCATCCCGGTTGACCACTTCCTGGCCTTGTTTGCTGTACATCATCTTGACAAATTCACGCACCATCGGGTCAAGCGGACGGTTGGGGTGCTTGTTGATGTAAACAAACAGGTAACGCGACAGTGGATAATCACCGCTGGCCGCATTTTCGGCCGTGGCTTCAAACACTTCACTACCTTCGGTTGCCGCCAACGGGACCACACGCACACCGGATGTGCGGTAGCCTATACCCGAGTAGCCGATACCATTGATGGATTCAGTGACGCCCTGCACCACAGAGGATGAACCGGGCTGCTCGTTGATGCTGGATTTGAAGTCACCGCCACACATGGCGTTGTCCTTGAAAAAACCGTAGGTGCCGGACACCGCGTTACGGCTGTAAAGCGCAAAATCACGGTTCTGCCAGTCGCCGGTCAAACCCAGCTGGCCCCAACGCGTGACATCCTGGGGGAAACCGCAGCGACGGGTCGCTGAAAAAATCGCGTCAACCTGGGGCAGGCTCAGGCTTTCGATGGGATTGTCGCGGTTCACATACACCGCCAGCATATCCACAGCCACCGGCAGCTCGGTCGGCGGGTAGCCAAAACGCTCTTCGAATTCACGGATCTCGGACTGACGCATACCACGGCTCATGGGCGCCAGCACTGCCGTGCCTTCGGTCAATGCGGGCGGTGCGGTGGATGAGCCCGCGCCCTGAATCTGAACATTGACGTTCGGGTAGAATTTGTTGAACTCTTCCGCCCACAACGTCATCAGGTTGTTGAGTGTGTCAGAGCCAATACTGGACAGGTTGCCGGAAATACCGGATACACGATTGTAGTCGGGCAAATTCGGGTCTACGTCGGCCGCTACATGGGCTGACAGTGCGAGGGAACCAGCTACCGCGATGGCAGCAAAAGCGTGTTTACATTTCAACATCGTTCGATCTCCTTCAGGGCAATGAAAGTGAATCATTGATTCTGAGCGCCACTGTAATGCTTATGTGTGACAACTATATGACAAAGCTGTAATACAGCGTCAGTCAGAACCGATGGCTGTCTCTGCCCCCTGGTCGCTGCTGCCCGCCGGCCGATCGGGCACGGATTTGCCCGCCAGCGGAACCCCGCGTCCCAGTTCGGCCAGACGGATGGCGATGCGGGTAGCACGTTCTGCAACACGCAGCATCATGCGCAAACTATCAATCGCCGGGTTAAGGCGCTGAACCGGAATCCGCCCCCCGACACTGGCGTCCAGCAAGTCGGTTTTCAGGTCTCGCCAGGTCACACGCAAGGCCTGATAGGCTTGATTTACCTCATCCGCGCTGAAATCGTGCCGATCCGGGTTGCAGAATGCCAGATGCTTCAGCACGGCGGCCCGATACAACAAAATACGCTCGCTTTCATCAGTCTGCAGCAGATACTCAACATCGGAATCGGTTTCAGCGCAGGCCTGCGCATGTGCGACAGCCTCATCAATATAGTTTGCGATGCGCAAAATCATAGGCAATTGCTGTGCTACATCGCTGCCCAGACGATCCTTCTCCAGGTCGGTAACCGATTTTTCCACGTAGCGCACCAGCTGGCGCAGGCCATCATGCTCTGCCTTCAGCCTGGCGTCCGGCGAACCTTCGTTGTTCAGCGCTGCGACTGCGTGGTCGCGGGCAAGTTCAGCCATGCGCTTGAGTTCAAGAAAAAAAGCATCCATGGCCAGCGCCGGCGATACCATGACATTGCTGTCCAGATATTGCGGTCGCCCCAGCTTTTCCGACAAACCGACAAACCGACGCTCCAGCCAGGCACTGACCCGTTTCATGAAAGGGATCAGCAGCAACACGCCGAGCACATTAAAGCTGGTGTGGAACAGGGCCAGGCTTAAAGCAGGATATTGCTGCATGTCGGCATTGATTGATGCCAGCCAGATCACGCCGGGCAACAGCGCAATCCCCAGGACCGCATTGAAGCCATTAATAATAACGTGACCGGCCGCCACCCGCCGCGCATTGGAAGTGGCACCAATAACAGCAAGTGCGGATGTTGATGTGGTGCCAACGGTGGCGCCGATCGCCGCCGCTGCAGCGGCCGGAAAACTGATCACACCACCTGTCAGTGCCGTCAGGGTTATGGCAATGGCGGCACTGGATGATTGCGTTAGCAGTGTCATCACAAAACCAACGCCGACGAATATGATTGCGCCGGCGAAACCCTCCGGCGCCAGACTGGCCAAATCCATATTCTGCGCAAAGCCTTCAAACGCCCCGCGCAGGAAATCGATACCAATAAAAAACAGACCAAACCCTGCGATGGCTTCGCCCAGTGCTCCCAGACGCCGGGAAGGCCCGACCAGTCGCATTGTCATGCCCGCCCCCACCATGGGCAGGGCAAACGCAGTGATGCTGAAATTAAAGCCCACTATCGCCACCAGCCAGCCTGTCATGGTAGTGCCAATCGTCGCGCCCAGCACCACACCCAGCGCCTGATGAATGCCCAGCAAGCCAGCGTTGACAAAGCCGATGGTGGCCACCGTAACCGCGCTGGAAGACTGCACCAGACTGGTCAGAAAAGCCCCCGACACAATGCCGCGCCAGACCGTAGCTGTCGAGCGTCCGAGAATATCGCGTAGCGACCCGCCTGCAGCCAGCTTAAGGCCATCGGTTATCATTGATACGGACAACAGGAACAGACCGAGTCCACCGGCCAGCGTACCCAGTGCAATCAACATTTATTTTCCCCTGGTGGCCGCGCCGTAGCTTTTACAGCACCATCAACGTGACATGAAACGGCACGGGTGTTACTTGAACACAACTGTTTTATTGCCATTGACGATAATGCGGTGCTCGCAATGCCATTTCAGGGCACGCGCAAACGCGGCACACTCCGCATCACGACCAATCTGCATCAGTTCATCGATATCAAAATTATGATCAATACGTTCAACTGCCTGTTCAATAATCGGCCCCTCATCCAGATCCGTAGTGACATAGTGCGCCGTTGCACCGATGATTTTGACGCCACGCATATAGGCCTGCCGGTAAGGGTTGGCGCCCTTGAAGCCGGGCAGGAAGGAGTGGTGAATATTAATCGCACGGCCCGCCATGACTTCACACATGCGAGGTGACAAAATCTGCATGTAACGCGCCAGCGCCAGCACATCCACCTGTTTGCTGGTGACGATATCCAGCATGGCTGCTTCCTGTGCTGTTTTGGTCTCCGGTGTCAGTGGCAGATAGAAATAATCCAGCCCATACCATTCGGTGATACCCCGCATGTCCTCATGATTGGACACCACGCCGACCACATCCGCCGGCAACGCGCCGCTGCTCCAGCGGTGTAAAATATCATTCAGGCAATGCCCGTGTCGCGATACCGCCAGCAGCAGCTTTGGCCGTATGGCCAAATCGAAAAAGCTCCACTGCATATCAAACTGGCCGGCAACGGCGCCGAAATCTTCGTCGAGTTTCTCCGTGGCTGGCAAGTGTGCCTCCACCTCTTCGAATTCAACCCGCATAAAGAACCGGTCAATGACCGGATCGCGGTGCTGTGCCGCCTCACTGATAGTCGCCCCGCGCTGATACAGGAAGTCGCTGACGGCGCGAACAATGCCGTTAGCCTCGGGACAGGACACTGTCAGTACATATTTGCTTCTATTCTCGCTTGTCATAAATCTGTTTTCACCCAGGGTGTATGAGACACCGGTTTGCCGGACGCGAATAATAGCATTTTTCCGCGTCCGGTTAACCCTGCCCCCTGATCGGGGGGTGCCCGTAACAGGAGGTATAGCCTAATCTTCAGCTCTGCAATGAACCTCAACGATTCACGATGGCAATGGAGCAAGAGTGATGGCAATTTTAAACAACAAGCTGCGGCGGGTACTGGCACCCTGCCTGGCAACCGCCCTGATGCTGGGCAGCAGCGCCGTGCTGGCACAGTCAACATCAATTCCGGCATCCCTGGAAGGAACCTATTCGTTGACTTTTGGGTCGGCTCAAACCGGCGCGCCACTGGCCAATGGCACCACAGTCGACATGGTGATTGCAGCCGGCGGCACCGTCTGTATCGCTGATCTGGTTCTCAGTAACCCGACCGTGTCGGGGGCAGAAGCAACCTGGGGCATCCCGGCACTGGGTGTCAAGCTGGCAGTCTCCAACGTGACCACAGGCACGTTTAATGAAGCCAATGTGTTATCCACATCAGGTAATTTACTGGGCCAGTTCACCGGCTCCAAGACCAGCAATTCCACCAGCTGTGCACTGCTGGGTGGTACACCGCCGGACATGAGCCAGGTCAGTAACCTGATAGCCAAAGCCGAGGAGCTGTACGCCGATCTGTTCCCGAGTACCGCAACGAACACGGCCTTCAGTGTCCTGGATGGGTATGTTTACCGTTTCTACGACAGCACCGGCATCTATATCGGCATCAAGAACAACACCGTGTACGTGCAGGGCGGCGCATTCGGCGACGGAGCGCCGGTCACCATCGGTACGGTTGCCAATACTCTGGCTGAGCTGACCGGCCAGCCAGTTGATCCCGTTGACGAGCCCGTAGTCGAAGTCCCGGACGGCGACTACACGCTGACCATCGCCGGCACGGTTTCTACCAGCGGCGTCAGCACACCGTTCACCTTCGAAATTGACAGCATACCGGCACCCGGCAACACCGAAATCGACAGTCTGGAAGATGACGTCAGGAAGGCACTGGACGATGCTGAAGGGGTTGATGCCAGTACGTTCAGCAGTTTCCAGATCAGCGAAGTCAGCGTCACTGATGACAGGGTTTTCTACCGCGCCCGGTTCTCTGCGACCACCACCACACAAACCGTGATCGGACCAATCACGACCAACGTGGCCTACAACCTGACGTTTGAATACCGGAAGAAGTAAACCCGCCCGGATTCCGCGTCTGGACATTCGTGACAGAGGTTGTTGCCGGTCGGCAACAACCTCTTTTTTTATCTGCCAGCGCGCGTTATGCTGTCGCCATGACAAAACTCACACGCCGCCTCCTGTTTCTCGCCGCCTGCACCTGCGCCTCATTGCTGGTCAGTGTTAACACACTGGCTCAGGATCTGAGCGGACAATGGCAGGGCACACTGGTAGCCGCACAGTACAACCCGATTGACGTGGTGTTTAATTTTCAAAAAGCAGATAGCGACACGCCTCATACCGGCACTCTCGACATCCCCAGTCAGTTTCGCAGCGGGCTGCCCATCGACAGCATCAGTATCCGCGACCAACAGATCACCATCAGACTCAGCAGCATTCAGGTGGAATACTACGGCAGCCTGGTACTGGCAGAAAACGGCGAAGTGATTGCCATTGAAGGCGACTGGAACCAGTCCGGCGAATATGTTCCATTGCGCCTGACCGCCGGTACGCAGTCGCCGTAGCAGGACCGCCACCTCCGGTCACAGACCAGACTCACCAGCCTCGGGAGACCCTTATGAAATACCTGCACACCATGGTGCGTGTCAGCGACCTTGATGCATCGCTGGATTTTTATTGCAATAAACTGGGGCTCAGACAACTGAGCCGTCGTGACAACGACAAAGGGCGTTTCACGCTGGTTTTTCTGGCCGCGGAAGGCGACGAAACAGCACAGATCGAGCTGACCCATAACTGGGATCCGGAAACCTATGGTGAAGGCCGCAACTTTGGTCACATCGCGTACCGCGTCGACAATATTTATGATCTGTGCGCCGAACTGCAAAAAAAAGGTGTGACCATCAACCGCCCTCCCCGGGACGGTCGCATGGCGTTTATCCGCTCGCCGGACAACATCTCCATTGAGCTGCTGCAGGCGGGTGATCCCCTGCCGGCGCAGGAACCCTGGCTGAGCATGCCCAACACCGGCAAATGGTAGCTTGAGCCACCGCCAGCGCTCGTTTATGATTGCCTCCTTTATGCAACAGGGGCTTTCAGCATGCAATTACTCGACGGCAAACAGACAGCGGAAACGATCAAGGCGCAGATCGCTGAACAGGTTGATCAACTCCGCGCCCAGGGGGGCAAAATCCCTCATTTGGCGGCTGTCCTGGTGGGGAGTGATGGCGCCAGCGAAACCTATGTCAACAACAAGGTGCTGGCCTGCGAGCGCGTAGGGTTCAAAAGCACGCTGGTGCGGCTGGACAGCGATGTCAGCGAAGACGTCCTGCTCGCCGAAATCGACAAGCTTAACAATAATGCTGATATTGATGGCTTTATCGTTCAGCTACCGCTGCCGCCACATATTAACGAAACCCGCGTTACCCTGGCCATTGATCCGGCCAAGGATGTTGATGGCTTTTGTCCGGAAAACGTTGGCCGCCTGTGCCTGGGCCTGCCGACCTTCATTTCAGCAACGCCAAACGGCATCATGGAGCTGCTGCGCCATCACAGCATTGAGACCGAAGGCAAACACTGCGTCGTGATCGGCCGCAGCAACATCGTAGGGACGCCGATGTCGCTGTTGATGTCACGCAACACCAATCCGGGCAACAGCACCGTGACCCTGGTGCACAGCCGCACCAAAGATATGGCAGCGATCTGTCGCACCGCCGACATTCTGATTGTCGCTATCGGTAAAGCTGAATTTGTCGGCGCCGACATGGTCAAGGACGGTGCCGTGGTGATTGATGTCGGCATTACCCGATTGCCCGACACCAGCAAAAAATCCGGCTATCGGCTGGCCGGCGATGTCGACTTTGCTGCCGTTAAAGACAAATGCAGCTGGATAACACCGGTACCCGGCGGCGTTGGCCCGATGACGATCGTATCTTTGCTGCAGAATACGCTGAAGGCGCAGAGTCTGCGTGAGCACTTTTGACTGACAATTGGCACTATGCAAACCCATTGCTCCCCGACTACACCTGAACAGGAACTACCGCATGTTTGACAGCCTGAGCCCCCTGCCTGCTGACCCCATACTGGGCCTGTCGGCGGCACACCGCAGTGACAGCAATCCACGCAAGATTGATCTGGGCGTGGGAGTCTATAAAGATGAGCAGGGCCATACTCCGGTCATGCGGGCAGTGAAAACAGCCGAAGCCCGGTTATTGCAAAACCAGGTCACGAAAACCTATGTCTCACCGGCCGGGTCAGCGACCTTCAACTCGCTGATTGCCGATCTGGTGCTGGGCGACAGCCTGAACAAAATGCTGGGCGATCGCCGCGTCACATTTCAGACCCCCGGTGGCTGCGGCGGCCTGCGACTGGCAGCTGAGTTTATCCAGAAGGTCAAACCCGGCAGCAAAATCCTGGTCAGCGATCCCACCTGGGCCAATCATGTTCCGTTGTTGGGTGAGGCCGGTCTGCAGATCGAGACTTACCCCTACTACGACTACAATAACCACGGTATTCGCTTTGATGACATGATGACTCGCATCAGCAAAGCCGGGGTCGGCGATCTGGTGCTGTTGCACGGATGTTGCCACAACCCCTGTGGCGCCGATCTGAACCAGGATCAATGGCAGGCGGTGGCCGCACTGGCACAGAAAAACGGCTTCACGCCGTTCATCGATCTGGCTTACCAGGGGCTGGGCGATGGCCTGGCGGACGACAGTTATGGCGTACGCCTGCTGGCGGAAACCTTGCCGGAGCTGATTGTGGTGAGTTCATGTTCGAAGAATTTTGGCCTGTATCGCGAGCGCACCGGTGCGCTAACAGTCATTGCAGACAATGCCAACGCTGTGCAGGCAGCCGCCAGCCAGATTGCCTCAACTGCACGCGGCATGTATTCGATGCCACCGGATCACGGTGCCAGTGTGGTTGCCGAGATTCTTGCCGACAGTGAACTGAACAGTGACTGGGAGCAGGAGTTGACTGAAGTTCGCGAGCGCATAAACAGCCTGCGCTCGGCGCTGGTTACTGAGCTCAACAAACAGGGTATTGATCGCGACTTTGGGTTTATTGAACAGGAAAAAGGCATGTTTTCCTTTCTCGGGCTGAGCGTTGACCAGGTACAGACCTTGATCAACGATTACAGTATCTATCTGGTGAATTCGAGTCGTATCAATATTGCCGGTATTAACAGCAGTAATATTGGCTACCTGGCGCAGAGTATTGCGGCAGTGCTTAAGTCCAGCTAGCCAGCCCTTGCAATGACAAGGGAGCCTTAAACCTCAGGGGGGGGTACCGGAGCCGGCTCCGGTACCCCCCCTGAGGTTTAAGGCATTTGGCTGGATGCCCCGAAGGGCGGGGCCTGGCGCAGAGTCACCTGGACTTGTTCAGAGGTTCCTAGACCCTGATGGTCAGCACGTCGCAATGGATGCCGTGCAATACGGCATTGGCAGTGGAACCGAGGACGGCACGGACCGGGTTGTGGCCATGACTGCCGATAACCAGCAGATCGGAGCCCAGTTCTTCGCACAGCTTCTTGATTTCGGTTGCCGGTTTGCCACGCTGGAAATGCACCTGTTGCGCCGGCACCGATGGCGACACGGCCGCCAATTTTGCGCGCATTTTGCTGGCAACCTGCTCCTGATGCTCTTTCTGGACTTTCTCAAAGTCTGCCATGTTCAACTCAAATGAATAACTACCCAGCAACGGCTCGAACACCATCACTACATCCAGTTGCGCATTGCTGTCACCGGCAATCGCCAGCGCTTTGGTGATGATCTTGTCTGACTCATCAGAACCATCTACCGCAACCAGAACTTTCTTGTAATCCGTCATAAGCTGACTCTCCGTTTATTTCGTTAAACTCATTTAACTGACAATTGTTTTAGCTGTTTTTGTTGTTGTGAACCTGCTTGCATCATAGTTAATTAGTCACACACGGGCAATGGCTGCCGTCAGACAACGACCGGAGCCGGCAAATCAAAACAGGTGCAGTTGATGCAGATCAACAAGCAACCCGCAGCAATGCCGGATCATAGCCATAACAAGAGGGAAAAATCCCCGGCACCACGCTTGCAATAGCTCATAAACCTACTGTCGTCAATCTCTACTACGGGAGCAACACAATGGAAGATCGTCTGGTAGCACGCAACATCAGCGTTACTGTTGGCACTATCGCACTGGTAGCCATCGGCCTGGTTATTATCTCCATGACTATTGGTGGATAAGCGCCGGATCACGACGCATTATCAGCCACGTTTTCTGGCGGGCAGCACCGGGCGCAATCGTGTCGCCATCTCACGCAAAGCCGCCTCGGTCGCCGGCCAGTCAATGCAGGCATCGGTTATTGACACGCCGTACCGGATCTCCTCAAGGTCATCCGGTATCGGCTGATTGCCTGCGTTGATATTACTTTCCAGCATTACCCCGATGATAGACTGGTTGCCGGCTTCAATCTGCGCAGTCACATCCTGCAGAACGTTCAGTTGTTTTTCATACTGTTTACGCGAATTGCCGTGGCTGCAATCAATCATGATGTTTTCCGCGATTGCTGCCTTGCGCAGTTCCTGCTCACACCCGGCGACAAAAGCAGCCTCATAATTCGGTTCTTTGCCACCGCGCAGAATGACATGGCAATGCGGGTTACCCGAGGTACGGAATGCAGCAACCTTGCCGTCTTCGGTCACACTGATGAAGGTGTTGATCGCAGAGGCTGCGCGAATGGCATTGACCGCCACTGACAGGCCGCCATCTACATTGTTCTTGAAACCCACGGCTGACGAGATACCACTGGCCAGTTTGCGGTGCGTCGGTGACTCCGTGGTGCGGGCACCGACCGCTGTCCAGCTTACCAGGTCCTGCAGGTATTGCGGAGAAATCAGATCCAGTGCTTCAACGGCAATCGGCAGGCCGAGTTCATTGATGTCCAGCATCAACTGCCGGCCAATTCGCAAACCGTGCTCTATGCGGTGACTGCCGTCCAGGTGCGGATCATAGATCAGCCCTTCCCAGCCCACCGTGGTGCGCGGCTTTTCGAAATACACGCGCATGACTATCAACAGGGTCTCTTTCAACTCCTCCGCCAGCGCCTGCAGCTTGCGCGCATAGTCCATCGCCAGTGTCGTATCGTGAATCGAACAGGGCCCGACGACAACGATCAGCCGGTTGTCCTTGCCGTCGAGAATGCCCTTGACGCTGCGATGACCACCCAGCACCGTCTCCAACGCCTTGCCGGCCAGAGGCATCTCCTGCTTCAGCTGAGCCGGCTGAGGCAGCTCCTCAGCCGAGATAATATGAAAATTGTCCACTTCGTCTTTTGTCTTTGGCATCGTCTGTTACTCACCTGGCTGTCAAATTCTGTGCCCTGTTATACCTGTTATACGCCGACAGTTAAAGCGATCCGAATATTTACAGTCTGCTACGGATACAGTACATTTCGATCCCGGCGCGCACAGAGCATGCGTCTGATTCCGAGGATTATAGCGTCATGAAAGCAAACGAACTGAAGCGTGGCATGATTGTGGATATCGAGGGTGTTCCTCACCTGATTCGCCAGCTGGAAGGCAAAAGCCCCTCCTCGCGCGGCGGCGTGACCATGTACAAAGTGCGTTATATCAATCTGCAAACCCAACAGAAGCTTGATGAAGCCTACAAAGGCGACGACGTGGTGAAAATCGCTGACTGTATGCGCATGAACGTGCAGTTCTCCTACCGCGAAGACGACACGCTGTACTTCATGAGCACCGACGACTACAGTCAGTATGGCATCAATGCAGAACAGGTCGAAGATGACATTCCCTACATAACCGATCAGCTCGACGGCATCACTGCCCTGATCATGGACGATAATCTGCTGGGAATAGAATTGCCACAAACAGTGGTCATGGAGATTGTCAGCACGCCGTCCAGTGGCGGCAGTGCATCGGCAACAGCCCGCCCGAAACCGGCGACACTGGACACGGGCCTGGAAATCCAGGTACCCGAATATCTCACCACCGGTGAAAAAATAAAGGTCAACACGGTAACCGGCAAGTTTGTATCCCGCGCCTGAGCGCATTAATGGCCTTCCAGCCAATCATATTGTGGAGATTCAGCATGATCAAACACTTCAGCGGCAAGACCGGAACAGCATTTCTGGCGAGCCTGGCCATGTCCCTGGTCGTGACAGCACCCTCAGCATGGGCGCAGGCTGCCGACTTTGACAGCACACGCAACAAGCTCGAAATGGCCATGCAGGGTGCAACCCGTACGCCGGCCGAAACGGCCCGTGACGAGATAGAACGCCAACCGGTGGCAACCCTTGAGTTTTTCGGCTTTCGCGAGGACATGCGGGTACTGGAACTGGTACCGGGTGCCGGCTGGTACACCAAAATTCTGGCGCCGACACTGCGTGGCAGCGGCAAACTTTATGTTGCCATTGGCACCGACACGGTTGCCGAGCGTGTTCTCAATCAGCCCGGTTTTGATGAAGTTGAGGTCCTGAATCTGCCTGAAGGCATGACACTGCGCGAGCTGGAACCTTTCAACTTTGAGGTCGAAGACCTGGATATGGTGCTGACCTTCCGCAATCTGCATAACATGAACGCAGAAAGCCGGATGCACCTCAATGACGCTATCTTTGATAGCCTGCGCCCGGGTGGTTTGTACGGTGTTATCGACCATACACGACGTCACCTGGAACCGGGCAACCGTGAAAACGGCCGGCGCCTGGACCCGGTACTGGTCATCAAGGAGACTCAGGCAGCCGGATTTGAGCTGGTGGATTTCAGCGACCTGCACGCCAGTGTGGCCGATGACCTGACCCTGGAAGTCGGCAATGAAATGGTCACCGGACGCACGGACCGATTTACCCTGCTGTTCCGCAAACCCTGAGCAGCAACCAGGCCTGTCGATGCCAATCAGGCCTGCCGACGAAAGTCGGCGGGCCTCATGCCGGACACCAGCAACGCCAGCATATACAAAGCCATACCGCCGAAACACAATACAGCCATTTGCCACACGCGCTGCCAGATATCCCATTGCAACCACAGGCGCCAGTCACCTGCGACCAGCACCAGAAACACACACATCACGGCATTGGCACACAGCAGCCTGACCAGAAACACTGTCCAGCCAGGCTGGAAATCAAACACGCCTTCGCGCCGCAGCCCCATAAACAATAGGCCCGCATTCAGGTAAGCCGACAATGAGGTGGCCAGCGCGAGGCCGGTATGAGCCATATCAAGCACAAACACCAACAGGATATTCATCACCATATTGGCCACCATGGCAATGATGCCAATGCGTACCGGTGTTCGTGTGTCCTGCCGCGAATAAAAACCGGGGGCAAAAATCTTGATACTCATGAACGCCAGCAGGCCCAGGGAATAAGCCTGCAGACTGTAGGTCACCATCATCACATCGTTGGCAGTGAAATTGTCATTCTGAAACAGGGTAATAATCATGGGCTGCGCCAGCAGCACCAGAGCCAGGCTGGCCGGCACGGCAATCAGCAGAATCAGGCGCAACGCCCAGTCCAGCAGGGCGGAAAATTCCTCTTTGGAGCGTTCGGCGTGACGCCGCGACAGACTGGGCAGCACGACGGTTGCCACGGCCACGGCGAAAATACCCAGCGGCAGGTCCATCAACCGCTCTGAGAAATACAGCCAGGACACACTGCCGGCAACCAGCAGAGAGGCAATGAATGTATCGAGCAACAGATTTATCTGGCTGACCGAGACTCCGAACAGTGCCGGAATCATTAATTTGATTATCCGACGCACCCCTTCATGATTTTTCACCAGCCGCGGCCGGGGCAGCAACTGCAAACGCACCAGAAACGGCAACTGAAACAGCAACTGAGCGATGCCGGCGATCAGCACGCCCCAGGCCAGAGCGATTTCGGGCTGGGCAAAATAGGGACTGAGCAACAAGGCAGAAGCGATCAGTGACAGGTTCAACAGCGCCGGTGTTAATGCCGGGATCGCAAAACGATCATAGCTGTTGAGGATGGACCCGGCGAATGCGGTCAGCGAGATCAACAATAAATACGGAAAGGTAATGCGCAACATGTCAACAAACAGCGCAAACTTGGCCGGATCCGCGGTGAAACCATAGGCGATGGGAATCGAGATCCAGGGGGCCGCCAGCACCACCACGGCAGTGATAAGCAACAGCACCGCGCCCAGGTAGCCTGCTACTGCGTTGACCAGTTCCTGCACCAGCGCCAGACTGCGCGTGCTGCGATACTCCGACAATACCGGCACAAAGGCCTGGTTAAAAGCGCCTTCGGCAAACAGTCGGCGCAGAAAATTGGGAATTTTGAAAGCAAGGAAGAACGCATCGGCGCCGTCACCCGGACCGAACACCCGCGCCAGCACCACATCTCTGACCAGGCCCAGAATACGCGAGACAAAGGTCATGCTGCCGGTCACGGCGCTGGAGCGCAGGAGTCCGCGGCGCCTGGGTGTTTCGGGTCCCTGATTATCTGTCGATTGGCTAGTCAAAAGTCGCTCTCGAATCCGGGGTCTGTACCGGTGGCGTGCATTCCATTATGCTGCGCAGGGCGTATTATCGCACCATCGCGGAAAAATACGATATCAGAAGACACGTTAAGAAAAAAAATACTATGGAAAAATCAAGACTTATAGAACGCTGGCGGGCCACCGGGCCCGGCCTGGTAATGGCCGCTGCCGCCGTTGGCGCCTCCCATCTGGTCGCTTCCACGCAAGCAGGTGCCTTATTCGGCTGGCAGCTGCTGTGGCTGATTGTACTGGTCAATGTCCTGAAGTATCCGTTTTTCCGTTTCGGCGTGCAGTACACCCTTTGGCACAACAAAAGCCTGGTTGAGGGGTATCAGGGCAAAGGCCGCGGCTGGCTGATTGCGTTTACCGCACTGAACCTGATTGCTGCTGTCGTCAATACCGCCGGCGTCCTGCTGCTCACCGCGAGCCTGCTGCAGTATTTCATTCCCGGCAATTTGTCACTGACCTTGCTCTGCCTGCTACTGCTGGCCGTGTGCCTGCTGATTCTGCTGGCCGGGCATTATCGTGTGCTGGACGGCCTGTCACGGGCACTGATGCTGGTATTGACCATTTGCACACTGATTGCAGTCGCCATCGCCTGGCAAAACGGGCCGATGGCGCCGGCTGATTACGTCAGCCCTTCTCCCTGGCAGCTGTCGGCACTGGCCTTTATTGTCGCCACCATGGGCTGGATGCCAGTGCCTATCGAATTATCGGCCATCAACTCCATGTGGCTTCGCTCCAAACAAAAGCTGACCCGGGTGTCGTTGTCCGATGGATTGTTTGATTTCAATCTGGGCTATGCGGTCGCCGTCATCCTGGCCGTGGTTTTTGTGGCCCTGGGCGCCTTGCTGCAACATGGCACCGAACAGGAGATTGCCATGGCCGGCGCGGCGTTCGCGCAGCAACTCGTCGCCATGTACGCCACCACTATTGGCGACTGGGCACGGCTGTTCATCGCCTTTATCGCGTTCATGTGCATGTTTGGCACCACACTGGCCGTCCTGGACGGATATGCCCGGACACTGGACGAATCGTTTCACCTGCTGCGCAACAGGGACGGGGAGCGTCGCAGCTGGACGCTGACGGCGTGGATTGTCGCTCAGGCAGCTGCGGGCATGGCCATCATTCTGTTCTTCCAGAGCGCGCTGAGCCCCATGCTGACCTTTGCCATGACGCTGGCGTTTCTGACCACACCATTTTTCGCCTGGCTCAACTTCAGCCTGGTGCGGGGCAAAGGCATCTCCGCGGGAATGAATATACTGGCGTGGATCGGGATGGTTTACCTGACGGCGTTCAGCCTGGGTTTCCTGGTGTGGTATTTGATGAACTGACCTGCCGGGCAGGAGAAACAGCCAGCCCGGTCACTGTCAGTGCAGCCTCTACCTTAAGGGGGTACCCGGAGCCGGGTCCGGGTACCCCCTTAAGGTAGAGGCATCAGCGTGATCACTTCGACGGGCTGGCTGCCCCCCTTGGCTGTGCAATTACTTGTTTATAGCACGGAGCATCCAGGCGGTTTTCTCGTGGATACGCATGCGATCGGAAGCCATGGCAGCAGTTGATTCGTCATCCGACTCGTTAGCCACCTTCAGCACATCACGGCAGGTTTTAACTACCTGCTCATGACCATGCGTCAGCAGATCAACCATCTTCCTGGCATCCGGTACACCGTCTACTTCTGCAATAGAGCTCAGTTTGGCGAACTCTTTGTACGTACCTGGCGCCGGCACATCCAGCGTGCGAATACGTTCGGCTATATCGTCCACCGCCACAGCCAGCTCGGTGTAATGCTCTTCGAACATCAGGTGCAACTCGCGAAACCTGGGGCCTTCAACATTCCAGTGAAAATTGTGCGTCTGCAGATACAGCGTGTAGGAATCGGCCAGCAGTCGTTTCAGCCCTTCCGCGACTTCGGTACGATCTGCTTTTTTGATACCAATATCGATCTTGCTCATGGTTCAATACTCCTTTGGTTTCACCACAATGTGGCGTAGAGCTTAACACACGTAGCAGTCTGCCACAGGAAACCGGGACAGGATTGAGGTAACAGCCATGCGGCGGCGGCTTGTGCGGATCACGGCTTTCGGAACAGCATAACTTGTGTCATAGTAGCTTGACATGGGGCGCGAATATCGGCATAGTACCGCGTCTTGAATTTTGCCACACGTTGACAGTATCGTAAGGAGCATCAGTTGGCCAACACCGTACAAGCCCGTAAGCGCGCACGTCAGAATGAAGTCGCTCGCCGCCACAACGCCAGTTTCCGTTCCATGGTTCGCACCTACATCAAAAAAGTAGTGACTGCGGTTCAGGAAGGCAACTATGACAACGCCACCGCCGCTTACAACCGCGCGGTACCGGTCATCGACCGTATGGCTGACAAGGGCATTATTCACAAGAATAAAGCTGCCCGTCACAAGAGCCGCCTGAACGCTGCCATTCTGGCGCTGAAAGCGTAAGATGATACAATGGACAGGCTGCTGATTGCGCCCTGTCCTTCTCGCGAATGCCGCTAATTAAGGTTTTCGCATGCATAAAAAAGCCGGTTAAGACCGGCTTTTTTTGTGTCTGATGGTTTCTGCCCGGGACTCATCCGATGCCCCGGCAGGTTACTCAGTGACCACCAGGTTATCACGGTGAATCATCTCGGCATCTCCGACGTAACCCAATACGGTTGCAATCTGCCGGCTTGACTGGCGCTTGATCCGGGCGGCCTCGCCACTATCGTAGTTGACCAGTCCCCGCGCAATTTCCTGGCCCGACTCGTCAACACAGACCACCATTTCACCACGATCGAACTGACCACTGACCGCGATCACACCGACCGGCAGCAGGCTGCGCCCTGACTCACGCAATACCTTGACGGCACCGGCATCAATGACCAACTCACCCTTGGCTTTCAGGTGTCCGGCAAGCCATTGTTTGCGCGCCGCCATCGGCTGCTTTTCCGGCAACAGACGGGTGCCGATTGCTTCGCCCTGCGCCAGCCTGATCAACACATCAGGTTCCCTGCCATTGGCGATCACGGTGCGGGCTCCGGAGCGAGCCGCCAGGCGGGCAGCGGTGATCTTGGTAATCATGCCGCCGCGCCCCAGACTGCCGCTGCCGCCGGCCATGGCCAGCAATCGACTGTCTTCTGCCATCGCCTCGGCGATCAGCGGCGCATCGGCCTGCGTGCGCGGATCGGCTTCATGCAGGCCCTTTTGGTCGGTCAGTATGATCAGCGTGTCGGCACCCAGCAGATTCGCCACCAGGGCGCCCAGGGTGTCGTTGTCACCAAAACATAATTCCGCTGTCGCGACCGTGTCATTTTCATTGATCACCGGCACCACACGCATATCCACAAGCCCGGCCAGAGTGCTGCGGGCATTCAGATAGCGACGGCGATTGGACAGGTCATCGTGGGTCAACAACACCTGAGCGGTGTGTACGCCATATTGCTGGAAACAACTTTCATAGGTCTGGATCAGTCCCATCTGGCCTACAGCCGCGGCAGCCTGCTGCAGGTGTATTTCCCGGGGGCGCTTTTTCAGACCCAGGCGCTTGACGCCTTCGGCAACTGCACCGGAGGATACCAGCACCACTTCGATGCCGCCCTGCTGCAAGCTGACCAGTTGTCTTACCCAGTTTGCAATTGCCTCACGATCAAGGCCGGTACCATTATTGGTAATCAGTGAGCTGCCAATTTTAACAACCCAGCGTCGCGCGCCGGAGCCGTCTTTGTGTTTACTCATAAACGACTGTCACACCATCTTCATCGTCATCATCAAAATCATCAAAATCATCAAAATCGTCGTCATCGTCCTCAACGGCTCGGCGCTTGCGGGTCTTTTCAATACTGCGACGGATTTCGAATTCCATTTGCTGGTCGCGGGCACGCTCTGTTTCACGGTAGTCTTCGTCGTCAGCCAACAGACGTCGGTGCTCTTCCACTGACCGCATAATGTCGTGACACAACTGCTTGCAACCTTCGCCGTTAATGGCGGCGATATGGTAAACCGGAATATCCCAGCCCAGCTCGTCAACAAAACGCTGCTTCAACTCAGCCAGCGTGTCCGGATCAGCCATGTCGGTCTTGTTCAGTACCAGCCAACGCTCTTTTTTTGCCAGCGTGGCGCTGAAACCGGCCAACTCCTCAACGATGCCTTGCGCCTGCGCCACCGGATCGGATTCATCCAGCGGCACCGCATCCACGACGTGCAGCAACAAACGTGTGCGCGACAGATGCTTAAGGAAGCGGAAGCCAAGTCCGGCACCTTCGGAAGCACCCTCAATAACGCCGGGGATATCAGCCATGACAAAGCTGCGCTCCATCTCGATGCGTACCACACCAAGACCGGGCACCAGCGTAGTAAAGGGGTAATCCGCCACTTTCGGCCGGGCTGCCGACACTGCCCGCAACAGTGTGGACTTGCCGGCATTGGGCAGGCCCAGCAGACCGGCATCAGCAATCACCTTGAGCTGCAGCTGCAGGGTACGCACTTCGCCGTCGGTGCCTTTGGTGTGTTTGGTTGGCGAGCGGTTGGTGCTGGATTTGAAGCGGGTATTGCCCAGGCCGTGGAAACCACCTTTGGCAACAATGACCTTCTGACCATGTTCGGCGATGTCAGCAATCAGCTCTTCGGTGTATTTATCCACGACACTGGTACCGATTGGCACCCGCACTTCAAGATCCTCACCCGCACGGCCCGTGCAGTTGGCACCCATGCCACCCTGGCCGGCCTGTGCGATGTAGCGGCGCTGGAAGCGAAAGTCGACCAGCGTATTAAGGTTGCTGTCGCCGACCAGATAGACATTGCCGCCATCACCACCGTCACCGCCATCGGGCCCGCCTTTGGGGATGAATTTTTCACGGCGGAAACTCAGGCAGCCATTACCGCCCCTACCCGCTTCGACTGTGATTTCAGCTTCGTCTACAAACTTCACTTTGCTTACCACCCATACAAAAAAGCCCCGTCGACTGACAGGGCTTTACTGATCACATTACCGCATTGACAACCCTGCTCGCAGGAGCCGGGCTTGCCGGGTCAGCAGACCCTCAGGCCTCTACGATGCTGACGAACTTGCGGTTATTCGGACCTTTGACTTCAAACAGTACACGGCCGTGTGCTTTGGCAAACAGCGTGTGGTCTTTACCAATACCGACATTGGTGCCGGGGTGGAAACGTGTACCACGCTGACGAACAATGATGTTACCCGCCAGAACCTGCTCGCCGCCGAATCGTTTTACACCCAGTCGTTTGGATATCGAATCGCGACCGTTACTGGTACTACCGCCTGCTTTTTTATGTGCCATGATCTACTCCCGGACTGAATTAGCCCTTGATACCTGTGATGCGAACTTCCGTAAACCACTGACGGTGGCCCTGACGCTTACGGTAGTGCTTACGACGGTTGAATTTGATGATTGTCACTTTCGGCGCACGGCCCTGTGCAATCACTTCAGCGGTCACGGTGCTGCCGTCAACGTAAGGCGCGCCAATCTTGACGGACTCGCCCTCACCTACCATCAGCACTTTGTCAAAATTGATACTCTCGCCAGTCGGAACTTCAATCTTTTCCAACTTCAAGGTTTCGCCTTCAACAACCCGGTGCTGCTTGCCACCACTCTCAATAACCGCGTACATATGAAACTCCAGTATTTGGGAACCTGGCCTGCCTCCCTGACAACTGAACGGGACCGCAAACCTGTAGCACCCCGGCCATGGCCGTTGCGCTCTAATCTATAAGGGCGGGCATTTTACGAGAAGCGGGGCCTACTGGCAAGCATTTCTCACTGATTTATGCATAGATTTGCAGAGCCTCAGCCATTTTGAGGACAAGTTACCAACAGCGATGTTTACTGTCAGCGACCAAAGCTCGCCCGCGTAAGGGCAGGGGGTGCTGGGAACCGGCTCCCACACACCCTGCCCTTATGCGGGCTGACGGAGTGCCAGCGGCAAAATATTCCGGTGCCCCTGTCCTCAAGATGGCGGCATGCCGGCACCCTGCATGTCAGTGCGGCTTGACAGCTTCGCGCTTCGCCCCTAGCATGACCGCGCATTCCCAAGTCCAGCGTATCCGAACGACGGTATACCCATGCATAATACAATCCGCGCCGCCGTTGCGACCGATTTTGAGGCCGTCAACGAATTTATTGTCGAACAATTGCACTCCAATGTCGACCTGGTCGAGAACATCGGCCATTACATCATCAATGCTGGTGGCAAACGCATGCGCCCGATGCTGGTGCTGCTCAGTGCCCGCAGCTGCGACGCTACCGGCAATGATGCCGTCAAGCTGGCCGCAGTGATCGAGTTCATTCACACCGCAACCCTGTTGCACGACGATGTGGTGGACATGTCCGCCATGCGCCGCGGACGCCCGACCGCCAATGAGCAGTGGAACAACCCCTCCAGTGTATTGGTAGGCGACTTTATTTATTCGCGTGCATTTCAGGTGCTGGTCAAGATCGGCAATATTGACGTCATGCAGGTCATCGCCGATACCACCAACGTCATCGCAGAAGGTGAAGTGCTGCAACTGTTGAACAAGCACCGTACCGACATCTCTGAAGCCGACTATATGCGAGTCATCCGCGACAAGACTGCGGTACTGTTCGAAGCCGCCGCCTATTGCGGCGCCATCATCGCGGGTGCGCCGACCGAAACGCAACAGGCCCTGAAAGCCGCCGGCATGCATCTGGGGCTGGCTTTTCAGCTCGTGGATGATGTGCTGGACTACGACGGTGATGCCGGCGAAATGGGCAAGAATATCGGTGATGATCTGGCTGAAGGCAAGCCGACCCTGCCCCTGATTCACGCCCTGCAACAAAGCAGCGGTGCCGACCACGAACTGTTGCGACAAAGCATCATCAATGGCGGCCCGGAAAACCTGGACCAGGTCATCAGCATCATTCGCAGTACCGGAGCACTGGATTACACGCGCCGGAAAGCCCGCGAACAGGCTGATCTGGCCACCGCGCATGTCAGCTCCCTGCCGCCATCTGACTTCCGCACAGCCTTGCTACAGATGTGCGAAATGGCTGTCGCACGGGTTAGCTGATCGTGATATAACTCGGTGCATCATTCTAGCGGAGGAGAGGCACCGAACAATGAGCAAACCCGTACTCGACACACTGCCAGACATCGAGGCCTTTGAACAAACTCCGCTGCCAGAGCAATTCCCTGCACAAACCGCGTTTGAACTGATCGAGCAAAGTGCTGACCGCTACGGTGATGATCCGGCGCTGGATTTCCTGCTCAGCGGGCGTCGCGACGAGATACCACAGACCCTGAGCTTCAAGGGCCTGGCCAGAATGATCCGGCAAACCGCCAACCTGCTGAACACCCTGGGACTACAAGGCAATGAAGCTGTTTCGCTGCTGTTACCAACGCTGCCGCAATCGCATCCGCTTATTCTGGGCAGTCAGCTTGCCGGCATCGCCAACCCGATTAATCCCTTGCTTGAACCCGGCCACATGTCCGAAATCATTCAGGCCGCAGACGCCCGCATTGTTGCCTGCCTGGCCCCTTCGGATCACGTGCCGCTGTGGGACAAACTGCTGCATATCCTGCCGTCGCTGCCTGACGTGCATACCATTCTGGTAGTACACCAGGCGGGACTGACAGATCCGTGCCGTATGCCGGAAATCCCCGGTCGCGACATCAAGCTGGTTGACTACAATGTAGCCGTCGCCGATCAGGACAGTGACACGCTGACGCATCCAAGGCAGTTGACAGCTGATACCATTGCCGCCTGTTTCCACACCGGTGGTACTACCGGCAAACCCAAACTGGCGCAGTTGACGCATGGCAATATGGCTTACCTGGGCCAGTTATCGCAGGTTCTCAACTCCCACCTCGGCCGACAGACCGTGCTTTGCGGGTTACCCCTGTTTCATATCTTTGGCGTCATCATTCTGGGCATTGGTGCATTCGCTGCCGGCAATCGTATAGTGCTGATGACACCCGCCGGTTTTCGCAATCCGGAAGTCATCAAAAACCTTTGGCACCACGTCGCACGCTTTCGGGCCAACAGCTTTGCCGCAGTACCCACCGTACTGACAGCACTGGCCCAGGTACCGGTGGGTGACGAAGACATCAGCAGCCTGCAACGCATCAATTCAGGCGCGGCACCGTTGTCGCCCGCATTCGAAAAGCGTTTCGAAGAAAAGTACCAGCTCGCCGTGACCAATGGTTATGGCATGACCGAAACGACTTCATTGATTACCCGCCCGCCCGAACAACAGCCTTCCGGCAGCGTGGGCCTGCGCCTGCCTTACTCGCGGGTCAGAATTGTCCAGCTCAGCGGCACCACGGTCAGCAAAGAGTGCAGCACTGGCGAAAGCGGTGTGGTACTGGTCAAAGGTCCGCAAGTGTTTGCCGGCTACAAAGCCGAGTCGGACAATGCGCAGGCCTGGATAGAACAGGAGTGGTTCAATACCGGCGACCTGGGTTTTATGGACGAACAGGGCTTTCTGTATCTGACCGGGCGGGCAAAAGACCTGATTATCCGCAGCGGCCACAACATTGACCCCGAGCTGATTGAGGAGCCACTGAACCGGCATGCGGACGTCATCAGTGCAACGGCGGTTGGCATGCCGGACCCGTACGCCGGTGAGCTGCCGATGGCGTTTGTCGTTGTCAGGCCCGGCAGCACCGTTACTCCGCAGGCTCTGTTGAGCTACTGCGAAAGTAATGTGTCCGAGCGCGCGGCAGTGCCAAAACGCATTGAAATCATTGATGCCATGCCAATGACAGCCGTCGGCAAAATATTCCGGCCCGCGCTACGGCAACAGATCAGTGCATCGGTTCTTCAGGAACACCTGGAGCGGGAACATATCAATGCCATCGTGGAGACACGCTTTGACAGCAAGAAGGGCATGACAGCAACCGTAGTGCTGCAGGATTCAGCGCGACAGCAGGAAACGGAAACCTTGCTGAGTCCCTACAACATCGTCTCAACAGTGACAGTCGGCTGACCATCACTCAATAAAACGGACACTGAAGCCGGCGCTGCTCGCGCGCAGGACGGAGCGAGTCTCCACCCTCCTGACGCGCGACTGACTGGCGCGATAGGTCTGATCACCCAGCTCGCGCAGGGCTACTGCCAGGTCAGCGGCTTCCTGAAACTGCTCGTCCTGTCCCAACTCACGGTAGGTCAATCCCAGGGCGAGATAAAAATCCGGCTCCAAACGGTTGCGCTGGATTGCCCGCTGGTAATGCTCCTGTGCTGTCTCGTAGTCCTGCTCGTTGTAGGCAATATTGCCCAGCATATAGTGGTAATAGGGATTGCGATTATTGTAGCGCTGCACGGCACGACGATAGCGGGCAGCTTCCGCCTCATTGCCTCGTATTGAGTAGAACCTGGCCAGATTGTTGACCGCCGTCGGGTAGTTTTTATCCAGCCATGCCGCTTTCATATAGCTGTATTCCGCAAGCTCGTCGTCTCCTGCGGAATTCCAGGCACTGCCCATATTGTTCCAGGCAATGGCGAGCTCAGGATCAGCGGTCAACGCGTATTGAAACCAGTCCAGGGCCTGTTCCAGACGCTCATTGACCAGATGATCAACGGCAATATTGTTGAAGTAGAGCGCCAGTGCCTGCTGGTCGGTGATCACCTTTGCGCTTTGCTGTTGTAGTTGCACATCAGGCGTGAAGTCGACGATATACTGATTGCTGCCACCCAGACTGCCCAGCGCGTTAATATGCTCGCTCAGCACCAGCATTTCGCCACGCCGGTCCCACTGCGGCCGCACCTGAGCTGTCTGGTATTGAGCCTGCAGCCCCTGATGCCGGGCCATGGCTATATAAAGATTAACCAGTGACAGACAATTGGCACGACCCTGGGCGAACGTCTCGGCTGCGGTCAGGTTGGCAGCAGCATCATACTGGATATTAAGGAATTCGGGCGAGAACAACACCTCCTGCAGGCGAACCACCAGGTCCCATCCGCTCAGGTCGGCATCAATGTGCACGTCCATGTAATCCGCCATCGCCTGATCGACAACCAGCAGATCAATGGGCGGCACGGTGCCGGTGTCACCCAGCATACGCTGCTCCAGCCCGGCGTCGGGCTCAAACCCGGGATTGAGGCTGAGCAATTGGCATGCGGCCAGCGACATCACAATGGCCACCGCCGACATGCTGCGAATCAGAGCTCGCATCAAGCTGTTTCGAACCAACGTTTGCACTGACCTGCCCTACCCCCGCACTATTCTGTCTTATGGGTAACCAGACCGTAATCGGCGGCGGAATATTCCAGCCATGTGGCAGGAAGCCAGACGGATAAATGTCATCCGCCTGGCATCAGGCCGCCTTACATATTGGGGTAGTTCGGGCCGCCACTGCCTTCCGGTACGACCCATTCGATGTTCTGCGCCGGATCCTTGATATCACAGGTTTTGCAATGCACACAGTTTTGCGCATTGATCTGGAATCGCTTGCCGCCGTCTCCATCATCCAGCACCTCATAGACACCGGCCGGACAGTAACGCTGCGCAGGCTCATCGTAAACCGGCAGGTTGTGCTGTATCGGGATATCGGGGTCAACCAACTGCAAGTGGCAAGGCTGATCCTCTGCGTGATTGGTATTGGACAGAAACACCGATGACAGCTTGTCGAAGGTGATTTTGCCATCAGGTTTCGGATAATCGATCTTCGGACAGTCAGCAGCCGGTTTCAGTTGCGCGTAGTCATGCGACTTGTCGTGGAAGGTCAACGGGAAGCGACCGGCAAAAATATTGTGCTCGATAAAGCTCAGACTGCTGCCAATCCAGAAGCCAAACTTGTGGAAACCGGCACTGAAGTTACGGGTTTTGTGCAATTCATCATACAACGCAGACGACTTCACACGGTCACCGTATTCAATCAGATCGGTACCCGGTTTTACGGCTTCCTGCTGCAATGACTCAAACAGCGACTCCGCCGCCAGCATGCCCGAACGCATCGCAGTATGGCTACCTTTAATCTTGGCAGCGTTCAGGGTGCCGGCATCACAACCGATCATCAGTCCACCCGGAAAACTCATTTTGGGCAGTGAATTCAAACCGCCTTTATTCAGCGCCCGCGCGCCGTAGCTCAGGCGTTTGCCACCTTCAATATACTGACGGATAACCGGATGCTGTTTGAATTTCTGGAATTCATCAAACGGGCTGATATGCGGATTTTTGTACCCAAGGTCAACAATCAGCCCCAGGTAAACCTGGTTGTTCTCGGCATGATACAGAAAGCCGCCACTGGAGCCGGCATAACTTGCACCGATCATTGGATAGCCAGCGGTATGCACTACCAGGCCTTCCTTATGCAATTCAGGCGGAATCTCCCAGACTTCTTTCAGGCCGATGCCGTAGTGTTGCGGATCACTGTCTTTGTCCAGCTCAAAGCGGGAAATCAGCTCCTTGCCCAGGTGACCACGGCAACCTTCTGCCAGGATGGTGTATTTGGCGTGAAACTCAAAACCGGGTTCGTAGGCGTCTTTTTTCTCGCCTTTGGCGTCCACACCCATATCACCTGTCGCCACACCCTTCACGGTGCCATCTTCGTGGTACAGAATTTCAGCGGCGGCAAAACCGGGGAAAACTTCCGCGCCCAGCTCCATTGCCTGCTCAGCCAGCCAGCGGCACAGATTGCCCAAGGAAATAATATAATTGCCATGGTTGCGCATGGGCTTGGGCACCAGCATGTCGGGGAAGCGCACGGATTTTTCATCGCCGGGCAGATAATAAACATCATCACCCGTTACCGCCGTGTGTAAGGGTGCACCCTTTTCTTTCCAGTCGGGAAACAGTTCGTTCAGTGCTGACGGCTCAAACACAGCACCGGACAGGATGTGCGCTCCCACTTCCGAACCTTTCTCAAGCACGCAGACGGAAATCTCTTTTTCTGCCTCCTGCGCCAGCTGTAATAGACGGCAGGCAGTCGCCAGGCCTGCTGGTCCGGCCCCAACGATTACGACATCGACTTCCATTGACTCGCGTTGCATAGTCTGGTTTCCCCCTCACGTGCGTTTGCGAAATGCTAGTTTGACAACAAACCTCCACCGACGGACATCAGCAGTGGTGTGCCCGCCGCGCGGGCTCCGTATTATCCTCAATTCGACTCTGAATCGCAAAGGCAGGCTGACAGCGCCGAACCCAGATCAGGATATTTGAACTCAAAGCCCAGTGCTTGCAGGCGCGCAGGTTTGACATTCTGTCCATGCAGCAGCAAGCGATCACCCATTTCCCCGAACATGAGCTGCACCATTGGCGCCGGCAGAGGCAGCACGGCAGGTCTCCTCACCGCGGCCGCCAGCTCACGGGTAAACCCGCGATTATTCACCGCATTGGGCGCCGTGACATTAAACACGCCGGACTCGGTTTCGCTGGTCAACAGGAACCGCATGGCGCTGATGACATCAGCGCGGTGCACCCAGGACATCATCTGCTCGCCATCACCGATACGTCCGCCCAGGCCCAGCTTGAACATCGGTACCAGGCGACCGAGCATACCGCCGCCGGACCCGAGCACAATACCCAGGCGCAGAATACAGACACGGATGCCCAGAGACTCTGCTTTGCGGGCCTCCTCCTCCCAGCGCTTACACAGTTCGTGACTGAATTCATCATGCACCGGTGCCGTTTCGGTCAACGCCTCGGTGCCGTGCGCACCGTAAAACCCTACCGCCGAGGCACTGATCAGCACAGCGGGAGGTTGTTGCAAGCGCTGGCATAGCTGCACCAATGCTTTGGTGGTCTGCAAGCGGCTGCTGAGCAGCAGTCGCTTGCGCGCGCGCGTCCAGCGCTTGTCAGCAATACCGGCGCCGGCCAGATTGATGATGGCTCCGAACTGCCGATCCTGAGCAAGCTCATCCAGGCTGCGCACCAGTTCCGGACCGGTGCCCAGGATCAGGCGGGCCCGGGCATAATCACGCACCAGCACCGTCAACTCGTGACCGGCAGTCTGTAACTCATCCAGCAGGCGCGATCCGATAAAACCGGTGCCACCAGTGATCAATATTCGCATTTCATTAGACCTTTTGCGTCAGTATTCGGCCACAATTATGGCAATTCGCCCCCAGATCCTCACAAATTGTCACAACAGTGAGCGCCACTTTTTTGATAACATTAGATTTATTCAAAAATGATCTGGCGATCGTATTTTTACTGCAAGAAACCAAGGACCCTTCCCATAATGACCCGAAGTAGCATTATCTCGCCCATTTTCCGTGTCAGCGCCCAATTTTGTCGAGTAAGCGCAGGTTTCTTCCGCACGAGCGCCCAAGGCCTCCTGCTCATCAGCTTAACAAATACCAGCTTACTGGCAAGCGCCGACGAGATCGCCGCCACGGGCGTGGAAGACTCAACCATTATCTACCCGGCATCTTTCTTTCAGCCCTACAACCCGGTCTCTGTTAACGACATGATCGATCGTATCCCCGGCGTCAGTATCAGTGACGGCGGTGGCGGGCGCGGCCTGGGCAGCGGCGGCGACCTGCTGATCAATGGCCAGCGTCTGGCCGGCAAGGACAATTCACCACGTGACCAGCTGCGCCGAATTGCCGCGCGCGAAGTGGACCGTATTGAAATTATCCGGGGCACTTCCAGCGAACTGGCCGTGCGTGGCTCGGGCCAGGTTGTCAATGTTGTGTTGCAGGATGCCGATACCCGCGCCAGCACATCCGTCGAAATCAGTACTGATCGTCATGCTGATGGCACCCTGCAGCCGGGCGCGAGCATTTCCCATAGCCGCCAAAGCGGCAACCTGACAGCCATCGTGAGTTTGCAGGCTGACCCCCAGTACGGTCACGAACAACGCCTGGAAACCAGTTACTCGCCCGACCTGACTGCAACCGAGATCATGACCCAGAGCCAGGTCCGGGATCGCATGGCCTACCAGGCCAGCACCGTCCTGGGTTATCGCACGGGCCAGCATCGTATGCAGTTAAACGCCCTTTATGGCACCTCGGATCACCCCGTGGATATCTCCCGCCAATACCGCAATCCTGAATCCAGCGGTGTCATTGCCAGCATTGAACGCGAACCCATCGATAACGTGAAAAACAATTGGGAGCTGGGCGGTGACTATGAATACGAGTTTGATGCCGGCGGCAACCTGCTGGTCCTGTTCATTGTCAATGACGAGACCGATAACAGTGTTCGCGAACGCTTTCTGAACGATGACCCGCAGTCAGGCGCTGCCGACCGTAAATCGTTGTACATCCAGTCCAATAGCCGAACCCGCGAAAGGATCGCACAAGGCACCTACAGCTGGTCGCTGGCGCAGGATCAGGACTTGCAGCTGGGCGCCGAACGCGCCCAGACCATCCTCGACTCCAGCCTGCTTATCGGGCGTGACTCCGATGAGGCTGCACCCTCCCCCCTATTCGGCAACCTCGCGCCGGCGCTGAACCTGTCGAACCTGGGCTCAAGTGTTGAAGAAATGCGCTATGAGGGGTTTGCCGTGCACAACTGGACTCTCAACGACCGCATGACACTGGAGAGCAGCCTGGTTTATGAAACCTCGGAAATCAGCCAGAGCGGCGCATTGAACCAAAGCCGGGATTTCCAGTTCTGGCGACCGTCCGTGGATTACCGCTTTAACATCACCAACTCCCTGCAGTTGCGCGCAACAGTGGCGCGCCAGGTCCAGCAATTGAGCTTTGCCAATTTTACCGCAACAGCCAACACCGATGACAACGACAAAGACGCCGATGCCGGCAATCCGAATCTTGTACCTACCAAAGAAGTCCGCTACGAACTGACCATGGAGTATCGTCTACCCAACGATGCAGGCGTCGTCAGCTCCCGTTTTTTCCTGCGCGACCTGGAAGATCAGATCGGCCGCATCAATGCCTCTGCCAATCCTGATCAGCCCGTTTCCGCTGCCGGCAACATCGGTGACGCCAAGCGATGGGGCGTCTATCTGGACGGAAGCACACGACTGGGCGCATTGGGATTGCCTGATGCTATTGTGTCGTCGAGCCTGTATCTGTTCGACTCCGAGGTTACCAACCCGATACTGGGCACCACTGAGCGCATCAACGGGCGCGGCCGCGCCCAAATGGGTTTCCGCCATGATGTTGTTGACTGGAACCTGAACTATGGCTTTGATTACAACCACCCGCTTAATGGTGGCGAGCGCAATATCGAAGTCAACACCATTGACAGAACCAATGGCGGTCCCAATCTGACCATGTTCGTGTCAACGGTGTTGTTTGATGACGTTACCTTCAGGCTCGAATCCAACAATACACTGGATGAAGAGTATTGCCGCAACCGCGTGCGCTACAGTGGCTCCGCGGCATCGGGAAACATCAGCGAACTGGAAGACGCCTGCTGGGGCTACGGTCGGAAACTGGCACTCAAAGTACGCAAGACCTTCTGACACACGCCGTCAAACGGCTACGACCGGGACGACCTACTCTGGCTTGCTGAAAATCATCATATGCTGCCAGGGCAGGAAGTCCAGAGTGTCGTCCCAATGCAGGCCGAACACACTCATTTCACGCACCACCTGCTCCTCACTCATCTTGTGTAGTGGCCTGATCGGCACACTGTCATCTTCTGCCCGGTATTCCAGCAGGATAACGCGCCCACCCGGCTTAAGTGCATCATTGATACCATCCATCATTTCAAACGGATGGGAGAACTCATGGTAGGCATCCACCAGCAATACCACATCAACGGCGTTCTCCGGCAGCCCCGGGTCATCGATTTGCCCTAACACCGGCTCGACATTGCCGATGCCCAGCTCGGCCTTGCGCTGCTCCAGCAGCGCCAGCATTTCCGGCTGAATGTCCGTTGCCAGCACCTTGCCATCCGGCACCAAAGGCGCCATCCGGAAACTGAAGTAACCGGTGCCGGCACCAATATCTGCCACCACGTGATCGGGCTCCAGACCCATATTGGCGACCACCTCGTCTGGCATCTCCTCATGCGTGCGCTGTTCCCGCTCCAACCAGCCAGCGGCCTGGTGACCCATAACGCCGGAAATTTCACGACCCATGTAAAACTTGCCGGTGCCGCCCTGACTGCGCCCGGGATCAAATTCATAACCTGGATTCTCTGCTGCCTGTGAGGCGCCGGCACACATCACTGTGGCAACAATGACGGCAAGCTGTTTTAACAATTTCATGGTATCCACCTTGGGTAACGTCGGATTTACAGGCAAAAGAGTAACAGAACGGGAGCCTCTAGTGTAATTCAGACACAATGCCAGCGTCAGCCGCATCCGCGTGCCAGAGCTGTGCTAGAATCCGATCGACGTTAAATTTCGGGGGAAGCTGACACAGATGAGCAACGTTCTAGAGGGTATTCGGGTACTGGATTTTGGTCGTTACATAGCCGGGCCTTTTTGCGCCAGCCTGTTAAGCGACATGGGGGCGGAAGTCATACGAATTGAAAAGGTACAGGGCAGCGAAGACCGCTTTCTGTCCCCGGTCAGTGATACCGGTGACGGCGCCCTGTTCATGCAGATGGGCCGCAACAAACTGGGCATGACTCTGAACCCGATGAAGCCCGAAGGCCGTGAGGTGGTGAAAAAGCTGGTGGCCAGCGCCGATGTTGTGGTCGCCAATCTGCCACCGGACACCCTGCACGCGATGGGTCTGGACTACGACAGCCTGAAAGCGATCAAACCCGACATCATCCTGACCATGATCTCCGCCTTCGGCACCGGCGGCCCTTACAGTAACAGGGTCGGCTTTGATGGCCTGGGGCAGGCCATGTCCGGCGCCATGTACATGACCGGCACCCCGGAACAACCCGTCAAATCCTATGCCCCCTTTATCGATTTTGGCACCGCCAGTCTCAGCGCTGTCGGCACCATGGCGGCTCTTTTCGAGCGCCAGAAAACCGGGAAGGGACAGGTGGTTGAAGCGTCACTGTTCAACACAGCACTGACCATGATGAACGGCACCCTGATTGAACAGGCCATGATTGAGCGCAACCGGACCGCCACCCTGAACCGCTCACAGACTTCCGGCCCCGCCGACACCTTCAAAACCCGCGATGGCTGGGTTCTGATCCAGTCTGTGGGTGGCCCTTTGTTCGCGCGCTGGGTGGAGCTGATGGGCGAGCCGGAATGGCTCGATGACCCGCGCTTCAAGGATGACATTACCCGTGGTGACAACGGCGAACTGATCAGCGAACGTCTGGCGCGCTGGTGCGCCGAACGCAGTTCTGCCGAGGTTCTGGCCGACATGGAAGCGGCGCGCATTCCTGCGGGCCCGGTAATGTCACCGCAACAGGTGCTGGACGATCCGCATGTGGCCGCACGAGGCATGTTCAGGCACCTGGAATATCCCGGCGCCGGCAAGGCTGCCCCGGTGATGACCACGCCGTTCAGCCTGTCCGCCAACCCGACGGCAGTGAAGCATCGGGCACCTTTGCTGGGCGAACATACCGATCAGATCATGCAGGAGCTGGGATACTCAGCAGCACAAATTGAGCAATTGCGCTCGATACGGGTTATCTGACGAGGCTTTTAGCCAGGGCGCCAGCAACGGCCGCCCGGGGTTTACTTCATGTCAAAGCCCTGCTCGGCCAGAAAGCCCCGCATATGCGGCCGCGCTTTCTCGCTGAGCAAGGCTGCCACCTGCTCGCTCCAGCTCACACCATGACCACCCCCGGTGCGGGTGCGGTAATATTCGCGGACACGCTCGTCATACTCTTCAATGACCGCGACATCCTGACTGTCGTCGTACACTTCTTCTTTGACGATGACGGACAGCGGCAAGCGCGGCTTCACTTCAGGATCCTGATCCGGATAACCCAGACACAACCCAAACACCGGATACACGCCTGTCGGTAATTGCAGTAAATCAGACACCTGGCGCGGATTATTACGCAAGCCGCCGATATAACAGATACCCAGACCCGCCGCTTCGGCAGCAACCACAGTATTCTGTGCCATCAGCGCCGCGTCGACGGTAGCAATGATAAAGTGCTCGGTGTAATCACCCGAGAAAGGTTTATCGTACCTGACACAGCAGTTGCCGGCACGGCGCACATCGGCACAAAACACCAAAAATTCAGCCGCTTTTTCCACGTAAGGCTGATTGCCGGCAAAGGCAGCCAGTTGTGCCCTACTCTCCGGCTTGCTCACGCGAATCACAGTGGCGCCTTGCAGGAAGCTGGAGGTTGCCGCGCTTTGGCCGGCGCTCAGGATCTCTGCCAACAGCCCGTCAGGCAATGCCTGCTCTTTGAACTTGCGGATACTGCGGTGTGACTTCAATAACTCAATAGTGTCGTTCATAACAATCTCTGTAGCTTAAAGAAATGAAGGCAACCGGCTGGCGCATTACAGTGCGTTGATATTGGCCTGCAGGTTGTCCAGAAAATGCGGCACCACCTCATTGGCCAACCGCGTTTCAGCGTTAAACATCACCACCAGCGCGATGTCATAGGCGGGCACCAACACAATTTCCGAGCGATAACCACGAACGCCGCCACCATGATGGATGACGCGCATCCCGTCGTAGTCCAGTATGCGCCATCCCAGACCGTACCAGGCAGCTTCCACCTTTGGCCAGCGGTTAAAATAGTTGCCGTGCGGCGTTTCCACAACCGGCGTGTGCTGCAAGTCGAGCAGCGAGCGAGGCATCACCTCCGGGTACCCACCCAGATTGGCCTGTGCCCAGCGCACCATATCGAGGATCGTTGCGTTGACACCGGCAGCCGGCCCCGTGGTGTAATACGCGGAGTTGACCGAACTCAAACGCCACCCACCGCGTCTGTACTGATGCGGCGCACTGGCATTGGGGTTGTCGCGAAAAGCTTCGTACCCCATGGACGCCCGGGTCATGCCCAATGGCAGAAAAATGTTTTCGACAACAAAATCATCGTAAGTGGTCCGCAAACTGGCCTGCACAACATCGGCGACCAGCGAAAACACCACATTCTGGTAACCGTAACACTGACCTGGCGGGCAGACAGTCGGGATCTCATGAAATTTTTCCTGAATTTTGTCATACGCCACGCCGGCATCCAGCATATTGGAAAACGCATGCGGCATCAGCCCGGTGGTATGACTGACCACATGTCTCAGTGTCATCTGTTGGGTCGCGATATCGGTGCCGATGTTGTAAGGCAGAGTCGCTGAAATGGGTTCATCCCAGGTGGAAACATTGCTGTTCACCAACTGTGAGGCAACGGTACCGGCAAAGGTTTTGGACACCGAGGCAATTCGAAACACAGTATCGTTGTCCACCGCAACACCATCCTGCACATTACGGACACCGTATGTCTGCAGCTCAAGAATGTCTGATGAGGAGACAATCGCTACCGCGACACCGGGAATGTTCTGTTCCGACACTTCCTGTTGCAGCCAGCGTTTATAGTCACTGAAGTCAGCAATGTCGGCCTGTGCAATAGGGGCCGGCAATTGTCCGGGTAACTGGTGAAACACAGGCTGGACGCCTGGTTCCGGCACAGAGGTGGGGAAGGCAGCGTCATCAGCCAGCAACGGCATCGACGACAGCACAAGGGACATGAAAACCAGAGGAGGCAGGCTGAGCACAATTGATGACAGGCGGGGTTTTGCGGTAGTTGGCAAAATACGACGTTCCGTGGGCGCGCGGTGATTTGCCATGAAAAATACCATGTCATGGGGAATTTGCAAGTATCGCGCAGAGAAGGCAGCCTGACAGAGGCGCTCACGTCCGCATAAAAAAACCGACCTGCCGGGGCGACAGGTCGGCACAAGAGGGCTTAAGACACAATCAAAAGCAACTGCTGTCCATCCCTCACTACACCCAGAGCAACAACTCTGGCCTCCTCACTTAACAGCTGATTGAATTCACGCAGTGATTGCGCGGGCTGCCGGTTGACCTGTGCAATGATATCGCCCGGGCGCAGACCCGCGGCCCAGGCCGGGCTGCGCTGGGCAACGTCTGCCACGACAACACCATTGCCGGCACCGGCGACATCCTGCAGCTGCGCACCCAGAAAGCGCGATTCGTCTGCCCGACGGCCATTATTGTTATCGGCACTGGCGGCTACTGCATCAGCGCCACTGGCGATGATCATTGCGTTGACCGACACTTGTTCACCGTCACGCAGCAGGCCGAGTTCAAGCACCTGGTCAACACCCGCCAGACCCACGGCATTGCGCAATTCGCGACTACTGGTGATTGACTCACCATTGACGGCGATGACGAGGTCAGACACCTGCAGGCCCACCTGGTCAGCAACCGAATCCGGCATCACCTGGGTGATCAGCGCGCCATGCTCAGCGCCCAGATGCAGGGTGTCTTCAACCAACGGCGTATGATCGCGAATAATGACCCCGAGCTGGCCACGACGCACCACGCCATCACGCTCAAGATGGGAAATAACAGCATCCATCATATCAACCGGCACCGCAAAGCCGACCCCGGAGCTGGTGCCCGAGCCAGAGATGATGGCGGTATTGATACCGACCAGACGCCCCTGAAGATCAACCAGTGCGCCGCCGGAATTGCCGACGTTGATCGCAGCATCAGTCTGAATGAAGTCCTCATAATTATCGTTGTTGATGCCCGCTCGTCCCAGCGCACTGATAATGCCGGAAGTCACGGTCTGGCCAATACCAAACGGATTTCCGATCGCCACCACATAGTCCCCGATGCGCATGCGACCGGCGTCGGCCAGCTCAATTGCCGTCAGCCGTTCAGCTTCGACCCGCAACAGCGCAATATCGGTCTGCTCGTCGCTACCAATCAATTCAGCTTCAAGCACGCGCCCGTCGAGCAAAGCCACGTTGATGGTGTCAGCACCCGTCACCACATGATGATTGGTGACGATGTAGCCCTCTTCACTGTCAATGACCACACCCGAACCGGCGCCTCGCGAACGCCGCACCGGGGGCTGCTGGCCATTGCCCCGGAATCCGAATACGTCAGGCATCTGCTGTACCCGGGTTACCGAAATATTCACCACCGCAGGCGTGACATCCTCCAGCATGGGCGCCAGAGAAGGCATAGTGTTGTCGTATACCATGGCGGTTTCTGCCGGTGCTGCCAGTACTGCCGGTGTTGACAGGACGGACGTCACACCTGCCGCCAATACGGCGGCGGTCAACACCGTTTTGTTCAGGGATTTATACGCATATCGTTTAAACTCACTCATCAGTCTCATCGCCACTACTCCTTATCGGTTGATTTGCCAGGCTGTGCCGGGCGTGGTCTGGCTACGGACTTGAAGATAGGACTTGCGGACGCCATATACCTGAAGGAAAGCGGAAAAAAACATCCGGAAATTGTGAAGTTGGCACTTTTTTGCCTTTAAACGGTCTCAGTTAACGATAACCAGCAAAGTTTTGGGTTGGCGCGATATGATCGAGGAAACTGCCTCTATGAATACCACAATGGATACAACGCTCGCAGACAATGATTCGCTGTCATATTCAACATTGATGAACAGCCATGTTTTTGTGCTGGATTGCTGGCTTGTTTATCCAACACGCAATCTGATAGAGCACAAATTTAATGCAGACGACAGCCGGCTATTGGAACCCAGGCTGATGCGCCTGCTTTGCCTGCTGGCAGCATCAGCAGATGCTGTGGTGGCCCGCGAGGACATAATTACCGTGCTTTGGCCCAGAGTGGTGGTCAATGAAAACTCCCTGACCAGGGCGGTTTCGGATTTGCGACGAGCACTGACCGCCGCGGGCGACAAACGCTCCGCATTGATACAGACAATCCCCAAGCGGGGCTACCGCCTGACACTGCCACCGGTTGTCTCCGGGCCGCCAGCCCGTCCGGTATCAACCGGCCCTGCAAACGCCGGCAACAGCACGACGCGCCACTGGGCCAGACGCTGGACGCCAAGTATCGCCGCCGGCTTCATTCTGGCGCTGGCCCTTGCTGTGCGCGTAGGCGACGATGGCCAGCGCACGCCCCTGGTGGCACAGCTGCCAACATCAGCCACAGCGACTGAGGTGGGCAGGCAACAACCGCTGCCGCACTACGACCGTGTTATTGGTAAATCTGCCGCGTCAACAACTGCACAAGAGGCCGAGGCAATGCCTGCCGGTCTGTTCAGGGACAGCGATACGTCCTATCCGATCGCCAGACTGGGCAACGCGCCGTCATGGCAAAACACCCCGGCAACGATGCCGGGTATGACCCAGCCTGGCCTTGAAGAAAAATCGGGGGTTGGCAAACTTCAGGGGCAGTCCATGCTGACGCCGGACGGCCAGTTACTGGCTTATGTCGATTACCATGAGGGCATTGCCAGCCTCAACCTGCGCCCGGTCATGGCCGAGGCAGAGCCCTGGGTCGCGTTCACCACCGATGAGCGCATCTTCCAGCTGCAATGGTCGCCACTGGACGCCGGCATTCTGCTCACCGTTGGCCAGACTGCCGTCGACACCGACACCGCATCCTATCTGCGCCTGATGCTGCTGGATCTGGAGACCCTGACGGTGCAGGAGTTATACCGGAGGGAGCTGCCCGCCGAGCAAGCCCGCACGCAGGGTATCGGCAACCTGACTTAGGCGGCTGGATCAGGGCTGCACCGTCAGTGCCTCTGACACGCGCAGCGCACTGACCACGCCGTCTTCGTGAAACCCTTTGCCCCACCAGGCGCCGCAGAACCAGGTGCGCTGCACGCCATTGATGCGTGACCATTGGGTCTGTGCATGCGCCGCGTCCCGGGTGAAGACGGGATGCGCATAATTAAACTGTCCCAGTATCTGGGCCGGATCGATACGATCAGTGTCATTCAGACTGACCAGGAACCGGGTACTGCCGGCAATGCCCATCAGCCGGTTCATGTCGTATGTCACTCGTGGCAAGCCGCTGCGATCTTCGGTCAGAAAATAATTCCAGCTGGCCCATGCGCGCCTGTTGTCGGGCATCACGGCAACATCGGTATGCAGCACTACATCATTGGCCTGGTAGCGCACGGCGGACAGGACGTCGTGCTCATCGGTGCTGGCGTCGCGTAACAGGCTGAGGCTCTGGTCACTGTGGCAAGCCAGCACTACCTGATCAAACTGCTCAACATTGTCGTGGGTGACCACGTTCACATGATCAGCCTGACGCTCGATACCGGTCACCGGTGTCGACAGGCGGATGCGATCGGCAAACCCCCGACTCATGGGTTTCAGATAAGCGCCCGAACCTCCCGCCAGCGTACGCCACTGGGGTCGGTCATGCACATTAAGCAAGCCGTGGCGCACCATGAACGGCACCATAAAACGAACCGGAAACTCAAGCATGCGCTGAAACGGTGTCGACCAGATGGCCGAGGCCATCGGCACCAGATAATAGTCCCTGAACCTGTTACTCAGGCCCAGGCTTTTGACATAGTCCTGCAACTGCAGATCAGGTATCCGGTTATTGTCAAAATCGCTGATCGCCTGCTTGTTGAAGCGCAGGATATCGAGCAGCATGCTGATGTATGAGGGCGACAGCAAATTGCGGCGTTGTGCGAACAAACCGTTATACAAGGCAAAACGGCCATTGACACCGGCGTATTCCAGACCCGTGGCCTGGCAGCTGACGCCGAAGCTCATGTCGGAATCCCGCCACTGGACACCCAGCTCGTTCATCAGCTCGATGAAATTGGGATAGGTCCAGTCATTGAAGACGATGAAACCGGTGTCAATCGCGTGCTGTCGGCCATCGACCGATACCTCGACGGTGGCGGTGTGGCCGCCAATACGGTCGTCAGCCTCGAACACAGTAATATCGTGCTGACGATGCAATTTATAGGCAGCAGTCAAGCCGGCGATGCCGGATCCTACGATGGCTATTTTCACGGCGGGAATCTCTGACTTGGGTGGTGCATATACGCGAAGGGGCCCGCGCCGGATCAGCCGGTGCAGGCCCCTTAAGTACTACTACCGGCTACAGTCACCGGCTCAGGCGAATTTTGCCAGTTCCTTGCGAGCCACCACGCGACGGTGGACTTCGTCGGGACCGTCGGCCAGACGCAGTGTCCGTTGCGACGTCCACAATGCAGCCAGCGGGGTATCCTGTGATACACCGGTGGCGCCATACATCTGAATGGCACGATCGATGACACGCAACGCCATGTTGGGCACTGCTACCTTGATCTGCGAAATGGCATCACGTGCCGCCTTGTTGCCGATGGTATCCATCAGGTAGGCAGCCTTGAACACCAGCAGTCGACACATTTCAATTTCGATACGGCTGTCAGCAATCACGTCGTAGTTGCCGCCCAGTTCCGCCAGTGGTTTACCGAATGCTTCACGACTCAGCGCACGCGTGCACATCAGATCCAGTGCACGTTCAGCGGCTCCGATCGAGCGCATGCAATGATGAATGCGACCTGGCCCCAGACGGCCCTGCGAGATTTCAAAACCGCGACCCCGGCCCAGAATGATATTTTCTTTCGGCACCCGGACATTGCTGAACCGTATATGCATATGGCCGTGCGGTGCATCATCCTTGCCGAACACTTCCATCGGGCGCAGCACGTCAACACCGGGGGCGTCCATCGGTACCAGAATCTGCGACTGACGGTTGTGCTTGGGCGCTTCGGGATCGGTGACCACCATGACGATCATGATTTTGCAGCGCGCATCACCGGCACCGGAGATATAAAACTTTTCACCATTGATCACCCATTCATCACCGTCAAGCACAGCCCGGGTGGCAATATTGGTGGCGTCTGACGAAGCCACATCGGGCTCGGTCATGGCAAATGCGGAACGGATCTCGCCCGCCAGCAATGGCTTCAGCCATTGTTCTTTTTGCTCTTCCGAACCGTATCGCTCGAGTACTTCCATGTTGCCAGTGTCCGGTGCACTGCAGTTGAATGCTTCAGACGCCAGCCGGCTGCGACCCATGATCTCGGCCAGATGGGCGTATTCCAGGTTGCTGATACCGGCGCCGCCCTGGCTTTTCGGCAAAAAGAAGTTCCACAATCCCAGGGTTTTGGCCTTGGCCTTGAGGCTCCCCATGATTTCTTCCTGCCTTGGCGTGTGAGACCAGCGGTCACCTACACTGACTTCATCGTGATATTCCTTTTCCACGGCAGCCACGTCCACTTCGACGAATTCGCGAATTTTTTCGCGCACTTTTTGCATTTCTTCAGACAGTCCCAGATTCATTCCCGATACCTCATGATGGTTTTTTTGTTGTGATCCGCTTGACGGTCACGCGATTTTGATCGACTTGCAATGGCTTCAACCCGTAATAGTGCCACCGCCGTCAACGACCAGCGTTTGCCCGGTCGTGAAACTGCCGGCGTCAGATGCCAGATAGATCGCCGCACCGGCAATCTCGTCCGGCTCACCAATGCGACGCAATGGATACTTGGAGACCGTCGCTTTATAGGTTTCCGGATTTTCCCACAGCGCCTTGGCAAAATCGGTCCTGATCAGACCCGGGGCGATACAGTTAACGCGGATGTTTTTCGGCCCCCATTCGACTGCGAGATTGCGTGCAATCTGCATGTCTGCCGCTTTCGATATGCCGTAGGCACCCAACACGTCTGTGCCTTTCAGACCAGCGATGGATGACACGATAATGGTGGCACCGCCACCGTTTTCAGCCATGCCCGGCAGCACCAGTTGGCACAACCGATGGGCACTGCCAATATTGGAGTGCATGATCTTGTCGAAGGCCTCATCAGGGATATCCTGTGACGGGCCGTAAAACGGGTTCAGCGCAGCATTGATGACCAGAATATCGATCTTGCCGTAATGCTTGATAGTCGCATCAACGAGGGTCTTGAGCTGCTCCTTGTAGTTGATATTGCAGGCAACCGGTAACGCCTCGCCGCCGTTGGCATTGATGCTGGCCGCGACTTCGTCACAGGCATCCTGATTACGGCTGGAAATCACCACTTTGGCACCCGCAGCGGCCATATGCGTTGCAATTGCCAGCCCGATACCCTTGGTCGAGCCGGTGATCAGGGCCACTTTTCCGCTCAGATCGAATAAGTTCATCTCTGCTCCCTCTTCCGCATCGCATTCGTCTCGCACGATGCCCGTTGTTGTCGGACCCTCAAGCAACACACGCTTATAAGTCCTGTGAATTTTGCTTCCCAGCATTATAACAGCGAAGCAGGGCAACGAAAACGTCTTATGTCAGGCAATCACATGACACGCGGCTCATCGCAGTCAGGCGTCCGTCATCCAGGGCCTCGTACCTTTGCTGACATGGGTGCCACCATCGACCGGAATCACTGCGCCATTGGTGTAGGCACCCGCCCGCGAGGCCAGATAAACCAGCACCCCGGCAATCTCTTCCGGCTCGCCGGCTCTGCCCATCGGACTATCGGCGGCAATATCATCACCAAACTCACGTAATACGTAATCCGTCATGCGGGACTGGAAAAAACCGGGCGCCACAGCATTCACCGTAATCTGACGTGGCCCCAAATCAACCGCCAGTGTATGTGTCAGGTGATGCAGAGCTGCCTTGCTGGCGGAATAGGCGAACGTGGGCACGCGCTGCACGATGGGAACCTGCAATCCATCCATGGAACCGATGTTAATCACCCGTGCCGGGTCTGCCGCGGAGGCCGCCTGCTCCAACAATGGCAACAAATCCCGGGTCAGTGAAAACACTGCATTCACATTGGTCGCCATGACTTTGGCAAACGCATCGTCGGGATACTCTTCAATTCTGGCACCCCAGTTGGCGCCGGCGTTGTTGACCAGTATGGACAGCCCGAGACCCTCAAAGTGCTGCCGCAAATCGTCGCACAAACGTTGCCTGTCATCAGCCCGGGTGACATCTGCGGCAATCGCCCGGCAGTCACCCAGAGGCTGCAACTGCGCCAGCGCCTGGTCACATTTCTCCTGTTTGCGCGAGGCAATCACGACACGCACACCCGCACGCAACAGGGTTTCGGCCATGATAAAACCGAGACCACTGCTGCCACCGGTCACCAGTGCCGTCTTGCCAGCCAACCCGAAAAGTTGGCCAACAGACAGCGACGATTGTTGTGCTGTTGACATGAATTATTCGTCCGCTATCTTGACCAGTTGCTTGCCGAAGTTGCGACCACGCAACAGTCCCCGGAACAGCTCGGGTGCATTTTCCAGGCCCTCACCTACCGATTCGCGGTATTTGATTTTATCCGCGTTAACCCAGGCGCCAAGCTTCTCGGTCGCCTCCGGCCAGCGATCCTGCCATTCGGTGACCACAAAGAAACGATGCTCAGGCACATCGTCCAGTGTTTTCAGAATATGGAAAGGCGTTTCCGCTTTGGTAATGTCAGTGTCGTTGTAGTTAGAGATATAGCCGCATATAGGGACTCGTGCGCCCTTGTTGAGTAATGGGGCAACCGCCCTGGTCACATCACCGCCGACATTCTCAAAATAGATATCAATACCATCAGGGCAAGCTGCTTTCAGCTTCTCTGCCAGATTTCCGCTCTTGTAGTCCAGGCAGTCATCAAAGCCAAGTTCTTCTTTCACATAACGACATTTCTCGTCACCGCCGGCAATCCCGATGGCGCGCAGACCCAGTATTTTGGCAAGCTGCCCGACGACCGAACCCACCGCACCAGAGGCGGCGGCAACCACGAGCGTTTCGCCGGCTTTGGGTTTGCCGACTTCCGTCAACCCGAAAAAGGCCGTGCGGCCCGGCATGCCAACAACACCCAGGTGGGCCGACAATGTGCCGTTTTTCAGATCCACTTTCATCAACCGGGGCTCATCATCGTCTGCCACGATCATGCTCTGCCAGCCCATATGCGCCGTCACGTGATCACCCACCTGAAAGCGCGAAGATTTGGAGGCAACAACCACGCCGGCGGATTCACCCGTGATGACATCACCTATCTGCAGCGGCTGCGCATAGGATTTGACGTCATTCATACGACCCCGCATATAGGGGTCAAGCGACAGCCAGATAACTTTGATCAGTATTTGTCCCGATTGCAATTCAGGCACATCTTCCTGAACCAGACTGAAGCAATCGTCACCGGGCTCGCCAACCGGACGCTTAGCCAATAACATCTTGTTATTCTTCATATTAACTCCTTTATTCGACAAAAATCGCACACTAAGATGACCTGCATACTAGCTCACCCACAACCCGACTCACAACCAGTCATATCGCCATCACCCGCTGGCGCAGCAAAACGCCGCCGCACGCGCACGGCCTGCAGCTGCTGCAGGTGCAGGCCGTACCTGAGCAGACAGATTGAAAGCGGAATAAGTCATCAAAATGCTGCAACATTTGATCGAATGCGCAATCTAAGTAATTAACAACAATAGGCCGGGCGGTCGCCAGCGTGCTACCAATTGCCGCAGAATCGCTTTTCTGATGCCGGTTTTTGTATATACTCAAAGAGTGCCCATCCGGGCGATAGGCAACGATAACAAGGGCAAATACAAGCCTGCAGCCATCGCCAGAGAAGGTATCCGTGGGGAGGGAAAATTATGCCACTAACACACCTGAACGGCATGCGACGACCAGGCCGCCAGTTCTTGCACGTCTTTTGTCTTGCCGCTGGCATGTTGTTGCCGGCGGCAGCCACAGCGTCGGTGGACTCACCGTTCACTGACGACCGGTCGCCGGCGGAACCCGGTTTGACGACATCATCACTCGCGACACAGGTCGAACACCTGAATATCCTTCGTGAGCGGGTCGCAATGCTACAGAGTCGGCAAGGGCTGTACCACCCGGGATTACTGAATGCCATGAATGGCCTGAGCGAAGCTCTTATTTCAGTCGGTGAGCTCAGAGAAGCCAACAACATTGTCGAGCAGCAGATCCAGATTCTGCGCGTGAATGACGGGCTGTATACTGACGGTCAGATCGCACTGGTACATCGTCAGCTGTCCATCATGGCAGCGCAGCAGAACTGGGTGGGCATGCAGGATCGACTCGTGTATCTGTCATGGCTGCTGGAGCGCTCCAACACCCTGTCAGACAGTGAAAAAATAAATAATATCAAAGTAATGCGCGACTGGACGCGCTTGCTGCTGAGTCGTGGACCACGCCAGCAGGAAGCCGCCTACCTGTTTCAGCTCCGCGATATGGAGGAGTCTGCGCTGGCACTGGCGCGACAAACAACAACAGAGCCAGCGGTCATGCAGGGCCTGATTTACGATCATGCCCTGGCAGAGCTCAACATTGCCCTGGGCATAATCGATGGCTCCGACACCAGTCAGCAGCTGATCAATCGCACACAAGGTCTGCAAACCAACAATCTGCGCGCCCCCCAACGCATGACCAGCGTCCAGGACATTGAGGCAACTTATGGCGCTCGCACCAGCACCGTCGTGGAGCGCGCCCATCGCACGGCCATGATGCGGCACTTCGTATTGATCAAGGAGCTGGAATCCACCTTGCTGCCGCCGACAGACCAGGAAGCTGGCGATCTGACCAGTACCGACCCGGAAGCTGCGGCCATGCTTCAGCTGTATCTGGGTGATTCAGTCCTGTTACGTCAGCAATACGAATTGCGCATCGGCGCTATGGCAGGACCCGACCGCGGGCAAAGCAGCACGGGGTCGGCACACAGCTATTATCAGAGTGCCTGGGAACTATTTCTGCAGGCAGGGTATTCGTCGGAGCAATTAAACGCGCGGTTTTCCTGCCCCGCGCTGTTGCCGCTGCCGACATTCTCCAGTCGACTCGAAGACAGTAGCAATGATTGTGAGATTGTGGCCGGAAACCGCGTAGAGCTGCCAGCAACAGCGCTGGTTCAGGATGGCATACCGGGCCTGCGCTATCAGGCGATGCCGGGGAACTCATTGATGAGTCAGGCAGCCGGCATCAGTGCCACCATCAACTTCAACATCGGGGTCAATGGCCAGGCTGCGCGCACACGGGTGATGTCGGCTGAACCTGACAGTACTTCTGCCCGGATACGCGGCCGGGATGGCTTGCACGACCTTCAGTTCCGCCCGGCCCTGCGCGATGGCAAAGCCGTCAGTACGGAAAATGCATCCATGACCGTGTTCTGCCTGGAGCCGGGTTAACTGCGTTTGTCAGGAACAACCCCTCTGGCCACCAGATCGTCAAATGCATCGCCGCGAATCCCCATTTCCGCGAGAATTTCGCGGTTATGTTCGGCAAATTTGGGCGGCAATCGTTCCAGGCGCCCGGGTGTTCGCGAGAACTTGATGGGAATGCCGGTCATTTTGTACCAGTCCTGTGCCAGGTTCATCTCACGATGGATGGTATGCGGATGCTCAACAACCTGTGCCGTGTTATAGATCGGTCCTGCCGGCAATCCGGCGGAAAGTAACCGCTGGCACAAATCACTACCGTCGATTTTCATCAATCGTGACTCGATCTCTGCCTTCAGGCTTTCGCGGTTTTTGACGCGATCGGCGTTAGTGACAAAACGCGCGTCAGCCGCAAGCTCCGACGCGTCGATCTCATCACACAATTTGCCAAACGCACGATTGTTGCCCGCGCCAATGAAAATATCCACGGTCCGCGTTCTGAAGGTTTCATAAGGACTGATATTGGGATGAGCGTTGCCAGTGGCAACCGGCACCTGCCCGGACATATTGTAGTTCACTACATGCGGATGCATCAGCGACACGGCACAATCATACAGCGTCATGTCAATGTACTGACCCTGGCCGGAACGCTGACGCTCATGCACTGCCATCAATACGGCAATGGCAGAGTACAACCCGGTGCCCATATCCACCATCGCTACCCCCAGGCGGGTAGGATTGCCTCCGGGCTCGCCATTAACACTGAACCAGCCAGCCATGGCTTGCACGATGGCATCATACCCGGGAAAACCGCCCAGCGGACCATCGGCACCGAAACCACTGATACGGCAATGGATCAACCGGGGGAACTGCTTGTGCAGCACATCGAAACCGAGGCCCCACTTCTCCATGGTGCCCGGCTTGTAGTTCTCCAACAGGATGTCGGCATCTTCCAGCAGCCGCAGGAGCAGATCCCTGCCTTCCTGCTGGCGCAGGTCGAGCGCCATCGCCCTTTTATTTCGATTGACGCCAATAAAGTACGCCGCATCGCCTTCGTGAAAGGGAGGCCCCCAATCGCGCACTTCATCGCCCTGCGGCGGTTCGATTTTCACAATCTCGGCACCATGGTCACCCAGTACCTGGGTGCAATAAGGTCCGCCCAGCACGCGCGTAAGATCGATAACACGCAGGCCATCAAGAGCCCTTTTAATAGTTTCTTCAGCCATGATCCGGATCCTGTGTTGTTATTTGCGGTGTTGTTGACGCTGAATTTGCGCAATGAGCTCTGGCAGGAAAAACTCGGCAACCAGCAATGACTTGCCCTGCAGATGGAAAACCGAACGACGCCCCCAGTGATCGGACAAACGCACCAGCTCCGGTTCGTCCCGATGCAGTTGCGGATGGCGGAACAGAAAGCCGCCCAGCGGACGGTCACGCAGACGGACCAACTGCCGCAATGAGCCTTGCACGCTGCTGCATGGGATCAGCGAATGCGCGGCAACCCAGGGCTGGCCGTGTCCGCACAGCAAAACCCGACGCGACCACATGATCTGTGTTGCCTTGCGTTTGCCGAAAATAGCAATGCTACGCGAGCTACCGTGTACCCAGCCCTCGTCCAGCACCTCTACCTTGAACGTGCCATCACTCAGCGCCTGTAAGCGATGTGTCAGGGAGCCGGGGGCCAGCAGGCATTGCTGCCAGACGGGTGGCGGGCGAGGCCAGTGTTGCCCGGCCCGGCGCCATGGCAAATCAGCATCAGCACGGTAGCTGGAATAATTTTTGACAGTCAACTCAAGTCCTCTGCCCGGCAGTTAAGCATTAACAGAATGTGCGTGACAATAAAAAACTCCCTGCCGCCCGGAGGGCCACAGGGAGTTCTGTTTACAGAACAAGCGTTACATCAATTACGCAGTTGCGGGCGCTGCACAGTTGACGACAGCACGCTCTCAACACGACGGTTACGTTCGCGACCTGTTGCCGTTGCGTTGCTGGCAACCGGCTGCGATTCACCGTAACCGGTTGCGGTAATGCGTGCCGGGCTGATGTCAAACCGATCGATCAGTACCTGACGCACCGCAGCAGCACGACGCTCGGACAGATCCTGATTGTATTGCTCAGCACCAATGCTATCGGTGTGACCACCCAGGGCGGCAACCGTGTCTGGATTGGCTTCCATGAAGTCAGACACACGCTGGATCTCATCGAAGTAAGCTGCCGGCACTACTGCACTGTCGAAAGCAAATTCAACCTGCAGCTCAATTCGTGCCACTTCCTCGATCATGATCGGGCAGCCGCGCTCGTCCACCGCGTAGTTGCGCGGCGTGTCAGGACAGGCATCCCGATTATCAGGCACACCATCACGGTCACTATCAACGACTACCGGCGCTGCCGGCGCTGGCGTTGGCTGGACTACGGGGGCAGTGGATCGCGCCTCACCCAAATGGAACACCAGTCCGGTGTCGATACCGAAATCATAGGTACCATCATCAAAGCCGTAGAAAGTGCGTGCTGATGCACGCCATTCGACACGATCATTGAAACGGTACGTCAGACCGGCACCCGCATTCACGGTGGTGTCGTCGTTAGAGTAAAAGTGCGTGTGGCCCAGACCCGCTGCAAAGTATGGCGACAGGACACCGATGGAGTTATCCAGTTTGTAGATCGCGTCCAGACGGATGCTGCGCAGACGCTCCATACCCGCCAGCGTATTCATTTTGAGATTGGCGTGATTCAGTTCCAGAGCGAGATTGTCGCTCAGGCCGTAACCCAACCCGACAGTGTAGCCAAATTCATCATCTGACTGGCGAGCACTGTCAAAGTCCATCCACTGTACACCGGGCGCAATGTAGAATCGGTCTTCATCTGCGACGGCCGACTGCGCTGACATGCCAAGCGCTCCAAGCGCAATGACAAGGCCTAAAACTTTAAATGACTTGTTGTCCATGGTCTCTCCTTAACTTCTTGTTTACTGCAGCTAGAGTAACCTGCACTGGTGGATGGTGTTTCAATCTTGTGGGTTTTGCAGGGCGCAGTATACATCAGTCGCCCCCCCCTTTAACACAAGACTCTCTATCAACTCCCGTTGGTTACGCACAAATCGGCGCTTTGGCTCAATGCTGGCAGTCTTTTGCTGCTAATATGTCATGAAAATGTAACATTTCATTGATTTAATACGCTACAGCACTCATCGCCAAGGTAGCAAGGTATGACGAACGAACAGACCATCCTGATTGTCGACGACGAAGCCGCGATACGCGACATGATCGGGATTGCACTGGACACTGCCGGGTTCTCCAGTATGACCGCTGAAACCGCGCTGGAAGCGCATGTCAATATCGTTGATCGTCGCCCCGACCTGGTGCTGCTGGACTGGATGCTGCCCGGGGGCAGCGGCATCGAACTGGCCCGTCGACTGAAGCGCGAAGAGCTCACCGCCGATATACCGATCATCATGCTGACCGCAAAAACCAGCGAGGACAACAAAGTCCAGGGCCTGGATGTTGGCGTCGACGATTATGTAACCAAACCATTCTCACCCCGGGAACTTGTGGCACGAATCAAGGCGGTACTGCGGCGCAGCACCGGAAACCTGAGAGACAAGCCCATTCGTGTATTTGACCTGGAGCTGGATCCGGCCAGCCATCGCGTCACCCTGGATGATCACGCGGTAGACATGGGGCCGACCGAATACAGATTACTGAATTTTTTCATGACCCATCCCGAAAAAGTATTCTCCAGGGACCACATTCAGGATCAGGTCTGGGGCGCCAATGTTTATCTTGAGGAGCGCACCGTGGATGTCCATATCGGACGCCTGCGTAAAGCACTGACCTCTGCGTCCGGCCCTGGTATCAACTACGCTGGCCTCATCCAGACTGTGCGCGGCGCGGGCTACCGGTTTTCTACCCGGCCCGACTGAGACGAGCGCACTGGTCTGGTGTGCCCGTTTTCGCTATAGTCGCGCCAGACCCAACTATTGAAAGGCTTGACCTTTGTTATCCGACTGGCATTCCGCACTGAAACGACTGACGCTAATCTTTCTGGCACTGCTGCTGGCGGGCTGGCTGGTTGGCGCTCCTGCCCTGGTTGTCCTGGCCGGCACCATCGTTTATCTGATTTATCACCTGCGCCAGCTTCGGCGCCTGTACAACTGGCTGCGCGACAACCAGAACTCCGAGCCAAGCCCGCCTCCGGAAGGCAGAGGTATCTGGGGTTTCATTTTTGACGGCATCTACCTGTTGCAGCGGCGCGAGCGCGATGCCCTGACACATCTGCGCAGCATCATTGACAAGGCACAGGAATCGACCGGTGCACTGGAAATGGCCGTGGTCATGATCAGCAGCAAGAACGGCCTGGAGTGGTGGAATCCGGCGGCCTCGCGCCTGCTGGGATTTCAAAGCCCCAAAGATCGCAATCAGCCGGTTACCAATCTGGTGCGCGAGCCTCAATTCATCACCTACTATAATACGGGGCATTTCAACAGCCCGCTCAAGCTCAGCTCGCCGGTCAACCCGACCCTGATGCTGGAGTTTCAGATCACCAGCTTCGGCGAAGGTGAGCGGCTGATGCTGGTGCGCGACATATCTCAACTGCACCGGCTGGAGATGATGAGAAAGGACTTTGTCGGTAACGTCTCACACGAGCTACGCACACCGATTACGGTTATCACCGGCTATCTGGAAACCATGCTGGACGATCGTCAGAACATTCCCCCGCGCTGGGGTCGTCCGCTGGAGCAGATGTATCAGCAATCGCAACGCATGGAACATATCATTCGCGACCTGTTGACCCTGTCACAACTGGAAACGCGCTCCGCCTCCAAACAGCTTTCCGCCGTACAACTGCAATCGTTGCTACGTGACATCAAGCAGGACGCCGAACAAATCTCACAGGCCAAAAAACAGATTTTCAAACTGGACTGCGACCCGGACCTGTACATCCGCGGCAATATCAATGAGCTCTACAGCGCCATTTCCAACCTGGCCATCAATGCGGCCAAATACACACAGCCCGGTGGCAGTATCGAGCTTTCTGCCGTCAGGAACGCGAATGGATTAAGAATAACAGTTTCCGACAATGGCCCTGGTATCGATGCGCATCATATCCCCAGGCTGACGGAGCGCTTCTACCGGGTCGATGAAAGCCGGTCAACCGATACCGGTGGCACCGGACTGGGGCTGGCGATTGTGAAACACGTGCTTGCCCGACACGGTGGTTTTCTTGACATCAGCAGCAAGGTAGGAAAAGGCAGCCAGTTTAGCTGCCAGTTGCCTGCAGACCGGGTGCTGACAGCAGAGCAGGCAACTGCACGGGCGAAAACGGACTGACGTCAGCAGACAAGAACTGCCTGCCTGAGCGCAGCCCTAGAGCTCAGACTTTACCTGCTCTTCCATACCGGACAGACCAACGTGCCGCACATCCGCGCCCATCACCATGTACACCACATGTTCGGCGATGTTCTTCGCATGATCGCCGACACGCTCCAGCGAACGCAGCGCCCAGATCACATTCAGCACACGGGTAATACTACGCGGGTCTTCGATCATGAAGGTGATCATTTCACGCATCGCGGTGCCGTACTCAAGATCGACACTGACGTCCTCTCTGGCAACAGCCAGCGCTGCCTCCGCGTCATAGCGGGCAAATGCATCCAGCGCCATGTTGACCATGTGGCGCACGCGCTCACCGATGTGCCGGATTTCCACATAACCTTTTGATGAATCACCCTGATCGGCCAGCTCGATTGCCAGGCGGGCTATTTTGGCGGCTTCGTCGCCGATACGCTCAAGATCATTGGTCGCTTTGATAATACCCAGCACCAGGCGCAGATCACTCGCCGCCGGCTGGCGACGCGCAAGAATGCGATTGCAGGCCTCATCGATATTGATTTCCATATCATTGACGGCATCATCATTGGCACGAACAGTCCGTCCCAGTTCACTGTCAGCCGATATCAGGGCGGACAATGCATCACCGAGTTGATGTTCGACCAAACCACCCATTTCCAGCATACTGCTTTTTATCTCTTCCAGCTCCTGGTTGAACTGTTGCGAAATATGGTGGCCGTGAACACCTGCATCTGTTTTCATATCAAAAGGTTCCTTGCGGGCTGGTTGCGGAGCTTACTCTCCGGCACCTGTACAATACAGATTTTATATGACAAAAGTGTGACAATCCATAGCGGTGCTGCGGGCCTGACCACAGTCCAAAACTGGCTTCAAGAAACTGTCACATTGAAAGCCATGTAATCATCCCCGAGCTGATATAGAATACCGGATCGCGCTAGTCAAGGTAAGAGCAATGAGCAGCAGTAAGCCATCCGTGGTCACACTTGCAGACGCAAGTTCCAACCCTGAGTCATCCGGATGCCCGGCTGTGGCCCCCGATATCGACCTGAGTGACAGTCAGTATTACCTGAACCGGGAACTGAGTTACATGCAGTTCAATTTGCGTGTACTTGAACAGGCGAAAAATCAGCAACATCCCTTGCTGGAACGATTGATGTTTTTGCTTATTTTCAGCTCCAACCTGGATGAATTCTATGAAATCCGGGTATCCGGCCTGAAGAAACAATTGGGTTTTGGCCGTCAACGCCCAGGTGCTGACGGCAAGTACCCACAGGAGATACTTAGCGAACTGCACCAACAAGTGAGACTCGCCCTGCAGGAACAGTACCGGATCCTCAATGAGGAGTTGCTGCCGGCCATGGCTGAGCAGGATATCCGCTTTTTGTACCGCCATGAATGGGACGACAATCTGGTGGCCTGGACCCAGGATTATTTCCGCAATGAAGTGCTGCCGGTCATCAGCCCGCTGGGGCTGGATCCGGCCCACCCTTTTCCGCGCCTGGTCAATAAAAGTCTGAACTTCATCCTGTCACTTGAAGGCAAGGATGCGTTTGGCCGTGACAGCGGACTTGCCATCGTACCAGCACCCAGAGCGCTGCCACGACTGATCAAGATACCGACGCACATCATATCTGAAGGCGACAATTTTATATTTCTGTCCTCTGTTATCCACGCACATGTTGAGGAATTCTTTCCCGGCATGCGGGTCAAGGAGTGCCACCAGTTCCGCGTTACCCGAAATTCGGACCTGGAAATGAGCAATGTTGAGGTTGAAGACGTGGCCAGCGCCCTGCAGGGTGAGTTGCACCTGCGCCGCTTCGGTGCTGCCGCCAAGCTGGAAGTGGGTGCCGGCTGCCCCCCGGAGCTGACCGACTTTTTGCTTGAACGGTTCAATTTAACTGAGGAAGAGCTTTTTCGCCTGGACGGTCCGGTCAACCTGCAGCGCCTGATGGCTCTGACAGCGATGGTCAATCGACCGGAATTGCGCTTCCCGCCGTTCTCACCGGGTACGCCGCCGGCACTGGAGGAAGGCAATTGCATTTTTACCGCCGTGACACGCGAGGACCAGCTTCTGCTGCACCCCTTCCAGTCATTTATACCGATCATTGACTGGGCACGGCAAGCGGCAAAAGACCCCGGTGTCATCTCGATCAAACAGACACTGTATCGCACTAACGAATCCTCGGAACTGGTCGAAGCACTGGCCGAGGCCGCCCGCAGTGGCAAGGAAGTGACTGTCGTCATTGAGCTGCGCGCACGTTTCGACGAAGAGGAAAACATTCAGTTCGCCAGCATCCTGCAGGAGGCCGGTGCCGTTGTCGTTTATGGTGTCATGGGCTACAAGACTCACGCCAAAATGCTGCTGATCGTGCGCCGCGAAAACGGACGCCTGAAACGATATGCCCATATGGGCACCGGTAACTACCACCGCAAGAATTCGCTGCTGTATACCGACTACAGCCTGATGACCTGCGACGAAGTCGTGTGCTCAGACGTACACAAGGTGTTTCAGCAGATTACCGGCATGGGGAAAAAGATATCGCCGGAAGTCATTCTGCACGCCCCCTTCCGCTTGATGAAAGGGCTGGTTCAGCTCATACAGCAGGAAAAGCAGGCGGCACTGGCGGGCAAACCCGCCAGAATAATCGCAAAAATAAACTCGCTGACAGAGCCCACGATTATTCGTGAGTTGTATTGCGCGTCTCAGTCCGGTGTCAAAATTGATCTGATCGTGCGCGGCATCTGCTGTCTGAAACCCGGCGTGCCAGGGGTATCCGACAATATTCGTGTGGTGTCAGTCATCGGCCGATTCCTGGAGCACTCGCGCGTGTATTATTTTGCCAACAGTGCTACGTCCATGTATTGCTCGAGTGCCGACCTGATGGAACGCAACCTGCACCAACGTATTGAGATAGCATTCCCGATTCTGAAAAAGAAGGCCGCGACACGCATCCTGGAGGAACTGGAAATGTACCTGGCAGACCGGCAGCAGAGCTGGGAGCTGCTGGCAGACGGAACCTACCACAAACACGAAGCAGGTCCGGATGACCCGTCGGACGGTGTGCAGTCGCTGTTACTCAGTGCCCTCGCAACGCATGCAACGGCGACCCGCCTGTGAGCGACGCCTGCGTCAGATAATGCAACATCCCTTCACGCAGTGCAGACGGACTGAAGTTAATGTCTGTCACCTGACACGCAGTCATGAACCCGTTCAGCACCGCCCAGCCGGGCAGTATTAACTCGCGACGACCGTTTTTCAGGCCTGGAAGTGAAAAACCGGGTTCCAGCACTGTTTTCATGATGTCCGTTTTCAGCGACTGCAGAGTCTCCAGCGTCACTCCCGGTGCAGATCGTTTCTGCTGGCGTTTATGTGCGCATACCGCGCTCAGCATCTTTGCCGTACCGGACGAAGCATAGGCTTCCTGCCAGGGCGTTGTTGCCAGCTCACGCGCCACGGCAGAAAAAACCTCCGCTGCCGCGAGCACGGCATCGTCCAGACATTGCGATAATGCGGACTCGGTGCGTGGAGGATTGGTGAACCAGGAATCACGCCAGCTGATGCAGCCAATCGCCATACTGTGTGACTGCAGACGATGCTGACCGGCGCCAATCACCAACTCCGTACTGCCACCGCCGATATCGATCACCAGGCGCGGCGTATCATCGGCGGGTAAAGCCGAGATTACCCCGGCATACACCAGTGCTGCCTCTTCCAGGCCAGGCACCACATCAATGACAAAACCTTTCTCGCTGGCTCGGCGCAGAAATTGATCGGCATTACTCGCCGTCCGCAGAGCATTTGTGCCGACCGCCCAGCATCGCTCTATCGGGTAACGCGCCAACGCCTGCCGGAACGTGTCCAGACAAGCCAGACCGCGATCGAAAGCGCGCTGCGTGATAGCACCGCCCTCAACCAGACCTTCGCCGAGCTGTACTTTCTCACTGAAACGTTCAACGATATCGTAGCTGCCCTGGTGCCAACGGGCGATCAGGAGGTGGAAACTGTTGGAGCCTAGATCTATACAAGCGTACATGCGTTAATCACAGAAAACCGGTTGCAAGGATTAGAACACGGATACGCGCCATACCTCCACCCCTTGTGTAAGCCTTTTTGTTTTACTTCCTGACAGTGATTCATATAATGCCGCTCATCGAATACAGTCGCATTGAGCAAACTAATGCCCAACAATAATTCCAGAGCACTCAACAGGTCCGTGATTTTTCTATGTCTGCTGGGCCTGCTGACAACCGCCATCAAGATCTTTCTCGCCTTGCGCCTTGAACTGTACAGCGATGAGATATTTTACTGGCAGGCATCACAGTTCCCGGCACTGGCATACAGCGATTTGCCGTTCATGGCGGCATTGTTGGCGGGCCTGGGTGCGGAGCTTTTCGGCCACCAGGCAGTCGCGGTGCGCTCGTTGTTCCTGCTTATGGGATGCAGTGTGCCAGTTCTGGTTTACTGGCTGGCTCGCCCCCTTACCAGTCATAAACAGGCGTTAATATCGGCCATACTGACATTCTGCCTGCCCATGGCTGCATTTCTGGGTCTGCTCGCCGTACCCGATGTACCACTTATCTTCTGGGGTTTGCTGCTGATCGGCAGCCTTGAACGGGCCACCCGCGAAGGCCGCTGGCGCTGGTGGCTGCTGGCGGGCACCTTTGCTGCACTGGGACTGAGTACACACTACCGTTTCTCCCTGTATGTGCTCGCGGCCCTGATTTTCATGATTGTCAGTCGCAGTCACTGGCACTACTGGCGCAGCGGCCGGCTCTGGCTGGCAGCACTGATCGCGATGACCGGCCTGTACCCGGCATTGAGTTTCAACCTGGTGCATGATCTCAGCGGCATCGACTACCATCTGCTCAGCAGACACCCCTGGCAGTTTCAGCTTGAAGGACTGCTACACCCGCTTATCCAGGGCACTGTCGTCACACCACTGTTGTACGGTTTACTGTGGCTGACGCTGTGGATGCTGATAAAAAAAGCCCGTGCAGGCGATACCCGGGCCGGATTGATCGCCGCTTTCGCCGCCACCAATCTTGGCGTATACCTGATTCTGGCACCCTGGAGTGACACTACACGGACGACGCTACACTGGCCCCTGTCCGGTTATGTGCCACTGCTGGTTTACGCCCCGCAGGCCATGTCATCGCTACAGGCATGGCTCAGCGCGCGATACAACGAACATCGTGGCAGAGTACTGGTGCGCGTGATTCCGGTGACCGGACTTATCGGCACCCTGCTGCTGTTTGTTGGCATCGGCTCACAAGGCTTTAACCAGCAGTTGCAGGCAATTACCGGCAGTGGCGTGCTGTCCAACAAGATGGCTGGCTGGCAACCCCTGACAGCGCACATCCGGGCATTACAGCGCACCTATGACCTGCCGGACGACGGACTGATCGTCACCGACAATTACTACACCAGTGCACAAATTGGTTTTGCCATGGAAGCCGCCAGGCCCTACACCATTGACCGGGATAAAACCGTGCGCGACGGACGCTATGCGCAGTACGCGATCTGGCAGAGAAATGAAGAAGGATTGCGCCAGCTGGCTGGAGAGCAGGCGTTATTTATTACCGAAGACAGCACACTCGATATCAACGAAAAACTTGCCGTCATGGATCGGGCCTGCACGTTGTTCAGTGAACTCAACTTACTGGATCAACTGTTCCTGTATCAGGGCGACAAGATCTTCAGCTTTTATCTGGGCAAAAATATTCAGGCATCTGCCACCAGCACCGCAGCAGCTTGCCCGAAACCCAGTCACATGTGGCTGGACCAGCCCGCCGCCGGCGAAACCATCAACGGTCAGTATGCCATCAGCGGATGGGCTATCAATGACGGGCTGGGTGTCAGCAGAATACGAATTCTTTTGAACGCAGAGGTCGTCGGTGACACACAGCGCTCAATCGCCCGTGAAGACGTTGTCGAGATACGCAACGCCCAGAATGACCCGGGGGCACCGACGCTTGGTTTTGAGTTTGTTCTGGATACCAGGAATCTGGCCAATGGCAGATACCAATTGGCCCTGGAAGTGATCAGCGGCGCCGGTGAACGCCAGCGCGGCGCTACCCGACAGATCACCATAGCAAACCCGGAATAAACGCGGTGCGCTAGCGCCGGGTCGCATCTCCCAGCTTGAACTGATTGACCAGAGCGTCCAGCGCACTCAACAACATGTCGATTTCTTCATGGTATTGTTTGCACTTTAAATAGTCATCTGTATTCAGGCGTCCGTCAGCAGCAATCTTGACACTGCTCTTGGCGATACCATCAGTCACTTCCGACTGCTGCTTGACCGCACTGGCAATGTCCCGACTGCGCTCGGAAATCAATGACACCGATGCCAGCACTGAGCCCAGCAATTCGTTGGCAGAATTGGCAGACCCCACGCATTCCCTGGACAGATCCACACCCTGGTCCATCGCGGTCACGATTTGCGCAGTGTTGTCCTGCAAATTCTGGATGATGGTATTGATCTCCAGCGTGGATGCCTGGGTTTTCTGTGCCAGACTGCGAACCTCGTCAGCCACAACGGCGAACCCGCGGCCCTGCTCGCCCGCACGAGCAGCCTCAATGGCTGCGTTCAGTGCCAACAGGTTGGTCTGCTCGGCAATTCCTTCGATGACTTCCAGAACCGAATGTACTTTGTCATTGTGATCCCGCATGTCGTGCACTTTCTGTTGAATCGAGGTCAGTGAGCCGGACAGTTTTTCCACAGATGATCGGGTATCGGATACTGCAGCAGTCGCCTTCTGGGTCGCTCCGTTAGCTTCGCTGGCGGCAGAAACACTGGTCTTCGCACCTTCGGCAACATCAGCCAGCGACGATGACAGCTCGGTGGTGGATGAAGCCAGCAGTTCGGTTTCTTCCAGCTGCGACGCCGACCTGCCCGCCGTACGTTGAATCATATCCGAGAATTGTGCCGACTTGCCGGTCACTTCGGCATTGGTCGACAATACCTGCCGGATGATGTCAGCCAGTTTGCCAACAAAGGTATTAAAGCTTCCTCCCAGCTGCGACAACTCATCGCCGCCATCGTCGGCCAGTCGTCGGCTGAGGTCACCCGAGCCCTGGGCAATATCCTGCATGTATGCCTGCGCTTTGCTCAGGGGCTGGGTAATCGACGCTGACAGGAAGTAGGCAATGACAATCAGTACCAGCAATATCACTAAAATAATGGCCGCCGAGCTCATCGCCCAGGCATTGAATGCAGCCTGCACATCGTCTTCATACAGACCATGAATGATCACCCAGCCCCAGGGTTCGAACTGCTCCGCATATACCGTTTTAACTTCGGCTTCAGGGTGCGCCAGCGGATCGTCGGTAAAGGTCAGAAAACGGTGCCCGAACAAAGGCTCCGGGAAATAGAGGTACTCCGCGAACCCGGTGTAGTCACTGCCGGTATAGCGCTCGATTATTTGTGTCATGGTTGGCGTCGGATCACTGTAACCCAGATCCCGCATGCGCTCTGCCTCAGTGGTGCTGGCAGCTGCCATCGCCTGCCTGACCTGTGTATCGGTATCCAGGGCACTGTCCACATTACGCAACGGATGGGCAAGAATCTGACCCAGGCGGTGATACAACAGCAGGTAGTTGCGCTCATCGACCATGGTATTGTTGATCATAAAGCGACCCAGCCGTTTCGCTTCAGCATCCGTCATGGTGCCGGCACGAACCTGGTCATTGAGGCCACTCAGGGCTTCATGGATCATCTGTACCTGGTTGACACTGCCTTCACGCAGCTGATCCATGAAGCGCTCACGCGCCTGCATCAGCAGCGTCACGCTCAGGCCAATGATGGCAACTACACTCACGAAAACAATTAGCCCGATACGGGTACGGATAGTAAATTTGCTGAACATGGCAGGTCCCTACATTGAATTGCTTTCGCCTACTGACTGCGCAGGCATTATCTTATTATGCAATAGCTAACGGCGGTAATCGGTAAAACATTAGCCTCGGGCTTCACGTTCAGCGCTTGAAAAGCGCGCGCGCCTGAAGTAGCCTGATATGTAATCTGTCGAGTCTCAGAGACCACGATGAAACACGATCCGCTCAAGTTTGATATAGCCCCTTTCAGTGACACGCCGGATCAGCGTCTGTTCTGGGACGGGCATGGCTGTCAGCAGATATTTAACGCATTACTAAGTGTCATTGTTGACGGATCGCCACTACAGACGGTTATCGCCGAGCCCGGTCTGGGCAAAACCATTTTATGTCGTAAGCTATTGAATAGCCTGAAATCCCACAAAAGCAGGTACCGGGCTTTATATCTACCCTATCCACACCAGGACTTCGATGACAGCCTCGAATCAGAACTGTTTGCGGCAGCGCCGGACCAGCGCAGAACCGTGCTACTGCTGGACGAAGCGCAAGCCCTCCCCGATGAGTTTCTCTGTCGGCTGACGCAATCGTTGTTACCTGGCGGTTCCGGGGCAGGCTCTATGCAGGCGGTCCTGTTCGGACAGCCCGAGCTGGAGCAGCATCTGCAGTCAATCGCGCTAAAACCATTGGCAGACCTGCGAACTGCCAACTATCAGATACAGCCCTTTACCCGCCACCAGATTCAGAACTACCTGAACGAACGCCTGCTCAAAGCGGGCACTGATCCGCAAGCGCTGCTAGACAAGAAAATTGTTGATACCGTCTGGCGCGCCAGCGGCGGCATCCCCAGAATCGCCAACACCATCATGCGCAAGGCATTGCACGCGGCGCGTGATGACAATACCGATACCCTGCAGTACAGCCATGTCCTGGCAGCAACCGCAAGCACGGACGCCACCGTGCCATAAGTGTTGTCCTGCGATATAATCCGGTTCTCGTCCGCAGTGCAGATGGTCAGATCCGCAAGTTTGACCACAAACGGAGAATCAGGATGCCGGAAAATATTTGGGAACAATTGCAGCAGGAAGCCCGTGAACTGATCAGCCGCGAGCCCCTGATGGCCAGTTATGTTTATGCCTGTGTGCTGAACCACAAAAGCCTGAGTTCCGCACTGAGCTACCTGTTGGCACACAAACTGGCGAATTACGTGATGTCCGCAGTGGCCATCCGCGAGCTCATCGACACCGCATTCAAGGAATCACCCGGCATCGTGGACTACGCAGCCTGCGATATCCAGGCCGTCTATGACCGCGACGCCGCCACCAGCGCCTTTTTGCCTGTCATCCTGTATTTGAAGGGTTATCAATCTATTCAGGTCCATCGCGTGGCACATTTTATGTGGAACAAGGGCAGACGAGACCTGGCACTTTACCTGCAAAGCCGCAACTCGGAAGTGTTCGGTGTCGATATTCATCCGGCCTGCGTCATGGGCAAAGGCATCATGTTCGATCATGCCACCGGTATCGTCATCGGGGAAACCACTGTAATTGAGGACGATGTTTCCATCATGCAGTCTGTGACCCTGGGCGGAACCGGCAATGAACAAGGCGATCGTCACCCGAAAATCCGCTCAGGCGTGCTGATTTCCGCCGGCGCAAAAGTGCTGGGCAATATCGAAGTGGGTCGAAGTGCCAAAGTCGGTGCCGGCAGCGTTGTGCTCAGGGACGTACCGGCTCACACTACCGTGGTAGGGGTTCCGGCACACCAGATTGGCAAACCCTGCCCGGACAATCCATCCCACACCATGAACCAGTTAGTGGACAGCGACTGATCAGAGATGCTCTTCAGCGTAGGCCGCCAGCTCAGATCGTGGCACGCCCTGCAATTGCAGGTTGCCACCCAGTGCGAAATTTTTGAACCGCTCTGTCAGATAGGTCAGACCTGAGCTGATCGGACTCAGGTACGGTGTATCGATCTGCGCCAGATTACCCAGGCAAACGACTTTGGAACCAGTGCCGGCACGCGTGACGATAGTCTTGATCTGATGCGGTGTCAGGTTCTGTGATTCATCAATTAGGATCAGGCTATGCTGAAAACTGCGGCCACGGATATAATTCAATGACTTGAATTGCAAGGGCACTTTTGCCAGCACGTAGTCGATACTGCCGGCGGCATTTTCATCATCCCAGTGCAGAGCTTCCAGATTGTCTGTTATCGCACCCAGCCATGGCTCCATTTTTTCTGCTTCGGTCCCGGGCAGGAAGCCGATATCTTCGTCCAGTCCCTGCGTGCTGCGGGTAGCGATAATACGGCGAAAAAGTTTGGTATCAAGCGTCATCTCGATGGCCGCCGCCAGCGCCAGAATAGTTTTACCTGATCCGGCCGAGCCGGTCAGATTGACCAGATGGACATCCGGATCCAGCAACAGATCCATCGCCATGGCCTGGAAAATATCCCTGGGCGTCAAGCCCCAGGTCTCTCGCTGCATCATTCGCTCCCTGTCCAGGTGGCGAAGAATAATGTGGGTATCGGTCAGGCGTGACACCCTGCCCAGAAAACCTGCCGCATCAAAGAAAAACTGGTTCGGGTAGACTTCCTGCGCAATCGCGCTGCGCGGAATCTGGTGAAAGGTTTCACCGCTATGAGTCTGCTCGGTCTCCACATCACTGATGCGATCCCAGAAACTGTCTCCAAAATCGATATAGCCCTGATTGAGTTCGGCAATATCACTCAGCAATTGGTCGGTCTGATAATCCTCGGCATCAATACCACAGGCGCGGGCTTTCAGCCGCATGTTGATATCTTTGGTTACCAGAGCGACATGATGAGCAGGATGCTGCTGTTTGAGCAGCGCCACCGCATTGAGAATTTTATTGTCGTTAAGATGCTCGGGCAGCATGCGATGAATTTGCGGAGTTTCAGTCATCAGCACTGACAACGTACCCAGACTGGGCAACTGCTTGCCGCGATCTATGGGCACACCCTGCTCAACATCAACGGGAGTTGCCTTACCCAGTATTCGGTCGATTTCGCGAATTGCCTGTCGTGAATCAGCAGCAACGGCGCCACGTCCACTTTTCAGGTTGTCCAGCTCCTCAAGCACGGTCATGGGGATAACGACCTGATGCTCGTCAAAATTCCAGATAGCCGAGGGATCGTGGATTAGTACGTTGGTATCGAGGACATAGAATATAGGACTTAATGGCACAGATGGCGGCTCTGTTTTAGTTGTTACAACAAAGTTGACACTAAACTTTAAACATGACTGCAGTGTGACATGAGCACGCGAACCTGCGCAAGAGTCTATCCTGCACAGGTTTGCTGCGGAGGTCAGCCAACCAGCTGGATAAGTACACCGGCGGCGACGGCCGAACCAATAACACCCGCCACATTGGGCCCCATGGCGTGCATCAACAGGAAGTTGTGGGGATTGGCCTCAGTACCCAGACGATTGGCAACACGTGCCGCCATGGGTACGGCGGATACGCCGGCCGCCCCGATCAACGGGTTGATCTGACTGGAGGAAACAAAGTTCATCAGCTTGGCCATCAGCACGCCCGCTGCAGTACCAATGGAGAAGGCAACGATCCCCAAAGCCAGGACACCCAGGGTACTGGGCACCAGAAACTGGTCGGCGATAAGCTTGGAACCGACGGCCAGCCCCAGCATGATAGTCACAATATTGATCAGCGCGTTTTGTGCGGTCTTGGTCAGACGATCGACCACACCACACTCTTTCATCAGGTTACCGAAGCAGAACATGCCCAAAAGCGGCGCCGCACTCGGTATCACCAGTGCGACCAGTATCAGCAATACCAGCGGAAACAGGATTTTCTCACGCTGCGACACCACACGAAGCTGGGACATTTCGATACGACGCTCTTTCTCTGTCGTCAACGCCCGCATGATGGGAGGCTGAATCAATGGTACCAGAGCCATATAGGAATACGCCGAGACCGCGATCGCCCCCAGTAGTTCCGGCGCCAGAATGCCGGCAACATAAATTGCCGTCGGCCCGTCAGCACCTCCGATAATCCCGATAGCTGCAGCCTGCTGCAAGCTGAAGTCGAACCAGCCCAGATCAGTGAAAAACAGCGCTCCAAGGACGGTAGCAAAAATGCCGAACTGGGCCGCTGCTCCCAACAACAGGGTTTTCGGGTTTGCGAGCAATGGACCGAAATCGGTCATGGACCCAACACCGAGGAAGATCAGTAACGGGAAAATGCCTGTTTCCAGGCCAATCGAGTAAAACTGCGCCAGTACCCCCTGGCCTACTGCGATGTCGACCCCCGGGATATTGGCCAGCATGCCACCGAAGCCTATCGGCAGCAGCAACAAAGGCTCAAACTTTTTTGCAATCGCCAGATAGATCAGGCCGATGCTGACCAGAATCATGACGAATTGCTTGGGTTCGATCTGATACACACCGGTCGCGTGCCAGAGCTCAATCAATTGATCCATGCTGTTTACTCCAGAGTCACCAGGGCATCGCCTGCGTTGACGCTTTCTCCCTCATCCACATGGACTGTTCGTACGACACCTGCGCGGTTGCTACGTATCTCTGTTTCCATTTTCATGGCTTCGAGAACCAGCAACACATCACCATCTGCTACGTCCGAACCTTCGGTAGCAACGATGCGGTACACACTGCCTGACAACGGCGCCTTGATGTCGTGACCTTCTCCCCTCGTTTGCGCGGATGGCGAGTCGGGCTGCCCGGCTTTGGCGGTTTCTTTCATCTCGGTAACGTCACCGCCAGCGCTGACCTTGACCACGTAGCTCTTGCCATCCACTTCCACCGTGTAAACACCATCCTGCGACTGACCGGACTGCGCCTTGGCTGGCAGTGCACTGGACGGCGATTGCGGTTGAGCAGATTCCGCCTCCGGCGCCGGTTCGAAGGCATCCGGATTGTTGCGGTTCTGGAAGAACTTCAGTGCTGGCTGCGGAAACAAGGCGTAAGTCAGCGTGTCATCAATATCATTCTCCAGCGCAAAACCCTTTTCGCTGGCGATGCCGGACAATTCTTCCTTCAGTCGATCAAACTCGGGGGTCAACAGATCGGCCGGTCGACAGGTTATCGGCTCTTTTCCTGCCAGCACTCTCGTCCGCAGCTCGGCATTGACCGGGGCCGGCGTGGCACCATATTCACCTTTCAACACGCCTTCGGTTTCCCTGGTGATGTTCTTGTATCGCTCACCACCCAGAACATTCAGCACTGCCTGTGTGCCGACAATTTGTGAGGTAGGCGTCACCAAAGGAATGAAACCCAGATCCTCGCGTACCTTGGGGATCTCTTCCAGCACCTCGTCCAGCCGGTCGGTGGCCTTCTGTTCACGCAACTGGTTTTCCAGATTTGTCAGCATGCCACCAGGGACCTGCGCAACCAGAATGCGTGAATCGATACCTTTCAGTGCTCCTTCAAAACGCGCGTATTTTTTGCGGATTTCCCGGAAATAAGACGCTATTTCTTCCAGCAGTTGAATATCAAGACCGGTGGCACGCTCAGTCCCGTCGAGCATCGCCACCATGGTTTCTGTTGGCGTGTGGCCATAGGTGAGACTCATTGAAGAAATGGCAGTGTCCAGGTTATCGATACCCGCCTCCACGGCCTTGATGTACGTTGCCGTAGACAGGCCCGTCGTCGCATGACACTGCATGTGCACGGGTATGGAAATCGTTTTCTTCAGCCCGGTGATAAGCTCGTATGCGGTATACGGCGCGAGCAGCCCGGCCATATCCTTGATGCAAAGCGAGTCCGCGCCCATATCTTCGATTTCACGCGCCATACTCAGCCAGGAGTCGATGGTATGAACCGGACTGATCGTGTAGGCCATGGTGCCTTGAGCGTGGCGCTCCTGCTTTTTTACCGCCTTGATGGCGCGTCCGAGATTGCGGGTATCATTCATCGCGTCAAACACGCGGAACACATCAACACCGTTGACCGCGGCCCGTTCAACGAAGCGGTCTACGATGTCATCGGCATAATGTCGGTAACCGAGAATATTCTGGCCGCGGAACAGCATCTGCTGAGGCGTATTAGGCATGGCCTCCTTCAGCTTGCGAATCCGCTCCCAGGGATCCTCACCGAGATACCGTATGCAGGCATCAAAAGTAGCCCCACCCCATGACTCCACAGCCCAAAAGCCGACCTTGTCGAGTTTCTCAGCAATGGGCAACATATCATCCAGCCGGAACCTTGTTGCCAGCAATGATTGGTGTGCGTCTCGCAGAATTACATCGGTTATGCCTAGCGGCTTTTTAATATCACTCATGGACACTCGCCCTTCTTGTTATTTCGTTGCGCAGCATAAAGCCCGGCGCAACATGATTCCCCAAAAAACGCATGCCGCAAAAATCGAACGGCCGCAGTGTATTAATCGTCAGCGCCAGAACGGTGCTGTCGTATCGCCGCGCTGATAACGGCAACCAGTTTCGTCTGTTCCGTGTCGGCAGAAGGCGAACGTTGCGCCGGCTTTTTGCCGGCACTGCGCCTGGGTAGCACAGGCGCCGGCGCAGGCAGGTAGCGCCGCACCAGGCTTGACATAAAAGTGGTCAATATGACCAGTAAAATCAGGAAGATAAAAACAAAGCCCATACCATAGAGGGCAAGGTTGAAACCAGAAATAATCAGTTCAGACATGCGATCTATCCATCTTTCTCACGATGCAGCATCATACTAAATATCACCGCCCTGTGCTAACGGCTTGTCACATGCCGGATCTAACACGACAGGGCAAACGCTGCTTGCCCCACCCTGCCTGACTTGAGTATGCTGCTGGCTACAATAATCGGACTTACGGAAACACATGTTATGGCGCTGCTAATTGCGGGACTTTTATTATTTCTGGGCATGCATACAACGGGTATATTAGCTGACGACTGGCGTCAGGGCATTATCAGGAAACGGGGCGCGGGCACCTGGAAATTACTGTATTCAGCCGTGTCCATTGCTGGCTTCATCCTTATTGTTATCGGTTATGGCGCCGCCCGCACAGATCCTGTTTTTCTGTGGGCAGCACCGGTTTGGGCCCGTCACCTGGCGATGCCACTGACGTTGATCGCGTTTATTCTGCTGGCCGCAACCTATGTGCCGAATAATCGCATCAAAGCGAAGCTCGGTCATCCCATGCTGGCTGCAGTCAAAATATGGGCATTCGCGCATTTGCTGGCCAACGGTACTCTGGCTGATGTGCTTTTGTTTGGCAGCTTCCTGGCATGGGCTATCGTCGGCTTTGTTGTACTGCGCCGCAGAGACCGGAGTAATGGTGTTACCAGAACCGGTGCCCTGAAAGGCGATGCGATAACACTGGTGGCCGGTGTCATAGCCTGGGCCGTTTTTGCCATGGCTCTGCATACGGCCCTGATCGGCGTCAGCCCCTTGCCATAAGACAGCTACAGCACAACGGGCAACATCCGTATTTGCTGGAGATTGGTCCGGCAGCCATGCCTGGCTGCCGGATCGCTCTCTCTGCGGTCACATAGAGTAGCCTTTCTCATCATGATCGCTGATATCCAGGCCCGTTTGCTCCTGCTCTTTGGTAACACGATTCCCGGAAGTGATTGCCCCCACAACCTTCATCAGAATAATAGTGACAACAGCCGTGTACACGCCTGTGGCCAAAATTCCAATAACCTGAACACCAAGCTGCGAACCCATGGCCATGCCCTCTGCATAGCCATTGCCGCTGAACACACCCAGCTCCTGTGATACAAACACTGCTGCCAGCAGCGTGCCCAGCATACCGCCGACACCGTGAACCGGGAACACATCGAGCGAGTCATCGATCCTGAGTTTATGCTTGAGGAAATTGGTGGCAAAGAAGCACAAAAACCCGCCCATGACACCAATCACCATACCACCTGCCGGTCCTACAGAGCCCGCTGCCGGTGTGATGGTTGCCAAACCGGCAATCAGACCGGTTACCGCGCCAAGACCACTGGGCTTGCCATGACGGACCCATTCGATACACATCCAGGTTAATGCACCGGCGGCAGCGGACATATGCGTTGCGAGCAAGGCCATGCCGGCGCTACCGTTTGCCGCTAACGCGCTGCCAGCATTAAAACCGTACCAGCCGACCCACAACATACCGGCCCCGGTAATCGTCATGGTCAGATTGTGAGGGATCATCGCAGTGGTCAAAAAATCCTTGCGCTGCCCCAGCATGACGGCCATAACGACCGCGGCCACACCAGCTGTCACGTGAACCACTGTGCCACCGGCAAAATCAATCAGGCCCATCTGGTATAACCAGCCGTTGCTGTTCCAAACCCAGTGACAAACCGGAAAATAAACCAGCGTCGACCATAAAATAACAAAGAGCATGAGCGAGGAGAATTTCATGCGTTCGGCAAATGCACCGACAATCAGCGCGGGTGTAATAATCGCAAACGTCATCTGAAAAGCAGCGAACAGGGGCTCGGGGATATCACCCCACAGTGAGTCCACGGTAATGCCGGCAAAGAATGCCTTGCTCAATCCCCCCCACCAACCACCTTCGGCAGGCCCAAAGGCGATACTATAACCATACAAAAGCCAGAGTATGGAAATGACTGCAGCAATGGAGAAACACTGCATCAGCACCGACAGCACGTTTTTGCTACGCACCAGGCCAGCATAAAATAATGATAGACCCGGCACGGTCATAAAGAGGACCAGGGCAGTAGCAGTCAGGATCCAGGCCGTGTTGGCACCATTAAGGTCATCCTGAGCAAAAGTCAACGCAGGAAACAGACTCAAAGCAAGCGCGACGAACATAGTTGATTTTATTGTTTTGAACTTAAACATAATTAGTATTTTCCGTATCAGAAGCCAAGATTAGAGGGTCGATGCTTATACCGCGGCGTCGCCGGTTTCTCCGGTACGAATACGCACCACCTGTTCCAGCGCTACGACAAAAATCTTGCCATCACCAATCTTGCCGGTGCCGGCAGCCTTACAAATAGCCTCTACCGCCTGTTCGACCCGTTCGTCGGAAACAGCGACTTCAATTTTGGTTTTAGGCAAAAAATCTACGACGTATTCAGCGCCCCGATAGAGCTCTGTATGGCCCTTCTGTCGCCCAAAGCCTTTCACCTCAGTCAATGTCATACCACTAACGCCCAGCTCATTAAGCGCCTCACGGACATCGTCAGCTTTGAAAGGTTTAATAATTGCTGTAATCAATTTCATGGCAATTCTCCCGAAAGATCATTTAACCCCGTTCGGCCAAATGTCATTCTTTTAGTTATTGTGCACAGTCCGCTGCCCGGTGGTGCGATTTGGCAGGGTGAATACCAAAACGCACGATCGACGCACCAGATGCGGTCGCTTTTCGCGTTACAAGCACTTTTTTAGTGCATTTGGCGGACCAAATACGTCATTTTGCGTATATAACCGATCGCCGACATATAGCAGCAAAATTCGGGCCTGATTCAAAAACCAGAAGATTTAAACCTTATTTTATTGTTTTACATAGCTTTGTTTTAGCAGCAGGCGACTTGGAGGGAATTCTTACAGCCGACAGGAATGTGCTTTTATGGTGCAATCACATGAACTGCCAAAGCACAAATTTAAGGCACAAAAAAAGGGCCATCCCAATGGGGATGGCCCTTTTCGCTTTTTGATGCCTGACAAAACGGCAGGACAGCCGTTTTGCACAGCCCCCGGGCTGCCCGCAGGGCGAGGGCCAGGGAAGGCCCGAGTTCCTAAACGGCAGGACTGACGTTTTGGACAGCCGCAGGCTGCCCCGTAGGGGCGAGGGGCAGGACCGGTTTTTGCTCCTGCAAAACCGGCACTTCCGCCATCCCTGGCGGTCGGACGGGCCGAGTTCCTATGTCCGTCGGACTTTGGCAGGCTTTCCAGTGGCGCAAAAAAAATCCCCGGCCTCTTTCGAGACCGGGGATTTTCCCATTTAAATGCCTGACAATGTCCTACTCTCACATGGGGAGACCCCACACTACCATCGGCGCTGAGTACTTTCACTTCTGAGTTCGGGATGGGATCAGGTGGTTCATACTCGCTATGGTCGTCAGGCAAACCGTTGATGCACATGCTCCTTTGAGCATGCCACCGTTTACCCTTTGACAATCTGATGAATGAAGATTGTGTTCTGTTTTTGCTGAATCGGCTCTTTTTCAAACCTTTATACAAGCTCTATCTGTATCAATCAAAGCTGTTTGTCTCATACAACCTGTGCATTACATCTCGTGATGTAAAAACCTGCGATTATATGGTCAAGCCTCACGTGCAATTAGTACTGGTTAGCTCAATGCATCACTGCACTTACACACCCAGCCTATCAACGTCGTGGTCTTCAACGGCACTTTAGGGGGATTAAATCCCCAGGGAGATCTCGTCTTGAGGGGGGCTTCCCGCTTAGATGCTTTCAGCGGTTATCCTGTCCGAACGTAGCTACCGGGCAATGCCACTGGCGTGACAACCCGAACACCAGAGGTTCGTCCACTCCGGTCCTCTCGTACTAGGAGCAGCTCCTCTCAAATCTCCAACGCCCACGGCAGATAGGGACCGAACTGTCTCACGACGTTCTAAACCCAGCTCGCGTACCACTTTAAATGGCGAACAGCCATACCCTTGGGACCGGCTTCAGCCCCAGGATGTGATGAGCCGACATCGAGGTGCCAAACACCGCCGTCGATGTGAACTCTTGGGCGGTATCAGCCTGTTATCCCCGGAGTACCTTTTATCCGTTGAGCGATGGCCCTTCCATTCAGAACCACCGGATCACTATGACCTACTTTCGTACCTGCTCGAGCCGTCGCTCTCGCAGTCAAGCACCCTTATGCCATTACACTAAGTGAGCGATTTCCGACCGCTCTTAGGGTACCTTCGTGCTCCTCCGTTACTCTTTGGGAGGAGACCGCCCCAGTCAAACTACCCACCACACACGGTCCTCGTCCCCGTTTCAGGGACTGAGTTAGAACCTCAACAATACCAGGGTGGTATTTCAAGGGCGACTCCACGACAGCTAGCGCTGCCGCTTCAAAGTCTCCCACCTATCCTACACAGATAGTGTCAAAGTCCAGTGTGAAGCTATAGTAAAGGTTCACGGGGTCTTTCCGTCTAGCCGCGGGTACACTGCATCTTAACAGCGATTTCAATTTCACTGAGTCTCGGGTGGAGACAGCGCCGCCATCATTACGCCATTCGTGCAGGTCGGAACTTACCCGACAAGGAATTTCGCTACCTTAGGACCGTTATAGTTACGGCCGCCGTTTACCGGGGCTTCGATCAAGAGCTTCGCCTAAGCTAACCCCATCAATTAACCTTCCGGCACCGGGCAGGCGTCACACCCTATACTTCCTCTTACGAGTTTGCAGAGTGCTGTGTTTTTAATAAACAGTTGCAGCGGCCTGGTCACTTCGACTCCTCTCAGCTTACGCAGTAAATGCTTCACCAAAAGGAGCGTACCTTCTCCCGAAGTTACGGTACCATTTTGCCTAGTTCCTTCACCCAAGTTCTCTCAAGCGCCTTGGTATTCTCTACCTGATCACCTGTGTCGGTTTACAGTACGGTCGTCTGTTATCTGAAGCTTAGAAGGTTTTCCTGGAAGCATGGCATCAACCACTTCTCTTTCTAAAAGAAAGATCGTCATCACATCTCAGGCATGCGAGCTGCCGGATTTACCTAACAACTCACCCTACATGCTTAAACGCGGACTACCAACGCCGCGCTGGCCTAGCCTTCTCCGTCACTCCATCGCAATAACAGCCGGTATCGGAATTTTAACCGATTTCCCATCGACTACACCTTTCGGTCTCGCCTTAGGGGCCGACTCACCCTGTCCCGATTAACGTTGGACAGGAAACCTTGATCTTCCGGCGGAGGGGTTTTTCACCCCTCTTATCGTTACTCATGTCAGCATTCGCACTTGTGATACCTCCAGCAAACCTCTCGATTCACCTTCAACGGCCTACACAACGCTCCTCTACCATGCGTGTAAACACGCATCCGCAGCTTCGGTTATCAGTTTGAGCCCCGTTATATCTTCCGCGCAGGCCGACTCGACTAGTGAGCTATTACGCTTTCTTTAAAGGATGGCTGCTTCTAAGCCAACCTCCTAGCTGTCTAAGCCTTCCCACATCGTTTCCCACTTAACTGATATTTGGGACCTTAGCTGGCGGTCTGGGTTGTTTCCCTCTTGACGACTGACGTTAGCACCCGCCGTCTGTCTCCCGTGATAAAACTTACTGGTATTCGGAGTTTGCATCGGGTTGGTAAGTCGGGATGACCCCCTAGCCGACACAGTGCTCTACCCCCAGCAGTCAATTACACGAGGCTCTACCTAAATAGATTTCGAGGAGAACCAGCTATCTCCGGGCTTGATTAGCCTTTCACTCCGACCCACAGCTCATCCGAATCTTTTTCAACAGATTACGGTTCGGTCCTCCAGTGCCTGTTACGGCACCTTCAACCTGGCCATGGGTAGATCGCCCGGTTTCGGGTCTAATGCCAGCAACTATTTCGCCCAGTTAAGACTCGGTTTCCCTACGGCTCCCCTATGCGGTTAACCTTGCTACTGACATTAACTCGCTGACCCATTATACAAAAGGTACGCAGTCACAGAACAAGTCTGCTCCTACTGCTTGTACGTACGCGGTTTCAGGATCTATTTCACTCCCCTCACCGGGGTTCTTTTCGCCTTTCCCTCACGGTACTAGTTCACTATCGGTCAGCCAGGAGTATTTAGCCTTGGAGGATGGTCCCCCCATATTCAGTCAAAATTACACGTGTTTCGACCTACTCGTTTTCACAATAATAGTGCTTTCGTGTACGGGGCTATCACCCACTGTCGCCGGACTTTCCAGACCGTTCCACTAACACTAAAACTGCTTAAGGGCTAATCCCCGTTCGCTCACCGCTACTTAGGGAATCTCAATTGATTTCTTTTCCTGCGGGTACTGAGATGTTTCAGTTCCCCGCGTTCGCCTCCCTGACCTATGTATTCAGTCAGGGATGACCCACAAGTGGGCCGGGTTTCCCCATTCGGACATCTCCGGATCAAAGCCTGTTTGACGGCTCCCCGAAGCATTTCGCTGCCTACCACGTCCTTCATCGCCTCTGGCTGCCAAGGCATCCACCACGTACGCTTAATTGCTTGACCATATAACCTCAGACTCTTACATCTTCAGTCACACAGACAAACTCGCCTTCGATCGTACAGAATAGTTTGCGCTTGTATAAATTTAATTCAGCAATAAACACTTTATCAACCATGCAACCAATACTAAATCGAACATCACAGATCGTCTCTGCAATGAACAGTATCAACTGCATCATTTATAAATTGTCTTCATTCATCGATTGTTAAAGAACAAGTACCTGAATCTACAGGATCCAGGGGACTATCAATGGCTGGTCACATTACTGTCAACCAGACTCATTAATATGGTGGGTCTGGGCCGATTTGAACGGCCGACCTCACCCTTATCAGGGGTGCGCTCTAACCAACTGAGCTACAGACCCGAATCCGTCTCAGGTCAGCCACTGCTGGAGCAACGACCCTGGGTTCTTAAAAAAGGTCAGGATTAAGTAATAGAGGTGAGCACTTGTCCGAAGCATTTAAGTGCTATCTTTTTAAGGAGGTGATCCAGCCGCAGGTTCCCCTACGGCTACCTTGTTACGACTTCACCCCAGTCATGAATCACAAAGTGGTGAGCGCACCCCCGAAGGTTATGCTACCCACTTCTTTTGCAACCCACTCCCATGGTGTGACGGGCGGTGTGTACAAGGCCCGGGAACGTATTCACCGTAACATTCTGATTTACGATTACTAGCGATTCCGACTTCACGGAGTCGAGTTGCAGACTCCGATCCGGACTACGATTCGTTTTATGGGATTAGCTCCACCTCGCGGCTTGGCAACCCTTTGTACGAACCATTGTAGCACGTGTGTAGCCCTGGTCGTAAGGGCCATGATGACTTGACGTCGTCCCCACCTTCCTCCGGTTTGTCACCGGCAGTCTCCTTAGAGTGCCCAACTAAATGATGGCAAATAAGGACAAGGGTTGCGCTCGTTACGGGACTTAACCCAACATCTCACGACACGAGCTGACGACAGCCATGCAGCACCTGTCTCACAGTTCCCGAAGGCACCAATCCATTTCTGGAAAGTTCTGTGGATGTCAAGACCAGGTAAGGTTCTTCGCGTTGCGTCGAATTAAACCACATGCTCCACCGCTTGTGCGGGCCCCCGTCAATTCATTTGAGTTTTAATCTTGCGACCGTACTCCCCAGGCGGTCAACTTAGTGCGTTAGCTGCGCCACTCAGAGCATTACGCTCCCAACGGCTAGTTGACATCGTTTACGGCGTGGACTACCAGGGTATCTAATCCTGTTTGCTCCCCACGCTTTCGCACCTCAGTGTCAGTATCAGTCCAGGTAGTCGCCTTCGCCACTGGTGTTCCTTCCTATATCTACGCATTTCACCGCTACACAGGAAATTCCACTACCCTCTACCGTACTCTAGCTCAGCAGTTATGGATGCAGTTCCCAGGTTGAGCCCGGGGATTTCACACCCATCTTACTTAGCCACCTACGCGCGCTTTACGCCCAGTAATTCCGATTAACGCTTGCACCCTCTGTATTACCGCGGCTGCTGGCACAGAGTTAGCCGGTGCTTATTCTGTCGGTAACGTCAAAAATGCAGAGTATTAATCTACATCCCTTCCTCCCAACTTAAAGTGCTTTACAATCCTAAGACCTTCTTCACACACGCGGCATGGCTGGATCAGGCTTGCGCCCATTGTCCAATATTCCCCACTGCTGCCTCCCGTAGGAGTCTGGACCGTGTCTCAGTTCCAGTGTGACTGATCATCCTCTCAGACCAGTTACGGATCGTCGCCTTGGTG